>Ga0209510_1000006_pt1 | contig 531487 bp, 450 predicted proteins | sample BiotimSIPDNA_FD_185749 | JGI IMG/M metagenome (GOLD analysis project Ga0209510, IMG submission 185749) | Anaerobic biogas reactor microbial communites from Washington, USA - Biogas_R1 time_0 SIP DNA (SPAdes) (version 2) | ecosystem: Engineered > Bioreactor > Anaerobic > Unclassified | place...
GCTTCTCTTCGAGCATCGACATGACCTTCAGCCTTTTAATTTCTTTCATTGTCAGTGTTATCCTCTTGTTCATAACCTGACAATTTTATTCGCGAATTATCCATGACGTTTTTATTCGCGAATAACAGATTTTGGGTATTTACTTGACCGAATGGGTTTTTCACGCTAAAATCACAGGTTGATTGTTAGACAAGTGGAAATATAATAGTAGACGTGTTTGAGAACCTGACCGAAAGACTGAACAATATATTTGAGAACCTGCGCCGGCATGGACGTTTGTCTGAAGACGATGTGAACTCGGCAATGCGGGAAGTCCGTTTTGCGTTACTTGAAGCGGATGTTCACTACAGCGTGGTGAAAAGCTTTACAGAACGGGTCAAGGTGCGAGCAGTCGGGCAGGAAGTCTCAAAAGCGCTCAATCCAGCGCAGCAGGTCATCAAAATTGTCAATGAGGAATTGATTGGCACACTTGGAGAACCAAGCCCACTGAACCTTAAGGGGGAACGCCCTCATGCGATTATGCTGGTTGGTTTGCAAGGTTCTGGTAAGACAACAGCTGCTGCCAAATTGGCAAAGAAATTACGAAGCCTGGGCGAAAGAGTCCTTCTCGTCGCAGCAGATCCTTACCGGCCAGCTGCTGTCCAACAATTACAGAAGCTTGGGGAACAAATCGATGTCCCTGTCTATTATCGTGAAAAGGATCTTCCGCCCAAGTTAGCTGCTGATGCATATCAGATGGCACGAAACAGCGGCGTAAGTGTGCTCATTCTTGATACGGCTGGTCGTTCACAACTCGATGAAGCCTTGATGGATGAGCTCAGCACGATTTCGAAAAAAATCAATATCAACGAGACGCTGCTTGTGGTTGATGCGATGATCGGGCAGGAAGCGCTGAATGTTGCCCAGGGTTTTCGAAAGGACCTCCCTGTTTCAGGTCTGTTCCTGACCAAAATGGATGGAGATGCAAGGGGTGGTGCGGCGATTTCGATCCGACAGGTGACAGGTATCCCCGTAAAATTCCTGGGTGTGGGTGAGTCCGTTGATGCAATTGAGGAGTATAATCCAGACAGGCTTGTTTCAAGAATTTTAGGTATGGGTGACGTTTTGGGCTTGATCCAAAAGGCCGAAGCGTCTTTCAACCAGGTTGATGCAGAGAAACAGGCTGAAAAGTTGATGCGTGGCGAATTTTCACTGGAAGATTTCGCTAAGCAATTAAAGCAGATGCGCAAGATGGGTCCCTTAGGACAGCTCATGGAGATGCTCCCGGGTCAGATGGGGCAGGTTGCCCGGCAGGTGGATCCTCGTGACGCCGAAGCGCAGCTGAAGCAAATTGAAGCGGTGATCAATTCAATGACCGTTGATGAGCGCCGCAACCCGAAAGTATTAAACGCCAGCCGCAGACGGCGCATTGCGCAGGGTTCGGGCTTGGAAGTCCAAGTGGTCAATCAGGTCATGAAACGCTTCCGAGAAACCCAGCGGTTGATTAAAACACTGCAAAAATCAGGTGGCAAAGGTTTAGGTCGCTTGATTGGATAGCCGGAGGATGAGATAGGTCGCGTGCCCTTCCACGCACTCTCAAACCTTTTTGAATCATTGGGCTTATTTGATAAAAATTGAACACTATTTAGAGGAGAATAATTTCGATGGTACGTATTCGTTTACGCCGGGTTGGCTCCCGGAATCAAGCACATTATCGTGTTGTGGTGGCTGATAAAGAAAGCCCACGCGATGGCCGATATATTGAAATCGTAGGTCATTACAATCCACGCACAGAACCCTCAACCATTGTTTTAAAGGATGATCGGGTTTTCTATTGGCTGGGTGTTGGTGCGCAACCAACTGAATCAGTTGACAGCCTATTCAAACAAACGAAGTTGTGGGATCGTTATGAGCGTCTAAAAGCAGGCGAGGATGAAAAGGCACTCGTTGAGGAAGCTGAAGAACTTTACAAAAATAGGGTAACAAGTCAGCGCACAAATCCCTAATTGTCGAATTTTGACAGAAAGTGGCGAAGCAAACATGAAAGGTGACAACCTTCAGGGACTGGTTGAATTTGTCGCACAATCGCTGGTAGATCAACCAACCCAAGTGAATGTAAACAAATCTCAAAGAGGCAATACCGTTCAACTGGAATTGCATGTAGCCAAATCTGATATGGGTCGTGTGATTGGTAAGGATGGACGTGTTGCTAATTCTATTCGGACACTGCTCAAGGTTGCTGCTGCCCGTGAAGGCAGCCGGGTAAATCTTGATATTGTTGACCCACAATAGTGCCCAAACGCTCTGCGATGTCCAAAAATGATTTAAAAATGACAGGCTCGCTGGATCCCAGCGAGCCTGCGTTTATCCTGGTTGGAAAATTGAGACGGGCTCATGGGGTTAAAGGCGAAATTCCAATTGAGATTTACACAGAATCGGTTGAATTGCTTTCTCCAGGATGTATTGTATATATTGGCCGTACCCTCGATCTCTATACCATTGAAGAAACGCGTTGGAAGCAGCAGTTACTCCTTGTTAAATTTAAAGAAATCGATGATCGAACGGTTGTTTCTCAGTTAACCAACAAATCCGTTTATCTTATGGAGTCACAATTGCCGCCTCTTGGTGATGATGAATATTATGATCACGAGTTGATTGGCGTGGATGTCTTTTTTGAAAGCGGTGATTATGCAGGCGTTTTAACGGAAGTTCTGCAAACAGGTGCGAATGATGTCTATTTACTCGTTGGTCCGGATGGTAAAGAAATTCTCATTCCAGCAATTGATGATATGATCCTCGAGATTGATTTGGTTGAAAACAAGATGGTCATCATGAAGTTGGAGTGGTACGGTGGGGGGGATAATGAAAGATGAGAAGAAGTATTGGATTGGGTTCAACCTTGTCAGGGGGATTGGATCGGTCCGATTTCAACAGATAAGATCCTTTTTTGGTGATCTTTCCCTTGCCTGGCAGGCACCACCTGATGCTTTTCGGCAGGTTGGCTTGCCTGAAAGGGCATTGGTTAATTTCCTGAAATTGCGCCAGGAAATTGACCTTGACCAGGTCTACGAGTCGATCCTGGCAAAGGATGTTACTGTCCTGACGTTGTTAGATCAGGATTATCCAGATCTATTGAAAGAAATTGATCAATCACCGCCTGTGATTTATGTGAATGGGATGCTGACGCCAGCAGATGCTTTTGCCGTTGCCGTGGTAGGCACCCGTAAAGTATCTGATTACGGGCAACAGGTTGCCCGTGATACCTGTACCTACCTGGCAGCACGAGGATTAACCATTGTCAGCGGACTGGCGCGTGGGGTGGATGCGCTAGCCCATCAGCACGCGCTTAAGGCTGGTGGGCGAACCATCGCTGTGTTGGGCAGCGGGGTTGATGTGATTTATCCTCCCGAACATCGCAAATTGGCAAGTGCAATCGTTGAGAATGGTGCGCTCGTCAGCGATTACCCGCTGGGAACCAAGCCTGAGGGTGTGAATTTCCCTCCCAGAAATAGGATCATCTCAGGGCTTTCCTTGGCGACGATTGTGATTGAGGCTGGAGACCGAAGCGGCGCATTGATCACGGCTGATTTTGCCCTGGAGCAAGGGCGTGAGGTCTTTGCTGTACCTGGCAATGTGCTTTCACCCGTAAGCCGCGGCACCAACCGGTTAATCCAAAATGGTGCCTATGCAATGGTTTCACCACAGGATGTGATGGATGTTTTGGATCTGAAAGAGATTGATGCCAAGAAAGATGCCCGTCAACTGCTGCCAACGGATGAAATTGAGGCGAAAATTTTGCAGGTGTTCGATTACAATCCTATGCACATTGATGAGATCTGCAACCAGACGGGTTTAGCTATTGAAAAGGTCTCGGCAGCGCTTACGCTGATGGAATTAAAAGGTTTGCTTCAACATGTCGGCGGGATGCGCTATGCTTCCATTCAGGATATGAACAGAAAGCAGGTGTAGGATGACATATGAACATTTTTATGCCGTCATTATGGCTGGCGGTAGCGGAACCCGGTTGTGGCCTCTTTCTCGAAAAGACAGACCAAAACAAGCATTAACGATTAGCGGGGATCGAAGTCTGTTTCAAAACGCAGTGGACAGATTAGAGGGACTCTTTCCCTATGAAAGGATCATGGTTGTGACCATTGCAGAACAAATCGAACTTCTGCAAAAAGATTGTCCTGAGATTCCGCCTGAGAATTTCCTCCTTGAACCGCTGCCGCGTGGAACGGCATCCGTGGCAGCCATGGCAGCGATGGCCATCCGCCACCTTGATCCGCAGGCAGTGATTGCCATGTTGACCGCAGATCATCTGATTAAAAATGATGTGCATCTCCGTCAATTGTTAATGGCCGCCTACGCCGTGGCTCAAGAAGGGTACCTGGTTACCCTCGGTATCACGCCCAATTACGCTGCTACCGGTTTTGGTTATATCCAAAAAGGTGCAATTTTGGGTAAGTATCAAGGGTTGCAGACCTTTAAGGTGCAGATATTTAAAGAAAAACCAGATAAAGAAAACGCAGAAGCAATGGTCGCAGATGGTCAGCATGTTTGGAATTCAGGTATGTTCATCTGGCAGGTTGAAACAGTGATGGAAGAAATCGAACGTCAGATGCCCGATTTATTTGCTCAAATTGCACAAATTGACCGGGTTTGGTCAACCCCCGCGCAGGAAGATACCTTGAGATCGATTTGGCCAATGATCAAGCCGCAGATGATTGACTATGGTATTATGGAGCACGCTCGCAAAATTGCCGTGATTCCATCGATTGATCTTGGTTGGTTTGATGTTGGCAGCTGGGAGTCGATGTTTGATGCCCTAACATGTGATCCTGCTGGCAACATCCTTATGCGGGGTGATTCCATACACCTTGACACACGCGGTACACTCATTTGTGAAGATTCTTCAGAACGACTTATTGTGACCATTGGCGTCGAAGATCTCATTATTGTAGATTCAGGTAATGCGTTGCTGATCTGTGACCGGAAAGATGCCCAACAAGTACGGGACATTGTGAAAGTATTGAAGGATAGCGGTCGTGATGCTTATTTATAGGAGTTGTAAACATTGAAAGCTTATTGTGTGAAATGCCGCGAAAAAAGGGAAATTAAGGATCCGATTGCAGAATATAATGCAGCCGGTGCCCCTGTGACGAGGGGGATTTGTGCTGTTTGCGGAACGAAAGTTTATCGAATGGGGAGAACGGAAGCGCACCATGGACTGCCCAAACCTGAAGTAAGCCGAAAAAAAGAGGTTGAACGAAAAGGTAAATTGGTAATTGTAGAATCACCTGCCAAGGCGAAGACGATCAGCCGCTTTTTGGGTAAAGGTTTCACAGTCCGCGCATCTATAGGTCATGTGCGTGACCTATTGCGATCAAAACTCTCGGTGGATGTTGAGAACAATTTTGAACCCCATTACCGGGTTCCCAATGACAAACGAGATATCGTCAAAGAACTGAAAAAGCATGCCCAAAAAGCAGAAAAAATATTTTTAGCGACTGACCCCGACCGCGAGGGTGAGGCTATTGCATGGCATCTTATCGAAGCCGCTGAAATTGATGAGGATCGATCGCATCGAGTTGTCTTTCATGAGATCACTGAAGATGCAGTAGCGCAAGCCTTTTCTCATCCCCGGACGATTGATATGGACCTGGTTGATGCACAGCAAGCACGCAGGATTTTGGATCGATTGGTCGGGTATGGGATCAGTCCTATCCTGTGGAAAAAGGTGCGCAGCCGTCTTTCCGCCGGACGCGTTCAATCTGTTGCCTTGCGCCTGATCGTGGAGCGGGAACGTGAAATTGACAACTTTGACCCGGTTGAATACTGGTCCATTCATGCAGACTTTTTACCTGAAGGTGGATCAATCCCTTACCGCTCAAAACTGGTCAAAATGAATGGGGATGACCCTGATCTGGGAAATTCTGCGGTCGTTGATCCGATCCTCGCTGATATGGAAAAGGCGAGCTATAACGTAGATTCGATCAAGGAAGGAAGCCGTAAGCGAAATTCATCTGCGCCATTCATCACCAGCACCCTGCAGCAAGATGCCTCTCGCAAGCTTGGCTTTACTGCTCGAAAAACGATGGCGGTTGCCCAGCAATTATATGAAGGTATTGAGCTTGACGGTGAGGGAACAAGCGGTCTGATCACCTATATGCGCACAGATTCAACTCAGATTTCTGAACAGGCACTGAAGGAAGTCAGGACATTTGTTGTTAATCAATATGGTAAAGAATACCTTCCTAAAGAAGTGCTGGTTTATAAGACGCGGACTCAATCTGCACAGGAAGCCCACGAAGCGATTCGCCCGACCTCCGTTCAAAGGCTGCCGAAAGCGATCGAAAAATATCTAACCCGGGACCAATTCAAGTTGTACCAATTGATCTGGCAGCGTTTTGTCGCATCCCAGATGATGGCTGCTGTATATAAAACGCTTTCCGTGGAGATTCTTGGGAAAAGACAGAAAAATGATTACCTGATGCGGGCTTCAGGAAGCCAGCTTGAATTTCCTGGATTTCTGGTGGTTTATGAAGAGGGAAGGGACGAAGATCAAGCTGAAGATGATGAAGTCGACAGCGACCGCATCCCGATTGGTGATATCATGGAAAATCAAACCCAAATATTACAAGAGCTATTGCCAGAGCAGCATTTCACACAGCCACCGCCGCGATACACTGAGGCATCCCTGGTGCAGGTGCTTGAAGAGAATGGAATTGGACGTCCTTCAACCTATGCACCTATCCTCACCACTATTCAGAACCGGGGGTATGTTTTTCGTGAGGGTAAGCGTCTTGAACCCACCGAGACGGGTTTTTTGGTGAATGACCTGGTTGTTAATTATTTTCCCACGATCGTTGATATCAACTTCACTTCGAAATTGGAAGATCAACTTGACCTGATCGCCTCAGGTGAGGCGGAATGGGTGGAAGTGATCAGCGATTTCTATGAGACCTTCTCAGATCGTTTGGCTCATGCTGAAGACGCTATGCCAGAAGCTAAGGCAGAATTGCAAAAGGTGGGCAGACAATGCCCGAAATGTGGACATGACCTGATCATCCGGTGGGGACGTTTTGGCAAGTTCATCAGCTGTAGCAACTTCCCTGAATGCCGATATACTGAGCCGTATCTAGAGAAGATCGGGATGAGCTGCCCGAAATGTCATGAAGGTGATGTGGTGGAGCGTAAAACCCGAAAAGGCCGGACCTTCTACGGTTGCTCTCGTTATCCGGATTGTGATTTCACGTCCTGGAAACGCCCTGTTCCCACACCCTGCCCGAATTGCGGTGGTACACTGGTCATCACGAACAAACGTCACCTGAGCTGTTTGGATTGTGAAGAAACATTTCTTCAAGACGACATCCTGGGTGAGTCCGAGATGGCATAAAGCTTGCAATCTTTTCTGAGCAATTGCGGATTGCAGAAAATTCGTATTTATTCTACAATAGTCGTAAGGCATAATTTTCGTATAGAAAAGATGGGAGTTGAGGATGAACTCAGAAAAGATCAAAACATTGCTTAAAGATTTCCGTGTAACCATTCCTGTTGGCGTGGTCTTAGGCTTGATCCTGGGGTTGGTGATTGGATGGGGAATTTGGCCGGTTCAATGGACGGACCTGGCACCTTATCACTTGAGACCCGACCTCCGTGAAGACTATTTGCGGATGGCAATTCACACAACCACCACTGTGGGCGATGCTTCGATTGCCAACAAAGCCTGGACAGAACTGGAAGATACAGCCCAAGAAACTTTGGATGCTGTTCGAGGTGCGCCAAAATTTTTGCTGCCTGAACAAATTACGAGCTTTATAGCGATCGTTGGCGCCGAAGTCATCGAGGACACCCCAACGGAGCAGCCAACAGTTGTCGTAGAGGAAGAACCTGAAGAGGATCGCGGTCCAAACTGGCTCTTGCTCGGTGGCTTGTGTTTGGGACTACTTGTTGCAGGTGCTGTTGCTTTTTACTTCTTTGTTCTCAGGGGGAGACCGCCTCGTGAAGTTCCTCAAGAGGATTTGGTCTATCAAAAAGATGTGGAAAGCGCACCTATCTATGAGGAAGAGCGGTTCTATCCATCAACGGACCAGGGTGATTATGGGGCTCCTGAGGAAAATGGCTCAGCACTTCCTGTTGCCCAGTTTATGACAACGTATGCACTTGGGGATGATCTGTATGATGATTCATTCAGCATTGACGCAGCGACAGGTGAGTTTCTTGGTGAATGCGGTGTTGGGATTTCTGAAACCGTTGGCGTGGGCGAACCCAAACATGTTGCCGCCTTTGAAATCTGGTTGTTTGACAAGGATGATATCCAGACGATCACGAAAGTGATTATGAGTGATCATGCATATAAAGATGACAAGATCCGCATGCGGCTTGAATCAAAGGGTGAACCGATCCTGGCAGAACCTGGTAAACAAGTTCTACTTGAAACAGCCACCCTGCAGCTTGAAGCCCGAATCATCGATATGGCTTATGGCGAAGGTGCCGCACCAGACCAAAGCTTCTTCCAGCGGATGGCGCTTGAACTGGCGGTTTGGCCGAAAAAGCGGATGGGTTAATCAGCATTTCCATCATAAATCGTTATGAAAAAGAGGCCATCCCGAAATTTTGGGACAGCCTCTTTCTGTTTTTAGAATTTGTTGATTAATGTCCAAACTCCGAATAGGGTCATTGATCGGGAAATTTCGATTAATAACAAAAAATAGACTGCCATCACTGGCAGTCTATTGTTATATCTGGATCATTATTCAATAGCAAGGATTTCTAAATGAATTTTTCCCCCATTAGGGAGGTCCACCTGGACGATATCACCAACTTGATGACCGAGCAAGGCTTTCCCGATGGGCGATTCATGGGAAATTCTCCCATTTTGAGGATCTGACTCTTGTTTGCCAACCAGGAAGTAGGTTTCAGGTTCGTAATCGGCTTCTTTGATCGTGACACTTGCACCAATTGTGACATGGCTGTAAGTGTCTTGGGTTTCGATGATTTCTGAATTGCGCAAGATTGTTTCGATTTCCTGGATGCGACCTTCCAAAAAACCTTGATCTTCTTTCGCCTTGTGATAATCGGCGTTTTCAGAGAGATCGCCCATCGAAATGGCGTGTTTTAACCGTTCAGAAATCTCCTTGCGACCTTGTTCCGTCAGTTCCCGAAGTTCTGTTTCTAATTTTTGTTTACCTTCAGGCGTGATGTAATGGATATCATTCATTGTTTTAACCTCATTATTAATTTTAGCTAGGATGTCAAGGCTCAGGGCAGCACAAGGGGATCAAATAATTTTTGATATTCATCGATGGCGTAACGATCTGTCATTCCCGCAATATAATAGCAGACGGTGTGTTCCAAACCAATATCATCAATTGTCGCCTGGTAATGAGGGGGGAGGATTGTTGGTTCGTCCATAAAGGCTTCAAACAAGCGGGCGATCACGTTTTCAGCCTTTACTGCCATCCGAACGACTCGGAAGTGATTGTATAAATTCGAAAATAAGAAATCCTTTAATTCCCTGTTCCGGCGATGCATATCCTCGCTAAAGCCAACCACGTTATAGGGCAATTTTTGCAATTCTTCAACACTTCGTACACCGCTCCGGCGAATCATCCGGTCTACTGACTGAATCAGGTCATTGACTTCAATCCCGATCAGACGGCGAATCAATCGATGCCGGGCGAGTTCGTCCAGCGGGTCTGAACGGCGTCTTCCAATGGATTCATTGATCACCTCCCACAGGGAAACCCCGGCTAGCTGCTCTGTCGTGATCAACCCGGACCTGAGTCCATCATCCAGGTCGTGGGCAGTATAAGCCAATTCATCGGCAGCATTCGCAATTTGTGCTTCAAGATGCCCCCGCAGATTTGGATCAAAATCTTTTGCATCCGCAATATCATATTCGGTTTCGTGTTTGACAATACCTTCCAGGACTTCCCAGGTCAGGTTCAGCCCATCAAACTCAGGATAACGTTTTTCAAGCTTGGTCACAATCCGAAATGAGTGACGGTTGTGCTCAAAACCGCCATGATCCACCATCAAACGGGAAAGTTCCTTTTCGCCAGAATGCCCAAAGGGTGGGTGCCCCAGATCATGGGCGAGACAGATCGTTTCGACCAGGTCTTCATTTGCACCCAAAGCCCGGGCAACGCTTCGTCCGATTTGTGCGACCTCGAGTGTGTGGGTCAGACGTGTTCGGTAGTAATCGCTTTCATAATTGATGAACACCTGCGTTTTGTACTCGAGAAGCCGGAAGGCTTTGGTGTGGAGGATGCGGTCACGATCTCGTTGAAAAACGGTGCGATAATCCGGCTCATCTTCAGGGAAAGCCCGACCTTTTGTGTTTTTGCTGTGGATACCATAAGGAGCCAGAACCTGGTCCTCTAATTCCTCGAGCTGCTGACGCGTGAAAATCATATTTTTTCTCCGTTATTGCGAACAAATTTTGATTATACCGGATTAATCTGAGATCAATGTGCCCAGTTCCATGCCCGCCAATGCCTTTTGGATATTGCCAGGCTCGGCACCGGAAAAGATCTGGACTTTCAGCTGTGGGATTTTTGATACGAGAGAAAGCATCCACTGTACCTTTGAGAGCATACCTCCCGTGACATCTGCAGATGATGAGCCCTTCAGTGAAGGCTCAACTTCGTTGAGTTGCGCAGGTGTGATATGCTGGATGATCTTCTCCGGGTGTTCTGGGTCTTCATACACACCCTGATCCAACCCGGCAAGCAAGATTCTCGTGGGATGCAATTGTTCAGCCAGGTAATGAAACAATTCTTCGGTTGAAAAGATCGTACCGCCAATGGCTTCGTCAAAGATGACATCACCTGCTACAACAGGTATGATGCCGTGGGCAAGGGCTGTTTGAATGGGGCGAATACCCCAGCTTTGCAGATTTCGGTCGTTTGCAATCACGCCGGCAGAGGGAGGGAATGAAAGAACAGGAAGATCCTCATTGGATAACGCCTTGATCATGATCTGGTTTAGCTCCCGGGCTGCTCGCCAAACCTCAACGAAGCCCTGCCAGTAGTTATGATCCTGTTCACCAAGTTGGGTTTGATATTGGGCGGCAATGGCGTGTCCAAAAGAACCCGAACCATGACCGATCAAGATCCTGATATTTGGATCGTTCATACATGCCAAAGAAATTTCCCTTGAGATACGTTTTATAGTTCCAGGGCGCGGCGTTAATGGGACATCTTTGTTGGTTATCAATGATCCACCCAATTTCAGGAACACCAATTCTGGCTGTGTCATCGATCCTCCCGAGGTGTTAAGAGGGTCGTAATGGTTCTTTTAGCACCTGCTTCGATCAGGGCACTCTCGACAGCTGAAATGTTCTCTTCAGTCACCAGTGCGATCATATTTCCACCGCGTCCACCGCCAGATAATTTCGCGCCTGCGGCACCTGCCTTTCGAGCCGCATTGATGAGGGTGTCAAGTTTGGTGCTGCTGACTTCAAGTTCTTCTAAAAGACGCTGGTTTTCATCCAATAGCTGGCCCAAACCGGGAAGGTCACCTGCAATCAGTGCAGAGCGGGCTGTTTGCACTATGCTCCCAATTTTTTGAATGATATCGCCATATCCAACCGGGTCATTGGTAAGCAGTTTTTGAACAGCAGAGACTGTTTCAAGAGTGGGCGTTGTTTCGCCAGTATCTGCGATCAACCAGTGGGTGGGCTTTTCAATCGTTAAGAACTCAATAGCGTGTTCACGCTTGTAATAAACGGGCTGCTGGTAAGCAACCACATTGTTGTCAATCCCGGAAGGGTTGCCGTGATGGATCTTCTCGACCTCGTATGCCAGTGCGGAGACCACATCAGGCGGGAGTGGTTTGCCCAGGTAGGCAGAAAGAGCCCGGATGATCGCCACAGCAGTGGCCGCGCTCGACCCCATACCCGCCGAAAGAGGGATGGTCGAGGTTAGCTGCAGGGTGAGTGGTGGGATTCGATCCAGTTGGAGTTCTCCCAAAGTCAACCGGATTGCCGTTCCTAGGGGATGATCCGAAGGCAGACTTTCAAGATCAGCATCAAGACCAATGTCAGGTGCTTGAAGACGAATATCGGCGTGGTCGGAATCAAGATTTGGAAAGATACGGACGGTCGCATTAACCCGTGTCACAGGGATGGCTATGGCAGGCTGTCCATAAACGACGGCATGCTCTCCAAATAAGATGATCTTTCCAGGTGCTTTTTTAAATAAGACAGGCATCAACCCTCACGATCAAAAAATATAAAGGATGAGGATGACAGTCAGCCCCCACAAGCCAATTGCAGCTTGCATAGGACGGTCGCGTAAAACGATCTCTTCAGGCGCTCCGCCGAAATTCTTCATGCGGATCAGGTAAAGATATCGAAAAAGCGCATAGATTACAAAGGGAATGGTCAACATCATGCTGTAATTGCCAGGTTTGATTTCTGCTGAAAAGGTATAAAGGCAGTAGGTCATCAAGGTGGAGCTAAAGATGATGGTCATGAACTGATCTAATAAATCCAATGAATACCCTTCGAGTACACGGCGGTGAGAGCTAGCTTCGTTATCGAGCAGTTGAATTTCCGCCCGGCGCTTTCCCAGTGCAATAAAAAGGGATAGGAACGTGGTTGCGACAAATAACCACGGCGAAAAACGTTGCGTCACGATAATCACCACGCCTGCAGCCACCCGAAGGACAAATCCCGCCGAGATGATCATCACATCGATCAGGGGCACATGTTTGAGCCACAAGGAATAAACCAGCATCAGCAAGACATAACCGCTGATGATCAGTCCAAAGTTTACATTCAGGATGAATGAAGCCGGAAATGTGAGTAAAGATAATCCGACAATTGATATGTAGGCAGTGGATTTTGAAAGGCTGCCAGATGCAAGGGGTCTCCGTTTCTTTTCCGGATGTTCCCGGTCCTTTTCAATATCTGCCAGGTCATTGATAAAGTAAACCAGGCTTGACGCAAGCGAAAAAAGTATGAATGCAAACGAGGTCACCAATAGGGAATTGCGATTGGTTAATTGCCCATCGAAGACAAGCGCGGCAAACACGAACACGTTCTTCAGCCACTGTTTTGGCCGCATCGTTTCAAGAATGAATTTAAATACTTGCATCATCTTTCAATATTATCACAAATCAAAAGAGGTCTATGAGGATCAAAGATTGGATTTGTGAGAAATATTGCTCCAGTTTTGCTTTACAACTTCTTTACCAGAACAGGTGATTCCACAATATTGTTTTGCTATTTGGTTTTTTCTCAACCTCTTAATTTGGAGATTGAATGGGAATAGTCTTACCTTAAAATTTGTGTTTATCTATTGACAGATTAATTTTTTATGAGATAATGGTATTTAGAATTATCCATAGTTTACTGGTGTGATTTATTCATTCACATCACAGCAAGATAGGGATTTGAGTACCGAATTGTTGCGATAATTATATTAAATTACTGATCTGTTAGAATGCAATTTTAATATTCTTATTCATTAACAATCGGAAATTCATTGCAGGGGGCAATTACCCAACCCTCCATCTGTGAAAATTTTATAAATCTTATTATTAGTACAGAATTCGCTTAATGTATTTTCCTTAAAGGTGGATAAAGCATTTATGCCTTTATTCATAATAAGAGAATTTAATGATTCTGAAACATTGGTTCTGAACTTATCTATAATCTTTACCAGCCTCTTTGATTTATAGGGGCTATTTAGGTTAAGACTAGTACTTATCGGGCAAGACAATGATTTTCCAAATCTACAAGAATTAGGAATTAAGATGAAAACTAAGGTTCACACAAGAATGACGAGGCTTTGTGTTTCGAAGTGATCTAAACGTTGGATATTTAATTCCCTGGATTATTTTAACATGACTAAGAACTTCTGGAGAAAAATACTTGAGGAAGCCACATTGACTGTTGTTGGAAACCAACCCACAACTACGGAAATTGATCTTATGAACACAGCGGGTGATTGGAACCTGATCGGCTATCCATCCACATTAAGCCCTGACTTACCAGGTGCCTTATCCGAAATTGATGGTGAATATACGCTGGTCTATGCCTATCAAGCACCGGATTCCGGTGACCCATGGAAGGTCTTTGATGTTGACGTCCCAGAATGGTCGAATGACCTGGAAGCAATGGCACCGGGTTGGGGTTATTGGATCTTTGTGACAGCCGATACGTCCCTGTCTGTAAATTTCGAGTAGCTCCCTACTCAAAATCCAGGAAGGCGTTTTTGAGCGCCTTCCTGGAAAGTCTTACTTCGGATTTCGCAAGGAGTAGATAAAAGTAAGAAGAAATTCATTTATTCAAACATCAAGAAAATCAATCTAAGTGGTTTGTTTACAAGTAATTTCACTGTTTTTTTGAAAGAAAAGGGTGTTCAAGATAAAACCTTCTATTCAAGTTAACAGGAGCCTAAGATGAAGGACCATACTAATAATTCAAGATTACTTTCGTTCAGCTTTTGCAAATCTGTGAAGATTTTATTTGTAATCATTCTAATTTTTTCGATGTTGGGATTTCAAGATCCCTCTGTTAACAAAGCCGCACCCTCTCGCACTAATTTATCGGATCGCGCGGCAACTATTACCTACCTGGGAAGCCTGGGAACAGTGGCATCAAAATCATCAGCGCAAGAACTGACCATCACAACGGGCATGGCTGTGACGACCGGTAACGATATTTTTGTAGCCGTTGGCACCGATCCGAACCAGAATATGCAGGTAACCGTCACGGACTCGGCAGGCAACGCTTACACCCAGGTGGAACTTGAAATTAATACCGGGGAAATCCGCACCTACTTATTCGCAGCCTATGACGTCAATGCCATGCCAGCCGGTAGCGAGATCACGATTAGCATGAATGTGGCGGTGACATCCCAGGCAGCAGTGGCAGCCCTGTTTAACGGTTTGGCTGACAGCGGCGCACTTGACCAGCTGGCGTCGAATAACGCGGACACCTCCTCCAATCCATCATCAAGCGCAACAGCGACCACAACCCAGGCTGATGAACTCCTGATCGGTGTGGTGGGGATAGAAGGTCCTGCGGGTGATAATGCGGGCACATGGGAGAATTCGTTCTTAACCGGACCCCGAACAGGCACAACTGGCGGTACGGATGACACCAACATCACCATATCTATGGGTTACCGGGTTGTTGATGCAACGGGTGCCTATACTGCCGCTAAAAGTGGGATCACCGTACGGGACTGGGCAGCCATCATCGGAACCTTTAAAGCCGACCTCGATACCGATAAACCTACCATTGCTTTGAACGGTACTCTGAATGAATTTTTATGCGTTCCTGGGGACGTTTCTGAAGAGCAATCCTACGCTGTATCAGGTATCAACCTGACTGAAGCTATTACCATCACAGCACCGGATCATTTTGAAATCTCGCTGAGCAGCGGCACTGGTTTTACAGATCAATTGGTCTTATCTCAATCCAGCGGTACGGTCCCTGAAACCCCGATTTACGTGCGTTTTGGCATGGATTCCGAGGGAACCGGTTCGGGTTCCATTCAACATGAAAGTGCTGGAGCAACCACACGCAATGTACCCGTGATAGGAACATCTGCGCCGTTCAACCCGGTCCACTTCAATATCGTTCTCGGACGTCCGACGGACGACTCGATCACAGCCAACATCATTACGGATTATGATGCCGAGTTTTACGTGGATTACGGCATCGAACCTGGTGTTTACACGGGTGAGGCAGGTCCTTTCACTGCAGCAGGGGCTGGAACAACGCCGACTTTCCCAATTGAACCCACAGAAATCGAAATTGATGGCCTGACCGCCAATACCCGCATCTATTATCGGATTCGTTACCGCAGAACGGGGATTACAGAATGGAACCTGGGAGCTGAATATTCCTTCATCACCCAAAGGCCGCCAGGCGAACCTTTTGTTTTTACAATCATCAGCGATTCACACCTGGGTCAATACGGCGGGCAAAGCGCGGATGAACTGGAGCTTTACCGGGTCACCCTTCAAAATGTCAAATCAGATAATCCTGATTTTCACATCGACCTGGGGGATACCTACGCCATGGACCCCTCACCCCTGGGCACAGGGATGACAGACCAGGAAGCACACGACGCCTATTATGTCCAACGGCCTTTCCTTGAGCCTATTGCCCACTCCATACCTTTCTACAGCATCTTAGGCAACCATGAAAACGAGGAAGGTTGGAATTTTGATGATGGATTTACCGCACCGGATCAATCGCTGGCGCTGGTTGGGATGAAGTACCGCAAGCTATTTTATCCCAATCCGATACCGGATGATTTTTACTCGGGAAACACCGACTTAATCGATCCACCCATTGGCGGTGATGGCTACCGCGAGGATTATTGGGCATGGACGTGGGGGGATGCCCTGTTCGTGGTGCTGGACCCCTTCCACTATTCGCTGGTGTGGCCGGATGACTATGGTGAGGGCTACGGCGGTGAAGGGCAAGATGGTGAGGTCTCAGGTGACCGCTGGGACTGGAGCCTGGGCATCGACCAGTACTTGTGGCTCAAGAATACGTTAGAAACCAGCACAGCGAAATATAAATTTATATTCTCCCATCATGTCACTGGCGGCGCGACCGTTTATGGGCGCGGAGGACAGAGCGCTGTGGAATTGTTTGAGTGGGGCGGAGAGAATGATGACGGCAGCTGGGGCTGGGACACCCATCGACCCGCATCTGAGGGCTGGACTGTTCCTGTGCACCAGTTGATGGTGGATAACAACGTGGATATCTTCTTCCACGGGCATGACCATATGTATGCCTATGAGGAAGTGGATGGGATCGCTTATGTGGAAGTCCCTAAGCCGGATGACGCTGGTTATACCTGGGAACCTTACAGTTATGGTTATAACGAGGATCTTTACCCGGATGCACTTTCGATCCTTGAGAATTCAGGTCATCTGCGAATAAATGTTGGCACTGAACAGGTTTTGGTGGAATATGTCCGGTCTTATCTGCCAGGGGACGGAACCAACCAGGTTGTCTCCCATTCGTTTGTTGCACCAATTGACGAACCCCAGGGCTTATTGGGAGATGTGAATGGCGATGATGTTGCAAATTCAACCGATGCCCTGATCATCCTTTCCGGTGATGTTGGGGTCAATATCAGCAGCTTTTGCCCCATCCATTGTGGCGATGTCAATGGCGATGGCTTTGTCAACTCCACCGATGCCCTGGTACTCCTATCCTTCGACGTGGGGATTAGTGTTCCCTTTGATGTTGGATTGGCAGGCTGCCCGTTAACGGTGACCCAACCACCCGGATGTTTTGTGCCTTAGTTATAAAAAAAAGGATCACATTCGGAGGAAGAAGGAATGAATATAACACAGCTTTGGTGGTTTTGAAAGCCAACGCTGATCAAGAAAAGAAGAAGATGAGACCACATAAGTTTTATTTATATCCATGAAAGGAACACCTTGTGAACACAAAACAGACAGCGAACCCACGAACTTCGAGAAAGCACCATATATTTTCCCAATGCGCGGCAGTCCTGATTATGATTGGGATAATCCTCGGATTACAGCCTGAAAACGCAGTAACGGCACAGCAGACGATCACATTTTCGGGTGCTGAGTTGCTGGGACGTCCAACGGACACATCGATCTCGATCAAAATTGTGCCAGATAGTACCATTCAATATTATTACCAATATGGAACATCACCAGGTACTTATAGTGGTCAGACAGACACAGTTTCAGCTACAGGTGGTGAACCACATACGGTGACCATCACGGGCTTGAGCCCGAATACCCACTATTACTACCGAATGCATTACAACTATAACAATACTGGCTGGGTTGCGAGACCCGAGCATTCTTTTTGGACACAGCGTGACAAGGGGGAGGAATTTGTCTTTGATATTACGTCAGACTCCCATGTCAATATTATGCTTGGTAGCGCGGCTGTCTGGACGGACACATTGAATAATGTGGCTGCTGACGATCCTGATTTCTTGATTGATCTGGGTGATACCTTCGCCATGGATAACGTCACAACCCTGGCCGGGGCAGATTCTGCGTACTTATTTCAGCGCGATTTTTTTGATATTGTTGGCCATTCCGCGTCAATCTACCTGGCGATGGGCAACCATGAGCAAACAGAAGGCTGGCATTTCGATGGTACTAACAGCCTGCCTGTGTGGTCTTTCAATAGTATGAAGAAGTACTACCTCAACCCATCTCCCGATGGGTTTTACAGTGGGAATGAAGAGACTTTCTCTTACATTGATGGGGATGGCAAGCTTCAGGATTACTTTGCCTGGGAGTGGGGGGACGCCTTGTTTGTTTTCATTGACCCCTTCTGGTACACCACCACAAAACCATATACAGGTACTACAGGGGGTGGAGAGAGTGCTGGCGGCAGTGGGGATCGATGGGATTGGAGTCTTGGGCAAACACAGTTTAACTGGTTAAAAACAACGGTCCAAAATAGTAATGCTTCGTACAAGTTTGTTTTTGCCCACCATATGGTTGGCGGCTCTGATGATTATGTACGGGGAGGAGCAGAGCCAGCCCATCTGTATGAATGGGGTGGAGGGGATGATGAGTCACCCATCACTGATTTTGAAACTGAAAGACCCATTACTGATTGGGGTTCAGAACCTATTCACCAATTCTTTGTTGCCAATGGTGTCAGCGCGTTCTTCCACGGGCATGACCATCAATATGCTTATGAGGTTCGTGAAGGCGTGGTTTACCAATCCCTCCCAGCAGCTGGGTTTACAGGGGGCGGCTTTGGTATCTATAACAATAGTCCGTACGCGGAAATGGTTTTGGACAGTTCAGGTCACTTAAGGGTAACAGTCAGCCCAACAATAACAACAGTTGATTATGTCCGCTCAGGTGGAAGTGGAGGCTCTTATTCTTACACTATCGAACCAAGTGAACAGCAAGAAGGCATGCTGGGTGATGTCAATGGCAGTGGTGGTGCTGATTCCACCGATGCCCTGATCGTTTTATCGGCGGATGCGGGCATTAATGTTGTTTCTTATTGCCCGATGAACTGCGGCGATGCTAATGGGGATGGTTTCGTGAACTCCACCGATGCCCTGATCCTCTTATCCTTCGATGCGGGATTGCCCGTTTCCTTCGGGATCGGTGAGCAGGGATGCCCGCAAACAATTACACAGCCCCCTGGATGTACGCCCTGATGAGGATGTCAGGGTTTTGATATTGGCATTAATGAAAGCAGGTTTATAAGAAGCTTGATCTTAAAAGGAGATAAGATGAAAACAAAAATTAGAACGAAATTTATCAATCTATTTGTTGTTCTGTTCGTTTTGACGGGCAATGTGCTGCAAGGCACGGCGCCGGTCTTTGCTGCTGATGCAACAGGCGTTGTCGCGTCTGCAGCGACCGCGTCTGACGATGCGCCAGCAATTGGCACGCAAATTACCGTGACGGTCAACATTGATATGAGCGGGGTGACTTCCACGGGTGATGACGCCCTGGGCAGTTATACCGGCTCTCTGGCATGGAATCCATTGGTGCTTGCCTACGACAGTTATTCAGGCGCACCACCATCGGGATTCACAGGGGTTGTGAATGTCGGCAACGTGGGGACGGGAGCAATTACCTTCAACGGGGCAAACGCATCTGGTGCAACCGATAATATCGTGGTCCTGGTCGTCACCTTCGATGTCATTGGTGCCGGGGATGCCGGTTTGGACCTGGCATTTTCAGCCATGGCTGCGGCAGGGTCGTTTTCAAACTTGCTGCCGATTGTGAACGCAACAGAGGATACAGTTACAGTTGCGGGGGAACCCGTTGGTGTGGTCGAGATCGATGGGGATGCCCACAGCCAAACTGGGGCTGCCAATGCGTCCAGTGTCAGTTTCGATCATACAACTGGAACGGGCAATAATCGTCTGGTGCTCGTAGGGGTGTCGTGGAATGCTGGGTCTACAACCAACCGATCAATCAGCTCTGTTGTGTTCACCTATGACACCACCGAAACCTTAGATTTTTCGGTCGTAAGAACAGAGAAGAACAGCGCAAATGAACGCTTTGCTGCGATCTATCGAAGTACCACCGAACCGCCCAACAATAAATCCGGCACGCTCACGGTGACCTTCAATGGTGATGTCACCAACGGCATCGTTGCGGGAGCTGCAAATTTTAAAGGTGTTGATCAGACAACTCCCCTGGGGACGGATAATGGTGCTTATGGAAACAGCACTGCTGCAAGCGTGACTCTGACAGGCTTGAATGGAAATGAGCTGGTATTTGACACACTCTTTCAAGGAGCCAGTAGTTCATCTCAAACAGTGACTGCTGGTGATAATCAAACACGCCATTGGCATGAATTTGTTGGCAATACACGTGGTGCAGCAAGCACGGAACAGGCCGCCAGCAGCAGTGTTACCATGAGCTGGACAGCCTCAAGCTCATCAGTGTGGGCTATCGCGGCTGTATCAATCCGACCGGCTCTTTCTACGCCACCTACCTGCTACGCCCTGACCCTCACCAAATCCGGATTGAGCGGCTCTCTACCCACCACTGACCTGGCGAATTCACCAGGTTGCCCGACGGGGGAGTATGTGGAAGGCCAGGTGATCGGGCTGACGGCCAATCCTGATTGGGGTTATGAGGTAGAAGCGTGGAGCGGCACGGATAATGACAGCAGCACTGAGCTGACTAACGTGCTTACCATGCCGGCTGTGGCACGTACAGTAAACGTAAATTATCAATCCAAGCCATGCTATAAACTCACCCTCTCATCTGGTGACCATGGCGGTGATCCGACAGCCGATCCGACTTCTTCACAAGCCTGCACTTTAGGTAATGGGTGGTATGTAGAGGATGAAGAAATCGATCTGACCGCCCAACCTGATTCGGGTTTCACCGTTGATGCCTGGAGCGGCACAGATGATGACTCAAGCAAAGCGCTCACCAATACCTTGACCATGTCTGGTGCGCCAGGCGCGGTACATGTCACTTATGAAGAAATCCCGCCTCAGGTGACGCTGGATGGGGCAGTTTCAACGAACATTGCTGATGGGGTTGATACCATCAGTGTTTCACATACGACAGGTTCGGGTGAAAACCGCTTGACTTTGGTGACGGTTTACTACATGAACTATGGAACCACGACTACTATCGATTCAGTAACATTTACGCCAGATGGCGGGTCAGCGGTTGATCTTGGATCAGCGATTGCCTTTGCGGAAGGCGGTGCTGCACGTTCGTTGGCTGTCTTTGCATATGTCAACCCTCCAGCCAGCACAGCAGGCACAATTACAGCGAATTTCGATGTTTCAATAGATTATGGCATAGCGATCGGTGCGATCAACTTCCAGGGCGTGGATTTATCCACACCTTATGATACACCGGCAACCGCCAATGGAGAGTCATTAGCAGTTACTCCTATAGTCTTGGATGTTCCAACAACTGGCGGTAATGAGTTAGTGTTTGACTCAGTGGCGATATATTCAGGATCAGGTGCTCCCACCTTAACTGTTGATGGATCGCAAACCCAACAGTGGAACTTTTCGAGTGATCGTATTAGAGCAGCGGCAGCAAGTGTCAAAGAAGCTACTGGTACCACTACCACTATGAGTTGGACTAGATCTTCCACTCCTACCTCTTACTTTGCCATAGCTGCCATACCCATTAACCCTGCCATTGCTGGCCCGACACAAGAATTGACCATGGCAGTCACACCTGAGGGCGGCGGTACGGTAACGCCGGCGGTTGGAACCTATACCTATGCTCAAAACGCGGTTGTACCAATCACTGCGACACCTGCAACTGGCTATACTTTCAACTATTGGGAGCCTGATGATACTCCTGGCGATCCAATTGCGAATCCTTACGAAGCTTCCACTACGGTGACCATGGACGCGGACTATACCGTCACGGCGCACTTTGCTCCAATTACTCATACGCTGGATATCAGCATCGTCGGAGATGGCTATGTACAGGCAACTCCAGGCAATATTGGGTTTTATAACTACGGCACCGAGGTCGAGCTCACCGCATGGCCTGCAAGCGGCTGGCTGTTTGACGGCTGGAGTGGGGACCTGACGGGAATGGTCAATCCGCAGACGATCACAATGGATGCGAATAAAACCATCACCGCCACATTTATTGAAATGGAGCCTGAAACGGTCTACCTGGATGGACCCGTTGTGCATGGGGTTATGGAATCGGGGAGTACCTTGTCGATGGATACCACCACTGGCAGCGGCGAAAATCGCTTGATGCTGGTAGGTGTATCATATAACAGCTCAAGTACCGACCCTCGACCTGTGATCGAAAGTGTAACATTTACACCTACTGGAGAAGACCCATTAACCTTAGTTTTAGTTAGACAGGAAGAAGCGACGGCGTCTGGGGATGGTCGGATCGCTGCGATCTATTATCTCGATCCCAGTCTTAATCCGGATCCTGGAACGTCTGGTGTTTTATCTGTTGCATTTTCTGGATCATTTACAACTGGGGCTGTTGCAGGAGTTGCTAACTTCTTAGGCGTGGACCAAGAAAATCCATTAGGCACAGCAAACGGAGATGCACTTTCAAGTGTAAGTTCCATAGCTGTAGATGTATCAACCTCAGGTAATGAGCTCGTGTTTGACACTAGTTGGACAGGCGGACAGCCTTCATGGACTATGTCGGCAGTTTCACCTCAAACAGAGTTGTGGAATGACGGCTATCAGAACACCATGGGCGGGGCAAGTACCAAAGATGCGGATATCGGCACGACTACGATGTCCTGGACCAGATCTAATAGTGGCTATATGGCTTTGGTTGCTGTACCGATCAATCCCGAGAGCGGCGTAACACCCTCCTACACTGTGACCTTTTTGGCGAACGGCGGGTCAGGCACCATGGCCCCTCAAACCGCTTCGTCTCCGACTGCTCTGACAACAAATGCCTTTGAACGTACCGGCTATGCCTTTACCGGCTGGAACACAGTGAGCGATGGGTCTGGCATTGACTATGCGGATGGCGCGGATTACGACTTCTCTGCAGACATCATGCTCTATGCCCAATGGACGGAGACCGGCACGATCATCATCGAAAAACAAACCATTCCAGATGGTCACGAGCAGACGTTTGAATTTACAGGGGACGTGACTGGAACCATCGGAGACGGTGGGCAGATTGTTGTTAACGATCTTGTTGCCGGCACATACCAGGTGCAGGAAGTTGTCCCATTGGGTTGGGTGTTATCAAGCATCGTATGTGATGGTTTTGATTCCACCCCAGATCTGGCTAACAACAGCGTAGCCATTGCCCTTGAGCCAGGTGAAACAGGCACGTGCGTGTTCACGAATATTTTGTATCTTGATTTTGGGGATGCTCCTGATACCTATAAAACGCTTTTAGCCAGTGATGGCGCCCGCCATTTTGTTGATGGACCGGTCTTGGGTTACCTGGTGGATGATGAATGGGATGGATTGCCAACTGCTCTTGCCGATGGTGATGATAAAGACTGGGTTTCTGATGAGGATGGTGTCTCCTTCCCAACTGCAGCACCTCTGACAATCGGTGCGAATGCACAGGTAGGAGTAGTTCTTAGCCAACCAGGCGGCAAGCTGGATGCCTGGATAGATTTTAATGGCAACGGATCTTTTGACCATCCCAGTGAACATTTGTGGAGTGGGGAAAGCCAAGATTTCTCCTCCCCACCATTTCAACCACCAACTACTTATTTCCTTGATATTAGTGTTCCGGCTGATGCCATAGCGGGGGTTACTTATGCCCGCTTCCGTCTGAGCACTGCAGGTGGATTACAACCGTTTGGGTATGCATCGGACGGAGAGGTGGAAGATTACCTGGTCGAGATCGTTGCACCTACTGGCCATACCGTGATCTTTAATGGTAATGGCGCCACAAGCGGTACCATGACCCCTCAAACCGCTTCCACGCCAACCGCGCTAACACTTAATTCTTTCTCAAAGACTGGTTATTCGTTTGCTGGTTGGAATACAGTGGCCGCGGGCGGGGGCACTGCCTATACCGATGGCGAAACATACGATTTCTCAGCCGACATCACGCTCTATGCCCAGTGGACGGCCAACACTTACACAGTGACCTTTGATGCCAATGGTGGAAGCGCACCTTCCTTTTCTTCGAAGCAAGTTACATATGACACGGCCTATGAAACCCTGGCGACGGTCGGCAACCCAGGCTACACATTCGCCGGGTGGTTCACAGCTGCCAGCGGCGGCACCGAAGTAACAGCTGCTACGATTGTCACAACGGCTTCAAACCATACGCTCTACGCCCAATGGACGGCCAACACCTACACATTGACAGTTAATCTGTCACCTGAAGGCAGCGGCACGGTGATACTTGACCCGGCAGGCGGCTCGTATGATGCAGATACGACGGTCACACTGACACCTAATCCGGCCAGCGGCTACCAATTTGATGAGTGGAGCGGGGATAATGCAAGCGACATTATTGACACTGCCGGCGTATACACGATTCTGATGAATGGTGACAAGACTGTCACAGCCAATTTTGCGGTTTCGCTGTGTACGACAGTGAATATACCGGTAGAAGCTGATACCCACATGAGGAGCGGATCATCAAGAGGCTCCTATAATTATGGCGGTTCACCATTAGTCAGGGTTAATCCATATTATCAACAAGGAAGTACTGATGGGCAATTAACTGGTGCCTTGCTGAGGTGGAATCTTTCTGGTGTGACTATCCCAGCAGAGGCAACGCTTGATGGAGCCAGTATTACCTTTAATGTCACAGATGGTTCCAACAATGCATACAGCCTGTTCAATATGCGTCGGGCTTGGGTGGAGGGAACCAATAATGGCGCTGCTGGTACCGGTGCCTCCTGGAATTACTATGGCGCTGGGACGGGTTCCTGGGGGACCGCAGGCGCACAGAATACATCCTCGGACCGTTATGATACCAACTTGTGGAACGCCACAGCCAGTGATTTCAATCAAACAGGCAGTGTAACTTTCGATCTGAACGCAGCTGGCCTGGCGGTCGTTTCGGGCTGGCTAGGCGGCACAGTTGACAATTATGGTGTAACCATTCAAAACTACTCTGGTTTAGCGGTGGATATTTGGGAAGCTGCATCAAAAGAAAACACAACTCAGGCTGGACCTACGCTCAACGTTACCTATTGTATAGCCACCACCGACCCGACCATCCTGACCTCGGTAAGCGAGCTGGAACCCTTCTCAACTGAACCGGGCACACCCTCTACTGTACAGTCATACACGGTCTCAGGGGTTAATCTTGAGAGTGACATTGACATTGGTTCCATTGCTGGTTTTGTGATTTCGACTGATGAGTCCAACTGGCAGGAAATCCTGACTTTGAATCAATCTGGCGGAACGGTGTCAGAAACTATGATCTACGTGCGCATGACGGGCACTGATGAGGGCACTTTCTCCGGAAATATCGCCCATGTCAGCAGTGGGGCAACACAAAAAGATGTAGCGGTCACAGGTACCGTGGCATTAACACCAGAAAGTGTATCCGTTCGGGTGAACCAGAGCTCTGATGATGCGGAAGAAGCGTTAGATGATGGCTCTGTTGACATCACCAGCTCTGATCTTGAATTGATCAATGACTCCGGAACTGGCGGTCCAGGAGACCAAATAGTGGGAGTGCGTTTCCAGGGAGTATCAGTCCCGGCGGGTGCGATTGTCCACAGGGCATACATTGAATTTGAGACTGATGCAACTGCAACCAGTCTTGCTGCCGCCACCCTCACAATTTCAGGGCAAGCTGATGACAACCCGGTTACATTTACAGAAGCCGATGACGATATTAGCGATCGCGCAAAAACAACCGCTTCTGCAACCTGGATACCAGACCCATGGGATACTGTTGATGAAAAGCACCAAACTTCTGATATAAAGACCATTGTTCAAGAAATCGTCGACCGGTCTGGTTGGTCAAGCGGAAATGCGATGGCGTTCCTGATCGAAGGCGATGGTACCCGAGAAGCAGAAGCCTTTGATGGTGAGCAAGCGGCAGCACCGTTACTGGTAATTGAATACTTTGATAGCGAAGAACCTACCGTTACCGTTACTGCGGATTCCGATCAATCCAAGGTTTATGGCGAAAGCGACCCAACCTTTACCTACACATACCAGCCGAGCGATCCGCCCATCACATTCACTGGTGCGCTAAGCAGGGTCGAGGGTGAAGATGCAGGCACTTATGCCATTACCCAGGGCGACCTGGCTGCTACCGGCTACACGATTAACTTCGTTCCCGCCGACTTTACCATCACGGCTAAGCCTATCACCGTCACAGCCGATGCCAGGACCAAGGTCTATGGTGATGATGACCCAGACCTGACCTATCAATACACACCCGACCCGGTCGGCAGTGACAGCTTTAGCGGCGCGCTGACTCGTGCTGCTGGAGAGAATGTTGGCACTTACGCCATCAGTCAGGGCACATTGACGTTAGGTGATAACTACAACATCACATTTACTGGCGCAAATCTGACCATCACAACCAGACCGATCACGGTTACAGCGGATGACAAGATCAAGAACCAGGGTGAAGTTGACCCACCCCTGACTTACACAATCACGAGCGGTTCGCTTGCTTTCTCAGACGCATTTACAGGCGCACTGGCACGCATCAGTGGTGAATTGGTTGGCACTTACGCTATAACGCGTGGCAACTTAGCTCTCAACGCCAACTACAATATGACCTTCATTGAAGGAACACTTACAATCTCAGAAATTCCAACGGTCACTGTGACTGTGCATAGCGATCAGACCAAGGTTTATGGACAGCCTGATCCGGTCTTTACCTATCAATCTTCTGATCCTGGAGTTGAATTTACAGGCGCGCTCAACAGGGAAGCGGGTGAAGACGTAGACACTTATGCCATCACCCAGGGGACCCTGGCAGCTGATGGCTATGTTATCAACTTCGTTCCCGCCGATTTCACAATCACGGCCATGCCAATCACGGTTACCGCGGACGCCCAGACCAAGGTCTATGGTGACGTTGACCCAGATCTGACCTATCAATACACGCCAGCTCTTATCACTGGTGACAGCTTCAGCGGCGCGTTGGAGCGTGCTGATGGCGAGAATATTGGCACTTACGCCATCAGTCAGGGCACATTGACCTTAGGTGATAACTACAACATCACATTCACTGGCGCAAACCTGACCATCACAACCAGACCGATCACGGTCACAGCCGACGACAAGATAAAAAACCAGGGTACGGTTGACCCACCACTGACCTATACAATTACGAGCGGCTCGCTTGCCTTTACCGATGCCTTCACTGGTGCTCTGGCGCGTGTTGCCGGTGAAAATATAGGCGACTACGCAATCCTGCAAGGCAGCTTAGCCCTCACCACCAATTACAACATGACCTTTGTTGAGGGCACATTGACCATCATCGCAGGGACGGAGCATGAGATTGATTTGGAGGCTGGCTGGAACCTGGTTTCCTTCAACCTGACCCCAAGCGATCCGGATATCGAAGTCGTTCTGGAAGAAATCATGGATGACGTCGATCTGGTTTACGGCTGGAATGGAGCAACAGGCACATGGCTGCGCTTTGATCCTGCTGTTGGCTTTGGGAACACACTGGAAGAGCTTGACGAGACCATGGGCTTCTGGATCAATATGGATGATGCGGCAACATTGACAGTTGTGGGCACAGAACCCACGACTACTGATATTTCCCTGTATGACGGTTGGAACCTGATGGGTTATCCCTCTGATTCGGGCGATGACTTACCCGGAGCTTTATCTGACATTACAGGCAAATACAACCTGGTGATGGCTTACCACGCTGCGGACACATCGGATCCGTGGAAGCTTTATGAACCTGATGTTCCCGATTGGGTGACAGACCTTGATCAATTGGATCCCGGTTGGGGTTACTGGATCGATATGACGGAGGGAGCAACCTTATCGATCGATTTTTAATAAAGAACCTTAAAAACAGGCTGGGTGGGCAGATTTCTGTCCACCCAGACAAAGAAGAGGATGAATTTTTTGAATTAATTATAAAAAGAGAAAAGGTGTTCGATTTATGTTTCTCAACTATTGAAAAGGAGAGAATGTAATGATGAAAAATAAGAAAAATCTTTATAAAGTAAGCACTATTCCATTAATCACTCAAATCTTGATCATCATGGCAGTTGTCGCATCGATGATCGGTATGCAGCCGCCAAAGGTTGTCCACGCGCAAACCTGTGTCACCTCGAGGATCAGCGCGTCAGCAGACGATGTAGAAGAGCGGGTGGATAACGGTGCGGTCGATTTGGATGGGGATACATCCACGCATTCCCTCCAAACATTCAGAGGGTATGCTGGTAGCACAACCGGGACGCTTAATTGGTGGGGAATGCGTTTCCTTAATATCAATGTGCCCCAGGGCGCAACGATCACCAGTGCAGATATCACATTTCGTGCGAATGCGACCAGCGAAGCAACCGATTCAGGGATGACGCTGTGGGGGCAGCTGGCAGCTAATCCCGCCACCTTCACCACCAGTACGAATAACGTTTCCAGCAGGACAAAGACGAGCGCAACGCTTACCTGGACCATTCCACAGTGGACCAGCGGCTCAGATTATGAAACCCCTGATCTGTCGGATATCGTCCAGGAGATCGTGGATCAATCTGAGTGGGTGGAAAACAACGCCCTTGTGATTGTCGGGCAAACCACTGTTTCACAGAATCGCAGCGCGATTTCGCAAAACAGTACGAATGGTTCCACGTTAGCCCCATTGCTCGAAGTATGTTACACAGAAGGAACCGCGCCAAGGATTATCACTTCAGGGACGTTGAGTGCGTTTTCAGGTGAACCTGGTGTGCCCTCAGCTGAGCAGAGCTACTCTGTATCTGGCGAAAACCTTGAAGGGAACATCACCATCACGCCCCCTGCTGATTTTCAAATCAAGAAATCAGGGGATGTGGATTGGGTTTCCAGTCCCAACACATTGGTTTTAGATGACAGCGGAGGCACAGTAGCGTCAACTGAAATTTTGGTGCGCTTTTTACGCTCAGAGGTGGGGACATCTTCGGGCAGCATCTTACATACGAGCTTGAACGCGACCGATCGCAATGTGGCGGTCACAGGAACAGCCAAGATGCCTTTGGGGGCATGGGTGGCTTATAATGACTGCGCCTGGGCATCCGGGCAGCTTGAAACCAACATTACCAAATACACCGTCACAAGCGGCTCCACAACCGGTTTGCTGGTGGATTATGATACTGGCGACCAAACACCTGTCACAGCGACCATCACATCCTCTGGAAGTCCTAATGTCAACACGGGCACCTACGGCGGCTCAGAAACCGCAGCGGGGACGGATGCCTATGAAACTTTTCACGGAATCGTGGATATGCCAGGCGTCATTCAGTACGGTTCCAGCGGGTGGTATGTAGTGGCCACGTTCACGGGTCTGAGCCCTGATAAGACCTACACATTCATCACCTCAGCTAACCGTGATGGCGATTATACCGATAGATTTACCAAATTCACGCTGCAGGATGCTGATGCAGCGATCAATACCAGCTCGGCAGGCGTGACCCGCAGCACAACCACGATCACGGATGATACGTCCGTTTTCAATACCGGAGAAAATACAGCAAATGGCTATGTGGCAAGCTGGGCGGGTATTGTACCGGGTGCGGATGGTGATTTTGCCGTGCGCGCAGAAGCGAACAGCGGCACCAATGCTTATGCTTTCAGCGTTTTCATGCTGGCTGAAGAAATCGTCACCACCGACCCCACAATTTATGTGACAGGTTCTTTGTCGCCATTTATGACACAACCCAGTGTCCCATCGACACCGCAAACATATTCAGTGTCCGGTGTCAACCTGACGGAAAATATTTCGATCGACCCACCAGTCGGGTTTGAAATCTCAACGGATGGGAGTACATATGCTTCCAGTTTGGGCCTGGTTCCAGATAGCGGCTCGGTACCCTCAACCACAATTTATGTGCGCTTGAACAGCGTTAACCAGGGCAACTTCGGCGGGAATATTGTTCACAACAGTACCGGCGCTGCGCAAAAGAATATGGCCGTGGAAGGAACTGTTTCTAACCAGGTTTGTTACACCGATCAGGAATTTGTGTCCTCTGCAGATACCTACATGAGTGGCTACAATACGACCAACAACTACGGTATGCAAACTTACATGCGGGTTACTTTGGGAACCTCGCAACAACGTGGTTCGTTGATCCGTTGGGACTTGAGTACTCTGCCAACAACCGCAGTGATTAGCAATCCCAGGCTTCAGCTTAATGTCAGCACCGCAGGGTCAGCAACCTTTAATTTATACAATTTGCGCCGTGCCTGGGTTGAAGGAACTGGAACTGGTTCAGCAACCGGTGATGGGGCTACATTCAATTCTTATGATGGCAATACTTCCAACACCTGGGGCACTCCCGGCGCAGCCAACACCACATCCGACAGGTACGAGACTAACTTGTGGGGAGCCGGGTCTTCATCCTTTAGCAGTCAGGGCATAAAAACGATTGCACTGAACAGCGACGGTCTGGCAGTTGTGCAGGGTTGGGTGGATGGATCTGTGGATAATTACGGTCTGACCATTCAAAACTACACAACAGGCTCAACGGATGTGCAGTTCTCAACTAAAGATAATGCAACCGAGGCAAACCGCCCAAGGTTGGTATTGGATTACTGCTTAGGGGATGCTACAACATATAACCTGGCAGTTGCTATTGCCCCTGTTGCTTCGGGCATGGTCACCCTCACTCCTTCCGGCGGTACTTATATCGAGGGTAGTACGGTGACGCTAACCCCCGTTCCAGCAGAAGGATATCAATTTGACTCGTGGGGCGGTGCAGATGCCGGGAACATCATTGACACAGGCGGTGTTTACACGATCGTGATGAACGCCGATAAAGCCATTACGGCGAATTTCTCACTCCTCCCCGTCCCCCATGCGCCAGATGCGCCAACCCTTGTTCAACCTGCTGATGCTGCAACGGACATCAGCCTTTCACCACTGCTCCGTGTCAACGTAACAGATCCGGATCTTGACAGCATGGATGTTTCCTTCTATGGGCGCGAAGTGGGAACACAAGCGCCAGCTGAAGAATTCCTGATCATTGCCATCCCTGACACTCAAGGCCTGGCGCAATCTTATAATACCGTACTCCAAAACCAGTTTGGTTGGATCGCAAATCGATATACAGATCCACCAGTGGATGAACCAGACCTGGTTTTTGTCACCCACCTGGGTGATCTCGTCAATAGTTCCAGTGATACAACCCAATGGCAAAGGATTGATGCGGCTTTTGATCAATTTGACCCGATTAACCTTCCCTATAGCGTTGGACCAGGCAACCATGATATCGCGATGGGCACTACTTCTTACAGTACATATTTTGGTTCAGCCCGCTTCAGCGGGAAGTCCTGGTATGGCGGTGACTATGATGGGGGTAGTGACAACTACAACAGCTACTCGCTCTTCTCTGCTGGAGGAATGGACTTTATCCTGATCAATCTTCAATATCAGGTAACAAGTGGAGCGTTGGATTGGGCAGATGCGCTGTTGAAAACACATAGTGACCGCAGGGCGATTGTCGAACAGCATGATATCTTGAACACCAATAATTCATGGAATAACCAGGCGGCTTATACGGCACTATCTGATAATCCCAACCTGTTCCTGATGTTATGTGGGCACATGCACACTGCCAGTGACGGATCGGCATACCGTCTTGAAACGAGAACTGGTATGGAGCCAGTCCACATCCTCTTGACCGATTATCAGGATTACTCCGGAGACGATTACATCCGACTGCTGACCTTCAGACCAGCATTGGATGAAATTTACGCTCAGGTCTTTTCCCCTGATGCTCCTGGAGGCTATCTGACCAACGCAACCAATTATGAACAATTTACCATGGACTACGATATGGAAGGTGCGGCAGCTGGACCATTCGAGTTGATTGGTACAGCGAATGGTATTGCCAGCGGGGCTGAGGCTTCAATTGCCTGGTCTGGGCGGACAGCAAATACCGAATATGAATGGTATGCGGTCGCCAGCGATGAAGGCTTCTCCACCGATAGTGCTATTTGGAGCTTTACCACCGGAGATGGGACGGGGAACCAGGGTCCGGATGTTTCTGGCATACCCGACCAGACCATTAGTGAAGGAGCAGCCTTCCTGACCATCAATCTTGATGACTACGTCACCGATCCGGACGACACGGATGCCGAAATGGCATGGACTTACAGCGGGAACGTGGAGTTAAGCGTCAATATTGTTAGTCGCGTGGCAACGATTGGGGTCCCGAACCCGGATTGGAACGGAAGCGAAACCATCACTTTCCGTGCCACTGACCCAGGTAGCTTGTATGATGAAGACAGTGCCTTGTTCACCGTTACGGCTGTGAATGATGCACCTGTTATCACCGGTCAGGCTCAAACCCTTTCAACCCCTGAAGAAAATCCGTTGGACATCCTACTGGCACACCTTTCAGTCACGGATGTGGACAATGACTACCCTGATGATTTCAGCCTGATTGTTTCGGCAGGGACCAATTACCAGGTTTCCGGCAACACAATCACGCCGGATGTGGGCTTCTTTGGCGAGTTAACGGTTCCTGTGAAAGTCAATGACGGCCAATCAGACAGCAATACCTTTAACCTTCTCGTCACCGTCACTCAGGGAGGTGTTACCCCTGTTCTTCCTTCCAGTTTCTGGGGTTTCCTCCACTTTGCGGCAGGCGATGAAGGAGCGCCCACAGCAGGAGATACCCTGTATGCCTACCTTAATGCCGAGACGACAGCGATTACGAGTGTTGCCATCGGAACTGATGGAACCAATCTGACTTATACGATCAATGTCCCTTCATATCCTGACGGGACACACCCGGCAACAGTCACCTTCAAATTAGGCGATCGTGCTCTGGCAACTGCTGAGTGGCATACCGGTACGAATGTCCAGTTGAATATGCACCCACCCATGGCGGATGCAGGCGGTCCGTATGTCAGCTTGGTATCAGCTGGTTCGGTGCTTTTGGATGGGACAGTCACCGATTGGGGGGATGATGTCGATACCTATCATTGGGACCTGGATGAGGATGGTGCATTTGATGATTCATCCGCTCTCAATCCAACTTTCAACTTCACATCGGCGGGCACCTACCCTGTCAGCCTGAAAGCTGTCGATTTACAGAGCGGCGAAGGCGTTGACACCAGCCAGGTGTTCGCCATTACCCTCAGCGGCATCTCCGGGCAGGTTTATAACGGCAGTTCGCATCCTGTAACAGTTGCAGGCGTCGAGAGCCCCTTCACAACCAAGGTTTTGTATGGTGATCCAGGGAGTGAGACAGCGCCAACAAATGCCGGTACGTACGATGTGCTTGTGCAAATCCTTTCGGGAACTGAGGTCATTGCAAGCTATCAAACCGAAATGGTGATCGCCAAGGCGACAGCCACCGTGACCCTGGGCAGTCTGAGCCAAACCTATGATGGTGCTGACAAAGCGGCTACGGCTACAACCAATCCGACGGGACTGACGGTGAACATCACCTACGATCCAGCCACTCCACTCAACGCCGGCAGCTATGCGGTCACAGCGACTGTGGCTGATACCAACTATGCAGGCACAGCTTCAGGCACGCTGGTGATCGCCAAAGCAACGGCTACCGTGACCCTCGGCAGCCTCAGCCAAACCTATGATGGCACTGCCAAAGCGGCTACAGCCACAACCAATCCGACGGGACTGACGGTGAACATCACCTACGATCCAGCCACTCCACTCAACGCCGGCAGCTATGCCGTCACAGCCACTGTGGCTGATACCAACTATGCAGGCACAGCTTCAGGCACGCTGGTGATCGCCAAAGCAACGGCTACCGTGACCCTGGGTGATTTGGAACAGCAATATGATGGTTCCCCCAAACAAGTTTCGGTCACAACCAACCCTTCTGGGCTCACTGTGGTGGTCACATATGACGGATCGACAACCGCCCCATCAGCTACAGGCAGCTATGCGGTTATTGCCACGGTTAATGAAACCAACTATACGGGATCAGCTGAAGGCACTTTGGTGATCAGCGGCTTGAGTCACAGTATTGACCTGGTGCCGGGTTGGAACCTGGTGTCCTTTAATGTCATTCCGACCAGTACCGCAATTGAAGATGTATTAGAAAGTATCGATGGTCAATACAGCCTGGTATATGCTTGGGATGCAGATGTAAGCTCAAGCCAATGGATCCGATTTGATCCGAATGTTGGCTATGGAAACACCCTGAGTCAACTGGATGAGGCAATGGGTTTCTGGATCTTTATGAACGTGGAATCCACATTAACCGTTATTGGAAATGAGCCTACCTCTACCTCTATTTCTATTAATGAGGGATGGAACCTGGTCGGTTATCCATCAGAAGGGAGTGATGCCTTACCCGGTGCATTATCCGATATTGCCGGAAATTACAACCTGGTGGTGGCTTACCATGCCAATGACACAACAGATCAATGGAAGATTTATGATCCAGCCGCACCCGACTATGCCAACGATCTGAAATCGATGGCACCTGGCTGGGGTTACTGGATTGAAGCAACAGCCAATGACACTTTGTCTGTTGAATATTAGCTCTATGCGTTTATTTCATCCGGGGGCATGCAGGTTGATGCCCCCAGGAAGATTTAGTGGAAAGCGGAAAACAATGCGACGATTGAGAATCATAATAGCCATTATCACTTTGACACTTGCGTTGCTGGTCACGAATGGTATTGTTTTTGCTGTCCCGCCACTGCCCTCCAGCTTTTATGGAACGGTCACTTTAAATGGATCAAATTTCGCTGAAGGTACGGTCGTGGAAGCCATGATTGGGGACAAGGTCATCAGTGAGTCTCAGACGATGATGTATGAGGGTAAATCGGTTTATTCAATAGATGTAAACGGAGATGACACGAGTACAACACCCATCGAGGGCGGAAAAGATGGTGATGTCATTCGATTTCGGGTGGGCGGATTGATGGCTGAGGAAACAGGAATGTGGCGTTCAGGCACAAACGTGGAATTGAATTTGTCGGTGAGCGCTTCAGAATCACCAGAGCCGCCAGAGCCGACACGGACTCCCCTGCCGACTCAGACCAACATTGTTCAACCAACCCAAGCATCGACTGCAAAGGCTACGCAAGCGGCCAATTTGCAGCCGACACTTACGCCGACCATGACACAACCCCTCCAATCGGACACAACCGAAGATCCTGATGAAAACACAAATTCTGATGACAGTGTCATACCGATTGAATCTGGAGCCACACCTACATTACAGGCGTTATCCGAAGTCAGCGTGGCATTGGAAGAGAACCCGGGGAATGTTGAGGGACAACAATCGCCTGTTGTGCTGGGTGATGAACCCCAAACAGGCAGTCAGTTTGAAAATCAAGTGGATGATCAACAGGAGGGTATATCTCATAAATGGATAATTGGTTTAGTTGTCGTTTTTATTATTGTGGCTGTTTCAACAGCCGTGTTTTTATTCGTTAGAAGGTCGCGCAAACAAGATTCGAACCTACTATTTTAATTTCTAAATTAGAAAGAGAGGACATTGTGAAATCCCGAAGAATTCTTATATCAGTAACAATTGTTTTGAGTATTTTAATGGCCACTTTTTCCGTGGCACAAGCTGTACCGCCCCTGCCATCCAGTTTTCATGGCACGGTTAAGGTCCACGGAGAAAATGTCGAAGAAGGAACGGTGATCAGCGCATGGATCAATGGTGTGAAATATGCTGAAACTGCCTCTTTGATGTATGAAGGGGACAGCGTGTTTGCAATTGATGTGCCTGGCGATGACACCAGTACAGTCGATGTGATTGAAGGAGGCGTTGATCATGACACTATCGTCTTTAAGATCGGCGACCTTGAGGCATTCGAGACTGGGTTATGGATCAAAGGCACCTATGTGGAACTCAACCTGTCCGTTGAATACATCACTGTGACTGCTGACCCTCAGACCAAAGTTTATGGGGATGATGATCCCGAAGAACTGACCTTCACCTATGAACCGGATGATCCACCAATCACATTTACAGGCGCATTAAGCAGAGATGCGGGTGAGGATGTTGGCACATACGCCATCACCCTGGGTGATCTGGCGGCAACCGGCTACACGATCGTTTTCGAATCAGCCAATTTCACGATCACACCTAAAGCAGTCACCGTTGCGGCTGATACCAAGACAAAGGTTTATGGCTCTGCTGATCCAGCACTGACTTACACGGTTGATCCAGCACTTGTTCCCGGGGATTCCTTTACTGGAGACATGGGGCGGGTCAGCGGCGAGAATGTTGGAGAGTATGCTATCTTTCAAGGTCTCTTAGCCATTGATGACGGAAATGGCGGCGCCAATTATGCACTGACCTTTGTTTCAGCGAACCTGACGATTACACAACGAGACATCACGATTGGTGCGGATGATAAAGAAAAGATCATTGGGGACCCTGATCCGGCTCTAACCTACAGCATTTTAAGCGGCAGCCTCGCATATGATGACGTAATTACAGGCGACCTGGTACGGGATACGGGTGAAACCCTTGGCACCTATCCTATCCGGATTGGATCGTTGGCGATTGACGACGGCAATGGTGGTGCAAATTATAACCTGAGCTTTGACGAGGGAATTCTCACGATCAAACAAGTACCACTTACGATCACGGCTAACCCTGCATCAAAAGTCTATGGTGACAGCGACCCAGTGATTACTTACACTTCTTCCGTCCCATCTGTACCTCTGACCGGGGCATTAAGCCGTGAGGCAGGTGAGGATGTGGACACCTATGCCATTACGATTGGTACGCTTTCTGCTGGCGATCAATACGCAATCAGTTTGGTCTCGGCAGATTTTACCATCACGCCGAAAGATGCCTCGGTAACACCGGATGCTGCCAGTAAGACCTACGGCGATGCTGACCCGACCTTCACGGGGAACCTGGAGGGTTTCCTGGTGGGAGATGGTGTTTCAGCGGCATACAGCCGTGTGGCTGGCGAGACGGTGGCTGGCGGTCCTTATGTGATTAGTGCGGTACTCAGCCCGGTGGAAGTTCTTACTAACTATAACATCACCTACAACACCGCAGCATTTACGATCACAAAGAAAGCTGCCTCGGTGACGCCAGATGCTGCCAGCAAAACCTATGGTGATGCTGATCCGACCTTCACGGGTGTTCTAACCGGATTCCTACCAGCGGACGGGGTCAGTGCGACCTACAGCCGTACGGCTGGCGAGACGGTGGCAGGCAGTCCCTACACCATCAGCGCGGTGCTCAGCCCGGCAGGTGTTTTGGGTAACTATGATATCACCTACACCACCGCAGCATTTACGATCACGAAGAAAGCTGCTTCGGTAACCCCGAATGCCGCCAGTAAGATCTATGGCGCAGATGACCCGGTTTTGACCGGCGTTCTCACGGGTTTTCTGGCTGGGGATGGCGTTTCAGCAACCTACAGCCGTGTGGCAGGCGAGTCGGTGGTAAGCGGACCTTATCTCATCAGTGCTGTTCTCAGTTCGACAGATGTCCTTGCCAATTATGATGTGACCTACAACACAGCGTACTTTACGATCAATCCAAAGCCGATCACGATCACGGCGGATGCAAAGAGTAAGGTTTACGGCTTGCCTGATCCTGCTTTCACTTATGTTGTGACAGGTTTGGAGGATAGTGATAGTGTTGTTGGTGGAATGGCAAGGCTCCCGGGTGAAAACGTGGCCACCTACGCAATCACGATAGGTACGCTCACTGCCGGTCCCAATTACAGCATTACCTTTGTATCAGCCGATCTTACGATAACTAAAAGACCAATCACCATTACAGCTGATGATAAGGAAAAAGCAATCGGTGATGATGATCCGGAACTGACCTATACCATTACGACAGGTTCACTGGCGTATGATAACGCAATAACAGGTGATCTGGTGCGTGATGCGGGTGAAGCCCTTGGTACGTATCCGATTAAAGTTGGCTCGCTGGCGATCGATGACGGCAACGGTGGAGCTAACTATGATCTGACCTTTGTCCAGGGAACCTTTACCATCAAGCAGATAACACTCACTGTTACCGCACAGGCAAAGACCAAGGTGTATGGTACCGCCGATCCTGTATTCACTTACACCGTATCCGACCCCTTGGTTCCATTGACAGGGTCACTCAGCCGAGTTGCAGGTGAGAATGTGGGTACGTATGCAATCACGATTGGCACCTTATCTGCGGGTCCGGATTATGCCATCACTCTGGTTTCGGCGGATCTTACGATTTCACCTCGGCCGATCACCATTACGGCTGATGATAAGGAAAAAGTTGAGGAGGATCCTGATCCTGAGTTGACCTATCAGATCACGAGCGGATCGCTGGCATTTGATGATGATATCGTCGGCGAATTAAGTCGAGTACCTGGCGAAGATGTAGACACCTATGACATCTTGATTGGTACACTCGCCATCGATGATAGTAATGGCGGTGCCAATTATGAACTTACATTTGTGAAGGGCACCTTGACCATTGTTACAGGGACATTCTATATCTTTATGCCCCTTGTCAGGCGATAGATGATTGATCGGTAGTTATTGACTGAATAAGGATTGAACCTTCAACATATATGGCTTATGCATCCGTTGAAGGTTCAATCACCAAAGGTCTTTTCAACCAGAATTTTACCGGATCAATGATGAATCGGAGATTGGGTTGAATATTTAAAAATGAGGATACAATGACGACTCATGAACGAAATGAACAATTAAAAATTATACACAAACATCGGAACGCGATATTTTCCAAAGGTGTGAAGGTTTTGATGGTCCTGATTTTCACCCTTTCGCTGTTCCAATCTAATCCCAAGGAGATTGTGAACGCTGCGACTCCAATCAACTTTACTGGACCGGAACTGGTGGGGAACCCGACAAATTCATCCATAACGATTAATATCGTTCCTGATGCGAATATTGAATACCACTATCAATATGGCACAGTATCAGGGACATATCCCAACCAGACTGCCAACTTTACAGCAACAGCCAATCAACCGGATGAAATTTCCATCGCTGGTCTTGTCGCAAATACCCGCTATTACTACCGTATGCGCTACCATGCCCCGGGAGATGGTATGGATGATTGGGTTGTTCGGGATGAACATTCCTTTATGACCCAGCGAGCACCCGGTGAGACTTTTGTGTTCACGGTAACTTCGGATTCCCACAACGCTTCAGCATCCAATACAGGCTTTGTTAATGCCATGAATAACATTAACGCGGATCATCCCGATTTTCACATCGACATCGGGGATACGCAATTTGCTGAATTTACGCGGAATTCTTCCATCCAGACGAATTTGAACACAGCTTACAAAGAATACCGAGCAACCACCCATTTCGGCGCTTTTGGTCATTCAACACCCGTTTTTCTCTCCACAGGTAATCACGAAGAAGAGGAAGGCTGGAATCTTGATGATTCCTACAGTCGGGGGGTTGCAAACATTCAGGCTCGTAAAGCATTCTTTCCAACGCCAGTTGAGGATGGTGTTTTCTATACAGGAAATACAGATCCATTAGCAGCCATCGATGAAGCGACCTACGGCGATGAGCTGCGTGAAGATTATTATGCCTGGGAATGGGGTGATGCACTCTTTGTGGTGATCGATCCCTTCCAATATACGATGAATTTACCTTATGCTCCTGGTACGGCTGGTGAGGAAAATGATGATTCACAGGATGGCAATCAGTGGAGTTGGACTTTGGGTGCAGAACAATTTCAATGGCTCAAGCAAACCCTGGAAAATAGCGATGCAAAATATAAATTCATGTTTTCCCATAATATGTTGGGAGGAATTAACCGCACCGTTGTCGGTGTTGGTGCTGGTTATGTCCGCGGCGGCGCAGAGGCTGCCCGGTACTATGAGTGGGGCGGTAAAGATGCTTATGAGGAAGACGTTTTTAATGATTTTCGCGATCCTGAGGATTTTGGTACCAAACCAATTCACCAGTTAATGGTGGAGAATGGCGTCAGTGCATATTTTCATGGACATGATCACCAGTATGTATATGAGCTGCGTGATGGGATTGTTTATCAAGAGGTACCGTCCCCAGCTATGACCGGTTCAGGGTTTTCCGGAATTTACACAGTGGGTACTTATGAGGATTATGAAACGGTTGCGATGTGTTCGAATGCGGGTCATCTGCGAATAACTGTCTCACCCGAACAAGCAACGGTTGTGTATGTCAATTCTGGGTCAGTCACATGTACTCCGAGTTCGTTTACTCGTTCCTATACCATCGCACCTAACACGCCCGTTGAAGGCATTCTAGGTGATGTGAATGGTGATGGAAACAGCAATTCATCGGATGCTTTGATCGTGTTGTCTGGAGATGCCGGCATGGATATCTCCAGTTTCTGCCCGATCAATTGCGGTGACGTAAATTCGGACAGTTTAGTAAATTCTACGGACGCCTTAGCAATCCTTTCTTTTGATGCAGGCTTAACTGTTCCATTCCCACTGGGTAGTGCAGGCTGCCCAGCCAGTATCACCCAACCTGCGGGATGCAATCCTTGATGAATGTTCAATTTGAATGAAATTTTGAAGGGAAAAATTGTCAATTATGATGAAAAGGAGAAAATGATGAAATCCATAGGTGTTAGAAAAATATTTTATGGTCTTGTTGCCGCCTTATTGATCCTTGGCAGCATCGCTGCTCCGCCTTACACAGCAAGTGCTCAGACGGGAACGGTCCTGGCTGCAGCAACACCCTCTGACACGACTCCGGAGATAGGAGATACGATAACCGTAACGGTCAACATTAATATGAGCGGTGTGAGCGCGCCTAATAATGCGCTTGGAGGTTATACTGGCTCGCTGAGCTGGAACCCGGCGGTGCTATCCTATGTCAGTTATTCTGGCGCGCCGCCATCCGGCTTCACCGGTGTTGTAAATCCACAGACCAGCTCTATAACCTTCAATGGCGCCAACGCCAGCGGTACAACAGGGAACACGGTTGTGATGGTGGCCACTTTCAACGTGATCGGGGGCGGTAATGCCGCGCTGGATTTGAGTTTCACGGCTATGGCTGCCGCAACCACATTTAATAGTCTTCTGGGCATTCTCACCGTAAATCAAGGCTCAGTAATTGTTGAAGGTGGTTCCGTTGGCGTGGTTGAACTGGATGGAACGGTATCGAGTTCGACCGTTAATAATGCCAGTAGCATTTCATTCTCACATACCACCGGCACGGGGGATAACCGCTTGATGCTGGTTGGCGCGTCGTGGAATGCTGGTTCAAGTGCAAAGAATATCACCTCAGTCGTTTTTGCCTACGGCACCTCTGAGGAAGTGGTCTTCAGTGAGGTCTATACTGAGACTGCGACCGCAACAGGCACAACAAGCGGACCTCGATATTCTGCTATTTGGGGCAGTGTTGATGGTGTGACCGGTGCATTGCTAGCTGTTCCCGCAGGCACAGCGGGCACGCTGACGATCAGCTTTGATGTGAGCGTTACTAACGGGATTGTCGCAGGCGTAGCGAACTTCAAGGGCGTTGATCCAATAGATCCGCTGGGCACGCCAAACGGCGCAAACACAGGCAATACGGTTGCGACTGTAAGTGTTGATGTCACAACTGATGGCACAGAATTGGTGTTTGACAATGTATGGGGTGGCGGTGCAAGCGCGCCCACCTTGACAGTCAATGCCTCACAAGACCAATTGTGGAACGTACAAGATACAGGGACACAAGGGTCAAGCACAGGTGGAGCAAGTACCAAGGAAGCCTCTGCTGGCACGACCACGATGAACTGGACCCGGGGCGATGATGGCTACATGGCACTTTCTGCCGTACCGATCAACCCCGCAGGCGGCGTCACACCAACTCAATACACAATCACAGCATCTGCCGGAACTGGAGGAAGCATTTCGCCATCAGGGTCAGTATTGATCAACCAGGGCGCCAGCCAAAGCTTCACTATTTCGCCAAATAGCAGCTATGTGATCGCTGATGTTCTGGTGGATTCGGCTTCTGTAGGAGCCGTATCAAGCTACACCTTCACCAATGTTCAGGCGGCTCATACTATCGCTGCCAGTTTCTCGCTTGCACCTGTAACCGTCACTTTCAATGGAACTGAGTTGTTGGGACGTCCGACCGATACATCAATATCAGTTAAAGTTGTCCCTGATGCCAATATTGATCTCTACTATGAGTATGGAACGACTTCGGGCAGCTATACAGCTCAAACAACACAAACAACTGCATCTGCTGGTGAGCCTAAGGCTGTCGAAATCACTGGCTTGACCCCCAATACGCAGTATTTCTATAGAATGAGGTACAGGGCTAGTGGCGGATCGGCCTTCACTTCTCGTGCAGAAGGTTCATTCTGGACACAACGAGCTGTAGGTTCAACATTCACTGTCGATATAACCACAGATTCTCACATCGATATTGCATTGGGGAACGAAGCGACCTGGATAAATACCTTGAATAAAGTTGCGACGGATGATCCGGACCTTTTGTTTGACCTTGGCGATACAGTTGCCATGTACGATAACGTTGGCATCGGTGATGTGGAAGGGGCAGAAGCGGTCTACTTAGATACGCTTGAGTTCTTTAACATCGTAAGCGACTCCGTTCCAGTTTTTCTGACACCTGGTAACCATGAGAATCAGGAAGGTTGGCATTACTACAATGGCGCGGATAGTCGAAACATTATTGGATTGAATGCCCAAAAGAAATTCTTCCTCAACCCAATACCGGATGACTTTTATTCTGGCGATTTGACAACCGATCCCAATATTGCTGGGGATGGACTTACAGAAGCTTACTATTCATTTACTTGGGGAGACGCATTGTTTGTGGTGATCAACCCCTATTGGTACACAGAGGACAGACCCTATGTCAATCATCAAGGTGGTGGAGATGATGATTCTGCTAATGTAACGAAAACAGGTGAAACTTGGACCTGGACGTTGGGTAGAACGCAATTTGATTGGCTCAAAGCAACCCTGGAGGGGAGTAATGCCAAGTACAAATTTGTGCTCACGCATCAACTGGTATCGGACGGTAGCTGGACAGGTCAGGAAGATTACGGCCACGGCGGCGCGAAGACCAACCACATCGGTGAATGGGGTGGATACAACGAAGATGGTTCCACCTATGCATGGGAGACGATGCGTTCAGGATGGGGTGAAGATACTGTCCACGACCTTATGATTGACAATTGTGTCAGCACAGTCTTTCATGCGCATGATCACCAGTATGCTTACGAAAGCAGAGATGGTGTGATATACACAGCGGCTCCAAGCGCAAGTTTTACGGGAAATTTCAATGGATATACCGTAGGAACTGGCGGCCTTGGAGGAGAGACAATCTTTGCTAATAATGCATCACAACAACCTGGTTACATCAAATTGACGGTTGGTCCTTCCCAAGCCACGGTGGCATACATGAAAACGGCTGAAACAACAGCGACACATACCTATACTGTTCAGCCATGTGTTCAGAATCACGCACCAACCCTTAACTCTATTGGATATAAGTCTGTATTTGTTGATTCAACACTGACATTTACAGCCACCGCAAGTGATGATGGGCTTCCATCTGGAACGCTCACCTTTAGCCTGGAAGATGGGGCGAGTGGAGACGTCCCGACGGGCGCAAGCATCGTTGCCGCGACTGGTGTCTTCTCTTGGACGCCGGATACGATAGGGGATTATACATTTGATGTGTGTGTGAGTGATGGCGAACTCGATGATTGTGAAACAATTACGGTAACGGTCAGTCCCATCACACCTCCGCCGACCCAATCCTCTTTCTATGGCGAAATCCATTACCAAACAGGAGATGGTGTACCGTCCGCAGGTGATTTTGTTGAAGCCTATATTGAAGGCGTTACGGGTTACATCAACAGGTCAACCATTATCGATACCGGTACTGGCTTGGCATATGCAATCAATGTCGATGGCGATGATGAGGGTACGCCTGCAAAAGATGGCGGGGTCCAGAATGATACGGTTATTTTCAAGATCAATGGTCGGATTGTTGCCTCTGGAACCTGGCTGGATATGGAAAATACTCAGATCAATATCCACCCACCCAAAGCCGATGCTGGCGGTGCATATGCCGTTCTGCTTGAAGATGCATCGATTGACTTGGCTGGTTCGGTTGCCGATTGGCTAATGTCCGACACCTTCACTTATGAATGGGATTTTGATGAGGATGGCGACTATGATGATGCGACCGGCGCGACACCAACCTATACCTTTACAGTGATAGGAACCTATGAGGTTGCCTTGAAGGTCACCGATGGTCAGGCTGGTGAGGGATTTGATGAAACACCGCTGTTTGTGGTCGAATTGAGTGGGCTGGAAGATCAGATTTATGACGGAAATCCACATCCTGTAACAGCAAGCGGCGTGGAAGCACCCTATACGACGACGATATTGTATGGCGATCCACCCACCACCACACCGCCTACCGAAGCCGGGACTTACCCTGTTGTTGTGGAAATCAAAGAGGATGATGTGGTCATTGCCACGATCGAAGGCGACCTGGTGATCGCCGGGGCAATTCACGAAATTGACCTTGTGCCAGGCTGGAACATGATCTCATATAATATCACGCCAACAAGTTCAGCGATCGAAGATGTCTTGTCGTCGATTGATGGAAAATACTCCCTGGTGTATGCATGGGATGCGAGTGGTAATCACAGCAGTAGCGGCAATTGGGTGCGTTACGATCCGGTTGTTCCCTACGGCAACACGCTAACAGAACTGGATGTTCGTATGGGCTTCTGCATCTTTATGGAAGAAGCGGCCACATTGTCGATTGTGGGAATTGATGAAACTTCAGTGACCATTCCGCTGGTAGTTAATGTGGGCGGGTGGAACCTGGTGGGTTATCCCTCCGCGACCAATGTTGATCTTCCTGAGGCACTTGAGGATCATGGGGTCACAGATTACACAATTGTTTATGCTTATCACGCCGCTGACACAACTGATCCCTGGAAGTTATTTGATCCATCGGTTGATCCCATCTACAATGATCTGACATACATGTCACCTGGTTGGGGTTACTGGATCTTTGTAACGGAAGATTCGGACTGGGAAGTGATCTATTGATCTGAATCCAATTGTAGTTTTCCTGGGGATGTCTTTTATAGATATCCCCAGGATTTTGTTCCGAAAGCAAAATAATGATGCGTAAAAGCCTGATTTTGATCGTGGTTCTTTTGATGCTTGTTTTAACAAGTCAAACCTTTGTGGTTAATGCAGTCCCACCCTTGCCATCCAGTTTTTATGGGCAGGTGAAGTTGAACGGCGAGAATGTTCCGGATGGAACGCTAATTAGTGCCTGGATTGATGGTGTAAAGTACACTGAGACACCTTCATTAAGTTATGAGGGTAATAGTGTGTATGCATTTGATGTCCCTGGCGATGAATCAAGCACCTCAGAGATCGTTGAAGGTGGTGTGCCAGGTGACATAATTGTGTTCAAGATCGGTGATCTCGTCGCAGATCAAACGGGGACCTGGACAAGCGGTGTAAACACAGAATTGAATCTGACGATCGGTGGACCCGCTTATCGCGTTTACCTCCCACTGATTCTAAACTGAGACTCTTACGGGGGGCTGTAAGAGCATAAAAATAGGGTTGTCGTAATGGGCAGCCCTTTACTTTTTATTTTACCTATGGGTTAAAATATGATCATGAACAAGAAACGGATCGACATTCTCCTGGTTGAAAAGGGTTTGGCAGAGAGCCGCAACCAGGCGCAAAGCCTGGTGATGGCTGGTGAGGTGCGCGTCGATGGGGAGATGGTCCATAAATCCTCTGCACAGGTTTCGGAGGAGGCTCATATCGAAGTGAAGCAGCAGCCGCGCTTTGTCTCACGCGGCGGGAAAAAATTAGCTGCGGCACTGGAAGCTTTCCAAGTGGATGTGAAAGATAAGGTTTGTGCTGATGTCGGTGCATCAACCGGCGGATTCACAGACTGCCTGCTGCAGAATGGAGCAAAGAAGGTTTACGCCATCGATGTTGGTTACGGGGTGCTGCACTGGAAGCTGCGTAACGACCCCCGGGTGGTTGTGATGGAACGTACCAATGCCCGTTACCTGGATATCCTGCCTGATCCCGTGGACCTTGTGACGATCGATGCTTCATTCATTTCGCTGTCCCTGATTTTGCCGGCGGTCAGGGATTGGTTTGAACCCCTGTACGGCCAGACGATCGCCCTGATCAAACCCCAATTCGAGGCGGGGCGTAAGGCTGCAGCAGCACACGCGGGTGTGATTAAAGATGAAGATGTCCATCGAAGTGTTTTAGAGGAGACACTGATTAGTGCCATGGCCATCGGATTTTATCCATTCGGATTGATTGCATCACCGATACGTGGTCCGAAGGGGAATGTGGAATTCCTTGTAGATTTTCGATTGGTTCCGTCAGAGAGTCCGGCAAGTTTGACACAGATGATTGACCAGGCACTCCGCACAATACCGGGTTAGCGATTTGAAAAGCACAACGAATTCGTTGCGGATCTTCTTATTGAGGTGTTTCAACCTCCAAGTGGTATTCGTTAATCACCTCGTTGTAATCTTTTTGGATTTCTTCGCGGTTCAGCCCCATTTCATCTAATGAGTATTCATGGCTGCTTTTAAAAGTTTTCGATTTCTCTGATTCGATGGTAAGGATCTGCTGAAATTCATCCGTGATATCAAGACCGAAACGGCTGTAGATGTTCTCTACGGTTTCCTTTGGGTTTTGAACAAGATCCTGATATCGGACTATAACGTATTGATCTGGGGGCAAGTTCTTTAAATATTGATGCGGATAAAGGTACCAGTGTTTGGTCTGTTCCTGCATCACATCAAGACCGGGTTTGGGATACTGCTCCTCGGGTTCGCCATAGGTCTGCCAGTGGTTTGAAAACATGCTGACGCTTGACGGGATCACACGCAGAGGGGAGCGGACGATGTTGATGAATTTGGCATCCGGGAACTGGTGGTGGAGGGTCTTGACTTTCGGTGAAAAGGAAGGGCTTTTTGAGATATACCGTTTTCCGTTATTCGCATAGACATGACGCTTGAGCGCTTCTGCGTAATAAGTCATATCCCATTTCTTTTGTTCTTCGGTCATGTCCTCGTCGTAATAGATATAGTTGTGAATCAATTCGGGGAATGGAAAAAAGGCGATCAGGTCATAGGTTGACCAGATATGAAAGAAAAGGTGGCTGTCTTCTTCAACCTCATTCAGACCGGTCCGGTGCATGTAAGAATAATTTTTGAGCGATTTTTCAAACCAATCGATGAACTTTTGGATCGGATTGCCAATCAGGCGGTTGGCTTTCATCAGCCAATGGATCAATTTTCGCTGGATAATGGATGGGGCAATATAGATTTCCCATGCCTTCATCGCTGTGAAACGAGGGTCTTTTGCCAGCAGTCGGTGGAGGAGGGTTGTCCCTGAGCGAAAATTACCGACAATGAAAATGGGTTGTTCGATGTTTTGTTGGATATGCTGGGGATAAAACAGCTGGTCCAAACCATAAGCTAGGCGGATGCTGAAATGCCAAATGGGATATAAAAGGAAGATGACCAGCAAAATAAAAAATCGCTTTGGGGTCATTCTTCCGGGCGTTTTTTCCGATTTACAAAAACTATAATAGATGGTTTTAACGTACAGTCTGAGGTTAAGCTTCATTAAGTCCTTCGATTGATAAATTACCCTATTAGTGGGTTTGTTGCGAGTATATGAGCAGTGTTACGTCCTTATTTATACCTGATGTTGGTCAATTGTGAATAACGCTTTAATTGTTCGTTTTAGCATCAACGATGTTTAAAACCGCTCCTTATTATATTCTGAACGATCCATAATTTGTTAACACCGGATTCTGACGAATATCACAAAATTTGATCGCAACAGAAGGGCAGTCCATGCTGGTATAATCAGATGCGTAACAAATTAATTGAAATCCATATTGAAGTGAGCCATAAATCGTCTTTTGTTTTGTGAATCAATGTAGATTGAAAATTTTCAAATTATTGCCTATAATTTTGGGAATTTTGACCTCTTCATATGAGATTATCCGAAATTATCGATTGAATATTATGAGTAAAAATGATTGAGAACGTAAGAAATTTTTGTATTATTGCCCACGTGGATCACGGTAAGTCAACATTGGCTGACCGCATGCTCCAGCTAACCGGGACCATTGCTGACCGGGATATGACCGATCAGGTGCTTGATACGATGGACCTTGAGCGAGAAAAGGGTGTGACGATCAAGGCTTCTGCTGTTCGAATGTTCTATGATGCAGAAGATAACAAGAAGTATGAGTTAAACCTGATCGATACACCCGGGCATGTTGATTTTAATTATGAGGTCAGTCGGGCGCTTGTGGCTTGTGAAGGTGCACTACTCGTGGTGGATGCTGCCCAAGGGATCGAAGCACAGACGCTGGCAAACCTTTATCTTGCGTTGGAAGCCAATCTGATCATCATCCCCGTGATCAACAAAATCGACCTGATCTCTGCGCAAACTGAGGAGGTCGCTGAAGAGATCCACCAGCTTTTAGGAACGCCCAAAGAACAGATCATCAAAATTTCTGCTAAACAGGGCACCAATGTTGACCAGGTGCTGAGGGCAATTGTCGATCTCATTCCTCCCCCCGAGGGTGAGGACGAGAAGCCGCTTGAAGCGTTGATTTTTGATTCCCATTACGATCCCTATAAGGGCGTCGTGGCTTATGTGCGTGTGTTTAATGGAACGATCACCCGCAATGACCAGCTTTTGATGATGTCTACCAGGGTAAAAACATCCCCTGTGGAGATTGGCGTATTTGCACCCAATATGGTTCCCGTGAGTGAAATGCGCGCCGGTGATGTGGGCTATATCGCAACAGGGTTGAAGACCGTCTCAGAATGCAGGGTGGGGGACACAATCACCTTTGCTAAGGATGGCGTCAGTAAACCGCTTCCAGGATATCGGCAGGCAAAGCCCATGGTGTTTGCAGGTGTATACCCAACCGATGGAGAAGATTACCCCGATTTGCGAGATGCATTGGAAAAGCTCCAGTTGAATGATGCTTCGCTGAGTTTTGAACCGGAAACATCGGAGGCATTGAATTTCGGATTCCGCTGCGGTTTTTTGGGGTTGTTTCATATGGAAATCATCCAGGAAAGGCTTGAACGAGAATATGATATGGATGTGGTCTTTACTGCACCTTCCGTTGAGTATCGCATCCAATTGGCGAACGGTGAGCTGATTGAGATTTCTTCGCCAGCAGAACTGCCTGACGAAAGCACGATTGATCAGATCCTGGAACCGTGGATGGCATTATCCATCTTTACCCCGACGGATTATTACGGGGTTGTGATGGACCTTGTCAGGACAAAACGAGGTGTTTTTATCTCGCAGGAATATCCATCCCCGACTCGTGTTCAAATCGATTTTGAAATTCCCTTGTCCGAATTGATCGTTGATTTCTTTGATCTGCTAAAATCCAGCACGCGCGGCTATGCTTCAATGGATTACAGCTTTATTGAATATCGGGCTGAAAAGCTGGTCAAAGTTGAAATCCTGGTGAATGGCGAGCCGGTTGACGCGCTGACAGCGATCGTGCACAAGGAAGATGCCTATCATAAAGGACAGGCGCTTGTCTCCCGCCTGAAAGATTTGATCCCCAGGCAGCTCTTTACCATACCGATCCAGGCTTATTCCCAGGGGCGTGTCATTTCACGTGCCAATGTCAAAGCACTGCGTAAAGACGTGCTTGCAAAGTGTTACGGTGGGGATATCACCCGGAAAAAGAAATTGCTCGAAAAACAAAAGAAGGGTAAACGCCGCATGAAGATGGTGGGAAATGTTGAGATTCCTCAGGATGCATTCATGGCGATTTTGCGGCTGGAGAAATAGTGACAATGGACTTCTCCTGGCAAGTTTTCTTTAAAAAATGGCTGCGCTGGCTGGTCCCATTGGGGATCAGTGCTGGTGCAATCTGGCTGGTTTTTCGGAATGTCCAATGGTCGATGATCGTTGATAATCTGGCAAAGATCAGTCCGATGACCTATGTTTGGGCAACGATCGCTTTCTTCCTGAGTTATTTTTTTCGTGTTTTTTGCTGGTATATCCTCCTGAGGCGCAAAGTTAGCTACAAAGATGCTTTCTTCACCATGGGCGCAGGGTATCTCCTGAACAATCTTTTTCCATTCAGGTTAGGTGAATTGGGGCGGGCTGTGCTGCTGGACGATCCTGAAGGTGTTTCCGCTTTGGAAGCTCTTTCGAGTGTGCTGGTTGAACGCATTTTTGATGTCTTCCTGGCGGCTGTGTTTGTGCTTTCCATGGTGCCCAGGCTCCTGGGTCAGGATTTTGATCAGCGGTTGATCATCATGGCTTTTCTTATAACCATGTTAGGCATGATAGTCCTCTATCTGGCGGCACGCTTTCGTTTGCGAATCACCACCTGGTTGGAACGTTGGGGCGAAAAGTCAGAATTAATTAAACGTTGGATCACACCAAGAGCCAGGAAGGTTTTAGAAGGTTTGTCCGTTCTTAATGAACCCAGGGCGTTTCTTCTCGCTTTTGGCAGTTTAACTGTCAGCTGGTTGATCGCGTTTTTGGAAAATTATATTGTATTTCAGAATCTTTACGCCAGCCCACCTTTTTGGTGGATGGTGTTTGTGCTCGGTGCTGGTGCTTTTGGTGCTGCCCTGCCGTCTGCACCTTCGGGGATCGGCGTATTTGAAGGGATGACGGTAGCGGCGTTTGCTGTTTTGGGGATTGGATCGACGCTTGCCCTAACCCATGCGATTGTGATCCATGTTTTATCATTTGTAATTACCAATATCATCGGTTTGATTGGCTTGCGGATGAGAGGAGAGGCTGTTGTTGGACTGTATCAGCGGGTGATTAATCGGAAACCAAAAATTCAAGCATCTGAGTGAGTGTGATGCGCATCTTAATGGTTTTAACTTACTTTCAACCTTATAAGTCCGGTCTAACAGTCTATGCTGTTCGTCAGGCTCAAGCTCTGGCAGCGCTTGGGCATCAGGTGACAATCCTGACCTCACAGCACGATCCGGCACTGCTGTTGGAAGAATCGGATGGCGGTGTTCATATTGTGCGCTTGCCGGTGCTGTTCCGCCTGACCAAGGGTGTGATAATGCCGAAACTGCCCTTCAAACTCTGGCTTTTGATGCGTGATGCAGACCTTGTTAATCTTCACGTCCCCCAATTTGAAGCTGGAATGATTTCCGTTCTCGCTAAACTGAAAAGGAAGCCGGTTGTGATCACCTATCATTGTGACCTGGAGATGCCAACAGGGTGGCTCAATAAGCTGGCTGGTTGGGTGACCCATTTGATGCACCGCCTCTCAGCTGGGATGGCGGATGTGATTGTGCATAATACAAAAGATTATGCAGAACATTCCTCATTCCTAAATCATTATTTGGATAAAGTCGCTGTTATTCAACCACCGGTGATTAATGCGCCGTTTTCAGATGAAGATATGCTTATGTTTAGGGAGAAGTACAAGATCACATCTGAGCAACGAATTATCGGGATGGTTGCCCGCCTTGCCACGGAAAAAGGTGTGGAATACCTGGTGCAAGCAATGCCTAAAATTTTGGCATCTATTCCGAATGTGCGAGTCATTTTTGTGGGTGCTTATAAAAATGTCCCGGGTGAAGAACGATACCAGCAAAAATTATTACCAATGATTGAGACACTGGGGGATCATTGGACGTTTTTGGGTGTGGTTTCCGAGGAAGAAAAATCCGCATTTTATGCAGCCTGTGATGTTTTAGCCTTGCCCAGCATCAACAGGACGGAGTCCTTTGGTATGGTGCAGGTGGAAGCCATCCTATGCGGTACGCCTGTGGTCGCGACCGATCTCCCCGGGGTGCGTCAGCCCATTCAGGAAACCGGTTTAGGTATAATCGTTCCGGTCAAGGATGTGTCGGCTCTGGCGGATGCCATCATGGATGTGTTATCGATGAAAATGGCTGTTAGACCTGATGTACTTGCGCACCTGAATCGGTTTTATGCACCAGATACAGTTGCAAGGGCATATGAAGCGGTTTACCAGGATGTTTTGAGGGTACATGGATAGCAAACAGCTCGATACCATTCTCTGGCGGCATTTATCCAGCTTGCCCTATTTCAGGGCTTTTTTACGATCGGTTGAAGATCGTTTTTATCAGGATATAACATTGCAGGAACCCGTTTTAGACTTGGGTTCAGGTGATGGACATTTTGCGTCAGTCGCCTTTGCACATAAACTGGATGTTGGGCTGGATCCCTGGGTTGCCCCAACAATGGAAGCGCGCCAGCGAGACACCTACGAAATGTTGGTATTGGGTGAGGGCGCGCAAATTCCGTTCAGGGACAGTTATTTTGGTTCGGTAACCAGCACATCGGTTTTGGAACACATCCCTGATATTCAGCCTGTGTTGAATGACGTTGCTCGAGTATTGCGTCCTGGCGGCACTTTTGTTTTTTGTGTGCCGAATCACCGATTTCCTGAAAATTTATGGGGTCGGAAATTCTTTAAAGCGTTGGGTCTAAAGAAGCTTGGGAAAGCCTACGCAAGGTTGTTCAATTGGGTCTCAAGGCATGCGCACACGGATTCGCCAGCTGAATGGCAAAACAGGCTGGATCAAGCTGGATTAGATCTTGTGGACACATGGGACTATTTTCCCCCGAAAGCCTTGCATATCTTGGAATGGGGACATCCTTTAGGTTTGCCATATCTGGTCTCAAAAAAGCTCTTTGGACGATGGGTGCTCATCCCAAAACGCTGGGCGCTCGCTCTGCCGTGGCATCTGACACGCCCCTATCTCGATGAGCCAAGGTCAGATGAAGGTGTTTGTTCCTTCTTTATCGCGCGGAGTCGCAAATGAAATCCATGAATGCATTGACTTATTATGGGGTTTCCGCGATAAAGCTTTTAATGAATTTCAAACCCGTTCATCGTTTGATCAGATTGTTTTTGACAAATGACAATTCAATGGGACAGGTCCTCCGGTTTCGAAGAATTCCATTGCAGTTTACCGTTCGGGGAGCGATGGATGTATGGTCGCTCAAGGAAACCTTCCTGGATGCTTTTTACACTCGCTTTGGGATTCCGGTTGAGAATGGTTGGCAAGTGATCGATATCGGTGCGGGGATCGGCGATTATTGTATCTACGCGGCTTATAATAAACCTAATGTGGTCGTTTATGCTTTTGAACCTTTTTTGGAATCTTATCATCTACTGGTCCGGAACTTAAGCCTGAATGGAATCAAGAATGTGCGTCCTTTTCACCAGGCAATTTGGTCGTGCCAGGACCAGATCAGTTTGGATGTTTCCTCAGGTGAACCTTTACAAATTGCTAGTCAAACAGGGGCCACCACTCAGCAAAACGATGGTTTGCAGACTGTCCAGGCGATTTCTTTGGAAGACGTATTACGCAAGCATGATCTGGAAAAGGTCAATCTGATGAAATTAGATTGCGAAGGGGCAGAATATGAAATCCTGTTGTGTGCGTCAGCAGCTGTATTACAAAAGGTAGAGCGGATTATCATGGAATATCATGATCTCGATGAAGATCGTGACCATCAGCGGATTACCGCATATTTGCAGGAAGTGGGATTTCAGGTAACAGAGCATGAAAATATTGTTCACGATAATCTCGGCTACCTGTACGCTTCGCGTGTTTAAGACACGCGCAAAACAAAACCTGATTCACTGGAGGTTGTCAGGTTTTTACCCTTAGAGTATGATATTTTCTTTGAATGAGTGATTGTTTGGTTCATCATGAATTACCCAAATCCGATGAGGAATCGTTATGTCAGATCAACAAGGCACAATTCCGAATGGGGAACCCAGCGTCTGGGATCACGTAACCGGGAAGATTGAGACCTGGTTCAGCAAGAGTCCAAAACCTCAAAAATCATTGGGGGATGCGCCGCCTGAAAAAAGGATGGCATTCCCATGGTTGAGTGTGGGGGCTCTTGCTAGCGCGTTGATTGCCCAGATATCCTTGGAGCCATCTCAAAATCGGACAGCCTGGGTTGGCATTTTCCTTTATATGGTTTCATTGGTTTTATTGGTTCTTGCCATTCTTCGCATGGAGTGGACCTTACCTCCCCATAAACCAGAGGCAAGCCAGGCGCTCACAGTTACAGTACGTGTAGAATTTTTACTGGTCGGCATTATTTTTGCAGCTTTTGCATTTGTTCTTTTTGGCAGTGGAACCTTTCGCTTTCTAAATACCTTATTGTGGGTGCTTTCATTGGTATTGATTTTTCTCGCCTTTTGGAAGAAAGATCGAACTAAGCAGTTTGATTTCCGGTCGATTTGGCAAAAATTTTGGAAAGATGGGTGGCGTTTTCGAATCACGCGCTGGACAGTCGTTGTCCTGGCGGTGATCGCCGTAATCCTGTTCTTCAATTTCTACCGGTTAGACTCGGTTCCCCCAGAGATGCTCAGTGACCAGGCAGAAAAATTGCTGGATATCCATGATATCTTAAACGGGGAAAGGTCCGTCTATTTTCCGCGCAATACCGGTCGAGAAGTGATTCACTTTTACCTGTCAGCAGCTTACATGGCACTTTTCAACCTGGATGTTTCCTTTCTGAACTTGAAAGTTGTGGCAGTTTTTGCCAATCTGCTCACACTCCTGTTCATCTATTTGTTTGGAAAGGAATTCGCAAATAAATGGGTCGGATTGGCGGCAGTATTGTTTGCTGGCATGGCGTATTGGCCATTGCTATTTACACGGTTGGCATTGCGCATTCCTTATTATCCCTTGTTTGTGGCACCGGTTCTCTATTTTCTGATCCGGGGATTAAGGCGGCAGAACATCCACGACATTCTCCTGACGGGATTGTTTTTGGGATTGGGATTGCATGGGTATACGCCCTTTAGGATCGTGCCCTTTTTGATCGTGATCGGGACTGTAATTTATTTTTTCCGTCAATCAACCCGAGAGCACAAATTAAGCGCTGTATTTTCACTCGTTTTGATCGCTTTTGTTTCTCTACTTATTTTCTTACCGCTCCTGCGTTATTGGTTAGCCAATCCCGAACTTTTTGCTTACCGGGCTTTCTCGCGCCTGACCGGGATGGAGGTGAGCTTCCAGGGTCATCCGATTGTGATATTCTTCCAAAATTTCTGGAAAGCCAGTGTGATGTTTTTCTGGGACAACGGTGTGATCTGGGCTCATTCTGTTCCCGGGCGGCCGGCTTTGGAGTTTGTCGGCGGCGCGCTCTATTTCATCGGGATAATAAGCGTGATTATTCGATATATCCGGGAACGTGATTGGCGGGATTTGTTGATCCTGGTCGCCATCCCCATCCTGTTGATGCCTTCAATCCTTTCCATCGCCTATCCAGGGGAAAATCCCAGCCTGAATCGAACGGCAGGTGCGGTCGTACCGGTTTTCTTGATGATTGGATTATCCGTTGAAACAATTGCCCGGTCAATCTGGCAGAAATGTGCAAGCCGATCAGGAACCATTGCTTCCGTGTTGGTCGTTTTATTTTTGGTCATTGGATCAGCATTGGGAAATTTCAACCTGGTTTTCAACCAGTGGGCGACCATCTACCAGGCTTCAAGCTGGAACACGTCTGAAATTGGCAAGGTGGCTGCCCTGTTCATTGATTCACTGGGCAGTCCTGAGACCACCTATGTGGTGGGTTATCCCCACTGGGTCGATTCAAGGCTGGTGGCGATCAACGCGGGCTATCCAGGGATGGATTTTGCCATCTTTCCCGAATATATTCCCGACACAGTCCCCGATCCCCGCTCAAAAATGTTCTTCCTGAGCACGATCGATACGGAAAGCCAGGATTTGCTTCAATCAACCTATCAGAATGGCGTTTTGTGGCGGTATGATTCTGATGTAGAGAACAAAGATTTTATGATCTTCTTTGTGCCGCCCATCACGGGGGTGATTGACTGATGTCCGATAGATCACTAAAACCCTCTGCAGGTCAAAAAAAGACAGTCTGGATCAACGCGGTCCTGATATTTGGCTTGATCCTTGCCCTGTCCGCTGGCGCTTTTCTGCGTTTTAGAGGTGTCAATTGGGATGAAGATCAGCATATGCACCCGGATGAACGATTTCTCAGCCTGGTACAGGTCGCCATTGCGCCGGTGAAGGGCATCTCTGAGTATTTCGATACAGCCGCATCCAGCCTGAACCCGGGAAACCGCGGATACTCGTTTTTTGTTTACGGCACCTTGCCCATCTTTATCATCCGTTACTTGGGGGATGCATTAGGTCAGACCGACTACCATGCTATCACGATCCTTGGGCGGTATGCGTCAGCCTGTTTTGACCTAATCACCATTTTGCTGGTTTTTGCCATCGGGAAAAAGCTTTATAGCCGCTGGGTGGGCTTATTAGGGGCTTTGTTCTATGCCCTGGCTGTCCTGCCGATCCAGCTTTCCCATTACATGACGGTAGATACCTTCACCAATACTTTTGCGTTTGCGGCGGTCTATGCTGCCGTTTGGGTGCTGAAAAAAGCCGAATCAAAAGCATCAGGTGAAGATGATCAGGACAAATTGAACAATCAAAGCAGCCCACCTGCCGAATCGAGCCATGAGAAACAAAACGGTTTTGATCTAGAAGGGGTTTTACGGCGGTTGCGTGAGTTGGCTCCTTACACCCTTTTTGGCATCTTCCTGGGGGCAGCAACAGCCTCAAAAATTAATGCGGTGGTGTTGGCGCTGATCTTGCCATTGGTGGAACTGATGCGCTACCTGGCACTTGATCCGGATGATCGCCAGGATGCGCTCCTGCCGATCTTGCGTAATTTGATCGTAGCAGGCATCCTGAGTTTTATCACCTTCAGGATTGGGCAGCCTTACGCCTTCAAAGGTCCTGGCTTTTTCAATTTTGGGATCAGTTCTGAATGGTGGTCAAGCTTACAAAACCTGCGCGTACAGGCATCCGGTGATGTGGATTTTCCACCTGCGCTCCAGTGGGCACGGCGGCCGATAACCTTTTCGGGCGAAAATCTTGCCCGATGGGGTTTAGGTCTGCCCCTGGGGCTTTTTGCCGGGTTTTCTTATCTTGGCATGGGATGGCAGATCCTGCGGAAAAAGGACTGGCGAATCCACCTGCCCCTGTGGGCTTTCACCGGTTTATATTTTTTCTGGCAATCCATTTCCTGGGTCAGGTCAATGCGCTACCAGATGCTGATCTATCCAGCACTGGCACTGATTGCCGGCTGGGGTTTGGTAATGCTGTGGCAAAGGCGCAAGGTCTTTACATTTAAGCATCTGAAGGTCAAGTCTAAATGGATTCGTTTTACAGGTATCCTTCTAACCGTGATCATCGTTCTGGCAACAGCGGTCTGGTCTTTTGCGTTCTCAGGAATCTATACCCGACCGCATACCCGTGCTGCCGCAAGCCGTTGGATCTATCAGAATATCCAGGGTGCCCTGACCCTGGAGTTGAAAACTCAAGATGGCACTTATTTCCAACCTTTACCCTATCGGGCTGGAAGCAATCTTCGAAGTGACCAGCCCTACAGACTGCCATTTCGAGCAATTGCAGATGGCACCATCACCTCGGTAACCTTTCCCTACATTGTTGATCAATCCCAATCGCCTTCAATGAAGATGGTTTCGCTCAGCATTTTTTCGGATGATGCGCCTGGACAGATTATTGCCGCTAGTCGGGTTGAGAGTGTCTTTCAACCTCTGGATAATGATTGGCGGGGAGCTGCTTACGAATTTATTCTGGATCGAGCCCTTGATGTAAGCGAAGATGGTTTGTACACCATCCAGCTTGAACTCGCCCAAACGGTTCAGCCCGAAACTGAAACTGCACTCATGCTTAATGGATCGCCTCTGCTTAATTGGACAACATCCGCAGGGATTTCATTGAAGAGCCCCTTACCGGGGATACAACAGGGTGTGCGAGTAGGATCGCCTTACACTATGACGGTGCAGATCGTGGAAAGCGGCGAAATCACGCATGTGCGCATACCTTTCCTTGTGGATCAATTTGGATTGACTGATACCCAAGACCTTGAAATCAGGATAGAAAATCCAAACCTTGAAAATGCCTCAAGTGTTGGTTTGATCAGCGGGGATTTCTCGCCGAAAGATGACATACGAGGGAAATCCGCCATTGTTGAGTTATCCCATCCGCTCAATGTGGAAGAAGGTCAAGCGATCAACGTCACTCTGACAACGTCCACACAAGGTGCCCTCCTGGTACCAAGTGCGCCTGTCCCTGTTCATGAGAGCAGCTGGGATGATGCCATCCCATACCCGGTAGACGGCTTCAGTCCCTATAGTGAGAGCGGCGGGATCTATCGTGGCGATTTGAATTTTGAAATGTATTGGCCAGATGAACAGCTCAAATTGGAGAAATTCGAGACGAACCTTGACCTGGCCGACGTGATTTTTATAACCTCAAACCGCCAGTGGGGGACGACGACCCGAGTACCGGAACGCTACCCGTTGACGGCAACCTATTATCGCAATTTGCTGGGCTGCCCGGAGGATAAAGATGTTGCCTGGTGTTACAGCGTAGCAGAGCCGGGTATGTTTGAGGGCAAGCTTGGTTTTAAACTCGAAGCAGTTTTCGATTCGAATCCGCGGCTGGGATCGCTTGAATTCAACACCCAGTTTGCTGAAGAAGCCTTCACAGTTTACGATCATCCTAAAGTTCTGATCTTCACGAAAACAGAAGCCTATGACCCGCTTGCCATGCGCTCGATTCTTCGCTCGGTTGATTTAAGCAAAGTGGTTTATTTCACCCCTGGAGACGCGGACAATTACAAAGGACCTGCCCCGGACCAGGTGGATGAACCTCGATTTAACCTGACTTTACCTGAAGATCGACTGAAGGCGCAGCGAGAGGGCGGCACCTGGTCTGATCTGTTCGATCGGGACAGCATTCTCAATATCTCACAACCCCTTGCGGCAGCTGTTTTTTACTTGTTCGTGATGCTCCTGGGCTTGATCGTTTATCCCCTTGTGCGATTGGCGATGCCAGGTCTGCCCGATCGCGGTTATCCCCTGGCAAAATTGGCTGGTATGTTGATCCTTTCCTTAATCGTCTGGATTCTGGGCTCGGTGGGTGTTCCCTTCTACCGGATAACGATCAGTTTTGTATTATTGTTCTTGATGGTTCTGGCAATCCTGATGGTTTTTCTACAAAAGAAAAGCCTGTGGGCTGAGTTGAAAAGCCATTGGCGGTATTACCTGATGGTCGAAGGTCTTGCGCTGATTGCTTTCTTGTTCTTCATTCTTGTGAAGTCGGGAAATCCTGACCTGTGGCACCCTTACAAGGGTGGTGAAAAGCCGATGGATTTCTCTTATCTGAATGCGGTGTTGAAGAGCACAACTTTTCCGCCCTATGACCCATGGTTTGCAGGCGGCTATATTAATTATTACTATTATGGTTTTGTCATCCTGGGTGTCCCAATCAAACTGCTGGGAATTGTGCCATCCGTCGCCTATAACATCATACTCCCAATTTGGTACAGTATTCTCATTTTGGGAAGTTTTTCTGTGGGCTGGAATTTATATGTTGGGATTTTACGGCACAAGGCTTTACGCACAAATGACCAAAAAGAAAGACCCGTATTTGGAATGGCTTTTTGGGTGGGGCTGGCAACAGCGGTTGTTTTAGCTGTTCTGGGTAATCTGGGAACGGTTAAGCTCATTTTGAGGGGATTTCAGCAGATTGCATCCGGTGGTGCTGTGCTCGAAGAAGCCACATTCTTTCAGCATCTTCAATGGTCGCTGCAGGGGTTTGGTCAATTCCTCAAAGGAACACCGATGCCATTCTATCCCGGAGATTGGTACTGGTTCCCCAGCCGGGTGATTCCCGGTGAACCGATCACCGAGTTCCCGTATTTTACGTTTATCTATGGAGATTTACATGCTCACCTGATCGCCTTCCCCATCACCGTTTTTGCGATCAGCTGGAGCCTGTCCGTTGTGCTAGATCATGCACATTGGGGTGATCGGGATGGACGATTGAAGTGGTTGAGCAGGGTTTTGGGATTTGTGCTGGGGGCAATCGTCATTGGCGCATTAAGACCGACAAATACCTGGGATTTTTATACCTATAGCGTTTTGGCTTCCATTGCTTTATTTTACAGCGTTGTGAAGAATTGCGTACCTAAACTCAACCTCTCTTTCCGCGGTGGTGCCTGGCTGGAAAAGATTTTGGTCGGATTAAGCACCGTTTTGATCCTACTCTTGCTATCATCCCTGTTTTATTACCCCTTTAATTATTGGTACGGTCAGGGTTATACACAGGTAGCGACTTGGGAAGGCGCACGCACCCCGCTGAATTCCTACTTGACACACTGGGGCTTGTTCCTTTTTGTGATCGCGAGCTGGATGAGCTGGGAAACCTATCACTGGATGAAGACCACACCACAATCTGCATTGAAACGACTGGAACCTTACAGAACATGGATCGTTACAGCGCTGATTGTTTTTCTGGCTGTTCTGGTTATGCTGGTTGCTCTTGGTGTGTCTGTTGCGCTTGTGGTCGTTCCCATGGGCATTTGGGCGGTCTTGTTGATGTTTCGACCTGACAGAACGGATGGGATGCGGTTCCTCCTTTTCCTTGTGGGAACAGCCCTGATGCTCACATTGGTTGTTGAGCTTGTGTATTTACCCGGTGATATTGGTCGGATGAATACGGTCTTTAAATTTTATCTCCAGTCCTGGATCATGTTCGCACTTTCAGCAGGTGTATGTCTTGGATGGGTCATCAAGTCCATTCGCTCCTGGCATCCACGCCTGGCATTTATCTGGCAGTTGATCCTGTTCTGCTTGGTCACGTCTGCCTTATTGTTCACAACCCTGGGAACAACCGACAAGATCCGCGATCGGATGAGTGCCGATGCCCCTACCAGCCTTGATGGCATGGCTTATATGGCATCTGCAACCTATTATGACATGGGGGTGGAGATGGATCTGAAAGAGGATTACGAAGTGATCCGATGGATGCAGGATCATATTGAAGGATCTCCCGTGATCTTGGAAGGTCAGGCTTACGAATATCGTTGGGGCAACCGCTTTACCATTTACACAGGTTTACCTGGTGTCATTGGTTGGAACTGGCATCAACGCCAGCAGCGAGCGATCTTGAGGAATAATGTTGTACAGGAACGTGTGGATGCTGTTAATGCATTCTACAACACAGAATCCCTGGATATCATTATGGATTTTATTGAGAAATTTGATGTCGCCTATATCGTGGTAGGCCAGCTTGAGCATGCTTTCTATCCCGACGGTGGTTTGGACAAATTTGATCGTTATGAAGGGGAGTTGTGGAATGAGGTTTATCGCTTTGGGAATACAGTTATCTATCAGGTGATTGACTGATAGTTAATCGTATCTACAAATGAAAAGGTGGATATCAAGTTGAGGGGCGAACCCTGCAAAAGCAGCTCGATTGGGAATCCAATCGAGCAATCAAGCCGATAAATTCTGCATCGACAAGTATAATATCTATGCGGTCTGTATATTTAAAAGAAGTACTGTCTCTGTGTGATAAAATCATGTCAGTTGAATTTCTTTTGAAATTCAGCTGATATTTGTGAATGCGTTTTTACTATCATATAAAAGACTTGGTCTTATGAAGTCCGAAAAAAATCCCAATTTCCATATATTTTTACTTATCGGTGCATTTGGATTGGCTTTAGCATTTCGTTTGGTCCGATTGGGGGTTTATCCTCTGGGCGATCTGGAAGCTGAAATTGCATTGCAGGCGCAAGCTGCAGCACAGGGAACGCAGGTTAAGTTTGGACCCTTTATGTCCGCTGTTGGGCTAACAGGGATCAACTTTTTTATTTTTACATCATCCAACTTCCTTGCTCGTTTTTGGACAGCGATTTTTGGCACATGCATTGTTTTTGTTCCTTTTCTTTATCGAGAAAAGCTGGGGTATTGGCCTGCAACCGTCGCATCACTGGCACTTGCTATAGCTCCTGATATGGTCGGGCTTTCGAGGATCGTTGGCTCACCGATGATGGCATTGGTCTGCCTCTTATTGGCTGTGGGTCTGTTTGTAAAACAGAAGTCGATCCTTTCAGGCGTCATGCTTGCCTTGGGATTAATGAGTGGGGCTGGGTTTTGGTTGGGCACAACAATCCTTATGCTAAGTGGATTGGCTTTCGGGTGGCTTTTTAAGGAAAACCGCAGTCTCCTAAAACTTTCACTTACGGAGAATAAGAATTCTTGGGTCAAATTTGGCTTGTCCTTTATCACAACAATCGGTGTCATTGGCACGAGTTTCTTTCTCGCACGAGGTGGATTGGCAGGCGTATTCTCCGGTTTGGTCTCCTTTGTGGAGGGTTTTCGTCAGTCCTACACCTCTCCTTTCTTCCTGCTTCCATTGTCTTTGATCCTCTACACTCTTCCAGCATTGATCCTTGGGATATGGGGCAGCTTGCGCGGTTTACTGCTCAGAAGTGAAGTGGACCTGTTCTTACTGGTGTGGTGGGTGGTCGGCATCATTGTTGTTTTTCTTTATCCTGGAAGCAATCCGGCTGATATAGTCTGGGTGACTTTTCCGCTCTGGATTTTAGCCGCAAGAGTCCTCTGTTTCACCTTGCATTTGCCTGAAGACAATCGGTTGGTCATGAACATTACAAGTGTGGTTGTGGTTCTTATTTTTGCCTTCATATTTCTTGCTTTGAGTTCTCTCGGCAGCCAGGCATTAACCCGAGAGCAGCAGGTTAGCAGTTTGATCGCGGTTTTTGGTGGAGCGGTCTTGCTGGTGGCAATTGTGCTGATGGTTAATTTTAGTTGGTCAGAGCAAATTGCTTTACCCGGTTTATTGATCGGCCTGGTGGTTGTTTTCAGTGCAATGATGATTTCAATGAGCGTAAAATCCTCCAGCCTGGGAAGTGAAGGTGGATATGCCTTCTGGTATCCTGATGAACCCTCGTATTCAACTAAATGGCTGCAGGTTTCCCTTGAGCGTGTCTTTGACATGAACAAAACCATAACTCCAGCCATTGAGATCGCCGTTACTGATTATCAATCCCCTGCAATGGTTTGGGCGCTGAGAGATTATGCACCCGTGCATTTTGATGCCTTTGTGCCACCACAATTTCAGCCAGGCATAATCATCACGGATGTCCAGGAGAGCCCCGAATTGACCAACAGCTACCGTGGACAGGATTTGGTTTGGTCTCAACAGGTCGCCTGGCAGGAAATGAACGTAGGGCAGTATCTTCAATGGGTTTTATCAGGCACGGCACCCACATTAAATGAGGAGATCATTTTTTGGGTGCGGACAGACCTTATGGCAGATGAGCAATTTGTACCTTAGTTAGCGTTCAAGAATGGAATAATTTACTTATGGAATTACCTCAAACAATAGCGATTGATGGACCTGCTGGTTCTGGCAAATCAACTCTGGGTGCCTTACTGGCAAAAGAGCTGGGTTACCTGTATTTTGATACTGGCGTTATGTACAGGGCGGTGACTCTTGCCGCGATCAACCAGGGTGTGGACATCAGCAATGAAGAAGTAATTGGTAAGCTTGCAAATACCGTGAGGATTGATGTGCGTCCTCCCAGCATTCAAGACGGTCGGGAATATGATGTTCTCCTTGATGGCGAGGATGTCACATGGAATATCCGTCTTGACATTGTCAATGCCCATGTATCGGAAGTTTCCGCATATCGTGCTGTCAGGGATGCGATGACAACCCAGCAGCGTCGGATCGCACAGGAAAATGCTGTGGTGATGGTTGGGAGGGATATCGGAACAGTTGTGATGCCTGATGCGGATTTAAAGATATTTTTGGATGCCTCTATTGAGGTAAGAGCGCTGCGGCGTTATCTTGAGTTATGTGAACGTGGGGAGGAGGCTGATATTGAAACTGTTTTGAGCTCCCTTAGACATCGCGATCATATCGATTCCAATCGTGAGATTGCCCCGTTGAAAGCCGCTGAGGATGCTGTCATCATCCAGTCGGATTTTATGGGTATTGATGAAGTTCTAAAAAAAGCTATGGAGCTGGTTAAAAATGTGTGATACTTTTGTTGCTTTGGCAAATGCTACCCGTGATGGATCGATAATCTTTGGCAAGAACAGTGATCGTGAGCCGAATGAAGCCCAGGCATTGGTTCTGATCCCGCATGCCATCCATTCACCTTCTGACCAACTTCAAATGACCTATATCTCAATTCCACAGGTCAGGGAGACCAATGCCGTTCTGCTTTCTAAACCATTTTGGATTTGGGGTGCAGAGATGGGTGCAAACGAACACGGTGTGGTGATCGGTAATGAGGCGGTCTTCACGAAAATACCTTATCAAAAGGAGTCAGGTCTGATTGGGATGGATTTCTTGCGGCTGGCCTTGGAAAGAACTTCGACCGCTGAAGAAGCCATGGACCTTATCATCCAGCTGCTTGAAGAATATGGTCAGGGGGGCAATTGTGGGTTCGCACATCCATTGTTTTATCATAATGGTTTCCTGATCGCTGACCGAACGGAAGCCTGGGTCTTGGAAACAGCAGGAAAACACTGGGCAGCAGAAAAGGTCAGGGATGTCCGTTCAATATCCAATCTGATCAGTATTGGTAATCATTGGGATCGTGCCTCAAAAGACCTTGTGAGTTTTGCGATCGCTAAGGGGTGGTGTAATAGGGAGGAAGATTTTGATTTCGGGCGATGTTATAGTGACCTGATATTTACTACATTCGCCGATGGACGAAACCGATTATGTCGGACAGCCGAACTGCTTCAGAAAAACATCGGTAAGGTGGATGTGCCTTTGGCAATCAGCATTCTACGGGATCATGGTCCCGATGCAGACGAAAGCTGGTCTCCAGCGAAGGGATTAACAGGTGCGGATGTGTGTATGCATGCCGGGTTTGGTCCGGTGCGCGTTAGCCAAACCGCCGGGTCTTGGGTCTCTCATCTAACTAAAGACGGGGATACCCATTGGATGACCGGGACAGCTGCCCCCTGCACATCTGTTTTTAAGCCAGTTTGGATGGATGGGGGATTGCCCGATCAGGGACCCGCGCTGACTGGTACCTATGATGAATTGACGTTGTGGTGGCATCATGAGAACCTGCACCGTGAAATATTACGAGATTACACTTCCCGAATTCCGGTTATGCGCTCTGAACGAGATCAATTAGAACAAGGGTTTATGGAAACAGCTGCAGGACATGTTTCTTTATCAGGTGAGCAAAAAAAGAAGCTCACTGAAAGCTGTTTTGAACAAGCGCACCAGGCTGAAACTGATTGGTTGGAAAAGATAAAAACAAAAAAGATCGTCAACCGACGACCTAACCTGCACGAGTTTGCCTGGCGGAAATTTGATAATGAGGCACAACGGCGGTGATTTTCCCTGAGATTGAAAAATAGGCGAGAAAATCCGCATATTGGGCAATGTGATGCTATAATGTATTAAACATTCAATATTGATAAAAAATGTCCGAGATTTTAACGCCGCTTATGCCCGAATATACCATCCAGATCCCTGAAGATCCAATTGCATTTGTCTTTTTTGGGATCTGGTTCATTGCACTTCTCGTTATTATCATCCGGATGAAAGATCAACGGCTGAAAATTGATCGCGGGAGATTGTTCTGGCTGGCGGGGTTAAGCATCTTGCTTCTGGTTTTCACACCATTTTTGGGAATCAAACCGCCATTTGAAGAATCGTCACGACTGGCAAACTTGCCTGTAGGTCATCTGATGTTCCTGGCTGCCGTCCCATGGATGGTTGCCAGTGGTGTTCTCGGTACGGTCTTTGGGGTTGTGCTGGCTGGAATGTCAGGATTGCTCCTGGCATATCTCGATACACATCATATCTTTACACCATTGATCTTTATGACCCTGGCACTCATCTTTGGGTGGTTTATCAATCAGCGTTACAGAACGGTTTCGTTTAAAGTATTACGTTTTCCAATTGCAGCGGCTTTAACCAGTTTGTTGATCTCACTGCCCTTGATCTTTGCCGCTGTATTGGTCACCATTGAGGGCGAGCTTGCTCAAAGGATCGTTTTGGCACTTGAGGCAATGCCGCAGGTGCTTTTTGCGATAGCCGGTATGGTCCTTGTGGGTAGCATAATTTGCGTGATCATTCGCGCTCTGGCAGGTGAAGCTTGGGGCAGCTCTGGTTCACTGGTACCTTCACCGGGGGAATTTAGCCTTCGATTTCGATTGTTCTCAATGACGATTCCCTTGTTGCTTGTTTTATTGTTTGCACTAATTCTGGGTATGTTTAGGGTCAATCAAGACAGGCTAAAAAAGGAAGCAATTAAACAATTAACCCAAACAGCTGTTGATATTTCTGAAACTTTACCTCCTTTTATTACAGCCGGTGAAACCTTCCTATCCAATCTTTCTGGGAATAATCTGATCAGGTCGGGTACGAATGAACAAGCCGAGTTTATTCTTGAACTGGCAGGGAAATCCTCATCCTATTTTGAGGAATTGATCCTCGTGAATGAGTTGGGACAATCCTCAGCCAGTTTCCCACATGGGCTGAGTTATGAAATCTCGCAGATTCTGACCCAGGAGGTCAGGTTTGAGGACATTTTATCCAGCACTTCCCCTCTTGTCTTACCCTCCATGTCGAACGATGATGATTATCGCATCCGATTGAATTTTCTAATTGCAATTGACATCCCAGATGCAAGCCCTTCTCGTGTTTTGTGGGGGCGGACATCAGTGTTCGATCAATCATTGTTTGGGGGGACAATCAATAATTTGTTAAAAACACATGAGGAAGAGGGCGGTGTGGCTTATCTTGTGAATGAAGAAAGCCAGATCCTTTATCATACTGATCCATCCCGTGTGATGCAAGACTATGATGGACAACCTTTCAACACATCTGCCTATTACGAAGGTGTTTCAGATAATGGGGAGGTCATCCTCCAGTATTTTCAACCGATCGATGCCCTTGGCTGGAACCTTGTCCTGACATTGCCTACCAAAACCATTAACCAGCAGACCTGGAACTTAACTTATCCGGTCATTCTGTTCGCGGCTGGTGCGATCGCGATTGTATTGATTACAGTGCTGATCTGGCTTACCCCGCTTACCAGGTCGATCAACCAGCTTACAGGCGCCCTAAAAGCGATGTCATCCGGTGCATATGAAATCACTATCCCCCAAAAACGACCCTTAGGTGAAATGGGGCAGCTGATAGATGTTTTTGCTGGCATGGCTGGTTCCATGCAAAGCCGTGTATTAAAACAATCCGATTTGTATTCTGTCAGTAAAGGCATCTCAGGACAGCAGCATCTTGGCGGCGTTCTGGATGTGATTATGAAGGCGGCATTGGCGCAGGGTGTTTCGTCGGTGCGTGTTGTGCTGTCGGAAGCAGGGTCAGGCACCGCTCCCGTTTCAGTCAAGCAAAGTTATGGTTTGGGAAAACATACTTCGTCTTATGCACATTTGGACCCAAGGATTCTTTCGCATGCGCGGATTGTTGGTCCGATGATCTTGCAAGATCATCAAATTGAGGAGATCCTGACCCAAGAAAACGAAAACTTACAGCCAGCAGCGATCATAGCTATGCCTCTACGATGGGAGAACGCCTGGTTAGGGGTGCTGTGGGTGACCTATCAAAATCATCAAACCCTTGACCCAGAAATGGTTGAGTTTTTCAAAGCCCTTTCTCAGAAAGCTTCGGTTGCCATCGTCACGCTGAATTCACTGGAGGATTCGAAAGCAATGCGCCGGCAGATGGAGTCGGTCATGGATCTGCTTTCAGATGCGGTTCTCATTGTTGATGATCAGGACCTGGTGATCTACCACAACAAATTGGCGGGTTCCATTTTTGAAGGTGATAAGAAATCGCTTGTAGGTGTGCCTTTCTCATCCCTGGTGAAGGCAGAGGAATCGATTGAGTTTCTAACTGGGGACAGGCCGTCGGGGGATCATAAAGAATTACAACTCAAAGATGGGTCTATCTATCAAAAAATAATTAACGCGGTGGAACTGGCTGACCAGAAACCAGGAAAGATCATCGTTTTGAAGGATATTACTCGTCGAAAGGTGACCGATTCAAAGAAGACCGAGTTTGTGACGATGGTCAGTCATGAACTCCGTTCACCCCTCACACTGATCCACGGATATGCCAAGATTTTACGGCTGACGGGCAATCTGAATGAGCAGCAGGATGCTTCTGTGGCAAAGATCATCGATGGAATTGAGGAAATGAAACATCTTGTCCAGAACCTTCTGGATATTGGTCGGCTGGATGCGGGTACGGCGCTCGAATTGACGCAATATCCACTGGATAGTTTCGCACGAAAAGTTGTGGAAGGTATGGATGCCCAGGCAAAACAGAAGAATGTCACCATCAAGCTTGCCATTCCAGAAAAGCCGATTTCATTGGAAGCAGATGCCACCTTTTTAACACAGGCATTGAAGAATCTTTTGGATAATGCGATCAAGTTTTCCAAGATGGGTGGTGATGTGAATTTCCATGTGCAGGTTGAAGATGATCGGATATTATTCATTGTCCGTGATGAGGGCATTGGGATCGCCCCACTGGATCAACGAAATATTTTCAATAAATTCCAAAGGACAAGCTCATTGGTTGGTCAGGAGAATTCGGGCAGCGGCTTGGGTTTAGCAATCGTCAGATCCGTTGCTGAAAGGCATGGGGGAAAGGTATGGCTGGAAAGCCAATTGGGGAAGGGCAGCACTTTTTATCTTGAGATTCCACAGCAAGGAAAATAACAAAAAAACTGGACTTGTGCCTTCACTTGTGGTAGAATGCATTCCTTGAAAAATTTGACATTTATAGTGATTTTTTGGTATAATTTTAGTTTGCATTTGGAAAACCAAAATACCTGAGGAGGAAACCTCTCTCAAGGTTTTTCTCGCGTTAAAGTAAGGAATTCAGCTATATTTCCATAAAATAGGAGGCTCCTAGTGGAAACAAAGGGATTAAAAGCACTGCGGATTGGTCTGGCATCTCCCGAGGTTATTCGCAGCTGGTCGTATGGCGAAGTTCTCAAGCCAGAGACGATCAATTATCGGCGGTTACGACCTGAAAAAGACGGTTTATTTTGTGAAGCCATTTTTGGCCCCACACGCGATTACCAATGTTATTGTGGAAAGTATAAAAATCCCCGTTATAAAGGGATTGTCTGTGATAAGTGCGGTGTTGAAGTCACCCGTTCTTCGGTTCGCCGGGAGCGAATGGGACATATTCAACTTGCCGCTCCCGTTGCGCACATCTGGTATACACGCCGGATCCCTTCATTTCTTGGTTTAATGTTGAACATTTCCCGAAGGAATCTGGATCGAGTTCTGTATTTTGCGCAGTACATCGTCACCTATGTGGATGAGGATGCACGGCAGAAGGCACTTAAGCGGTTGGAAGATGAGATCAGCCTTTCTGACCGTGAATTAGGGGAAAAAATCAACGGACAAATTGCTGAGGTAAAGAAAAACCGGGATAAGGTTATAAAAGATCTTGAAGCACAGCGAGTGGCTATCAAAGATAGTTATGACGAACAAATCGGTTCAAAAATTGATCCCGTCATCAAAGAAGGGCAGCGATTGGAAAGTGAAATTCAAACCCGAATGGGTAAGAATATTCGTAAGCCGATTGTTTTCAATGTCCTTGATAAAGAGGTCGCTATTGTAAATGTTGGTGAAGAAGTATCATCAGGGCATTTGAGCGAAGTCCAGACAATCGTCAAAGAGATGATTGATGAGCTGGAATCGGATTTGAAGGCGCAGCGCGATCGAGAGATTGAACATATCAAGCTTCAAAAAGAAGAGATCAAAGCCGAAGCCGACACCAAGATGGAAGAGCTTCGGAATGAGCTTGAAGACAAAGCGGAAGAGACCCAAACGGAGTCAGCTCGATTACGTGATGAACTTTATGAATTAGAGCCCTTCACGTTCCTGAGTGAAGCGCGATACCGTGAGCTGAAATCCAGCTGGGGGCAGGTTTTTCGTGCCGATATGGGTGCGGAAGCCTTTTTAGATATTCTCAAACGAATTGACCTTGACGCGATGGCTGAGGAGCTCTGGGAAGAGATCCGTACGACCCGCAGCAAGCAGAAACGGAAGAAAGCCACACGCCGACTGAGCGTGATTGAGGCTTTCCGCCGGTCTCGAAATAATCCCGAATGGATCATCTTGACAGTTTTACCGGTGATCCCTCCTGACCTGCGTCCCATGGTTCAATTGGACGGCGGTCGTTTTGCAACTTCAGACCTGAACGATCTTTATCGTCGGGTCATCAATCGCAACAACCGTCTCAAGCGACTTCTGGAGTTAGGTGCCCCGGATGTGATTGTCCGCAACGAAAAACGGATGCTCCAGGAAGCAGTCGACTCACTGATTGATAACTCGCAACGAGGAAAAGCGCTGTCTCGACGTGGACGAAGAGAGCTGCGTTCCTTGAGCGACATGCTCAAAGGTAAGAAAGGTCGTTTCCGACGCAACCTTTTAGGAAAACGTGTGGATTATTCCGGCCGTTCAGTGATTGTGGTTGGTCCGAGTTTGCAATTGCATCAATGTGGTTTGCCAAAATCGATGGCTTTGGAACTTTATCGCCCCTTTGTCATTTCCCAATTGGTCTCTCGCGAATATGCCGCCAATATCAAAGGCGCCCGACGTTTCATTGAGAGAAACCGACCTGAAGTTTGGGAAACGCTGGAAGATGTGATCAAAGATCGACCGGTTCTTTTGAACCGTGCTCCCACCCTTCACCGTTTGGGTATTCAGGCATTTGAGCCGATTTTGATCGAAGGCAACGCCATCCAGCTCCATCCATTGGTGACCACAGCATTCAACGCTGACTTTGATGGTGACCAGATGGCTGTACATGTGCCGCTTTCCCAGAAAGCCGTTACAGAGGCGCGTGAACTGATGCTGGCGACCAAGAACCTGCTCAAACCCGCCAATGGCGAGCCCATTATCAGCCCTTCAAAGGACATGGTTTTAGGTGTGTATTACCTGACCATGGATGTCAATAAGGAACATAAGGGTGATGGCCGTGCGTTTTCGAGTATTGATGAGGTCATCCTGGCATATGAGCTTGGACAGGTAGATATCCATGCTCACATCAAGATTTATACGGAAACCTATTTCGGTAAAAATAGTCTGCGGTTGGATGAGCCTGAAAAGCAACTGATCGACACAACCGTTGGACGCGTTATTTTCAATAATGCATTGACCAAACAAATGCGTTTCTTCAATGATGAATTGGATAAAAGCGGTGTCCGTGATCTGATTGCAGATATTTACGAGGTCTGCGGTCAGGATGAAACTGTTCGAATGGCTGACCAGATTAAAGAGATTGGATTTAAATTCGCAACCCGTTCTGGTTCAACGATTGCGGTCGCTGACATCACCGTTCCACCAAGCAAACCGGAAATCATTAAAAATGCCATGGATTCTGTGGACGTCATCAACCGTGATTTCCGTCGTGGACTTTTGACGGAGCAGGAGCGGGATGATAAGGTTATTGAAATTTGGCAGGCTACCACCAATGAGGTGGCAGCCGCTGTGGAAGATTCCCTCGATCCTACAGGCGATCTTGCAACGATGGCAATTTGTGGTGCCAGTAAAGGTGGTTTCAATTCGATTGCCCAGTTAGCCGGTATGCGCGGCTTGATGGCAGACCCGGCTGGTCGGATCATTCCCATGCCGATCCGCTCAAATTTCCGCGAAGGTTTGACGGCATTAGAGTACTTCATTTCGACCCATGGCGCCCGCAAAGGTCTGGCAGATACAGCCCTTCGTACTGCTGACGCTGGTTATCTGACACGGCGCTTGGTTGACGTCGCCCAGGATATCATCGTGAATGAAGAAGATTGCGGTACGACCAATGGTATCTGGATCAATGCAGAAGAGGATGTTGCCGGTCAATCATTTGCTGAAAGAATTTATGGTCGGGTATTGGCAGAACGTGTTGTCGATCCTAAGACAGGTGAGATCATCTTCAATCAAAATGATGCCCTGACCCACACCGCCGTCAAAACAGTGGTTGAGCTTGGCGTAAAAGAAATCAAAGTCCGTTCACCGCTGACCTGTGAAATGGTACACGGAATTTGTGCCCATTGTTATGGTATTGATTTGGGTCGCGGTGATATGGTGAAATTGGGTTCAACTGTTGGTATAATTGCGGCTCAATCAATTGGTGAACCTGGCACACAACTCACGCTGCGAACTTTCCATACGGGTGGTGTGGCCGCCGGCGGTGACATCACTACCGGTCTCCCCCGTGTTGAAGAGCTCTTTGAGGCACGGAAAATGCCCAAAGGTGAAGCCATAATTTCAACCATTGCTGGAACGGCGCATGTGATCTATTCCGAAAAATACGCTGACCAGCGTATTGTTCAGGTTGAAAATACATCGCTTGTCTCAGATGCTTATGATATCCCGGAAGATTGGACGATTGGCGTAAAGGAAGAAGACGAAGTGGAAAACGGCACAGTCCTGGCAACCCAGGATGAGGCTGTCATCAAAGCACAGCACAGCGGACGAGTTCGCATTGAGGGTCAACAGGTCATTGTGACTTATGATGTGAAAGAATCAGAAGAGTATGAAATCCCGACCACCTCTCGGTTGATTGTCCAGGAAGGTGAAAAGGTTGAAGCCGGGCAGGCGATCACAGAAGGTTCTTTGAATCCGCATACCATTCTTCGGATTAAGGGACGCGAAGCCTGCCAACAATACTTGATGAAGGAAATTCAGAAGGTTTATCGAACCCAAGGGCAGGACATCAATGACAAGCACTTTGAAGTGATCATTCATAAGATGTTGGGCAAGGTCCAAATCATTCGACCTGGTGACTCACACTACCTGCCGCAAGATTTGGTGAGCCGATTGGAAATCCGCCGAGTAAATGAAGAACTGGTAGCCGAAGGCAAAAAGCCTGCTCGTTACATTGAAATTTTGCTTGGGATCACGAAGGCAGCATTGGAAACGGATTCCTTCTTATCGGCTTCCTCATTCCAGCACACGATCAAAGTTCTTTCCGCAGCAGCAATTGCCTCTCGTTCAGACCCGCTTTACGGTCTGAAAGAGAACATCATGATCGGTAAGTTGATCCCTGCTGGAACCGGATTCGAGCCGGGTCAATTCTCTGATGAAACGCCCATGGAAGAAACAACCGGTGATGACCTTGATGGACGTCTCTTTGATCTGTTTGAAGATGAGGTCGATGATTTAGATCTTATCGATGAGATTGATGATATTGAAGACGATGAAGAGCTTTTGGACATTGAAGATGAAGATGTTGATGATGAAGAAGACGATGATTTTGATCCAGATCTCGATGAAGAAGATATGGAAATCATCGATTAAGCTTGATCAGGATGTGTTTTAATTAATAAATCAAAAAATCCCGGGATTATTCTCGGGATTTTTTATGTTATAATGAAACATATGTTCGTAACAGTTAAAAATAAAAACCTGTCGAGTTGAGAAAATTTTGAGGCAGGAGGAGTTTTTATGGAATTAGGAACGATTCGTTCAATTAATATCGATGATGAGATGCAGCAATCTTATCTTGATTACGCCATGAGTGTGATTGTTGCCAGGGCGCTTCCAGATGCCAGGGATGGTTTGAAACCTGTGCAAAGACGGATTCTGTATGCCATGTATGATATGGGACTGCGCCCGAACACGGCACACAAGAAATCCGCCAGGATTGTTGGGGAAGTGTTGGGTAAATACCATCCCCATGGTGATATGGCAGTCTATGAGGCGATGGCCCGCCTGGCACAGGACTTTTCTCAGCGCTATATCCTCGTCGAAGGACAGGGGAACTTTGGCAGTGTTGATGGGGATCCGCCTGCAGCAATGCGATATACCGAGGCGCGCCTTACAGATATGTCCATGGATCTTATCCAGCAATTTGATATGGACACGGTTGATTTTATGGATAATTTCGATGGGTCTTTACGGGAACCTGTCGTTTTACCTTCAGCGGTGCCCAATTTGTTGATCAATGGTGCATCTGGGATCGCAGTCGCAATGGCAACCAATATCCCTCCGCATAACCTGGGTGAGGTGGTTGATGCGTTGGTGATGATGTTGGAAAACTGGTCCAAGATTGATGATATTGGCGTGGAGGACTTGATGCAGCACATCAAAGGTCCTGATTTTCCAACGGGTGGTTTGATCATTACCGATGATCGCACTGAAACACTGGCCCAGGCTTATGGAACTGGCAATGGCCGCGTGCGGATGCGAGCCCGGGTCCGCCTGGAAGAGATGAATCGCGGTCGGCAAAGGATCATCATTTCCGAACTTCCTTACATGACCAATAAGGCATCCCTGATTGAGAAGATCGCAGACCTCGTCCGCGATGGTGATATTGAAGGGATCAGCGATATTCGCGATGAATCAGACCGTCATGGGATGCGGATCGTCATTGAGCTTTCTAAATCGGCAGAACCGGGAAACATTCTGAAAACGCTGTATAAACGGACATCGATGCAGGCGACTTTCGGGATCAATATCCTGGCTCTGGTCAAAGGCCAGCCGCATAAACTGACATTGAAGCAGGTTCTGAAAGTCTTCCTTGACCATCGTTTGGAGGTGATTAAGCGACGGAGCGAGCATGAGCTTAAGAAATCTGAAGAGCGATTGCATATTTTGAAGGCTTATTTGATCGCACTTGAAAACCTGGATGAAGTCATTGATACAATCCGCCGGTCTCAACGTGTTGAAACAGCCCGAACAAACCTCATGCGCAGATTCAACCTGGATCAGCTTCAGGCGCAGGCAATTTTAGATATGCCCCTAAGGCGTCTTGCTGGTTTGGAGCGGAAAAAGATTGAGGATGAATACAAAGAGGTTGTCAAACGTATCAAGGAATTAAAGGACCTCTTAAAATCACCAAAGAAGATGCGTGAAGTTGTGATCACAGAGCTAAAATCTGTCAGGGAACGCTATGCAGATCCCCGAAGGACACAAATCATCCAGATGGACGAAGGTGAAACTGCTATTGACCTGGTGACCACGGCGGATGTGGTGCCTGAACAAGAGGTGTGGGTCGCGGTCTCATTGGATAATCACATCGCCCGAACCAGTAAGGATAAAAGTTTCCGGCAGTGGGGTTTGGATGCGCCCAAGCTAGTTCTAAGGACAACCACCCGACAAACGGTTTATCTTGTTGCTGAAAATGGAGAGGCAGCTGCACTATCCGTTCACGCCATCCCTGTGGCTGATGAGCCTGAAAAAGGGCCATCGGTGAAAGCGATTGTGCCATTTAAATCGGATCACAAATTAAAGATGCTTTTTGCACTTTCACCTGGCGCTACCGAAGAAGATGGTTATGTGATCACAGTCAGTCGTCAGGGTATGGTGAAACGGTCTCTTTTAAGCGAATTACCCGGTCCTTCAGCACAATTATTTACCCTCACAAAAATCAATAATGGTGATTCACTGTGTTCAATTCTTATCTCAAAAGGTGGTGAAGACCTTGTGTTGGCAACCAAGGATGGGATGGGTATCCGATTCAATGAAGAGGAAGTCCGTCCTATGGGATTGGTCGCTGCAGGTGTGAATGGTATGAAGTTCCGCAATCAGGACGAAGTGGTCGGCGCGGGAATTGCGTCAAGACGGGGAGAAGTATTGCTGGTGACCAATCGTGGTTCGGCAAAACGACTGGAACCGGATATGTTCCCAAGTCAAGGTCGTTATGGCTTTGGTGTGATCACGTGGAAATTACCAAAGAATGAAAAAATCATCGGGATGATGTTTGGTCTTCTCACTTATAACGGTGTCTTGCATTTCAAGAATGCAGCCAGCCGGCTTGTTCATGTCAATGATGCGCCCAGCCGTAACCGAATGCAATCTGGCGAAAAGATCATCGATATCAAAAAGGATGATGAGATCCTGGAGCTTACTGTTCCGTTGGATATGGTTTAGTTCTATGCTTTGATTACAAGGTAAATTTTGGGTTACACCTGTTTTGAAAAAGAATAGTGGTAGCGAATTCTCTGATCAGTCAGTCCCATTGTTTCGCGTCCTTGCAGGAAAGCCCCATTTACATTGGTGCTTTCCCACAAGAAATTACAAAATGTCTTTACCTGGGATTGGCTGATTAATGTAATCTCCTTTTTTGACACCTCTTGCATTTTGGCTTCAATCCATTTTCGAATGGCTTGCTTACCCTGCACCGCACTATCCGGACGGATATGGATAGCATCATCTGTATAAAAACTGAGGACCTTATCGGGATCTTTTGAGTTCATGGCAAGGACAAACTTCTCAGGTAACGTTGCTGCTTCTTGTCTTTGCTGGTCATAGTTATAATCTCTGACAAGATTCCAATAATCAGGCATGTCCCGCCGGCATCCTTCCCAATACCAAAAATTGACAGCAGGTATTTCAAGCTGTTTGGCGACTTTCATAAATTCGACCACCTCTTCCTTGGTGGGCATCCACCCATGTTCTTTGAAGGTAGGTCCAGTGGCGATGATCGGACGAAAAGGTCGGATCCTTCTAAATTCGTTGACACTTTGCTTCAATTGCAAACCGGCATTATTATGAGATTTCATCCAATAGACCTGGGGCATGTTATAGTCACACCGATCCAGAAAATTCGTCCAGGGCAGGTTTGGATGGTAAGAAGGGTAGCGGTAAGAGCTAAGTGCAATCGGCAAACTACCCAGTTGATTCCGCAGGATATTCATGTAACGGCTGGCAGCGGGAGCCTTATTGGGTTTTGAATAATGACCTTCCGCATTGACCACGAACCCTTGAATACCCAAATTGAGGGCACGCGAAACCGCGATTTCTGCTTCCTGATCGGGGTAATCACCATAAACAAACTGCCATCCCCAAACGGCGATATTGTTAGCCTGTAATTTCTTAATGGCTGGTCGAGCATAATCATAACCATTTTCAAGGTCTATATTGTAAGGGAACGCGCCATCGGCAATTTTGATCAAGACATGGGATAAATTGGCTTCTTTTGCTAATGCGGCAATGCGGTCAGGATCACCATTTTCGCAATATCTGACCTTCCAAACAAAATACCCTTTACCGGTAAGTGTCATCCTTCCCATCCTTGTTGGTTTTCGGTTTGTTCACCTGCCAATCCCAAATCGTCAGCAATGGTTTTCATGCCCTCTATCACATTAGCCACATGCTCCCAGAGGTCTATCCCGAATTCAGCTGCGCCTTGCTCGATCTCTTCCCGGTTTGCTCCTGCAGCAAAGGATTTATCCTTCCACTTGTTTTTCACCGACTTCGGCTTGAGGTCATAAAGTGCGCGTGAAGGTCTGACAAGTGCAACAGCTGTGATCAAACCCGTGATTTCATCACATGCAAAAAGGGCTTTTTCCATGAGCGTTTCTCGTTGAATGCCTGTATGATTTGCATGGCTCTGAACCGCCCGGATGATATCTTCTGGGACGCCGTGTTCACGAAGTATGGCTTCGCCGGCTGTTGGGTGCTCTTCCATGGTTGGGTGGATTTCCCAATCAAAGTCATGGAGCAATCCGGCCACAGCCCATTTCTCTTCGTCTTCACCAAATTTGCGTGCATAGAACCGCATAGCAGCCTCAACAGCCAGCATATGCTTGATGAGGTTGGGATTCTTAACATATTTTTTGACAATAGCAAGTGCTTCAGAACTATTCATAGGTGCTCCCATTCAGTGCAATATTGATGCCAGAATTTATTTATGAAAGTGAGAATATGTTTAAGCTTGTTATGGAAAAATCGGTTCAGGTTCACCCAAAATAGGTTGGGGATGAGCAATATAAACATCCCAATAGGCATACAAAGATGCCAGAACTTCCCTGAACCACCAAAATGAGTAACTTCTGAGGTGGTATTCTGATTCATCTGCTGGAACACCACTTGCAGTAATGTCAAATGAATTGCATAAAAACAAGGCTCGCGGTAGGTGATAAGCCTGAGTGACGACCACCAGATGATTGACATCAAAGATCGCGTTTGCCCTGTAGCAGCTGTCATAAGTCCGCCGTCCCGCATAGTCAATGATGATATCTTCTTCGGGAATATTTAATGAGAGTGCATACTCTTTCATGGCACCGGGCTCATTATAATACTCGGTAGAGTTGTCACCGCTCATCAAGAGCTTTTCGACCTTGCCGCTAAAATATAAATCCGCTGCTTTGCTGACCCTGTCTCGAAGCACAATCCCGGGAGAGCCATCCCGGTTTAGCCCCGCTCCCAAAACCAGGGCAACAGGTGCTTCGGGTGAATTTTCAACCAGGAAAGTATGCGGTCGGGCATAAAGGAGCATGCCCACCCGCAGCAGGCTTGTGATTAAAAATCCCCCCACAGCCAGGTACAGGATGAGATGAAAAATGACTTGAAGGATGTTGCGAAATGTCTTCATAGAATTATTTGATTTGGGTGATGGCTTCGAGATCCAAAGAGAGAGGCGCAATCACCGACCTGAGAGGATTGTAAAATTCATCCCTGATTGATTTCAGACCTTCAACCTCATAGACAAGCGCTGTGCTTAAAAAGGATAATCCGTCAGCGTATTCAGTGAGGTCCAAAAATCCTTCTTGCAGCTGATAACGGATATTTAGAGGTAAATCTGTGGATGCTGCCAGGCCTGTATTGGGGATGATCCCCTCTGATTGCCAGATCGTGATTATCTGCACTGTGGCATCTGGGATGTTTTGGAGGATATCACTGGTGTTGCGTGGGTCACCGATCAAAGCATAACTGACACCAAAATCACATATCCCCTGGATATATAATGCCCTGATGATGGCGTTATAGCTGTAGGTGAAGACGGGTTCAAGGGTAGGTGTGCTTGCATTGGCCAGCAAGCCTAAAGGCACCAGGTAACCGGGCACCGAATCGGGACTGATGAAACAGGGTCTTGTGCCAGAAAATTGCTGGATTGCACGTAAAAAATCCCCTGAGTTTTGATTGAGATCGCTGTCATAGAATGGTGAGAAACCACGCGAAACATGGGCGATAAACTGGACACCATAAGCATACACACCCAGGTGGTTGGTCATCACGATTGCGGTTGCCTGCCCTAACTGGCTCAGGTACAGGTATTCAAAGGGATCCACCCAGAAGAGATGAACCTGATCCGTGGAAACCGCGTTTGACAAACTGGTGAAATCAGGTAAGATCGCATTTTCCACGGAAAATCCAGTTTTGGCGTTGATAAGAAGTGCAATTTCATCGGCAGCATCGATGGCTGCAGTATTTTCTGTTGGGATGACATAACCGATTCTAATCGGATTATCTTCACTTCCTAATGGGGCGGGGGTTGGTGTGACAGTCGGGCGCTGTGTGGGCGTTATTGTGGGTGTGGTGATTGCCTCAATTGTGAAGGTGGGTTGCAATGTCGGCGTGGATCGTGGAGCGATCGCTGAGCAGGCTGTGGTCAGCAGTAAAACTGTTAACAATAGAAACCTGAAAGGTAATTTTTTAAGGATGTGGTTCAATGTCAAGTTCATCGCATCAGATCCGTTTTGTCCATGAGGGGTGTGCATATTTCTCAACCATCAAATCCTCAGCCCTTTGCATTTCTTTCTGGGTCAATCTGCCAGGTTCAAGGGACAGGTTGAGCGTGTTTATAAAGGCACTTTGAAAAGCATCGCTTGCCTGCTGCCACTCGGGTGCCTGACCCAATTCTCGTTCAACAGTGGTCGCATGCGCCAGCAAACGCGTTTTAGCTTCAACTCTTGCCACCTCAGTTGGGAATTTCAATGCGGTCACAATGCGAGCAAGATCTCCTTTGAGGGGAAAAGCCCCATGCTGGAGGATGCCTTCTTTTCGGCGTGCCTGTGCAGAGCCTATTAATTTTAACCCATTGACCGTGATTTCGTAGTTGGATGGCACTTCAAAACAAACCGGGTTGGGTTTCGTCTTGTTGTCGGAGGTTGTTTTCTCTTCCGCTTGCGGGGTCAGTCCAAGGATTTTTAAGGCGTCCAGCAGAGCCTGTGACAGCCTCAGGTAACTTTCCAGCACGCCGCCCCTGACACGCGGTTCTGTTTCAGGCGCGATCACGGCATATGTCAATTCATCTGTATGAAGAATGGCACGCCCACCTGTAGGCCGCCTAACGAGATCCCAATTTTGAAGAACCAGTGTTTCAATATCCACCTCGTCAAAAGGCTGTGCCAATCCCAATGAAAGACACGCAGGTTCCCAGGCGTACAGCCTGAGTGTTGGCAGGGATTCCTGGGCATAGACGGATTCTAAAATGGCTTCATCAACCGCCATGTTCCATGCGCCTTTTGCTGGTGGATCTTCAATCAGGCGCCATGTTGATCTCTTGTATCTCATTTTGATTTACCTTTTTTTATTTTACTCTGGTTTATTTTATACCATCTCAGCGGTTAACTGTGAAATCTCTTTTTATGACAGATATCGCTAATGAAAAGGTTTGCATTTCGCGACCATCCTTGAATTTTTCCGTATAATGGATATGAAAGGAGTTATGCACAATGGAAGCACCTAAAAAATTATACAGAATACCGAGTAAAGGCATGATTGGGGGTGTCTGTGCTGGTTTGGGTGAGTACCTGGTGTTTGATCCGACGATCATCCGGTTGATCTTTGTCCTTCTATTTCTTGCCGGGAGCTCCGGCTTTTGGATCTATATCATCATGTGGCTGATCGTGCCCCCAAAGCCTGGGGATGTCCAAACCATGTCAGAAAAAAATGAAAATTGATCGTCAATCTATTTTACACAAGGTGCCTGTTGATTGAAATTTTAATTCATTGTGACAGGCACCTGTTGTTTATTCTAAGCACCCTCATCAGACCGATTTTAGACTAAACCTGAAATAAGAAATCCAATTTATTCATCACAATTTACGAATTGTCATATCAGCCAGTTTTGGCTTTTGGTTTGATGTCGTGGATGTAGTATAATACGCTCTGGAGGTAAAATGCCGACAAATCCGACCAGAGATAGAATAAATCCAGAAACCATTGATACCACACCGAAACGACGCCCAAGCTGGATCAAGGTGCGCGCACCCGGCGGTGACACCTATCAAAATTTGCAGCATTTGATTCGAGCCAAATCCTTACACACGGTTTGCGAGGAAGCTGGCTGCCCAAATATGGGTGAATGTTGGGGCAGCGGTACAGCGACCTTTTTGATGTTAGGTGATGTGTGTACCCGCACTTGCGGATTCTGCGATGTCCTGCATGGCCGTCCCAAAGCCTTGGATTGGCTAGAGCCGGAACGCGTGGCACAGGCTGTCAGGCAAATGAAGCTCAAGCATGCGGTGATCACAAGTGTGAACCGGGATGAACGGCGTGATGGGGGTGCGCCTATATTTGCAATGGTGATCCGCCGTATTCGCCAACTGATGCCAGGATGTTCTGTTGAGGTACTGATCCCTGATTTCAAAGGAAGCATTGAGGCTCTACGGATCGTAATGGCTGCCAAGCCGGAAATTCTCAATCATAACGTTGAGACAGTTCCACGTTTATTCAAACAGGTTCAGCCCCAGGACCATTATGAATGGTCGCAGAACACTTTAACCTATGCACGTATGCTTGATCCACAAGTCCTGACGAAATCTGGGATCATGGTGGGTTTGGGTGAAACCTTTGAAGAAGTCCAGGAAGTCATGCGCGATTTACGCGATTGGGATGTGGATATCCTGACCATCGGTCAATACTTGCAGCCCAGCCGGAAACACCTGCCAATTCACCGTTATTATGAACCTGAAGAATTTGAAGCTCTTAGGGAATATGGGCTAAGCATCGGGTTTAAGTGGGTTGAAAGCGGACCTTTGGTTCGTTCTTCTTATCATGCAGGAGAACAGGTGCGCGCCCTATCGGGTATCCATCGGGATCTCTATCCATCCTGATTGTGCCCTTAAAATTATTAAATTCTTAACGCCCTAAAACAGGGCGTTTTTGATTGTTGCCGTAAGCATCCTGAAGTATGTTAAAATGGACTTATCGTAAAAAGGAGTGTGAAAATTGGATATTAAGAACATTAAGATTCAAAAACCCGACTCGATCAACTTCATTTTAGGACAGACCCATTTCATTAAATCTGTTGAAGATATCCATGAAGCCCTGGTGACAGGTGTTCCCGGCATCAAATTTGGCCTGGCGTTTTGTGAAGCCTCAGGGGATTGCCTTGTCCGGTGGAGCGGCACGGACGATGCAATGATCACACTGGCAAAGATGAATGCCATGGAGATTGGGGCTGGCCATTCCTTCATCATCTTTCTGGGGGAGGGTTTTTTCCCAATTAATGTCCTCAACCAGGTGAAGGCAGTTCCTGAGGTTTGCCGAATTTTCTGTGCCACAGCTAACCCAACCAATGTTGTTGTGATGGATGTGGGGGATGGGCGAGCAATCCTTGGTGTGGCGGATGGGGACCGGCCTAAAGGCATTGAGGATGAAGAAAACATCAATTGGCGGAAGAGCTTTTTACGGAAGATTGGGTATAAGCTCTAAAGTAGTGGAAATCAAACACGATCAGAAGAATTTCATTGGGTGAACGATGTCTGGATTCAAAGTCGACTTTGAACCTGTAGGGAAACGCGTATCAGTAAATGATCATGAAAGTTTGCTTGTGGGAGCCCAGAAAGCGGGCATCTCTGTGAGCGCGATCTGCGGCGGGCTTGGGATATGCCATGATTGCAAAATACGCTGTATGTCCGGTAAATTATCCGATATCCGACCTGTCGAACGGGAAGCATTTTCGGATGATGAATTATTGAATGGGTGGCGTCTGGCATGCCAGGCATTTCCCCGAAGTGATCTAAAAATTGAGATTCCGCCTGACTCGATGACCACCACCCAGCGCTTACAGGTTGAAGGTGTCACTCGGGTTGTTGCCTCTAAGCCCTATGTACATGCGGTTCCAGTTTCTCTGACACCGCCCGATCTCACAGATCTACGGGCGGATTGGGACCGATTTTTGGCACAACTATCCACCGGGATGGCAGGGAACAGAGAGCCAGCTTTACCCGTCATCAGGCAGTTTTCGGAAGGTATGCGAAAATGGGGATGGACAGGGCGGGCTGTTCTTTCATCAGATGGGGATGTGATTGGATTTTTACCAGTTGGTGAAGCGAATTTTGGGCTTGCCATTGACATTGGCACTACAAAAATGGCTGTCTTTTTGGTGGATCTGGCAACGGGTGCGCCGTTGGTAAAAAAAGGCATCATGAATCCTCAAATTGCATATGGGGAGGATGTTCTCAGTCGGATTGCATATGCCAATCAATCGGAATCACAACGGAAAGCACTTCAAATACGCCTTGTGGATGCCCTGAATAATTTGATCCTTTCGTTCTGTGATAATTTCGGGATCCATCAAAGGCAGATCGTTGATTTTGTGGTTGTTGGCAATACCGCTATGCATCATCTTTTTGCCGGTTTGCCGGTGCAGCAGCTCGGGATGGCACCATATGTGCCGGTAGTCAGTAAACCATTGAGATTTCCAGCTCGTGAGATCGGTCTTGTTAGTGCGCCAGGTGCCATGGTCTATATGCCGCCCAATATTGCAGGTTACGTCGGTGCAGATCATATTGCCATGCTCTTAGCCGCAGATCTGTTTCAATATGAAGGTGTCTCGTTGGCTGTGGATATTGGCACGAATACTGAGATCAGTTTATTGAAGAATGGAAACCTGGTGTGCTGTTCATGTGCATCCGGACCAGCTTTTGAAGGTGCCCACATATTTGAAGGTATGCGCGCCTCTCCAGGCGCCATCGAGCGAGCCCAGTTCTTTGAGGGCGACTGGCATTTTGTGACAATCGATAACAAACCGCCAGTTGGGATTTGCGGCTCTGGCATTTTGGATGTGGTTTCAGAGATGTTAAGAAATGGCCACATTGATCAAACTGGGCGTTTTACCCATCGTGTGATCAGGCGCGTTGGTGAGGGCAAGGATGAATCTTTTATTCTTGTCCCAGCGTCCAAATCAGGCACAGGCAAAGATATCCTTGTGACAAGATCTGATATCCGTGAGATTCAGCTTGCCAAGGCAGCAATTCGGGCAGGTATCGAGGCACTTTTACGTGGTACTTCTACTGAAGAGGGAGAGATCAGGCACATCATTATTGCGGGTGCGTTTGGCACTTATCTCAATATCGAGAGTGCTATTAGGGTTGGGATGTTCCCTGATCTCCCCCATGAGACTTTTCTCCAAATTGGCAATGCTGCAGGGGTAGGGGCATATGAGATGCTCATTTCCGAAGCAAGCAAACGAAATGCCGAAGCTCTGTTTCACCGCATGTCTTATATTGAACTTACCACGGATAAGGGATTTATTGATTCCTATGTTGAAGCAATGGGATATGAGAAAAAATTTATGGAGGTTTAATGGAAACAATTGAAGCCATATTGACACGCCGCAGTGTAAGAGATTTTAAAACCGATCCAGTCTCAAAGGAAGATTTGATGGACCTGCTGAAGGCAGGCATGCAGGCACCTTCAGCAAGAAATAAACAACCCTGGCATTTTATCGTGATTGATGATCCTGATGTATTACATGCCATTCCAGAATTTCATCCCTATTCAAAAATGCTGCTGCAAGCACCACTGGCAATCCTGGTTTGCAGTGATCGCAGCCTGGAGTCAAAACGCGCCAGTTGGTTGCAAGATTGTTCTGCTGCGACGCAGAATATTCTCCTGGCAGCCCATGCAAAAGGATTGGGAGCGGTTTGGTTGGGAATTTTTCCGGATTCTGAGAGGGTTCATGGCATGCAAACATTACTAAAAATTCCCGAAACCGTTCGACCGGTTTCACTTGTGGCTGTCGGACACCCCGCTTCCTGTCCCGAACCCGAGGACAGGTTTAATGAAGCAAGGATCCATCATAATCAATGGTAGCGTAAAACTATATTTATTTTTGTGGGTTAAAACTTAATCTCAATCTTCAGAATTATCATTATAGAGTTGGATCAGCCTGGGAAGCATAGCCTTGAGTGCATTTGCCCGATGGCTGATCTGGTTTTTCATGGATGATGAGAGTTCTGCCATGGTTGCCCCGTATTCAGGCAGGTAAAAGATCGGGTCATAGCCAAATCCACCGCTGCCGATTTCTTCTGGAATGATAATACCTTCACATCGTCCAGTGGTTTCAATGAAGTTCCCGTCTGGCAATGCCAGGATCATGGACACAACAAAATGAGCCGTCCATGGCTGAGGTTGGTTTTTTAGTTCTTCAAGAAGATGCTGCCGATGGTCAGCATAGGTTGGATTTTCTTTGGGCGAGAACCTGTTGGCGAAGATTCCCGGTGCTCCCCGCAGGGCGTCAACCTCCAGCCCGGTGTCGTCCGCCAGGGCTGGCAATCCGCTTGCTTTCATAAAGGCGGATGCTTTAAGCTTTGCGTTTTCCGAGTAAGTTTCACCGGTTTCTAAGACCTCTATGAATAATCCCAGATCCCTGGCTGTGACCAGATTTGGAATATGCGGTGATAAAATCGCCTGGATCTCTTTGATCTTTCCGCTATTTGTGGTGGCAATCAGTAAAGATTGATTCAAGAAATTTACTCCAATAAAACCTACTAAATTTATCCGAATTTCGTTGACGCTATTAAGCTCGCATGATATAATTTCAACGCTTACGATTTTACCAAATAGTTAAAAAGAATGATATCGCTGTGAACAATGATCGTGGGATATTCAGACTGAATGTCGGTCATCTATACAACAAACCCATTGGAACTAGTCATGAAGTACCTGTTGATTTTGATTTAATCCAAATTGATGACCTTCAAATCCAAAATTTAGCGAGCATTGTTCGGGTTTCAAGAACTCGGGAAGGTTTATTGCTGCAGATTAAGATCGAGGCAGAAGTTCTGACACATTGTACGCGCTGCCTTGATGAGTTTTATTTTCCCGTCTCTTCTGAATTTGAGGAATTGTATGAATTTCCCTCGCGACAACGAGAAGAGACCGATCTGATCCTTCCTTATGATGGTTATATTGATCTCAGTCCTTTATATCGAGAATACCTGATATTAGCAATGCCGATCAAACGGTTATGCACGGCAGATTGTAAGGGATTGTGTTTGGTGTGTGGGGCAAACTTAAATAGGACAACCTGCGAACATCAGTCACAATCTGACTTTCAATCACAAATTCTTGAAGAGGGTAAGTCTGCCTGATCCTTTTCGCAAGGGGGATCTATTTATTGATGATTTCAAACTGTTAGGAGCAGTGGATGGTCGGAGATATCCCGTCTCATTTAAAAGAAAATGTGGTTGATGCCCTTATTGAACGTGCGGATATCCAGGGTTATCTAACCATAGACGATTTAATGGCAGCCTTTCCCATTGATTCAGAAGATGCGAGCAGTTTGAGATCGATCGTTTTATTTTTGCACAAACAAGGGGTAGAGATTTTTGACCAGGATTCCATCGTAGATCCTGTTGAAATAGCTCAATTTGCCAGTCCACACCTTCATCGAAAAGACATGGAGGGCGTTAGTTCTGATGATACGGTGGGATTGTATCTGAAAGATATGTCAAGTGTTCCTTTGCTCTCAATGGAAGAGGAACAAGACATTGCGAAAAGGATTGAACTTGGCAGGTCTTCTCGCCGTGAATTAATGGATGAAAGTATTCTCAAGTCGCAGGAAAGGATCGAAATTCTGCAACTTTTAACGTTTGATGGAGAACAAGCCTGGGAGCATTTAATCAAAGCAAATACCCGTCTTGTTGTGAGTGTGGCCAAAAAATATATTGGTCGCGGTTTACCCTTTTTAGATTTAATCCAGGAAGGCAATCTTGGACTGATCAAAGCGGTTGAAAAGTTTGATTATAAGCGGGGATTCCGATTTTCAACTTATGCCACATGGTGGATCAGGCAATCCATATCGCGATCCATTGCAGACCATGGGCGCACGATCCGTATTCCTGTGCATATGATCGATCGTATCCGAGAATTATATAAAGTCAGCCATGATTTGGAACAAAAACTTGGGCACAAACCGACTGCTAAAGCAATCGCCGAAGTCATGGAGATCAACATTCGCAAAGTGCAGTGGATCATGAGGATTTCATGGTTGCCATTATCTTTGGAAACCCCGGTTGGTAACCAGGAAGAATCTGAGCTTGGGATGTTTGTTGAAGACGAAATTACGCCAACACCTATGGAATTAACTTACCAATCCATGCTTAGGGAAAAAATCGATGAGGTATTACAATCATTATCCGAACGTGAGGCGGATATTTTACGGCTTAGATTTGGTTTAGATGATGGCAGAGCCTATACATTGGAGGAAGTCGGTGAAAAATTCGGGTTGACACGTGAACGCATCCGGCAGATTGAGGGCAAAGCTCTTAGACAGCTCCGCCATCCCCACAAAGCACAGAAGCTCAAGGATTACCTGTAAAGTTTTCTCAATTGATTTTCTAATTAATTCCTTTTGAGTGAGCCAATATTACCGAGAGAAAATGGCTTCGGAAAAATATTGAAAGAATGTTTCTTATCCTGTATAATGCATACAAGATGAGAAAGCAGAAAATCATCATGTATATGCCCGGTTCACCTTTGTTATGCTTGCCAGTAGCATAACTGTGCGAATCGCGCTGCTTTGAGGAAAACGCTGGCTGAAGCCAGCTTTTTTATTATTATAATTAATGTGATCATCATCTTAGATTTACAGTCTTGATTATGGAGTGAGCTATGTCACAACCCGTTTTAGTTGCTGTTGCCTGGCCTTATGCCAGTGCTGAAATCCATGTTGGAAATATCACCGGTGCGTATTTGCCCGCGGATATCCTTGCCCGTTATCACCGTTTGCGCGGCAGGGATGTTATGATGGTTTCAGGGTCCGATTCTCACGGAACGCCTGTCACCGTCAGAGCCGATGAGGAAGGGACCACACCAGAGAACATTTACAAGCGTTATCACTCAGATTTTATTAAATTGTTCCAAGCGCTTGGCCTGACATACGATATCTTCACTAGCACACACACCAGAAATCATTTTGATGTTGCAAGAAAACTGTTCCTTTCCCTGAAGGAAAATGGTTATCTGTATACTGAATCATCGCTCCAATGGTTTTCGCTCGAGCAGGAACGTTTTCTTCCGGACCGTTATGTGGAAGGAACATGTTATTTTTGCGGAAAATCGGGTGCTCGGAGTGATCAGTGTGACAATTGTGGACATTTACTGGAGGCGGAGAAATTAATCGATCCCAAATCCAAGATCGATGGGTCCACACCGGAATTGCGTGAAACAACCCATTTTTATCTTGATCTGGAAAAACTCCAGGATGAAGTAGCTGATTTCTTGCGCGAACGGCAGGATTATTGGCGCCCTAACGTTATTCGACAGTCATTGGGGCAAATTGAATCTGAAGGGCTGCACGGTCGCCCCATCACGCGCGACCTTTCCTGGGGGATCCCGGTTCCCGTGGAAGGCTGGGATGAAAAGTGCATGTATGTCTGGTTTGAAGCCGTGATTGGCTATCTTTCCGGGGTGATTGAATGGGGTTTGTTGCATGGTGAACCGAATGCCTGGCGGCATTGGTGGACCAATCCGGAGTCGAAGACCTTTTACTGCATTGGAAAGGATAACATCCCCTTCCATGCAATCATCTGGCCGGCGGAATTACTCGGTGTGGGTGAATCATTTGATGCGAAGATGGATGCTGAGAAACCCAAACCTCTGGTTCTGCCTTATGACGTCCCAGCCAATGAGTTTATGAACCTGGAGGGAAAGAAGCTTTCGGGCAGCAAGAATTGGGCTGTTTGGGGTCTGGACTTTCTTGAACGGTATGACCCAGACCCAATGCGATACTACCTGACTGTCAATATGCCTGAAACGCGAGATTCAGATTGGGATTGGGAAGAGTTTTACCAGCGGAATAATAATGAGCTGGTTGCAACCTGGGGCAACCTGGCGAACCGGGTGCTTGCGTTTGCTTACAAACACTGGGAAGGTAAGGTGCCTGAGCCGGGTGAATTGCGTACTATGGATATTGCTTTGTTGGATACGATCAAAGAAGGTTTTATGACGGTTGAGTCCAATTTGGAGGCAGTGAAGTTACGAGCTGCTGTTCAAGAAGCGATGCGACTGGCTGCAGAGGTTAACAAGTATTTGGATACCATGGGGCCCTGGTTTGAAGTCAAGACGGATAAAAACGCAGCGGCAAAGTCGATCTACACAGCAATGCAGGCGATCGACTGGCTCAAGATCATCTTTTCGCCTTTCCTTCCTCATACCAGCGAACAATTGAATGCCACCCTGGGTTATTCAAAGCCGATTTTTGGTGAATTAAAGACACGAATAGTCGAGGATGACCTTAGCAGCCATTTGGTTATGCTCTATGACCCAGGTCAATCGCTGACAAGTGAAGGGGAAGATATGTGGAAGGCTGTGCAGCTGACACCCGGAAAGGATTTCAACCAGCCATCTCCGCTTTTTAAGAAATTGGATGCCAGCATTGTGGATGAGGAAAGAGCCAGGTTGGGGCATTAGCTGACAGCTGTACGCTCATGGCGTAAAACATAAGTTGGATGTGTTCACTTTGTTCACAGTGACAAAAATCTCTCTGATCTTCAATCCTATTGTTGCTTTAGAATGATGAGGGTTACGGCTTTAATATCCTTCCCATGAATAAGATGCTATCTGTGGGATCATGCCGGATAGCAAATAAGAATGGTTTGTCAATCATCAGCTCTTCAGGCATGGACTCTTGCATGGCGACCATCGTGGCGGCTGCTGCCTCGGTTCCTTTTTCATCCACGGTGATGGTTGCTTTGTGCAGCACATCTGAAATGAACAACCCCATGCTTTGGCTGATGCCGGAGAAGTCAGCATTTTTAAATGCCGATTGCATGCCCAAACTCTGCAGCGGTGGGATAGCATTCACGCTGGTTTCAAAATCAAATTTGGGCATTGAAAGCGCTAGCTGTGTGGTTTCCATATCATCCACAGACGCTTGCAGCTGTTCAATACTCAAACCAGCCTCAATATCCTCAAAATATCCCGCATCAGGCAGGATCACCAACATGGAGAAATCACGCGAAAGGTAAGGCAATGCCACTAACTGGAAGCCGTCTTGCTGACTGTAGGGAAGCATGGCGTTCGATAGTCTCATCATATCTACATCAATGGAATTACCATCAAGCAGGGTGAAAGGTGCTTTGCGTGTGCCGTCTTCACTGAATGGAAAAGCCCAGGAGCCTTTGAAGTAAATGGCGTTGGCAAGCACCAGACGTGTGGATGCGTCCAGCACATTGTCCGGTATCATTTTTGGAATTTTATTTTCTGTTTCGTTTGCGATCCACTGATTGATTGCTTGACGGGCAGCATCAACATCCTGTATATAATCAACTTTATGAAGCCCAGCGCCGTAATTGATCGCTAATCCATCCAAAAAAGCCTGTTCAAAATCTGCGCCCTTCTGGCTCCAAATGCCGTTGGCGATGTTTAAATTGAATGGGCTCCCTGTTTCATCCGCTGGTGGTTTGGAACCTTCAGAGGTTTCGATGGCATGCAGCAGTGCATTGAACGCTGGATGCAGTGCATCACCCAGACTGCTGAGCGAGAGCACTTGCAGCATTTCATCGCGTGTACCGCCCCGCGCGCCAGAGAGTGTCATGCTCAAGGCCCATGAAAGGCTGATAGGAGAAAAGATAATATTGTCATCCCCTGTGTTGATCTGGCGGTAAAAGTCGAGCGCAAACTGGGTGTTGCCGTCCACCAGTGCTTCCAACTGGGCTTGGTCGACTTGCGGATTATCCTCGCGTGTGAGGCTGCTTTGGTTCGTGTCAACCTCATCCGTGGGAACGCAGGCTGTTAAAAGCAATATCAACATAAGCAATATGATTGGGACCTTTTTCATCATTCCTCCTGGTATATCGTTTTTTTAAAGACGGATTTTTTAATAAGTTTGTTCCACATGCAGGATAAGGTTTACGGTGTTTGTAGGTAATAATTTAAAGGAATGGATTTGGCAAATACTAGAAATTCTATATTTCGCCCATATAATGTGATCAGGGGATATGGATTTTTTGTTTGAAGTCATCTGAATGGATTGGTAATAGATAACTTCTTTTGTTTGAGATAAAAATCCCATTTACATCATAGACGTTTTTGAAATGTATCAATCCAGCCCGGTAGGTGATGGGCAAAATTTGCCATGATCGTCTTGGATTGGGCTTCAAAATACCCATAATCTCCGTACGCGGACGCAATGCCTGCACCTACCAGGTCCGAAACACCCCGTAAGATCAAGCAGGGTAACTTATTACGCTGAGCGATCCAGGCGATTGCCCCGGATTCCCAATCGGCAGCTCGGGCATCATATTTCTCGATCAGGAAGGGGATTTCCTCTGGATTAATATCCCGATCCGCCGAAAGCAAGATCTCCACACGCACAGGCTGCGGCGGTGGTTCAGGTAGCCAGGAGAGGTCAAGAAGTGTTGAATAAGCCTTAATTGCCTGGTCCGGGTCGCTCATCTGTTCGTAAATGTCATAAATGATCGTCTTTTTTGCCAGGATCACATCGCCCTGATCCACCCTGCCCTGGAATCCTCCGCAGGTGCCGATATTAATGATCCCGCGTGGATTCCAGCGGTCAATTGCATACTGGGTTGAACCGGCAGCAGCCACCTTACCGCTTCCGCCATGCATAAAACAAACTTCTCGATTGGCGACAGTTTCAATGAAAAATTCACCATAGGGTGATTGATGGATCTCTACACCTGGGAAGTGAGGTAACAACCCCCGCCATTCAGCGCCTGCAGAGATCAGGATGCACAAATCGGTATGTTCTTTCATTGATCTTTACTCACGACGTCCCAAAGATGCCAAATAAATCACATACATTTCTGGCGGGGTGAATCCGAGAAGTTCATCGGCTGCATCGTCGTGGAAAGCGCCGATCGCACACATACCGCAACCAATTGATTCGGCTGCCAGGTGCAGGTTCTGACAAACATGCCCGGCATCCAGGTAAAGGTAGCGGTAACTGCGCTCTGAATAGCGCCAGATAGTCCGGTAAGGTACCGCCGCCCAAATGAAAGTAACTGCGCTGGTGGCAACCTGGCGCTGTCCCATACATACTTCGGTTAAGTGATCATTGAAAGTCTCATCCAGGCGCAGGGCAACAAGTTGGTGTTGGGAAGCAACAAAGCGATAGAGACCATTATCGAGCCCTTCAACTCGATTGATGGAGAGATAGGTCTCGAAGGGATGCCGGCAGCCCGCTGAGGGGACATTACGCCAGACAACCTGACGTTTTTCATTGACTTCCTTAACACCCTGGGTCAGCCACAGCAGGTAGGATAATTCTTCCAATGTGAGAGAATCATCACTGTATCGGCGTAATGAGTTTCGTTCTTCAATTGCCTTTCGCAGGTCATAAGTGCCGAGATCAAGGTCTTCAGGCTTTGGCAAATCGATCAGAGGTTTACCCTCTTCAAGGGGGATCTCATAGGGTGGTTGCGGTTTTCCCGACTGTTGATCTGTTTCGCTAAGGTTGTGATATTTGGTTTGTTCCACAAATTCATAGCCGTTATTTTTTATCATTTATTTTTCTCCTCACGTTGCATTATTTTTGAATTGTGATCCAATACTTTCGTTTCAGTCCATCGCCGGGTTCCCATTCTGAGATATTCTGGACATGCAATGATTCCAGGAGCAACAAGGTGTTGAAATAAATTTCGCTGACATCCAGCCAGCCAAGGCTTGCCATCAGGGTTCTCTGGTTAATAGCGGATGGCTAAGGCAATCATTGAAAGGATCATCATGAATGCAATCACAGCCATCACGATCTGATATAAGCGGTTAGTGGGTTTATTATTTGAATTTTTGCTCATAAGAGGTCCTTACTCCAGTTGAACTTTGATTGATTGTGCCATTTCTACCGTGATCCCCTTGATTTGGGCAATTTCCTCAGGGGATGCGTCTTTGATCCCATCAATAGATCCAAATTTTTGGATCAATGCCCGCCGCCGTGAGGGACCAATGCCGGGAATCACATCTAACCTAGACGCCAATCCTTGCTTTGATCGGCGTTTGCGGTGTGCTGTGATGGCAAAGCGATGGGCTTCATCTCGGATCCGCTGGATCAAGTATAACCCCTGAGAATGGCGCTCCAGGTAAATTGAATCACGGCTGCCAGGCATAAATAACTCTTCCTCTTCTTTTGCCAATCCAGCAACCGGGACACGGTCGAGCAAGTTGTAAGATTCCAGTACCTTAACTGCCCGACCCAACTGTCCTTTACCGCCATCCACAAGCAGCAGGTCAGGAAGAATAGAAAATGCCAGATCGATCTTCTTACCGACCTGATCCTCCTGTTCTTGGGCAGCTTTCCAGCGTCTGAATCGCCGGTTGAGCACCTCTTCCATACTGGCAAAGTCATCCTGCCCAAGGACGGTTTTAATGTTGAAACGCCGATAAAGCTTTTTGTTGGGAACACCCTGCTCAAAAACGACCATGCTGCCCACGCTTGCAACCCCCTGGGTGGTCGAGATGTCATAACATTCAATTCGATTGGGCGGTTCGGACAAATCAAGGGCTTCCTGTAGTTCCGTCAGGGCACCTGTCTGCCGGTTGGTATCGGACTCCCAACGGGTTCGCAGGGCTTTCAGCGTTTCGACCGCGTTTTCGGTTGCCATTGCTACAAGATCCTTGTTGAGGTCTTCATGCGGGACCGTGATCTCGACCTTATCCCCGGTTTTCCGGCTGTTGAGCCACTGGCTGATGATCTGGGCTTCAGCCAGTTCTTGCGGAAGGAGAACTTTCTCAGGGATGAAGGCTGCTTGTGAATAAAACTGCTTGACGAATTCACTCAGCACTTCAGAATCGTTTTCCTCATCGGTGCCTTCCAGCACAAAGAATTCACGCCCGATCAATTTACCGCTGCGGATGAAGAAAACCTGGACACACGCTTCCGCGTCGGCACGAGCCAGTGCGATCACATCCGAATCAGTCTGATCGGCGCTGATCACCTTTTGGCGCTCCACAACCCGATCGATTGCTTGGAGCTGATCCCGAATTGCAGCTGCCTTCTCATATTGGAGGTCCTGGGCTGCCTTTTCCATTTCATTAACCAATCGGTTCACCACCGGTTCTGTCCGTCCTTCAAGGAATTTGCAGAGGTCATCTATGATCTGGCGGTAATCCGCCTGATTGATCGCACCGATACAGGGGGCTGTACACAGCTTGATATCATAATAAAGACAGGCGTGCTTATCTTTACCGGTGATTTCACGGTTACAGGTGAGATAAGGGAAGATCTTGCGGAGAAGATCAAGTGTTTGATGAACCGCCCATACACTGGTGTACGGACCAAAATAACGGGCACCATCCTTTTGCATTTCCCGGGTGACGGTGACCTTGGGAAACGGATTCTGCCAGTGAACTTTGATGTAGGGGTAGCGTTTGTCATCTTTCAAACGAACATTGAAGCGGGGTTTATGCCGCTTGATGAGTGTCATCTCGAGGATCAGGGCTTCCAGTTCGGAATCAACCACAATCCATTCAAGGTCGGCGATCTCCCTGACTAACCGCCGCGTCTTTTCATCGTTTTGCGCTGTGACGTGAAAATACGATCGCACCCGGTTGCGGAGGTTGATTGCCTTGCCGACGTAGATAATGTGCCCACGGGCATCCTTCATCAGGTAACAGCCGGGCTTATCAGGAAGGGTATCTAAAATCTGTTGAATGTGATCGTTCCATTCCATAATGATTTCATTTTAACACATCAGGGTAGGGGAGATGAAGGGTGGGGTGTAATCCAATGATTTTATTATAAAAACACGGGAATCGGTATTGACCTAATTTGTTCAAATAAGCTGTCTATTTCGATTTCTTATGGGAAAACAATTTAATAATTCGGCTGAAAGGAATTTATGTTTGATTCACTTGTGTACGCATAACGATTGGGATTTGACGAATGGATTATAATTTTGTTTGGTATATTGAATAATCCAACGAAACTTGAAATTATGAAAAATTAGCAGCTTAGAAAAATTATCAATCAAATGATAGAAAGGCAGAACAATAACGCTATGAAAGATATCAAGATTTGCCCCTCAATGGTCTGCGCTGATTTGAGTCAATTAGGGCAGCAGGTGAAGCTTTTGGATGAAGCTGGTGTGGACATGTATCACTGGGATATTATGGATGGGGTGTATGTCCATAATTTTTGTCTGACGCCGGACATCATTTCTGCATGTCGTCCATTTACGCAGAAACCTTTTGATGTTCATGTTTGTTTATCTGATCCTGCAAATTTTATCACCGAGATCGTTAATACTGGCTCTGACATCATCAGCCTTCAATTTGAAACGACGCCGCATATCTTCCGTGCAGTAGAAACAATCCATAAACTTGACAGAAAAGCAGGAATTGTTGTCAATCCGATTACACCATTATCGCAATTTGAGGTCCTTCTTCCCGAAATTGATATGGTAACGGTGATGACTGTGGACGTTGGATTTGCTGGGCAAAGCTTTATCTACCCAATGCTGGATAAGATCAAAAGATTGCGGGAGAGCATTGAAGAAAAAAATCTTGAGGTCGATATCCAGGTTGACGGTCAGATCAACGAAAAAACATTTATGGATGTCATTCAGGCTGGGGCAAATGTCCTGGTGGTGGGCACCTCAGGTTTGTTTACCGTTGATGATGACCTTACGAAAGGCGTTCAGATCATAAGAGAGAAGCTCGACTCGATTATTGCGACTCTTTAGGCTATTTATTTGTTCATTAGATGTATCGTATTCGTATGCATCTGGAAATTTGACGATGATCGCTAATTAATGATCATTTTTGGTTCTCTAAATTTATCCTGACAAGACTGGCGGCTCCATATAAGCCGCCTTTGTCTTTCAAGACGGGAGAAGCGATGACCAATCGCTGTTTTGATACAGCTCTTGCTTTCTGATAAACGACATCTCTTACAATTTGCAGAGCATCCGGCCAACCATCCATAATCCCGCCTCCGAGGATGACCAAACCCGGATTAATTAAATTGACGAGGTTTGTTATGGCTAATCCTAAAATGTGGAAAGATTTTTCGATGGTTTCTTTCGCCTGTTTATGACCGGACTTTGCTGAATTGATCAGGTATTCTGCCAGTGAATAAGAGCTAAATTTTGGATCTTTAGAAAATGCTGCAATCTCACTTTGTGAAAAGATCTTTTTTGCCTCGTAGGTGAGGGCAACGCCAGAGCAATACATTTCATAACACCCTTTTGCTCCGCAGCCACAGGTGCGGCCATTGGGCTTATAAACCATATGACCGAATTCAGCGGCAGCCCCATCTGCGCCGGTATAGAGTTGATCGTTCAGGATTAATCCGCAACCAAGCCCCGTACCCACAAACACACACGCCATTTCAGAAATTCCTTTGCCACGTCCATAAAGATGTTCCCCTAATGCGATCAGGTTTACATCATTTTCGACATACACTGGCAATCCAAGTTTCGGAGCCAATAGACGACTCAATGGAACCCGGTTCAGCTCGGGAATATAAGGCGTTGAGACAACTTCTTGTGTATGTTTGTCTAACACAGACGGAACACCAATTCCAATACCTCCAATAGTATCTCTTCGGATGTTTGTTCGATTAATATAATCATCAATTAATATCTTAAGTGCATCGGCGGCTGAATCTTCTTTCGAAAAAACATCAGCGGACTTTACTTTTTCAAATGCCTGTAATTTCCCTTTGTCTTCCAAGTAGCCAATTGCGATTTTTGTTCCACCTATGTCCATTCCAATATTGATCATTTTTAGATAACCCTTATAAATTTCTTCGCGAATAAGATAATGATTTATGACATCACAATTATATGATGAATTTGATAACATTAAAATAAAGAAAAAACTCTTGACATCCTATCATACCGCATTTATACTATGAGTAAACCTTTACTCACCACCGAAAAAGTTTTATGATTTCTAAAAAAATTTCACTACAAGATATTGCAAATATGGCGGGAGTTTCCATTGCGACTGTATCACGTGTGATCAATCAAAATGGGCGTTTTTCAAAAGAAACTGAAAAACGCGTCAAAGAAATTATAAAAAAATACGACTATCGCCCAAATCAAATGGCAAGAAGTCTACGAGTTAAAAAGGGGAAAGTTGTCGGCATCATTGTGCCAGACGTAACGAACGAATTCTTTGCAAGAATGGCGCTTGAGTTACAGTTGCAGCTGTTAAAACACGATTACGTGGCGATCATTTGTAACACCAATGAATCAAGAGATATCGAATTAACGCATTTGTCGATGTTAAAGTCTCAACTGGTAAGCGGTTTGATTTACATCACACACGATGTTATTGAAGAGAAAAGTGCCTTAAATGTGCCAACAATTTTTATTGACAGGCAACCTATAACAACCGGATTGAATAATGGTCATGTATTTATTGAAAGCGAAAATATTCAAGGCGGCTTCCTTGCCGTCAATCATTTAATTGAACGCGGATGCACAAAGATTGCGATTGTTTATTTGCGCGGAAGTATATCCTCTCATTTAAGTCGCTATGATGGCTATAAAAAAGCATTAAGCAGTGCAGGAATCCATTATGATGAGGATCTTGTTATTCCGACGGATATTGTAAGTTTTGATAACGGATACAACATAACCAGGCAGTTGCTTGATGAGCACACAAATATTGATGGTATTTTTTTTACAGCCGATATTCTTGCCCAGGGAGCATTGAGAGCGATCTCTGAAAAAGGAATCAATGTTCCTGAAGAGATCAAGATCGTTGGATTTGATGATATTTCTGCCAGTACATTCAGCTCGCCTCCGCTAACAACCATTCATCAATCGGTCGATAAGATTGCTGATTTGGCTGTTGAAAAGCTTATTTCGATGATGTCTGAGGAAAAATCTGACAGATTTGTATTTAAGGTCCCTGTTCATTTAATTATTAGAGGTTCGACGTAGACTCTCATTCGTTTAAAAAATGCTGAATGTTTGAAAGGTTTATTAATGGATAAAAATTCAGTTTCAAAGCCGATGTTTTCTCCCTCACTGATGTGTCTGGACTTTCTGGATATCAAAAATCAGATTGAGATATTAAACAAGTGCTGTGATATGTATCATGCTGATATTATGGATGGTCACTTTGCGAAAAATATCACACTATCGGTGGACATCATCAAAGCGATAATTAAAGTTGCTACGCTTCCATTTGATGTTCACTTAATGGTGGAAACCCCCAATGACTATATCGATCCTCTGGCTGATATTGGCGTTGATACGATCTCACTTCATGCAGAAACGATCCAAAGAGATTCTTATCGGATCATTCGAAGGATAAGGGATCTGGGCTGTAAGTTCGGCGTTGTTGTCTGCCCTGCAACCCCGCTCTCCATGGTGCAATGGTATCTCGATCAGGTTGACATCTTGACGATTATGACGGTTGAAGTTGGTTATGCCGGTCAGAAGTTCATCCCTCAAATGATCGATAAAATTGCGGAGGCAAACACACTGCTCATTGAGAATGATTATCATTACATCATTCAGGTTGATGGTGCAATTGGAAAAGACACCTATAAACCACTTTATGATGCTGGGACAAGGTTATTTGTAATGGGTACGAGCGGCTTGTTTAAACACGGCGTTGAACTCAGCAAAGCGTGTCAGATCATGAAAGAAGAATTTACAGAAGCTACGGGGGTGAAATTATAAACGAAATCGAATATATCATCGGAGTCGATATCGGTGGAACGCATATTCGGGTTGGTGCTGTTTCTCCATCTTTAGATCTTCTTCATGAGAAGATGATTGACACCTGTACCATTTCTGGCTCAAACGTCAAAGAGAATTTGGTTGATTTACTGAATCAATACATCCAGGATCTTGATCTAAAAATCAAGGCGATCTCGATTGGATTTCCTTCCAATATAAATAAACATAGAGATCTGGTGATAATGACTCCAAACGTTCCAGGATTGGAAAACTTGCCTAAATCCTACCTGGAAAATAACCTGGATTATCCTGTTTTTATTGAAAAGGATACGTGCATGCTGGTGCATTACGATATGCATCATTACCAGATCAATTCGGGAATGCTTATTGCTAATTATATTGGAACAGGGTTCGGAAACATCATTCTGATCGACGGAAAAATCATCACTGGAAAAGATGGCGTGGCTGGAGAATTGGGGCATATTCCGATTCTATTTAAAGACGATATCTGTCCCTGCGGTCAGAAAGGGTGTTCAGAACTGTATGCTGCCGGAAAAGGATTGGAGAATATTCGACTGCAATATTTCCCAGAAACCAAAATTTCAGACATGTTTACAAAGCATGGTCAGACCCAAGAGGTCAGGTTATTTCTTGAAAATGTGGCTAAGATTATTGTTGTTGAAATCCACATTTTAAACCCTGACCACATTATTCTAGGGGGTGGCGTATTAAATATGGATAATTTTCCATATGATTTATTGCTAGAAAATATTCATAAGTTCACTCGTAAGCCTGTACCTGAAGCAACTTTGGAGATTTTCCGTTCACAAGCTGCTCATCCCTTCAGTGGTGTGATTGGTGCGGCTCTCTTTGCGCAAAAAAAGTCTAAGTGAAAGGTTGTTATATGATAGCGTTAGGCAGTGATCATGCTGGACTACCATTGAAAAGAGTTATCCAAGGCATGCTGGATGACATGGGCATTCCATACAAAGATTATGGGACCTATACCGAAGATCGATGCGATTATACGGAATTTGGCTACAAGGCAGCTGTTGCTGTTGCCAGCGGCGAATGTGAAAAAGGGATCATCTGTTGCGGGACAGGAATTGGAATTTCAATCGTGGCAAATAAGGTCAAAGGCATCCGATGTGTTCCGTGCAGCGAACCCTATTCAGCATTATTGTCACGACAACACAACGATTCGAATATGTTAGCCATGGGCAGTCGCGTGGTTGGTTCTGAGTTGGCCAAGATGATTGCAAAGATATGGCTTGAAGGCGAATTTGAGGGTGGCAGACACGCTCGTAGACTTGAGTTATTAAAGGAGATTGAGTATGGAAGATATCTAAAAGAATAATTTAGTTCATTGGAAAAAAAGCGATAAGACCTGTTCTCGTTGATCAAATTCAAATGGTTTTATTTAGGATCGATAAGGATCAGATTGAAAATTTGAGATGAACAGAGCAGGGAAATGGAAAAACTATTGACACAAAGGCAAATTGCGTTTATCCTTGAGTAAACCATTACTCACCCGAATCTGATTTTCATGACTGTTTATTCACATTTGCTAAATAGAAGAAAAAAGCGCTAGATCTGATTGAAAATTAGCTGTGGACAGAGTAGTGGATTATAGCAAGAAAACAATATTCAATATTAGCTAAAGGAGTAAAGACAATGAGTAAGAAAAGTATTTTATCGTTCCTGATCGTCAGTTTGTTGATGGTCTCACTGATTGTGGGCTGCGGTCCTAAAGCGACTGAAGCACCCGCGGTTGAGGAACCAGAACAAGAAGTGGTTGAGGAATCCGAGAAACTAAGCTTCTACTTCCTGTTGAAAACCCTCTCGAACCCGTTCTGGGTGTCGATGAAGGAAGGTATTGAAGCAGCAGCCACAGAGGCTGGTGTGGAAGTGTTTGTAGACGCCATGAACTCAGAAGATGAGCTCTCAGGACAGCTTGACAAACTGTTAACCGCAGCGGGACAGGGCTATGATGGGATTGGTATCGCCCCGATTTCCCCCACGAATGCGATTGAAGGTGTGGTGGCAGCGAATGCCAATGGTATTCCAGTGGTCAACCTGGATGAGAAAATCGATTCAGACGAACTGGCAGCGGCTGGTGGTTATCTTGTTGGTTTTGCCACGACAGACAACGTGGCTGTAGGTGCCAATGGAGCTGGATACATCATTGAAAACACCGAACCCGGGGAAGTTGCGATCATCGAAGGTAAAGCCGGTGCGGTGAGTGGTGAAAACCGGAAGCAGGGTGCAGAGGAAGCCTTTACAGAGGCTGGGTACACGATTGTTGCCTCACAGCCTGCGGACTGGGACCGGAACAAAGCCCTGGACGTTGCAACCAATATCCTGAGCCAATATCCTGATCTGAAAGCATTCTATTGTGCCAATGACACGATGGCGTTGGGTGTGCAGGAAGCGGTTGAAAATGCTGGTCTTGCCGACAAGGTGATGGTTGTTGGAACAGATGGTATTCCAGATGCGATTACATCCGTAGCGGAAGGCCGAATGTCAGCCACTGTCGCGCAGGATCCTGCTGAGGTTGGTGTGGTTTGTTTCAACATGCTGTTGGATGCTGTTAATGCTGGCAATGCCGGTTCACTGGATGCGGAACCCGCTTTCCAATATGTGGACTCTGTTTTGATCACTGCAGAAAATGCGGGTGAGTTCCTTGAGGGAACGACACCTGAAGAACCAGCCGAAGAAGTTGCTGAAGATGTCAGTTTATACTTCCTGTTGAAGACCCTGTCGAATCCATTCTGGGTAGCGATGAAGGAAGGTATTGAAGCAGCAGCCACAGAGGCTGGTGTGGAAGTGTTTGTAGACGCCATGAACTCAGAAGATGAGCTCTCAGGACAGCTTGACAAACTGTTAACCGCAGCGGGACAGGGCTATGATGGGATTGGTATCGCCCCGATTTCCCCCACGAATGCGATTGAAGGTGTGGTGGCAGCGAATGCCAATGGTATTCCAGTGGTCAACCTGGATGAGAAAATCGATTCAGACGAACTGGCAGCGGCTGGTGGTTATCTTGTTGGTTTTGCCACGACAGACAACGTGGCTGTAGGTGCCAATGGAGCTGGATACATCATTGAAAACACCGAACCCGGGGAAGTTGCGATCATCGAAGGTAAAGCCGGTGCGGTGAGTGGTGAAAACCGGAAGCAGGGTGCAGAGGAAGCCTTTACAGAGGCTGGGTACACGATTGTTGCCTCACAGCCTGCGGACTGGGACCGGAACAAAGCCCTGGACGTTGCAACCAATATCCTGAGCCAATATCCTGATCTGAAAGCATTCTATTGTGCCAATGACACGATGGCGTTGGGTGTGCAGGAAGCGGTTGAAAATGCTGGTCTTGCCGACAAGGTGATGGTTGTTGGAACAGATGGTATTCCAGATGCGATTACATCCGTAGCGGAAGGCCGAATGTCAGCCACTGTCGCGCAGGATCCTGCTGAGGTTGGTGTGGTTTGTTTCAACATGCTGTTGGATGCTGTTAATGCTGGCAATGCCGGTTCACTGGATGCGGAACCCGCTTTCCAATATGTGGACTCTGTGTTGATTACTATAGAAAATGCTGGTGAGTATTTAGAGTAACTGAAATGCGTTTTACCCTGTACGGCCGTTCAAAAATGAATGGCCGTACAGATTTGTTTAAAAAATTTGAATTATAATTTAATTCAGTAACTCACCATTTCCTTAAGAAGAGATGATAGATTATGACTAAATTAGTCGAAGTACGTAATATTACGAAAGTCTTTCCTGGAGTAACTGCGCTGGACAATATTTCATTTGATCTACATCCGGGCGAAGTTCATGTTCTGGTAGGGGAAAATGGCGCTGGAAAATCAACATTAATGAAGATTCTGAGCGGTGTATATACGCCGACCAGCGGAGAAATTATTTTTAACGGGCAATCGTATTCAAGTTTGAATCCCACATTATCACAAGAGATGGGGATCAGCATCATTTATCAAGAACTCAGTGTCATTAATGAACTTTCCATTGCAGAAAACTTATTTGTTGGAAGATTACCTTTAAAGAAATACTTTGGTGTTCCCGTTGTTGATTGGAAATTGATCAATCAAAAAGCATCAGAAATGCTGCAGTTGCTTGGATTAAACAGGCTCCCATCAACAATGGTTGAGGAACTATCGATATCTGAAAAACAACTTGTTGAAATTGCAAAAGCCCTTCTGATGGAAACAAAAATCCTGATCATGGACGAGCCGACCTCCTCGTTAACACCCGAAGAAATTCAGAACCTGTTCAGGATCATCAGAGACCTGAGGGATAAAGGTGTCGGTATCATATATATTTCCCATAAACTGGACGAAATTAATCAAATTGGTGATCGCATTACGGTTTTGAAAGATGGCAAGCATGTTGCCACAAAGGATTTATCCGAGGTTAATTCAAAAGAAGAGATCGTTATGATGATGGTCGGACGAGAATTGAAGGACAAATATCTGTCCACAAGAATTAATTCTCGGCAGATGAACAAACTGTTCAACGCAATTGGTCAAGGCTATGATGGCATAGGCATTGCCCCACTTTCCCCAACCAGTGCAATTGAGGCTGTTGTGGCTGCGAATAAAAAGGGAATCCCTGTTGTGAACCTGGATGAGAGAATTGCTCCCGCTGAGCTTGCTGCTGCTGGTGGATATATTGTTGGTTTTACTAATACCAATAATGTTGCCGTGGGTGCCAAAGGTGCGCAATATATCATTGATCATACAGAAACCGGTAAGGTTGCGATTATTGAGGGAAAAGCAGGAAATGCAAACAGTGAGGACAGAAAAAGAGGCGCTGAAAAAGCATTCTTAGAGGCAGGTTACACAATTGTTGCATCTCAGCCAGCAGAATGGGAAAGGGACAAAGCTATAGAAATCGCGGCTAATGTCCTCAAACAACACCCTGACCTCAAAGCTTTTTACTGCGCAAATGACACCATGGCTCTAGGTGTCCAGGAGGTTGTTGAAAATGCTGGTCTTGCAGGTCCCATATTGGTTGTCGGTACGGATGGTATTCCTGAAGCCTGTGAGTCAATTGCAAAGGGTGGATTATCAGCAACCGTTGCTCAGGATCCTGTAGGTCTGGGCAGGAAATGTTTTAATATGCTCCTGGATGCTGTCAAAGCGGGCAATTTGGGTTCGCTCGACCAAGAACCTGTCATCCAAACTGTGGATTCGATCTTGATCACAGCAGAAAACGCCGACGAACGCTTTGCAAAATCAGAGCTAAGCGATCCAGTGGTTGGTGAGAATCTTAGGTTTTACTTTCTGCTGAAGACAATGGAGAATCCTTTTTGGATTTCATTGAAAGATAGCATCGAAAAAGCCGCTAAAAAGGCTGGTGTTGAAGTTGATGTGGATGCGATGGAGTCTGAGAGTGAAGAAGTCACTGAAGTTATTTTTGAAGTACAAAATTTATCTTCGCAGAATGAACGTGTAAAAAATGTCAGTTTCAAACTTCATGAACATGAGATCATTGGCTTTGCAGGGCTGATGGGGGCTGGACGAACGGATCTGATGCATGTTGTATTCGGTGCCGAACCTAAAAAAAGTGGAAAAATCTTTCTCAGGGGTAATGAACTTCAAATCAAAGATACCTATGATGGGGTAAAAAAAGGACTGGGTTTACTAACAGAAGATCGCAGGCAAACCGGCTTTTTTGATAATTTTGAAATCTTTAAGAATGTGTCCATTATTGACCAATTGAAGAAATCGAAAGTTAAAGGTTCAACCGGGCTGGTTAATTCAAAATCGGAAAGACAGCAAGCTTTCGTCCAAAAAGACAATCTGAGCATCAAATGTACGTCGATTGACCAGAATATCACGCAACTCTCCGGTGGAAACCAGCAAAAGGTCATTATTGGAAAATGGTTAACCGCAAATGCTGAGATCATCTTATTCGACGAACCCACCCGGGGTATTGATGTTGGATCAAAGAGTGAAATTTATAAAATCATGCGACAACTTGCCAACGAAGGCAAGGGTGTCATTATGGTTTCTTCTGAATTACCTGAACTGTTAAGCGTTTGTGATCGAATTCTTGTATTTCGAAAAGGTGAAATCAGTGCAGAGTTATCAAGTTTGGACGCAACCGAAGAAAAAATCATACTTGCTGCTACTTAGAAAATAGGAAGACAGAAAATGAACAACACAAGTCAATACAAACAGAAAATGAGTTTCAGTCAATTTTGGGAAAAATTTGGCACCTTAACCATAATGATTCTACTGGTTGTGGTAATTGCATTATTTTCTGCAAAAGACAGCCAATTCTTAACCATTTCGAACATCATTAATATTATGTACCAAAGCTCTGATAAAATTATCATTGGTTTGGGTGAATTCTTCGCGATATTAATCGCAGGAATTGATTTATCCGTTGGTTCTGTACTTGCCTTAACAGGCATCCTTGCCGGCAAGATGATGAATGCTGGTATGCCGGTGGCACTTGCGGTATTTCTGGGATGTATTGTTGGTGGGGCAGTTATGGGTGCTTTTAATGGCCTTCTTGTTAATTTCACCAAGGTTCATCCATTTATTATCACATTGGGGACCAACTGGGTATTTCGTGGGTTGATCATGATCATCTCCGATGCAAGAGCGGTTTCTGGCTTTCCTCCTGAGTTTAAAGCAGTCATTAACTACAGACTATTCGGCCAAATTCCAATGGCAATCATTATCGCTCTATTTTTAGCATTAATATTATGGTTTATGACGACGAAAACAAAAATGGGTAGAAATATCTATGCTTTCGGCGGAAACAAAGAAGCAGCATGGTTTTCTGGGATCAATACGAATTTCTACACATTGGTTGTCTTTATCATTTCCGGCATTTGTGCTGGGATTGCGGGAATGGTGATCACGGCAAAAACAGGCGCAGCAGAACCCCTTGCGGCAACAGGGTATGAAACCTTTGCTATTGCTGCAGCCATTATCGGTGGAACCAGCTTTTTTGGCGGGAAAGGCCGGGTTTGGAATGTGGTCATCGGTGGTCTGGTGATCGGTTTGATCAATAACGGCCTCAATATGATGCGTGTAGAGACTTTTTATCAGCAGGTCGTGATGGGTGCGCTGATCATTGCCGCTGTTTCACTGGATACGTTTATTATGAGGCAAAAGAAATAATTAGATCATGAAAAATTCATGATTATTTAGATGGTTTTATAAAGATCATTTTAAAAAATTAGTAACCGAAAGGATGATGATGAAAGTAATACTTGCAGGCGAATCTTGGATTGTTCAGGAAACCCATTTTAAGGGGTTCGACACAGCGATGTTGAATAGATATGAAGACTTTTTTGCGAATGCCTTCTTTGATGTTCTAAAAAAGAATCAGGTTGAGTTGGATTATTATCCTAACCATCTGGCTCAGTTAACATTTCCTGACACCGTAGAGGCATTGAAGGATTATGATGTTGTGATCATCAGCGATTGTGGGAGTAACACCTTGCTGCTTCACCCTGAGATGCAATTCAAGGGTATCAAAAAAGGAAACAGGTTGATCGCAATCAAAGATTATGTTAAACAGGGCGGCAGCTTATTGATGTGCGGCGGTTATCTAAGTTTTGCAGGTATTGAGAATAAAGCCCGATATGCCATGACCCCCCTGGCAGACGTACTTCCAGTCGAAATATTAAATTATGATGACCGTGTGGAGCACCCGGAGGGTGTGAGGCCGGTAACTGTCATGAAGGATCACCCCGTACTTGATGGAATCGTTACGGATGTCTGGCCAGAATTTTTAGGGTACAACAAAATTAAAGCGAAGAAAGAAGCCGCAGAAATTGCCATTGTTAACGATGACACATTCATGGCTGCTATGGACTATGGACAGGGCAGATCGTTTGCTTTTGCTTCTGACCTGGCTCCGCACTGGGGATCTCAAGATTTTATTGATTGGGAAGGTTATGAACCACTGTTCATGAATATCCTCAAATGGCTGGCTAAGGAAAAATAATCAATAAAATCGCGGTTCCTATTAAACGCACGATTTTGATGATTATCAACTTTAGAACGATATAAAATACAAAATATAAAATCTAGAAGGTTTGTATTCTGACAGGCAAACTGTTTTTTGCTAATTCATCTCGTGCAGTTTGTTTGGATTGGGAAAATAGGTACAAAGTAAACACCGATTGTCTACGAAGGAACTCCTTCGTAGACAATTTAATAAATGAAGAAAAGAGTAAGGTTTAGATTGCCGATGAACTATCGTATTTCTGCTTCAATGTCTTGTGCCAACCCAGTTTGCATTCTGCAAGATTTTGAGCAGCTCGAAGCATCCATCGTGGATACCTATCATTTTGATATTTGTGATGGATTGTTTGCACCTACTTTTTTACTTAATTTTTCCTTGATCAACGCGCTTCGCCCTCTCAGCAAGAAGAGATTTGATGTCCATTTGTATTGCCATTACCCTTCAAATTACCTAGAGGAAATTCAGGCATGTGGCGTGGATGTGGTGACTGTTCAAGTTGAAACGCAGGGTGAAAATTACCAGGAGACAATTCAAAAAATTCAAAACCTGGGCATGCATGCTGGCGTGGGGATTTTACCCACATCAAGCCTCCCGGATGATTTCGAAGCAGTTATAAAATCTGTCAATCATATCGTCGTGAACACTGTGGGACCTGCTTATGCTGGGCAACCCTTCAATCCAAATGGGCTCGAAAATATTCGAATCGTAAAGACGATAGCAAAACGGATTGGACATGACATTGAGATTGCTGTTGATGGCGGTGTTTCGATTGACCGGCTCCCAGAATTTTTGGATGCGGGTGCTAACCACTTCATTTGCGGGACATCCTGTTTGTTTATGCCAGACAATGACCTGATTGGTCACGCGGCAGAATTTAAAAATGCGTTGGACCTGGCTTTAAATAGGGCTGATTAGATATTTTGAGGAAAACTAAATGAAACCATATGCTGTTGGCATTGATGTCGGAGGAAGTAAGATCGCTGCCGGTATTGTGAACAGGGATGGCGAATTAACAACCTGTTACAAGACCTATGCACATTCTGAAAAAGAACCCCATTTTGTCATTGATGCGATTGAAGAAGCTTATTTTTCACTGATGAATGGTTGCGGACTCAATTCAGATGATATTGAAGGCGTCTGTGTGGGGTTTGGCGGAACGGTTAATGGACCGGAAGGGTTGGTTCTTATCAGTTCAAATCTTCCAGCCTGGCATAAAATGCCGCTCAGAGATACGGTTGCTAAGAGGATCGGCAGACCAGTTATTTTAGAAAACGACTCGAATTTGTGCGCATTGGGGGAATATCATTATGGGGCTGGTCGGGGGAGCCGTAATATGTGCTATGCAACTTTCAGTACGGGTTATGGATTGGGAATCATTATTGATGGAAAACTGTATGTCGGGTCGACAGGGACAGCTGGTGAAATCGCTCATATTGTTGTGGATGTGGGAGGTCCGCCCTGCACCTGCGGAAAGAACGGCTGTTTGATGGCTTATGCTAGCGGAGTTGGCATATCGAGAATGGCGTATGATCACATCGATGCTGGAGAAGACACACTTCTAACCGCGTTTTCTACGCCAGATCGTAAACGAATTCATGGAAAAGATATCATGGAGGCTGCTTTAAATGGTGATCATGTTGCGAATGAGATCATCCAAGTTACAAGTTATTACTTTGGCGTAGGATTATCCATCATCGCGCAAATTGTCAATCCTGAGTTGATCGTTTATGGGGGTGGGCTATCACGGTTAGGAGATTTGGTGATGGCACCAGCCATGCAAGGCTTACGCGAGAGCATTCAGCCGGAGCTTCTTGATAGTTTTGAGCTGAAACCCTGGCAATTGGGTGATGATTCGGGTGTTATTGGAGCAGGTGCCAGGGTCTTTGTGGATACTCAATAATTTGGTTTTTTTTGATGTTAGCCAAACTGCTTGGCGTGGAGTATCATAATATTACAAAGTTTACCTTCTTATTCGTATTATTAGATCATCACTTGGGAGATTAGGAATGTTAACCAATTTATCAGATAACAAACAAAATCGGATGCAATCGCTCAAAGATTTGTTAATTGGCTCTCCTCCTGGGATATGCCCGGAACGCGCTCGATACTACACAAAAGCATATCAGGAATTTGAGTATGATCCGCCAATTCTCAAACGTGCTAAAGCATTAAAGGCTTATTTAGAAAACAAAACTATCTATCTGGGTGAAAATGATCTAATTCCTGGTAATGCTGCCTCTCATCCTCGTTGGGCGCCAGTTTTTCCTGAATATTCCTGGGATTGGATTTACGAGGAATTGGATCGGTATGAAGACCGAACCTACGATAAGTTTTTGATACCATCCGAGACCAAAGAAGAATTACGACAGCTCTTGCCATGGTGGAAGGGTCGTTCCCTATTTGAGCGAATCGCAGCTCGGCAACCAGATTTTGTGAAAGATGCCAGTCGAATTGGTGTGACAAGCTGGACAGGACAGGCAACATCAGGTGAGGGCCATATTGTGGTGGATCATCGAATGGTTCTGGAACAGGGTTTGAATGGTCTAAAGAGAAAAGCATCCGAATTTAAAGAAAAACTTTCATTATACGAACCAGAATCTTTGGATACACGGGATTTTTATGAATCTGTGGAGATTGTTTGTGAAGGCGTGATAAATTATGCTGATCGTCTTGCCAATGAAGCAGAACGACACGCAAAAAATGTTGAAGACGAACAAAGAAAATTGGAATTGACTATGATGGCAGCGGATTTACGCATTGTTCCAGCTGAACCTGCCATTACATTCCGCCAAGCGTTGATCACCATATGGCTGCTTCACCTCATCCAGCAAATTGAGAGTAATGGGCATTCGGTCTCGTTGGGCCGTTTTGACCAATATCTTTACCCGTACCTGGAAAACGACCTCGAAAAGAACGAGATTACTGAGGAAGAAGCGCTTGAATTGATTGAGCATTTTTATCTAAAGTTGTTTTCAATCATTAAATTACGCCCCGAGAAACATTCTCGAACGCAATCGGGTTACCCAATGTACCAGAACCTGGTGGTCGGTGGTCAGGTAACCGATGGTATCGATGCTGTTAATCCATTGAGCTGGTTATGTCTTTCAGCACTTGCTGAAGTTCGTCTGTCTGAGCCCAATTTTTATATCCGTTTGCATGAAAATATTGATGAGGATTTCCTGCAAGCGGCATTGAAAGTTGTTCGTCTTGGCTTTGGAATGCCAGCGTTTGTGAACGATGCGATTGTTGTTCCCTCTTTGGAAAGCAGAGGTGTCGCGCATGATGATGCTTTAGACTATTCAACGATGGGATGTCTTGAAGTTCAGGTGCCCGGCAAATGGGGCTACAGGGCAAATGGTAAAAGCAAGGTCAATGTATTAAAAGTTTTGGAATTGACCCTCAATGACGGCTGCGACCCAAAGACAGGTGTATGCCTCAAAAAGGGTATGGGCGATTTCACCCAGATGGCCTCATTTGATGATCTTCTAACTGCCTGGCGGGAACAAATTTTGTATTACACACAGGTGCATGTTACAGCTGATAATATCAATGACTGGGCTTTGGAAGATATGGTGCCCAATGCTTTCTGTTCAATGCTTGTGAACAGCTGCCTTGAACGCGGAAAGCATCTAAATCAGGGCGGTGCGATCTATGATATGACGAGTGGTGCTCTTGTTGGTGTTCCCAATGTTGGCAATGCTTTGGCAGCATTAAAGAAGCTGGTTTTTGAGGATAAGTTCCTATCTGCAGAAGACGTAAAACAGGCTCTGGAAAATAATTTTGAAGGTGCGCGTGGGGAAGAAATCAGGCAAATATTAACAAATTTGGTCCCGAAGTATGGTGAAGATAATGATTTTGTTGATGAATTAACTGCAGCTGCAATGGATGATTACAACAATATCATTTCTGAATTTAAAAATATGCGTTATGGGAGAGGACCAATCGGTGGAAATTATTATCCTTCAACGGTAACGATTTCTGCGAATATCACCGCGGGTGACGTTGTTGGGGCTACACCCGATGGACGTAAAAAGAATGAGCCTACGGCAGATGGCATCTCCCCTTCTCAGGGAACCGGGAAAAAAGGCCCAACGGCAATCTTTCATTCGGTCTCAAAATTGCCCACCATAAAAATGACAGGTGGACAGCTGCTGAATATTCGCCTGACCCCCGATTCCTTATCTACTGATCAGGGCATCCGAAAGCTGTCAGCCTTGTTGAGGACCTATGTGGACATGAAGGGCTGGCATGTTCAGTTTAATACGATTTCTACCGATGTGCTGCGTGACGCAATTTTACACCCAGAAAATTATAAAGATCTTATCGTCCGTGTGGCAGGTTACAGTGCTCTGTTTGTTGCATTGGATCCTGTTCTGCAACGGGATATCATCGAGCGCATGGAACACGAATTTTAGTGGTAGAAATGGATAAAAAATCTGACATGGGCGAAATAACAGGTACGGTTCTGAATATTGAGCGATACACGCTGCATGATGGCCCTGGGATTCGGACAACCGTATTTCTAAAAGGATGTCCCCTGCGTTGTTTGTGGTGCAGCAATCCAGAATCGCAAAAGAGTCGACCAGAACTGGTTTATTTCCGTGAAAGATGTGTCGGTTGTGGGCGATGTCTGGTGCACTGCCCACAGAATGCACTCATCCAGGAACAAGAAGGAGCTCCGATCACAGTTCTCTATGATCGTTGTGATGGCTGCGGCTTATGTGTGGATAAGTGCTATTATGAAGCCCTTACGATCGTTGGCGAGACGATGACAGCAAACGAGGTCTGTGAGATTGTGGCTCGTGATCAGCGATTTTATCAACACTCCGGGGGTGGGGTAACTTTATCGGGGGGTGAACCGTTAGCTCAACCAGACTTTTCTGCTGAAGTGCTTCGCCTATGTCATCAAAAGGGCATTCATACAGCCATTCAAACAAGCGGTAATGCACCGCAGGAAAACCTTAAAAAGATGCTTCCTCATTTAGATTTGGTGATATTTGATTGCAAACATTTGGACAATGAAACGCATATCAAGCATACGGGTGTGAGCAACGTCCGAATTTTGGAAAATTTGCGTTTTCTTAATGCAATCAATAAGCATATTGTTGTTCAGGTCGCTTTAATTCCAGGGCTCAACGATTCGGACGAAAATTTAAATGCTGTTTTTAATTTGGTAAAGTCGCTTCCCGCTGTAGAAGGATTAAGCTTGCTTTCCTATCATACCCTTGGGGTTTCAAAGTATCGCAATACAGGTCGGGATTATCAATTACCAGATTTAGCTCAAGCCAGTTTAGATTACTTGCATGAGAAAATGGCGTATGCTGAAGCGCATGGTGTAAATCTCGTTCGTTTTAATGGTTGATGATCTCGTGAAGCAACATGATGAATATTGGGGGTAATATTTAGGTGGCTTAGGAATAAATATCGGATGACTGTACTCCTGGCAAGATCCGTATTTCTCTCAGGCATTTATCCTTTTGCTGTTGGTTTGGAATTTTTATAGAAACACTTTTTTGATCCGAGTGCATGTTAAAGGTTTTTTATCGCATAGACTTATTTTCCATCGTTATGTTTTATGCCAGGATAAAGCATATGATACAAAGCGGCATTTAGGTTGTAAAGCTTGCTCAGCATAGAAAAATGATGGCGCTCCTCAGCATCGTACGTCAATAAGCATAATTAAGCCGGCGAGATTACCAGGCCGATCGCCAAGAAGCATTAAAAATGGTAATAGGTTATTTGGATGATATCGTCAGATATCACTCAATAAAAGTATTATCATTGAAATCAGCCGTTTTATGGAAATCGTTTCTCCAGATTTAGCCAAAAAATGAGATCAATTATGAGGAAAAATTTTCTGCCTCCGGAGACACAACGATCCCGGAGATTTTTTAGATTACTATTTTGACGGCGGCTTGGGGATGAGTACCGGTGTATTCTTCTTGTATGCCTGGTAATCTTGCTGATCGCCCCAACGCTCATCCGCCTTCTTTTCTAGCAATGGAACACCGCTGATGACCACAAGCTGGACGATGACCCACAGGGGTGAAATCAAAGTGAGCAGCGCCCAGCCTTTGAGAACGGGCAGGGCAATGATAGCCACACCGATCCATAACATGATCTCACCAAAGTAATTGGGGTGGCGCGACCAAGCCCACAATCCTGATTGAATAAATTTGCCCTTGTTCTCAGGGTTCTCGCGGAAGGCACTCTTTTGTGAGTCGGCGATCAATTCAAAGGTAAAACCAAATGCCCAGATTAAAAAACCAACCAGATCCAGCCAGCCAAGCGGTTTGCGAATTGTGGCGGTGATAGCCGCCAGCGCGGCGGCTGCTGTGAAAGTGACCCACAAACCCTGAAGCGTCCATGTAAGTAAGAAGCGGCCGAAATCGACCTTGAGTTCATCAAAGCGGTCATCCTTGCCGGCTTTAACCACCCGGGTAAATAGAAAGGTGCCCAGGCGGGTTGTCCAAATTAAGACAACTGCGAGAAGTAAAACAGCCCGGTCGTCAATTTGTGGGATCAAGAGTGCGGCTGCAATGGTAATTGAAGCATAGGATAGAAACCCCGTCAGATCGTAAAATTTTTCAGTCTTCATTCGAAAGGCGATGATGAAGCCAACCCAATTGATCAGGAAAGCCGCGCCAACCGCCAACCAAAAGATGGGAACACCTAAAACTTCTTCACCCTGATACCCGCCCGCTAATGCCACACCCACACCGAGGGCGGTCGCCAGGAGAACACCGATCAGACTTTTAATCAATGAATTATTCATTACCTGCTCCTTATTAATTAATTTATTATCCCTTTATTATAGATGCAATTCTTGAACGCGTATACAGTTGTATAACCCCCAGCGTGGATAAAGTCCAATTGGTATTGGAAATTCAAAACAGAGTTGTAAATTAAAGCCAATTAAGACCTTTATTTATAGAATTATTTTTATTCACCTATTAGCTATGAGCTAAAAGCTGCTGGCTGTGAGCTTTCCCCTAATCTACCGTGAGGGTTTTGCTCAGGTTGCGGGGGAAATCAGGGTCGTAACCCCGGGCAACAGACATGTGGTAGGAGAGCAGCTGCAGTGGGAGCACTGACAACAAAGGCGAAAAAGCCGGGTTGGATGTTGGCAGGATCACCATGTGGGAGGCATTGGCACTCAAGCGGGCATCCGCTTGACCAATGGTGATCGCTGCGCCGCCGCGACAGGTGACTTCATTGATCCCACTGACGATCAGAGAAACGTCTTCCGGTCCTGCAACGAACAAAACCGGGAATTTCTCCGTCACCGCTGAGAGGGGTCCGTGTTTAAACTCTGTGGAGAGCATCCCTTCACAATGCGCGTAGGTGATTTCTTTGAGCTTGAGTGCGCCTTCCAGTGCAAAGGGATAGGTGGCACCGTAGCCCAGACAGTACAGATCGTCCCAGGGATTGACCATGGGAACGAGGGATTGCACCGGGGGCTCGGTGAGCTCGATGGTTTGTGCCATCAAGCCTGGCAAAGGTGCAAAATCTAGGTTTGCGCCGCCCAAATGTGCCGCTAGGTATAGAAAATTAATCACCTGGTTGGTGAAGGTTTTTGTGGCTGGCACACTGATTTCATAACCGCAAACCAGCGGCAGCCAGGCTTGGGTTGCCCGAGTGAGTGTTGATCCGATCACGTTTGCCATGCCCAGGCAGATCATCCCTTTATTCTTGGCATCCTCCAAAGCATTGAGCACGTCCTTGGTCTCCCCTGACTGACTCACAAAGACACCAACATCTTCAGGTCCCACTGCATTCCCATACTGCGGCGCGAATTGGGGTGCCAGAACGGGGATCACTGCTTTACCCGCCAACTGTGAGAAGTAAACCGAGCCTGCCAGGCAGGCGTGATAACTGGTGCCGCAGCCGATGAAATATATGTTCCGCGCTTGATCGATTTTTCTAAGGACATTTTCGACCAGGGCATGGTCGCCATCCAATCGATGGAGCAGTTCTTGGGCCACGGCTGGCTGCTCATGGATTTCTTTGAGCATGAAGTGGGCGTAACCTTCCTTCTGAACGGCAGCCATGGTCTCGCTGACTGTTTCTACCTCGCGCTCGATCAGGGATCCATCGGTCACAGATCGTAGCTCAACGCGGTCTGCCCACAAGATGACAATCTCACCGTCCTGCAGGCGAACTACCTTGCGAGTGAGGGGGAGGATTGAGGGTAGATCCGAGGAGACGCAGGTAAAGTCGTCGCCGATACCGACCACCAGCCCGGAACCCTTTTTGATGGCAAACAGCTTATCATCGTTGATGTGTCCAATCACAAAGGCGTAATCCCCTTCCAGGTCCTGGTAGGCATGTTGGATGGCCGAGATGAAATCCATCCCACGATCGAGATAGCGTTCGACGGCATGCACACAGGATTCTCCGTCATTTTCTGAGCGGACGGTCATGCCTTCTTCGATAAAAGCCTGGCGCAGCTCAATGTTGTTGACTACGTTGCCGTTATGTGCACCCACCAGGTCACCATCGGAGTCGAGGTGGGGTTGGGCGTTCACCTTGGAGGGTGTGCCAAAGGTTGCCCAGCGCAGCTGGGTGATGCCGCGCGCACCGGTCATTTCAGCAAAGTTATATTTAACGGCAACCTCTTCCACACGTCCAGCAGCTTTTCGCAGGTCAATGGTCCCACCGCTAAGCGTGGCTGCACCCACGGAATCATAGCCGCGATAGGTGAGCCTTTGGGCTGCTTCAATCAGGATAGGTCCCAGGTTGTGTTCATGTTCTGAGACGATGCCAAAAATCCCGCACATAGAAAGTCCTCTCGTTTTTCCGGTTATATTCGTAGAACTCTTAGTTTATCATGATACTTCAGGAATGGGGGTAGGGAGTAAGCATTATGGACTGGGGTGTGGGACCTAGGTACTTGGTATTGGTTATTGGGGGATCGGGAATGGATGAAAGCCAATTTCGTGACATGTTTTCATAATGACTATAAGCTACCCGCTATCAGCTACAAGCTACCAACTATCAGAGCATACCTTTCATCAATAAGTTACTTGCGCTTTCCCCACCAATTCCCGATCCTTCTACCAGATGCTATAATTATCCCAAGGAGAAAAGAATATGAAAATCTTAACTGAAGCTCAGGAACAGGTTCTTCACCGTGAGCGCAACTTTTTAAATGATTTCAGGGTTCGGCTGGTTGATTACAACGCTTCAAGGGAAGACCTTGACACAATGAGGCAGTCCATCCAACAGCTGGATGACCTGTTTTTACTTGTTTTTGTAGGTGAATTCAATGCCGGGAAAAGTGCGGTGATTAATGCCTTGTTGGGTGAGAAACTGCTCAAGGAGGGCGTGACCCCCACCACATCCCAGATCAATATCCTGCGGTTTGGTGAGGCGGCGGAACACAAAATGGTTGAAGAAAACCACGAGGTGATCCTGCTTCCGGTTGATCTTCTTTCCGAAGTCAGCATTGTAGATACCCCGGGTACGAATGCAATTATTCGCTATCACGAGGAACTGACCCGCCACTTTGTCCCCAGGGCGGACCTGGTGCTGTTCGTCACTTCCGTTGACCGTCCCTTTACCGAGAGTGAACGCACTTTTATGAGCCAGATTCGTGACTGGGGCAAGAAGGTTGTGATTATCCTGAATAAGGTCGATTTGCTTCAGGATGAGACGGAGATAAAGCAGGTGGAAGAATTCGTGAGTGAAAATGCACGAGATTTGCTGGGTGTAACTCCGGAGATGTTCATCCTGAGCGCACGCCAGGCGCTGCGTGCCAAGCAGGGCGAACCCCAGCTTTGGGAATCCAGTCAATTTGGTGTATTAGAGGATTACATCCGCAAAACACTTGACGAGGGAAGCCAGCTCAAACTGAAATTCCTCAATCCATTGGGCGTTACCGAGCACCTGGTGGACACCTACGCTGCCGCAGCCCAAGAAGAACGGGATGTCCTAGATGAAGACCTTGCATTGCTGCGCAATGTGGCGGATCAACAGACAGTGTATAAATCTGACAAGGAAAAGGAATTTGACCTCCGTATGGCTGAGGTGGAAAATATCTTCTTCGAGATGGAACAGCGCGGCGATGCCTTCTTTGAAGATCGCTTTCGGCTGGCGAGGGTGATGGACCTGATCAAAAAGGACCGCTTGCAGGAGGATTTCACCCGGGAAGTGGTTGCCGATGTTCCCCAGCGTGTGGAGCGCAAGGTGGACGAGCTGATCGATTGGCTTGTGGATTCGGATCTGCGCCAATGGAAAGCTGTTACCTCCTACCTGGCAGATCGCCGGCTGGAGCACAAGGACCGTATCATTGGCGATGGGCTCAATGCAGATTTTCAATACGATCGGGGACGATTGCTGGATGCCATCGGAAACGAGGCGGAACGCGTGGTCAATACCTATGATAAAGATTACGAAACCGAAAAGATTGCCTTCGATGCCCAAAACGCGGTAGCAGCTTCTTTGGCTATGGAGGTGGGTGCGGTTGGATTGGGGGCTTTGATCACGGCTTTGGCGACCACTATGGCAGCAGACGTAACCGGTGTGATTGCTGCAAGCGTGGTGGCAGTGTTGGGGTTTTTCATCATCCCTGCCCAAAGGCGCAAGGCAAAAAAAGAGCTCCACGAGCGGCTGGCAGAATTGCGGACAGATTTGGTAGCGACCTTGCGAAGGGCATTTGAGAAGGAGATCGGGCACAGCCTGGAACGGATCGAGGAAGCCATCGCACCTTATTCACGATTTGTGCGGGCGGAGAGTGAACGGACAGAAAAAATCCAGGAGGAATTGCACGATGCTGCCTTAGAAATTGACCAGTTGAAGGCAGAAATAGGGGGATGGAATTAGCTGGATGCTGAAAGGTTAAAGGTGATAGCTGATAGGGGATAGCACTTAGCTGAAAGCTCAAAGCTAAAGGATCTGGCTTGGCGGGATTTGGTTTGTTCTTAGATCGGAACAACGATCTATATCGGGGTAAACTTTGACATCGCGAGAAATTACCGGCGACGGTGATCTGATCCCTTCATGGGTGAAGGGGGGAAAATGTGCATTGGAATAACGATCTGCTTCAAGTTCATGACTGAATTGGGATTAGATTTTAGTAAATAGATATAGATTCCTGCGCAGTCATAATTCCTACACGGTTCCGAAAAATATTCAGATTTGGCTGCGGTTACAAGCCTCACTCAGACGACAATCTTACAGGTTATCCGCCAAGATCCTGAAGCCTTTTATGTGCAATCAGACTGACAGCATCTGGGGAACCTAAAGCTTGATAGAATGAATGTCTGTGGATCAGTTTCAATCGAACGAACAATTCGTCAACATCGTCGTCACTGGTCTGGATGATGTGATCAACCAGGTTGATTAATTTATCAGGCGCTGGATAATTCGGAGGCACCCAATCCAGGAGATCCTGGTTAGCCATAAAAGTTTTGGCTTTGAGTTTTTGATTGAGCTGATCCAGACAATCAGCTTCGTCTTCGTAATAGCTACCACCTATCTCCACATCATCACCTTCAAAAATGCCCTGAATTTCACATTCGGCCTGGTTGTTCAAGAGATCAATGGCTTTAACTTTCAACCAGAAATAATAATTATCCTCATCAGGTTTGTTGACTAATTTGATCGTATCATCGGAAATGGTGTAATCAATATGGACATTCTGTCTCCTTCTAAACAATCCCTTGACCTCAACTTGCATGTTTTGGGTTACCCGGCTGGCTTGAGTGATTCATAGGGCGTGGGAGACAGTGCTGAGAGAGATGGTTCCAAAACGACAATCTCTTCTTTAACATTGTCCGAGAGCTCTACGCCAATATCAGCCAGAAGTAGAAACGGGTTTGCTAAAAACAGGTTACCGCCGTTACGTACCTCGGCGATGCGTGCCAATATCTCTTCTTCATGGATTAACAGGTCATCGAAGGAATCAATTTGCAACCAGGTGCTTTTTTTATATTCTTCAATTATTCACACTCCTTTCATATTTCTTTGTTGTCTTTTAGATTAATCTAAAACAGCGTTAAAAATCTTCAAATCCTTCACACTTACATCTTGTAAATAGGGTTAATAAGAGAATTCTCTGTGATGTTAGATGATTCGAGCTTGAAGGTCATTAAGAGAACCGAAAGCGGTTAAAAGACGGTGTGGTTGTAATGTTGAAAATTTATTGGAGGAGATTTATTCGTGAAGATGTCTCAGGGATTGAAGATTTTCGGATAATAGTAGTATAGAAAAATTTATCGATATAATCAAGATATTTTAAGTTTGAGGGAATGAACAATGGGTTTTACGAGAAAACAAGATTATTTTTGTACTGTGGTAACCATCCCCTAAAATAGTACCAACCAAAAGTGGAATTTTCTAGCAAAATAAAGGAACAGGAGAAACTAAATGAAACGGAAACGATACACGGAACAACAAATGAATATTCAAAAAGCGTCCACTTGAAGGTGGTACTAAAAATGGGATGTTGACATTATGATTAATTCTGAAATTTAATTTTCTTATATAATTAGACTAATGTTCTTCTAGACCATTGCTCTAAAAACTTTGAAAAGGTGGCTGCTATGAAAAAGAGGGTTTTGATTGTCATTTTGGTTTTAGTTGCTTTTACTCTTCTAATTGGGTGTGACAGTAAAGACAAAATTAAAACTTGGGAAGTAATTAAATCAACTGGCTTGTATGATAGGGCTGATGCTGATGCTGAAATGCTCGAGTCTCTACCAGTTGGCACAAAGGTTATGGATTTTATGGGAAACCAGAATTTTTCAATATGTGAGGTTGATGAGGGAATTGAGGTTTGCAAAGTTACCGTTGTTGAAACGGGTCAAAGTGGATGGGTGATTAAAAAATGGCTTGAGTGATGGTATCTTAGACCATTGCTCAAACAAAAAATAGTGAGGGATTAAGGTTATGAAAAAAATAAATTTGATTATCTTATTTTCTATATTAATAATTGCTTTTTTGTCAGCTTGCTCTTCTGAAGAATATTGTCCGCGGGACTATTATCAGCAATCAAGGGATAATTTGGAAAAGTTTAGGAACGAAACTTTCGATATTGTCGTGAACAGCCATGATTTAAATGCCACTGAATTAGAGCCAGTAATCCAGAATTTGGAAGCATACGAAGGATATATCAGCAATCTTGATGTGCCGCCATGTTTGGAGCAGGCGCAATCCCAGTTATTAGTAATGAATGCCAGTGATATTGCATTTGTAAAATTTAGATTTGAAAATGGAATATATCCTTCTGAAGAGGATGCGTGGGGGCAAGCTCTTGACGCATACACAGCCGAGATTAACAGGCTTGATTCATGTATGCCAAATTGTGAGCCATGATTTTTCAAGTTATTTCTTGGTTTTTTAACTTTTAGGTGGTCTGGCAAAAATCATCTTGTAAAATGGTAAGCCCAAGTAATGGTCTTTAGGCTATTCTGTAATTTGATGATTAGAGAGAGGCTTTGTGATGTCTGAATTTAGCGAGACCATAGCAGAATGGAAAGAATCAGGTTATTTAAAATTTGTTATCTGGAATACTTGCAATGATGATTTTGTTTGTGATGTGTGTCGCAAGAGAAACGAAAAAAAATTTTTGTTAAGTGAGATAGAAAATCTAATACCAGCCCACGAGGGTTGTCGGTGTGGGATTGGTCCTATTGTTGATGAGGAAATGTTTGGGGATGAGATTGACAGAATTCTAAATGGAAATGATTAATCATCTTTTGGCAGCTTTGTAATAATGCGCTAATAATAACAACCGAATCTATTAGATTGACAGGATAACATTATGGAACTCATCGAAAAAATCATTTATCTGATTGTTGGGGTAACCATCCACTAAAATAGTACCAACCGAAAGTGGAATTTTCTGGCAAAATAAAGGAACAGGAGATTCCAAATGAAACGGAAACGATACACGGAACAACAAATGAATATTCAAAAAGTGTCCACTTGAAGGTGGTACTAAAAATGGGATGTTGACACTGTGTGGGCAATCATAATTTTCATGTCGTGAAAGGTTGCGATCAAAATTATTGGTTATATTCCTGAAGGTGTGTGAATTAAGCAGTCTATTGGGAAAACAATCTGATTTAAAAAAACGGTGGATAGATTCCAGGTTTAATGATTGCTTAAATACAACAATTATCCTTGCATCGTAAGAATTTTCGATTACCGCACCTGCGGTGGAATTCAGCGTAAATAATTAACGAATTGGCACGGTGAACTGATCGCTTTGGTTTGAGAAAATCGCTGGTCTATCATTTAACTCAATCCACAAGTACACCAGTGAAATCTCGGGTGACAGCGCAGCCTTGCATCTCAGACGAGATAGTTCCGTACATGTTTGTTGCCACTGTTCCACCTGATGGGTTCTCGAAAGAGACTACGAAATGCAGCTCTCCATCGGTACCGGGAATTTCCAGCTGTCCTTCATAGTGTGTAATTTGATTGTCTTTGCCGTAGCCGGTAAATAAAATCCCATCGGGATTGCCTTCGAAATTCCAAAGAATAAAAAAATCCAAGTCAGCGTTGGCTTCGATTCTGATAGTCTCGATTTCACCTTCACCAAAATTTTGAGTTCCAGTTGTACATGTTATCGTTCCATCCTCATGGGTGATTTCCCAGGTTGACTGACCTGCAGGCGGTAAGATCAAAGCAGATGTCTCGTCGGTCATTGATTCAACATCTTCCTCAGGAAAAACCATACCCGGGTCTTCTCCCTGTCCTTCAGGTACACTGGCTGCCGGTTCATTGTTTTCTGGTAGTGAGGGTTGAGGATCATTCTCTGTTACCTCGTCTTCAGTGAACTCAAATTCATTTTCAGCATCCGATTCTGAGATCTCATCTTCAGTGAATTCCATGGGTTCATTTTCTAGCCCATCCTGGTCACCTTGCGATTCATTTATCAGCCCACCTGAACATGCCGAAAGTGTTAGAACAAGAATTAACAATAAAATTTTTATGTTTATTTTTTTCATCTTTCTCATTTCTAATTATGGACTTATAAGATAGTTTATATCATATTAAGACTTATGTCAAGAGGGAAATTGTGAAGTATGAATTGTTTTTGATCGGGATGGGAAATTTAAGGCATAACGGCGTGAGCAATGTCTTTGTATGGAGGAAATTCAACCCGCGTTTATCAACCTGAATTTATTCGGGCATTGCTCCCCCGTTTTTATGTGTGGGAGAAAATTTCTACCAAAAAATTTCCTGGTTCAGCCTTTTCGCCCGCCGGTGAGCCGATCCTGGAGTGCTTGGAGCTCGTCCATTTTTCCCTCAGCAGCAAGGCGAGCCTGTTCTGGCCAAGTGTCAGTTACACCCAGGCGTAAGCCCGCGTTAGTCAAAAGTTCTTTGATCGCGATAGGTGCCATTTCTGCCAGTTGAGCAAAAGACTTTACGCCGGCTTCATGCAAAATGGATTGGATTTTTGGACCAATGCCCTCAATCAGGGTCAGGTTATCCGGAATTTGTGTCTCTGGGATGAAATCTGGTTCTGGTTCAAGGACTGTATCTATGATTGGTTCGGATACCTCTTCAATATCAGGTTCTGATATTATTTCCGTTTCGCGTTGTGGTTCTATTCTCCGCGCCATGGATTTAATCGTTGGCTCTTCTTTAGGCTGCCCCCTGGCAATAAGGTAAACAACCAGGACAAGTGCTGCTATCAGGATCAACCATCCCCACCATGGCAGTCCCCTTGAGGCTTCTTCTTGACGGGCACAGCCTGAAAGAACAAGCCCAATAAATGAGATGATGAATAACCTTTTGTTCATAGTTTCTCTCCTTAAGGCAAATTTTGTGAGTAATTAGATTATAATTGAAAATTCTGTCTTTTTAGCATATGATTTTAAATTTTATAGGTGATTTTGTTTCAAATCTTCATATTTACCGATAAAGAGAGATAAGCAAGGTATCAAGATTTGCCTTCTGATATCTTATAAATAATTTTCAAATAATTCCTACCTTTGGGTATTTATTATTCTGAAAAGAAAGCCTGCAGGACGCAAAAGGGATGATTTGCACGCATCTCTCCTTTGACTTGTTGATGTTAATTTGATGAGCGCTGGTGATGGGTAAGCTTGATCATACCAAGATATGAGAATCACCACAAAAAAATAGTTGAATATTTTTAATGATGTAATACAATAATGGTACAAGAAAAGGATTGTTCTATGGAACAGACGAAACGAATTCTAGCTTATCTCGGGCAAAGCCAATGGCGGCAGTACTTGTCCCAGGTCATGCAGCAAGATGATGAATTGGATTCCAAAGGTGAGCATGATATCAATATTGGTTCCCGACTGCAGGCTTTTCGGCAGATGCGAGGTCTTTCACAGCGTGCGTTGGCAGAAAAGAGCGGATTGAACTTCAATACACTTAGCTTGATCGAGAATGGGAAGACTTCGCCAAACGTCAGCACGCTTCAGCAGCTGGCTGCTGCCTTGGATGTGCCTGTAACGGCGTTTTTTGAAGTGGTTGGGGAACAAAAAAAGGTGGTTTATCAGAAAGCGGGGCAGCGTTCAAAGTCCGAATTCTCACAAGGAATATTCGAGGATTTGGGTGGCGGTTTGGCGATTGGTGAGGGTACACCGCTTCTAATGACGCTCCATCCTCATACATCAAGTGATGCAAATCCAATTGTGCATACCGGTCAGGAGTTTGTGTTTTGTTTGGCGGGGGCAGTAACTTTCTATGTGGATGAAGAAGCCTATGAGCTTCTGCCTGGAGACAGTTTGATTTTTGAAGCACATATTCCACATCGGTGGGAAAACTGTCATGATGAGGAGGCTAAGGCATTGCTGATCATCTGCCCCGCAGATCAGGATGATCGTTCCGTAACGCAGCATCTTGCGGAGTCATTGGAATCCAATTGATGGAATTGCAAATAAGATTTCTTATTATTCGTCTTTTTAGCACTCTGAAACATGAACACAGAAGGTGGCATGTTAGGAAAGAAAGAATTTGTCGTTGAGTTAGGTTAGTCTCACCCCATAAAAGGTGGATCACGGATGGTTATTGGAGGAGTCAATGTTATTGGATAATACATTAATTGCAGTTATTATTGCGAGTGGGTTAGCCTGCCTGGTCACTGCAGCGGGTATTTATGTCATCAACCATTATTCAGATTGGGGAAAACGGAATGTGGCTCATTTTATGAGTTTTGCTGCTGGTGTTTTACTGACGGTTTCGCTCATGCATATCCTGCCTGAAGCCTATGAAATGAACAGCCGATCACCCGCCTTTGTTTTGATTGGGTTTATGAGTCTTTACATTTCCAATCGCATCCTGGATCGTTACCGTTTTCATAGACAGACAGACACCAGAATTTCCTTTGGCCTGATCCCCATGATTGGCATCGGTCTTCATTCCTTCTTGGATGGAGTCATTTATTCTATCACTTTCAATGTCAGTATTTTCACTGGGGCTCTGGCAGCCATTGGGATGGTTTTGCACGAATTTCCAGAGGGGATTGTGACTTACTTATTATTGGATAGGGGAGGATTTGCCAAAAAGAAGGCAGTGATTTGGTCATTGGCCGCTGCAGCTTTTTCCACACCTTTAGGTACCCTGGTTTCATACCCATTTATTCATGCCATTAATGACTCTATTCTAGGGTTAATGCTGGCTTTTTCTGCCGGTGCACTGCTTTATGTGAGCGCTACCCATTTGCTGCCTGCAATTGAGGAGGAGGAAAAGAAATTCACATTAGTATCGCTTTTTGCTGGAATTGTAGTTGCTGTGATAATCGTGATGACAAAGGAATGAAATGATGGAAATCGATGCGGGTAGGATAGAAGCCTCAGTTAAAAAATTCCTTTCAGAACTTCCACTTGATGTCATCTTAGTGGCAGCTGCCAAAACCCGTACGCTTGAAGAGGTAGAGGTTGCTATAGAGTCTGGTGTACAGCATATTGGATATAACTACGTTCAAGAAGGGCTTCCAATCATTGAAGCAATCGGTGACCGCGTGAAATGGCACATGATCGGTCATTTGCAGCGTAATAAGGCGAAATATGTTGCAGAGATGTTTGACATGTGTCAAACAGTGGATTCGTGGCGGCTGGCAAAGTATCTTGACCAACGCTGTGAGCTGGCAGATAGGAAATTACCTGTGTTGGTGGAGATGAACAGCGGTGAGGAATCAAACAAAACTGGCGTCCTTCCTGAAAATTTGGAGAATCTAGTTATTAAGATCAGCCAGCTGAAAAACCTAAAAATTCAAGGGTTAATGACAATGGGGCCTCGTTTTGGTGATCCTGAGAAAAGCCGGCCTTATTTTCAGCTGACACATAAAGCCTTTGACGATATCAAGGCAATGGGTTTGCCCAATGTCGAGATGCGTTATTTGTCGATGGGAATGAGCAACAGCTATAAGATCGCGATTGAGGAAGGTGCCAACATGGTCCGGATTGGAACAAGACTATTCGGTGAACGGGAATGAAAGGCTTTGACAATGAATCTTAAACAAGTCTTTGGGCCAGTACCATCACGGCGCTTAGGAAAATCTTTGGGGATCGATCCGATACCCTTGAAAACGTGCAACTGGAATTGTGTTTACTGCCAATTGGGACGGACAAGGCCATACCGGACAGAGCGGCGCTACAATTTCCCAAACCTGGAGATCTTATCCCAGGTGCGTGAAGCGCTTGAAAAACATCAACCGGGTGAGATCGATTGGGTGACGTTCGTTGGCTCTGGAGAGACAACACTCCATTCCGGCATAGGTGAGATGATAAGGGGTGTCAACGCGATGACGGATATCCCGGTGGCGGTGATCACCAACGGTTCATTATTATATTTACCCGAAGTGCGTGAAGAGCTGCGGGCTGCTGATGCGGTTTTACCTTCTCTGGACGCTGGCGATCCCATTTTATATCGCCGAATCAACCGCCCACATCCATCGCTGACTTATGAGCGTTTGACCGGTGGTTTGATCGCTTTTCGGGAGGAGTATTCAGGGCATTATTGGTTAGAAGTGATGCTGGTGCGGGGATTGAATGATACAGAAAAAGCACTTCGCGATATCGCTGATTGGTTGGAGAAAATTCGACCCGATGAAGTTCATCTTGTCCAACCTGATCGCCCGCCTTCGGAGGATTGGGTCCACCCACCTGATCCCGAAGGTCTGGCGCGTGCCCATGATATCCTGGGAAAGGTCGCAAAGATCATAATGCCTGTGGATGGTGAATTTGACTTGAGCGGTAATGATGATTTGATCGATGCGATTGTTGGCATCATTACCCGCCATCCGATGAAAGAATCTGAGCTGATCAATGCATTAAGCAAATGGAAACCAAGTGAAGTACGCGAGACTCTTGCCCAGTTGGCATCAAGCGGAAGAGCGCAAACCGTCTCACGAGAGGGATTCCGGTTTTGGAGTGCGTCAGAAGCCTATTACGCGCAGAGCAACACATAACACATTATTATTGAATGCAAGTCTTGAGGAATTGAATTTAGATCATGTCGAAATTTTCATTAGAAGTACTTAACAGATTGGTTTATCCCAATTTTGCACAGGATGACCCTGATGTGGTTTTAGGTGCGACCTTTGGAGAAGATGTAGCCCTGACCCGGGTGGGAAGAACCTTGCTGGCTTCCCATATCGACCCGATTGTGGGGGCTGTGCAAAACATTGGCTGGTTGGCTGTGCATGTTGCCTGCAATGACATTGCCACAAGCGGTGCAATGCCGCGTTGGATTCAATTGTTGGTTTTGGTTCCCAAGGAAGAGGATGAAGCATTGTTGCAGGAAATTATGGAAGATGTTGCACGGGCCTCGCATGAAATTGGTGTTTCGATCATTGGTGGGCATACGGGCTATTCCGCCAGCCTATCACGTCCGCTGGTTGCAGTGACGGCGATGGGACCGGTTGAAGATGGGAAACAGATCCTCACCCGTGGTGCTCAACCGGGCGATCATATTTTGATCACCAAAGGCATTCCGCTGGAAGGGACAGCGATTCTAGCTTATGACTTTTCCAAAATGGCGAGAAATTTAGGATTGACGGAACAGGATTTGGCTGAAGCCAAATCTTTGATGAAGCAAGTCAGCGTCATCCCTGAAGCATTGCTTTTTGCAGAACTCGGCGCAACAGCCATGCATGATGTGACACGTGGTGGTTTATTAGAGACCTTGCTTGAAATCGCGCTGCTATCTGATGTTGAAATCCAGGTAAATTATGAACAGATTCCAATTCCACCTGTTGCGGAACGGTTTGCAATGGCATTTGGTTATGATCCAATGAAGATGATCTCTTCAGGCACACTTGCAGCTTCTATCCCACAGGAAAGACTTGATGAGGTTGCCCAGGCGCTTGATCGGGCAGGTATTCTCTTTGCAGATATCGGAACAGTCCAGGAGGGACAGGGTGTGAAGATCTTCCGGGAAGGGGAGATGGCCGAATATGTTGTCGTTCATCCAGAGGCGGATGAATTGGCGCGGATGTGGGTTGATTATGTTCCTGACACTGAAAATTGATGGAATTCCGTAAACAAGAAAAAATTTTTAAAATTGTAAGCTGCAACTGAAATTTTTGTTTTTGGTTAGGTTATAATTCAAAGGGAGGAATGATGCCCATTCGAATTTTGCCAGATCACATTGCATCCCAAATTGCTGCCGGCGAGGTGATTGAACGGCCTGCCTCGGTTGTGAAAGAGCTGGTTGAAAATGCGCTTGATGCGCATGCCGATCAGATCACGATTGAGATCCTTGGCGCAGGCAAACGCCTGATCGCTGTGACGGATAACGGGCTTGGCATCCCTGCGGACGAACTGGGCTTGGCAGTTTCCCGCCATGCAACCAGCAAGCTGGCGCGAGCAGAGGACCTGTTCAGCATTCAGACCTTGGGGTTTCGCGGGGAAGCGCTGGCATCGATTGGGTCCGTTTCACGTATGGCGATCGAATCACGCGTCGCTGGTTCGGAAATGGGGGCCGTTCTGACCGTGGAGGGCGGCAAATTGGGTCAGCCCAAGCAAGCCGGCATGCCCACCGGAACCCACATCAGCGTGCAGGACTTATTCTATAACGTGCCTGCCCGCCTAAAATTCCTCAAAGCTGATTCTACAGAGCGAAGGCACATTGAGGCACTGGTGACACGTTACGCCCTGGCTTACCCCGATGTGCGCTGGGAATTGATCGTGGATGAAAAACCCTCCCTTCAGACCAGCGGCAACGGAGACCGGCGTGAAGTCCTTTCCAGTCTGTATGGTGTGGATGTCGCCAAGCAAATGCTGGCTCTCGATTTTCGCGAAGATGCCTACCATATCCACGGTTTCATCAGCCCGATCGCATTGACGCGCTCGAACCGGAATGAGATCACGGTCTTTGTGAATGGGCGCTGGGTGAAGGATGCGTCTGTTGCAGCAGCCATTATCAAGGCTTATCACACCTTGCTGATGGTGGGTCGCTACCCGGTTGTGGTTCTCTTTCTGGAAATGCCCCCTGATGTTGTGGATGTGAATGTTCACCCGGCAAAAGCAGAAGTACGCTTTCGTGAAGGTGACCTGGTCTTTTCACGTACACAGCGCGCTGTCAGAAGGGCGCTGCTGGCTTTTTCTCCTGTTCCCGATTTGCAGTCCAGGCATTTCTGGGGCGCTCAGCCTGTCCCCACAGAGGATATGATCGATCCATCCTGGGGGATGGCTGCGGATATTCGCCCGGTTGAAGAGATTGGGCAAGATGCACCGCAGCCCCGTATCCGGCTTCACACTGGTGATATCCAGGCTGAAAACCTGCCCTTACTGCGCCTGATTGGGCAGGTGGCTGCCACTTACCTTGTGGCGGAAGGGCCGGATGGGCTGTATTTGATTGATCAGCACGCGGCGCATGAACGGGTCCTGTTTGAGCAATTGATGGCACAGCAGGCTGGAAACCGGGTTCCGGCGCAGAGGTTATTAGAACCGGTTAATGTGGTCTTGCCGCCCGAAAAGGCGCGCCTTTTGGGCGAACAATTACCGGTTTTGGATAAATTGGGATTCGAAGTGGAGCCCTTTGGTCCGAACACCTTCACGATCCGCGCCATCCCATCATTGATCATTGGGGGTGACCCGGAGGCAGCGCTGCACGTCCTGGTGGAGGATTTTGAAGAGGATGAGAGCCCCCTGGCGACAGAGATCGAAGCCAGGCTAACTGCCCGAATATGCAAGCGTATGGCGGTCAAGGGTGGGCAAGTCCTTTCACTGGAAGAACAACGAGCACTCCTGCAAGGCCTTGAATCCTGCCAATCCCCACGCACCTGTCCTCACGGACGTCCGACGATGATCCACCTTTCCGCTGACCTGCTTGAGCGGCAATTCGGCAGGCGCGGCGCACGCTGATCTAAAAATGAGCCGTTTCTTTGTCTCGGGTTTGATCAATCTTGAAACCACGTTGGCAGTGGATGGTTTCCCTTTGCCCTATTTCCCGGCACATTATCCATTTTTCGGAATCCAGACCACGGTTTCAGGTGTCGGTTTTAATATTGCCAGTGCACTGAACACCCTGGGCAACCAGGTGGATTTTGCTTCCTTGATTGGTGCTGACGATAACGCCATCCTGGTGCGAAAAGCCCTCAATGAGCGCGGGATTGATGATGAACTGGTTTTGGACGCTGTACGAGCGACAGCACAATCCGTGATCTTATACGACCCGCAGGGCAAGCGCGAAATTCACACCGACCTGAAGGACATCCAGGAAGCCATCTACACTGCAAACAGTGCCGAAAGCGCCATCCGCGCATGCGACCTGGCGGTGATCTGCAACATCAATTTTTCCCGCCCGCTTTTGAGGGCTGCACGCGATGCTGGAAAGCTGGTTGCAACAGATGTTCATGCCTTGGAAAACCTGGCGGATGCGTATAACCGGGATTACATGGCAGCAGCGGACATCCTGTTTTTGAGCGATGAGTCGCTGGTCGAGTCGCCAGAAAAAACGGCCCGCGAATTGATCCGCAGGTATGCAAACAGAGTAGTTGTGATCGGGCTGGGTGATCAGGGGGCTTTGCTTGCCTATCCAAAGGATGACTTTATTGGCAGATTCCCTGCGGTGAAAGTCAGACAGGTGGTGAATACAATTGGCGCAGGTGATGCACTGTTTTCTGCATTTCTGGATCGCTTCTTGAAGACGGGTGATCCCTACCAATCCTTGAAGGCAGCCATGGTGTTTGCCGCTTACAAGATCGGTGAGAAAGGTGCTTCCCAGGGATTTTTAACTTCTGATGAACTGGATGCCTGGTTAGCGAAATTTGCGCCTGGCGAATGATGTGGGTTCGCTAATCGGATGGATGAATTCTCACCGTAAGGTATAATATGAAGCGCTTAATTGGAATACAAAGACATGACTCCTTCTGGAATGAGGTTTGCTAAATGATGGACCAAAACAGGATAAACAATCACTCACGAATGAAAAAGATCAGCTACAAGGATTTCCCCGTCCGGGAGTTTGTGGAAGAATATGAACGGGCGAAGGAAAACGTGGATGGGCTCCGTCGCTGCACCCGCTGCGTACTGCCGGAAACGTTTCCATTCATCACCTTTGATGAGGACGGAGTCTGCAATTACTGCCACCATTACACAAAGATGAACCCGAAGGGTGAAGAAGCGCTCAGGGCTGCATTCGAACCGCACAAAAAGCCGGATGGATCATTGAAATGCCTGGTGTCTTTCAGCGGTGGAAGGGACAGCAGCTATGCACTCCATTACGTTAGCAAGGTGCTGGGGTTGGATACCATCGCCTTCACCTATGACTGGGGCGTGGTTCCGGAATTGGCACACAGAAACCAGAAGCGGATGTGTGAAAAGTTGGGCGTAGAACAGATCAAAATCACGGCGGATTTGGACAAGAAGTGGTCAAACATCCGGGCGAATTTAGAAGCCTGGTTGAAGAGACCAGACCTGGGGACGATCCCGGTGCTGACCAGCGGTGGGCAGCAGTTTTTCTATTATGTGCACCAGGTGGCAAAGCAAAGGGACCGCCAGCCGATCGTGGTCGGCGCGACACCGATGGAAACCACGTATTTTAAGACGGGTTTCTCAGGTATTGAACCTGAATTTGACCATTCAAGAAAAGTTTTGGAACGGAAGATCAAGATCGCTTTCAGTTACTTCAGCAGTTACCTGCAAAACCCTGCTTACATCAATAAGTCCTTGCTGGATACCCTGGGCGGTTATTTCTCTATCTACTTTGTTCCGAGAGATTTTGTGCGCCTTTATGATTACATTCGCTGGGATGAAAACAAGGTGAACAACACCCTGATCAATGAATACGGCTGGGAGACCTCGGGTGAGACTGCGAACACCTGGCGGATCGACGACGGCACCGTGCCGCTTTCGGATTATATGTACTACATCATGTCCGGTCTGACGATCAATGATACCTTCCGCAGTAACCAGATCAGGGAAGGCGTATTGACCCGGGAAGAGGCATTGGAGATCGTGAATATCGAAAACGAACCGCGCTTTTTTGGCATCCAATGGTACTGTGAGAAGATCGGGACTGATTTTGAGAATGCTTTACGCAAGGTCAACCAGGCACCCCGGTTGTATATGTAAATACGGGGTTTCGGGGTATAATTGCGTCTGTTCGTTCTGGCATCAGCATGGGTTCCTGACGAATAGTGATGATGCTGCAACATTCGGGGCGTGGCTCAGCCCGGCTAGAGCGCACGGTTCGGGTCCGTGAGGTCGGCGGTTCAAATCCGCCCGCCCCGACAAAAGACACTTCTGGAGACAGGGGTGTTTTTGTTTAAGGGATAGTGAATGGGGAATGGTGAGTAGTGAAGAGGTATTAGGAATTGGGAATCAGGTATTGGGGATCAAAAATTGTGGATCAGGGATTTAGGAATTGGGAATCAGGAACTGGGGATCAGAAATTGGGGATTAACAGTAAGGAATGTGAATGGAATATATTCCGGGAAAGGTAAATCCGCCCGTTTTGTAGTGAAGCAAGCCACTAAACGGATAAAAAGGGGGAGGGCGATTTATTCTTATCTATTGTGAAAGCAACCTACTTGATTTGGTTAAATGAATATGCTAAGATGTTTTTATCATCCATTGACACATCCATCATTTCTAGCATCACCCATTGGTCCATGCATCCAGGCGCTTATTGATTTAATTGGACGATACCGATGGTGAAAGGTGGGGAGCTTTACCTGCTTTTGGGTTTTCCCAGAAAGGAGGTTTGAAATTCGTTTAATCATCTAAATAGTTTACGATGTAAACTTCAAACCCCATATTGATTTTAAAGGAGTCAGTTGTGAAAAAGAAACTTGTAGTATTGGTGGTACTGGCTTTACTGCTTGCTGTGATCCCAACAATGGTCGTCTGTGCAAAAACGATAGTTGTGCGTGTCAGGGCGGACATGGAATGGGTAGAAACCGGCTTTTACGTTGAAGCTGGTAAATCGTATAAAATCTCATCCCATGGGATTGCCTGGACCGGTTCGCCCAGCCTGTATCCAGATTCAAAAAGTGGGCCTGCAGGCCAAACGTGGGGGGGAGGCTGCAGTTTGAATGACCCAGCCCTGCCGTGCAATCTTGACGGCGCACCTTATGGCGCTCTGATTGGCAATGTAGATGGGATCTCCTTCCTGATTGGTGATGCGGATTCTTTCGTTGCGCCGGCAAGCGGGGTGCTTTTCCTGGGCGTCAATGACGATCTGATCTACCATGCTGACAATCAGGCTGGCTTTACGGTTCAGTTCAAGTAGCGGATGATCGAATTGTGTCCATTTTAATCAACAGGCAGCCACAATCGACTGCCTGTTGTTTTTATTACGCCTTGCTTTAAATATGCCCAGGATCTTGGACTAATCGATAAACAATAATAATGATTTAGGAGAGCGGACTTCAGTCCGCAAATATTTGAATTGGCGTAATACTTATCGTGTTGATTCTGTAATGGAATAAAAATTCAGCGGGTTAAAACCCGCGCTCCGGAAGGTGAGATTTAGCGAGGGTGACGAAAGGGGAGTTGTGAATAGTGAGTAGTGAAAAGGAAAAAGGTATTGGGAATCAAGGATTTGGTTTAAGGGAATGGAGATTGTATACAAGATGCACCCATGGTTTGGAAAAATACGTGTAATAGGTTAGAATGAACTTGTCAAAAGTAAATCAGATTTAACCTGAATTTGAATTATGTCATTGCTTAAAGGTGGGTATCAATGAAAAATGAAATACAAAATGAAAATCATGTTGAATTACCTCCAGTTGGTAATTCAATAACTCAATTTTTTCGAATATTTTTCTTTTCTCAGTTAACTCTGTTACTGATGACTTTAATTGCAGGATTAATCGCGTCAAGATTTATGAATTTTGGTACAACCATTACTCTTGGCATTTCATTCTTGCTGTTAATTGGTGGTGCTGTTTATTTATTTCTAAAATATCGAAAAATTCCTGTTGTACAGGAAAAAGCAATCTTTGTTAAGCAGAAGAAAGAAATTGAGGATGAAATTAATCAGATTCAGGATTCCATTTCTATATGTGATAAAATTCGCAATCAAATTGCAAAAGAAGAGATAAAACAATTACACCAAAGAGAAACACAACACGAAAAAGTTCACTCAGATGTAAAAAGAAATCGAGAACAATTCAAGCAAAAAGAAACTCGTGAGATTTCAATTGAGTTAGAGGGTTTACAACAGGAATATATTATTGAGGGATTGAAAAATATCAGTATTCTAGATTCAGATATTCGTGGATTTGGAAAATCACGAAAACAAAAGTTAGTTAACAATGGAATATCCAATGCTTACGATATTACATTTGATAGGGTCAAAAGTATTTTCGGATTTGGAGAGTCCAAAGCAAATTCGCTTGTCGCTTGGAAAAATTCTGTCGAAAGTGAATTGTATACGAAGAGGCCGACACAACTTCCCCCTGAAAAAGAAGAGCGCATTAGAAGTTACTACATCAAGCAATACCAGCAATTAGATGAGACACTTGCGCTTGAGAATAAAAATTATGGTGTTGACATTCAACAAATTAAAGAAAATGCAGTTCATCAACATGAGCAGAATGGTGAAGATGAAGCTCAACTAAATGAGCAAATGAAACCATTATTAGTTGAATTGGAGCAAGCAGAGACGAAAACCGAACCATTTTCAAAAATTTCATTTATTAACTATTTAAAAAAATCTCTTGCAAGTGTCCTGCCCGAAAACAAATTCAGCAAAACAAATCATGCAGTCATTGGAATTGGTCTGTTGGTTCTTACCATATTTTCTCAGTGTTTGCTTGGAAGCACTGCTGCAGGTTCGCTGATTGTTTCTATGATTCCAACCCACACACCAACAATCACACTTACTTTTACTCCCACTAAAACAAGTACAGCAACTTTAACATTTACTCCTACTTTTACTCTAACCCCAACCGAGACACCAACACCTACATTCACATTTACCCCAACAATTACTTTCACACCTACAATTACACCAACACCTACAGCCACACTTCATGCTATAACAAATGGAGAATGTATTCCTACAGACACTAAACGTGAAATTGGAATCGTTAAAGAGGTTATTGATGGCGATACCATATTAGTAGATATTGAGGGAGTCGAACATCGAGTTCGATATGTTGGGATAAATGCACCTGAATCTGGTGAATTTGATAAATATTCGACTGATCAAAATAGTTATCTTGTTTTAGGGAAACAGGTTTTATTGATAAAAGATGTTTCAGAAACGGACAAATATGATCGGCTTCTTAGATATGTTGTTGTTGGAGACATTTTTGTAAATGATTATCTGGTCCGGTGGGGATTTGCAGAGGCGAAAAATTATCCTCCAGATACAACCTGTTCGAGTTCATTTAGTGAAGCACAAAACCAAGCAAAATCCAGTAATTTCGGATTATGGATGCTAACGCCAACGCCAATTACCAGGTCTAATCCAATCATCCCAATTACTCCCGACCCAACACAAGCACCGCTTTGTAACTGTAGTGTTGATTACGACTGTGGCGATTTTTCAACACATAATGAAGCACAGCAATGTTTTGAATATTGTGGTGGGTCACGGTCTTTTAATTGGGCAAACTTAGATGGTGATAACGATGGAGAGGCATGTGAAAGCTTACCATAAATGAATGTGTTTGTTTATTTTCTATTAGCTTCCTTCTAAACAAACATCTGAACAAATCTCATGAAAAACGCATAGTCATACTGCATTTGAAGCCATTTCTTAATAACATATCCCTGTTGACCTGTATCAACGACAACGACAAGACATACTTCTATGTCCTCAGTTACTGAGCATTCAGATAAGTAATCATTTTCCGAAATATCTTTAACCCTTGTACCAAAGGATAGCGTTTCTATCATTCTGGCATCGGCATCTGCCTCTTCATATAAGCCCGTGGATTTTGTGACTTTCCATGTTTTAAAACTGTATACAACATCTGTGGGTCTATCTGTGGGCTCGGCAGTTTCCAGCTCGATCCTGTGACCAGAATTGCATGACATGAGGACAATAGGCAAAATAGTAAAAGCAAAAATTATCAAGAAAAATTTTGACATCATTTTCATAGAAACCCCTTTCATCATATTTCTTGATTTTAAACTAATGGTCTAAGAGACCATTACTCTAAGTATATACTAAATCATCTCAGAATCGATCATTGCCTAATCAATTTCAAATATATAGATATCGCTTCTAATCTATCCCGCAAAATTCCACCACTTATTTGTCCCGTGACCCCATTCATCATATAATAATGCCCATGACGAAGGATGAACTGGTCCGAACCATTCAATTTGCCATCACCGATGAGGTCTTTTATGCCCTGGGGCTGAAGCGGCGCGGGTTTCTGCGCCGGGGGCTGGGATGGCTGTTCACGCCGCCCACGCGCATCTTTGCGCGTTACATGGCGGAGGTGGAAGGAGCTGTGGAAAGCGGCGCGCTTCCTGCTGGCGCTCGGAAGATGCTGGACATCTTAGGCATCCATTCGCAGGCGCAGGGCATCGAGCACATCCCTAAGGCTGGTCCGACAATCATCCTTTCAAACCACCCCGGTGCCTACGATTCGATTGCGATTGGCAGCCTGATCCCCCGTTTGGATTTGAAGATCATCGTGGCAGAAACACGTTTTTACAAAGCCCTGCTCAACATCTCTCCGAATTTAATTTGCGTCAGTCCCGATCCGCAAAAGCGCAGGGAGGTTTTACACCAGGCAGTGGCGCACCTCCAGCAGGGCGGCTGTTTGCTCCAGTTTGGTTCAGGCCTGATCGAACCTGACCCGATGCTTGAGCCCGTTGGCGCAGAGGTCTTCGAAAAATGGTCGCCCAGCATCGAAATCTTCCTGCGCAAGGTGCCCGAAACCCGGATCGTCCCGACGATCGCCAGCGGTGTGCTGTTGGCGCGCTTCCAGAATCATCCGCTGACCTGGTTGCGGCGCGGTGCCATGGACAAGCGCCGCCTGGCTGAATTTACCCAGGTGATTCAGCAGCTGCTGTTCCCAAAAACGGTCCACGCTGCACCGCAGATCAGTTTTGGGGCACCTTTCACACTGGCAGATCTTGAAAAGGACGATGCGGGAAAGCGTCTGATGCCGGCGGTGATTGCGCGGATGCAAGCGCAGCTCGAAAGCCACCTGGTGTGGATCGGTCGGGAGCCTGGATAATGGGCTGACCTGACCTGGCTGGCAAGAGAAAGAGGATGAACATGAACATGCTTGACGATTACAAACAGAAACGGGACTTCAGTAAAACCACTGAACCCGGTGATGAGGCGGTCACGTTTGATTGGGCGGAAGGGAAACCTATCTTTGTGATCCAGAAGCACGCCGCTTCCACCCTCCATTATGACTTCCGGATCGAGGTGGAAGGAGTGCTCAAATCCTGGGCGGTGCCCAAGGGACCTTCAACTGATCCCAGCGTGAAGCGCTTGGCGGTCCCGACCGAGGATCATCCACTAGCATATGCAGCGTTTGAGGGGGTGATCCCGGAAGGGGAGTACGGCGGTGGGGTGATGATCGTGTGGGACCGGGGTACTTACCGCAATCTCAAGCAAGCGGATGAACAGGGGCATGTGCCCACGCTAACTGAGCAGATTGAGGATGGGCATGTGACGGTCTGGCTTGAGGGAGAAAAGCTGCAGGGCGGCTATGCCCTGATCCGTACGGGCAGCGGTGAAAAGGCGCGCTGGCTGCTGATCAAGATGGACGATGAAGCAGCAGATGCCCGGCGCAACCCGACCTCGACTGAACCGAACTCCGTGTTGACCGGTCTGAGCCTGGATGAGCTTCGGGATGGGGCATCATAAAAGTCACTGCGGTTGCAGGTCGTCATTGCAATTGCTGTGTGGGCGATAAGGAAAAATTCTTTCGCATAGCCATTTATTAAACGGTTCAATTATTGCTTGAAGAGATACACCAGAGGAAATTAAACCAAAAATGCGATGTTCGGCAGCATCGCATTTTTCTATTGAATTTATGATAGCGAATTACTCAATGACTTCGACATTTTGGGCTTGGGGGCCTTTATCACCATCGACAACTTCGAATTCTACCCGTTGACCTTCGCGAAGGGTTCGAAATCCTTCTGCTTTGATCGCTGAAAAATGTACGAAAACATCTTTTTCTTCATTGTCACGGGCGATAAAACCATAGCCTTTTTCGCCATTGAACCACTTGACGACGCCAAGTTCTCGTTCTGCCATGCTTGGAAACCTCCTTTGTACAAAATTCCTACGTGTCCTGCTAACGTACGTTCCAAACAAGAGCAAAACGAACCAAGTCTTATCGAACTTCCGTTAACCTTCAATTTCTAATATACTATGCATTTTAAATCTCGTCAATATTATTTGGTCAAAAAAAGACTGGTATTTAACCAGTCCTTAATATATCAATTTTGCCAAGGTAAAGGGCATTAAGCCTCAGGGGTTTGTGTGGGCGGGTTGTTCTCCAGTGCTTGGGCAGCTTTTTTCGCTGCACGATTCTTCTTTGCAGTTTTGGCTTCTGCAACACCCGTCAGAACCAGCATCATCGCCAACCCCTCATCCAAATTGCCCACAATGGGCGTCATATCGGGGATCAATTCCAGCAAGCCGGCTGTGGGATTAAGGAGGTAAATTGCACCAATGATACCCAGGATATACACCAGCCAGCTTGGCAAGCCGTATTGAGATAAGGGACCGTTAAATATCTTGATGGTTTCCGGTTGGGGTGATGGTGATTTTTGTTGAGGTATGATCTGGTTGCTCATTTATCTTCTCCTGTAAGGGTGTTTTCAATCATATTTTTACCATTAATTACGGCATTCTGAAATAGGCATTATTCCCAGAAGGTTGGTAAATGTTTGCGGTAGGTCAGGAGATAGTCATCCAGGATTTGGTTTGCAACATCCAAATCACGGATGACCGGATCGAGGAGCAGTGCCTGCAGGGCTAACTGGCGGTCGCCGTGAACAACCGAGTCCACAGTGAGATGGCTGATCGTGATTTCACGCCTGAGAAGCTCGGCAATCCCTTCTGGCATCAGCCCCAATTGGATCCCTGTCGCGCCCCTGGCATTCAACAAACCGGGAAGTTCAATGATCGCGCCCGCAGGTAAATTTGGGATCTGACCCTGGTTGGGGATATTGACGGCTTCCCACAGAAGGTCGCTATTCAGGAGAATGTTTTCGATCACTTCCAGTGCACCTTCGCTGAAACCCGGGATGAATTCATCAGGATTTTGCCTGGTTTGAATAGCATTTTCGAGTTCAATCCATTTATCGTCCCGTCCCTGGCTGTGGCTCTTCCATTCATAGAGCTCGAGCTCATACTTTTCCCAGGGTTTTGTGCCCGGGTCACTTACCCAGGGCAGGTATTCACACAGGTGTTCATCGCCGGGTATGGGGAACAGACCAAAGGCGTCAAAGACCCGCCGTGTGAGTGGTTCGAAATCTTCAGGCAACTGCTGCCAGCGTTCACGAAACAGGGGATAGAGGTCGGTGTGGGTGTTGCGGTCATGGAGTGATAACATCCAGGTGAAGTGGTTCACGCCGGCAGCGGTTATTTTCACTTTTTCAAGCGCTTGGAGCGCGGTGGAATGCATCCCAAACGCGTATTTTGAGCTGGCGTGCGTGCTGGTGAAGTCGGTGGGGACGTGGATATCCAGGTCATCTGCCAGTGCTTTGCCAACCATGGCATAACCGGCACCGAGCTGGTGGCATAACCCGATCACTTTGATCTTTGTGTGGCGGTGAACCGCTGCACAAATGCGCTGCATCGGGTTGGTGAAGTTGATGAACCAGGCATCGGGACAGATGGCTTCCATGTCCCGGGCGATCTCAAGAACAGGGGTGATGTTGCGGGCTGCGTGCGCAAAACCTCCTGGACCGCTGTTTTCCGCATAGGGCTGGCGAACCCCATATTTGAGCGGGATGCGGTAGTCTGACTCCCATAAGCCTTCTCGCGGACCGACCTCGATGGCGTTGATCACGAATTGTGCGCCTTTCAATGCGGGTCGATGGTCGGTGTGGGCATGGATTTGCATCTGGCTATCCCAGGTGACATTCAACCATGACATCAGCTGGTGCATGATGGTCAGGTGTTGTTCATTGCGATCCACAAGGACCAGCTCACTGCCCTTCAAAACAGGACTGCGCAGGAGAGAAACGAGTGCGCTGAGCCCAAATGAATAGCTGCCAGCACCGGTGCACACAATCTTTGTGGGGGAGTTCATCCTTCTAGCCTCCGATCAGGCAACTTTGTTATTGAGATAGTTGTCAATTGCAGCAGCTGCTTTTCGCCCTGCGCCCATGGCAAGGATCACCGTCGCCCCACCTGTGACGATATCGCCGCCGGCATAAACGCCGGGCTTGGATGTCGCCATGGTCGTCTCGTCAACTTTGATATTTCCCCAGCGGTTGAATTCCAGGTCATCCGTTGTGCGCTGGATGATCGGATTGGAACCATTACCGATAGCCAAGATCACCAGGTCGATAGGCACTTCATATTCTGAACCAGGGATCGTAACAGGTCGCCGCCTGCCAGATTCATCGGGTTCGGCCAATTCCATCTGGTTAAGGCGCATTGCCTTCAACCAGCCCTGATCATCACCGATGAACTCTACGGGACTGGTCAGAAATTCAAACCGGATGCCCTCTTCTTTGGCATGGTGAATTTCCTCGACCCGGGCAGGCATTTCATGTTCGGTTCTTCGGTAATAAATCGTACCTGTGGTAGCACCCAGCCTGAGGGCAACCCTGACTGAATCGAGCGCCGTATTGCCTCCGCCGATGACGGCGACATGTTTGTCTTTGCAATCGATGACAGGGGTGTCGTAATTAGGGAATTGGTAGGCTTTCATCAGGTTGACACGTGTTAGGAATTCGTTGGCTGAGTAAACGCCGACATAATTTTCACCGGGGATGTTCATAAAATAGGGCAGGCCAGCGCCGACGCCGATAAAAACGGCATCATAACCCTCTTCTTGCATCAGTTCATCGATGGTATAGGTGACGCCGATCACCGTGTTGGCTTGAAAATCTACGCCAAGTTCAGCCAAAGCCTGAACTTCTTCCTGTACGATTTCCTTGGGTAAACGAAATTCAGGGATGCCGTAGGTTAGGACCCCACCAAACTCGTGAAATGCTTCAAAAACGGTCACATCGTGTCCTTTGCGAATCAGATCGCCAGCACAGGACAAGCCGGAGGGACCGGAGCCGATAACAGCAACTTTTTTTCCTGTTTTCGTTTCAATGGGAGCACGATGCGCTCCCATTTCCCCGTGGGCACGTTCATAATCCGTGACGAACCTTGCCAGCGCGCCGATTGCTACCGATTCATTCCTGCGGGTGAGAATGCATGCGCCTTCACATTGATCAGATTGGGGACAAACCCGGCTGCAAATAGCAGCGAGGACATTGTCTTCTTTGATCAGCCGTGAGGCTTTAATATATTCATTTTCAGTGATCAGGTGGATGAAATCGGGGATTTTTACACCGACGGGGCAGCCAATCACACATACGGGGCGTTTGCAGGAAAGACAGCGCTGTGCTTCCAGCTGAACGAGGGCTTCTGTGAAGCCAAGGTTGACCTCATCAAAGTCCTCAGTTCGTTCTTCAGGATCACGAGCGGGCATGGGTTGGCGGGGTATCTTTTTGATTTCCCGTCGGTTTTCTTTTTCAATGGCTATTGCTGCTGCTTCGAGTGCACATTCCTCTTCGTGAACATATGCCCGGTTGCGGTTCATCAGGGTTTGGAAATCAACCAGGTGGGCATCAAATTCGGGGCCGTCCACGCAGGCAAATTTAACTTCACCGCCGATCACAACACGGCACCCGCCGCACATGCCGGTGCCATCCACCATGATCGAATTAAGGCTGACGACCGTTTTGATCCCATAGGGGCGAGTCATTTCAGCCACGGCGCGCATCATGGGCAGGGGACCAACAGCGAGAACATAATCGATCTTAACCTTGGAATCGATCAGGTGCTGCAATTGATCCGTCACAAACCCCATGGAACAATAGGAACCGTCATCTGTACAAACCAGAACCTGATCTGTGATTTTCGCCAGATCGTCTTCCAGGATGACCAGATCCCTGGTTCGGGCACCAATGATGGCAGTTACATGGTTGCCAGCTTCTTTGAAGGCTTTCGCCTGCGGGAAGCTGACTGCCGTTCCAACACCGCCGCCGATCACAACCACGTTCCCAAAATAATCGATTTCGGATGGATTTCCCAGGGGGCCAACAAGGTCACGGATGAGATCGCCCTGATCGAGCCGGTTCATTTCGCGCGTTGATTTACCAATGCCCTGGACGATGAGGGTGATGGTGCCTGATTTACTATCCGAATCAACGATGGTTAAGGGGATCCGCTCCCCTTTTTCAGATGTGCGAATAATGACAAATTGCCCTGGTTTACGTTTTTTGGCAATGACAGGCGCGTGAACCACAAACAGCTTGATATCAGGAGCGATGAATTTTGCATCGATAATAGTATGGGTTGCCATAAATACCTTTAATGAAGGAATAGGACTTACCGTGTTGATTATAGACTGTTTTAATTGGGGGACAAACTGAATTTATTCACATCTGTAAGGCCCATCTGTCATATTATTGGGCTCATTCGGTTTCGGATTGGGCAGCAACCTTAAAACACCAATAAGGTGTCACCTGGATGGAAGTGGAGGGTTGAGAATACTGTAAACAATATAATCCATCCAGAAGACTAATTTCGGGGGTGAGTATCTTTGAGTCCCCTTTTCCGCGAAATCGCTGATAGGATATATATTCTCCAGTCTGAAAGATAAGGTTAATTTGATCAGGATTCGCATCTGTTTGATAAAAAACGAGGATGGGAATTTGTTCGAAACTGGTTGGGATCCCTTCATCAGCAGCTGGTAAGCCTATATGCTGCTGAATATTAAAAAACCGCTCATTTTCATAAAGGAATACACCCGGGTAAGGCGGCACGGATGCCAATTTAGGTTTTTCTGAGACGAGGAAATTAAGCGGTAAGTCAAATTTGAAAAGTGCACTGGCAGCCAACAATCCGATCAGACAGAAAACAATCAGGACAACACCCAATAAGGCGATTTCAACCCCACTTAATTTCGGTAAATTCTTAAACACACTCTCTTGGGGTGTGCGGTCCGTTTCGATATTTTCGGGTTGTTTTTTAGCCAGTTCCAAATTAGCGGCAGAAGGCTTGGCCCAAACCGGTGAGTCAACGCTTTGATTTTTCCTTCCCGAAGCTGGGAATGGAGAGATGGGGCTGGTATGATCAGAAAGATGTTCGCCCTTGACGCTGGCTTCATCTTCTTTCCGTTTTTTTAGGTATGCCATACCGCGCTGCGCAGGGATGTTATTGGGATCAATTTCCAGCGCCTTTTGAAGGAAGATCTCTTGTTTGTTAATGTCATCGATAATTGCTGCAATCCACACCCAGACATCCGCATTTTGCGGTTCTTCGATGATGGCATCTTTCAAGAAGTTGAGGGCTTCTTGCATACGGCCGGCTTTGGCTGCGCTGATTCCTTGTTGTAATGATGATGTCATGAACACTCCAAAATCCATTACGATCTCGAAATAATCAGGAAATTCTCAACAATTATTGGTATATTCGCTTGATCATTTCCAAAATTATTTCACTTTCATAATTTTACCACAGGCAACCACGCTTCAATGTAAACTATTTTGATGAAGAATTCCTGAAATCGCTTATAATCACTGTCGGAAGAAAAGGAGAATTCTGCATGAAAATTGGTGTGATATCCGACACCCACAACAATCTCTCAAATTTTATCTTTGGTCTGAACACATTTCGGGAGCAAGGCATTGAAACCTTGATCCATTGCGGTGATCTGACCAGCCTGGAGATGGTTTCACATTTTGAAGGTTTTCGCGTGATCTTTACCTTTGGTAATATTGATCATGCGACAGGCGCAATCCGAGAACGTTTGCTGAAGATGCGTGAGGATAATTATGCGGGATTGGTCTTTCGTGGCAATCTGGATGGCGTTCCGATCGCTGTCGCCCACAGCCATATTGACGGGATTCTGATGGACCTGGTGCGGGAAAAACGTTATAAATGGGTTTTTCACGGGCACACCCATGAAAAACGCGATGAAATTGTCCACGGGGTGCGGATTGTCAACCCGGGTGCGTTGGGCGGGATGGGACGGGAGCCGCGCAGTTTTTGCACGGTGGATCTCGACACTGAAGATGTGGAATTTACTCGCTTACCCTGAAAGCGCCTTGCCCTGAAAGCGCCAGGTGAGGTTTTATGGATTTTGATTCACTCTGCAGCTACCTGGAGGGTAAACCGGGTGCCCGTCGCGATATGCCCTTTGGTGCCGATGCATTGGTATTCAAAGTGCTGCATAAGATGTTCGCATTGATGGCATGGCAAGCGGATCCGTTGACCCTATCCCTGAAGGCGGACCCTGTTGATGCATTGATCCTGCGGAAGCAGTATGCGGCGGTCAAACCGGGCTATCACTTGAATAAAAAACACTGGATCACGGTCACGCTGGATGGCAGCGTTCCGGGAGATGAACTTCAAAGGATGATCGATGATTCCTATCAACTGGTTGTCAGAGGTATGACACGCGCCGATCAGAGTAAAATCAAAAGAATGGGTTGGAAAGACAATGAAGAGAATGCTGGATAAGATCCTGGTCATTGACCTGGAGGCGACTTGCTGGGAAGGTGATCCGCCGCCAGGGCAAAGCAGTGAGATCATCGAAATAGGTCTGTGCGTACTGGATGTGGCAACCAGGACACGCTCTGAGCCGCGAGCGATCCTGGTCAAACCGCAGCGGTCATCCCTGAGCGATTATTGTATCAGGTTGACCACACTAACGCCCGAAATGCTGGCGGAGGGGATCACGTTTCAAGAAGCATGTTCACTGCTAAAGGATGAATACCTATCCAACCAGCGCACCTGGGCTAGTTATGGTGATTATGATCGGATCGCATTTTTGAAGCAATGCGAAACATGGAACATCCCCTATCCTTTTGGCAGATCACACATCAACGTTAAGAATCTGCTTGCTTTCCACTTTGGGTTACAACGCGAGGTGAATTTGCAGCAAGCCATGGCGCAAATCAATCTACCCTTTGAGGGCACGCTGCACAGGGGCGTTGATGATGCCTGGAATATTGCCGCGGTGCTGTCCCGGGTGCTGCTTGCGCGGAACGGGCAGACTTAATTGGCTTGCATCCGTAAGCACTTTCTCGGTTAATTTTTCCTCATCCAGTCCCCAGGCTTCCAAAACGATTCCCGCAGCCCGCAAGAGCAATCGCTGGTAACGTGCCACATCCACAGTGCGTGGGTTAGGCTTTTGCGGGTTGTCCCAGGCAAAAACACCCGGCTTCCCCAACGTATACAGGAACGGGACGCGCTGACCTGGGTGCATTTCCTTGCCGGCAGCCCGCAACTGCAAAACAGCCCTGGCAGCCGGGGAGGGTGTGCGGTAGGCCTCCAGTTTGCGCCCCAGCCTCTGTTTCACCAGCAGATCGGGCAAATGGACCTGTCCCTGGCGCAGCATCGCAAGACGTTTTTGCAGGTAGCGAACGGCATCAGGCAGGGCTTCTTCTGGCGTCTGTTTGCTGGCGAGCAATTCCAAAAGATACATCTGAGTCTCGGAGACAAAGGGCGTGCTGTCCCTTCTGCGGGCATCAATGCCGCGCACCTTAATCGAGCCATCCTGGAAAGCACCGAAGTAGCGGTTGGCAACCGGGCGCTGTTTATTCTGCCGAGATCCGACAAAGACCACCCAGCGGTAAATTCCATCCAAAGAGATGGGCAGGCCGGTGCGCGCTTCGATCTCGAGCAGCAGGGGTTCAATTGCCTCGGGCTGTGTTTTATCGGGGTGCTGCACCCACAATCCATCCACGTAAAGCTGAATCACCTGGTAGCCCATGTCCTCCGCTGCCTCTTTTGCACGCAGAAGCGCTTCGCGTCCATAGGCGGTGACCGCCTGGTGGGCTTCAATGCGCCCAAAACGGGCATTTTTATAGCCCAGATACCCAAAACAGGTCACCAGCAACCACTTCAATGCTGACGCACGCCGCTTGAAGTTCTTTCGGAAGGGGTTCCAGGAAGGGGTGCTGGCTAGGTACTTTTTCATCTCAACCCGCTTTTCCAGTAAGGGTCTCAGGGCTTTCGGGATCAACCCCTCCTGGCTGGTATCGATCGCCAGCCCCAGGGCAGGGACGATGTTGTCTGCGTTTGGGTCGGGCAGGATCGTTTCGGGTGAGATGTTGAAGTGGACCATGATGGCAGGGTAGAGCGAGACAAAGTCGATCTCAGCCACATTTTTATGAACGCCGATTTTAGGCTGGTAAACCAGTCCGCCCTGATCTGCTGAAAACAGGTCTGCCGCGGGCTTGAGCATCTCTGCTTGCTGCTTTTGCCAGGGTACCAGGATGCCCTCGCGCAAGGCTGTCAGCATTTCAATGGATGAAATCCCTGTGCCTGGCGAAACACGTGCTGAGGTCTGCAGGGGGAGCGCGGTCACCCGGCTGACCTCGATCGTCCCGTCCAGTTCGTAGTCATTCCAGAGGACAGCGTTTTGCCGGTCGATGTGGCAGCGCCCAAACAGATGGATTTGCTGGCCGCGGTAGACGATTTGCCCGTAGGAGAAATAGGTGCGCTCCTCGTGCCAGCTCACACCTCTGCCGACTTCACGGTTCAGACCCAGGGGAATGTGATATGCCTCAGATTTTTCCAGCAGCAAGGGGAGCAGCCATGTATCTCCCCAATCCGTCAGGATCAGATCGGGGTCATAGCGTTGGATCAGGGCGCGCAGGTTGACCAGCAGCGGGCGCCATGAACGCAGATCGAAGCGGTATTCTTCCTTATCCGACATCAGGATCAGGTATTTGGGTTTGGCATGGTGAGGGGGGACATCGGGTGCCAAAGACATGATCCTCAGGGGAATGGGCGTTGGCTTCAACATCCATGCATCTTCGAGGACTTTGATTTCTTCGAGATGGCAGGACTCATCCGCCCTGACCCGGCAGCGAGCCAGGGGAAATGCACCCGTCTCGGCGGCAAAGCGGAGGGAGATGTTGATATCTGCATCGGCATATTCCAGGTTTGGAAAGCGTGACGCCGTTTGATGAAAGATTTTTGGAGCTTCGTAGGGGTTTTGAATGGTGATGGCGAGAACTGTCACCATTTGCCGTTTGAAGACGTCCTGGCGCTGGGTACGTTTTAGTTCGATCTCACTGGATTGGCTGTTGAAGTGCTGCCAGAGGGTGCGCAATTCACTTTCGCTGCCCAGCGCATAAAAGGTGATTGGGAAGGTGCGGGTGAGCCGGTGGCGAGCGCCTTTTTCATCCATAAAATACAGCACCAATCCTTCGAGTGGGTCTTCAAATAGATCTAACAGCCATCCTGTGAACTCAGGCATGCATCTCTCGCAGTTCCTCAACGATCTGACGCAAACGGACGACCTCTTTGTGCTCTTCAAGCAGCATGGCCATCAGGAAGGTTTCGAGGGGCAGGGCATGGGCTGCATAGGCGGCTGCCGAGATGTGCTTCTGTGCGGCTGTGAACAGGTCATCGAAAACCAGCTGGTCGCCCCGCCGTAGAGCTCGCCGAAAACGCGCCAGGGCAGCTTCTTCGTTTAACATCAGTTGTGTTGCTGAGGGGAGTGTGCGTCCCATAGGTTTCTCCTTACGTTTCTTTGATGGATGTTTTGTGCCTAAAAGAGCGGCAATTGGTGGTCTGGTATCACCGGTGTTTCAAGTTCCCAGATATCATGGGCGGCTTCCAAAACCGGTGTGAGCAATTGCTGATCTTCCCCGGTGGGCGTTGTCCGGGACCGCGCCCAGATGGCAACCGGTGCGCCGGCGCTGATGCGCCTGAGCAAATTCAGGCTGTTATCCAGGATGCGCTGGCGTTTGGAAAGGGCAACATTTTCATCTAGAAAAGTTGACAGGAGGTCCAGGACGATCACAGGTGTGCCATCGATGGGTAATTCAGCCAGCATCGCTGCCATCTGGTAGCAGGTGAAAGCCCGTGAGAGCAAAACCTGCGCCAGGGCTTCATGGACCAGGTGCGTTTGCCGTCGCACGGCACGGGCGAGGGCATAGCCGTCAAAGCAGTTGCCGCCATCGACCACGATCACCCGTCCGCGCAAAGCCAGAGCTGCCAGCATGGTCATCAAGCTGGGTACGACAGCCCTGGGTGAGACCACCAGGGATATTTTGCCGCTTTGCGGCACCGGGAAGCGGATGATGTTTGTTTCCATATCCTAATGATACGATATAGAACAAATGTTCGATATTGTCCTTTGGGGTTAAACAGGGGGTAAAAAGGGGTTAAACGGCGGGGTTAACCTTGAACCAGCTCGCTGAAATCCCAATCCGAGAGGGCTTCGCGCAGCTCAGCCTTGCTGTGTAAATTGAAGCGGTGAAGCAGGTTGCGCATATGGGCTTTGACGGTCTGCGGCGAGATGCTTAGCCGGGAGGCGATCTGTCGGTTGGTAAAATCCAGGCAGGCAAGGGCAGCGATTTGCTGTTGACGGGATGTCAGGGCACGCCAGCTTTGCAGGTGTGTTTCTGCGATCTGTCGATCCAGCAGGGCGGCTTTCAGCAGTCCCTGGGCAACTTCACCGGGTGGCACGTCGCTTTTTGCCGCCAGCTGTGCCAGATATTCCGCCTCGGTGGGGCTCAGTTCCAGCACCAACAGCTGGGTGCGGTCTGTGGGGTTGATCCAGTGCACAAAATGCTTGAAAAGTGACATATGCTAATTATAATAGAATATTTGTTCTATTTCAAGGGGTAAAATGTCTCTTCAGATGGGGGAGAAAAATTGCCTAAAATCAATAAATTGGTTATAATCACCATCTATAGTGGCTATTCAGGTCCATTGGTTTTGGTCGCATATTAGTTAAGACGCCGAAAAATAACTAATCGTCAATGGTCTGGTTTGAATGATCTCTTTGAATCAAGTCCGAATCCAGATTATCAAGTAAGGATTGTATTGATGGTTGAGGTAGAGTTTGTCCATGAAATTCGTCCCAAGATTGTGGATGAATTCAGCATCTTGGGGGATTTTGTACCGCGCACACCTGCCATTGCCAGAGCTTATGATCTTGGAAAAGACCTTCACAAAGGCCAAATGAGATTGAGCGGGGAACCATATTTTGAGACTCACTGTGTTTGGATTGCACAATTCATGGATCGATTGGTTGAAAACGAGGCATGGACGATTGCTTCCCTGCTGCATGATGCTGTTGAAGACCAGGGTGAGAGCCTTGAGGCGATTCAAGAGATGTTCCCGGGTATTCTGGGAAAGCATATTGCTTATTTAGTCGACGGCGTCACTAAAATGAGCAACCCGCGTGATGGTCGTTCTCGTGAACTCGAAACCCTCCGGAAAATTGCAAGATTTCGCGATCCGGGGGTTTTTCTTATCAAATTAGCAGATAAAAGCCACAACATCATGACATTGGAACACATGTCACCCCAAAAACAACGTCAAAAGGCAAATGAGGCTATTCGGGCTTATGGAAAATTGGCGGGAATTTTAAATTGCTATCGCTGGCGGAGATGGCTGGAAGACATGGCATTCCCATATGCCGAGCCGGAAATTTACCAGTTTGTCAGAGGGGAAATTGATCCAGATCCACGTCTTGATCTTGGTTTTATCAATTCCATGCTTGCCCGATTAGGGAAGGAAATGGAAGATGAGGGTATTTCAGGAAATGTCCGGATCATTGTCAACGGTTACTGGCAGGCCTGGCAGAAATTACGACAAATGGCTCGGGATCGCCGTACATCTTTGAATAATTTTTCTGCTGTGAATGATATTGTCAGCTTCCGGATGCTGGTTGACAGTTCAAATGTCGGTGATTGTTATCGGCTTTTAGCCAGGGTAAACCGTCTTTTCAACCGCGATCTGGATCATGATCGTTTTGATGATTACATTGCCAGCCCGCAGCACGGCTACCAGGCTTTGCAGGTGACCGCCTGGCTGCCGGGGTTGGGTGCTGTTGAAGTAGCGATTGCCACGAAAGAGATGGAAGGTGAGAACCATTGGGGCGTTATTTATGCACTTCAGCATGGTAAATCGATCACACACTACAAGCCTATCCAAATCTTCACACCCACGGGCGGGACACGCTTCCTGCCGGATGGGTCAACGGTCTTGGATGCGGTCGCTTCCATCCAGGATTTCCTCCTTGATAAGATCAACTGTGTCGAAGTCAATGGTGAGACTCGTGCATTGAGCGACCCCATCCAACCGGGGGATGTGGTCAGGGTTGTCACACAGGGCAAAAGGATGATCCCAACCGAGGAGTGGCTGAAGTTTTGTAATCTTTCCACTGCCCGCCTCTTGCGATCGGTAATTGTCACCGTGGCATTAAAACAAACGGCGGAAATCGGACGCAACCTGATTAAACCTCTGCTGGCGGAACGTGGAATTGTGGAGTTGGAGGATGTTCAAATCCAGGAGAGGGTTAAATTTGAGAACTTCTTAAGCTCCCTTGCTGCTGCAAGTCTGGATGATTTCTATTCTGCCTTGGGCGGCGGTGCCATCCGGATTGACGATGTTAAAGAGGCATTTGATGAGGCCGGGATCATGCACGAGGTTCTGGGATGGACCACCATTAATATCGTGGGATCGAGCGATACCAACCGGCCGGGCGTACTGGCTTACCTGGCGGGGCTGGTTTCACAATTCGGCGGCAATATTTTGCGTACGGTTAATAACACATTTTGGGATGGTTCATTTACATTGCGATGGGTTATCCAGGGTCTGAAAGAAGAGGAAAAGCAGGAACTTCTTCAGACATTTCTGGAAAGTGAAATTCCGCTCAGCAAGGTTGATATCGTTTAAGAAACAACCTGAACTGAAGACTGCCTCCAGGGGGAATCTATCTGATTGTTAATCCTCGCTCAGTTCAGCCAGAAGGATCCAGACACCCATCCGGTCGATCGCATTTTTGGGAGCCCGGTCGTAATATAACCTGAAGTAACGATCCTCTTGCGTTTGCACATCGAAATAGAACTTTCCCACACCCCATGACCCTCGTTTGTTAGCGGCTTGCGCATGCTGCGGCTGCATGTTTTGCGCCATCCGACCGTGCCTAGAAAAATCCTTCCATTCGTAAAGGCAAGCTTTGATCTGAAATTCTTCATCTTGCCAGATGAATGAACCAGGGCAAGGCGGCGTTTTTGAATGGATTGGCTGTTGTGACCACCGAACGGAGATCGGTTCTGAAATATAGTGCTTGAGATTCAATGCCATCATGTCGATCAGAATAATTGTGGTTGGTAGGCGGGTCTATGTCCGTCTAATAGGATGAATTTTGTTGCTCTTTGGGTCGCAATACCTATTTTTTGCAGGCTGCTCATTTCTCTGATCTTATCATGAATTCGAATCTCACAAATCCTTTTCGCCGTAATTGGTCCGATGCCCGGAATCTTGATCAATTCCTGGTAATCCGCTCGGTTAATTTCAACAGGGCTTTCTATAAGATGTTTTTCAGCCCAGGATAATTTTGGATCTTTTTCAAGTTCAAGATAACCCTGGCTGATGAAGGATAGATCCTCAAGGTCAAACTGATAATCCCTCAGGAGATAAAAAGCCTGGTAGAGGCGGCATTGGCGCCAGATGTTCAGGGGCGGAAGATTCTCGAAAGGGGTGTTGATGACAGGTGTGAACTTGGAGAAATACGCTCGGCTGATCTTGAAATTTTTGTGAAGGCTGACTGAGGTCTGTAAAAGATCAAGGTCCGTTTCACCAACTGCGCCAACAACGAATTGTGTGGTGCTCGAAGGCCAGGCACCTTTCCAGGCAAGGTGTGGGAGGTATTCCCTTCGGATTTCTTCGATCATTCGTAAGGGCTCCAACAGTTGATTGAAGAAAATCTTGTGCGGTGCCAGCAAACCCAGGCTTTTCTCATTCGGTCCTTCTAAATTGATCGAGACCCGGTCTGCCAGCTGCATGGCTCTGAAAATCTGATCCTTCTCTGCGCCTGGCATGATCTTCAGATGGATGTACTCACGATAGTTGTACTTGTGGCGCAGGATTTCAGCGGTGGCGATGATCCTGTCCTGTGTCCGAACCCCACCTCCGGTGATGCCTGAACTGAGAAAGACGCCTTTGGCAACGCCTGCTTGTGATAACTTCACGATGGCTGATGCCAGTTCATCCGGGCTGAGGATGGCACGCGGTGTATCTCTTCCTGAACGGAAACAACAATAGTTACAATCGTTTTCGCATATCGAGGTTTGCATCGTTTTGAGCAGCGGGATGGTCTTTCCGTTGGGCAGGTGTGCCTGGGTGACGGGAAATTTTTCTTTGAGGGACATGATGGAAGCAGGGCAGTCTGAACTATCCGAGGTCAAGCGGACGTCTTCGGCAGCTTCAAAGGGCATATTCAGGGACATGGTCATCAATTTGTCGATGGAATCCATATCGCCTATTATAGAACAAATGTTTGAATTTTTCAATCCCCATTTTTTCTCGATCGGCGATTTGACGCAGGAGGATGTCTCTTCCGAGGTGGTAGCTTGAAACGGTTCCATGATACAATTTTTACATAAGACAGATCAGTGAAAAGGAAAGATAATGTGCGGACGTTTTACACTGACCCTCGATCCCGGTGAACTGCAAGAGCTTTTGAATCTGGGTCCGTTTGTTCATATAGTTCAGCCCCGCTACAATATTGCACCATCACAGCCGGTTCCAATTGTCAAGGATGCGGAGACACGATCAGTGGAGCTTTACCGCTGGGGACTGGTGCCTTTTTGGGCGGATGATCCAAAGATCGGATACCGCATGATCAATGCCCGGTCAGAAACAGCCCACGAAAAGCCCTCCTTTCGAGCGGCATTCAAATATCGGCGTTGTCTGATCTTGTCGGATGGGTACTTTGAGTGGCATGCCAGGGAAAAAGGCGCTGCGAAGACCCCCTATTTGTTTAAGCTCCAAAACGATCATCCCTTCACCTTTGCAGGTTTGTATGAGGTTTGGCAGCCGCCGGATGGCGGCGAATTGCACACCTGTACCATTCTAACCACGGCGGCGAACGAACTGGTCAGCCAATATCATGACCGGATGCCGGTGATGCTGGATGAAGAGGCACGCTGGACGTGGCTGAAGCCGGAGACGGATGCGAACACCTTGATGGATATGATGGTGCCTTACCCTGCTGATGAGATGAAGTGCTTTCCCGTTTCCAAGGAGGTTAATTCGCCAGAGAATGACCGTCCTGAGATCCTGACACCGGTCGATCCTTGAACCGGATCATGATTCAGGCGATATTTGATTCTTGACCATCTATATATAGGGTGGTAGAATTTCTTTCGCTTTAATAAGCGCCCCCATCGTCTAGGGGACCAGGACGCAGCCCTTTCAAGGCTAAAACCGGGGTTCGAATCCCCGTGGGGGCACCAGAACAGCTTCAGGATGTTGGAGCTGTTTTTGCTTTAAGAAGCCCTTTCAACACCATCGAGGTGCAGGTGTTAAAACCGAGGTCCCTGGTCCCCGTGGGGGCATCAGAACAGCTTCAGGATGTTGGAGCTGTTTTTGCTTTAAGAAGCCTTTTCAACACCATCGAGGTGCAGGTGTTAAAACCGGGGTCCCTGGTCCCCGTGGGGGCACCAGAACAGCTTCAGGATGTTGGAGCTGTTTTTGCTTTAAGAAGCCCTTTCAACACCATCGAGGTGCAGGTGTTAAAACCGGGGTCCCTGGTCCCCGTGGGGGCACCAGAACAGCTTCAGGATGTTGGAGCTGTTTTTGCTTTAAGAAGCCCTTTCAACACCATCGAGGTTCAGGTGTTAAAACCGAGGTCCCTGGTCCCCGTGGGGGCACAAAACGACTTTGACCAGCAGAGTCGTTTTTTTATTAGTTATTACAATGAGCCCTTTCAACACCATCGAGGAGCAGATGTTAAAACCGGGGTCCCTGGTCCCCGTGGGGGCACTAGGACAGCTTCAGGATAATGGAGCTGTTATTTTATTAAGGAGCCCTTTTCATTTATTGTGATGTTTGAAAGGTTTGCCTATTTTCTCTGTGGGGTAGAATAAAGACACCTTGTTTATGAGATTATCTTATGTCTGATCTTCAAATCATCCCTGCACGCCGGATCGAAGCTGAGCATTTTGAAAGCAATTCGCGCTTCTTAGCCAGCGGCGCACCGGCTTTTTCCGTTCAGGAAGCGCGTGACTTCATTGCCCTCATCAAGAACAAATACCCGGATGCCACCCATCACGTACCTGCCTACATCATCGGGCACGGCAGCTCGGTCACGGCACATTGCACGGATGACGGCGAACCCTCAGGCACCGCCGGGCGCCCGGTTTTATCCGTCTTGAAGGGTAGTGGGTTGGGGGATATCGTGGTGGTGGTCACGCGCTATTTTGGCGGCACAAAGCTGGGGACGGGCGGGTTGGTGCGTGCCTACAGCGAATCGGTTCGGCTTCTTCTGAATAAGTTACCGATCGCCAGGAAGGTGGCAACGACGACATTGATGTTCGTTGTCCCTTACGCTTTGTTTGAACGGACCCATCTCCTGATCAACAGTCATTTAGGTCTGGTCAGGGACGAGGTCTATGGGGCGGATGTGACACTGACCGTACGTCTGTCGGATGACCAGGTGGCGACTTTCAAGAACAGGATGATCGAGCTGACCCGGGGGCAGGTTGAGTTCATCATCCTTGAGCAAAATCCACAGACGATCATGCCGCTGATGAAATAAAAAAAGAGCGCTGTTTGATCAGCGCTCAACTGTGTTAATGAATCCGGAAATTTTCCTGGACGGTATAAAGCCGTTTATAGAGCCCGTTGTTCCCCAGAAGTTCCTCATGCGTCCCTTGCTCCACGATCTCCTTACCCTCAAGCACAACGATCTTATCGGCATTACGGATGGTGGACAGGCGGTGGGCGATTATGATGGTCGTTTTCCCTTTCATCAATCGCTCCAGTGCTTGCTGGATGAGCAGTTCGGTCTCGGTATCCACGGACGAGGTGGCTTCGTCCAGGATCAGGATCGGCGTGTTTTTAAGGACAGCTCGGGCGATGGACAGCCTTTGGCGCTGACCGCCAGAAAGTTTGACACCGCGTTCACCAATCAACGTGTTGTAGCCTTCAGGCAGGTTGGAGATGAACTCATGTGCGTTGGCGATTTTGGCAGCTTCAAACACAGCCTCATCCGAAGCATCAGGATTGCCGAACAGGATGTTGTCTTTGACCGTGCCGTGGAATAGGAACACATCCTGAAGCACGATGCTGACATGCTTGCGGAGCTCATCCAGTTGATAATCGCGAATATCCACGCCATCCAGGGTGATCATGCCGCTTTTGACATCATAAAACCGTGGGATCAGGCTAACCAATGTTGATTTCCCGACGCCTGTCGGACCCACCAGCGCAACCACATTCGAAGCTGGAATATCCAGGTTGATACTCTCCAAAACGACTTCGCCATCATTGTAGCTGAAATGAACATCTTCAAGTTGTAAGTGCCCCATGATTTTTTCGGGGAAGGTCACGGGTTTTGAAGAGCTAACAACCTCTGGCTCTTCTGAGAGCAGCTCTTCCACGCGGTCAAACCCTGCCATGGCTTCCTGGACCTGCTCCCAGGACATTCCCAAAGCCCTGATGGGTTGATAGAACATTTCAAGGTAAAGGAAAAAGGCAACCAGATCGGCTACCGGTAATACGCCTTGCAGTGCTAATCTGCCTCCGAAGAAGATCGCGATCAATTGACCGATCGAGGTTGAAAAATCGATAAAGGGTTGAAAAATAGCCATTAAGCGTAGTGCTGAAAGCATAGAGATCCGGGATTTTTCAATGCCGACCTCAACCCGTTCAAGCTGGTCGCTTTCTCGATTGAAGGCTTTGATCTCACGGATGCCGGCGATGCTGTCATTGAGGACGGCATTCAGATTGCCAACGTCCTTCTGCCGGTTCCTGAAGGCAGGCCGGACGACTTTTGCGAAGCCAACCAACGCGATGATCACCAGGGGGATCGGTGCCATGCTAAAGAGGGTCAGCTTCCAGTTCAGGCTCGCCAGAACTGCCGTGATGGCGAAGAAAGTGATCACGTTAACGAACACGTCAGGAATGGCATGGGCGATCATGCGTTCAAATAGATCAGTATCATTGACCACCCGCGACATCAACTGACCGGTTTGCTTATCTTCGTAGAAGCGCAGGGAAAGTTGCTGCATGTGTTCGTAGACATATTTGCGTGCGTCAGATACAACGCCCCATCCGGCAATGTGTGCCATATAGCTCCGTAGAAATTGAACCACGCCGCGAGCGATAAAGGTGATCAACGCGATCAGAGTTAAATAGCTGACGGTTTTCATGGTATCGGGTGATAGCTGTTCTTCTGTCACAAGTGCGATTAGCGTCCTGATCAGCCAGGGGATTAATAATTGCGCACCAACCAGCAGCAGCATGCTGAGGATAGTGATCGAAAGTGCCCAGGAATATTTTTTGGTAAAGCGTAATAAAAGTTTCATAACGTGTGAATTATACACACTTCACGCATAAAAACAAAATGAAAGTGAGAAAAGAATTGGAAATGGATTATTGTAAGTATGTATTAATTCAAGACGGATCAAGATGTTTGACCATGTTTTAGCATCGAATTGGTCCAATTGCGTGGGAGGGATTAGGTTGAGATAGTTAATCGATAGTTATGATGTTAACCCTCACCCTCAACGAGGGCGATGGTATTACGACATGCTTGTATCATTGCAGAAGTGTATTTGTGATTTCCTCACTTTTAACGAGTAGAAAGTTTTAATTTGTTCTTTGTCCACCGCTGGATAGCAACACGAATTTTTTCTACCAAAGCAAGGGAGAGGATTGGGGCGAGGGTGTTCGATCTCTCCCTCGCCCTGTGCTGACTTATTTAGTGAACTTCGAAGTTTTCCAGGAAGTGGCTGTAAAGATCCCAATCTTCCAGGTTACCGGTGTGCAAGAATACAATATTGAAGATACGACCATCTTTAGCAAAAAAGAAATGATCTGAAGGGTAGGATTGTTCGCTGGTATCCTGTCGCAGGTGGATCGCAGTCTGGCCACTGATGGTGGTATCCTCCAGCCTTTTGCCCATCAAGAGGTTGTTGCTTTCCAGCCAGGCGTCTAACACTGTGCCTGCTGGGAGAGTGAATTCAGGCCGATCAGGTGGATAGTTGATAAATATCATCGGCCAGTACGCATTGTCCACCAGCAGCCCTTGAACAGTTAGGGTTTGGCGTGGGTCATCGGCAGAAGTGATGATCGCATCCGTGGGGTAGTGAAAACTGAATCCGACCTCTTCATTTCGGTAAACTTGCCAACCATCTTCTGCGATCTCTGTAACCGGGTAGGCGTTGTCTTCCTGGCACTCGTCACGAAAGAAAGCCCATTCCTCGCATTCAGAGCCGTCATCAAAGATGCAGAAGCCAACCTGACCGCCGCTCTCATCTTCGCGAATCTCTAGTGTGCCGCCGTTTTCCACGCAAAAAACAGAAGCCGGATTGGGTAGGCCAGCTATAGGCGCCAGGCTGTCTCCTGGTTTGCATTTACCTTGATAAAAAGCCCATTCCTCGCACTCGCTTCCGTCATCAAAGATGCAATAACCAATCTGACCGCCGCTTTCATCTTCACGGATTTCCAGCGTGCCGCCGTTTTCCTCGCAAAAAACGGATGCTGGATTGGGCATGTCAGCTTTGGGCGCCAGGCTGTCACCGGGTTGGCATTCACCCCGATAGAAAGCCCACTCCTCGCACTCACTGCCGTCATCAAAGATGCAAAAGCCGATCTCACCGCCGGACTCGTCTTTGCGAATCTCGAGTTTGCCGCCTTTTTCTTCGCAGTGAACGGATGCAGGGTTTGGCATGACCGCTTCGGGCTTACATGATGTAAACAGGAGTGAAATCAAGACTAAACCAATCATCGTCATAAACTTTTTAGACATTTCAACCTCCACTCTTCCCATTCTGGGTATTTATTCAAAAAACAATATTTCCACCGCTAAAACACCAATAATTTGACGATTTGAATCTTTGACGAATTTGCTTATAAAAATGTTCCAATCATGGGTTATTTTTAGTTATGAATTATTCAATTGTGAAAGGTTTTTGGAAAGTTCGACAGTGCTGGACTTGGAATCATTTATATTATAGTCTTTATTTCAATTAATTGGAATATCAAGAGTAATCTTCCTTCTACCCCTTGGTAGTTGTACCAACCAATCAAAGAACTGATTGTATTTTGCGAACCACCGTGTTAAGAACATCAATTGTGTGTTGAATCCTTTGACCTAATCGTTGCGGAGCAAATCGTTTGTCATATTTAATGTAGAAAACATCCAAATCAGGTTTATTCTAATTTGATTGAACGGTGGAAAACAAAAAAAGGACTGACAGGCATGTCAATCCTTTTAGATTAACCTAATTAGCGAATTACAAGCCTAGCAGAACTGCAAGCTCATCCATGGCAGCCTGTTCCTGTTCATCGACCACAGACTTTGCACCGATCCCGAGGAAGCCACCTGTTTTTGTTTCTGCCACTTTCCGAGAGATCTCGAACAACCATCGCTTGAATCCATCTTCACCGGGCAGCCCTGTTGATGCGCTGACCGCATTGGAAATTAATATTTTTAATTCGTTTCGGAGCTCTTCAACGGTTTTTGACTCATACTTGATGGCCATCTCTTTGGCATCCTTCATAGCCATGTTTTTCATTGATTCAAGGACCTCATCTACCAATTCGCCATATCCGGATCCGCCTTCTTTTTGAGAAAGCTCCTGGGTAAATTTGCTTGCTGAAAAAAGTTCTTTAATTGATTCAGTTCCTCCACCGCTGGCTATGGATACAAAAGATGAGGCTGCACTCATTGCGTTGAAAAGATATTTCCAATTCTCTTCACCAACCTGTTCTTTAATACTCATATAAGACTCCTTTTTGATCGATTTATTTTGGATTGATAGCTTAATTATAAGTTACATTCCTGATTTTGATAGATTGCGAATTTTTAGGTATTGTTCAACAATCCGATGGTTTTATGTGGATATTTATTGTAATGAATTTTCTGATTGTGCCAGGCTCGATAAGAAAAACCGCTTGAATTTCAAGCGGTTTTCCATAGAGGGAGAGAAATATTGGAGATTGTTTGAGAGTCAAGTTCATGTTATCATCGTGCAGTTAACATGATAAATACTATCAAAATTATATAATATATTTTCTATCTTGTCAAGCCTTTACCCGGGGCAAATTTAAAGATCTTCATGTAAAGGATCATTTGCCCATAAAATAAATTTCAAAGGTTCAAGCTTAGCTTTCAACGATGCTTCGATGACTCCAGATGGTTTTCCGAATGTCGTTACTTTGCCAGATTGACATAGGACATCGGACTGCCATCCTTGTACAAATGCTGTGTTATTGCTGATGATACAATCAGCATTTGAACAGGTTGTTCATTACTTGCATTCTTGATGACCGTGCCCTTGAAACTTGTCATGTGTGCGCTGTCACCTTCGTCAAGACGAATCGGTTTTTTATTGGGGAGGGTGATGATCACGGAACCTTCTTTGATAAATATGAAGGTTTCGCCTTTATAAAGCTGCATTTCTTCATCTTGTGAACCTGGTGGGATTTTACCGAGAATCGCTTTTAGTGAGAGATTGTCCTCCGGTGAAAGCATGATCAGCGTAGGTTTGGTATCAAAATCAACTGTTGTGTAGTCCTCTGTTTGACTTTTGCGAACGATAAAGGCGTCCTCTTCTTCAATTTCCTGAAAAATCTGGAAGAGTCGAACATTGTAGAAATTTGCTAATTTATTAAGATTTTCAACGGATATCGATGCTTTGTCACGTTCTATGAGTGAAATGAAAGAGATAGAGAGTCCTGCCCCCTCTGCTACTTCATTGAGTTTGTAACCTTTTTGTTGTCTTAGCTCACGCAATTTCTGTCCTAGTGTGGCCATTTTAATCCTTTCTAATTTAACTTAACAGTATTTTACCTTTAATTATATAATATTTGAATATCTTTCAATAATATTACATAAGGTTTTTAATATATCCAAAGAATTTTGGTTATGGTTATAAAAAATTAATCAGAATAAAATGGTTAATCCTGTCCTTTTTATTCCACACGTGCTCCTGTAAATTTATGCTCATACGCCTATTTGCGCTCGATCGAGGGTGAATATTGGTTTTTAGGTTATGATTTCATCATTCAATCCGATATTAATGATTGACGGAAGGTTCATCAATGCTAAAATGAGTATATACTGAACCAAAGGAGTTAATGATGAGTGATCAAGATCGGCCAAGTCCTACGGTTGAGGATTATCTGGGTGTGATCTACACACTTGACCGGGATGAGGAGAGGGTGATTGCTGCCCGTCTGGTGGAATCATTGGATGTCTCAGCACCGACCGTCACCGCCACACTTCGCCGTATGGTACGGGATGGATGGATTGCGATCGATCAGGAAAAAGAAATCAGATTAACAGATGCCGGAAGGCTGATGGCAATGAGTGTGATCCGTCGGCATATGTTGACGGAATGGATGCTCGCCCGCGTATTGAAATTGCCACTTTCTGAGATTCACCATGAAGCCCACCAGATTGAGCATACCCTTTCAGCTGAGGTGGAACAGCGTCTGCAATTAGAAATGGAAGATCCACAATGCTGCCCCCATGGGAATCCCCTACCCGGGTATGAGGACCAGGTGAGTTATTGGATGGCTTTGCCAGAGGTGGAACCAGGAACAAACGTTATCCTGAAAAGGATTCATGAAAACCTTGAAGCCAATTATGACCAAATGGCATTTCTTGATTCGGTCGGTCTGATGCCTGGTGCTGTTGTGTGCGTGGTTGAGGTTTTACAGTTCAATGAAACCATTCACGTTCAGGTGAGGGGTCAAGATGTGACGCTGGGTTTACACCTTGCCGCAAACTTGTTTGTTTCACCTCTTTCTTCCAATTCACACTGATCGAGTCACTGTTACTTTTCAACGATACGAGGAAAAATGATCAAAATGCATGAACCAAAAATATCCCTCTTTGACCTTTCAGACCCCATTCATAAAACAGCCTCTGACTTGTTTGATGTGGGGCGCACTCTGCCAATCATCAGTCCCCATGGGCATGTCAACCCTGAATTATTTGCGAATGAAATGGCGCGTTTTACGGATCCTGCAAGTTTATTCATCATTCCTGACCATTATGTTGTTCGGATGCTAATTTCTCGTGGGGTGACATTTGAACAGCTTGGCATTTTCCCAAAGGGAAGCGAAGGGTTGCAGTGTGACCCACGGGAGATCTGGCAAATCTTCTGTGACCATTTTTCTGCATTTGATGGAACACCAACGGGAATGTGGATTGAAAATGCCCTGGCGATGGTCTTCGGCATTTATGAAAAGCCGACCTCTCAAAATGCCAATTCTTTATATTATATGATCCAGGACGCCATCGATCGCCTCGATATGACGCCGCGCTCCCTCTTTGAAAAATTTAATATTGAAGTGCTCTGCACCACCGATGATGCCTTTGATTCGCTTGATGTACACCAGGTCATTCAAAAATCCGGATGGACAGGACATATCAAACCGACATTTCGGGCAGACCGGCTGGTTCATATCGAGCTTCCAAATTGGTCAGATCATATCCATCAGCTCGAAGAGGTAAGTAAACGCGAAATTTCCACCTACGCCAGCTTTATCCAGGCTTTTGAAGACCAACGGGCACATTTCAAAACGATGGGCGCGGTGGCAACTGACCTATCGGTAACCACACCTTTTACCTGTCACCTATCCCCAGGAACTGTTGAACAGCTTTTTCAGAAGGGGATAAAAGGGTCCCTCTCCACGGATGAGCAAAACCTTTTTATTGGGCATATGATTATTGAGATGGCGAGGATGAGCAGCGACGATGGCTTGGTGATGCAGTTGCGGGCGGGACCTTTTCGGAATTATCAGACAGCTGTGTTTGAAGGCTACGGTGTAGATCGAGGGTTTGACATACCCGTTAGGGTGGAATGGCCTCGTAATTTAAAGCCTTTGCTGGATTCCTTTGGTATGGACCGCCGTTTGAGAATGATCCTGTTTACGCTGGATGAAAGCAGTTATTCACGAGAATTAGCACCGTTGGCAGGTGCATTCCCAACGATTAAAATTGGTCCTCCCTGGTGGTTTAATGATAGTCCGAACGGCATGATGCGCTATTTTGAGGGGGTTATGGAAACGGCTGGCATTGATAACACGGTTGGTTTCAACGATGATACCTCTGCTTTTCTTTCTATTCCTGCCCGGCACGATCTTTGGCGGCGGATGTCAGCGCTCTGGTTGGCAAAACTACATCATCAAGGTCAAATTAGCCGTCAGACTGCTGAAATGCGGATGGCTGACCTTTCTTACCATCTTGCAAAAAGGGGATATAACCTCGAGGATTAATGATTAAGCCGGGTTCAGATTGTGAACCTTGGCATACATTGCCGGCACCTGGGATTTTAAATGGTCATGATCTGTTCGCCAGGCAAAGGAATTACCAATGCCGCCGTATTCAAACGCCACGATCTCAGGTTTGCGCCATTTCTGATTCCTGATCTCTGATAGTGCCCACTCGAAAATCTCCCAATCTTCATCCATCAATTCAAAGTGATCCGTTAGGATTCCACGAAAGCGTTTCACACCGGTAATATGCAGTTCAACAAGCCGGTCCAGCGGCAATGATTGAATGTAATCCTTAACATCAATCCCAAGCGTGTCCGCAGTGATGCGGGCGTGGGAGAGATCGAGAAGAAGCATGCAGTCGGTATCAAGAATCACTTCCGAAAAAACGTCGCTGCGGGTTGCTGTGCTCAGATAGGGTGTGTCACGGGTATAGGGGAAATGTTCCAAGGCAACATGTGTTGTGCCAAGCTGTTGCGTCATCAAGTTTAGTTCTTTACGCCAGAGATGATTGATTTCGGTCACTTCTTTTTGGCTGGCGGGATTGAAATGACGGGGTGTTACGAGGTGGGTGTTGATATGGGGTGTGCTTGTTTGCTCTTGCAAACGTTTAATTCGCGCAAAATCGGTTGCAAAGGTTTGTCCTAAACCGGTTTTCAAATCAAAGTGAATCGTGATCGGACCATGAGGTTCTGCTTCCTTGAGCATCCCTTCCCAATCAGGGCATTTTATCAGGTCAACTTTGATCGCGGTTTCTTCAAGCAGATGGACCAGTGGATAAGAGAAATTGACAGCAAGACGCATAATTGAAATTCTAATCAATCTACATCAAAGGAATCTTCGGGATGCCAGGCTGGGACGCACACGGCTAAGAAAACAAGTTCATCATCATTCTGATTGGAGATCTGGTGCACTTCCATCGGTTCAATGAGTACAGCTTCACCTGGCATCAATTCAATGGATTTCCCATCAATGTTCATTATGGCAATACCAGAAAGGATCCAATACGACTCCTCCGATCCCTTGTGGTAATGGGGTGCAGATGAATGGCCTGCTGGAAGGGTGACTCTTGCCAGGCTGTGGCTTTTTGCACCGCCAGCCACCAATCCGAGAATTTCTTGCAGATTTTCTCCTTGGGGGTTAACCATTTCGGGTGGAAAATATTCTTTTTTGGAAAGGATCATGAAGGTCTCCTGAGTTTCGAGTTATGTTATCCTTGGTCCTGGCAGCTTCGGTTTCTGGGAAGTATTATGGACTTGTCTTCAGCGCCTCAGGACGATTGAAAATATCATATTGTGCTTCCAATTCCTGGCGGAATTGCTTTGTGTAAAGATTGTAATATTTTCCCTTATTATGGATCAATTCTTTATGCGTTCCCATCTCCGTGATCTGGCCATTTTCAATCACAAAGATTTGGTCTGCTCTTTTGATTGTGGAAAGCCTATGTGCGATCACAAAGGATGTTCGGTTTTCCATCAATCGTTCCATGCCTCGCTGGATCAGTGCTTCCGTCAGCGTATCCACAGAACTTGTTGCTTCATCCATGATGAAAACTTCCGGTTCTGCAAGGATAGCCCGGGCAATGCTGATCAGTTGTTTTTGACCGACCGAGAGCAGGTTTCCGCCTTCGCCGACGTCCTGATCATAACCATGGTCAAACCGCATAACAAAATCGTGTGCTCCGGCTAGTCTTGCCGCTTCCTCAATCTCTTCATTGGTTGCATTTAATCTTCCATAACGAATGTTATCGAGGATGGAACCTGAGAAAAGGTGGGGTGTCTGAAGCACGATCCCAATCCGGGATTGAATATCCTGGAGCTTCATATCCAAATAATCTATGTTGTTAAAATAGATCGTCCCTTCGCTGGGTTCATAAAACCGACAAAGCAGGTTAACGATGGTCGTTTTCCCGCCTCCGGTAGGACCAACCAAAGCAACCATTTCGCCCTGCTTGACGTGAAAATCCAGACCTCGCAAGACCGGATCGTTTTCCTCGTAATGAAAATGGACATTATCGAAACGAATATCGCCTCTAAGAGACTCGATATCCACTGTATTGTAGCGATTTTTTACTTCAGGCTCTGTATCAATCAGGCTGAAAATCCGTTCAGCGGAAGCAACCGCATTTTGCATATGAGCGTAAACACGGGCTAAATCTTGAATCGGCCACATGATGAAGGTGATGTAAGAAACAAAAGCCTGGATTCCGCCAATGGTCATCGCACCGGTTTGTACCTGGGAACCACCTCGCCACAGGACAATGCCTAAACCGATCGCACTGATGATCTGGACGGTTGGCAGGAAGAGGGCTGAAAGCCAGGCTGCTTTGAAACTGGCTTCATACATGCCATCTGTAAGCTCTGAGAATTCCTCAAGGTTGTCATCTTCACGAGAGAGTGCTTTGATCACCCGCACGCCGGTGATACCTTCATTGAAAGCACCGGTGATCCGCGAATTCATCTTTCTTGACTGTCGATAGTGGTAAAGGATATTCGAGCGGAAACGGAATGCGACAACAATTAAGACAGGCAGCATGAGTATTACAATGAGGGCTAATTTCGGATTGATGATAAACATAAAGACAGCTGAGGTGGAAATGTTGATCACTGCCCATGTTGAATCAAGGATTCCCCAAGTCATAAGATCAGACAGTCTTTCCGTATCCGATGTCAATCTCGCCATGATCCATCCAACAGGCGTCTGGCTGAAATAGGAGAGCGAAAGCTGCTGGAGGTGGTTGAACATACTCTTTCGTAAATCGTAGCGAACACGTTCAGCCAGGATTCCAACAAGATAAATGAAGCCAAATGTAAAAATAGCCTGGAACAGGACAACACTGCCGTAAAGGATGACGGTTCTGACGATCGCCTCGCGGCTTCCTGCGATGATCCCATCATCGATAATGCGTTTACTTAGAAAAGTCGTGTAGGCATCAATGGCGGAAACAAGGGCAATACAAACCAGGAAGCCTAAAACGGCTTTCCAGTGAGGTTTGAGGACTGAAAGCAAACGCTTAAATATATGACCGGTAAGTTTTCCGTATTCTCTTTCTTCTAATTCATGATAAGTCGACACTGGAGATTTCCTTTTCTAACTCAACTTCAATGCGTGTCTGGATATCAAAGATATCACGATACATTCCACTCTGTTTCATCAATTCTTCATGGGTGCCTTTTTGAACAATTTCACCCTTATCAAAGACTAAAATGAGGTCTGCATCCATGACACTTTGTATGCGATGGGCAATGATAAAGGTGGTTCGGTCTTGCATAAGGTGTTCGAGTGCTGAACGGATATGTGCTTCTGTTTCTGTATCCACACTTGAAGTGGAATCATCCAGAATGAGGATGCGTGGGTTCTTTAGAAGCGCTCGAGCGATCGCCACCCGCTGCTTTTGTCCACCCGAAAGTGTAACCCCACGCTCCCCGACCAGCGTCTCATAACCTTTTGGAAATTCTGTGATCACATCATGGATGGCGGCAAATTTTGCAGCCTGGATTATTTCATCGTCGCTCACCTCGCGATGGACGCCATAGGTGATGTTTTCCTTTATCGAACGTGAGAACAGGAATGGCTCCTGTTCAACAATCCCAATTTGTGAGCGCAGGAATTTTCGGGTATAGCGAGTCAGGTCAACGCCATCGAGGGTGATGACACCTGAGGTTGGATCATAAAAACGGGGCAGCAAATTGACCAATGAGGTCTTGCCTGAGCCGGTTGATCCAAGCAGGGCAATCACATTCCCGGGATCACAGGTGAAGCTGACATGGTCGATAACTGGGTTACTCTGTTCATACTCAAAACAAACATCGTCGAAAATGATCTCACCGCGAACGTTTTCCTCCGGATGGAAGTCGCCTTCAGTAAGCGGTTCACGGTCTTGCTTGAGGATTTCCGCCACACGACTGTAAGATACAATTCCTGTGGATGTCTGAACGATCAATCTGCCGAGATTGCGTACAGGCCAGATGATCAAGATAACCAGGGAGGCAAATGCCATATAGGTGCCCACTGTGATCGTCCCATTGTAGGCCATAATCGCACCCACAAAAAACGCTGTTAGCATTTGTGCGGCACAAATTGTGTCTGAAACCGGCCAAAACAAGGAGTGAATGGATAAAAGCTTTTTTCCAAGCTTAAATTTTTCCCAATTTTCCTGATCAAATTTGTAACTTTCGTAGCTTTGGCGGGCAAAGGCTTTAACCACTCGAATCCCGGTCAGATTTTCCTGCAAGCGATTGCTTAATGAAGCTTCTTGTTCCTGATATTTTTCATATGCTTTGGAAACCCGAGAGAAAAAATAGATTGAGACCGCGATGATCAGGGGGATCGACACAACGGATATTAATGCCAGTTTTGTGTTAAGCCGAAGGATGGCAACAAAGTTGACAATGAACATCAACAAGATCCGGCCGATCCCAATGGCTTGTTCACTGTAAAAACGGTTGATCGCGTCCACATCCGAGGTGGATCGGGAAATGAGATCACCTGTTTTGGATTCAGCATGGTAGGCATAGGGCAGTCTTTGCAGATGGTCAAAAAGATAATTGCGCAAGCGGCGAGTGCTTCCCTCAGCTGTTTTTGAGGAAAGCAAACCTGAAATAAAAGAAAACCCGCCTTGCAGAAGCGAGAGGCCAATAAAAAGCAAAACCAATTTGACCAGGTCAGGTCCGTAATTGCCAGGGATGATCACGTTGTCAATAAATTGTCGCAGGACCAATGAAATGCCTGTTCTTGAAACGGTTGCAATTGCAAGAGCAATCGTTGCACCAATATACAGCCACTGATACCCCTTCATCAGGCGAAGGAGTCCAATCAATCGTTTTTTTGTGATCGTTTTACTGAGATCGATATCGTAATAAGTCTTTTTTGACACTGTTATGCTACTCCATGTTATGGACGAACAAATTAAATCATAAAACCTTGTTTGGTTCAGTCTGCATTCTGGAAAAAAGTAATTCAGACATGCTAATATAAAGAATCATCTTATTGATTCCTTTTCTTGTCAATAAGTGAGGTTTTAATTTTGGATTGTTCCCGAGGCTACAAGTTTACCTTGGAGTTGGAACCAAGTCAAATGTTAAAAGGTGATCCGCTATGGTTATTCAACTGGTAAAGGATTGAAAAAAAGCGCATTTCGCTATTGCATTAACTGAGAATTTTTAATGAACGCGGTGACATATTGATAAGCAAGATCCAATTCCTTATCAAGCAGGATACAATGGTCGCTTTTCTCCATGTGGATGTGGCATTTCGGATTTGCTCTTATGCCATCCAGCACGACTTGTGCAGCATCAGGTGCAATTGATCGGTCATATTCACCCGTAAACACAAAGGTGGGGTGATCGATCAAAAACAGCATTTGGCGCGTGTGCATTTGCAGTTTGAAAAGTTCAACCATCGATCGGACCGGATAGACATTGTAACCTTTCCAGGCTAAGCCATCATCCTTGTCAGATTTTTTCAGATATTTTTTGAAGGGAGCCAGCAGCCAGGAAAGCCATAAATGCTTGACTTTAATTGCTGGTGCGAACAGACAGATTCCTGCAACTTCTGGATGCTGCGCTGCCAGTTCAAGCGCTAGGAGGGCACCCATCGATTCGCCGATCACATAAATGCGATCACACTTGTCTAAAAGCTGCTCATAGGCGGTCTTAACACTTTCTACCCACATTGGCCAGCGGGCATTGTTCAAATCATCCGGATGTGTGCCGTGACCAGGAAGGAGCGGTGCTGAGATCGTAAGCCCTTCATCCTTGAGCTTTTCAGCCATCAGGCGCACTTCTGCAGTGGTGGCAGTGAATCCGTGGATCAGTAAGATGCCTGTTTTGCTGCCTTCCCAAAAGAAAGAATCTCCTTCCAGCTGTGGATTTCGAAAAAATGCGTTGTTATTCATGGTTTACCTCTGTCATAGTCCGTGTGGATGCGGGGAGAATGGCGATGCGTGCATCTTGGGGAAGCCTGGTCAACATCCAATCAATAAGCGATTGAAGTAAATGGGGGGGGCTGGGGGTTAGTTTCCACTGTTTCACCTCTTTTGGTGGAATCTCTGACACCAGGACGATATTGACTCTTACAGCGTCTCGTGCAATCTGGAATGCCTTATGCGGTCCAACCTGGAAAAAACCCCGATCGAAATGTTCAAGGATCGCTTGTTGTGATTGTGCCGCCCGAGCATAATCTTCAAAGGAAGCACTGCCAGATCCTTCGGGACAAGCAGCAAGCAAGATCACCCAGCCGCCATCTTTGGTGATCCGGGCAGCATGAGTCAACCCTTTTTGCGCCTGATATAAATTGATGTCCTTGGGTGCACCGCCTGGAGATGCAATGACAAGATCATACGCCTTTGGCATGCTTACGCCAAAAACCTGCCGGATTTTGGGGATGGCTGCATTCATCACAAAGGATGGACTGCCGAAGTATACATCTATAATTTCCTTGCGCTCATTCAAGACCGTTCCCAGGCAAAAGCGAAGATTTATTTTTACCCCAATTTCCTCAACTTCCTGGCGCATTGGATTGAGATGAAAGATGCCGGTTTTTGCCTGAGGATGGGTGAGCATGGCGTGGTTCATATCAATCGTTTCTCTGCTCGCTAAACCAATCACAGCTGTCTTGGCACCGCCCGAAAAACCCATGAAGTGGTGGGGTTCAATGTTTCCCACAGCCATCTTAATCTCATTGTGAAAAAATTCAGCATTGATCTGGATCGGCGTTTGATGGGTGGTTTTTCCAAGATCGACCATGGGTGATTTATCGCAATCGTGGACCACAACCCGGTAATTTTGGAGGATATCATCGCTGAGAATGCGCGGTAATTCTGAAGGCTCCATCGGCGTGTGCGTGCCTGATCCCACATAAAGGGTGATCTTCTCTCGTTCAAATCCCAATCCGTCCAGGTCTTCGAGTAAGACATTGAGTGGGTTGGGCGTGGATACAGGGCGGGTCTTGTCGTTGATGGCAATCGCAATGGTCGGAGAATGATCTAAGTACTGGTATCGAAGTTTGTTCAGGGGAACTTTCAAAACCTGGTGAATCTTGTCGATCGGATTCTCAAGGATCGGTGCTGGAGCGGGATTCAGTTCATCCGTCTCAAAATATGCTGGAATTTGAAACGATAAGTGCGTTTGGCCAAAGGGTAAAGAAAACTGTCTCAATTGATACTCCCAACTTAATTTATCTATGGTAAGGAATCGATGGTTTTGTCAAAAGAAAATTATAAATTAGCGTCCGTTAAGTGATGAGCTGAAAAAGTGTATAAAAATTTTGATTCCTTTTGCCTGTTTTTTCTTGCATTAGCAGTCATTTTTGGGGGATAGGTTGATTGTCTAGGTGTTTATTCTAAACTTTTTTTGTCCGATAAGCGACTCCAAATGTTTGAAAGCTTATATTTCTTGAAACCTACCTTTATTGAAAAACCTTCGATAATTATAACGTATCAAACTTCAAAACCTCACTTTATCCAAATAGTGGGGCGCTTTCCCCGATTAAAATGGAATATCCAGATGATCTGTGAGAAAACCCTCAAGTTCATCGACATCAACGAACTTGTGGGCAAGCCAGCCTGCTTCCCTGGCTGCTTTGATGTTGGCCAGTTGATCATCAATGAAAAGGCATTCCCCTGGCACCAATTGGTGAATACTGCAGAACCTATCGTAGATTTCTCTTTGCGGTTTAACCAATTTCAAATCTGATGAGAGCGTTATGCCTTTGAATCGTTTGAATATGTCTAAATAGGTCTCAAATGTGTAGTAACGTGAATTTGCATTTGACAAAAGATAAAGGTCAAATCCTGCCGCATCTAACCGCTCAATCAGGTTATGGATCCCTGGGATGTAGGGTTGGTCTTTATGCCAGTTTTGCAAAATCCAATCGATTTTTTCGGCATACATAGGATAACGTGAAGCTAATTCTTGATAGTGCTCTTCAAAAGTGAGCGTCCCCTGATCCAACATCCGCCAGCCTTCGGACTGGAAGATTTCCTTCAAAAACAGATCCTTTTCGGCCGGGTCCGTAAAGACTTTCGAAACGATCCTGCTGGGGTTGTAATCAAGAATGACATTACCCATATCAAAGACGATGTTCTTGATTTTGTGTTTATGTTGTGCGTCTTTCATCGGATTATTTATAATTTCCCTTTTGAAATGAAATTTTCTCCCCTAATCATACTGTAAATCTGGCGTATAAATAACCTTGAGTCATTTATTGTCTGATTCTTTGGTATTAAAACCGGTTGGTTAATTAGAAATGGGAAGAAATTACCGGAAAAATTGAGATTTGATCGCTGAATAATCTTTTTGTGTGATCCGATCTAAGATTTCAAAAAAACGAGGTGTGGAGCGAAAATCCCCATCTTCCAACTGGACATACGCATTCAAAAAGGCGTGAAAATCCTCATCACCGATCGTGTCTCTCAAGGATTCCAGGAACCTGACGCCTTGCAAGTATATGGTATTTACGTAGGGTCTGTATCCATCAAATTCATAGATGGAGGCATTGATCATCCCGATAGGATCATATTCATAAACTCTAAAGTCCCACCACCAGGGAACGAGTTCAGGATAGTGAATTTCATAATAAAGGAGTTCACTGTAGGTCGCTAAAGCCTCATCCAGCCAGGGTTCTTTGGCTTGATCGTTATAGATCATCCCATAAATCCATTGATGTGCAACTTCGTGCACCACGAGCAGTTCGTAATAATTCATAGGGGTGTTGTCCGCTGTTTTAAAGTACCACGAACTGAGAAAGAACAGCCCATCCCCTTCCAATCCATCCAGAATGTCTGTCTCAACAATGCTTACAAAACTGCGCTCATTTGGACCATAGATTTCAGTAAAGGTTATCCAGGCGCTTTGTGCTATTTCTGCCGCCCTTTCTGCCAGATGCTGATGCTCGGGAAAGGTATAGGCCATAACGGTCACCCGGTCAGATTGAGCAGTTGCCGTTTGATATTCAGGGCTGATGGCAAGATAGAAATTTCGGACGTTTTGGGCGGAATATTGATAGTGATTTCTTTCTTGCACCAGGACAGGCGCACTTGCAGCAATGACATAAGTCGCTTCAGCGGGCAAGACGTGCAGGTCAAGATTAATGTCGTTAAGGGGGTAAGCCAGGTATTCACCCACGGTCCCCGGTGTATTGATCAGCCAACCTCGTTCTGGGAGGAAGGGTGGGATAAAGGGATACCAATCTGCCAGGCATAGTTGACGTAAAGTGAGCCCAAAAGCACCTTCCTGATAGGGTATTTGAAGCTTGAATTGGATCTGGATCCTGATGGTTTGCCCAGGCAACAAGGCTGGTTCCAGTTGGAGATATACATCTGTATCTTGATTTTGAATGGTGAAATTAAAGGATTCAGGCAAAATGGTGAGCTGGTCCAATTGAATGGTGTTGGGATAGATTGCTGGTGGGATGATCATAGGGATATCGGCGAGTGTTGAACCAGTGTTATTCGTATAGCTTATCGTCTGGTCAGCTGAGATATGATGGTTTGTCATGTCCAATTGGACAGAGAAATCATACTGCGGACGAGGGTATTCTTCTGAACCATCAAATGGTATTAATTCTATTTGCGTTGGCCTGATGGCGATTATTTGCGCGGTTTCTTTGGCTGGCTCAGTTGGTTTGATCAGATGATCAGGTTGGGTGGGCTGTGCAGTTTCAACGACAATGGGGGTTTCCATTGAACAGCTTGTTAGGGAAATGATCAAACACAGGAGGAGCAAATGGAAAAACCACAGGCTTTTACTCATAACGGCTGATCAAATTTTTGGATCTCAATCGGATAACCATCCGGGTCTTCAAGAAAAAAATGGTAAATCTGGTATTGTGGGTTGGCTTTCGGCTGATCGACCAGGGGTAAACCTTTACTTATTAAATAACGATACCAACCATCCACATCATCACTCACCAATGTAAGGATCACCTTGCGACCAGGATCCATAGGTTGGATATGCTCACAGAATCCGAGGAAGGCATCAGGAGCTGTTCTAAAGATCAAGCATGTCCCCTGGTCCCGCACCAGTGGCAGCCCTAAAAGATCGCAATAGAAATGGTATGTTGCACCCAAATCCCTTGCATGCAAAAATGTAATTTGTTGTGAAAGTTGGGGTCTGGTCATCTTAAATGGCTCCTCTAAAATTGATGGGAATACCATACAGATCGATCGCATCATTTATTTGATGTACTGTCATGTATGTTCTTTTCACCCAGGATTACAGGTAAGGATGATTTGATTTTATTTAATGATATCGCGAATCTGTCGATAAAGTGGTTTCAACCGATCGTACATCTGTTTGTAAATTTTTTCATAGAGCTCGGTATAGAGTTTATGATTCTCAGGATTCGGTTCGAAGGTATCACCCAAGCGGGTCATTTCATCAACTGCGGACTTGAAGTCAGTGTGCAGACCCAATCCAACCGCCACATTGATGGCTGCCCCAAGCCCGGAAGCCTCATAGATTTGTGGGCGGGATACTGGCAATCCAAAGACATCTGCCGTGATTTGCATCACGCCATCACTCTGGCTGCCGCCGCCGGCAACGCGCAAATCTGTGATGGGGATATGTGATCTTTTTTCGGTTCGCTCAGCGCCCTCACGCAAACTATAGGCTAAACCCTCAATGATCGAGCGATAAAAGTAAGACCGGTTATGGACATCTCCGAAGCCAATGATGGCACCCTTGGCTTCTGGACCGGGTACTTTTAGCCCTGGTGACCAGAAAGGCTGCAAAATCAAGCCATCTGCCCCTGGCGGTGATGCTTTGAGGAGCTCATCAAATAATTCTTCAGGCTCAATATCTCGTTGAGCAGCTTCCCTTCTTTCATCCTGACCAAATTCCTCTTTGAACCAGGAAACCAGCCAAAAGCCGCGATAGATTTGAACTTCCAAAGAATAGGCACCGGGTATCGCGGCAGGGTAAGGCGGGATCAGTGGGATCACTTCCACATATTTTTTATGGGTTGTGTTGATGGTTGCTGTTGTCCCATAACTGATGCAGCCCATATGGGGTTCCACACAACCTGTACCGATCACTTCTGTGGCTTTATCGGCTGCTGTAGCAATCAGCGGAAGACCCTCAGGTATGCCGGTTGCCAGGGAAGCCTCTTTGCTAATGTGACCCAGTAACCCTGTGGGTTGAACCAATTCAACCAATTTTTCTGGACCGATCTGAACTGCATCCCACTTCCAATCCGAAGGCTTTGCCCAGGTTTGGTTTTTATAATCAAATGGAAGATAAGCAACCTGGCAGCCAACGGAGTCCTTTAAATTCCCCGTTAACTTTTGGGTTAGAAACCCCGATAAAAGGATGAATTTATCGGTCTTATCCCAGATCTCAAGCTGATTTGTTTTTAACCAATTGGCTTCAGCTTCTGCCTGGAAGTATGCGACTGTTTCTTTCATGCCTGAAATTGCAAACAAGAAACCCCATAAGCCACCCACAGGTTTGATGTTCTCTGTTCGACGTTGGTCCAACCAAACCATGGCTGGGCGAAGTGGATTACCGTTTTTATCAAGGTTCAACAGGGTCGATCGTTGTGTGGTTAACCCCACACCAACAATTGCTTCCTTATTCACATGATCCATTTCCCAAAGTCCCTGGCAGGCAGCGCAAACACCCTGCCAAAAGACATCCGGATCCTGTTCCGCCCAGCCTGGTTTTTTGGAATAGTAAGGCTGGATGGGAATCCGTTTCTTGGCAATGAGATTCCCATGCAAATCGAAAATTAGTGCACGCACGCTTTGTGTGCCGTTGTCTATTGCCAGGATCTGTTCCTTGCTCATGGATGCCTCCTTGTGGCTAAGTGTTCTTATCTTAATTGTTTCGTATCGACTAATTTCCTTCGGGATTTCCTTCCATTTAGCCTGGCAGGAAATAATTCTTTCGCCAAATTGTTTCATAACGAGCTGTTTCGGTTTGCCAGGTTTCATCTGACCAGCCTAAAGGCGTTTGAACGAGCTTGCGGATCTTATCCATCTGATCAAACCCACCCAGGGGCATCAGCAACCCCATGCGGACACGCCTGAGCAGAAGATCATCCAGATGAACAACAGCCTCATTTTCAGCTGCCCACCGCAATTCTGCCCAAAATTCTGGCATAGGATCAATTTTTGTTAGTTCTTCCCTTGAGGCGTTTTCAAAGAATGAATTAACGTCCTTGCCTAAACGGCCGGCCATCATGATCCAATCCGGGTTGGTGAGGTCTTCTGGGCGGTGTGGTTTGGGATGAATGAAGCATGGTGCCCGATGAGAGAATTTTGGTTGATGCGGCAGGCGGTCCCGGACAAAATTAAGCACATCCGCAGCCATAACCCTGAAAATGGTGAGTTTGCCGCCAGCTACAGTGACCATTCCGTTTTCCTCCCAGATTTGATGGGCACGTGATTCTTGGGATGGCGTGGGCGCATTTGTGTTGATCACAGGACGCAAGCCTGAAAAGGTGGAAATGAGATCATCCTGGCTTACAGGAAAATGGGGGAAGGCAAACTGTGCTGCTTCCAGCAGGTAATCAATTTCCTCTTGCGTGACTTGCGTTTCACCATCATTGCGGTCATGGTCCAAGTCTGTTGTGCCAATCATGGTTCGATTTTCCCACGGAATGGCAAATAGAGCGCGGTTGTCTTTGGGATGAAGCATGGTCATTGCAGTATGAATGGGCAGTTTCTCTTGAGAAAAAATCAGGTGGCTTCCACGCAATAAGCGCAGCTTTGGTGTTCTGTCCATTTTTCCCCGGATCTCATCGGACCACGGTCCGGTTGCATTGATAATTATTTTGCCCTGAATTTCAATTTGTGCAGGGTTAAGCTGCCCGGACTTATCCTCCACAATAACCCCTTCCACCTGACCACTATTAGCGCTTAACAATTCACTCACATATGCATAGTTGAGTGCCTTGCCCCCATAGCGAATTCCGTCCATGATCACGCGTAAGACCAGCTGGGAGTCATCAACCAGGGCATCAAAATACTTAATCCCGCCGATAATCCCCCCTCCTCTTACTGCGGGGAGGAAACCTATCACTTGTTCGCGATCAAGTGAGCCGTGCTGCCATTTGGGTACCAGCAAGTCATAAACGATCACCGCAATTTTCATTAATTTCGCTTCTTGCGGTTTGTTTTCATAGGAAGGGAAGATGAAAGCCAATGGATCCACAAGTCCATCAGACTCGCGCAGCATCCTTTCCCGTTCTTTTACTGATTCCCTGACGACATCAAATTGATGATTTTTCAGGTAGCGGATCCCACCATGAACAAGCTTGGAGGAGCGGCTTGAGGTACCAAAACTAAAATCATTAGCTTCTAGCAGTAAAACTTTCAATCCTTTTTGGGCAGCCATATTGAAGATGCCTGCACCCGTGATGCCCCCTCCAATAACGATGATATCCCAACTTTGGTCAAGGCCTGCCCAGGTTTGTTCTCTCCAGGTTTTTGTGAGCATTCATTCTCTCCTAATTAATCAAGATCGACCAGTTTTCCATGATTCATGATCTGTGTTGGATCTGCTGTTTTGATTAAGTCTTTGATTAGACGCACCCCCAATTCGCCCTTTTCATGGGGCAAATAAGGTTTATGGTCCAGGCCAACGCCATGTTGATGCGTGATTGTTCCGCCGAGGTCAACAATCGATTGGCTTGCCGCTGTCTTTAGTTTTCGCCATCGTTCAAGTGTTTGGTAGGGGTCCTGTGACCTGCGGTACAGGTAGGTGACATACATCGAGCCGCCATTGGTGTAAACATGTGAGATATGGCTGAAGACGAGTACGACCTCGTTTTCATGTTCAAGCCCTTTTCCTATGGCATTCAGAATGGCTTTTCTTCCTTGCTGGAGAACGCTCCAGGGGAGGGAGGTCTCAAGCGTGTCCAGGGCATAGCCCAAATCCCATAATGTATTACGCAAATAGGGGGTCAAGAAGCGTTTCTTCATCCAGGCTTCGCCAAGGTAAAATTTCACCATCATGCCATCATGTACACGAACGATGTGGCTTAGATGGCGATCAGCAAGTCGGTTATCTGACTTTTGCCCCGTCAGCCCATAGATCAACATGCAACGTTCTTCTCCCTGACCAAAAAGACCCAGACCCTTTTTTGCAATATTGACAAGTTTTTCCTCACCAGAGAGCTGAAAAGTTGTTTCTGTTTCCAAAGGGTCACTCAGCCGCACCATCGAAAGGGGGAGTTCTGCCTGCGCAATTTTTCGAACTGCTTCAGAACCAATTTCGAAATTTGGAAAGAAGGCAGAATTAAAACGTTCTTCCTCAGGCAGTCGCCGGATGCGGACTGTGGCATCGGTCAGTATCCCCAGCCGGGCTTCGGAACCTAAAATGATATGCCGGAGATCAGGTCCTGCTGCACTCTTGGGCACCTTCAAAATATCGATTGGTCCAGCAGGTGCCTCCATATGACCTGAGACAAACAGCGGTTCAATTCTGCCGTAATGGTAGGATTGCTGTCCAACCGAACGGGTTACGATCCATCCACCAAGCGTTGAATACTCCCAAGATTGAGGAAAATGCCCAAGGATATACCCTCGGTTTTGCAGTTCTTCCTCAATCTGAGGTCCGCTCGCACCTGCGCCGAAGGTCGCTTCGAAATTCGTTTCATCGAGATCCAGCAGTTGGTTCATCTTTGACATATCCACGCTGATCGTTGCTTTGACCTCGTCAGGAGGTGTCAGATGACCTACTACGCTTGATCCACCGCCATACGGGATCAAATTGAGGTCATTCTTAATGGCGTACGTAATCAATTCTCGAACTTGCTCTTTTGAGACAGGGTAAGCAACGCCATCCGGGAAGCTGTTGATCAGACCATCAAACATATCTACCCAATCGCTGAGGGATTGTCCGCGTGCATGGCGCAAACGTTCTTCTGGATCTGTGGAGATTAATGGGTGAGGAGGGCAGTTAGCTGGAGGGATTTTCTTGATAAGGTCTTCAGTAATCACATTTTTTACAGCTGGCGCTTCACCAACAACACCTTCCAGATATTCCTTTGCGGGTTCGGGAACTGGATAATCGGTTGTGATATTTCCCCAACCTTGAATTCGTTTCATGGTTTCCTCCAATCATTTGATTATAAAAATTTCGTTTGCTGCCAATACTCAATGCTTTCGTGCATGATCTGTTCAGTCAGAGTTTTTGCAGCATCAGCATTTTGGGTTTTGGCAGCCTGGGTAAGTTCATCATAATATTGCATCGAGCGTTCGCAGGCTGCAGGAATTGAAAAATAATGCGGGGCTAAATTGAGAAAGAGATCTCTGAAACTATTCAGGATCATCACAAAGACCGGATTTTGGCCTAGTCTTGCCATTTGTTCCTGCAAGTGCCAATCAAACCGTGAAAAATCTTCTGGAGTATTCAATCCATCGAAACGGGCTTCCAGGATTTTGATCACTTGTTCCGGCGCATTTTTAACTGCCATTGAAGTGTACATAGGCGCTATTGCCAGACGGAAATTGAGCAAATCGGGGATGAAGTTTTCTGGAAGGTGGGTGGGGTGTTCGCTGAGTGTGATTAGGACTCCCAATTTGCCTTCTTGTAAATAATCCCGCACCCTGGTTGGCTTGCCTTGATGGATTTCAAACCATCCATTGCATGCTAATCTTTGAAGCGCTTCACGAAGTGTGGGACGTGTTACACCTAAACTTTCAGCGAGCTCTCGTTCTCCCGGCAGGTAACTGTTGATTGGAAAAATGCCGTTCAGGACAGCATCGATCAGGCGCGTTTCAACGATCTCTGCGGGTTTGGGGACGGGTCTCCACTGATTATTTATTTTCGCATTTTCGTACTGGTAAGTGGTCATACCAGTATGATAATAGGGTTTGCCATAGAAATCAAGGTATTTCTAAAAGGAAATCAAATCATCACTGGGAGATAGGGTTAGGACAACCTGGAAAGCCCCAAAAATCTTCGTTTCGGTTGGGAAAATATGGGTTTGGAAGCGATGATAAAACAGTTATGAAAATGGATCAGTCGCTGAGTATCTCATAACCCTTTTTCATAAAGGCGGTGTTTTTTATGGAAGTGAATGTCGATGTTGGAGGCTTCCAGCAGACTATTGATGTTTTCTTCTCTGAACTGGAGCAGTTCACCATATTGATACTGGTCTGATTCCATGAGGTTCTTATAGAGCTCATTGATGATGATCGATGTGACACCAAGCCGCTGATATTCTTTTATGACGCCTGCACCGTTCAGGTCAATCCATTGCGTACGTTTACGTTCCAAAAGGATCTGCAACCAGCCAAATGGAAACAGGCGTCCTTTTGATCGTTGGAGGGCTGAACCAATGTCGGGGTAAGCGAGGATGAAACCAATTGGCTTTTTATCGTCATACATGATCTTGATCAGTTTAGGATCGACGATCCACAACAATTGCGCTACCATCTGGTCCATATCTTCATCGGTTAAAGGTGGATTGCCGGCTGGTTCTGCGAGGGAGTCGTTATAAAGCGTATGAAGATCGTCTTTAATGGATAGTAAATCTGATTTTGTTTTGAAAGTGGGCGTTTGGATGCACCTTCGTTTTTCAATGATATTGGCTGCCTTGATAATCTTTTCTGGCCATTTGGTATTCCGATCAACCCAACCTGTTAGAATATCTTTGACTTTCGAAAACCCTTGTACTTCAATCAATGCAGGGTAATAGGCGAGGTTATATGCCTGGCCAAAAGCGGGTTGATACTCAAATCCTTCAATCAACAATCCAAAACCATCCAGGACTGTAAAGCCCTTGGGTCCGATCATGTGGTTGAGGCCTTTTTCTTTTGCCCAATCAAAACCCTTTTCAAACAATCCCCCTGCGACCTTATGATCATCGACACATTCGAAGTAATAGAAAAAAGCAGTTTTTGACTTGTGGAATTGGTTGTATCGTGTGTTGTTCGCCACTGCCAAACGACCTAAAGGATGATTGTCTTTGTCGATTGCGAGGAAGAAGGCTGCTTCTCCATACTTATAAAATGCATTTTCTGGTTTAAAGATCTTTTTGATATCCATCCGGATTGGGGGAACCCAGTAAGGATTGTTCTTATACAAATCGAATGGAAGTTGGATAAAAGCCTTCTGTTGGCGACGGTCATTGTGTTGGATCTGAATGATTTTCATAAGATGCTTTCGTAATAAATAATTTTTTCCTCAACATTAATTAGAATGGAAAATTTTTACTCATCGTGTGAATTAGCGCAAATTTCCCATTCTGTAAATGAATAATAATCGAATATTTTCTCCCAGTTTATTTGATTTGCCAGTAACTCAAGTTTTCGACACGAACGGTGAAGCCGGGTGTATTGGCATAGGCAATCAGGAAACCGGTATATCCTTCGCCTGCAAGGACATTATCGGTTGCTGTTCCAACCTGTTTCCCATCAATGAAAAATGTGAAATCCGATCCCTCCATCCAGATTCCCACCCGATGGGGAGAGCTCATGCTATTTGAAAGCTGTTCAGCAGATTGATAGCTGATGATTTGTTTTATTTCAACACCGGGTGCCATGCGGAAGAATCCCCACTGCCCGTCACAGGTTACACCCATAAAATACATTTGATCCCAATTGGCTCCTCCACCTCTGAAAGCCAACCCAAATCTATCCAAACCGGAGCAATTGGACATTGTTATGGTCGCTTCCAAATATGCATCTTTCAATTTTGGGTTTGAAAGATACCAGTTGTGCCAGTTTGCGTTTGCTTTTGCGGTCATGTTGAGAGCGCCATTTGATGGATAAAAGGAAGCTTGCGGAGAATCGAAATCCCAGGGGCTGGAACTCCCACTGAAATCAGTTGACCAAGCAGCATCCCCCAGGATGATAGCCGGGTCATTCTGATCGCTTGTTTCAATCAGAGTTGATGTTGGGGTAGCTGTTTCTGTCGGAGCGTTTTCAGTGGCTGTTTCTACTTCGGGCTGTGTGGGGAGAACGGCTTGCGTTTCTGTTGGCATTTGCGGCTCTGCCAAAGCAGTTTCTGTGAGGATGAGTGATACTTGGGTGCTGATTAAATCTTCTGCGGGTTCCGGTTTCTCCTCGACAACACAGCTCGTAAATAACAGGGAAAGGAAAATTATACTAATCAATAGGGCAATTTTCTTCATCATAAGCTCCCTTCAAAATGTCGTGACACATCTGCCTCTATTATAAAGTTATCTAGTTTGTTTCCGCAACTTATTTCAACAAATATGGTTAAATTATTTGATGTTATCCTGTTGTTAATAGTACTTTGCCTTCCTTCATGTATAATCACACTCGTTGAAAAAATGAGTAAAGGATGTTCTTATGGATTTATTTTCTAAATGTTACCAATATTCCACAGTAAAAGAGGCCAGAGAGTCTGGGATCTATCCTTATTTTATTCCTTTAGATGAAAATGAAGGAACAGAGGTCATTTTTGAAGGTCGTCACATCATCATGTGCGGATCGAACAATTATTTAGGTTTGACCACACATCCCAAAGTGAGAGAAGCTGCTATTGAAGCAACGACTCGCTATGGGACCAGCTGCACAGGATCACGGTTTTTGAACGGGAATCTGACTTTGCACGAGAAACTAGAAGAGGAACTGGCTGATTGGGTAGGTAAAGAAGCAGCGCTTGTTTTCTCAACTGGTATGCAGGTGAACCTTGGCACGATCAGTGCCCTAGTTGGAAGAGGTGATATTCTCATCCTTGATAAGGATGATCATGCCAGCATCGTGGATGGTGCTTTATTAAGCGGGGGAAAAATCGAACGCTATCGGCATAATGATATGGAGCACTTGGAAAGAGTGCTGAAGAGCCTGCCCGCTGATAAAGCAAAGCTGGTGGTTGTCGATGGGCTGTTCAGTATGGAAGGTGATATTTCACCCTTGCCAGAGCTGGTTCCATTATGTAAAGCTTATGGTGCCCGATTGATGGTTGACGATGCCCATGCTATGGGTGTTTTGGGGGGCGGTCGGGGCACAGCATTTCATTTCAACATGACAGATGATGTTGATTTGATCATGTCAACTTTCAGCAAATCATTTGCATCGCTGGGCGGATTCATAGCCGGTGAACTTGATGTGATCGAATTCATCCAGCACCATGCCCGAAGCCTGATTTTCAGCGCCAGTATCCCGCCGGCGAACGCAGCAGCAGCCCTTGCTGCATTACATGTAATGCGCGAAGAACCAGAACGCATCGAAAGAGTAAACCAAATTGGTGAAAAAATGCGCCTGGCTTATAAACAGTTAGGTTTTACCACCGGCCATTCTGTCACACCCGTGGTGCCGATCATCATCGGTGATGATGAATTGACCTTCCTGACTTGGAAATTACTTTTCGAAAATGGCGTTTTTGTAAACCCTGTGATCTCACCCGCAGTTGCACCTGGTCGACAGCTATTACGAACAAGTTACATGGCGACCCACACAGACAGTCAAATGGATCAGATTCTCTCAGTTTTTGAAAAAGTTGGAAAACAATTAGGATTGATCTAAACTTAAAAACTTGCTGATTTATTACTTATTACAATTAAAAAAGACCTCCGATGATAAATGAACTCGGAGGTCTTTTCTTGATGCGTAAGGATTACGGATTTTTCCAGTATCTGATTTGATCCACCCAGACGGTCAGATCCTCAGTATTCGTTCCGCCCACAAAAACACCAAAGCTGCCATCCAGGTAAACATTGTCGGTGATTTCTTTCACCTTCTCGCCGTTGATATACAGAGCTAGGTCGCCATCCTTAGCCATAACACCCAAGGTATTGTCAGCCTCTTCTCCGGTGTTAATCGTATCGCTGTCCGTCCAATTTACGAGCGAGAACATAGTTTGGCCGTCCCACCTGCGTAAACTGTAACGTCCGTCACAAGTGACCCCAAACAGGTAACCCTTGTTGGCATTCGAAGATGCAGGTACTCGGAACATCAAACCGAAATGATCACTGCCAGAACACTCTGATGACTGTAATTTGATCTCAAGATAGAAATCTTCAAGGAATGGCCATGAGAGCCGCCAGCCATCCAATTCCGTTTTTGATGTCAATTTGAGATAACCATTTTCAAACTTGATGGTTGTGAATTCGTTATAACCCGTTGGCCAGTTATCGCCGTTATCCATGGGATCAACCCAGTCGGGTTGTCCCAATGTAAGAACAGGATCTGTGTCAGCGAGGGTTGCTGTTGGAGTCGGTTCAGGTGTTGACGTAGGCGCTGGCGTATCGGTCGGCTCTGGCAGAGCAGTTTCCGTTGGCTCTATTACTTCCTCTGTTTCTTGAACTTCCTCTGTTATCTCTTCTTCTGGTTGTGTTCCTTCGGGCACTTCGGTTGGTTCTTCCGCTTCTACCTCAACAGTTGCAGAGGGTTCAATTTCAACAGGTGTCCCTGTGAGGATGCGTGAAATCTCTGTTGCCATCGCATCATCTTGCTGGTCAGGCGACACCGTTCCGTAGCTGGGGAGGTTGCAACCAGAAACGACAACTGCTAAAAGTAAAAATGTTATGATTGTCCACTTTTTCATATGTTACCTTCCGTTTCTTTAGAAAATTCATGATTTGCAGATAAAAATGGTGTAAAGATCAAAGAAATTTCCTTTTCTTTGATTTTAGCACGTTTTTTCTCTTTTTTTAATTTTACGTGCAAGTTTTTTGCCAAATAGTGAAAAGCCATTCTTAAAACATGCGACATGGTACAATCGGATTGGTCATGGATTTGGCCTTTTATTCTTCTTGTCTAAATGAGGAGCTTTCCATTTGGAATCCCTAACGGCATTATTTACGATTCTTTACATTTTTTGGCCGTTGATTATCTTTTTCGGGATCAAGGTGTTGTTCAAAAAGGGGGAAACTCTATCTGCGAGGTTTAGAATGAGCCTTGTCCAGATATTTGTAGGCTGGATCATCTGGGCATTTTTCCTGGTTATTATTTATTGGCAGGGAAAAAAGCCCATAGTGTTCATGCCTATTACGCTTGATCATCTCCTTTTTGGAATATTAGGATTGATTTCCGGAAGTGTTACCGTAATTTGGATCTATCGAAATTTGTACGATCGCAGAAACCGGCTGTTAGAGACTCAACAATTAGAGGATTTGTTGACGCTTACGCCGGATCAATTTGAAAAATTGATCAAGGATTTGTTTGAGGCTTATGGATATCAGGCAGACTTATCTGGTGGAAATGCCGATCATGGAGTGGACGTGATCGTCTCAGGTGATGAAGACGATAAATGGGTGGTTCAGTGCAAACGGTACAGCGGCTCTGTTGGAGAGCCGATTGTTCGGGATCTTTACGGCACGATGCTCCATGAAGAAGCTCAGCGCGCTTACCTGATCACAACAGGGACATTTACCGCACAAGCCAAAGAATGGGCTTTGGGCAAACCGATCGTGCTTTATGACGGTGAGAGCTTAATCAAACTTATTCGACGTACGCAAAAACGAATTTTAAAAAATACGATCTGATCAGTTACCGTGGATGTGATCAGCAATTTGCTGGAGTAAGCGCTGAACCTGGATACCGTGTGCCAGATCTGGAATGACATCAGTTCCTGATTCACCACCGACAAAAAGGTAATGATTGTGAACAAGCGCACGTAACCAGCCTGATGGCAAGTAATCGGATGGGAATTTTGAGGCAGGCGTGTAATCACTATTGGTCTCATACCTCCGCCAACCTTCTCCCGGGAGATATGTTTCATATATCTCGGGATTCTTGGTATTAAACAGAAAGGCACCATTTGTTCCATAAATTTCCAGGGAGAATTGATCGCCAGTTCCAGCAGATACTCGGCTTGCCAAAAATGTTCCAACTGCACCTGAATGTTGATCCTCCATTATCGCAGTGACACATAAATCGGCGTCATCAGGTATATCGGGAAAATTGCCGCTAATCGCTGCATCGCGTATTTGTAATGAATCCCCCAAAAAAGCTGTCAGCATGCTGAGTGAATGTGAACCAAGATCAACAGCCGCTCCGTCAACCGGGCAGGGTTCAAAGCGGTTTTGGCGCATTTGACGATAATCATAATTAAGATAACTGCTGTGAAGGTATTCCGCGCGAAAGTGAATGGGTTTACCAAAAACACCGCTCTTCCATTGAGAAAGGGCTTTTCTGATAGGTGATTTTTGCAGAAATTGAAATCCCACCATAATGATCATTTCTTGGGGCAAGTTCATGAGCGACTCTAATTCAATCAGATCCTGGCGTGATGCGCCGATCGGTTTTTCAACATAGATCCGCTTCAAATTGGGGAGATTGACAGCTTTCAGAAGCTGCGGGGTATGGGTTGAATTTTTACCCAGGATGTACAGGGCATCCAGATCATCGCGCTTCCAAATCTCTTCAGGTGGCACGGCTTCAGAAAAGCCAAAACTATTCGCAAAGGATTCCCGATGATCGGGGTTAGGTGAGGCAGCAACGACCTTTAGTATCTTAGGGGCATCTATATAATAATATTTAAGGGCATCCAAAGCATAGGCATGCGATCGAGCGATGCTTCCAGTCCCCAAAAAACCGACGCGAATGGCTTTATTCATTTTCACACTCCTAGTATCTCAATTATGCAAATTATGGAAATTATACCGGAAAACAAAGGAAAAAATTTCCGAGACCATTATTATCGATTGTTTTTTCCTAATTCAAACAGAATCCAATAATTGAGCCGATAAGATAAACGATGATCATTCTGAATAGGAATTAGCTCCATTCACCTGAAATTTGCTCAGACATTTCGTTTGACACCGATAAAAAGGGCGAAGGTAGCAAGAAGGACGAACCCACCAGCAAGAATGCCAATAATTTTGATGGCGCTCAATTTAGGTTCGGTAACTTCTGATAACATCTGGGCAGGTGTACGCTTTAGAATAGGTTTGAGTTCTTCTAACTTTTCATCTTCAACTTTTGGCTCAGAGATGTCATTGGTATTTTCTAACATTTCTTCTTCATAAAGCCACACCACAGCCTGATCAAACCTTTTCGCCCATTCATCACGCGTACCTGACACACCTTCAACAATCTGGAAATAAATATTCGCTTCCGGTACCTGATTTTTTATGAGCGCTTGATAAAGCGTTTGAGCACCTTCAAGATATGCCTGGGGATAGGTTATTCGGTTACCTTTAGCATCTTTGATGGGGGGGCGGTTTCCGCTGGCTTCATCCGTGCCAACGTCAATGTAGAATTTAACATTGTCTGGCATTGGGTTGTTGTTGATGTATTTGATCATGCGGTTATTGGAAAGCCAAATACCACCGCCTTCAGCAAGCCAGACAGTGGGCGAATTAGACATCACTTTTGAAAATGTGTCAGGGTACTTAAACCCTGCTAAGAGCGGGATGAGACCCATTCTACAAAAGCCGCCAATCGCTGTAAATTCACGGTCAGGTAAGGTCCTGTAGCTTGCATCGATTTTTGGTTTTAAAGTTTCAACAATGAAGTTAATAAATTCAAGACCCTCTCCACCTTCAACTGGCGCGCTGTTACTTTCCTTTACCCAATCGTGCATATTTTCATTTTTCCACGGGGTGTATTCACTCCAGGGAATATCGAAATCATGTTCGATCCCAACCACGATCATTGGATCAAGAATGCCTTGCTGGGTGAGCCTTTCTAATGTTTCATCAATAGCATAGTCGCCAATCCCTCTCTCAGGTGGATTGAATAAGAATTCGCCGTCAAGAATATAGAAAACTGGGTAAGACTCACCGCTGGTATCGTATCCAGGAGGAAGATAAACCTGGATATTCCTTTCTCGATTACCAAGTTGGGGAATTTGGATGGTGAATTTATCAACTCGTCCTTGAGATTGCTGATCCATTCCAGGCAAAATCTCGCCTGTGGAAAACATTAAAGAAGATGCTAATGCGGATTGATGTGTTGTTGTGATTAATATAGCGAACAATGTCAGGCAGAGACCTAGCCGCAACAGCCATGGCATGTGTTGTTTTGATTTCATAGGGAACTCCCATTTGGACTGATCATCGAAAAAATCTTTGCATTCATAGATTTCTCAGGTGCTTCAATCCCTTTCAATAGTTATCATATTCTCCCAATATCTGATGAGAGATTGTTGACAATCAACAAGACCATCATTAAGAGTATGTATTTAACAATTGTATTGATGAGGATACCCGAAAATTATCAATTTATGCAAGTCATTAAATTTTCAGAAAAGCTAATCGAAATCAGCGTAAATGCCAATCATCCAGTCATCAAAATTTTCCAAATGGATCGAAAAAGAATCTTTATAAATTGAATCGTATAAAAAAACCGCTTATAAAATAAGCGGTTTCAAGTCGGGGCGCTGGGATTTGAACCCAGGGCCTCTTACACCCCATGCAAGCGCGCTAGCCGGACTGCGCCACGCCCCGTTTTCAGGATTTTATTATAGCCGTCTTTCTATCATTTGGCAAGCAAACTATTGATCTCACCTAATCTTGTTGGAAAACTAGTTGTTTTCTTTTAATACAATTTTTCATATAATCGTAGTGTAATTCATTCACGTAAATTGGAGGAAAGATGGCGCCAATCCTTGAAGTCCATGATCTTGTGAAAAAATATGGGGATTTAGTTGCCGTAAAAGGAATTTCTTTTGATATCAAGCAAGGAGAAATTTTCAGTTTGCTTGGTCCCAATGGGGCGGGAAAAACGACGACGATTTCTATTTTATCCACCCTCTTTCTGCCCACATCCGGGGACGCGACCGTTTGCGGCTATTCGGTGATCAAACAGCCAATGGAGGTGAAAAAGTCCATCGGGGTTGTTCCGCAGGAAATTGCCCTTTACAACGACCTTTCTGCGCTTGAAAATCTCAAGTTCTGGGGGCAGATGTATGGACTTCGTGGAAAAGAGCTCTCGATCCGTGTTGATGAAGTCCTGGAGCAAATTGGCTTGAAAGACCGGGCAAAGCAGCATATTAAGACCTATTCGGGCGGGATGAAACGCCGAGTTAATATCGGCGTAGGATTGCTGCATAAACCAAAATTGCTGTTTATGGATGAGCCTACTGTGGGGATCGACCCGCAATCACGCCGGGCAATCCTGGATTCTGTCAAAGAACTGAATCGCAACGGGATGACCATCCTGTATACCACCCATTATATGGAAGAGGCGCAGGAACTCTCAGATAGGGTTGGGATTATCGACTACGGCGAGCTCATCGCTTTGGGGACGCAATCAGAGCTTACAGCGCAGGTTGGTGAGATGGATACGCTTGTGCTACATCTGGGTGAAAATGAAGATCCAGCGCATGTTGCCGAAAATTTACAGTCTTTGGAAGGCGTTTTGCAAGCAAATCCAGTAAACCACGAGGTTGCGATTGTGACACCATCTGCAGAAGAGCTGCTTGCTCCAGTGATTTCACGCACCAATGAAATAGGCATCCGAATTTATTCAGTGGATATCAAAGAACCAAATCTTGAAGCGGTTTTCCTCCAACTGACGGGTCGTGCATTGAGGGATTGACGCCATGGAACTAAAAAAGTTATTCCTGATCGCAATAAAAGATTTACGATTGATTTTCCGTGACCCATCCGCTTTGGTCATGATGCTGATCGCACCCTTTGTTTTGACGCTTGGCATGGGTGCACTTACTGGAAGATTTTCAGGTACTTCTAATTCGGGAGTCAGTGAAATCCCAGTGATCCTAATAAATCAGGATGGCGGCGAATTGGGCAATTTATTGGTGGATGTCTTAGAATCGCCTGACCTTTCTGATTTGGTTTCTCCCGCATTGCTGGACGATCCTGTTGCGGCTAAAAAACTTGTTGATGAAGATCAGAGTACTGCAATGATCTTTATTCCAGCGGGATTCTCAGAAAGCCTCCTGGCTCCAAGCGCATCCCAAGATCCTGTTCAAATTGAACTTTATACCAACCCCATCCGAGCCACTGGTGTGGGTGTCGTGCGGTCAATCCTTGATCAGTTCATCAATGAAGTGGAGGTGGGTCGCGTAAAGGTTGAGGTTATTCTTGAGACGCTTCTTAAGAAAGGTCTTATCACCCCCGATCAAGTCCCACAAGTTGTGGAGCAGGTCAGCAAAGACACTGAAAACATGATACTGGGCGCTTCTTCTATTTCAATCCGAAATGAATTAGCTGATGAAGCGGTCATCGAATTTGACATCCTATCTTATATGGCGCCAGGTATGGCGATTATGTTTTTAATGTTCACAGTTACCTATGGTGGCCGTTCTTTATTGGTGGAAAACCGAACCGGCACTTTACCAAGGCTCCTAGTTGCACCCACGCGCTCACTCAGCGTTCTGGCTGGGAAAGGGTTTGGGATCCTTCTGACAGCAATTGCTCAATTAGCCATTTTGATTGGCGGCACTTCAATTCTTTTCCGACTGCAGTGGGGCGATCCAATGGGGGTTGTCGCGCTGATCCTGTCGGCTGCTTTTGGCGCAACAGGTTGGGGGATCTTGTTGGCTTCTTTGCTTAAAACACCAGGGCAGGTTGCTATAACCGGCTCTGCTGTTATGCTCCTATTTGGGCTTCTGGGAGGGAGTTTCTTTGATTTGAGCATGCTGCCCGATTGGATCCAGGTGATCAACAAGATTACACCGAATGCTTGGGCAATCGATGGGTTTTACATTCTTTCGGTCGGAGGGGAGCTGAATGATATTATCCCAAATGTTATTGCTTTATTGATCATGGGCGTTGTCCTGTTTGGAATTGCGACTTTCTTGATTAGAAAGCGTGGCCTTGCCCAGAAATGAGGTGATAATGAACAGAATAATTCCCATCATCCTCAAAGATCTTAAAATTCGTTTCACCAGCCCGGTGGAATGGATGTTTTTCATCATCCTTCCGGTGATTTTTATCCTGATCCTGAGCGGCGGCACATCTCCTTCAGAGGATCAGAGGGTTAATTTACAGGTCGTTGACCTAGCGCAATCCGAATTGTCGGGTTTATTACTGGATAAGTTAGATAAGTCAACTTCAGTTAAACCGATCCTGACTCCTCTGGATGAAGCTGTCTCAGATTTTGACTCCCGACAAGTTTCAGCAATCCTGATCATCCCAGAAGATTTTTCGATAGGAGCACTGCTGGAAGGGAAAGCAGAGGTGGAACTCAGACAGCAGCAGAACAAAGTAAATGCGTTGATCGATCAACAAGCCGTCAGCCTGGCTGTCAGACGGATCTCAAGCCTGGTTGACATTGCCAATGTCAATGTGAATGTGGCGGATGAATTTCGACCCATGGATTTCGAGGTGGATCAACAGGTCATATTTCGCGATTCTTTTACCCTTGCAGAAGAAAAATTAGCATCCGCGCCAATGCGAATAGAAACAATTCAAGCACAAACGGAAGACCCCATTCAATACAATCCACAAGCCAACAGCACATTTGGGCAAATGATCACATGGGTATTTATCCCGCTGATCGGGCTTTCAGCGATGTTCGCCGGCGAACGGGAATGGGGCACGCTGCGCAGGATCCTGGTGACACCTACGAGAAAGCCAATTTACATCGGCGCAACGGTGTTGGGGCAGGTACTCACAGCGGTTTTCCAGATGGTCATTCTGATCACCTTTGGGATCCTGGTGTTGAAAATGGATTGGGGGCGGTCCCCTCTGGCTCTGTTGCTGGTGATTGTCTCGTCAACCTTATCTGCTGCCGCCTTAGGAACGATGTTGGGGACTTTTGTGAAGACTGAGAATCAGGCGAATGGCATATCCATCCTGGTTGGTATGGTGATGGCGATGATGGGCGGCTGCTGGTACCCGATGGAATTATTCCCGCAGGCGATACAATCTGCAGCCAGGGTGCTTCCAACGACCTGGGCGATGCAAGGCTTTCTGGATGTTGCTGTTCGCGGTCAGGGGATTTCAGGGATCTGGCTGGAATGTCTGGTGCTTTTGGGGTTTGCATTCATCTTTTTTATCGTCGGCGTCTGGCGATTCAAATATGAGTAAGGAACCCTGGTGCGCGTGTTGGCATTGAAACACGCATTGATATTATGAAGCTCAGTTGATCTGGTTTTACTTTACTTTACCAACGGCATAGAATGTTGGGACGAATAATACCCTTGATCCGTCCTGGTATGCGCTTTGATCCAGTTGCCTGAAATTCTGTAATTCATCTTCTGAAATCTGATTCCCAAGGTCTGAACGTAGAATCTCCCACTCCGATTGATCAGCCAGATTGCTGGTTCCTGTTTTCCATTGTGCTCCCAGGATCCCCGTTTCGATCTCTTCCAAACCAATTTTGCTAAAGTGGAATCCCAGCTTACGTCCCATTTGGGTATCAACACCTTGCTGTTGCAAGGATTGGGTTTGCAGTTTTCCTAAAATGCCGAGCTCTGGCGGAAAATCAATTCTTGCTTCGTGATCAGGCTCAGCCAGCGCAACTATCAACCCCCCTTGCCTGGTGACACGGCTCATTTCAAGCAGCATTCCGTGGGGATTGTGAACCCATAAAAGTAGAAAATGGCAGATGGTAAGCTCAAAAGTGTTTTGTGGGTAGGGTAGATGAAAACCGTCCGCCTGGACAAGGTTCCTTTGAGAAAGATTTTGTTGGGAAAAGCGTAAACCTGACCGGTCAATATCAACACCTGTTAGGGCAAATGGATGGAAATCTTGAATTTGTTCAAGCAGTGCCCCTGTCCCCGATCCAACCTCAAGGATATGGGCTCCGATTGGGTTTTCTAATCGCGAAAAAATGTGTTCGCGTATTTCCTGTGACCATTTGACCTGTTGTTGATAGCGTTGATGCCATTCGGTTAGGCTCAAACAATGGGTGTGACCTGGTTTTATGTTTTTTCCCAGATTGCCTCCCATGTATCCGTCAGGAGGTTGCCCAGTACGCTATCATATTTACCTTGAGCAGGCAGAACATCACCATCAGGCTCAACATACAGCCAGGCTTTCCCGGCGCCCTCAGATAGTTCCATGTCTTCCGCGTTTTCCAATTCAAGTGACACAGGGTTATTACGGGAATAGGGGACTGGCAAATCCCAGACCAGGTCAAGCTGTTGAATTGCAGCATAATTTCGCAAAACCTGGAGCTCATCAAAAAGATCCTTATCCACAACACTCAAGGACAGGGCATTGGTGCCCATTTTAGTCAATTTATCAATGTGCGGTCGCAAATCTTCACCCTCATGCAGTGTCAGGTGGACAGTGGTGAATAGATCTTCTGCCAGAATATCTTTTAAAAGTTGCCATTCTTCAGGATTGTTGAGGTCAAAGACCAACATTAAGTGATCCAGTCCTTTGGCAATGAGGGTTTTGCGATATTCCGGATCTCCCAACCTGAGCCCATCGGAGAGCAGTCCTGTTACCATCCCCAATTGTTCAGCCTCGTTAATCAGAACAGGTAAATCTTCTCGCAAAGTCGGTTCACCGCCCGTAAAGAGGATATGGGGGATAGTTGCGTTATGTGCCTTATGGAGAATGGCGATCCATTCATCGGTTGTTAGCTCACGGGTAACACGCTCATTTAGTGCTTGATCTTGTTGACTGCCCTGACCCACCTGGTATGTTAGCGCGCAATCCAATCGGTAAGGTGCTGAGATTTCACCGCTATAGGGTTCCTGTCGGTCAATATCGAGATAACTGACAGGATCCAAATCGGTTGTTTGGATCAGGGAGTGAACTTTGGATACGAAATCCTCGTAATCTTGGTAGATATGCTCCTTATCCGTGCGATAGCGTTGAGCGATCAGATCCACAACTTTATCTTTTTCTGTTTGCCTGATGAGGTGATATGCATATTCCACAGCAGTCTGATTTAAATGCAGCACAGTGGAAGCATTAACGATTAAAATCCCGGAGCCATCTTTCTCAGTTCGTAGATGAAGCCGATACTGTTCAGGTGCGTCTGAGGGTGTTTGATATGAAATCAGGCCAGGAGGTAAAGGAGTTTTTTTCGTAAAAATGTTCTTAATCGATTGAAAAATTTCTGTTAGGTCCATGCAATTCACTCCATTATTTCATAGATTGATGAAAAAACCGGATTTTGGATGGGTTTGATTGATTGGTGTTTCCTAGCTAAGGGGCATCCACCGCCGCATTCGGGCAGGAAGTCACAGGATTTACATCCCTCAGGGATGGCAGTCCGATTGCGAAGTGCCAATGCCAGTGGGTGCTCCCAGATCTCATTCCAGGGCTTTTGTAAAAGATTTCCTAATGAATGGTAGTAAGACTGACAGGGGATCACATCGCCATTGGGTTCTACACACATGTTATACAATGCTGCTGTGCATCCCTTCACGCCCAAGCCGCGCTGGATAGGATTGAAATGACAATATTGTGTGGGGGTATACCAGATCAAACGCTGATTGTTCTTCACTGTAATCTCGTGAGCTTTGTTAAGCAATTCTGGCAGTTCAGACTCATCCAAACCGGTGCCAATCGTCTCACCTTTGCCGGAATATATCAATGCGTTCAAGCCAATGGTCGGCACGCGGAGCTTTGCCAAAAAGTGAAGTGTGTCCTCAATCGAATTTCGGTTCTGCTGGAGCATGGTGGTGTTGGTCATAACATAAAGCGGTGTTGCTAGGACATTCTTCAATCCTTGTACGGTCTCTTTCCAGGCACCCCTGGCTGAAACCATTTGATCGTGAATGGCTTGATCGTGGGATTCAAATGTGATTTGGACATGATCCAATCCAGCCTCTAATAGTGAATCAAGGTAATCCTGGTTTGCCAGCCGGCGACCGTTGGTATTCAGACCTGTAATGATTCCTTTTTCTTCTGCATAAGCGATCAATTCCGGCAAACCATTAAAAAGTGTGGGTTCACCGCCGGTGAAAACGACATGCGGGATGCGCAAAGACCAAACCTTATCGATCACTTGTTTCCATTCATCAACGCTCATTTCCGGATAATTTCGTGGCCGTGCATTGTAGCAATGTAAGCAATCGTTATTGCACCGGTATGTGATAGCAAGATCCATTCGGTAAGGGGCGGAAAGCTTTGCACTGAAGGGGGCTGTGGTTTCGAGGTTGAGATCACAAACTGGACAGGCACCATTGGGTTCCAATAACGCCCCAAGTTGGGATTTGAATTCAGTTAAGTCTTCCTGTGCTTGTTCCTTGGATATCTTAAAGTACTTCTTCAGTTTTCGTAACGCTTGTTTTTCAGAGTTTCCTTCGAGTAACAGGAAGGTCATAACTGCTGCTGATGGGTTCAGCTGGATCATGCGATTTGCATTGATGATCAGTATGCCGCGTCCATCAGGATCGATGCGGAGATGAACACGCGTTTTATCCTCTCCTTCCTCTTTACGGTAATGAAAGAGTCCGGGTTCGGGAAGGGTCGGATGGTGATTTGAGCTCCGGAAAGAATCAAATAGTGAGGTCACAAGGTTCCTAACAACTGACATCTTGCCTGATGTTTCTTTTCGCCAGGCAAGATGGATTTTGTTTGCTTACCGTCCACCGCCAGCACAGGCACAGGCACAACCCGCACAGGCACAGGCGCAGGCACAAGAACTGCCGCCTCCGCCACCTCTAAATCCGCCTGATCCACTTCTACTCGACGTGCTCACAGGGATGGGATTCGTCCGGCTTGTCACACCAGATGTGAAGGATGTCAGGTTGCCTACCACACCAGCAGCCATTCCTGTTGCCCCATTGATCACATTGGCAGCAAAATCAGAACCAGGAATATGGGGTAGGGATGGTCTTGCACCACCTGTCGCCTGACCAATCGAAGGCTTGGTTTGTCCGACTGTGCTAACGCCTCCTCCGAGAGTATCGCGATAACTAGGGGAATAGCGAGGCCACCAGATAGGAACATAAACCGGTCCACCTGTGAAGGTGCGGCGAGTCCGTTCCTGGTAGTCATCATCAAGCATCGTCCATTCGAGAGTCTGGCTGTAGTTTTCGCTCTTTACTTCAGGTGTTTTAGCTTCTTCTACCATCTGCCAGGCTCTACGCATAATATCTTCATAATACGCAACGGTTTCTTTTCGTGAAAAACCTTTCATTTTTGAGGACACGCTGTTAACCAGGTTGGTCATCATTTTCTGAAGAGCAGCTCGCCGCTCTGGCTTTGATATTTTAAAGGCTTCTAAAAATTCAATCTCGTAGGGGTACAGCCCTTCAGGAAGTGGATCGGCGACATCGATAATTAGGGGATCCTGATCAAGAACTGTCGCAGCTTCTTTTTTAATGGTGCCAAACAAGATCATTGTGAGGACTTTGTCCATTGGTTGCAACATTAGGATCGCTGCTTCGACAGCAGTCAATCCGCGTTTGATCCCATGCCCCTCAATTTTCATTTTCGGTGGCAAGTAATCCATTTTGCGTTTTTGGGCACCAACGGTTCCCTGGTAGATGCTCCATCCGAAGATCGCTACCAAAAAGGCGCCAATACCAAAACAACAAAAATTTCCACCAATGATGCCGAATATCCTACCTATCAAACCTGGTCCACTGGTTTCACCAGGCAGGGTGGGTTGGATGTATTCAGCCTTTTCTGCGATGGCATCTGCTGGTACATAGCTGCTTGGGAATGCTGCACCAAATCTGTATTCAGTGTGGGCATTGGCAGTATTGGTATACCATGAGTAATAAACCCGATCGCCTTCTAACGTTCGACCCACATCATCGGGTTCCTGCTCGCCAGGCCAATTCTCGGGATAGTAGTAAATGCCTTCTTCATCACCCACACCCGGTGGAAGGATCAGGGTTGTCCGGTATTCCGTGTTGGTGCTCCGGTCAAATTCAGGTCCAAAATAATTGGGGCTGAAAAGGAAACTGGCATAATTCTCACGTTCTTCATAAGGGTATAGAACATCTTCGATGCCTGCAATCCAGATATTGACCTGGCCGGACTGCCCGGGTTGAATCGCGTTATCACCTAGACCCAGTGCAAATCCATTCGCAACGTAAGGCGAGCTCTCAATATCGGTGATGGATTGTCCATTAATGTCAGCCTCGATATTTTGCAAATTGTATGACGAGGAAGGCATACCGATATCGATGTAATCAATGAGTGCGCCATTGGGAGAATTTTGGAATTCTAGGATGTAATAGAGTGAAAGCGTTCCATCTTCCTCGAGATAAGCTTCAACTTCGGACACAGGCACAGTAAATTGAAGGCTCTGTGCCGTTGTCACATTTGGCAAGGCGAATAGGCTTAAAAATAATAAGAGGAGTAAAAAGAGTCTAAATCGTTTCATAGATCACCATTTAGGTTCTTCGGTTAATTGATAGGTCGTCCCACAATGAGGACATTCAACAACAGGGGCACCGGCAACCATTTTTATGTCATCCGGACTCAAAGGACCGCCGCACGATTCGCATTTGATGGTTTCCATATTGACATCGCCAGGCAGATCAACCTGTAAGTTAACAACCTGATCACCTGCCTTTATGGGTGGGCTCAGTTTTGTGCCAACGAAAATCAGGACAAACCCAATCAGAAGTCCGATGATGCCAACAATAATCCATCCAGGTGAGCCCTCAGGGCTGAAGGCACCCAAGATGAAAAGAAATCCAAAAACGATGAAAACCGCTGCAGCTATAAATGAAATGATTCTTCCTGTTCGCATTGATCCTCCTCTGTGCATAAACACTTGTTATTGATTAATTCTAACCTATAAGATGAAAGGTGACCAAAGATTATCTCAGGCTTTAACCCTAGTAAATTGAATTAGGATTTCGCTTATAATGATCAATGAACGATCAATTCTTACAAAAGCCGATTATATTATACAGGAAATTTAGTTATGAATGAAGCCGCTGTTCCGGATATTGTTATCAGCCGATTGCCTTTATATTTACAGATTTTGAATCAAATGGCAAAAGAAGGATTGCATACGATATCTTCAAAAGATCTGTCTGAGCGCTCTGGCTTGTCGGCATCCCAGATAAGAAAAGACCTGTCCTTTTTTGGGGGATTCGGTAAACAAGGCCAAGGTTATTCAATATATCACCTATTAGAACAGCTGCAAAAAATTCTCAACATGAACCGTATCTGGCAAGTTGCCGTTATCGGCGTGGGCGACCTCGGCCGAGCGTTGACCCACTACCAGGGATTTGCTAACCAGGGAATTGAAATTGTTTTACTCTTTGATATCGATCCGAAGGTGGTTGGTTCACAAGTTGGTTCGCTCAATGTTCAGCACACTGACCACTTAGAGGAAGAGATCAGAAGGTCAGGGGTCAGGATGGCAATCCTGACTGTACCTGTAGATGCTGCCCAATCCATCGCCAATCGACTGGTCGAAGCTGGTGTCAGGGCTATCTTGAATTATGCACCTGTCACATTAAGGCTGCCAGACTTTGTCAATGTCCAACATATCGATCCGGTGTTACACCTTCAACATATGATGTATTATTTAGGCAATGATTAGCTGGGGGTCGTTGGAGGATTTTTTATCAGGTGCAGTAATACATCCAGGTTTTTTATCTCGTTGATATTTGATCGCAGGATGGGGGTCTGGGTTTTGGCGAGGTTTATTCTTAACGTGGTATGCTCGATCAAGGGCTCGCTTAAATCCATCCATGCATATTGGTTCCCCTGCACCTCTAAACCTAATTGATCGACCCTGATTTCATTTCCAAAATCAATCATTTTCTGACCATTCAAGCGGTTCTGAGCCGTTTCAATGAGCATGGGCAAGACGATTTCCCGCACTTTTTGGACCAGTTCTGTCATCCGGTCATACCGAGAGGATATGATTTTTATCTTTTGATCACCTTCGTTCAAGATGATCTTGCTGTGGGTTGTGATGGTGTCCCCACCAAATTTTACGTTTGTTATGGGTGTATCAATTCTTGTGATATCTTTCCAAAGCCAGGACTGTTCTTGTTTTCCTTTTTGGATTAGAAATCCCTTTTCATAAACGTAAACTGCATCATTTCGATGAGAAAAGCTCCTTGAAATTAAAAAAATCCCAGGAGGAAGAAAAAGGATGAGGGCAAATATCATCCATGAATCAGGTTTTAGTAGAACTGCCCGCCCGTATGTATTTATCGCTGATAGGGTTTTGAGTAAATGTTGGATGGATAAATACGATCCAATGATGATCAGCAAGAATCCAAAAAATAGCCAAATCCATCGGTACACAGTGCGATTAGCACGGGGAAAATGATCTATAAGACGTCCAAGACCTGGATCAGGGACTGTTTCAGATTTACTTTTCATTTGATTTTGATTAGACATGATCACCCATAGCCTTTAGATTCTTGGCGGCAAGTTTCGACTAAGTTCTTCAAGCATTGTGAATGCTTTTGCTGCACCTTCTACAATACATGTGGTGGGATTATCGACAATATAGGCAGGGATGCCCAATGAGCTTGTCAGATATCGGTCAATATCTGGCATCAAGGATGTTCCACCGCATAACGCAACACCACGATCAATGATATCTGAGATCAGCTCAGGAGGTGTTTTTTCAAGTACCCGCCGAATGGTATCTGCAACGGCTTCCAAAGGGGGTTGGATGGCTTCCGTGATCTCGTTGGTGGTCAAGAGCACAGGTCTGGGAAGACCGGTAACCTGGTCCTGACCCTGGATCTCCATACTTTGTTGTTCGTCCTGTGCAATTGCTGACCCTATCTGGATCTTTAGTTGTTCAGCAGTGGGTTGACCGATGATCAGGCCGTACTTTCGCCTGATAAAATCAACAATCGCTCCATCAATTTTAAGTCCGGCAACCTGGGTGGTATCGGCAGATACGATCCCGTTCATGGCAATCACGGCTGCTTGAGTTGTTCCGCCGCCAAGACAGATGATCATGTTGCCAGTTGGTGTACCGATTGGGAGATCAACCCCGATAGATGCTGCAAGTGGTTGTTGGATCAGATTGACATCTCTGCTGCCAGCGCCCAATCCAGCTTCATAGACAGCACGCCGTTCAACACTCGTGACACCGTAAGGAACGGTGATGATCAGCCTAGGTCGAAACAGCAGCATCCTCCCTGTAACCTGCCGGACCCATTCCCGCAGCAGGTTTTCTGCAATTTCAAACTCTGCGATGACTCCGTGTCGCATTGGGCGATTTACTTCAATGTTGTCAGGGACCCGTCCTAACATATCGAGGGCGGATTTCCCGATCTCAACCAATTTGAGTTCATCAAGCAGGATTGCAGCCACAGTCGGTTCTTGAATGAGGATATTTTTCCCCTCTGCTATTCTTGTGTTTAGTGTGCCCAGGTCAATACCCAGTTCACGAGAGAGTCCTGCCATTATGCCTTCCTTAAAGATGAATCTTTCTTCTCGACCTTTCAGAGAAAGAAAAATATGTTATTCCAAGCCACCAAATCATCAAAACTGATTTGGTAATGCTCATTTCAGTATCTTTTGTTAATCCTTACCTGTCAATATTATCCTAATTTTATCATTCATGAAAGGTTTATAAATCTTTATGCGGATAATTCGTATCCCGCAGACATTTTTTTGAGATCAAATGACGCAATCCATATATATTTTCTCGAAGAGGAAAGTCTGGATTATAATTAAAGGTGTAACCTTGATCTTGACCAGGAGTGAATATGTCAGACGATCCTCAATTTGTATTTCAAAAGATCATTCAAGCACCCGTCGATCTAATCTTCCGAGCCTTTTCAGAAAGTTCAGCTTTACGTGAGTGGTTATGCGATTTTTGCACCACCAGTCCTGAAATTGGCGGAAGGATCTTTATGGCATGGAATCGCGGGTATTATGCCAGCGGTCACTTCACAAAATTCGTGCCTGATCAGGCAGTATCCTTCACATGGATAGGAAAAGATGAGCCGGGATGGACGCATGTTGATGTACGCATCACGCCCACAAATGGTGAAGATCGCTATTCGGTTGAATTGCGTCATTCAGGTGTTGGACAAGGAGAGGATTGGGAAGAAGGCCGCCGGGAGATCCAAAAGGGTTGGGAATTGGGTTTGGAAAACCTAAAATCTACCCTTGAGGAAGGTCGTGATTTGCGTATACTGAATCGTCCTCTGATTGGGATCTATCCAACAGAACTGATAGAGCTTTCCGAATTAGCACGGGAAGAACTGAATGTTCAAGTCCAATCCGGTGTTTTGGTTGAAGATATCGTTCCCGATTACGGTGCAAACCAGGCAGGTGTTGTTCGGGGTGATGTCATAGTTGCCATTGATGGCAAACAGGTTGACAAACTCAAATCACTCCAATCGATTATCAGCGAATACCAACCGGGCGATGTCATTGAGGTTGATGCTTACCGAGGTCAGAATAAAATGACTTTCCAGGTGAACACAACCCCACAGATTGACCAAATGGTTCCGCATCTACCGGAAGACCTGGCAAAGAAAATTGAAGCAAAAGGGTTGGAAGCACTCGAAAATCTGGAGAAAGCCCTTGAAGGTGTGACCGATGCTGAAGCATCTTTCTCTCCTGCGCCCGAAGAGTGGTCAGCCAAGGAGACACTGGTTCATCTCATTCACAGCGAGCATGAACTTCATGGGTGGATCAATGATCTTGTTTCTGGTCAGGAAAGATTTTATGATGAATGGCCGGGTGAAAGGCTGTTCCGCATTCGCGCTACATTGACTTCTTATCCGACCATTGATGACCTCTTGCAAGAATTTCGGCGAAGTTTGAAAGAAACAGTTGCCTGTGTTGCGTTCATTGATCCGGGTTTTACTCGTAAAAAAGTCACCTATTGGCGGTTGGGAACGGAACTGATGGGCGGATTTTATCATATCCATGATCATATCCGCCAAATTGAGAACAATATCAAAGCCGCCAGATCAGCGACTTCCTCTTAGAAGCAACCTGATTGATCAGATTAAGGGCATCTTTCCAGGATATGCAAAAGGAACTATGCTTATAGTAACCTTGGGGAAATGAAATATAAACGAGATCACCAGCTTTCCATTGGATTATCTGGTTTGCTTATCCTGGCTTAGGTTCTTCCCAGCTAGATTATAATTAAGCATTGCATCTTTACGAATGATTTCGGCTGTAAGTTTGGAATATGAATTTCAAAAGGGTTCTCTGACACGGAAAATCATTCACTCGAATCACAACGAGCCATTGAATGGACAATGAGAATGATGGATACAAACGAAGTTGAACAAAGATACCAGGAAGCGCTTGATTTCCTGTATAGTTTTATTGATTACAGCCTGAAACGCAATTTTCGTTATACGGCTGATAAATTTAACCTTGATCGGATGCGTCAATTTATGGCTTACCTAGGAGATCCCCAAAAGGATTTTCAGATCATCCATATTGCCGGCACGAAAGGCAAAGGATCCGTTGCATCTTTTTGTGCCAGTGTTTTGGCGGCACAAGGTTATAAAACAGGTCTTTATACTTCCCCGCATATGATTGAATTTACAGAAAGAATTCAGACCAATGGACAGGAAATCTCCAAAGGAAAATTGGCAGATCTGGTTGATGTAATCAAGCTAGCCATCCAAAAGGTGCCAGAAATCACGACTTTTGAATTGACAACAGCGTTGGCATTTTTATATTTCTCACAAGAAAAGGTTGATTTAGCCGTCTTCGAGGTTGGTTTGGGCGGACGATTAGATGCAACCAATATTGTTGAACCCATCGTCTCAGTCATCACATCCATATCTTATGACCATGTCCAGATCTTGGGCAATACCCTCAGTGAAATTGCGGGTGAAAAGGGCGGGATCATCAAGCCAAATCGACCGGTGGTCATTGCGCCACAAAAAGAAGAGGCGCGACATAAACTGGAAGAAATCGCTCAGGAACGCAATTCGCCTTTCATACAGGTTGGCAGAGATTATCTTTACGCAGCCGAATCACACAATTTTGACGGGCAAAGTTTTCTCCTCTGGACGCCAGAAGAGCAGCCGCTGGTGGATGAATTTATCGAGACAGGGGGACGGAATATTTGGAGTCCTCTCCGCCTGAGGATCCCGCTTTTGGGATTTCACCAGGTTGAAAATGCAGCAACGGCTTACGCTACCCTGAAAACGGTCGAGAAATTTGGCATCACCATTTCTCAGGATGCATATCGCACAGGCTTCGCGAAAGTGAATTGGCAGGGGCGAATGGAAATTCTCCAACGTCATCCAGTGGTTCTGGTGGATTCAGCCCATAACCGTTATTCTGCACTCAGGTTACGCCAGGCACTTGATGACTATTTTCCCGGATATCCAGTGATTTTAGTATTCGGCGCATCCGAGGATAAAGATATTGACGGCATGTTCCAGGAGCTTTTGCCCAGGGTGAGGCGGGTGATCGCAACGCAATCCATTCACCCCCGGGCAATGGATGCTGAAGAATTGGTGAAGCTTGCACACCGCTTCGGACGTTCCGCAACAGCCATCAAACCCATTGAAGATGCATTAGCGAAGGCATTAGCTGAAGCAGGGGATGAGGCTGTGGTTTTGGTCACTGGCAGTGTTTTTGTGGCGGCTGCCGTAAAAGAGATTCTCCCGGCGATCAATCATGACAATCATCGATGAGTATCTTTCTTTAATTGGATGTAATCAAAAATTCTGCAAAACGGAGAAATTATGAAGGATGATCATTGGTTCCCACCCTCTGATGAAGACAATGAGCTCTTTGAGAACATACATCAGAGAACAAAGGAACTTTACCGAATACAAAACAGAGAAGCAGACGAGAGCGGTATAGTTGTGAGCCCGGCTTTTGTGCTGACGGATGTCATGGTTTATCCAAAAGCGATCTCTCCTGTTTTTATCAGCAAAAACATCAATTCTCAAGCAGTTGACGCTGCCCAAAATCAGAATTTAACCGCTGTAGCCCTCTTTTTGTCTGAGAAGGAAAAAGAAGGTGATTTGCTGGGAGAATTTCTTCCTGTTGGTATGGAATTGGCTGTCGGCAGAATGCTTTCTATGAAGGAAGATCATTTTTCAGCACTTGTTCAGGGACGCCGCCGCGTTGAAATTCTGAGAATTCTGGAAGTTGATCCCTATATGGTCGTTGAAGTACGCCCAATTGAGGATAATTATCGGATGACAAGGCAGTTGACAGCCTTGATGCGGACCGCACGCAGTATGTTTGAGCGTTGTGTCGATAGGAATGAGAGCCTGCCTGAAGAAGCCCAGCTTTTTTCGATGAATATCAATAACCCGGGTTGGTTGGCTGACATGATAGCATCCTCTTTGTCATTATCAAACGATACTCGAAAAGAATTGCTGCTCATCACCCATCCTGCTGATCGGTTGAAAAGGATCAATCAAATCCTGGCGGAAGAGCTGGATGTGCTTGAACTTGAGGATGAGATCCAGGCTCAGGTTCAGACGGAGGTGGATCGATCCCACCGAGAATTCTATCTTCGCGAGCAGATGAAAGCCATCCAGACGGAACTTGGGGAAGGTGATATTTGGGATCAGGAGGTCTCTTCACTCAGCCAAAGAATTGAAGAGCGTGGGTTACCTGAAGAGGTCAAACTTCAAGCCACTCGCGAACTTCAGCGTTTGCAGCAAATGCCGCCCATGTCACCGGAAGTGGGCATTATTCGCACCTATTTAGATTGGTTATTGGATCTGCCATGGTTTGAGGTCAGTGAAGACAATCTGGATGTACTCCACGCAAATGAGGTTCTAGAGGAAAATCATTTTGGATTGCAGAAAGCCAAGGACCGACTGATCGAATATATTGCCATTCGCAGTTTGAATCCAAAAACATTGAAGCAGCCGATCCTGTGTTTTGTGGGACCGCCGGGTACGGGAAAGACCTCATTAGGAAAATCGATCGCGAATGCACTTGGTCGGAATTTCGTGCGTTTATCCCTGGGGGGAGTCAGGGATGAGGCTGAAATTCGAGGTCACCGCCGGACCTATATTGGCGCGATGCCTGGCAGGATCATTCAAACCATGCGGCGAGCAGGAACGAAAAATCCGCTTTTTATGTTGGATGAAATCGATAAGCTGGGTGCAGATTTTCGTGGGGATCCATCATCAGCGCTCCTGGAGGTGTTGGACCCAGAACAAAATCAGGCTTTTTCAGATCATTACCTCGAAGTGGATTATGATCTTTCGAATGTCATCTTCATTACAACCGCAAACACCCTGGGACCTATCCCGCCTGCATTGTTGGATCGAATGGAAGTCATTGAATTTCCCGGGTACATCGAAGAAGAAAAATTGGAGATCGCCAAGCGCTTCTTGATCCCACGTCAGCTTGAAGAAACGGGGTTGCATGAAGAGGGAATTGTTTTCCAGGAAAACGCGTTGATGAAGGTTATTCGTGAATATACCTATGAAGCAGGTGTCCGTAATTTTGAGCGTGAAATTGGGCGCGTGCTGCGTAAAATTGCCCGGTTAAAAACAGAAAAGAAAACTTATCCTAAAAGGGTCACGCCTCAAGCAATTCGCAACTTTCTTGGACCTCAGCAATTTTTCGAGACGGAAGCTGAAGGTGTGGATGAAGTTGGTGTGGCGACTGCGCTAGCTTGGACTGAGAATGGCGGAGAAATCATGCCTGTTGAGGTCCTGATTCTTGAAGGAAAGGGCAATCTTCAGATGACTGGTCAGATTGGCGATGTTATGCAGGAATCAGGACAGGCTGCCCTTTCTTACATCAAGTCAAGGGCTGATTCTCTGGGTATTGATCCTGATCTTTTTGAAAATGTGGATGTGCATGTTCACGTACCCGAAGGTGCCATCCCGAAGGATGGTCCAAGCGCTGGTGTTACGATTGCAACAGCGATGATCTCCGCGTTCACAAATCGTCCCAGTTATCATCTGGTTGGAATGACGGGCGAAATCACGCTGCGTGGTCGGATTTTACCAGTTGGGGGCATTCGCGAGAAGGTTTTGGCTTCCCACAGGGCTGGACTTAAAAAGGTTATTTTTCCCATCAGGAACGAAAAGGATCTTGAAGACGTCCCAAAGAGTGTTCTAAAGGAAATGGAATGGATCACAGTCAGCCATATGGACCAGGTGCTGCCTGTTGCATTGCATGAGCCACAGGCCTCTGTCCGTTTGTTAAGGCGTAAGGCTGATAAGAAAACAGCATCTAAAACGACAGATGCTGCTTAGCGGTCGAAAATCTTATAAAAATTGAAAAATATAAAAATCTAGTCGTTATCCGAATCCTGTTTACTTGCTTTGTCAGAGGTTGAAAAGGATTCGCTTTTTAATGCAGTGATGCCGTTGCGCACTTGTGAGATGATCCTGTCTATATGGATTTCGAGGTTTGTCAATGTGTCGAGGATATATTTATCCGCCTCGTGTTGGGAGGCAGCAGCATCCTTTTTCGCTTCTGAAATGATTTCTGTTGCACGCACCTGGGCAGATTGGATGAGTTCATTATCGGTTAATTGCTTTTCAGCTTTCTCCCGCGCCAATGAAATGGTTCGGTTAGCTTCTTCTTTTGCCTGTGCCAGTATTCGATCTCTTTGAGATATGATCTGCTGCGCTTTTTTGATTTCCTCTGGGATTGCAACCCGCATTTGATCAATTAAATCCAACATCCGGTCTTCATCAACGATCACGCTGTGGGTCAGCCAGATGGGTCGACTTTTATTAAAAAGTTCCTCAAGCCGATCGACAAGATGTAATATGTCCATAATTTCCTCCAATCTTATACATACTAGATGGGTGCAAGCCTTATACCAATATTAACACACTTATCCAATCTGAGAAAGATTAATCCCTCAGCGAGGTGAGTGGAACGATGTTTTGATCATCTCCCAGCAAGTTAAACCGCTTTTTTAAAGCTTTCTCAACGTGTTTAGGAACCATGCTGGAAACATCCCCACCCAACGCAGCGATTTCCCTGACCGTCGTTGAGGATAGGAAGGTGTGTTCTTCGCTGGTAATCAAGGCGATAACATCAATGCCAGGGGCAAGACGATTATTGGCTAAAGCCATACGAAATTCATATTCAAAATCGGAGAAAACGCGTAAACCACGCACGATCGATTGCGCGCCGACTTGTTCGGCAAACTTCACGGTTAGACCCGTATAGGTCGTAACACTGATGTTCTCAATTCCTTTCAAAGATTCTTCCACCAGCGCTAATCGCTCTTCCGTTGGGAATAATATGTTTTTTTGTGATCTGGCATAAACTGCAACAACAACCCGATCAAATAAATCGGCTGCTCGTTTGGCGATATTGATATGTCCGTAATGGATTGGATCGAATGTGCCCGGGAATAAAACAGTCGTCATATCAGCTTCTTTCTCCTTCAGCGGAAGGCCAGTAATGGTTCATGGCATCCAGCATTAACTTATGTTCAGGCGCGGATAGCTCTGGATCATTTTCCAGTACCTGCCTTGCATAGGTTTGTGCTCTCTCAATGAGATGGATGTCGGTGATATTTGCCAAACGCAAATTGGTATACCCGGATTGTCTTGTGCCGAGGAATTCACCAGGTCCGCGCTGCCTGAGATCCTGTTCAGCGAGTACGAAGCCGTCATTGGTGCTTTCCATTGCCAAAAGTCGTTCATTTTCAGCAGCATCGCTTGAATCCGGAATCAGGATGCAGTAAGAACGATCAGATCCGCGGCCCACACGTCCCCGGAATTGATGTAGTTGGGCTAAACCAAACCGGTTTGCGCCTTCAACGACCATCACAGTTGCATTTGGGATATCCAGCCCGACCTCAACAACGGAAGTTGCAACCAGGATGTCGAATTTACCATCTCTCAATTTACGCATGACCAATTCTTTCTCATCCGGGCGTAAACGTCCATGCAATAAACCGACTTTTAATTTGGGGAAGATTTCCTTTTGTAAGCGCGCATGTTCCTCAACAGCGGCGGTATTTTCATCATTTTCACCTTGTTCAACCAGGGGATAGATGATAAATGCCTGGTGACCTGATTCGACTTGGGATCGAATGAGGGTGTATACCCGCTCTCTTTCTAATGGATAGACAATATGGGTAGAAATCGGCTGCCTTCCGGGCGGCATTTCGTCCATCACACTCAAATCCAAATCGCCATAGACGGTTAGTGCCAGGGAACGTGGGATTGGCGTTGCGGTCATCACCAGAAGATGCGGATTGTCGCCTTTATTGCGAAGAGCTGCCCTCTGGTTCACGCCAAAACGATGTTGTTCATCAACAATTGAAATTTGCAAGTTTTCAAACACAACGGGATCTTCAATCAATGCATGGGTACCGATCACCAATCGGATCGATCCATTTTCCAATCCTGCAAGGATTTCTGCCCTTTCCTTCGCAGAGGTATCGCCGATCAGAAGCCGGATTTCGTCTTCTTGAAGGAGACGTGTTTCGCTTTCGGGATTGGCTAAAAGACGTTTCAAGCTGGCATAATGCTGCTCAGCGAGGATGCTTGTTGGTGCCATAAACGCACCCTGGGCGCAATTTTTTATCACCATACTCAAAGCCAGGGCTGCAATGACCGTTTTGCCGGAGCCCACATCTCCTTGCAGGAGGCGATTCATGGGTTGTCCAGAGGAGAGGTCTTTTCTAATTTCTCCCAGAACCTGCCTTTGTGCATTCGTGAGTTCAAAGGGGAGTTGAAGGATCTGGTTGTTCAACCATTCATCGTCTACAGAGTAGGGGATCGCTTTTTGCGATGCCCATTCCTGTTTCTGCTTCAGAACGCCCAGTTGAAGCAAGAAGATTTCATCGAAGGCAAGCCGATATCGGGCTTTTTTAAGGCTAGCCATGGTTTCTGGAAAGTGAATCTCTGTTAGGGCATTCGAAAGATCCATCAAGTTCGCATCTTTGAGAATATACTCGGTCATATATTCCGGGATTTTGGGAGCCCACTGGTTGACAACACTATACATTACACGCCGCAACCAGCGTTGACTGAGGCGGGCTGTCAGGGCATAGACAGGAACGATCCTCTTTGTATTGAGCTGTTCCTGGTCCACCTGCTCATATTCCGGATGATACATCACCAATCGCCCAATGTATTGTTCAACTTTTCCAGAAATGGACAGGAACATGTTTTTTCTGAGGTAACGCAGTTGAAATTCCTGGTTAAACCACATGAGCTGGATGCTGCCGGTATCATCTGATACAAGCGCCTGAACGATCTTGCGTCCTTTATTCCGGGTGGTGAATGTCGATATCCGTTTGACGTATGCCAACACCGTGACCTCTTCACCATACTTCAGGTCTTTAATCAGTTTCAATGCTGAATAGTCATCATAGCGGCGAGGGAAATAGTAAACCATATCGTCTATGGTGTGCAGATCAAGCTTGGCTAAAAGACCGGCTTGTTTTTGCCCAATACCATGAACGGCGGTCGTTGGTGAGTCTAACCCCTGGGATGGTGTAACCGCAGGTGCTGGCGATGAGCTTGTGGTGCGTTTTCGGGTTGCACCCCGTCCTTTTTGACGGATCTTTTCGGAAGGGTCTTCACCTTCCTTTATGTTCCCTTCAATATTTGGGTTTTCCTGATATGTCTCTTCAGGCAGCGGGATATTCAGGTGTTTGATGCCAGGGACATCAAGAATATACCCGATTTTCTGAAGTGATCGAGCTCGGTCTGGAATTGTGTAGTCAGGATAATTCGCCAAGAGGGATATCACCTGTTGAACGCTTTCTTCGGGTAATCCATCACCTCGAGCTTCACTTGCCCAGGTGTCGGATAATTTTTCTAATCCGCCCACGACGGCTTTGTTTTTATAGCCTAATTCTTCTTCAAGTTTGAATATTTTGTATAATTTTTCTGTGGAACGCTGCATTTTGGACCAATTACTTTCTAATGGAGTTCATGGTTCTATTTTAACGTAATTCACGCTTTAATCATAACGCATCCATCGAGTTTTTTGAATGTTCATTTTTTTTACTTGAAAAGATGATTTGCGAAGGAGATCTTTCGTCCAGGCATTAAACGTAATTGAGCCCTGACACGCCAGGGCTCAATAGTTGTAAATAAGCTAATCGAAAGGTCTATTCAACAGCAATGATCAGTTGATAATGAGGTTGTCCGCCTTCATGAACTTCTATTTCATGATCGGGATAGATTGAACGGATCTTATCTGCGATTTCATTTGCCTTGTTCGGCAGAATATCCTCGCCATAAAAGAGGGTAATCCGTTCATAATCACTGGTGTTGGCTGCGATCAGGAATTCTTCGCATGCCTCATCAATACTTTGAGTTGAAGTCACCAATTTTCCGTTATGAAGTGCAATCACTTCGCCTTTTTCAACCTGGACACCATCTATTTCGACAGTTCTGGTAGCAATGGTGATTTCTCCTGTTTCAACTTCACTGATGGCTTCATTCATCGATTGGGTATTCTCTTTAAAATCCGCATCGGGGACAAGACGGAATATGGCAGCAAGCCCCTGAGGGACACTGATCGTGGGAATTACAGCGACTGATTTGACCGTCATTGATGCGGCTTCTTTTGCCGCCATGATGATATTTTTGTTGTTAGGCAGGATGATGATTTTATCCGTGGGGAGGTTTTCAAAGGATGCTATGAGTTCCTTAATGCTTGGATTCATGGTTTGCCCACCCTGAACGATGGCAGCAACACCCAGGCTCGCAAATATTCGACTTAATCCTGTGCCGGGCGAAACAGCGACAACCGCTGTCTCACCGGGTTTCACCTGTGCTAAATTGATCTTCGGATTTTTGTTGTTGTTCCGGGTATCCATTTGTGCTATAAGATTTTCCATCATCACTTTTTGAATGGTACCGAGTGACATCGTATGGTCGATAGGAGAATATCGGCTATCAAGGGGGACATGGATGTGCATTCGGTACATACCATCCCCTTCACCAACCTGGATCGACGTGCCAATTTTTAAAAGGTCCTCATAGTATGTTTCAAGATCAAAATCCGAATTAGGTGCGAAGTCGATGACGACTTCATAATCCTGACCCGGTTCAATCGTTTCCATCGTGTCTTCGAGATCCATTTCTGCGAGGGGCAGAACCTCAGTGACAGCTTTGTCGAGCGATTCACCATTCAGGAACCGCCACATGCCTTCAAAAATGCACAGCAATCCCTTTCCGCCCGAGTCAACAACGCCAGCTTGCTTCAGAATGGGAAGCAATTCGGGTGTGCGTTCAACGGAAGCTTGCGCAGCTTCAACGATATCTGCTAGAACCTCTGTAAAAATGGTCGTGCGCTGCGCTGATACTTCAGCCTGGGATGCAATATCTTTGATCACAGTTAGGATGGTACCTTCAACAGGGCGGACAACGCCTTTATAAGCTGTTTCTTTTGATTCGATGAGTGCCTTAGCAAGGAGCTTTACATCCATGGTCTGTTCATTGTCCAGTACACGGGCAAAACCACGCCAAATTTGGGAAAGGATCACACCTGAATTGCCGCGTGCCCCCATCAAAGCACCTCGCGCGATGCCATGCGCCATTTGTCCGATGTTGTCATATCCCACATTTTCAATCTCATCAAAGGCGGCTTGCATGGTCAGAAGCATATTTGTTCCGGTATCACCATCGGGGACAGGGAAAACGTTCAACCGGTTAACCACCTGCTGGTTTGTTTTTAACCAGATCATCCCTGCTTCAAGCAGAGTTTTCAAACCCTGCCCGTCGATTGGCACAGGCACAAGTTTATGTCTTTCTTCAGCACTCAACTTTGATAATTCAACAGCACTCATAACACTCCAAATAAAACAAAAGCAATAATTGCAGTTGCAGCCTTATAAATAATTAATCCATATCACTGATACGTAATCCACGCACATGAACATTGATCCGGAATACGGGTACCCCGATCGTTTTTTCAACATTATATTTCACACTATTGATGATGCTGTTCGTAATGGATTTGATCCGGGTACCGTATTCAACCATGATATATAGGTCAATAACCAAACCTTCATGGTCAAAGCCGATATCAACGCCATATTTTGCGTCTTTTTTTATGAATTGCCGGATGCTCTCGAAAAGATTCTTCGGTGCCAGACCGACAACGCCATAGGATTGTAGCGTAGATTGACGAGCAATGGAAGCGATAGCATCTTTTTGAATTAGGATGCTACCAAGTTCATTATGTTTGTTTTCAAATTCAGACATATCTCTATTCACCTCAATTGCTTGTTACTTTGTTTTTCTTATGGTAAAATAACGTTTTGTTTGGATCATTATGATCCTAACTTTGTCATTATATCTTAAATGTTTTGAAAGGACGACACATGGCAATCTGCGAAAGTTGTGGAAAAAAGACCACATTTGGTCAAAATCGAAGCCACTCACTACGAGCTACCAAGCGACAGTTTAAACCGAACCTCCAAAAAGTCACCGTTTACGAAAATGGCCGCATGGTTCGAAAGACTTTATGCACACGCTGCATTCGCACTTTAGTGAAATCCACTAAATAAAATAAACCCAATTGATGAGCAATAGTCGCGGGCATACCCCGCGATTTTTGCTTTAATTACTCATTTTTGGAGGGCATCACGGAGGGCTGAAATGCCGGCCGCCACACCGTTCTCGTGGTTAAATACCGCTGACCCGGCGATAAAGTTGGTTGCACCAGCATCAAAACATGCCTTGATCGTTTCAGCAGAGATCCCGCCATCGACTTGAATTGTCGCTTTCGAGCAGGTTCGTTCAAGGAGATCCTTTGTTCGCGAAATCTTGTCGTACGTGGTTTCAATAAAGGATTGACCACCGAATCCGGGGTTGACGGTCATAATCAGGACGGAATCAAAGCCGTGGGTTAATTCTTCGAGGACATTGACGGGTGTACCGGGGTTGATCACGATCCCCGGGGACATTCCCAGTTCTCGGATGGTTTGCAATGTGCGGTGAATATGGGGGCAGGTCTCATAATGCACCGTCAGGTGATCTGTTCCGGCATCTGCAAAAGCCTTGAGGTGGCGTTCAGGTTCAACAATCATCAGATGAACATCAATGGGTAAATTGGTTACACGGCGAACGGCTTTGACTACCAGCGGTCCGAATGTGATATTTGGGACAAAACGTCCGTCCATCACGTCCACATGGACCCAATCGGCACCGCCATCCTCGGCTTCCTTGATTTGTTCACCAAGCCGGGTGAAATCTGCGGAGAGTATTGAAGGGGCGATAATAATGGACATGGTCATCCTTTATGCGTAAAAAAAATTAAGGATTCAGAGAAAAGTAAATGTAGAGCCAAAAAGGGATCAATCCCAGGATCGTAGTAAAGGCTAAGATACCGAGCAGCCACGTGACCCAATCAATGGATGTTTCTTCATCTGGTTCTTCAACGGCATATAGATCAGGATCCTGCGTAAACGGTGCAGGTTCGGACAATGTATTTGGTGGTTGGAATAGCACAGGTTCGGGGTTCTCATGGTTCGATCCATTGGGATTTCTCACTTGGGGCAAATCGATCGGTCCGGTTTTTTCTTTATTGATGGTGCCAAAGGAAACCAGAACCCTACCGAGTTGATCTGCAGTTCGGTAACGTGCGGAGGGCTCTTTGGAGAGGACTTTGAGTGTGATCTCTTCCAGTACCTGGGGAATATCCGGATTGATCTGCCGGGGTGGGATGGGTGTTTCTATGCGATGCATCCTGGCTAATTCGGTGGCATCCTTGGCTTCAAAGGGAAGCCTGCCGGTCAGCATTTCATAAAGGATCACGCCCAAGGAATAGACATCTGAAGCAGGAGAGGGAGCACCTCCGCCTGCCTGTTCAGGTGAAAAATAGTGCGGCGATCCCCAAACCACGTCACTTTTTTCATCAGGATGAATGGTGGCAAGTGCGCGGGCAATCCCGAAATCAGTGACCTTCAGCCTAAAATCGTTGGATACAAGCATGTTATGGGGTTTGATATCACAGTGCACCAATCCTGCGCGGTGGGCATAACCAACACCAGCGCATGCCTGTGCCATCAGTCCAACAGTGTCTTCAACGCTGAATCGCCCGTTTTTCCTGATCAATGATTTCAGATCGGTCCCATCGATGTATTCAATGACGATGAATACCTGGTCTTCATCCAATCCAAAATCGTGGACCGTGACGATATTGGGATGGGAAAGATTTGCCGCTGCTTTGGCTTCCTGCCTGAATCGTTCCCTAAAATCGTGATCGGTTGCGTAATCCTGTCGAAGGATTTTGACAGCAACGATGCGCTCAAGCATTTCATCAACAGCTTTATGAACCACAGCCATACCGCCTGAGCCAAGGGGTTCCAATAATCTGTATCGATTGTTAAGAAGGGTGGTTTCTACCATCGTGTGATCGAATCCTCCAAAGCATTATACCATGTTCAATTTAAAGGGAACTTTTCACGCCGTCGGTCTTGCTTCACTTTTTTCACTTCACGGATAGGATATAATTACAATGTATTATAAAGAGAATGGAAAATAGTGCTTTATGACGGTAAAACGACCAGAAAGAACCTATTTTAAAGCGGTGATCAATCCAGTCACGCTTGTGACCACGGCAATCCTGTTAATTGGAATGGTCCTGGCAGGTCTTGCCATCCTCTTTTTGGGAAGGAAGCCATCACCCACTGTGGGGTTACTGCCTGCTGTAACGAAGGTCGCTGCCGCGACGCATACGCCCAAACCCACTGAGCCCCTGGCATTACCTTCATCAACACCCACATCGATTTTCTTTTTGCCTGAAGGGGTTATTGATGTTGGCGCATACGTACAGGTGATAGGAACCGAAGGTGCTGGTCTGCGCATGCGAACAGAACCCGGATTGGATGGCGCGATCAACTTTTCCGCAATGGATTCAGAGGTGTTCCTGGTCATTGAAGGTCCTGTGGAAGAAGACGGCTACATATGGTGGCATCTTGAAGCTCCGTATGATCAAACCCGCAATGGTTGGTCCGCAAGTGACTATTTGACTCCAATCGAAGAAGAGGATGCATGATTGGGGCGCATAACTGCCGGAGAATTAAATTGGGAATTCTAATGACTATTCGGAGATAAGACATTGTCTCGATTTATCAATCAGTTTTTCACTAAAAAAGACCAAAACAAGCGTGATCATTTGCATGACACGCATGATTCATCCATGGAAGGGTCACCCAGTATGACGGATTCCTCATCAATCACAAGATATCAAACAGCTGCTTGTCAGTCAACTGGTCGGGAACGGCGTAACAATGAGGATACGATTTTTGTCCAGACAAGCATGCTTGGTGTTTTGGATAACATCATTAACACAGGTGTCTTTTTGGTCGCGGATGGTATGGGGGGACATCAAAATGGTGAGGTTGCAAGCCAGCTAGCCGCCAAAGCCGCCAGTCAATATCTTTTGAATGCGATATTCTCAGCTTCTTTGGAAGAAAAGGATGACTTTTTTGAAGTCGATTTTCGCAAGCTGGTTAGAGTTGCTGTGGAGGAGGCTCAAAGCCTCGTCCTCAAGCACGTACCTGGTGGTGGAACAACATTGACCCTTGTTTTTGCATTTGATGATGATCTGTATTCCGCGCATGTTGGTGACAGCCGGATCTATTTGGTGCGTTCTGATGGAAAAATGATGCTGAAAACGAGGGACCATTCCCTGGTGAAACGGTTGGTTGACCTGGGAGAGATCACTGAAAGTGAGGCTGCGATTCACCCCCAGCGACACGTCCTTTACCGCGCCCTAGGTCAGAGCGATCCGTTCGAGCCTGATATCGATCAATTTACTCTGGAAAAGGGAGATCGGCTTTTGATCTGTTCGGATGGCTTGTGGAGTGTCCTCAGCCAGGATCAAATGATGGATATTTTCAGGAATGAACCTGATCTTGATCATCTGGCTTGTGAACTTGTTCAGGCAGCTAATGCTGGAGGCGGCCCCGATAATATCAGTGTCGTCCTTGTTGAGCGTAAACAATAATTGGTTTGTAATAATGAGGAGATGATATGTTCGATTCTACTTCACGTAAATACCGGATTTTAGTGGTCGATGATGAACGCCGAATGGTCGGATTCATCCGGCTCAACCTTGAGCAGGATGGTTTTGAAGTCATTGAAGCCTTTAACGGAACCGATGCCCTTAATCGACTGCGAGATTCGCTTCCGGATCTGATTTTGCTGGATATAATGATGCCGGATATTGATGGTTTTCAGGTCTTACGGACAATCCGTGAGATTAGCCAGGTACCGGTGATCATGCTGACAGCAAAAGGTGAAGAGGATGACAAGGTGCGAGGGCTGGAATTAGGTGCGGATGATTACGTAACAAAGCCATTCAGCCCCAGGGAACTGGTCAGCCGGGTGAGGGCGGTATTGCGGCGAGGGGCGACCTTCGAAGAGGGTGAAGAAGGCATGATCGAAATTGATGACAGGCTGAAGATCGATTTTGGCCGGCGTGAAGTCTGGGTTGATGATGAATTGATCAAGTTGCGACCGACAGAATATCGCCTGCTTTATCATCTTGTCCAGAATGCGGGCTGGGTGATGACCCATGACCAGATATTGACCAAGGTGTGGGGTTATGAATACCGCGATGAACCTCACTATGTGCGTCTGTACATCAACTATTTACGGAAGAAGATTGAAAAGGACCCATCAAACCCGGTTTATATCCTGACAGAACGAGGCGTTGGCTACCGGTTTGTGGATTATAAGCGGGATGATCGGCTTTGAGTAAAGGATATTGAATGCATAAGAAAGATATTTTGCTGGTAGATGATCACGAAGTGGTGAGGCTTGGTCTGAAAGCTCTGCTTGAACATAATGATCAGTTTCAGGTTGTTGCTGAGGCTGGCACAGCCAAACAGGCAGTTGAAATGGTGGGGAGATTCCATCCGGATGTCGTGTTGATGGATATCCGTTTACCAGGCACATCCGGCATCGATGCCTGTAAGGAAATAACTGAGCGCTGGCCAGATGTGCGCGTGGTCATTCTTACATCCTATGCAGAGGACGAAATGCTGTTTTCTGCGATCAAAGCTGGTGCCAGCGGGTATGTCCTCAAGCAAATTGGCGCTGAGGGATTGATCACCGCAATTGAAGCTGCCTGTCGAGGCGAAGCGCTGCTTGATCCTGCATTAACTCAGCGTGTCTTCCAAGAGGTAAGGCGGGCGGTTAAAGAAGAGGAGTCGGTTGCTTTTTCCAGTCTTAGCCAGCAGGAAAAGCATGTGCTGGCACTTGTTTCTGAAGGAAAAACCAATCGAGAAATTGCCGAGGCTTTATTCCTGGGTGAGGGAACGGTCCGTAATTATGTCAGCAGCATCTTGGCAAAATTGGGAGTGAGTAATCGGGCTGAAGCTGCCGCTTACGCTGTGGAGCATAATCTGAAAGATTTTATTGATTGAGTATAGAGGGAATAGGATCGATCAATACTAAACTGGCGTTAATTGCCAGTTTTTTATGAGGTATCTAAAAGCTTTCTTTTAGAAACAAACACTCAATTGCGTTTGGTTTAAATTTTGGATTTTCAAACAGGATTGGGAAGGTTAAATAAGCGCTTAGCATTCGCGTAGGTTATTTCCGCAACCTGTTCCGGGCTTATTTGGTGCAACGCAGCGATTTCCCCCGCAATGAGAGGGATGTAGGCAGGTTCATTCCGATGACCGCGATGGGGGTGGGGTGCCAGGAAAGGCGAATCGGTTTCAAGGAGGAGATGTTCGAGGGGAAGCTTTTGGGTGACAGCTTTCCGGTCTGGTGCATTTTGAAAGGTCACAGGTCCGCTGATCCCGATATAGAAATTCATCCCGATCGCGACCATAGCGGTCTCGTAATCGGCACTGTAGCTATGTAAAACGCCGGGATTTTCAGCCAGGGGGTGACCTTCATGGATCAATCCCTGGTGCCAGGATGTGAGAATCGCCATTAGATCCTTGGTTGCATCGCGCAAATGGATGATGACGGGCAGGTTGAGCTGTGCTGCGAGCGCTAACTGAGCCTTGAACATGGTGTGCTGCTGCTCAACAGGTGTATGTTTTCGATAATAATCCAACCCAATTTCACCAATGGCAACCACTTGCGGAGTCTGTGCAAGGGCTTCTACCTGTGTGAGCAGATCCTCCGTCCATGGTTTCCCATAATTGGGATGGATGCCGACAGCAGCGTTTATTCTGTTGGGATAAATCTGTGAAAGCTGAATAGCTGCTTTGCTGGATTCGATATCGATCCCAGGATTTAGCATCCAGATCACACCAGCGTTCAATGCGCGTTCGATCACGCTTATCCGGTCTTCATCAAAACGATTAAAATCAAGGTGGCAGTGGGTATCAGTATAGGGGATCATGCTCTCGCTTTCACTTGTAAAAATTCAATAGACAGATTAATTATAGCAGGCAACCGGCATTGGATAAGGTAAAATGATGGTTATGGATCATGGAAAGCATGTATTTGTGGCAATGAGCGGCGGCGTGGATAGCGCGGTCTGTGCTGCTCGACTGCTTGACGAAGGGTATCGGGTCACCGGCATTCATATGGAAACCTGGAAGGATCCAGAATGGGAAAAACAAATTCCTCCCCTGGATGAGTCAGTTCGCCTTGCTCAACATACAGCTGAATTCCTAGGGATTCCCTTTGTGTCCATCGATCTGCGCGAACGTTTCTTTAAGGATGTCGTTCAAACCTTTATTCAAGATTATCTCAAAGGACAGACCCCTAATCCATGCTTGTTTTGTAATCCACAGATCAAGTGGGGTGTTCTTCAAAGTTATGCTCTTGAAAATGGCGGGGATTATTTTGCGACAGGTCACTATGCCCGGATCAGTCGGTTGGATTCTGGAAAAGTTGCGTTGTTAAGAGGTGTCGATAGGGCTAAAGATCAATCGTATGTTCTTTCAATGCTTTCTCAACAACAGCTGAGCAGGAGTCTTCTGCCCATCGGGTCGATGACAAAAGAAGAGGTCCGTCAGCAAGCCCAGCAATTTTCGCTTCAAGTGGCTGACCGACAGGACAGCCAGGATCTGTGCTTTTTGGGTGATGTAGACTATCGTGATTTCCTGGCACGCTTTGCGCCCACAGCCTATCAACCTGGTGAAATCATCACAACTGATGGGAAAGTTGTTGGTGAACATCAAGGATTGGCGCTCTATACAGTTGGGCAGCGTAAGGGCATCCGGGTGGCAGCATTTGAGCCGTACTATGTGGTTGAAAAGGACATCGAACACAATCGTCTCGTCATTGGGTTTTCTGATCGAGCACAGAACAGCGATCTGACTGCCTGTTATGCCAATTGGATTGGCGAGGAACCCCCAAGAACAGGCCAATCCTACGATGTGATGATTCGTTACAGGGCAAAACCGGCATCGGCTGTTTTGGTATCTGTCAATAGAGACGAATTTCAATTAGAATTCAAAGAGCAGCTGCGCGGGATCACGCCTGGACAGGTGGCGGCGCTTTATGATGGCGAGATTTGCCTGGGCGGAGGTGTAATTCAGACATCTGGTTAATCGAAAATCGGCTCATTTTTGATGAGGAGTGCAACAATGACTTTTCCTGGAATAATTTTCTCTATCTTTTTAGCGACCATGTTTGGGAGTTTATTGCACGTTTGGCGCGGCGGAAAGCTTTCACGCCTTGTTTTTTATTTACTGCTGAGTTGGATAGGATTTTTTATTGGACATTTTCTCGCTGAGATTTTGTCAATCCGGTTCCTAGATGTGGGAACGGTACATGTTGGCTTTGGCATTCTTGGCACCATCATTTCCCTGGGGATTGGTTATTGGCTTTTCCCGGAAAAGAATAATTAAAAAAAAGTAATGGAGGCAACCAAAAATGTATCGAATTGAGGCTTTGCTATCAGCTCGTTTGTTCATGCGACCCGAAATTATGGGTGATCGGGTTTTCTTTTTGTCCAACCTGAGTGGGCATAACAGTCTATACGTGATGGATTATGGCGGCAGCGTACCTGAGCCGCTTCTTCCACCCAATATCGTGCTCCAAAATCCTCACTTAATTGGAGGAATGTCCTTTGCTATCTTTCGGAATTTGGGAAAGATCATGGTGATGATTGACCAGGATGGTGATGAAAACTATCTGCCTATGTTGATCCCATTAACCGGTGGATTTCCTGAGCATGCTTTTAACGGCTTTTTTGAAAATATGCGTTGTCATCTTGCTGAGATCGACCAGGAATTAAACCTGTGCATCATCGCTGCAGAATCCCGCGAGGAGGGATTGCTGCGAACTTATCTGTGCCATTTGGACAGCGGAGAAATTGAAGAGATTTATCAAAGTCCCTATGGCGGGTACCCATCGGCTCATGATGAAACCTTTTCACGGATATTACTCATAGAAGGCTACATGGTGGGAGATAACATCGCCTATCTTTGGGAAAAGGGCAAAGGTCTGAAGTTGGTCTATGGGAAACCGTTGGGAGAACGTGAGGAAGGCGAGGAAGTCAAGTTGACCGCCTTTGGTGGAGGTTTCTTTACGGAGGATAGAAAAGGATTGGTAATTGACAATGCTCTTTTCGAGGATACCTATGGGATCGGTTATATGCCTTTGGATAATCCTTATGCGATCAAAAAAGTTCAAATTAACGGTTTGATCCACACAGGGTTTGGGGAATACGAAGGTCTTGAAAAGCTTGATAATGGCCGGTTTTTACTTCAATATAATATTGATGGTGTCTCATGGGTCTATGAAGCGGAGTATGATCCATCTGATCAAACGATGTGCATCGTTCACACGCTGGTTGGGAGAGGTGTGCTGTCCGAAGGTGTTTTGGAAGCGATTAAATATGATCATGAAACGGATCGGTTTGCTGTCGCCTTTTCCACAGCGACATCCCCAACCCAGATCTATTCCATCGAAGGAAAGGATCGAGATCGATTGGTCCGTCATACCAATGAAACGATCCTAGGCATTCCTGAAAGTTCACTTTCCAAAGGTGAAGACTATTCTTACACGAGTTTTGATGGGCTGCGGATTTCCGCACGGTTGTATTTGCCCTCTGCGGAGTTGGGCTTTTCGGGGCGAAGACCGGTCGTCTATTATCTTCATGGTGGCCCACAAGGACAGGAACGCCCTGATTTCTCATGGTTCTCTATGCCGCTTATCCAATTCCTTACCTTACAGGGATTTGCGGTGTTTGTGCCCAATGTCCGTGGAAGTACAGGGTATGGGCTATCCTTCACCAAACATGTTGATCGGGATTGGGGCGGTCAGGATCGCCTGGACCATGTCCACGCTATGAGGTCGATCTTGCCTGATGACGATCGACTTGATGTGAAGCGAACGGGTGTGGTCGGTCGCTCCTATGGCGGCTATATGACGCTCACTTTGGCTGGTAGGCATCCTGATCTCTGGGCTGGGGCGGTGGATATGTTCGGACCATACGACCTGCTCACATTCATGAATCGGATCCCACCGACATGGAAGCCTTATTTTTATATCGCGCTGGGCAATCCTGAGATACCGGAAGATCTTGCATTTCTAAAGGATCGCTCACCCAAAACACACCTCGATAATATCGAATTTCCGATGTTGGTCATCCAGGGTCGCAATGACCCGCGAGTGGTGGCAGAGGAATCTGAGGACCTTGTGAACCACCTTAGAGATGTTGGGAAGGATGTCGATTTGCTCCTTTTTGAAAATGAGGGGCATGGTGTGGAAAAGTATGAGAATAAATTGATTTGTTACAACCGGATAACCGAGTTCTTTAAAGATGTTTTGAAGCCTTAATCAATTTGTTAAAGTTTCGATTGATTTAAGAATGAAAAGTTTATGAAATGATTTCGTAAACAAAGAAGGGTAACAAGAACTGTGATCCAACTAAAAATTTCAATAAGCGGAATTGACCCACCCATTTGGCGTCGCATTTTGGTTTCACCAAAAACGACATTGCTTGACTTGCACGATATTATCCAATATTCGCTTGGTTGGAAGGATTCACATCTCTTTATATTTCAAATTGGACCAATGGAATTTGTCAATCCTCTTGATTGGCAAGAAGATTCGGATAATTTCCAATCAGCGGAACTGGGCATTTTGGGAGAGTTAATCCCTAAATATATCCCTGAAGGTGAGAGTTTTACTTATATCTATGATCTTGGTGATTATTGGGTCCATCATATTTTTGTTGAAAAAGTGAATCTAGCCAAAGAAAATATTCGGGTTCCGATATGCATGTCAGGAAATCGTGCTTGCCCACCCGAGGATATTGGTGGATCTTACGGATATCAACAACTACTGAATGGCATTAAATATCCCGAGTTACTTCATGACGTGGGTTTAGATTATTCAGATTTATCAGATTTTGACCCTGAGGAATTTAATATTGAGTCGATCAATAAAGGGCTGAAAGATTACATCAAGGTTCAAAATTTACAAAGGCTATCTTCGTGGAAAACTCGGGTTGATTTTTATAATCCAGTTGATGATTTCTCAAGCATATGGACAAAAAACATTACTGGAGATGATCTGGTTTACATAAAAGCATTACCATTTCGACAAGATTTGGTGACCATGCTTAAGTATCTACAGAATAATAAAGTCAAAGGCACCCCAGCTTTGGGGAATTTCCCACGCAAGCATATTCGTGCTATGACTGAAGGCTTTATAAATTCGCCGGAATTAGATATAAAGATTGGGGATCGGGTCTTTAAGTTACAAACGGAAGACGAGGTTCCTGATCTTGTTTTTATGCATACTTTTGCTAATGCTATAGGATTGATTTTGGGGGGTGAGAATTTAAACTGGGATGTTTCTTTTCTAGGAGAGATGTTTCTAGAACGAGAACCGCATCAACAGGTTTGGTTTTTAACAAAATTTTGGTTAAAATGGTTTGATTGGTATTTTTGTTATCAGTTTGATGATATTTTTCAAATGATTGATTTGCATAAATTCAAGATAATTGTTGGGAAATTATTCTTGAATTATCAATCTAATTTCCCAATAGATTTAGAAAAAATCATCATGGATATCAATAAGTCGGACCCAAACTGGATTGTGTTTAAACATGATGGGCTTCGAAATGGAAAGAAATTTTTCTTATTAGATGTTGTCATTAAACCTTTCGAAAAGCTGGGGCTCATTGAGACCCAAAAAAGGCAATATTTTGATTATGAATATTTCCACATGATTGAAAAAGTTGTAGTGACTGATTTTGGAAAATCACTTCTTAAAAATTTTGTATAATCCTGATAAATGTTACATGATTTACCTGTGAAAAACAAAGGATTTTAAATTGGCATTTATAATTTATGAAAATTTCTCTCGCGAAGGTGATCTTGTTCAGCTTTTAGGTTCTCGGCACAAGAGCCATTTTGTCAAATTAGCTGCCGGAGAAATATTTCAATCGCACCGGGGTGAATTAAACCACAACGATATGATTGGGAAGCCCTGGGGGAGTCGCCTTTACAGTCATACCGGGAACCCCTTCTTCTTGATGCGTCCGGCGCTTGCTGATCTGATCACGGAGATCAAACGAAATACCCAAATTATTTACCCCAAAGATATTGGTTACATTCTTATGACGATGGGTATCGGCCCCGGTGTTCATGTCCTTGAAGCAGGGACAGGTTCCGGTGCACTCACAACCGCATTTGCTTTCTTTGTGGGAGATACGGGCAGGGTGACTTCCTATGAGGTCCGACCTCAAATGCAGAACCTGGCTCGTAAGAACCTGGAGCGGGTGGGCTTGCTTGACCGGGTTGATTTAAAGCTGGGTGATATTGTTGAGGGGTTTATTGAGCGGGATGTGGATGCCATATTTTTGGATTTACCCAATCCCCATGAATATTTGCCGCAGGTCAAAGACGCTTTGAAGCTGGGTGGTTTCATCGGTATGATCCTGCCAACGACCAATCAGGTTACTGGGGCATTAGCAGTCCTGCATCGCAATGATTTTGCTTTTTTAGAGGTGTGTGAGATCCTGCTGCGATTTTACAAACCGGATTATGAACGCCTCAGGCCAACCGATCGCATGGTCGCACATACTGGTTACCTTGTTTTTGGGCGATCGGTATCTCAAAAACCGGAAGAAGAATGATCTTCTGATAAGGATTGAGTCGTTTAGTCTATAGGTATTTACTCTTCGAGATAGTGAAATTAAGATCGTTATGCTGGTCCTGACTGAGGAATTCATTCAAAAATCCATTCAAGATTATCAAAACCTGCAAGAATCCCGTTCTGCTGAGGTCTCTGCATTTTTTAAAGATATCAAGCTCAGACAGGCAGCAGTGATAATTCCACTTTTACAAGACAAACGTGAATGGCATGTCCTGCTGACCCATCGATCTCAAAATTTGGTCGAACACCGCGGGCAGGTTGCGTTTCCAGGGGGAGCAAAGGATCGAGATGATCAGGACCTTCAGGCAACGGCATTGCGTGAAATGCATGAAGAGATAGGAATATTGCCTGACGATGTCCAGGTTTTTGGGCATTTGGGAGAATTAAAGGTAATCACAGGGTATACTGTCCGTTTGTATGTTGGGAAGATCCCTTGGCCTTATGATCTCAAAATCAATGAGCGTGAGGTTGACAGTGTCTTCAACGTGCCTCTTGAGTGGTTGGCTGATCCAAATCATCGTTCGGTGGAATTTCGCAACCACGCAGGTCATGAATTTCCTGTGATATTTTTTGATGATTTTGATGGTCACCAATTGTGGGGCGCGAGTGCAGATATGACGATGACCCTTCTTGATGCGTTGAATTTTTCCAATGAATTGATGTAAGAGAACAAAAAAAGAGGTGCGCCTGAATTTTCAGGAGCACCTCTTAGATTGCGGGTCAATTAGGGTTCAGATCAATCTTCGCTTTCAGAATCAAACTCTTCTTCTTTCTTACCTTTTTCGATGACTTCAGGTTCCACATCCTCATCAAGAAGTTCAGCCAGTTCACCTTCCTCTTCTTCCTCTTCTTCCTCTTCGATCGCAACATAAGTCACACCGGCGATCAATTCGTCTGGGTCAGTGAGAACCTCAATCGTGTCGGGTAGATCAAGATCACGGACATAAATCGCACTTTCCATATCAACCAGCAGGGTGGCATCAACCTCGATGCGTTGCGGCATGTCTTTAGGCAGACACTCAATTTCCAGCTCGGTAATGTTCGTCACGACAACGGCAGCAAAGTTCACTTCCGCTGGCGCCTGTCCTATGAGTTCTATTGGGACTGCTGTCTGTAATTTCTCGGTTAGAGAAACAGCCATAAAGTCCACATGGCGTAAGGTCCCAAAGATGATATCTTTTTGGGCTTCGCGTAAAACAACAGGATATGATTCGCCATCGACATTCAATGTGAGCAGGCTTGAGCCTGTCAATTTGTTAATGACTTTGGAGGATTCGTGCAAATCAAGCTGAATTAAGACAGGTTCAATTTGCTCTTTTCCGATTCTGCCATAAATAATGCCTGGTAAGATTCCTTCTCTTCGGAGTCTTCCAACTTGCTTACCTTTAATCGTGCGGTTTTGAGCTTCTAATACAATTTGTTCAGTCATTTTTCCATCCTTCGAGCGCCTCTCACCCGCATTACTCGGGTTACCTTCACTCTCTGATAAATTTGGATATGATTGCCAGGAATTCCCAGCGACCTTGAATTCTATCCGGATCAGCCATAAAGGTCAAGTTCATAGATCGGATATAATGGTAAGTCCATCAGAAACGCTGTAGATTTGTGAATTGCGTTGCGTAATTAATTACCTGCCTTGGATCAAATGGAGAAAAATTTTAATCCGAATTTTACGTGATTATCCATTCTATAACTGTCGTAGTACAATAATTTCGGATCAATTCATTAAAGGTGAAAATTATGACAAAGAGCGAAAATAAAATTAATATTGTTGAAAAGATGCGCGACACCGTTGAAGTCATTTTAGATGATGGTACCATTATCAGCGGTCCCCGGTATACGTCTGTGGGGGAGTTCATAAAAGTCTATCAGGATCCCCAAAAGCCCTTAATTGTTGGCGCAATCGTTGATCAAAATCTTCGTGAATTGACCTATCCCATTTCAGCCGATGCAAAAGTGTCCCCGATCGACATGTCAAATTCTGATGGAGCACGGATCTACCGCAGGTCTTTGATTTTCTTATTAGAAGTCGCTTTTATGGAACTCTTCCAAGATTGGACCCTGACGATTGACCATTCGGTGTTTTCTGGTGCTTATTATTGTCATGTGCCAGAGCAAGAACCATTCAGTGAGGAGCATCTTCGCGCATTGGAAAATAGAATGCATGAATTGGTCGAATTAGATGAACCAATGGTCAAAGAAAAGGTTGCTCTATCAGATGCAAAAGAATTCTTTCGAAAACAGGGCCAGGATGATAAATTACGCCTGCTCAACTATCGAAAAGAAAATGATCTTGTGCTTTATACCATGCGGGGCAAAAGAGATTACCACCATGGCTACATGGTGCCTTCAGCAGGCTTTTTAAAATGGTTCGATCTCAGACTTTTAGGCTCAGGTTTCATCATGCAATTCCCTCGAAGGCATGCCCCGGACCGTTTATCTACAATGCAAAGCTATCCTCAACTTTTAGGCGCTTTCCGTCAATATGGGGAATGGCTTGAGACTCTGGGGATTCAGAGCGTTGGGGCACTGAATGATGCGATTAAGCAAGGCAGGATCAATGAGGTTATCCTCGTTTCAGAAGCGCTTCACTCACAACAAATTTCTCGGATTGCGAACGCCATTCGTGAGAATCGAGATAGAATTCGGGTCATTTTAATTGCTGGACCGTCCTCATCTGGTAAAACCACTTTCTCAAAGCGGTTAACTATCCAATTATTAACAGAGGGCATTTCTCCTTTTGCTTTAGAGCTTGATAATTATTTTGTCAACCGGGTTGACACGCCCAAAAATGCTGATGGCAAATATGATTTTGAGCATATTGATGCCCTGAACCTTCCGATGCTAAGTGATCATATTCAAAGGCTTGCATCAGGAGAAAAGGTGCAGCTCAGAAGATATAACTTCCGGGAAGGCATCAATGAACCTGGTGATGATGTTCAACTGATGCCCGGTCAGATGATCATCCTTGAGGGTATCCATGGACTCAATCCACGTTTACTGGAAGGGCTTCCTTCCGAACAAGCTTATCGCATCTACGTCTCCTGCCTGACCCAATTAAACCTTGACCGGCATAATCGAATATCGACAACGGATACGCGAGAATTGCGCCGGATTCTAAGAGATGCCCGTGATCGCGGTTACAACGCACAACAGACGATCAATCAATGGGAAATGGTGCGGCGTGGTGAGAAAGAACATATTTTCCCATACCAGGAAAATGCAGATGTTATGTTCAACTCAGCCCTGGCGTATGAACTTTCAGTTCTTAAACCCCTGGTTGAGCCTTTGCTCCGGCAGGTTCAATATGGGACAAAGGAATATATTGAAGCAAAACGGTTATTAAAATTCTTGCAATGGTTTGTGCCGGTAGAGCCCACTTTGATCCCGGATAATTCAATTTTGCGAGAATTTATCGGTGGATCGATTTTGCAGGATTTTAAGATCTGGCAGAATCATTCATTAAATTATTAATCTGAAGAACCCCAACCAATAAAAGGCTGTCCATCAATATGGTCAGCTTTTTGATTACACTGCGTGGACAAAATGAATGGGGAAAAGATAGCTTCTTATTGGACGAGAGATAGGTAGTGAGATGTTCGCGTGAAATCAAATATGGCACGATTATAATTTTTTAAAAACAAATAGGGCTACCTTTTAAAGCAGCCCTATTTGAAAATGAGCAAATTTGATTAACACTTCATGTTTTCTTTCAAAACCTTTGCCAATCTTTTAATCCCTTCCCGAATGATCTCGGGTTTTGAATATGAAAAATTGAGACGCATTGTGTTCAGCCCACCACCCAGGGGATGAAAAGAAGTCCCGGGAACGTAAGCGACCTTGGCTTCAACCGCAGTACTGAACAATGCTGTCGTATCGCAGTTCTCGGGCAATGTAACCCACAGGAATAGTCCGCCCTTTGGTTTGGTCCATTGAACGCCTTCAGGCATGAATTCTTCAAGAGTTTGGATCATAACATCTCGACGTTCTTTATAGATCTTTCGGATGAATTGGATGTGGGTTTTCATCCATGGACTGTTCGAAACCTGATAGGCGATGTATTGCGTTAGTGTTGACGTGTGCAAATCGCAGCCTTGTTTTGCTTGCACCAATTTTTTGATGACATCAATGGGAGCCACTACCCATGCCAGGCGCAAACCGGGGGCTAAGATCTTTGAAAATGTGCTGGTGTAGATCACATTACCGCTGTATACAGGCACTTCTTTTGCTCGTATTTCGTCGTCTAAAACAACGACTGGGGGGAGATGGTCACCTTCGTAGCGAAGCTGTCCATAAGGATCGTCCTCCAAAATGGGAACGCCATAGGCATTCGAGATCTCAACCAGCTGTTTACGCCGTTCTCTTGAAAGTGTGACACCGGTTGGATTCTGGAAATTAGGAAGAACATAGATGAATTTCAAACCAGTTCTCAGGCACGATTCAAGCATATCTGTGCGCATCCCATTGTCATCAAAGGGGATCGTGATATATTTCACGCCGTAAGCATTCCATGCCTGAAGTGCGCCCAGGTAGGTGGGTGACTCCACAAGAACACGGTCGCCCCGGTTGATAAAAATCCTGCCCATCAAATCAAGTGCTTGCTGTGATCCCGCCGTGATGAGTACATTGTCAGCTGAGATCTGCAAACCATATTTTGAAGCATTCTTTGCAATCATCTCACGTAGAGGTTGATAGCCTTCGGTTGTGCCATATTGGAGAGCGCTTTCTCCCATTTCGGTTAATACAACTTCCGCAGCTTCTTTGAATTTTTCAATAGGGAAGACATCGGGAGCTGGCAATCCACCCGCAAAAGAGATGACATCCGGTTGAGATGTGATCTTTAGCAGTTCACGGATTGCTGAGCTCTTGATATTGTCCATTCTCAGGGCATATCGATCGTCCCATAAGGTATGCATATTTATTTCTCTCCTTATCTATTTAAGATAACGACTGATTACGGTTGCCCGGGATGGTAAGATGACCCGGTCGCCCATGGTGAGATTTGCCGGTGCCTTACCAGCGTCTTGTGGTGATCCTTGATATATGTATATTTCTGTCCCTTCTTCTGAGTATTTGGTTATTACATACGCTTGGCCGGTGAGTGAACCTTCTGTATTAATGGCACAGCTGGTGACAGTGCCGACAACTTTCCCCTTCTGGTCAACGACGGGATCGCCAAGATGAGCCATCCGGGTGCGTTTATCATCAAATTGGAATCGGACGACTGTCCCGGTTCGGGCAGCTTCTTGTTCAAGAAACGCTTTGCGCCCGATGAACCATGGTTTATAGGTTTTGATAAATTTATCAAAACCTGCCTGGCCAACACCCAGGTTGAGCATCCCGCCCATTTCATGTCCATATAGGGGCAGTCCTGCTTCCGTTCTTAGTGAATCACGGGCACCTAATCCACAGGGTTTTAGCCCAAGGTCACTGCCAACGCTCAGCAAAGTTTCCCATAATATCACTGCCTTTTCTGGATGAACGAACAACTCAAACCCCATCCGTTCGCCGGTGTATCCTGTGCGTGACACAACCATGCCAATATTATTAAGGGTAACTTCACATAATTGCGCCCAGTTCAATCTAAGAATCGCTTCACGATCTTCTTCTGTGGTTCCTAATTTCAAGAGGATATCCCGTGATTTTGGACCTTGGATTGCAATATCAACGAGCTGATCCTCTCCGCTTTGTGGATCGCGTAAATTGCGCAGGATTACATTTTTACCATAAGCAACTGCCCAGGGTGAATCTTTATCCACCAGGTAGATACCATCACGAACACCATTCAGCCAAGCCCAATCTTTCTCATCATTTGAGGCATTGACAACAGCCAGATATTTTTCTTCCCCACGGCGATAAACGAGCAGATCGTCGATCACATTGGCATCTGGGTCGAGGAAATGGGTGTAGCAGGATACACCAACAGAAAGGCTCCCGATATCATTGCCGCAAACACTATCTAAGAAAGTGCATGCATCTGGACCTTCTACCTGGAACACACCCATATGGGTCACGTCAAACAAGCCTGCAGCTTGGCGAACAGCCATATGTTCTTCAAGCACCGAGGAATACCAGACAGGCATATCCCAACCCGCAAATGGAACCATTTTTGCGCCAAGTTCCCTGTGAATGGCATTGAGCGGTGTTTTTAGCAAAGTTTCAGGGTCTCCCTTTTCCCAGGTAAAGGCAGGTAACGCAGTGCCTTTCCTTTCATCTTTTACCATGCCGACGTAATACGGCTTGTTGTCTGCATACGGTTGGCCAATCAAAGCATTTGGTGCTGATGCTTCAGCATCTTCAATTCGCATGGGGCCGGGCACCCTCATCAGTAAATCTTTATCAAATTGGATATAAGCATCTGAAAGGTTTCTCAACCAGGCACTGGCTAATCCAGCCTTATTGCCAGGAACCGTCAACAAGAAGGTGTGTGGTTCTTCACAGGTGATGAACCCATCGACATCCCCCATTGTGGTATGTAAAATGGTTTTCTGGCTTTCACCTTTTCCCAATACTTCAATATCGTTGGAAAGTGTGTAGTTCAGAAACAGTCTTGTCTGGTCTCCCGAGATTCTAAAGCTTGCCCATTCCTGGTCAAAGTTATCATTGATATTGAAATAGTGGGGGTAACCATGCCTTTTTGATGGTGAAATGAAGCATTGCACTTGCTCTGCAATGGCTTCAACTGCCAGCTTAGTTTCTTCTAATGTTTGAAAGGCTACTTTTGCCCTTAATTGCTTGGCATCCTTGCCAGACATGTAGTAAGGGGTCGTATTTTCAAACAGGTCGGTAATGATATCTGCCACCTTTTTCAAGTCATCTTCTTTCAAACAGCGTTGAGTGAGAATTGTGGTGCCGAATCGAATGCCGGTTGAAGAAAAAGTTGATCGGTCACCAGGGATGGTATTGCTGTTGGCAACAATACCGGCAGCATCCAAGATTCGGGCACCCATATCCCCCGTGAGGAAGGCACCCTCATCAGATTTAATGGATTTGCAATCCAGCAGGGCAATATGTGTGTTGGTGCCCCCATAGGGAACGCGCAGACCGCGTGCTTTGAGTTGGTTTGCAAACGCAACCGCGTTCTTGATGATCTGACCTTGAAGTTTTTTATAAGCTTCTGTCTTTGCAATTTTAAAGACATGGGCAATCGCAGCAATCGTGTTGATATGTGGTCCGCCCTGTTCACCGGGGAAGACAGCTTTATCGATTTTTTTTGAGATTGTGGGACTATCTGTGATGATGATTGCGCCGCGCGGCCCAAGCAGAGTCTTGTGGGTAGTCGATGTGATGATGTGGGCATACCCAACGGGAGAGGGAACCTGTTCAGCGACGATTAAACCGCTAATATGGGAGATATCGGTCAATAGGTATGCACCAATTTCATCTGAGATTTCTCTGAATTTTTTCCAATCGGGAACCCATGGGTAGCTGGAGTAGCCGGCAATAATGATCTTTGGTTTTGTTGCCATGGCCTTTTCGTAGATGGCGTCATAATCCAATCTTTCCGTTTCCATATTCACGGAATAATGTTGTGCATTGTAGAGCATACCTGAGCGATTAACTGAAGAACCATGGGAGAGATGACCGCCGTGCAAAAGGCTCATTCCAAGGATCGTGTCACCGGGTGAAAGCAGCGCTGTATAAACCGCATTGTTGGCAGGTGCGCCAGAAAGCGGTTGGACATTGACATAAAGCTCATCGGCTGTAACACCATTTGCTGCGAATGCTTCTGCACAGCGCCTGCGTGCCAGGGCTTCAACCACGTCAACATATTCCACACCTTTGTAATAACGAGGATCACTGTATCGTCGATAGGTGCCGATCATATTCGTATAGTCGAATATTTCTTCTTCCGAATAGAAGCGAGTTTCAGATCGGGGATAGCCTTCAGCATAGACGTTTGTAAAAGAAGACCCCACAGTCTCAAAAATTGCGCTTGGCGCTATACTTTCACTGGGGATCATGATCAGCCTTCTTGCCTGACGTTCGTTCTCAAGCTGAATTAAATTAAAAAGGCCTGGGTCTATTAATTCCAGGTCTTTGTTGTATTGTGAAATTTTCATAGATACTCCTTTTGAGAGGATTCCTGAACCTAAAATAATTATAGATTCATCCTAATTTTAGTCCTGCAAGCCAATGAGGTCAAGGAAAGAAACGCTGTTAGACATAGCTGTGTGCATTTAGCCAGAAAATAATCTTTTCAATGACCCTTTCTTTATCGAGATCATTATGTAACTCATGATAACTGTCTTCCCACAGGACCAGTTCAACCAGTTCCCCAGCTTTCTTTTTAAAGCTCTGACTGGCCTCGTGGGAGGTAATTTGGTCCGATGTGCCATGCATCAGTAATAATGGAAGGGTCCAATTTTCAGCCTGTTCCAATGCTGTGGCACCGCTGTCTATCAATCCCATTGATAATTTTGTTGAGATTAAGTCATGAACATAAACATCATCCCGATATGCCTGGACAACCGCCTGATCCCTTGAAAGCGCACTTGTATCCAGCGCGTTCTTTACCGTCAATGAGGGTAAAAGGTGAGAGAGGATTTTTGCGGCAATCAATTTTAATTTTGGCGGTTGATAGGATAAGCTTAGGGCTGGAGAAGTTGCGATCACGCCCGAAAGCTCAAATGGATGATGGAGGCCGTATTGAATGACAATATTTCCGCCCAGGCTGTGACCGTATAAAAAGCGGTTTTCAATATCTGCAAACCGCGTCTTGGCATCATTCCAAAAAACCTGAACGTCATCCAAAAAGTGTTCAAAACTTGGCGCATGTCCTTTTTTACCTTGGGAGAGACCATGACCGCGCAAATCAAAACTCACCAGGTGAAATCCAGCATCATTTAGCGCTTTTCCCACATGATCATATCTTCCGCTGTGTTCCCCTAAACCATGCACGAGATGTACAATGCCTTTTGGTTCGGGTTGGCTGGTTAACCAAGCCCTCGCAAATAAGCTAAGATTGTCTTTTGTGTTGAAGTTATAATGGGTGTGATTCATGTTTCCCTTCTTGTTATTACAACGTTAGTGAATAGCCTACCTTTTTTTGATTACAAATAATTATACAGTGAATTTTTCATTGATGATGGGATTCTAATATGAAGTTCATTAAAATCGTTGGCACCAATTCTCTCGACTAATATCCCCCAATGACAGATCTTATAGAGTTGATTTGGTCTATTTAGGAATTATCCCGGAATACTTCAATATTTGATGAGGAATAGCGTTAATTGTTTTTAAGCAAATAGAAAAAATTAGAAAAGTCATCTCGTGGAATAAGCTGATAAAATATAGCCATGATTTTTGTTAATTAGCGTTACTTTATCAGGATTTGGTTGTTAATTCATTTAGATGGTCAAAGGTTGTACCATTGAGAAAAGACAAAGAAGAGATCGCGCTGATCAATGCTGCCAGGACTGATCCGGTTGCATTTGGCGAACTTTATAAGAAGTACATTGATAAGATCTATAACTACATCTATTTTCGCACTGGAAGCGCCAATGATGCGGAGGATCTGACCGAAAAAGTATTCTTAAAAGCGATGAGCCACATCAAAGGCTATAAGCACATGGGTCTGCCCTTTTCAGCCTGGCTTTATAGGATTGCACATAACCTGGTAGCAAATTATCATCGTGATCGGTCGTCCAAACAAGAAATTTCCCTCGATGATTTGCCTGGCCGGATCATTCCTCAACCAGATCCGCAACCCGAGGCAAAAATTGTAATTAGGCAGGAGGTTGAAGAATTGCTGGGAACCATCCGGGAACTGGCTGATAACCGGCAGGAGCTTTTATTTCTGAAGTTTGTTGAACAATTATCCAATATGGAAATTGGTTTGATCATGCGAAAAAGTGAAGGTGCTATCAAAAGTCTCTATCATCGGACTCTTCTTGAATTGCGTGAAAGATTGATATCGGAGTGATAATAAGGATGACAAATGTTAAGAATTATTGTTGACGGTTCTGCAGATATGCCTGAAGGCTGGCCCGAACAATATCAATTTGATATATTGCCAATGCCCATTCAGATTGGTGAGAAAACATATTACCAGGGTGAGGATATTGATACTGAATTGTTTTATGAACTGATCAAAGTGGAAAGCAATATCCCGCGCTCAGCTGCACCTGCGCCTGCCCGGATCCAGGCTTTCATTGAAAAGGTATGCCAAACTGGGGACACAGTCCTTTCATTGAATGTTTCAGGGATGATGTCCTCGACGATATCCATGGTGCAGTACGCAGCACAGGCTTTGAAGGATAAGATGAGCCTAACCGTTTTTGATTCAAAGGCGGGTTCAGCCGCTCTGGCATTAATGGCACGGGAAGCACGTTTGCGGGATAGAGCAGGTGAATCATTGGATGATATTCTCGCTGCACTTAACGCCATCCGAGAGAAAGTTGTGATCGTCCTTAGCGTCAATAGTCTTGAATATGCCTATCGCTCAGGTCGCGTTAATTATTTGAAAGCGGCTTTATCTTCCCTTTTGAAAATTAAGCCCATCATCACCCTCAATGATGGAAAACTGCAGATGAGCGAAATGGTCCGGACAAGGTCAAAATCCTTGGAACGAATTGTCTCAAAAATAAAAGATCAGTTTGGAAACAACCCGATCCGAGTTGCCATTGTGCACGCACAGGATATTGAATCGGCAAAAAATTTAAAGAATCAGATAACAAACGTGGCAAACGTTGTGGAAACGATTTATACAGAGCTTTCGATTTCTGTGGCAGCTAATTTGGGACCAAAAACGATTGGGATTGTTGCATTACCTGAGGAAATTTAGGAAGGAACCGATTTTGCTTAACTTTGATTTAGGCGATGATTCATTATTAGCATTAGAACAAAAATTAAAGGCTGAACTCAATCCTGTTCAGCCTGATGATGAATTTGTAAACAATTTGAAACGACACCTTGAAAAGAGCGTTTTTGATCAACAAAGGCGAACGAAGGCTGCCAAGCTTTTGCTGGTCGCAGTTGGAATGTCCGCTGGCTTTGCGATATTTCTAATCGGGCGTAATTTCATTCGGGTTAATGAAGAAAACTGAGCTGACCTTACACGCGAATTTTTATTGAATTAATAACCAAGTTGATCTAATTTTTCATTCAATGCTTGAGTAGATGGCTCCACCAGGATGTCACCATCTGGGAAAACGATGGTTGGAACGCTCCTGTATCCCTGATTATTTTCTTTAACAAATTTTTCTCCAACTGAATCTTTATCAATATCAATCCAATCGAAGTCGATCATGCGATCATTGAACACTTTTAAAGCCCGTCTGGTATCGCCGCACCACCATGTGCCATACACCTTGATTTCTTTCAAGTCAACATCTTTCTTTGGGTTCGATTAATATATTCGGGCGTTTATTATTTGTGAATGTCTTCCGTGACTGGCTTTGGTTCGAGGATATCACGGACCCAATCTCCAACCTGCCAGTAGCGGAAATCTTCGCCATTACTGACCTGGACACCACCAATCACGCCGTAGATCAATGAGGCAGGGATCAACAGCAGCGCAAGAAAACCCGGGATTAGACATAAAAGCGGGATGATCAAGAAAGCCAATACAGAACCAATCGTGATCAATACGGCCGCAACCAATCCAGCACCTATCCAGGTGATCGACTGAAAAATAAACGCTTGCATAGCGTGGTAGGCAACAAATCGAGATCGGTCTTTGTAGACAAAATAGATCACCAATGCAGCCGCACCACCCAAGAAACCTGTTACCAGGTTCAGAAGCACACTCAGGTGAGCAAGCATAGCCCAGGTCCGTTCTTCATTTGTGGTCATAGGGATTGTGGTTGGTATCTCTCTGGATTCAGCTTTTTCTTCTTTCGCTTCTGTGTTGTCAAATTTGGCGGCAGTTTCATTGACTGCTTCGATTAATGTTTCATCGACTTGTTCAATTTTTTCTTCTGTTGTGTCGATGATTTCACTTTCCCAGCCTTCTTCTTTTTCATATTCCGGAGAAGGTTCAGGGATGATAGGGTCGACTTTCTCTTCATCTGGCTGGTTGTTTTTAGGATTATCTGAATCAGTCATTAAAATCCTTTCTGATTTAAATTATTTTTTTTAAAATATTTCCGTATTACACTCTACGAAAAGAACTGAAAAAGGTTGCATCACGGCAATAAAAACCTGCTCGCATATCAGAGCAGGTCTCTCATTGTTTATCAGATCATCCTTGGTTTTAGGCAGACCAGCCCTGTTTCTTAATGAAGTCTGTGATCACAGGGATTTCTACGTACTCACCATTGTATGCCTTGATCCCCCACATAATGGCAGGCACCAGTGCAACCACACCTAAGCAAATGCCGCCAAGCCCGCCGATGAAAAAGGTTAGCATTGATACGATCGCTGATATGATCCCAACTGCAATCCAGTATGCTAATGCCTGTGGGTAGTGCGCCTTTAAGAACGGTCGGTCTCGTTTATCTTCCATCAACAAGATGATAATCGGGAAAATGATCCCAAGGATATAGCAAAGTAATGCCCACGTTTTGTCTTCGCTGGTGATATTGGGATCGACCACCTTTTCTTCAGTCATTTTGCCTCCATTTCCAAAAATCTCAATCAGAGTAGCTTTATACAATAATTATTTTAGCACAAAGATCATCGAATTGGAGAGTTATTCACACAAAGAATGAATGAGGATGTGTTAAAATGGAGTTTATGACGATCCGTGTTGTGTTTATGGGTTCACCAGATTTCGCATTGCCAACCCTCAAGGCATTGCATGAAAATTTTTCAGTTGTCGGCGTTATTACCCAGCCTGATCGACCTGCTGGGCGAGGTCAAAAATTGCAGCCTCCTGATGTTAAAGTACTGGCATCATCCCTCGCTCTTCCGATCATCCAGCCAAAGAGCTTGAAAGAACCTGAGGCGATTCAGCAATTGATTGATTGGTATCCAGATGTGATTGTCGTGGCAGCATTCGGGCAGATCTTGCGCGAAAATGTGTTGAATTTACCGCCATTTGGATGTGTGAACGTTCATGCCTCGCTTTTACCTCGTTGGCGTGGTGCGGCACCTGTTCAGGCTGCGCTCTTAAATGATGATGTGACCGGTGTCACGATTATGAAGATGGACAAGGGGCTGGATACAGGTCCGATCCTCAGCCAGAGTGCGATCCAAATTCCGAAGGATATCACAGCGGATGAACTTTTTGATCTGCTTGCATCAATGGGGGCAGACCTGTTAATTGAAACTTTACCGGACTATGTGTCAGGGCAAATCCAACCTCAACCGCAGGATGATGAACAGGCGACCTATGCACCGCGTTTGAATAAATCTGATGGCAAGCTTGATTTCAATCTGCCTGCCAGCTATTTGGCGCGAAAAGTACGCGCTTACCATCCCTGGCCAGGTGTGTACGCTTTCTTTGATGGCGGGTTGATTAAGGTTTATCGCGCGCATGCCCAAAGCGGTGACCATGTGATCCCGGGCAGGCGATATGTGATCGATGAAAAACCAGCATGGGGCACGATCGAGGGATACCTTGTGTTGGATGAAGTTCAACTGGCTGGGAAATCTCGCCTTTCAGGCAAAGATTTCCTGCGAGGAGCAAAGCATTGGGAACAGGAAAAGGAGCAATAATGATGGCAAAATATGTTTTAGCAATTGATCAGGGAACGACCAGCACCCGGGCAATTATCTTTGATCACGATGGAAAAGTGGTTGGTAGCAAACAAAAAGAGCATGAACAGCTCTATCCCAAACCAGGTTGGGTCGAACATGACCCAATGGAGATCTGGTCTGCAGCACAGTTTGTCACGCAAGGCGTGTTATATGAACGAGAGCTCGAAAAGGAAGACATTAAAGCAATTGGGATTACCAATCAACGTGAGACAACCGTGGTCTGGAATCGATTTACTGGGAAACCTTACTATCCCGCTGTTGTCTGGCAGGATACACGCACGGATAAAATCTGTGCACAATTAGCCCAGGATGGCGGTCAGGATCGTTTCAGGGATATCACAGGTTTACCTCTGGCGACTTACTTTTCTGGTCCCAAGATTGCCTGGCTGTTAGAGAATGTTGAAGGCCTGCGCACTGACGCTGAAGCAGGCGATGCGCTGTTTGGCACGATTGACTCCTGGCTTATCTGGAACTTGACAGGTGGTAAAGATGGGGGACTGCATATCACAGATGTGACCAATGCCTCGCGAACCTTGTTGATGAACTTGAAATCTCTTGACTGGGACGAGAGTATGCTTTCTGTTCTGAACATTCCCCGCGCGATGCTGCCCGAAATCCGTTCATCCTCTCAAATTTATGGCACTGCCGTGGGAATGCTTTCGGGTGTCCCCATCAGCGGGATTTTGGGTGACCAGCAAGCTGCATTGTTCGGCCAGGCGTGCTATGAGCCTGGCGAAGCAAAAAATACCTATGGAACGGGTTGCTTTATGCTGATCAACACAGGTCATGAACTCACACCGAGTAAATCGGGTTTGTTGACCACGGTCGGTTACCAAATTGGGGATCAGAAGCCCGTATATGCGCTGGAAGGATCAATCGCAATCACCGGTGCATTGGTGCAGTGGCTCCGTGATAACCTGAGGATGATCGATACGGCTTCAGAGATTGAGCCTCTGGCGAAAACAGTTGCGGATAACGGCGGGATTTACTTCGTGCCTGCTTTTTCAGGCTTGTTTGCACCTTATTGGCGAAGCGATGCTCGCGGCGTCATTGTGGGTCTGACGCGTTTCATCAACCAGGGACATATAGCCAGATCGGTGCTTGAAGCCACAGCTTACCAGACCAGGGAAGTCCTGGAGGCAATGGAAAAAGATTCCGGAGTTCAATTGCAGGCACTCAAGGTTGATGGCGGCATGGTCAATAATGAATTGTTGATGCAATTCCAGGCAGATATCCTGAATGTGCCTGTTATCAGACCGGTTGTCGCAGAAACAACAAGCCTCGGTGCGGCTTATGCGGCGGGTTTGGCAGTTGGTTTCTGGGAGGATCAGGATGCTTTACGGCAAAATTGGCAGATGGATCGGTCGTGGCACCCTGACATGGAAGAAGAAACCCGGGAAAGACTTTATCAAGGCTGGAAAAAAGCAATTGAACGCACATTTAATTGGGTGGATTAAACATGACGATGAATATCTATACACTCATCTTCCTGCGGCATGGCGAATCCCTTGGCAATCTTAAGGGTTTTTACCAGGGTCAGAAGGATTATCCACTCACACCGCGCGGTAAAGACCAGGTTCGCCGGCTGATCTCTCGATGGCAGCTCGATGGTACCAAGATAGATCACGTGATCTCAAGCCCGCTTAAACGCGCTCTCGATACGGCGGAGATGGTTGGCGAAGCCTTTGGCTGCCCTGTTGATGTAGATAACACATGGCGAGAGCGCGACATGGGTTCGCTGACGGGCATCCATCGGAGAGATGCGGGTACAGTGAATCATATGCAAAAATTCTTTACACCTTATGACAGCATTGGTGAGACGGGAGAAGGTAATTGGGCATTGTTCCTCCGGGCAGGACAGGCCATCCATGCGATCTTGCAGCGTCCACCTGCCCGTTATTTGATCGTTTCACATGGAGGAATTTTAAACCAGGCATTGCATGTCATATTTGGCATGACACCCCAAGCAAACGGACAGGGGACGCACTTTCGGTTTGTTAATACGGCCTTTTCAACGATCCATTATGATCCTGCGCAGTACAAATGGTTGGTGTGGGGGTTAAATGATTTTACGCACCTTGCTGTCAGAGATTTTGATCTTGAGGAGGAGGAAGAATCCTGACAAATCAGGGGGATCATTTGCCGAAGAGGTCATCCGTTTTAGCTGCCATTATGAAATCGTTCATGTGCAGTCCCTGGATGTCATGTGTCCACCAATCAACAGTGACTCTTCCCCAGGTCAATTCAATCAGCGGGTGATGTCCCTCCGCTTCCGCAATTTCGCCAACAGTATTCGTGAAGGCAAGCGCTTCAGCAAAGTTCTTGAATTTAAAACCTCTTTTGAGATGTTTGACCCCATCAACACTTGAAATCTTCCAGTCAGGGATTTGATGATGCAATTCATTGATCTCGCTTTGTATCATAGACGGTGAACCGCTTTTTACTGGCTGACATTTCATTTGATGTAAGCTGGACATAAATTATCCTTTCTATTTCTTAATTGTCTTTCATTATTAATTTAAGGGATACCTGAACTTCATAAAAAAGTAAAACCAATCCATCAATTATCCGGATTTAATGCCAAGTAGAATTGCCCCCGAGAGCGAGCCTGGTCTAATCGTCGCTGAAATAACGCCGTTTCCATTCATAAAGCAGGTTTAATGCCTCAATCGGTGTCAGACTGTTGATGTCTAAATCATTAAACGCTTCCAGAAGGGCATTATTTTCAGGAAAAAGCGCCAGCTGCTGCTGGGACGTTTCGCGATGCTCAAGCGTTGTGCCTGAAGACGCTTCCAATTGTTTCAAGATCTCATTGGCGCGCTGGATGACAGGTTTGGGTAAGCCGGCGATTTGTGCCACGTGAATGCCGTAGGAGCGGTCCGCACCGCCGGGAATGATCTTATGCAGGAACACGACTTTGCCATCCGATTCTGAAACAGCGACATTGTAATTGCGCACACCGGGAAGTAGGTCTGCCAGTTCGGTCAGTTCATGGTAATGGGTGGCAAAAAGGGTATACGCTTTGAGCGAGGGATGGCTGTGGATGTATTCGATCATCGCCCATGCGATCGAAACCCCATCGTAGGTGCTTGTGCCCCTCCCGATTTCATCCAGGATCAGCAAACTGCGGGTCGTAGCATTGTGGAGGATGTTCGCAGCTTCGATCATCTCGACCATAAAGGTCGATTGCCCGGCATGAATCTCGTCCTGGGCACCAATCCGTGTGAAGATCCGATCAACCAGCCCGATTTTTGCCGAAGCAGCAGGGATGAAAGAGCCCATCTGGGCCATCAGAACAATCAATGCAACCTGGCGTAAGAAGGTCGATTTGCCGCTCATATTTGGACCGGTGATGATGCGGATGATTTCGTCTTGCTCCAGGATGGCATCGTTGGGCACAAATCTTTCAGATGTGCGTAATTTCTCAACGACTGGATGACGCCCGTCCCTAATTTCAAGGTATTTTTCTTCGATGACCTCCGGACGGCGATAGCCGTAGAGCGCAGCAGTTTCTGCCAGTGCAAGGTAGGCATCCAGCTCAGCCAATCCGTGGGCAGTTTCAAGGAGCTGATTTCCGCCCTGAGCGAGTTCCTCGCAGACCTGGGCGAATACGCGCCCTTCAATTTCCCTTATTCGATCTTCTGCATTCAGGACTAATGTTTCATATTCCTTCAATTCGGGCGTGATATACCGCTCAGCATTAACCAGTGTTTGTTTGCGAATATATTCTTCGGGTACCAGGTCGGTATTGGATTTGGTGACTTCAATATAATAGCCGTAGACTTTGTTATAACCGACCTTCAGTGATTTGATCCCGGTACGGTTTTTCTCTGATTTTTCAAGGTTAGCGATCCATTCGCGAGCATGCTGTGAGGATTCGAGGATGTTATCCAGTTCCGCAGAAAAGCCTTTTTGAATTACACCAATATTCGCGAGGGTAGCTGGTGGATCATCCTGAATTGCCGCTTTTAGCAGCGCTATTTGATCCTTGCAATCGTGCATCTTTGTAAGCGTTTCTTTTATTTCTGGCGCTTGTTCTTTGAAAATAGTTTTCAGTCCTGAAAGACGGATCAGGTTTTCCCGCAATGAAACCAGATCACGAGGAATGGCATGACCGGAAATGACACGATTGGTCAGCCTTTCCAGATCATCAAAATCTTTCAGTTCATCCATGGCTTCTGCCCGGATCAATCCATTCTTGAAAAAGTATTCCACAGCATCCTGACGCTGGCAGATTTGATGGACATTTAAAAGCGGTTTGCTGACCCACTGGTATAGCAGGCGCCCACCCATAGGCGTTTGTGTGGCATCCAGAATACCCAGCAGAGACCCCTGTTTCTTCCCGGTACGGATGGTTTCGGTGAGTTCAAGGTTTCGCCTTGTTTCGGCATCCAGCACCATAAATTCATCCAGCGTGTAAGTTTTGAGAGAGGTTAGAAGTTTCAGCGATTGGCGTTGGGTATCTTCGATATAAGCCAGGATTGCCCCTGCTGCCCGAACTGCCATGGATTTTCCTCTCAAACCGAAGCCTTCCAATCTGGCGACATCAAAATGATCTTGGAGATGGTCTGTACAACGACCCAGTTCAAAATGCCAGCTTTCATAAGGAGAGATAAACCCCGGCAGCCCTTCCATTTTAGGCAGGGAATCCGGCCAAAGGATTTCTGAAGGTTGCAGGCGAAAGAGTTCAGACCGAATTTGATTGAGAATGTTTTTGTCACTGATCTCTGTCGCGGCAAATTCGCCAGTAGAGATATCTACATAGGCGATTCCTGCGTGGTTTTCATGGTAAAAGACAGCTGCAAGATAGTTGTTGTAATTATGCTGCAGTAAACCCGGTTCAACCACTGTGCCAGGGGTCACCACTCGCACCACTTCTCGGGGGACAAGGCCATCTTCTGGTTCGTCAGAAACCTGTTCACAGATCGCAACGTGGTAGCCTTTGTCGATCAGCCGCGAGAGGTAATTCTCTGCTGCGTGGTGGGGAATGCCTGCCATCGGGACCCGGACCCCCTTGGATACAGGGCGGGATGTCAGTACAATATCCAGCTCCCGTGAAGTGATTTTTGCGTCCTCGTCAAAGGTTTCGTAAAAATCACCCAGCCGAAAGAACACAATTGCGTCAGGGTACTGATGTTTGACATTTAAGTATTGTTGCCTGAGTGGTGTTACATTGGTCATTGTTTTAATCGATTTCGATTAGATTGTTCGGCGGCTCCTACTTAATCCCAGAAGGCAGAAAGACCCAAACAAGATGGCTATTTCAAATGTTCCTTGATATAAACTGACACCTGGTCGAGCGCTTCTGAGAGCTTTTTCGGATCTTTGCCGCCAGCCTGGGCAAGCGTGGGGCGTCCGCCTCCGCCGCCGCCCACAACGCGAGCAACCTGTTTTACCAGATCACCTGCATTTAAGCCGCGTTGCACCAAGTCCTCCGTGATTGCAGCAATCAGGACTGGCTTTTCGTTCTGAACAGATGCCAGCAATGCAAGCCCGGATGGGTGTTTCTCTCGGAATTTGTCGGTCATCTCGCGCAACGCATCAATATCTGCATCGGGCAAAATAGTTCTGAGCACCAGAACTCCGTCGATCTCTTCAGTTTCTGCCAGTTTTTGGTCAAAGGAATTGGCAACTTGTTGCATGCGTAATTTTTCGTTTTCCTTATGTGTAAGGTTTAAAGATTCGGACAGGTTCTTAACTTTAGAAAGGGTCTCTGAAGGAACGGTGCCCAGATAGTGGTTGACTTCATCCAGAACGTTCATATGCTCGCGAACTGCTTTGTAGGCTTGCCAACCGGTGACCGCTTCGATACGCCGGATTCCGGCTGCGATGCTACCTTCATAGGTGATGATGAACAAACCGATATCACCTGTTTCATCCACATGGGTCCCGCCGCACAATTCGTAGGATAAGATTTCCTGGTCACCAATCTTGATGGTTCGCACAACCGAATCATATTTTTCTCCGAACAACGCCATAGCACCATCATCAATGGCTTCCTGCAAGGGTTTCTCAGTAATGCGCAGTAAGTAATTTGAAAGGATTGCCTGGTTGACATGGGCTTCTACAGCCAGAAGTTCTTTGCGGGTGATCGGTTTTGGATGTGTGAAATCAAAACGCAATCGGTCGGGTGCCACCAGGGATCCTGCCTGGCGGGCATGTTTACCCAAAACAGCATGCAAGGCTGCGTGCAGCAGATGGGTGGCAGTGTGGTTGCGCATGATCTGGGTTCTGCGTTCCTCGTCAACCTTCAAGAAAGCCATGTCGCCAACTTTCGGCTGTCCCTCGGTGACCTCGCCAATATGGATGATCACCCCGGCTGCAGGTTTTCGCATATCAGTTATGCGCAAGCGCCACTCTCCCCTCTCGGCGCTGACGATTTCGCCGGTATCGGAAATTTGCCCGCCTGATTCGACATAAAACCATGTTTTGGGGATGATTACTGCAACTGCATCACCGGGCTGGGCGCTTTCGACGGATTTACCATCCTTAACAAGCGCAATCATTTCTAACGGCTCACCGATCGGTTCATAAGGTGTATAGATTACACCAGAATTGTCCAGCTTATTTGCTTCGCGTAGTCTTTCTGCCAGGCGCGTATAAACCTGGACATCTTCGCCGCCCATCTCCCCAAACTCCTTGCCAGCACCTGAAGCAAGGCGATGCGCTTCCATGGCATTCTGGAATCCCTGGGCATCCACATCCATGCCCTGTTCCTGGGCAATGTCCCGAGTGATTTCAAGGGGGAGACCCAATGTTGCATATAAATCGAAGGCCATTTCACCGTCCAGGGTCTGCTCACCCCGTCCTTTGAGCTCAATCAGCATCTCGTTGAGATGGTTCAAACCAGCATCGACGGTTTTCTTAAATTGAATTTCCTCTCGAGTGAGGTTATCCAAAATGGTGGCTGCATTCCGCCTCAGTTCGGGGTAGAAATCGCCATACTCGTCAATCACAATTTGGGCAACACCTGCCATGAAGGGTTCTTTTAGGTTGAGTTTTGTCCCAAATCGTGCCGCACGGCGGATGAGCATCCGGCAGATATAATTCCGGCCGACATTTCCTGGGACCACACCATCAGCGATCAGGAAAGACGTGGCTCGGGCATGGTCGGCGATCACCCGGTAGGGAGTCAGATTTCGATTCCGGGCTTCATCACTATCCCCGGTCAGTGTTTGAACGTAATTGATCAGGGGCATGAAGAGGTCCGTCTCATAATTCGAACGGGCATTTTGTAAGATGGAGACAATCCGCTCAAAGCCCATCCCTGTATCCACGTGGATTTTCTCCAGGGGCACAAGTTCTTTCTCTGATAAGCGGTTATATTGGATGAAGACGTTGTTCCAAATTTCAAGGAAGCGTTCGCAATCGCCATTGACCCCGCATACATGGTCAGGGTTGTCCACGAGATTACAAAATTCTGGCCCTCGATCCACATGGATTTCGGTATCTGGTCCGCATGGGCCGGTTTCTGCCATTTCCCAGAAATTATCCTTACGCCCGAAAGGGAGCAAATGGGTCGGGTCAAAACCGGGCTGCTTCAGCCAGTCATCAGCAGCTTCACGATCTTCAGGGATCTCGTCCAGCTCATCCTTGAAGTAGGTTGCCCACAGTCGTTCTTTGGGCAGTCCCCAGACTTCTGTTAATAGCTCCCATGCCCAGGTGATCGCTTCTTCTTTATAGTAGTCACCGAAGGACCAGTTTCCCAGCATTTCAAAAAAGGTGTGGTGCGTGTTATCGCGCCCCACCTCTTCCAAATCGTTGTGTTTGCCGGAAACACGCAGGCATTTTTGCGCGTTGACCGCGCGAGTATAAGACCGCAGATCGGTCCCCAAGAAGACATCCTTGAACTGGACCATGCCGGCATTGGTGAACAACAGGGTTGAATCTCCTCCCGGAACAAGCGATGACGATGGGACAAAGGTATGACCTCGTTCGATGAAAAAATCGATGAATTCCTGGCGGATTTGCGCGCCTGTGCGTTTTTCTACCATAATAACTCCTGATGCGTCTTTAAATTACATAGAAACCTCTAAATGACACGTGATCACCGATCAAGAGGATCGCATTTATTTTACTTGATAAAAGCCATTATTTGGAATAACTGCATTACTCGACCCTGGGCAAAAAAGGAAATCCATTGAAAAGCCGGATAGAACTACACCAATTTCGGATGAGGGGTTTAACAATTAGAATTAGATTATAATAAATTGTAACCAAAACCAGGAAAGGGACAGGAGAGATGGTTTCAAACAGATCTTACCGGCTTTTGAAATTAATTCCAAAGATAGTCCTGCTCGGATTATGCACAACCATCTTGGTTTCTTGTTCCTACCCAATTTTTATTCAATCGAACAGCGCGGATCAATCAAACGTTTCCAATTTACCTGTGTCTGAATCTGAAATTGAAGAAAACAAGACAGTGGATGATGATCAAATGATTTGGGAAGAAGATATTGAACCGCTTTGTGAAGGTCCGGAAAGAATGACTGTACTTGTTGCGGGAATTGATGCTCATGAGCAAGCCGATGCGATCAGGATGGTATCGGTGGATTTTGTTTCCGGCGAAGTGAATGTGGTTGCCATCCCACGTGATTTTTATGTGGATGTTGTTGGCTTTGAAGATCACAATATTCATAAAGGTCGGATCAATGCCACTTTTGGTTATGGTGAAAAATATTCGGGTTTGGGGAACGGCATTATTGCCCTAGAAGAAAACCTTGCTTTTAATTTTGGCGTGGAATTTGACCGTTTTGTTGTGTTAAATTTTGATGATGTCGCAGATTACATAGATGAAGTTGGTGGCGTGGACGTTTTTCTTGAGCGATCTGAATCCGATGATAAATTCTATTTTTCCAGGGGATTTCATCATTTTGATGGCGAAACGGCTGTAAATTTCATGCGCATGCGACGATATGATGATGATTTTCATCGCATCAATCGCCAGACAATGCTGTTGAAGGTTTTCTATACCAGGGTGATGGATGAACTGGAGCCAATGCAACAGATGCATTTAGCGCTCAAAGGATTGTTCGATCCTAACATTAAAACAAATTTTGTTTATGACGATATATCCCCACTCATTTGCCTGGCAAGGATGCTTGAAGATGAGGATGTGGACTTCATCGAAATCCCCAAAGTTATGTATCACAGTGCCACGACCAGTTCAGGGGGTGCTGTACAGATCCCCCATGATACCGTTCTTCCCTTTATTCAAAGTGTGATGGAAGGGACTTTCCAGTCTGAATTCAGTGAGTCAGTAGAAGATTAGTGATTGATCTGGATGAGAATTCATATGCTGCTGGTATTCATAATATATTCAGCCATATGATATTGTGATGATTCTTAAAAAATTATCCAGACTTTAATTTCATGACTTAAGAAAAAATCACCATTTGCATGAGAATTTAATCAGGGTGTTATTGTGCATTTGAGTTGCCTTTCATGGATTAAAACTAACGGTCAGAATGAGAATTCTCTTCTTAACGAAAAATTTAGAAAATTTTGTGTATGGTATAATAGCCAATCTAGACTAAGAAAAACGTTGAATACTTTCCAGCACTTCATTGGGGAGATCAAAATTGTATTGTAAAAGAACCCCAAAATTATAAAGAAAGTATAAGGTTCGCGTGTTACTTTTTATTTATACTCAGAAAAAAGTTTAGGATCCTTTCCTATGTCTTTATCGTGGTACGTTTTACATAGTAAACCAAATCAGGAAGAATTGCTCTGCTCACAACTTGAACATCGAAAAATTCGAGTTTACTATCCCAGACTGAATGTACAACCTGTCAATCCAAGAGCGCGAAAGGTCAAACCTTTCTTCCCTGGATATCTTTTTGTGCGTGTTGATCTTGAAAACACCCCCATTTCAAGCTTGACCTATGTTCCAGGCGCTCATGGCGTGGTCAGTTTTGACCATCAGCCAGCCAGTCTTTCAGAAGATGTGCTTGATACGATCAGAAGAAATGTCAACCGGATCAATAGTGTCCCGAAAGATCATCGACGAGGCTTAAAACATGGTGATAAGGTGTTCATAAAGGGCGGTCTTTTTGAGGGCTACCAGGCGATCTTCGACGTTGCATTAAAGGGCAGTGATCGGGTGCGATTGTTGATCCAGCTTTTGCACCAGGATCAAATCAGGGTACAGGTTCCTTCAGGAATGGTGCAGCCTGTAAAACCATAACCTCATTCCACATAAAGGGGTCATTTGGATGGTGGTTAGGCACATATCTTTCAACCAGCCGACAGAAAGAATTAATGTCGGAGGGGCGGATGCGTGGGAAAAATAAGTGAGCTGATAGCTGAAAGTTGATAGCTAGTGGTTAGTAGTTAGTAGTTAGTAGTTGGTGGTTAGTAGCTGGTCGCTTATAGCGTTTACCATAAAATTGAAACTTACTTTTCACGCTGACTGTCTTCTGAAGACTTCTATCTTTAGTAAGAAACCTGTTACTCGCAATTATTTACATTTTCTTTCAGCTACAAGCTACCACCTACAGGCTACCAACTACAACCTACAAGCTACCAACTACAAGCTACAACCAACACACAACTAGCAAATTGTTACTTTTTTGACCTATGAGCTATCACCTATCAGCTATTAGCTAACTATGTCCATCTCAATCGTCATTCGAGCCTATAACGAAGAAAAACACATTGGTCGTCTGCTGCATGGCATCACACAGCAGACGGTTGAAGATGTGGAAACCATAATGGTGGATTCCGGTTCCACCGACAGCACCCTGGCAATTGCAGCAAAGTATCCTGTCAAAGTGGTGCATATCTCTCCGGAAGAATTCACCTTTGGACGTTCGCTCAACCGGGGGATTGCCGCCGCAACAGGTGATCTGATTGTGATCACTAGCGCGCACTGCTACCCCGTCTATCCTGATTGGCTCGAGCAGCTCATCAAGCCCTTAACAGAGCAGAATGTAGCCCTCAGCTACGGAAGGCAAAGCGGCGGAAGCACCAATCACTTTTCAGAGCATCAATTCTTTCACAGATATTTTCCTGAACATTCCATTCTCCAGCAGGCGCATCCCTATTCCCACAATGCCAATGCCGCCATTAAACGCTCTCTCTGGGTACAGAATCCCTACAACGAAAACCTGACTGGCTTGGAAGACCTGGCGTGGAGCAGCTGGGCGATGGAGTCCGGCTATTCCGTTGCTTATGTCGCCGAAGCGGAGGTGATCCACCAGCATGAAGAGACCTGGCGCCAGGTCTATAAGCGTTACAAACGGGAAGGGATCGCACTCAAACAGATTCTTCCCGAAAGCACCTTCACTATTGGCGATCTGATCAAAAACTTCACCAAGTTCACACTTTTGGATTTGAATCAGGCTCGGCGGGAACAAATTTTCTTCAAGCAGTTGTTTCCGATTCTTACTTTTCGCTGGATGCAGTACTGGGGCACATACCGAGGTTTCCACTTCGGCGGGCAGGTCAATGCCCAGCTCCACCGAGCCTTTTACTATCCCCCGGGCATCCTCGAACACAAGATCCCCAAATCACGCGAGGTTGAGCCGATTGAGTATGAGGAAAATAGCTAATCCCACTCCGCTCTGCTTCGGGGACTTCGTAGCTAATAGCTGATAGCAGAAGATAAAAAGCTGAAAGGTGAAAGCTGAAGGCTGAAAGAGAAAAGAGAAAACAAACAAGAAATGATCAATGATGAGAATCCTCAGATTGCTTATAAAGATTTACAAGTTTGGCAGAAAAGTATCGAATTTGCTTCAAATGTTATCCAGACTCTTGAAAATCTTAACAGTGATCGAAAACACTACCGTTTGATAGATCAATTAGAATCTGACGTAACATCTATCCCAATGAACATTGCTGAAGGTAACGGCAGAATATCCAAGGAAGAATTTATCCAGTTTTTGAAAGTCGCGAGGGATTCAATTTGCGGAACGCTAACAAGCCTCAAAGTCTTCCTCAGACAAGACTGGATCGCGAAAGATATTTACAGCGAACATGAGACTTCATCCATAGAAATCATCCGAATGTTAAAAAGCCCTATCAATTCAATCTTTCATAGTTAGGACTATTTGTTAATTTAATATTTATCCTTTCACCTTTTAGCTTTTACCTATCTTTTCTCTCCCTTTCAGCTTTGAGTTAATACTCATCACTTATCAGCTATGAGCTAAATATATGAACCACACACCTGATAACGAATCCTGGGATCTTATTATTACCCCCCGCAAAAAATGGTACGATTTGCAACTGAGTGATGTCTGGCGTTACCGAGACCTGATCGCGCTTTTCGTTCGGCGCGATTTTGTTTCACGCTATAAACAAACCATTCTTGGTCCTTTGTGGTTTCTGATCCAGCCACTGTTAACCTCGGTGGTTTTCACCGTGATCTTTGGTAATATTGCCCAGCTTCCCACAGACGGCTTACCTCAACTGTTATTTTATATGTCCGGCACTGTTTTATGGGGTTATTTCTCAAGCTGTCTTACGAGCACTTCCACCACTTTTGTTTCCAACGCGCATCTCTTTGGCAAGGTTTATTTCCCTCGCCTGGTCATGCCCTTATCCACTGTCATCTCTAACCTGATCACATTCAGCATCCAATTCCTGTTTTTCATGGCGTTTTATCTGTATTTTTTAATTCGAGGTTCAGATATCTCTCTGACCGCCTGGGCTTTCTCCCTTCCCCTTTTAATCATCTTGATGGCAGGCTTGGGGCTGGGTTTTGGAATTATCATCTCGTCCATGACCACCAAGTATCGTGATTTGTCATATCTTGTATCCTTTGGCGTTTCATTGTGGATGTATGCGACACCGGTTATTTATCCCGTCTCATCGATCCCAGAAAAATGGCGCTGGGTAGCTGACATCAATCCTGTAACTCCGATCATCGAAACATTCCGGACGGGATTCCTTGGTGCTGGGGATGCCTCGTGGCTCGGATTGGCTTACAGTGCCGGGTTTATGGTGGTTGTAATGTTTATCGGTGTTGTGATATTCAATCGCGTGGAAAAGACCTTTATTGATACAGTATAGCTTGCAGCTAGTAGCCTGTAGCTCATAGCTGCAAGCTGATAGTTGATAGCTAGTAGTTGGTTGTTAGTAGGTAAATGATAGTGAGGACTGATTTGATAGAAGGACGATCATCTTTACAAGTTTGGCAGAAGAGTACGTTGTTTGCAAACGACGTTCTTCAAAAAATTGATGAGCTGGAGACGCCTCGAAAACATTACCGTCTATTCGAGCAACTCGAGTCTGCAGTGACATTCATCCCTATGAACATTTCAGAAGGTAAGGGCAGGAATTCAAAAATTGAATTTATTCAATTCTTATATATTGCTCGTGGCTCACTTTATGAGACAATGACCTTACTCGAGATATTCAAATTACGCGATTGGATTGATAACGATACCTTTGCTGAACTTGAAAATCGATCAAATGAAATAGCTAAAATGTTAAGAGGACTAATAAACTCAATAGCAAATAACTGATTACAATTCTCATAATGAATTTTTTATCTTTTGCTATGAGCTATGAGCTATCAGCTATCAACTTCTATTCCCATGCCCCACAAATTTCGCACTTTCCTTCTCTTCCTCCTGATCGCCATTGTGATCCTGGGTTTCCTTGATCCCCAAGGTATTCGCGCAGCAGTTACGAACAACCTCTGGACAATATCCTTTCTTCAGAATTATTCAAAAAATGAAGATTTGGATTTCCAGCATTCAACACCTCCATCTGACCACCGCCATGCCGGGTTGCTCTTCGCAAACCAGACTTTAAAATCGGGATTTTTACCTGAGGCATCAAAACACATTAACGCACCGATCCGATTTCCCGACCGACTTGTCCTCAGAACCCGGGCGAATTTTTTCTATCTTGAAAACCAATATGAGGATGCGATTTTGATTTGGAAAGACCTCGGGCTCTGGTCGACCTTGCAGTTCGCGGCTGCTGATCTTTCGAAAAATGAGAAATTTGATGAGGCAATCCTTGCTTCTCAAAGCGGCTACGAATTATTTCCAGAGAGATCCGTGGGCAATTTGATAAATACGATGATGGTCAAAGCCATCTTCTTGTATGGGCAAAATCAATTCCCGGAAGCAATTTCTGCTTACCAGGCTATCCTTGCTCAATTTCCGGATTCGGGTCGATCATACGAAGGTCTCGCCAAAGCATATTTGGGGAATCAACAGCCTGCCTTAGCCATCCAAACGCTCGAGTATGGTTGGAATCACAACACAGGCAATATCCATTTCTTCAACATGGCCGCCAGTATTTATGAGCAGAATGGCATGCTCACTGATGCCTTGCGAGCCTATCAAGCAGCCCTCGATATCGATCATGATAATGAAACGGCACTGCGGGGGATAGAACGACTTTCAGGCACGGATGAATAAAGTTAATCCAAAGGCAACAAACACAAGTAAAAAGCCGGTCGACTCCAAAGTCAAAGGCTGGCGGCATTTGGTGATAGCGAAAAAAGCCGACCTTGTTTTGGGATTAATCCTCATCCTGACCATTTTGCTGTATGCCATGTTGATGTTGACCGACCAAGTTCCCGTCCCGGGTCTGGTTGCCTTAGGAATAACGTGGCTCGTTTACGCGCTCATCGGTGGACGGCTGACCTTTGCCACACCGGTGGACCTCCCCATCCTTGGGATGCTGGGACTTCTCCCGCTCAGCCTATCCATCTCAATGGATTGGTCCCTGTCGCTGCCCAAAGTCTACGGCTTGATCCTTGGGTTCGTCCTTTTTTATCTGGCAGTGAACACCGTTCGGAACTACTCGCGGCTGCAGCTTGCGATATGGGCGCTGATCCTGCTTGGCATGGGGACAGCCTTTCTGGGATTGCTGACGGCGGACTGGACCAGAGGCAGGTTTACATTTGTCGCGACCATTCAACAAAAGCTGATGGGTCTGCTGCATTTGTCGTCAACCATCGCTGAGACGGGCGAGGCAAATGTCAACACCATTGGCGGGGCGCTCACTTTCTTTGTCCCTTGCCTTGGAAGCCTGCTGTGGGATGGCGGTGCGTATGATCGCAAGTATTTGCACGCCAAGCAGAATCGAAGGCTGCTCAGGGCTGTTTTTTACGGGCTGGTTGGTACGGCATTCTTATTTATCCTGGCTGTCTTGATCCTTACACAATCCCGCAGCGCCTACCTCGGTTGTATCATAGGCTTATTTGCATTGTTGATCTTCAAGGATCGCCGCTTTTTGTGGTTGATCTTGCTCCTTTTTGTTGTTTCCATAATCGCGCTCACCGTCCTTGGGCATGGCGACCCCTTTGCATTTCTCACCTCGCTAACCTCACGCGGGGAGATCACCCTCCAGCAGCGTTTCCATCTATGGCTAGAGACGATCGGTGTCATCCAGGATTTCCCCCTCACAGGCGGGGGTATTTTCACTTCGGGCAGGCTGCTGCAAGAGCTGTATACCTTCAACCTTTTTCCAGGCGCTTCTGAATATTTCAACCATGCCCATAATATCTTTCTTTCTGTTGCCTTTGATCTGGGCATCCCTGGATTGGTCCTGTATGCTGCGCTTCTGGGCAGTTTTGGCGCGATGACCTTTCGTAACTTAAGGGTTGGAAGGTCCATCATCAAAGTGCTGATCGTTGGGTTGGCCTGTGGAATGCTGGCACATCTCGCCTTTGGTTTGATGGATGCCAACAACCTGGGCACCAAGCTTGGTGCCGTATTATGGCTCTTTTTAGGCGTGAATGCTGCTGTGTATGTTCACCGGCACCGTTTCAGTGTGCGCCGCTCAATGGAAAACCACCAACGAGCGGATGAGATTACCCAAAAGCCCACCCGGCAGCTGGTCAAAAGCCGGCTGCTTGATCTGGCGATTGGCTCAGGTCTCTGGGTATTGATCTCCCTAGCTGCTGTCAGCTTTATCAATTTCTACCCCCTGGTCAGCATCACAGCCGCTATACTCGGCGGCGGGTTGCTCGGGGTCTATGTTGTGAAACGCTTTAGGAGCACAACTCATAAGCTCAGAGCTTAATCCAATAGCGCTTGGCTTGTGGCTCGTGGCTAATAGCTAAATAAGCTACAAACTACTTGCTACCCGCGACCAACCATTCACCTTTCCCCCTTGAGCTACAATCAAAAATGATGTCTAAAACTGTAATCTCTTTTGAACATCTAACCAAACGTTACGACCTTGGCGTGATCTAAATCGGGAGGCTCTCACGGCCTCAGCTGGCTAGAGTTAAAATTTATAATTCACGAGTCTATCGAAGTCACTAATCTTCATTAATATGCTAAAAAACAAAAACACAATTTACATTTATGCGGGTTTTGATTCTCTTTATTATTCTTTTTACTTGCAGGGTATTAAAGACTACTCTGAAATAAATCATTACCTAGTAAAATTCACCGGTGGCCGATTTACTCCACAATTTCGCAGCGTTTTTGCGTTTCAATTCTTAGGTAAGCGGATCATTATTGATTCTATGGATACAGCCGCGATCAATATTGAGGCGTTAAATTGGTGTGATATCTACGGCAAAGCTAATTATTCTGAAAAGCACTTGCCAGATAACAACAATTCAATTGTTGTTCCTATTGGCCCAAGTTTTGGAGTAAGGATGTGGCCTTTACATCAAGCATTGTTCATGGCCTTTACTAATGCCTTAATTGCAAAGGTTCCTGTTAAGAATATTCGTAGGCATTTTGCTGATTATTATCGCCAATACAAATATCGAATACCAGAATCTCAATATTTTCCTGGAAAGACTAACGTGGATTATATATTTTTCGCCTCGACAATTTGGAAGAATGCTCATCAGACTAACCATTATCGCAAATTGTTTGTCGAGATTTGTAAATCAATCGAGGAGATCCATTTTGAAGGAGGATTTGTTTATCGGCAAAATTATTCTGATGGATTTGAGAATTTATTAATTGATCGTAAATATCAAATATCAGATTACATCACCAAGGTAAAACAATCCTTGGTTGGATTTAGCACACCGGCTGCTAAAGATTGCCATGGATGGAAATTAGGTGAGTACCTTGCTTTGGGAAAAGCAGTCATATCAACACCTTTAACCCGGAAGATGCCAGAAACGTTAATACATGGAAAGCATATTCACTTCGTAGATGGCAGTAAAGAATCTATATGTGATGCTATTAGAACCATCCGTGGTAATCCGAATTATAGGACGCGGCTTGAAAATAATGCACGTCAATATTATTTAAATTACTTAGCGCCTGAGTGTGTAATTGAAAGGTTGTTGCGTTTGCCAGCTTTGCAATAAACACAATAAAATTCTTTTATGTAATAATCCGATGTTTTTGATGCATGTTAAGCGATAATTTTTCGATCATTATTCCGAGACTTCGTGGAAATATCATGCTTGTTTTGAATCGCATCATTCAAACTTCTTCACAAAAGCTAAAGTTTGATGTTAAACTACATATGAGTAAATCAAATCCTATGATTGAGATAATACTCTAGATGTTCATCATAATCACTATTAATAGAAAGTCACAATTATTAATAAGAATTAAGAACCGGTAATAGGTAACAGATCATTTTTTCAGTAATCTCTTTAAATTCATCGTATCCAATTCCCTATTTTCAATCTATACATCTGTCCCAAGTTTCTATTCCAAATAAAAATCCCATGAGCAATACTGTCATTTCCGTAGAACATCTGACCAAACGTTACGACCTCGGCGTGATTGGCACCGGCACCCTATCGCGGGACCTCAACCGCTGGTGGGCGAGGATGCGCGGCAAACCCGACCCCTACACCCGCATTGGGCAGCGTGACCACTTCGAGCGCCTGGGGGAATCGATCCTGGCACTGGATGATGTGTCCTTCACCGTCCAGCAGGGCGAAGCATTGGGCATCATCGGCAAGAACGGCGCCGGCAAGAGCACCCTGCTGAAGATCCTCTCCCGGGTGACTGCCCCCACCGAAGGCGTGGTGAAGGTGAAGGGGCGCATCGGCAGCCTGCTGGAGGTCGGCACCGGCTTTCATCCTGAGCTGACCGGTCGGGAGAACGTCTACCTGAACGGCGCCATTTTGGGGATGCGCAAGGACGAAGTCCAGCGCAAGTTCGATGAGATCGTTGATTTTGCCGGCGTGGAAAAGTTCATCGATACCCCGGTCAAGCGCTACTCGAGCGGCATGTACGTGCGCCTGGCTTTTGCCGTGGCAGCCCACCTTGACCCTGAGATCCTGGTGGTGGATGAGGTTTTGGCGGTGGGGGATGCGGAGTTTCAAAAGAAATGCCTGGGCAAGATGGGGGATGTGGCCGGCGAAGGCCGCACCGTGCTGTTTGTCAGCCATAACATGGCAGCGATTCAAACTCTCTGCGAAAGATCGCTATTGCTCGCAAATGGCAAGATAGAACTAGATGGTGATTCAAAATTTGTAACCAGTCAATATCTCAAACCTAACCAAACTGATCGAACCAGATTGTTAATTGAGGATGTTACTCTCAATGACACAACTATTTTAGTTTCAAATATTCTTGTTAACAACTCCGATAAAGCGGAAGTAGCTCTGTCAAGCGCTCAACGTGAAATTCACGTGTTATTTGAAGGTAGTCTGGAAAATGAGGCACAACTCGAGATAGAGGCAAGAATCACCGATTTACAGGGAAGACCGCTTGGTTTCTACAGTCCGGGTCACCTGAAGGGTAAGGTTGACAAATATGGTAGAGGAAATTTCAGGATTGAGCGGGTAATTCGGCTTCCTCGAATTACAAAAGGTGAGTATATACTGAACCTGTTTGTTACGGACCCTGGCATAAAGTACTTTGCGAAAATCGAAAACACAATAAGGATTCTTGCAGAAGGTAGTGCAACCGAAACCGGATGGGTTTTTGAATACGACAAAGGTGCTGGATGGGTAATATTGGATGACCTGTTAGGAATATCAGAATCATGAAATCGGCAATCATTACTGCAGCATCGGAATCCTATACAAAGCTATTATTTGCTCTTTTGGGGTCTCTTGATGCTAACTGACCTTCACACCCTCCGATTGTTGTCTATGATATAGGTTTACAGGATAGTGTTATCCAAATACTGATAAAAAAGAACTTACATGTTAAGAAAATTCAGAACTTTTGTCCTCATTGGCGTAAACATTTCACTTGGAAAATTTGGTGCTGGAATGATATAGACGCAGAAGCATTTTTGTGGATAGATGCAGGTATCGTTGTTTTGCAGGCACTTGATGAATTGTTCCCACTCATCGAGAAAACGGGTTATTCAGTTTTTCCGGATTATAGATTATTAGAAGAAGAAGCCTCTGAGGACGCTTGTTTTGGTTGTGGACTTGAACCTTCTTTCCGTAAAGGTAAAACAACCTTTGCGGGTGGATTTATCGGATTTAATAAAAGGAATGATTTGATATCAACATTCTTGAAGAATGCTTTAGAGTTAGCATTAATAGAAAAAACATAAAAGCGACAGATACCAAACATAGGCATGATCAAGCGTTAATATCTCTACTAATCTATAAGAATATACAATCCCCACTAATACTGGATGGCAATATCTTTGTTGGGGGTCCTTCACTAGTTCTTGTGCCAGGAGAAAAAGTTTGGGACTGCAGAAGGTTTATGAAAGATGATGTTTTGGATACCTATCTGTTTTCAACAATTCAGGAGGTGCAAGCAATTACAGAGGATTGGTTAGCAGAATACAATACTGTCAGCCCTCATGATGCTCTTGGAGGGTTGCCGCCTTATCACGTTACAGCGGTGAATATTCAAAAAGTGTCCACTTGAAGGTGGTACTAAAAATGGGATGTTGACATTATTATTACGGCTAAGTATGTTTTATTATAAATTATTCAAGAGTTCTTATATGTTACTGTGGTTAGGCAATAAATTATAATAATATTGGTTTTCTGAATGCAGATGATATCAAATATCAAACCGACCAAAGGTATAATTTACATCGTTTCAGGAGATATGCATATCAGACGTGCAATGATTTCAGTTGAAAGTCTAAAGCATCATATGCCTGATATTCCTGTTACCTTGTTCACTTCTAACACCATTAATTCATCTCCCTTTGACCAAGTGGTGATGATTGAGGCAAAGGAAATAATTAAACCAATAAAAGGACCTACTCACATATCTCCAAAGGTGAAGTACATTTCCAAATCCCCTTATGATTTTACTGTTTATCTTGATGCTGACACATATATTGGGGATAGTTTTTATGAGTTATTTGATCTACTAAATATTTTTGATTTTGCAATTGCTCATGATTCATTTCGTACCTTTGCGTATGAAAATGAGTATTTAAATGGATATATGCAACAACTGCCAGACTGTTACCCAATTTTTAATAGTGGTGTAATTGCCTTTCGAAGAAACACGCAAGTAGAAAAGGTCCTAGAACGATGGGAATTATTACATAACCAGTACAATGAAGTGATAAGAAATTCAGGAGGAGGTTATTTTGGTGATCAAACAGCTTTACGAGAGGTTTTATATAATAGTAATATAAAAGTTGCAACACTACCTCCAGAATATAACTGCAGAACTAATCATCTAGTGTTCATAAACTTAAAAGCAAAAATTATCCATGGGGTGTATCCAGATCTTCAGAGTATTGAAAAGGTAATCAATCAGGAACTTGGAAATCGAGTTTTTCTACCAGAACTCGGCATGATACATGAAGGAAAACAAACACCTATACGTTTGACAAAATGGTATTTTAAAGAAAGCTTCAGGAAATTTAAGAAGAAGAAACTTGTTCGAAAACTTCTGAATATCACTAGATTCTTGAGAGATAAAAAGGTATAAGCTGTATAAGTTGTGATTTTATTACCATTTTATCTACATCTTTTTGACAAAGTCTATTGTGGATAATAATTAGTTGATACAAATTTTTAGTCATCCATACAGGAAATATCCTCTGATATCGATTATTATCCCAACACACAATTGCTCGGATGTGTTGGCAGGGGCAATTAATAGTGTTACCCAGCAATATTATCAACAATGGGAATTGATTATTGTTGATGGCGGCTCTTCGGATGGCACCCTGGAGATCATTAAAAATTACCAAGATCATATCTCCCAGTGGGTCAGTGAACCGGATGGGGGCATTTACGATGCAATGAATAAGGGCGTGAAAGTGGCCAAAGGGGATTGGATCTATTTCCTCGGCGCAGATGACATCTTAGTGAATATTTTGCATAAAATTTCACCTCAATTAAGAAACTCCAACCGAATATATTATGGTAATGTTTACATGCCTAACAAAAATATATTTTATGATGGTAAATTCTCCGCAAATAAATTAATGAATAAAAACATTTGTCATCAAGCAATTTTTTATCCACGTACTGTTTTTGAAAAGTACGAATATAGTCTTAAATACCCAAGAGGAGGGGATTGGGATCTAAACATGAGGTTGTGGGGTGATCCTTCATATAAATTTTCATACTTGCCCTTTCTTATTGCCATTTTTAGTGATATTAAGATTTGCAGGGATGATTGGGATAATTATCGCGATTTAAAATTTGAAAAGGATCGGATTATGCTCGCTCACATGTACATGGGGCGTCAATTAAAAAGAAGTGATTTTCTTGATGGTATAAAAAAGAAATTTGTTAGTTTTTGGTATCAATGATGGCCAATGGCTATTTAATAAATAGTAGAAAAGTAAATGGGAATTATGAAACCTGATTTCGAAGATTTTAGCTGGTTTGATAGTAATGGTAGATTACTCAAAATCCAAGATGAGGATGGTTATGTCTATCGTGCCATTACTGAAAATTCGTTAAGAATTTTTAGGTCGTTAGAAGAATATCAAAAACTTGACTTCCTATTTAATATTGGTCTCGTGGAGACAGAGTTAACTGCATTCAAAGTCGAGGGTTATGCAGCAGTATTACGGCATAAAAAAATCCCATTTATTTCGGAGCCCAATGAATGGACCATGAAAATGCTTGCAGAAGCAGGCAAGACGATAGTCCGACTGGCCATTGAACTTAACAAACTAGGCTATGCATTACAGGATGCTCATCCCTGGAATGTGAGTTTTGAAGGAGCCAAGCCAATTTTCTTCGATTGGGGCTCAATCATCAATAAAGAACAAGTAACTCCCAATAAATGGTTATTAGAATTTCGCAAGCACATTTACCTGCCAATATGGTTATACTCAAAGGGGTTTAAAACAATAGCCTATGAAAGTTTATGGGAACGACGAGGTGGCAGCGCAAAATATCTATTTAATCATCGGTATTTCCGGTTTATACCATTTTCTTATAATCGTCTTCTCAAGTCTCATATTATAGAGAATTTTCAACAGACACTTTTAAAATTGTTTACGCTAATTTCAAAAATAAAAATTGATGCTGATACCAGATTCTGGTCTGATTATGACCAAACTTCATACGCTTATAAAGACCTAGCATTTGATGAATTTCTCGCAATGATTTCAATTCCCTCGGATATCATGGATTTTGGTTGCAATAAGGGCGCTTATTCCATTAAATGCAGCCATGCAGGTCACCAGTTAGTTGCTCTTGATAATGATGAAAAATCTGTTGATTCCCTTTTTGAATATGTTAAAGAAAATGGAAGCAACATAACACCCCTGAGAATAGATGTGATGAGGCCAACGCCGAATTATGGGCCTGATTTACGCTCTCTAAATCTCTTTGATCGCCTTAAATGTGATTATGTCATCGCATTTGCGATTTCACATCACCTTGCGAAAAACTGTTCATTACGATTTGAGGCCTTGGCTAGGATACTGAGTTATTATTCTAAAAAAGGTGTTCTTGTGGAGTTCGTTGATCCGGAAGACTATCACCTGAAGAACTGGTCGAATAAAGGGTGGAAGACGCCTAATTGGTATTCTGAACAAAATTTCATTGATTCTTTTTCATTGTATTTCAAACTAGTTAAAAAATGGGAAACGCCACCAGGTGATCGAAACGTGCGGAAAATTCTTTATTTTCAGAATTTTAATACATGAAATTTGCCATTTTGATCCCCCGTTACCGTGAGCGTCTTACTCAAGACGAGGAAATCTCATTAAATCACTTCCAACATTTCCTTTCTGGGTTTGAAACAATAGTAATAAAGCCACATTGTTTACAACTTTCATCAGCCAAGTATCCATCGGTCGATTTTCCAAATCATTTTTTTACGGACATCCCCGCTTACAGCCGCTTATTGTTAACACCGAGTTTTTATGAACGGTTCATCGATTATGATTTTATCCTGATCTATCAACTTGATGCACTTGTTTTTTCAAACGATCTTCTTCAATTTTGTCAGCAGGGTTACGATTACATCGGCGCGCCGATCTTTCAAAGATATAAACAAGAACCGATCTTCTCACGGGTAGGGAATGGTGGCTTATCCTTGCGCCGGGTGCGCGCCTTCCTGGAAGTGCTCAATTCAACCCGGTACACACAAGAAAAGGTTCCTATTCTGAAACAATTTTTCACCGCCAGCATCCCTGACTTAGACGAATGGCCGATTGCCCGGCGCTGGCGCAAGAAGCTGCAGATCTTGCGATCGGTCAGGGCAGGCGTGGAAGCTTACACACAGGGCTACACCATGAATGAGGACCTGTTCTGGTCCGATCGGGCACGGCTCTTCGATCCCAACTTTCGCATCGCCCCCCTCCGCACCGCGCTCCAGTTTTCTTTTGACAAACACCCGCGCTTTTGTTACAAACACAACGACCGCCAGCTGCCCTTCGGCTGTCACGCCTGGGCTAAGTGGGACCGGGCTTTTTGGGAAAAAATAATATTCAAGGAGAAAAATATATGAAAAAATTATCTTCCATAGAAATCTGGGAAAAATTTGTTGAGTTACCTGGCGCATCTGTAGACGGTAGGGTTGGCATTGCCTCTGAGCATGCGATACATGGGGTGCTTTCAGTGATTAAACGTAAAAAACCAAAGAAAATTCTTGAATTGGGTGCAGGAATAGGCACCTTAACTTATGCAATTCTAAATTCTACAAATGCAAAAGGAATTCAAAAAGATGAGAATTATGTTTTTTATACAATTGAAAACAACGAATACTGTCTCAATCAATTAACCATTAACCTGCAGGATTACAAAGGATTATTCACTGTTCTCTCTTCCACTAATGAATTACCCGAAGATATCTTGTTTGATTTTATTGTCGTCGATGGTGGTGGAGATTTAGGTAATGATATGGGCGTTATGCCTTTTGGAAACATGCTTGCTCCCAAAGGTATCATCCTCGTTGAGGGAGGACGTGCTTTCCAACGGAAGAAAATCCTCGAATGGTACGCAAACCGTGCGGTTATCCAGGTGAAATCAATGGCCACAAATATTGTAACTGTCAGTAGAATTAGCTCAACTAAAATCGTAAACAAACCATATCATATTTTTATCTTTGAACCGAATTTACTTGATAAGGTTTTTATCCAATATAAAAAGTACCTTCAAAATAATTTGGTTAAAATTATTAAAAGATTATCGTGAAAATTCGATTGCTTCTGTTATTCAATGAACCTTCCCAAAATCAGCATCATTATCCCCTCATATAACCACGGCTGCTACCTCGAGCAAGCGGTCCAATCCGTCCTCACCCAGAATTATGCCCATAAAGAACTGATCGTGGTCGATGGGGCTAGCACTGATGAGAGCCAGGAGATCCTCAAACGGTACGCACCAGATTTTACACACTGGGAGAGCTGCCCGGATCGTGGTCAAAGTCATGCGATCAATAAAGGATTCTCGCATGCGACGGGGGAGATCATAACATTCCTCAGCAGTGATGATCTTTACTTACCTGGGGTATTCAATTTTGTAGTCGAAAAGTTCCAAATCTATCCTCAGTGCGGGGCAATTGTGGGGGGATTCCATTTTGTGGATGAGAATAACAACATTTTTGAAGTTTTCAACCCACCGAGATTGCCCTATCAATCACCAATCGATCTGACTCTAATTCCGCCGGAAGATTGGCGTTTACACCAGGTAGCTACTTTTTACACAAAACATGCTTTAGGTGAGGTAGGGAGATATGTTCGTGAAGATCTTAACTATGTCATGGACCGCGAGCTGCTCTTCAGGGTTTGTAAGCGTTTTGAGATCGTTCTGGATAATCGGCCATACGGTGCCTTTCGTCGCCACCCGAGCAGCAAAAGTATGAATGCGGGAATCCCATTTAGTGATGAATTTGCCCAATTGTACCTGGAGGCAAAAAGTGGGGACAAGCGTGAAGATCATACTAGAGATAAGATCGCCAGATTTTTCAGGGCAAAAGGTTATTTGCATTTCGCAAAATATCACAGTGATAAAAAAGAAAGTAAAAAAGCTATAATAAATGCGATCAAAATCTCCCCATTATTATTAATAAGAAAATCTATTGTTTTCCAAATCATAAAGCTCTTTTGTATTAAAAGATGATAATCTAAATAAAAGTTACTTAACCTAATTTCCTTAGAAATATTTTTTATTAATTGACTGTTTTTGACAACGATATAATTCTTTAAAGAACAAAAAAATTGGGTTTACAGTTGATGTTTAGAAAAAATTTACGTTTGTTTCTTAATCGAATCTCAAACCTACCTGATATCCTTTGGATATTAATTGGTTTCCTTATTCCTTTTTCCTTATTTTTTGTTCGGAGGGTGTTTTTCAAAGAGACTACGATGCAATTTTTAAGGTATGTTCCAGCAAGTGGAGAATTTATTGGTGGTGATTTGAAGAATACGCTAAATATTGCAAGAGCCTTTTTTACCAATCATCAGACACCCTATATTGGTGACTATGCTTATACACCTTTTACGAATATATTTGTTGCTCCCTTGCTTGTATTCAATTTTTCTATTGCTTACAAAATAGTAACTATTATCAATTTGCTTTGCTATTTAGCTATTGCTTTTATCCTTCCAATTATTTTTAACAAAGAAAAATATCCAACATCGCAGATAATTTTTGTTTTTATCACGGGTTTATATTCTTATGGACTTCAATTTGAACTTGAACGAGGTCAATTTAACTTGCTGGCTGTAACCCTGTGTTTAGTGGCAATTGTTATATTTCATTATCGTCCGAAATATTCTATTATTGCATATATCTTATTTATCATATCAGTTCAATTAAAGGTCTATCCGTTTATATTTATTTTAATGTTTATAAGAGATTTTCATAACTGGAAGGAAAATCTAAAACGAATTTTTCTGTTAGGCATTGTGAATTTGATTGCACTTTTTATTTTAGGTTATGAAGTATTCCTTGATTTCATAAAAGCAATTTTAAATCATATGAAGTATCCACCAATATCGGGAGTAAATCACTCAATTAAGTCATTTGTCACGATCTTTTCAAGTCAGCTTGCAGATCTTGGTTTGGATTGGTTATATGAAAATAAAAGTTACATTGAGTATTTTTTATTGTTTTTTGTTGTTAGTTGCATATTTTTAATTATCATTAAGTCCCAAAAAAATAATCTGACAGGACTAAACAAATACTTATTGCTTGCTTGTACAATTGGTGCATTACTTATTCCTTCAGCAAGTCAAGATTACACATTGTCATATCTTGCAGCCCCATTTGCACTTCTAATCAACGACGGCTTTAAATGGATTAAGTCTTATAGAGTGTATTTTCAAATACTGTTTATTATATTGCTAGTGGCTTTATCATCATCATACTTTTCTACAATTTTCCCTTTAGTCTATAAACCTCAAATATTTATTTTAAGGAACAACTTCTTGCCACTTTTTTTTATGTTACTGATCGTAACACTTATTAATTTCTTTTATCGACCTTCAATAGAAAGTAGTTAACTTTTAGAAATCATGCGAAATAAGCAACCCCACATTGTCATGATCATCGCCCGTGGTGAGGCAGTCCGCAACTTCCTCTATTCAGACACGCTGCCTGCATTGTGCCAGCATGCCCGGGTGACGCTGCTTACCGTTTTACACGATGAGAAATTTGTCGCCAGGTTTGGCCCTCTGGTCGATCGGATCGTTCCGCTGAAAGATTATCCCGAACATCGCCTTGTGAAGGTTTTGCGAGAATTAATCCTTATGGCGCATTACCGCTGGATCTGGACGGAAAAGGTCAAAAACAAGTGGGATCTTTTGGACATGCAAGCCAAAACACCCTGGCAAAAGCTCCGGAACAGGATTTATAAATGCCTGGCCGTCCTGTTTGCCCATCGGTGGGGCTTAAATTTTCTTGCGTTTATTGAATACCACCTGAGTTTATTATTGAACCCTACCGATGAATTTGACGCCCTGTTTTCTGACGATTTGCCCGATCTGGTCTTCAATGCCTCACACATTCACGCACCAAGGGGTGAATTGCCTGTCCGGGTTGCTCACAGGATGGGCATCCCGACAGCGACGTTCGTTTTTTCCTGGGACAACTTATCCTCAAGAGGACGGATCCTGCCGCGTTATGATGATTTCCTCGTGTGGCACCAGGGGATGAAGGCGGAATTGCTTGATCTTTATCGGATGGTCACACCAGACAGAGTCCATATTACCGGCACACCGCAATTTGACTACCATTTTAAGCCCAAATTTCATCTATCCAATGAGGAGCTTGCAGCAAAGATTGACCTGGACCCATCAAGACCTTTTGTCCTTTACACCACCGGGATGGAACGGGACTTCCCGCAAGAGGTTCAACACGTCAGAACGGTGATCGAGATCCTGCGCGAGATCGCGGCAGATAAACGGCCGCAGCTGGTCGTCAGGACCTATGTGAAGGGGAACAGCCCTGAGATGGAAGCGCTCGCAGTTGAGATGAAAGACAGTCCCGATGTCATCTTTCCCCCTGTGCTGTGGGATGCCACATGGTTTATGCCGCAGTATGAGGATTTGGCAATCTACACCAGTCTGTTGAAGCACTGCCTGTTTGGGATCAATCCAGCCTCAACGGTCTCACTTGAATTGATGATGTTCGGTAAACCTGTGATGAACATCGGTTTTGATCCCCCGGGAAGTGATCTGCCGCAATGTTTGGGGTGGCAGCGGCACATCGGGTTTGACCATTATCAGCCTGTTGCCCAAAGCGGCGGGGTTAGGGTGGCTTATTCGGTTGAGGATATGCGAGCTATTATTTTTAAATTTTGGGAGAATGGAAACCCCCTGTTTGATCACCAGAAGACCTTTTTAGAGGAAAACTTTGGCACCACACTGGATGGGGGCTCGGGCAAGCGTGCGGCAGATGTGCTTCTAGAATTGGCGAACGGGAAGAATGTCACCTCATAAGCAGATCCTGTTTATTGCAACCTCAAGCAATGCATCCCCTGCGAGGGGCGGCCGGCGTCGGATTGTTGATGTTTGCCGCCAGACGGCAAAATTAGGCGTTCGATCGCAGATATTATGTTTCTTACCCTTTGAGCAGGTTGCTAAAGGATGGAAATATTTAATCAATGGCAGAAAAAGTTTGGCCAAAGAGGCAGGTGTCCCCGTTCATTATTGGCCGATGCTGCCCTTTCGTAGAATGGGATTGATTTACAGGATCAACCGCTGGTATTGCAGCTGGGTTACCTGGCTTTATTGTAGCATTCATAATATTGATTTACTGTATGGGCATGGAATGAGCGCGGGCTTTATTGGATTGTTGACGAAACGAACAAGGAAAACAGTCAGGGTGATTGCTGATTTCCATGGCGCTGCTTCTGAAGAATATGAATACGGAAAAGATATTAAGCCTGATGATCCGATCAAGAATCAAATCACGGAGGATGAAAAGTTCGTTCTTGAGTCTGCAGATGGGTTGATTTTTGTTTCAAGCAAAATGCAGGAACATTATCATCAAAAATACGGACTCGAATTCGCCCATAGTGAAGTTATTCCATGTGCCATTAATCTCAATTATCCTTATGACCCTGTGCTCCGGCTGAAAATGCGAGATGATTATGGGCTTGCTGAAAAGTTGGTCATTGTTTATGCAGGATCAGCTGTTGATTATCAACTCCCCGATAAGATGTGTGAACTGTTCAATCTCATAAGGGAAGAATTTTCAAATGCATATTTTTTAGTTTTGACTCATCAAAGCGAAATTTTTAGGCGTCATCTGAATTCCCACCAAATTAGCCCCAAACATTATGGGATTTTTTCTGTTGAACACGAGAAGGTTTTTGATCTTCTGCGAATGGGAGATATTGGGCTGCTGCTCAGGGATGATTCGGTCGTGAATCAGGTTGCTTCGCCAACGAAATTTGCCGAATATCTCGTTTGCGGGTTGCCGGTCATCACAACAAAAAACGTGGGGGATTATTCATCCTTTGTCAGCAAATTTAATTTAGGTCATGTTATTGATTTAAGTGTATTGGAGATTGATCCGAAACTCAGGTCTTTTTTTATGGATGTTTGTGAAAGGAGAGAAGAATACGCACAGCGATGTATTACTTTTGCAGAGCAGAACCTGGCATGGCCAATTTATCATAAGGAATTATTCAAAGTTTATGAAAACCCCTCCTGAACAGTTAGATAATCGTTATTCGGTGATGGTATGAAATTACTGGTCATCTCCCACAAAGAGACCTGGGTTGACCCTGTCTCACCAACTGGTTATGGTACCATTGGCGGATTCCCATTTCAGATAAAGGCACTATCGGAATTGTTTGATGAAACTCGTGTCGCTGTGCCAGTGCGTAATCCGCCAGCACCTGAGGGCATGACCGCCCTGGATGGACATCATCTTTCCGTTATTCAACTGGCAGAACCCGCGGGGAATACCATCACCCGGAAAATCACGATCTGGTTCTGGTTGATTCGGCACTTAGCGCTGTTGTGGAAGTCGGTTAAGGCGTCGGATGTCATCCATATTCCGATACCGGGTGATATTGGAACGATTGGTCTGATGATTGCCTTACTCCAGCACAAGCACCTCTTCGTTCGGCATTGCGGCCGGTGGGGCGTTCCATCAAGTTTTGTCGATCAATTTTTACAATGGTTTCTCGTGAAAATTGCCAGCAAGAAGAATGTTGTTTGGGCGACGGGCGGCGGCTTTGACCCACCAAGCGAGGCAAATGAAAATATTCGCTGGATTTTTGCGACCTCATTGGAAAAGCATGAGTTGGATAACCTCACACCAGCGACAGCCTGGCAGCCTGGTCAAATATTAAGGTTGATAACGATTGGAGGATTAAGGCCTGGAAAAAACATTTCAGCTGCGATTTCCTCCTTGCCATTGATCAAGAAGACCTGTGAAAATGTGTCTTTGGATATTTTGGGCGATGGAGAATTACATGAGAACCTCAATGCGCTGGTTGAAAGGCTTAACTGCGCAGATATTGTGACCTTTCATGGCAATGTGGAGCACAAAACTGTTTTAGAGTTGCTGAGTCGATCCCATCTATTTGTTTTTCCAACATTACGAGAGGGCTTCCCTAAAGCCTTGCTGGAAGCCATGGCTTGCGGGTTGCCGGTGATTGCTAATCCGGTCTCTGTCATCCCTTATCTGGTGGAAAAGAATCAATGCGGCCTACTCTTGAAGAAGCCAGATGCCGAAAGCATTGCTGCGGCGGTGTTGCAAATGATTGCTGACCATCAAAGGATGAAACAGATGGGGGAAAATGCCCATGCTGCAGCTGAAACCTATACGTTAGAAAATTGGCGCGACCTGATAAGAGAGGAATTGGAATATGCCTGGTGCATTCAATTGCGATCTTAGCAATTTGAATCATCCTGACAAATCCAGCTAATTACATCGCAAATAGGCTTTGATGAAGCGTATTCCGCTCTTTTCAGTAATTGAAATTACAAATTAAGAATGAGGTTTGTTGACTGATCAAAAACGACTGAAAATAATTTACTTGATAGGCGAGTTGAGCAAGGGGGGCAGTGAGCGTCAGCTTTATCTTTTGCTGACCCATATGAATTTGGAGCGAGTTCAGCCCATCGTAGTTGTTTTTAATCCGAGCATCAACAAGGGTTATTGCAAAGCCCTGATTGAGGCTGGGATAGAGGTCGTCGATATTCCAGCAGATAAAAAAAGGATTTTTCAACGGGTTGGTTTCCTAGTGAGACTCTTCCGAAAGGTGAAACCCCAGATTGTTCACTCCTGGTCTGTACATGATAACCCTTATGCAAGTTTAGCTGGTTGGCTGGGTGACGTCCCCCTTCGTTTGGGCTCTTTACGTTGTTCAATTAATAATCACAATTTTAAGGGGTTACATCCTATTCTGCAAAAAATTTCACTCCGATCATGTCAAGATATTTTTGTGAATGCACCCAGTATCAAAAAGGAGCTAATTGGTCTAAAAATTCCTGAGGAAAAGATCATCCTTTTGAATAACTGTGTGGAAATCTTTGAAAAGCCTTCTGGAAATATTTCCGATCTGATTGCAATTCCATCGAGGGTAAAAAATCCCAGGGTGGTTGGGACGGTTGGTAATCTCAGGAAAAACAAGAACATTCATATCTTCATCAAGGGTTTAGCAGAAGTTCTGCCTGATTATGAAGACCTTTATGGCGTCATCATTGGTCAACCTATTTCGGACGAGTTGGATTATTATGAAAGGATCAAAGCACTCATTGCCAATCAAAACTTAGGCGATCGAATCTTTCTCATGGGTTTTCGCGAGGATGCTCCCCGCTTGATCCATCAGTTTAGTATTTTTTGTTTATTATCCGACAATGAAGGCACACCAAATGTGGTTCTTGAGGCGATGGCAGCCGCAAAACCGGTTATCGCTTCAAATACCAGCGGGATACCAGACGTTGTTCGAGATTGTGAGAATGGGATACTGATCACGCCGGGCAATGTAAATGAATTTGAAAAAGCCCTTAGACAGTTGCTCGATAATCCAGACCTGGCTGTGAAAATGGGGCAAGCTGGCTTACGTACCGTTGTATCAGAATATGATTGCGAGGAAACAACCGATCTCTTGCTCGATAAATACGATCAATTGCGTAAATACAAACAAAGAGACTGAAATGATAAATAAGAAGCTAATATATAACTAATATCGGACACAATAAATTTTAATGAAGACGCGCTTTCAATCTAAACACTTAGAAAATTATCAATATCCAAGAAAATCTTTGCCTTTTGATTTTAAAATGGCTCTTTTTTTTGGAGCAAATGCACTGTTGGGGCTATTGATGTCTCGGTTCCCAACAATTTCAACCTTGCATGTCTACCTGACAATGTTGGTGGGATTGTGGATCCTGCTAACAATAAAGTCATCTTACCCTATCATCTATTGGATGGGATATGTTGTGGGTTCTGAACTGGTTTGGCGGGGAATGGGAGCCAATACCTTTTGGGAAACGGGGAAATACGCAATCATTATTTTTAGTGTTTTTTCGATGTTGAAATATAAAAATGATTACCGTCCAAATTTTAATTTGATTCCATATTTCCTTTTACTGGTGCCTTCCGTTATGCTTCTACCCGCATTTGATCGTGAAGCAATTGCATTTGCCCTGGCTGGCCCCTTTGCGTTGATGACTGCCTCCCTATTATTTAGCCAGGTTGGGATTAACCGCAACCAGTTGAAAAATTTACTTTTGATGATCCTGGCGTCCGTCTTAATTTTTAGTGTGTTGGTTCTTATAGGTGTGATCACTGCTGATACGATAGAATTTGGGAGCGGATCGGTCTTTGAAACCTCAGCCAATACGGGGCCTAACCAGGCATCATCAATCCTGAGTTTGGGCGCTTTTGCGGCGATCCTATATGTGGTTCTTGAAAAGGAGCATAAATTCCTCCAAATCATTGTCTTAATGATCGCGTTGGGACTTATTACCCAGATGCTATTGACGTTTTCACGTGGTGGCGTTTGGACGCTTGTAGGCGCTCTTATCGTCGCAGGGTTCTTCATCTTGGGTGATAAACGCTTTCGAACTGCCTTTGCCATCACATCGATTATGCTAATTTTAGCATTGAACTTTTATATTATGCCCGCGCTCAATCGTTATACCTCAGGTGCATTAGGTGCAAGAATTGCAGACACAGAAGCAACAGGTCGGGTTGATATCGTTCGGTCCGATTTGGAGGTATTTCTTGAAAATCCACTTTTTGGTGTGGGACCAGGACGTTCAAATCCTTACCATGCAAGATACTATCGTGTGTCAAGTGCTCACACGGAGTTTTCTCGCATGTTAGCTGAGCATGGGTCGTTTGGCGCCATTTCTTTATTGGTTTTATTGTTCTCCTTGGTAAAAATCGTCTTTCAAAACAAGGTTTCTATGAACCGGGCGGTGGTCGCTTCTTGTTTTACATGGGGACTATTGTTTATGGCTCATTCCGCCACTCGTCTGGTTGCTCCTTCATTCCTGATTGGGTTTGCTTTTGCTCATTTCAACTTAGCAATAGAAGCTGATCATAGTAATTCACAAACCAGTGGAAATTTCTAAATATTTCTCCTTTTGTCAAAATAAAATCCAAAAATTATATGAATGTCCTTTTCATCACAACCGAATGGCCGACAGAAGCTCGACCTTATGATGCGCCATTTATTCGGGAATATGCCTTTGCTTTGCAAGAAGCTGGCATCCATGTGGGTGTATTCCATTTCAAAGGTCAAGGGAATCCATTAAATTATCTGAGAGCCTGGAGAAAAATCCGCAAATCAGACTTCTGGCAGAAAGCAGATATATTGCATGCCCATTGGGGACAGAGTGCAATCCTGGGATTATTCTCCAGAAAACCCATGGTTATCACCTTTCACGGTAGCGATTTGCAGGGAATCGTCAATCAGAATGACAACTACACCATCCGGGGTAAGATATTGGTGGCAATGAGCAAATGGATTGCAAAACAAGCGGATCGAGTCATCGTTGTTTCTGAGCGATTGAAAACGCTTCTATCCCACGACATTCAATCGGTTGAGGTCATTCCCATGGGAATCGATCTCTCCATTTTTAAACCGTTAGATCAAGCTGAATGCCGCCAAAGTCTCGGGTTGGATCCGGATATACGCTATGTTCTCTTTGCGAGTGATCCAGAAAGGCGTGAGAAGCGGTATAAGCTTGCAATGGAAGCGACGAATTTGTTAAATGCGGAACATACCGCACAAAAGGTTGAGCTGCTCGTGGTCAATAATCAACCTCATTATAAAATGCCTGAATACTTAAATGCCTGTGATGTTCTTTTGCTCACATCGTCTCACGAGGGGTCACCGGTGATCATCAAAGAAGCACTTGCCTGCAATCTACCCATTGTGTCAGTCGATGTTGGTGATGTTAGCGAGAGAATTTCAGGAATAAAAGGTTGTTATCTTTGTCCTGATGATGAGGTAGAAACGATAGTAAAATTTCTGAAAAAAGCTATTGCGAAAAACAGCCGTGTCAATGGGTTATCCTCGGTCCAAAGTTATGCCTGGGAGATTGTCTCACAACAAACGATCACAATCTATCAAAAATGCTTGGAATGAGATCATTACTCTCTTATCACATTGGTTGAGGGATTCCTAACTAAATCTATGTTTTCGATTAAGCTTATGTCTATTTGTACATTCAGAGATAGTATCAAAATTTGATAAGACTGGATTATTATTAATAGTCAATGAAGAGATCATTTCATTAAAATGCTTATAAATGATTTTCCCCGTGTTTCTTTACTGGTCGCATGCAGGAACGAAGTGGATTCTATTAAAAAATGTATTGAATCCTTATTCGCTCAAGACTTCCCTGGAGATAAACTGGAAGTTATCATTTTAGATGGTTTATCAACGGATGGTTCCCGAGAATTGATCAGGGATTTGATCGCTGGTCATCCTAATTTTCGCCTTGTAGATAATCCAAAAATATACCAGGCTGCTGGATGGAACCTTGGAATCGAGCTCTGCACGGGAGAGATTATCAGTATTGTCAGTGGGCATGTCATCCTCGCACCTGATTATGTAACACAGGCAGTGATGACATTGCAGAGAACCGGTGCAGATATGGTTGGGGGAACCGTCCGGTCAATCAGTTCGGGCAAGGTTGGTGAAGCAATTGCCTTGGCGATGAGCCATCCTTTTGGTGTGGGCGGGGCACGTTTTCGTTACACTGTTAATGAGGAGGAGACTGATTCTGTCTTCATGGGATTTTGTCACCGATTGGTGTATGAAAAAAATGGAAAGTATGATGAGGAATTGGTTCGTAATCAAGATGATGAATTTAGCTATCGTCTGAGGAAGGCTGGAGGAAGGATTGTTTGTAATCCTGATATTAAGAGCTATTATAAAACACGCTCGACGTTCAAATCTCTCTGGTATCAGTACTTTCAATACGGCTTATATAAGGTGCGAGTTCTTCAAAAGCACCCACACCAGATGAGTCTGAGGCAGTTTATTCCTCCGGCATTTGTCTCTACCTTACTCCTTGGTATTTTTCTAAGTCTATGTTTTTCTTGGGGATGGGTGTTTTTCTTGGGGTTGATTGGTTTATATCTCATTGCGAATTTTGCGTCATCTTTTTTGATCTCGTGGCGGGAGGGTTGGCGTTATTTGTGGCTGTTGCCGCTCGCTTTTGCAACCATTCACGCCAGTTATGGTTTGGGCTTCATCGCAGGGCTATTCAAATTTTGGAATCGCTGGAGTGATAAACATGGGCACGTGCCCGAGGTTACTTTTGAATAATCCTAAAGACGATATCCAACGGCTTCGAAAGGAGTATCAAAATCGTTCTAATAGGAAAGAATTTTTAGATCTTTATTCCTTTTTCACAAGTTCCTATTTGTTCACTATTCAACAGCGTGAACGTGCAATTCTTCATGTGCTAAAAAACCACAATCAGAAAAGTTTAAAAGAAATGAAAATTCTTGAAATTGGTTGTGGTGGTGGTTTTCTTCTTATGGATTTTGTAAAGTACGGAGCCTCTCAGCATAATATTTGGGGAATCGATTTGCTGTTTGATCGATTGAGAAACGCCCTGGTCATTCTGCCATCAGGAAATATCGTTAACGCTGATGGACAAGAACTACCCTTTGAATCCAGATCATTTGATATCCTTTTACAGTCGATGGCATTTTCATCAATATTAAACCCTTCCGTGAGAAGCAATATGGCTGCTGAAATGATCAGGGTCCTCAAAGACAATGGCGTGATTCTCTGGTACGACTTTTGGTGGAATCCGAGCAATCGACAGACAGCGGGTATAAGGCCTAGAGAAATTCAAAGGCTTTTTCCAAAGTGCCAAATCCAGAAAAAAAAGATTACTCTCGCACCACCAATTGCAAGGCGGATTGTTCCAATCACATGGCAGTTTGCACTGTTTTTAGAGTCACTTACGATATTTAACAGTCATTATTTGGCGTTAATTACGAAAGACAGGTGAGTTGTGCTTTGGTGTGTTGGTTAGGAGTTGATATTCAAAGGTGATTTCTTGTTATCAATCTATCCATAATCCCTAGAGCAGCATGGAGTGAAGTTGCTTTTAATGATATAATCGTTTTCACAAATTAATTCATTTTTAACCATTTACCTTATGGACTTATTAAGGGGAGCTATTGAATTATGGAACAGATTAGGGACAGGGAGAACATTACCCAGGCATCGCTGCAAACAGGCGAACATTGGCTGATGAAGGTCAAACGGCAATTTAAAGCATTTATTAAGAGGACTATTGACATCCTTTCTTCGGTTTTGGGATTGATCCTATTAGCGCCGTTTTTTGGGATGATCGCGGTTGCCATCAAGCGAGATTCCGAGGGACCCATTTATTACCGAGCAGAGCGTATTGGCCGACACGGCAAAATCTTCAAGATGCTCAAATTCCGCACAATGTATGATAAATTTTCACATGAGATCACTTCGCCCCTCACATCCAACAACGATCCACGGGTCACACCCGTTGGTCATTGGCTGCGTGATACAAAACTCAACGAACTCCCTCAATTATGGAATGTCCTGAAGGGTGATATGAGCCTGGTGGGTCCACGACCTGAAAGTTCCGAATTTGTGGAGAAGTGGCCTGAGAGCTATCGCAAAAAAATTTTAAGTATGCGACCTGGTGTCACAAGCCCGGCTTCCATCATTTACAGGGATGAAGAACAACGATTAAACGGTATCAATTTTTTGGATGACTATCTCAAAGAAATCATGCCGGATAAACTGCGTTTGGATTTGCTTTATGTGGATACCCACAGTTTTGCCACTGATTTAGACGTAATATTTATGACATTGATAGCAATTTTGCCTCAAATACACAAAATTAGATTTAAAGAGGCAACCATCTTTTCTGGTCCGATTTATGGGATCGTAAATCAACATCTTACCTGGTTCATCATTGATTTTGTCGTTACAATGATGGCTGTTGGCATCGCAGGTCTTGCCTGGCGCGCCACTGAAGTAATCAACCTTGGGATTACGCGTGCAACCGTTCTTGCTCTTATCATTTCTGTGATCTTTGGCATCATCAGTACTGTGATTGGTCTGCGACGTGTGGTTTGGCGTTATGCCAGTTCCTCGCTTGTTATTGATGTCGCACTTTCTGTATTTATTACTGCTGCAATTGCAGTCCTTGCCAATTATCTGCTTTATCCTCAGTTTACTTTGCCCTTTGATTTTGTCTTAAATTTTTCACTGATTATGTTCATTGGTCTGATTTCTGTCCGCTATCAGGATCGACTGATCACAGGTGTTGCAAATCGTTGGATAAATTTTCGTAGCGGAACAAAATCCTTGGGTGAACCGGTTCTAATCGTCGGGGCAGGCGCTGGTGGAGAGCTTGCGGTTTGGCTGCTAAACAAGAGTGAATACGCTCCTGCGTTTTCGATAACGGGTTTTGTTGATGATGATTATCGAAAGCAAAAAACTCAGATGGCCGGTTTTCCTGTTTTGGGCACAACCAAAGATATTCCTGCTCTTGTTAAGGAGCACCATATCGGTCTCATTCTCTTCAGCATTTCAAACATCAAGCAATCGGAACGTCAAAGAATCTTATCCCTGTGCGACAAAACAGATGCACGTGTCATCGTGATCCCGGATTTACTTCAAATCCTCAATGAATCAGAGCCGAATGGATCAATTCAGGAGGGTAAGTGACGCTCCAGATTAAGGGTAATAAAATTCTGGTTACAGGTGCTGGGGGATTTATCGGCAGTGAACTGGCACATCAGCTTGTTCTTAGCGGGGCACAAGTCCGAGTTTTTTTACGCTACACCTCTCGGGCTGACACAGGCTTGTTGAAATACCTTCCCCTCGAAATTCAGGATTCCTTTGAGGTCATTTTTGGTGACTTGCGGGACCCGGACGCTATTGATAAGGCGGCTGAAGGGATGGATACCATCTTTCACCTGGGTGCCCTGATCTCGATTCCTTATTCGTATATCCATCCGGTTGAAGTGGTTCAAAGCAATGTGATCGGCACGCTGAACGTGCTCCAAGCCTGTCGTAACCACGGCTGTCGCCTGGTGCACACCTCCACCAGCGAGGTCTATGGCACGGCCCGTTACACCCCGATTGACGAGGGGCATCCCTTGCAGGGGCAATCGCCTTATTCCGCCAGCAAGATCGGGGCAGATAAATTGGTGGAAAGTTTTCATCGCGCTTATGGCGTGCAGGCGGTTACAGTCCGTCCCTTTAATACCTATGGCCCCGGCCAATCTGCCCGGGCGGTGATCCCAACGATCATCACTCAGGCACTCACGCAAGATGAAGTGCACCTGGGCAACCTGGATGCCAAACGCGATTTCACCTACGTGACCGACACCGTGGACGGCTTTGTCAGGGCTGCACAGGCTGAGGGTGTGGATGGCGAGACGTTCAACCTGGGCTTTGGCGATGAAATTTCTATTGGTGAGCTGGCGGATTTAATCATTGAGCTGGTTGGGAGACCTGTGCGGGTTGTTGTGGAAGAAGAACGTCTCCGACCTGAGAAATCAGAAGTGATGCGTTTGCTCTCCGACAACACCAGGGCACGTCAGATGCTGGGATGGGAGCCAACCGTTGATATTCGCACTGGATTAGGTCTCACGATAGACTGGATCCGTGAGCATCTGGACCTGTACCGCGTGGGGGAGTATGAGAAGTAGCTGAAAGCTCAAAGCTGATAGCTGATAGCTGAACGCTGTTAGCTGGTAGTTTGTAGCGGGTAGCTTGTAGCGGGTAGCTCGTAGCTGATAGCTGATAGCTGATAGCTCATAGCAACAGATTGGATTTGCAGAGGAAAATAACCAAATGGGAAATTCTGAAGAAAATTCAAGGTATAAGGACCTTTTAGTTTGGCAAAGGAGCCTGACTTTTGCGGATGAAGTCATCGACTTAATTGATATTATTCAAACATCCAGAAAGCATTTTCGGCTTTTTGAGCAATTGTAGGCAGCTGTAACTTCAGTCCCCATGAATATTGCGGAAGGAAAAGGTCGGCATTCCCAAAAAGAGTTCATGCAATTCCTTTATATTGCCAGGGGCTCCCTTTACGAAACATTAACCCTGTTGGAAATATTTAGGCTGCGAGGCTGGATAAACGCTGAACTATTTGATGAATTAGAATATAAATCAAATGAAATTGCCAAAATGATCAATAGCCTTATCAAGACGGTAGCTCGTAGTCAATAGTCATTTGCTACCATACCAGCTACCAACGAATATCTACCAGCCACCAGCTACTAACTACCAGCCAAATACCAACATAACATATCAACTTGCAAAATTAATTAATTGAAAAGGAAATCATGAACGCAGTCATACTCGCAGGCGGCAGAGGCACCCGTCTTGCCCCCTATACCTATGTTCTTCCCAAGCCGATGATGCCCGTCGGCGACCGAGCTGTGCTGGAGATCCTCCTGCGCCAGATGAAACGCGCCGGGATCAACCACGTCACCCTGACGGTTGGGCACCTGGCGGGCTTGATGCAAGCCTTCTTTCAGGACGGCGAGCAGTTTGATCTGGATATCACCTATTCCTTCGAGCCCAAGCCCCTTGGCACGGCAGGTCCATTAGCCATGGTACCGGGACTGAACAGTACCTTCCTGGTCAGCAATGGGGACGTTCTCACCCTTCTCAACATCAATGACCTGATCAGCTACCACAAGCAGCAGAGCGCCATCTGCACGATCGCCATGCACGAACGCCAAACAAAGATCGAACTGGGTGTGATCCGGCTGGATGGCGACAACCGTGTCACGGATTACATCGAAAAGCCCACCTACGATTTTTGCGTCAGCATGGGCATCTATGTATTTGAACCGGAGGTGCTTTCATATATTCCTCAGGGTGAATACCTCGATTTTCCTGACCTCGTGCACAAACTGCTCGACGCCGGCGAAAAAGTGGTGGGGTATCCCTTTGACGGCTACTGGATGGACCTGGGCAACCCCGAGGACTACAAGCAGGCGAATGAGGATTTTGAACGGATGCGTGCGCAGTTCCTGCCGGACAGCTAGTAGCTCGTAGCTCGTAGCCTGTAGCTAATAGCTGGTAGCTTGTGGCTTGTAGCTCGTAGCGAAAGATTAGGGTTGTAGAGGAAGATGACGATATGGGAAATTCTGAAGAGCATTCGAGGTATAAGGATCTTTTAGTTTGGCAAAGGAGCCTGACTTTTGCGGATGAAGTCATCGACTTAATTGATAATATTCAAACATCCAGAAAGCATTATCGGCTTTTTGAGCAATTGGAGGCAGCTGTAACTTCAGTCCCCATGAATATTGCGGAAGGTATGCAAAGCACCCCTTTGGGGAAGGTCGGAATTCACAAAAAGAATTCATGCATTTCCTCTATATTGCCAGAGGCTCCCTTTACGAAACATTAACCCTGTTGGAAATATTTAGGCTGCGAGGCTGGAGTAACGCTGAACTGTTTGATGAAATAGAATTGAAAGCAAATGAAATCGCCAAAATGATCAATGGTCTTATCAAGTCGGTAGCTCGTAATCAGTAGTTATTTGCTACCAGCTACTAACTACCAGCTACCAACGAATATCTACCATCCACCAGCCAATATCTACCATCCACCAGCCAATATCTATCAACTATCAACTATCAACTACGAGCTACCAACTACCAGCTACCAACTACAAGCTACGAAGTCCCTGTAGCAAAGCGGAACACCCGAAGCAATAGCGGAGAGGTGCTGAAGCGCAGCGGAGCGGGATCATCTATGCCCTATGAGCTATGAGCTAAATTCCGTTATAATAACACCATCATGAAACGTAAAACATTATTACTGATCGGTATGGCCTATATCGTTCTGCTCGCCGTGATTTTAGTGATTGGGATACCCCTTTCAAAGAAACGTCCTACCCCGGGCGCGTTTGTGGGTGAAGAAGGAATCGCAACTTCGATTGATGGCAATACGACTGAAGCCAGCCTATCCGACCTGAGAACACCTGAGCCAGGACCAAGCGATGAGGCATACGGTATTTTCGCCCAGGGAACAACGGTCTCTTTTGAAATCGGTGATATGGGAACAGGATATCCGGCCCAAGGGGAAGGGACAGAGGAAAGTATCTTTCTTCCCACCGAAACCAGGTCCGGCATATTAAACCCGACAAAGACACAAGGTGCATCAAGCAGTACAGCCTACCGGACACCAACCAGCTCAACACCCACCCAAACGAAGGTACCCACCAACATGCCCACTGCGACGCGCACAGCGACACCCACCCGCACCAGAACGCTACAAACCGGCTGGGGCGGGGAATGGACGGCTTACCTGGCGCAGCCAGACGGCAGTTACCAATCAGGCAGGTTGATCGTGTCCATTTCGGGTGATTCTGTTACTGGTGTATTTGATAATGGTGGGATAACAATGAACATGGAAGGTTCTTTCCAAATAGATAAGACATTTGTGAGTGGTGATTACACAAGTCCGTCAGATAGCGGCAGCTTCAAATGGAGGATCCAAGAAGATTTATATCTTATTGGCAACATCAATAATGAGTGGGCTTTTTGTGCAGCCAGGGAGGGCTTTCCGCAGCCGAATCCCTGCGGATATTTCGACCCAAGATGAGTGTTATCCATAAACGTCAAAGATGATCGATGAAAAACCTCGTTTCAGGTTTAACATGACTTTACTTTGCATGTTTGATGGGGATAAGGGTAAGATTTGAGAAAAAATCATTCAAATTTTGGAGGACAAACATGATAAGGAAACAAAATATTCTTCAAAAGAATGGGCGGGCTTGACCTATTGAATAATTAATTTAATTTAAAAATAACCTTGACACGTGATATTACCTATGATATAACTTAGATGTGCAGAAAGGTAATTTTTGAGGATTCCGTGCCTTCATTATAAGGCGCTAAGGGAGGCAAGGGTAGCGACTTGCGCCAGGTTCAGTTTGGTAAAAGGAGATGAATTATGAAAAGGAAACATGTTTATATTATTGGAGGTGTGGTACTTTTGTCGCTGTTAGGCGTTGGAATTGCTTCCGCCTTCACCGTTAGCAGTGTGGACGGCGTCTGGGGGTACATTGACGGTGTGACGAACACCTCCAATTATTTTCCCGTGGACGGTCTTGGTTACGCGCGGGAAGGGGTTAGGGCGCCGTTAAGAGCAGACCAAGGCTACCGCCTGCAAGACACTGTTTGTACTCCAATGCAAAACATCACACCACCCTGGCCGAATACAGACAGGTGGACCAGCATTGGTGTTACTTGGGGTGGGTTTGGTTCGCATACCAGCACCTGCATCAACGCGCCCGATCTGATGTTCTCCGAGTATGTTTATAACCAAGTTGGTTGGGAAGGTGATGATCAACTGGCGATTGAGATAGTCAACCGCACTGGCTCAAGCGTCAATCTTGCTAATTATGATCTCCTTTTGTTTACGGGTGATAGAGCTTACGACACAATTAGTCTTTCTGGTACTCTCAACAACAATGCCGTGTATGTAATTGTAAACAATGCTGCTGCAGGTTCGGTTACTGGCGAAAATTTAACCATAAGCAACAACGACGATTACCGGCCGATTGTGCTTGTGTATAACAATGGCGGAGAAAATACCGAAGGCGCGCGCAACGACCGCTGGGCGACTGGTCCTGGCAATTTGCCAACCGTATACAGCGATTGGGATCCCAATGTACAGAATCTCTCGACCACTGATGAAAACCAGGTGCGCTATGGACGTGATGCTTATAATCCATCCAACTGGCAATCCTATAGCTCCGAAATCACCGATTTTGCCCAGCAAAGCGGCTTTGGATTTGACGGCAGGGACGGCGCAATAACCCCGACGGCTTTGACGCCATTCTTCCTGGGTGAATTTATCCATTACAACAACCAGGTCTTCTCAACAAATGATAATTATCAAAATGCAAATCCATTTAATTATGTTGACCTGACGGTCACTGTGCCGGTGTTGTGCAACGATGGCTCCACGCCAACGCCACCAAGCTTCCAAATTGTTCCGCGCATCAACCTGGAAGAAACCTCGAATTCTGCAGGGGAATGTGAATATGGTAGTGTGGGGGATGTGCCCTGCCCTGACCGGGTTACGATTGAGTTTCCACCCACCAATCCTACATTTGTTTGCCCTGATGGTACCTATACTGTGAATATTCTTGGCTTTACGGAAACAGGTTTAGGTACGGATGACTGCTGGGAATCCTACAATGAAGATGCGGTTTCGGCGGCATATATTACCCAGGAGGATCAGAATAATTATGCGTGCTTGTGGGCAAGGATTGAGGAGCCTTTGGCTGATCTCAGTGTGGCAAAGACCTGCTGGGATTTTGATACACAGAATGCCTATTATCGAATTACGACTTCAAACTTTGGGCCGGGCTCTGCACGATCCGTTACACTGACTGACACACTTCCTAATGATGTTACTTATGATAAGTATACTTCCCAGTTGATAACAACATCTGGGACAATTAATCAGGGAACCTGCTCTGTCAGTGGACAAACTGTCAACTGCAGCCTCAACACGCCCTTGCAGGACTATTCAACTGACCCGTTGGCAAAATGGGTAGTGACAATCTATGTGAATTACGCCTCGGGTGATGAGATTGTCAATACGGTAACCGTTTCATCGATCACTGCTGATCCAGTGCTGTCAAATAACACCGATACCGCAGAATGTGATATCACCTTTGCATCTTTGATATCTTTTGATGCTGTCAATGAAGATGAGGGTGTAATGCTCCGTTGGGAGACAGCCACCGAATTGGATAACCTGGGATTCAACCTCTTTCGTGCGGAAGAACTTGATGGACCAAAGACGTCAGTTAACCCAGTGTTGATCCCCAGCGCTTCTCCTGGCAGCATGGCTGGATCAGTTTATGAATATCTTGATACTGAGATAGAAGCTGGTCTGACTTATTACTACTGGCTGGAAGACGTGGACTTTGCTCTTACGAAAACACTATTCGGTCCGATCAGCGTCAAATAATAGGATGGTGCGGCCGGGATAATTAGACGACAATGAATTGAATTGCGGTGTTGATGTTGACAAGGTAAACTGAACCTTGAAACTCGCCCGCAATTCAATTCTTATTTATCGAATGCAGGAAAGTAGCTATCCATAAATGCATAAAACTGGTAAGGAGATTAGTTGAGCAACGCAGAAACAAAAATGATCCGCAATCCGAACTTCATCTTTCGCAAAATCGTCGATGAGATGGTGCTGGTTCCAGTGAAGCAGGATGTGGCTGATTTGAATGCCATCTTCACCTTGAATGATCTGGGTGCTTTTATCTGGGAAAAACTTGAACATCCAAGGTCACATGCAGAACTTGAAGATGCGATCTTTGCTGAATATGACACGGATATCATCACAGTAAAACGAGACCTTGAAAAATTTTTGCATGAGATGGCTGAAATCGGCGCCATAAATGAGGCATAAGTATGATTTGTGACACCTACCAAAGCATCGATATGGAAGAGTGGGGACAGATTTTATCCGCCCCCTTAGAAGGCGGCCGTTATCCCCTCAGTGCGACCTTTGAGCCCACGGCACGATGCAACATGAACTGTGCGCACTGCTATATCAACCAGCCCCCGAATGATCAAGCAGCCAAGCAGCGAGAATTATCCACGGCGCAGATCAAAACCATCATTGACCAGATGGTCGATGCGGGTGTCTTATTCCTGACCCTGACCGGGGGCGAGCCGCTTTTGCGCCACGATTTTGTGGAAATTTATACCTACGCTCGCGAAAAAGGGTTGCTGGTGATCCTATTTACCAATGGCACGATGATGACGGGTGAAATTGCCGACATGCTCAATGACATGCGACCGTTCAATGTTGAAATTTCATTGTACGGTGCGACACAGGGAGTCTATGAAGCTGTCACACGCATCCCGGGTTCCTACACCAAATGCCTACAAGGGATTGATCGAATCCTGGCGCGCGGCATACCGTTGACGCTCAAGTCTGAATTGATGACCCTCAACTTCCACGAGCTGACTGAAATGAAAGCTTTTGCGGATGAATTGGGGGTAAATTTCCGTTACGATGGATTGTTGTGGCCGCGTTTGGATGGAACTGGGAGTTTTCCCCAGGAAGTTCAATTGCCATTAGAAACGCTGGTTGCATTTGATTCAGATGATCAGGAACGTAACGAATCTGTGGCGAAGGAAATCGAACGTTTGAAAGACCTTAAAACCCGTGACAAGCGCGTATTTAGCTGCGGCGCTGGCCTCAGGAACTTCCACGTTGATAGTGAAGGCCTGATGAGTATTTGCATCATGGTACGGCAGCCTTCTTATGATTTGCTTAAGGTATCTTTACTCGAAGCCTGGGCGTTACTTGGTGATCTGCGAGGATTAAAAAGGCACTTGCCAAGTAAGTGTACATCCTGTACAATGAATATTCTCTGCAGTCAATGCCCGGGTTGGTCACAAGCCATTCATAAAGACTATGAGACTGTGGTAGAATTTGTGTGTAATCATGGATTATTAAGAAGTATGAACGCGTTAAATATTCAAGAATTTGAATTATTGGAGGAAATAAATAATTATGAATAAAAAACCCTATGCAGCACCTGTTGTTATCAGAGTCGAATTGAAAATCAAAAACGCGATTCTCGCCACATGCAACCAGAGTCCCACCATTATGGATCCAAAGCTTGGGCCTGTGCCTTGCAGTGCGGAGACGGGTTGCTACATCCCTTAAAAATTCGTTTGGTGTCCTTAATTGGAAGGATTATGTATATATATGCATTTGATTATCAGAGTTTTTAGCTTTTCTTATTACTAAGGATATTTGTTCTATAAAATCTTTAAATGGATACTAAACATTGGTTAGCTTTGCAAATTGCAGGGCTTGAACTGGAACTCGATGCGAGGGACAGCGGTCTTGATCTAGCTGTCCCTTTTATTTATGAAAAATTCCTGAAAGAGAATATCGTTAATAGCCCTATTCCTGATGATGGGAAAGGATCCTTATCAGTAAAGGTTCGTAATGACCCGAATTGGATAGTAAGGCGCCGGGGAATAGCCCTATGCCTAACCGAGATATGGGAATTATGGATTGATGAAAATGGAGGTTATGTTTTTATTTCCCCCAGACAATCTCCGCCAAGAAGGGTCAGGATTGATCCTGATTTTAAATTTGGTGATGTTGTTGGTGATTTCGCATTAAATCAAGAGAAGGGAATTTATCCTTTGGGCAGCATCGACATCAGGATTGTGATCAACTGGTTAGCTGGTTTTGGCGATCTTATCTTGCATGCAGCTGGCGTAAGGATCATGGATTGTGGTTATTGCTTTATTGGCGAAGCTGGTGTGGGAAAATCGACATTAACCACAGCCATCTCAAAGAATAAGGATGTCACAGTTCTGGGAGAGGATCAGGTCATTTTGCGTTACTTGGATGGACAGTTTTGGATTTTTGGCACACCCTGGCATGAGCGGATAGACATGTGCTCGTCGATGGGGGTACAGCTAAAGAAAATGTTCATCCTGGACCGAGGGATGGACCAGGGAATCAAGCCTTTTTCACCTTCTGAAGGCATAACACGCTTACTGCAAACTGCTTTTGTTCCCTATTACCTGACTGATAAAATTCATCTGATCATGGATCGCTTATCAATATTGGGTGAAGATATTCCCTTCTTTACGCTAAATTATGCGTTAGGATCGGACATCCTTCCCCAAATTGTGGACTAGATAATATAATTTCGATTCTAAAATTTGCTTAATGGCAGGATCATCATGCAGAGCAGCATGATGATAAAAGACTTTATGGAGTAATGAAATGAAATCAAGATTTCGAAAATTTCTAATCGTATTGGTGACGGCTGTGATATTAATGGATGTCTTATGTCCATCGGTCAGAGCAGAAACATCCCTCTCAAATGAGAAGGACTTGCTTTCATCCTCCCAATCCGGGGTGGTCTTTGAAGTCGTTGTGCCCTGGGAGTCCCTCATTCAGGAAACAGTGTGGGTCGATGGTGATGCCTATGTAAGAATTACACTTCCAGATTGGGCAAACATGAGCCAGGAAGGTGCTCCAGCACTTCCCTTCCTAACACAAGCCATCGGGGTTCCCTTTGGAGTCAGCCTTTCAGTGAAGGTAATCCCTGGCAAATCACATACTGTTGCTTTATCAGCCCCAGTTTTGCCGGAGCCTACACAGAAGATGGAGATGGACCTACTGCATGAAGACCGGGTTTCATCCAATGTTACGCATGTTATTGATCCCACCCCGGAGATTTACGGAATGAGCCAGGTATTTCCAGGAGCTCTGGCTGAAATTACCAATGACGGTGTGATACGTCAGCAGCGCGTGGCTGGGGTTGGGGTATATCCGGTCCAGTTCCATCCCCAATCGAATACACTCACAGTCTATGAAAGCTTAAAGGTAGAAATAACTTTTGAAGGAACGCCAACAACCATGCGTAGGGAAGCGAGAGTTGAATCGGATGTTTATGAATCCTTTTTCCAATCGACCTTGATGAACTATGAGGAGGCGCGAAGTTGGCGCAGTTTATCTGAGAAAACTGAGAATCTTGAGAACACAGCGGACAGTTTGCAAGTTGTAGCAAATCCTGCGGCGCTGCCCTGGCAGCCTCCTGAACCCGGTTGGCGGGTTTTGATCGAAGAGGATGGACTCTACAAACTGACCTATGCGGAACTGCAGTTAGCTGGTTTACCAGTAAATGAGATCGATCCCCAGACCTTCCAAATGTACTACTTAGGGAATGAAATGGCAATCCAGGTTGTTGGGGAGGAGGACCTGTCATTTGATGATGGCGATGCAATCATTTTTTATGGACAGGGCATTCAAAGCAAATATACCCATGAAAATGTTTATTGGTTGACCTATGAAAATGCGCAAGGACTTAGGATGGAGATTCTGGACGGAACGCCGCTTGGGGAAAATACGGCTTCATCCTATTCAGCAGAATTACATATTGAGGAAAATTTATGGTATCGGAGCATCCTGCCTGGAGAGGATGATCTTGAACGCTTCCTGGGAAACCTGACACACACAAGTAATAATCCAACATGGACTCATAGTTTTTCCTTGGAAGAACCCTTTCCAGGTCCGGGCATGCTTCAGATCGCCATTTTTGGCAGCCTGCAAATAGTCGCAATCAACCCTGATCACCATGCGATCATCAGTATCAACGGCACCCAGGTTGCTGATGTGGAATGGGACGGACTCACCTGGGCTGGAGATGGCTTAATTGAGGCTGAAATCCCAGAGGGTTTGCTCTTACCTGGTCTGAATACACTGACCGTATTTCTCCCAAATGATACTGGTCACACCGTCGATTTTGTCTACGTTGATTGGGCAAAGATTAATTTCCCGAACACATTTTCAGTAAACACAGGCGAAAACGCGCTTGCTTTTGCTTATGATAACAGCGGAACCTGGAAGTTCCAGGTGACGGGGCTCACTTCGGAGGCGCTGGTCGCTTACGATGTAAGCAATCCCTGGGAAGTTGCTGTCTTTGACAACGATAGCTTGGTCATTGAGAACCTGGGATCTGAATATCGGGTTACTTTTGAGGATGAGATTGTTTCCAAGAAGGATTATCTTGTGGCAGCCGAGTCGACAATTGAAATGGTTTTACACGATGATATTGTTCAGGATACCCCATCTGACCTTTATTCAACCGATCATCAAGCGGATTATATCGTCATCTCTCACCAGGCATTCATAGATGAGGCAAAGGCTTTATCCGACCATCGCGCATCTCAAGGGCTGAGCACGATCCTGGTGGATGTGCAGGATGTCTATGATGAATTTGGATTTGGCATCGTGAGCGCGGCAGCTATTCGGGATTTTCTTGCCTATTCTTCAGTGAACTGGCAGGCACCCGCACCTTCCTTTGTAGTACTGGTCGGGGATGGCAATTATGATCCAAAGAACTACCTTGGAAATAATAAAACCAGCTATATTCCTCCATATCTGGCGATGGTAGATCCTTGGATCGGTGAGACTGCAGCTGATAACCGCTATGTAACCTTTGCAGGTCCAGAGTCTTTACCGGATATGATCCTGGGGCGATTGTCTGTTAACAGTCCTGCAGAAGCCAGTGCGTTCATTGAAAAAATCATCTCGTACGAACAAACACCCGCCGAAGGAAATTGGTCAAAGGAGGTTCTCGCAGCAGCAGGTGCTGCTGACAGTGCAGGTGATTTTGCTGCCTATTCTGACAATTTGATTGCTGATACGCTCCCTGAGCCATACCAGGCTGAGAGAGTATATTATGGTGTCACCCACACCGATATTGCTGAAGCAGTAGCAGCTTTGAAAGCTGGAATTAACAGTGGAAAATTGATTGTGAACTTCATCGGGCACGGCTTTGCAAAGGGGTGGTCTGCCCAAAGGAATCCACCTGATATTTTTCTCCAAACAACAGATGTAGCAGGATTCACGAACGATGGCAAATACCCGATATTCTTGGCAATGACCTGCACTGAAGGCTATTTTATTGATCCAACAGTCCAAGCATTTGGGGAAGTGGTCACGAGTGCGGAGAATAAAGGCGCGATCGCAAGTTGGTCTCCCACGGGGCAGGGAGTTTCGGGCGCGCACGATTACATGGACCGCGGATTTTTTGAGGCTGTTTTTGAGTATGGTGCTTCCTCATTAGGAGAAGCAATTGCGAGTGGTCTGACCCGGCTTTGGAGGAGTGGAAGCAGCCTTTATTTGCTTGAATCCTATGAACTTTTTGGTGACCCTGCCTTGATCATCAACCGGACACTGGCAGCTGTAAACGATTTTTATGGAACTGCTGAAGATTTTCAGATTATTGTTGATGCTGAGGATGGTGTTCTTAAAAATGATTTTGGTTTAGCACCAGGCAACACATTGACAGCCAGTCTTGTTACAGACACCTTAAATGGGACACTCAACCTTGCACCAGATGGGTCCTTTACCTATGTACCGGATCCAGATTGGAATGGGATTGATAGTTTCACTTATGCCGTTTGGGATGGGTTGGAAGAAATCGGCTCCGCGTTGGTCACAATCACGGTCTATCCAATCAATGATCAACCGATTGCTTATCCCCAATCCGTTGAAACATCGGTGAATACATCTGTCGAAATATTCCTCACTGGCTCAGATGTTGAAGGCGACGTTTTAACCTATTCTGTCCAGTCCGAGCCTTCACATGGCGACCTGGCTGGTACCGCGCCAAATTTAACCTATACACCTGATACGGGATACAGCGGTGAGGACAGCTTCACCTTTGTGGTGAATGATGGGCAGGAAAACAGTGAACCTGCCACAATTATGATTAACATAACAGCCCAAGGTGGAAATTATTTTATTTATTTGCCCCTGATACAGCGCTAAATTATGGAACTGGGTTGTTTTGGAGGTCACCTGGCGATGACCTGGTGACCTCTATTGCTGTCAAATGTCAGCATAATGATTAAAATTAGGTTTTACACCGAATTAATACAAATATCTTGTACTGTATGATTCTATCGGAGTAAACTTGAGTCTTATGATATCCGAAAAAAGCCTGACCTGTGAATCAAATGAATTCTGCTTAATTAGCTCGGAATTGCTAAGGGCTGGAATAACAATTCGATTTAAAGCAGTGGGAAAGAGCATGCATCCTTTAATCCGTGATGGCGACATATTATTCGTTGCACCAGTAAAACCATTCAATATTCGACTGGGTGATGTGGTTTTATTCACGAATCACAGTGGAAGACCTATTATTCACCGGGTTATTAAAATTCGTAAATGTGGAGAAGAGCCTTGTCTCTTAATTCGGGGTGACCGCAGCATACAGTCTGATGGTTATATATCACTATCCAGCGTTTATGGTTTGGTGATCAAAATTGATCGAGAAGGCACTCTAATCAAAAGTGAAGGACCTATCTTTAAATTCTTGGGGAAGTTGGCAAGCTGGCACTCCCGTATTCAATCAGGGAATACCTGGTTCTACAGAATGGTCTTCCAGATATTGAAACGGTTGCCTGTATTCAGCCGTTATTTATCCTAAAAACAATATAAATTTAATCAGTACCTATGTGTTTAAAGCCCAAATTGCATCTTTGTGTTTGTTATACTGAATTTGATTGCTTTGATTCGGTGTAAATAGTGGAAATATGAATAGTTGCCTTCCTGACCATAGATAAGCAGTTAATGATTCATTTGCATCACAACGAATCAACATTGATAAATTGAGATCATTGAAAATTGGATGGATTATTTTAAATCTTTTAATGAACGGGTTTATGAATAAATTATAAATATTATTATTATGTAGGGGCGACGCATGCGTCGCCCTCTACTCATATCTTTGAGTTAGTGTGATTTTAATCCCCCTCAAATTTTGGATAGTTTTAATGCTAAGGAATGCGTGTAACACGTTTCATTTTAATCAGAATAGGAAAGCAAAAATGAGAATTAATAAAGGCGATGTGATTAAGAAGATTTTACTTATTTTGTTAATCGTCCTTTTGGTTGGCAATTATTCATCTTTTACCTACGCACAAAGTGAAGATCCGCCAGAGGAGTATCGGGGAGAGGGACTTAGTGCACAGGAAATAAATTCATCTGCGGTCATTCAGGAAGCATCCTTTGGGATTGCAACGGCAGATCCGGATGGACCCCACTCAACATACGACTGGCCCTTCACCTTTGTGCAAATGGGACATGCGATCCAGTCGTACCAGAATTACAGCAGTGGGACCAGTGCTGCATATTTTCATCACGGGATTGACATGATTGCCCCGAATGGTACCGCGGTGTATACGCGTTCTGGAGGACAGGTTGTTAATGTTGAAAATTATCAACCAGGCAATAGCCTCTATTGGGAAGTTGCCATTCTTGACCCCGAGGGATATGTCTGGCAATATCATCATATCGACCGAAATACCATTCCGAACACAATACTAAACAAGTACGCTGAGTGGCAGTCCGATCCAATTAATGGTGGATTCGTTGATCCTGACACCCATATTGGAAACATTGTCTATTGGACAGTGGAATCGTTTGGATATCGATTTAATCACATTCATTTGAACATCCTAGCGGCGGGAGATATTTACCTGAACCCAATGGAATTTCATACGCCAATAGAAGATACTCAGGAACCTGAGATTCTCGAAATTGGGCTCCTCGATGGCGATACGATCCTTTCCGGGAATTTGATAACAGGTGAATATGGCCTTTATGTTCGTGCCAGGGATCTTTACAAGAGTACGGTTTATTACCTGCCACCTTACAAGACCGAATTTTCTATTGACGGCGGTGAATGGGTAACAGTATGGGAATTCCATGACTTCCCTGGTGGTTTTGATGATGAAGCCTATGTAAATGACTTCTTTGTCCCAGTATATACTTGTGGAAATTACACTTGCAGGGATTTTTACATTGATTTGGGTTTTTCTACTCAAGGTCAACGCGATTTCCCAAGCGATCCTGGCGAGCATACGATTGAAGTTAAAGTGTGGGATTTTAACGGGAATTCCGCCAGTAGCTCATTTACCTGGACAGTTTATGATACTTATCCCGTCTTTTCGGATGATTTTGAGAGCGATTTAGGTTGGATGGTTAATCCGTATGGAACAGATACAGAGACGCTGGGCTTATGGGAACGAGCTAATCCGGAATTGGTCACTTATAACACCTATACGACACAGCTTGGGACAACTGTTAGCGGGGATTATGACCTCGTTACCGGTCGATTGGCAGGAAGTGATCCGGGGAGTTACGATGTGGATGATGGGGTAACGAGCATTCGTTCACCGAATATCGAATTGCCAGATGATGATGAATTGCTGCTTTCGTTCTATTATTACCTGGCGCAGTTAAATAATGCAACAGCGGCAGATTATTTCAGGGTAAGTGTCATTGGGGAAGTGACGGAAATTGTTTTTGAAAAACGAGGAATTGCCAACACAAGTATTAACGCAGTATGGCAACATGTGCATGTGGATATCAGTGATTTTGCTGGACAAACAGTGTACATTTTGATTGAAGCAGCGGATGAAGACACCCCCAGCTTGATCGAAGCAGCTGTGGACGATGTTGCTATACAGGGGATCTCCACTGATCTGAAACCTAAGGCCATTGCACAAAGGGTTACCACTGCAAAAAATACGCCAGTTGATATCATATTGACTGGTTCAGACAGATATAACGATCCCCTGAGCTTTACTGTTACAACTAACCCTATGCATGGAACTCTTTCAGGGTCTGACGCGGAGCGAGTTTATACACCTTATGAAAATTATGTTGGGCCAGATCAATTTACATTTTCTGTTTCTAATAATCGAGAGATTTCCGAACCCGCGATTGTATCTATTTATGTGTACGATCCCACCTCTGTCGATTTAATATCTTTCTCGGGAAAATATGTTAACTTCAGTAATGAATTAACCTGGGAGACGGACAACGGAATTGATATCCGAGGTTTTAATCTCTATCGTGCTTTTTCCGAAGAGGGCGAGCGTATCAAAATCAACGCTGAGTTAATTCCATCAAAACAAGTAATCGGCATTCGATCAGGAGCTACTTATAAGTACACGGATTCGGACATCATCAACGGTCAGACATACTATTACTGGCTGGAATGCGTTGATTATTCAGATTCTGTAAAAAATGATTTTTATGGTCCAATTGAAATTAGAAATGGATTTAATGGATACCTACCACTGATTCTTTATTAGGAGCATTTTTCTCCAATTATTTTGGAGGATTTTTAATTCTACAGTAAATAAAGATGAATAAGTCTAAATTGATCGATAAGTACATCATACTATTAAAAAGACTGACCTATATATTACTTGTTATTTATATAGTTCCCGTTGATAATCATTAGTAAATTTAAGGATTTTGTTCATTTCGTAAAGAAGTTGTCCTGACCGATAATTCAAAGTAGTAGAGAGGTTGCCGATTTAATGATTGGCAACCTTTTTTATTTGCAGAAGAATACATCAATAAAAGTAATTTGTGCGTGAAATTTTCGATTTACAGCAAAATAAACAAGGAATAATCAGAAATTTCTTTGTTGAGCTAGAAATTGATGTCAGAATTTAGAAAAAGGGAATAATTCTTGCATCTAAAAATGCGAAATAATAACCATTGACACCAGGAAAACCTTCGATTAAGTCACATGTTTGAGGTTATCCAGTAAGGAAATAAATACAATTATTTGTAATATTTTAAGTCTACATGCCCAGCTTGTGATATCGATAGAATTATGGAGATGGATGAATAAAATGTTCTATCTTCCATGGAGATATTTGCCTGAATTATTAATAAAGAATTCTTGTTATGGTTGAATCATTTAGTTTTGATTGAGACTGGTTTGAAGCTTTGTATTTGCTATTATATTTCTGTCTGATTAATCAGAAGTCATGAGAATTGATTATTCAGACAAATGAATTATCAAATACTGATCGGAGAACAGCATTCTTTGCCCATATGAAGAATAAAGATTCATCCAATTGGATAGTGGCTATTTAGAATAAATCAAATTGAATAGTAATCGATCAGAGAATGATTGCTTATGAAATTTATCGAAAAAGAAAAGAATACTTTGCTAAGGCATTTAATATTCAATAATATTAATATGTTTATGGATTCCTTTTAGGGAAGCCTGAAATTTTAATGTACAACTTATTTATATACGAGGAGAAAAGGCATGAAATCTCGAAATAGAGTATTTGAACGATTATTATATAAGATCGCCTTAATGGTGATGATCTTATCCCTTTTATCAGGTGGTTTTACAACCATTTCTCAGGCAAAAAGTGAAGATCCACCTGAAGAATATCGGGGTAAACCAATAACATTAGATCGACGAGAAGGATCTAGTACCATCCAGGAGGAATCTTTTGGAATAGCCTGGGCAGATCCTGATGGACCCCATTCAGTATATGCCTGGCCATTCACCTTCGACCAGATGGGTTTAGTTATCCAATCTTATCAAAATTATAGTAGCGGTACCAGTGCTGCGTATTTCCATCATGGAATCGATATGGTTGCTCCAAATGGCACCCAGGTGTTCACACGATCGGGTGGACAGGTGGTCAACATCGAGAACTATCAACCAGGCAATAGACTTTATTGGGAAATAGCCATTCTTGACCCGGAGGGCTATGTCTGGCAGTATCATCATATTGATCAGACAACGATCCCGCAATTAATCTATGATAAGTTTGCTGAATGGCAAGCCAATCCCGATACAGGTGGTTATATCCCTCCAGACACTCGTATTGGAAACATAATTTACTGGCCGGTGGTTTCAATGGGATACCGATTTAACCACATCCATCTCAACATCCTGGCGGATGGTGATGTGTATCTAAACGGTCTTGAATTTCATACACCAATAGAAGATACTCAGGCACCTGAGATCCAGGCAATTGGATTGCTGAATGGAAACACAATAGTCAGTGGCAATACGGCTTCAGGGAATTATGGGATGTATGTACGTGCCAGGGATCTTTACAAGAGTACGGTCTATTACCTGCCACCTTACAAGACCGAATTTTCTATTGACGGCGGTGAATGGGTGACAGTCTGGGAATTTCATAATTTTCCGGGTGGTTTTGATGATCAAGCTTATGTAAACGATTTCTTTGTACCGGTGTATACGAAAGGTAATTACGACTCTCGAGATTTTTACATCGACCTGGGTTTCACAACCAGTGGACAAAGAACATTTCCAAGTGAACCCGGAGAACACAGCATTGATGTGTGCGTTTGGGATTATTACGGTAACAACACCTGCGATAGCTTCAGCTGGAATGTGGCGGTAGCTATTCCGGATAATGGTTGTTCAACAGGAAATGGGGTTACCCGGGTTTTTGAAGTCAATGAAGATCTCATTGTCACAGATGTGAATCTAGGCTTGAATATTTCACATGCTTCCCGTGGTCAAGTAAGGGTAACATTGAAATCTCCTAGCGATGTGACTGCAACGACGATCATTAGTAACAGCTCTGACACTTATGATAATTATGATGTTTGGATTGATGACAGCTCGAATAATCCCATTAATGATGGGAATAATGATAGTGTCGCTGCACCCTATTTTGATCGGATAGCGGGTCCAAGCCCAAACGGCGCATTGGACAGTTTCAACGGCAAAACAACATATGGAGAATGGACAGTTTTCATTTGTGATAATTCGAGTGGAACAACAGGGACAGCTAATCTGATTGATTTGGAGGTTATCGGAACGGATCATGATAATGAACCTCCTGTTGCTGATCCGAAGACAGTCACTACTTCAGAGGATACAGAAGTCTCCATAACTTTATCCGGCTCCGATCCGGATGAAAATCCTTTAACCTTCAGTGTGGTCACGAATCCAGCGCATGGCACCCTGAGCGGGACTGCGCCGAACCTGACCTACACCCCTGCTGCGGATTATAACGGAACAGATAGCTTCACCTATAAAGCCAATGATGGCATCGCCGATTCCAATCCTGCGACGGTCAGCATCAGCGTCAGCGCGGTTAATGATGCACCCGTTGCGCAAGCTCAATCCGTGAATACTGAGGTAAATTTGCCTGTCGCGATTACACTTGCAGGTTCTGATGTGGAAGGGGATACATTGACTTTCACTGTCCTTAGCGACCCTGAACATGGAAGTCTATCAGGTACTGTGCCTGACCTTCAATATACGCCGATATCGGGATATACTGGCAGTGATTCCTTTACCTTCAAGGTCAATGACGGCTTTCTGGATTCAGAAGCAGCTACAGTGAATATAACAATCAATCCGCCAGGTCCTTTCCAGGTCTTTTGGGATGATTTTGAAGACGATTTAGGTTGGGTTGATGATCCAAATGGAACCGATACGGCTACACTGGGTGTGTGGGAATGGGCAATCCCCCAGACCGTGACTTACAATTCTTATGTTACACAATTGGGAACACCTGTAAGCGGTGAACGCGATCTTGTGACGGGTCCATTGGCTGGCAGCAGCGCAGGAAGTTATGATGTTGATAATGGCCTGACCAGTATACAATCACCCCAAATCAATTTACCGGCAAATAGTGAACTGACTCTAACTTTTAGCTACTACTTGGCTCATCTCAATAATTCATCATCTGATGACTATTTTAGGGCAAAAGTGGTTGGCGATTCAACGGAAACAGTGTATGAAAAATTGGGATCCAGTTCTTATGTTAATGCGGTATGGCAGCAAGAAAGCGTTGATCTTAGTGCGTTTGCTGGTCAATCAATTTACATCCTGTTTGAGGCTGGTGATGTTGGAGAAGCCAGCCTTGTGGAAGCTGCAGTCGATGACGTGCTGATTAAAGGGTTGGTTACCAATCCGAATAATGCACCTGTGGCTGATGATCAATCTGTGACAACCGATGAAGATATTGCTGTGGGGATCACACTTGCCGGATCGGATGTGGATGGAGATCCCTTGAACTTCACTTTGACAAGCCAGCCGACCAAAGGCACATTGAGCGGAACAGCGCCTGATCTGACTTACACGCCTAATGAGAACTTTAATGGTGTTGACAGCTTCACCTTCAAGGTGGATGACGGGCAATTAAGCTCAGATCCCGCCACGGTGAGCATCACAGTAATCCCAGTTAACGATGCGCCGGTGGCCATTACACAATCCGTTACCCTTGATGAAGATTCCTCGATTGAGATCACCCTGGGTGGGATTGATATTGATGGGGATGGACTGACCTATACCGTTGTAACTAATCCCACAAACGGAAGTTTTGATGGCGAGGCACCAAATCTAATTTACACACCTGCTGAAAATTTCAACGGCGCAGACAGCTTCACCTTCATGGTGGATGATGGGCAACTGACCTCAGAACCTGCCACAGTGAATATCACGATCAACCCGGTCAACGATGCGCCTCTGGCATATGAACAATCTGTCACCGTCGATGAAGATTCCTCGGTTGATATCACCCTGAACGGGACCGATGCTGATGGAGATACCTTGACCTATAGCGTCCAGACTGGTCCTGAACATGGCAGCCTGAGTGGTGATGTTCCTGCTCTAATCTACACGCCTGAATCAGATTACAACGGTTCTGATAGCTTTACCTTTACGGTTTATGACGGCCAGTTGACCTCAGCGCCAGCCACGGTCAGTATCACAGTCAACCCGGTCAACGATGTGCCAATCGCTAATGCTCAATCTGTAGATACGGATGAAAACACGGCTGTTAGTGTGACATTGACAGGTACGGATATCGATGAAGATGAATTGACCTTTGAAGTGACCTCCGGTCCTTCCAATGGCAGTTTGACTGGGACAGCACCCAACCTGACTTATACCCCCAATGCAGGATACTTTGGTTCCGACAGCTTTGAATTCACCGTATCTGACGGCACAGCAACCTCCAGTGCGGCTTTGGTTTCGATCAGGGTGACTGATGTCAACGCACCTCCAGTCGCGAACGGCCAGGAAGTCAACACGATTGAAGATACAGCTATAGGGATCACATTAACGGGTACTGATTCAGATGATGACCCCCTCAGCTTTACGCTTGTGGATCAGCCAACTAATGGCAGCCTGAGTGGCACCGCACCAACTCTGACCTACACACCGCACGCCAATTACAATGGTGCAGATAGCTTTACCTTCACGGTTTTTGACGGTCAATTGACTTCAGCGCCAGCGATGGTGAGTATTACGGTTAACGCAGTCAACGATGCCCCTGTGGCAGACGCGCAGTCCGTCACGACAGATGAGGATGCATCAATAGATATTACACTAACAGGCTCTGATGTGGATGGGGATACCTTGAGCTTTATGGTTGTGACAGAACCCAGTCATGGCAGCCTTGAAGGGACAATGCCGAACCTGACTTACACGCCTGATACAGATTACAACGGCGTGGATAGCTTCACCTTTAAAGTTAATGACGGCACAGTTGATTCGGCACCTGTTACAGTGAGCATCACGGTTAACGCAGTCAATGACACGCCGGTGGCCGATGGGCAATCCGTTACGCTCGATGAAGATGCGTCGATTGGAATTACTCTGAGCGGGACCGATATTGATGGAGATAGCTTGATCTATACTGTGCAGACTCAACCTACAAATGGCATATTGAGCGGCGACGCACCAGATCTTACCTATACCCCCAATGCCGATTATAATGGCGCGGATAGCTTTACCTTTAAAGTCAATGATGGGACGGTCGATTCTTCCTCAGCTACGGTGAGCATCACGGTAACCCCGATCAACGATGCGCCAATAGCCAATCCACAATCAGTGATCACGAATGAAAATACCGCTGTTGGGATCACACTCACAGGTACGGATATCGATGAAGATGAATTGACCTTTGAAGTCACCAGTGATCCTTCTCATGGTTCCCTGAGCGGTATAGCTCCTGATTTGACCTATACACCCAGTGTAGGATACTTTGGCTCAGACAGCTTTGAATTCACTGTATCAGATGGCACAGCAACATCCAGTGCGGCTGAGGTTTCAATCACGGTGACTGATGTCAACTGGCCTCCTGTCGCAAATGGGCAGGAAGTCAACACGAATGAAGATACAGCTTTAGGGATCACCCTCACGGGAACAGATCCTGACGGCAATACCTTGAATTACTCAGTAACAGGTGAACCTACCAACGGAACTATATCTGGCACAGCACCTGAGCTGACCTACACGCCGGATGCAGATTACAACGGCGCAGACAGTTTCACCTTCACGGTGGATGACGGGCAACTGACCTCAGATCCAGCAACGATCCAGATTACGGTTAACGCAGTCAACGATGCCCCGGTGGCTGAGGCTCAATCCGTCTCGGTCGATGAGGACGCGTCAATTGAGATCACCCTGAATGGGACCGATGTCGATGGGGATCCAATAACTTATGCCATCCAGACCGCACCTGAACATGGCAATTTGAGCGGCACAGGTGCAGCTCAAACCTATACGCCCTACACTGATTTAAATGGTGCAGATAGCTTCACCTTTGTGGTCAACGACAGCACGGTCGATTCAGCGCTTGCCACGGTGAGCATCACCGTTAATCCGGTGAACGATGTACCGGAGGCAGAGACTCAATCCGTCTCGGTCGATGAGGACGCCTCAGTTGAGATCACCCTGAACGGGACCGATGTCGATGGGGATCCAATAACTTATGCCATCCAGACCGCACCTGAACATGGCAATTTGAGCGGCACAGGTGCAGCTCAAACCTATACGCCCTACACTGATTTAAATGGTGCAGATAGCTTCACCTTTGTGGTCAATGATGGCACGGTCGAGTCAGTCTCTGCAACGGTCAATATCACAATCAATCCTGTTAACGATGCCCCGGTGGCAGATCCGCAATCAGTGGTCACGAATGAAAATACGGCTGCAACAATCACATTGACAGGTTCTGATGTGGATGGCGACAGCCTGACTTATGCAGTCACGGTAGAACCCACAAACGGCACTTTGACCGGGACAGCACCTGATTTGATCTATACGCCCGATACAGGATTTGATGGGTCAGACAGCATTGAATTCACCGTAACAGATGGCACGGTAACATCAAGTCCAGCTGTGGTTTCGATCACGGTGACGGATGTCAACAGTGCACCCATTGCTGAAGGACAGACCGTCAGCACGGACGAAGACACCGCCTTAGCTGTCACCCTTACGGGAATAGATCCTGACGGCAATCCCCTGAACTACGCAGTTACTGAGCAACCCACCAATGGAACATTAAGCGGGACTGAACCTGAACTGATTTATACACCCAATGATAATTTCTATGGTGCGGACAGCTTCACCTTCACAGTGGAAGATGGGCAGTTGACCTCAGATCCTGCCACAGTGAGTATTGCGGTATCTCCAGTGAATGATGCACCTCTGGCAGATGAAAAATCTGTCACCGTCGATGAAGATTCCTCGGTTGATGTCACCCTGAGTGGGACCGATGTCGATGGGGATGAACTAACCTATACCGTCGCGACAGGACCTGCCAATGGCACCTTGAGCGGTGATGCACACGCGCTAACTTACACGCCTGATCCAGATTTCAACGGCTCAGACAGTTTCACCTTTGTGGTGAACGACGGTGCAGTCGATTCAGCGTCTGCCACGGTCAGTATCACAGTCAATCCAGTGAACGATGAGCCGGTAGCTGTTGCACAATCCGTCACCGTCGATGAAGACTCCTCGGAAGAAATCACTCTGAGCGGGACCGATGCTGATGGAGATACCTTGACCTATAGCGTCCAGACTGGTCCTGAACATGGCAGCCTGAGTGGTGATGTTCCTGCTCTAATCTACACGCCTGAAGCAGATTATAACGGCTCGGACAGCTTCACCTTTGTGGCAAACGACAGCACAGGTGCTTCAGCACCAGCCACCGTTAGCATCACAGTCGACCTTGTCAATGATGCGCCAGTGGTCAGTGATATCCCCGATCAGACCATTAACGTGGGCGAGAGCTTTATGGCGATCAACCTGGATAATTATGTCTCCGACGTGGACAATACAGATGCTGAAATGGTCTGGAGTTACGCCGGTGCTACAGAATTACTTGTGATTATTGAAAACATGGTTGCTATGATCACTGTTCCAGATGCAGAATGGAGCGGCTCTGAGACAATTACCTTCCGAGCGACGGATCCTGGCTTATTATTTGATGAGGATCCAGCCTCTTTCACAGTGACAACGGTTAATCATGCCCCCATAGCTAACTCGCAAGCCCTCAGCACTAATGAGAACACGTCGCTGGAAATTAAATTATCTGGTTCAGATATCGATAATGATCCCTTAACCTTTAGAGTAATCAGCGGACCATCCCATGGCAATTTGTCAGGAACAGGTGCAAATCTACTTTATTCACCGGATAGTGGCTATAGTGGCTTAGACTTATTTACTTTTGTTGTCAACGATGGCAAGGTTGACTCAGAACCGGCAACTATATCGATTGCTATTCTCGAGGTAAATTACCTGCCAGTCGTTTTCAACCAGAGCCTTTCGACAGATGAAGATATTGATTTGGCTATTAAGCTCACAGGCGAAGACCAGGATGGTGATCCCCTTGATTTTTTTATCCTAACCGGACCCACGCATGGCAGCCTTTCTGGGGAAGCCCCGAACCTGGTGTATACCCCCAGCCTGAACTTCAATGGGAGTGATTCTTTCACATTCTACGCCAACGATGGTCAAGGCGATTCGGAACCCGGCGCCATTACAATTACGGTTGATCCTGTGAATGATGCCCCTATTGCAAAAAGCCAAGCGGTGACCACGGAGCAGGACTCGTCGATTAATATCACTCTAAGTGGGAGTGATGTGGAAGATGCGGTATTGATCTTTGCTGTCTTAGATGGCCCAAGTAATGGTAACCTGAGTGAATTCTATCCTGAAGTAACCTACGCACCGGATAGCGGTTTCTCAGGCGAGGACAGCTTTACATTTGTTGTCAACGATGGTGAACTGGACTCTACCCCAGCAACAGTTACGATTACCGTCACGCCTTCAGGTCCGACGCAAATATTCTGGGACGACTTTGAAACCGATAAAGGTTGGGTGACAGATCCTTACGGGAACGATAATGCCACCACCGGGACTTGGGAGCGAGCTAATCCTGAAACAGTCGATTATTATGGCTTGAAGCAATTGGGTGATACCGTCAGCGGATCTTATGATCTTGTCACCGGTGCTCTGGCAGGCAGAGATGCTGGCAGCTACGATATAGACAACGGTCTTACTAGTATCCTTTCACCTGAAATTGAACTACCGGGTGGACGTGAATTGAGTTTGTCATTCTATTCTTATCTTGCACACGCCAGTAATTCATCAAGTAGTGATTACCTGAAGGTCAGTATTATTGGGACAAATTCAGAAAGGGTATTTGAAGATCTTGGAGGCAGTTTTGATGATGATGCAAGCTGGGTGTTTACCGAGGTAGATATTTCTCAATTTGGTGGGCAAACGGTGAGGATCCTTATAGAAGCCGCTGACGCTGGGACTGCGAGCCTTGTCGAAGCCGGCGTTGATGATGTTTTGGTTATGGCAAAGAAAGCGAACAATCCTCCCACTGCTATTCCGCAAAGCTTAGGTCTTGATGAAGATGAAACCCTTGATATTCTGCTCACCGGTTCAGATCCGGATGGCAACATCTTGGATTTTGAAATTGTCGAAGATCCTCAACATGGTTCGCTGAGCGGTAATTTGCCCGATCTAACCTACACACCAGATGCAAATTACAACGGCGTAGATCGGTTCAGTTTCACCGTCAATGATGGGATCATTTCATCAGAACCTGCTACGATCGAATTAGAAGTCATTGCAGTCAACGATGCCCCCATTGCTGATCCTCTCACCGTACTAACACAAATAGATACGCCTGTAGAGGTTTTGTTAAGTGGGTCGGATATCGAAGATGACACATTGGATTACGTCATCAAGAGCGATCCTGTTCATGGAGAACTATCAGGCACCTTGCCAAATCTGGTCTATACACCAGATACAGGATTTTCCGGGGAAGATGCATTCTCGTTCCAGGTTTCGGATGGCTTGTTGACATCGGAAATTGCAGTGGTAGACATTACAATCACCCCGGCAGGACCTGTGACGATTTTCTTTGATGATTTCGAAACGGATCAGGGATGGCTTTTCAACCCGGTCGGCAGTAACACAGCAACAGCAGGTAAATGGGCTAGGGCGATACCGACCCCAGTGGATTATTACGGTAGCAAGCAGCTTGCAGCCTTTAGTGGCTCATATGATCTTGTGACTGGACCTGCAGGTGCATCCTGGTGGTGGTGGTGGTTTAGGAGTGTCGACGATGTCAATGATGGTGTAACCAGTGTTCGCTCACCTGAAATCACTCTACCAGTTGGGCGTGAAATCGCACTCTCACTGCAATACTATTTTGCCCACGCGAATAATTCCAGTTCTTCTGACTATTTGCGAATATCTGCTGTAGGTTCAACAACACAAATTCTATATGAAGAGGTTGGCTCCAATTCGGATGATGATGCTGTTTGGGAATCGCTGTCTGTTGATCTGAGCGGTTTTGCTGGTCAAACCATTTATCTGCTTGTTGAGGCTGCGGATAATGCAACAAGCAGCCTCGTAGAAGCCGCGATTGATGATGTGATGATCGTGGCAGAGTAAGATAATGACAAAATAGTGTTATCCTGGTTCTTAGATTAAAGAATCAATTAGGAACCAGGGTAATCAAATCGCAAAAAAATTAATCAAAACCCCGGTGAATAAATGTTTTTGCCGGGGTTTATCTTAAGCGAGAATGCATTGTTCATACCTGTAACTCCAAGAATTGATCTCAGTTAGTGTGTTTTTTGTGCCTTACTGTGGGGACCTTGGAAAAAATTGTCTTTCAATAGAACTGGTTTACAATTAGGGCATGGACAATCTTCTTTACATGCTTCATTCCCATCATTTTGAGCCGCCTGAGATACGGCAGAAGTTTTCCAATTTAACCAATGAGAATTGGAATGAATTTATTGCACTTTCGAAATCCCATAAATTGTCGAATTTGTTAATGGGTTTCCTGGTTAGGAATGACTTAATCGATTTCGTCCCTTCTAATCAAATCAAAGAACTGAGGGAAAAGAACCGACAAAATGCAATTCAAAATATTTATCTTCTTCAAGAAGCAGAGATTATCCTTAAGCAATTTAGGCTTTTTGCTATTGAGGTGATCGGATTGAAGGGGGTTTACCTTTTGGATAATATTTATGAAGATATCTCCATGCGGTCCATGTCCGATCTGGATCTTATGCTTAAGAAGGAAGATATTCCTGAAGCAATTGAAATTCTAAAGAAATTAGGTTATAAACTATCAACATACTTTGACATTCGTGATAAAAACATAGATATCAAGCATGTTCCCCCAATGATCAAAAACAATAACCTTTACCTCGAGATTCATTGGACACTCCTGGAAGAAAATGAACCATTTGCTATCGATATTGATGGATTGTGGGCGCGCGCTGTGCCTGCAAGGATCGCTGGTGTGGATGCATTTGCCCTCAGCCTGGAAGATTTGATCCTTCATCTTTGCCTTCATCTAACTTATCAACACCACCTTCAAAATGGTTTAAGCGGGTTGTATGATATTGCATTGGTTTTAGAACAAAGGCAAAGTGAGATCGATTGGAATGCGTTTGTTGACCGAGCTAAAGAATGGCATGCCGAAAGGGTGGTTTCGTTAACATTCTCTTTATTAGAAGATTTGATGGAAATAAAAATTCCTCCAGCTGTTTCTCCTCATTTATTGCAAAAACCTGTTCCAAAAAATATTCTCGATCAATCTAAGATGCTCATTATGGACAGAACAAATGCTATGTGGTCAGTTACGCCTGACCAGGCAAAATTTTCTGCAGACTCTGGGTTATGGGCTCGAGTTAGGTTAGTCTTAAGCAGAATATTCTTGCCTAAAATCACCATCGCGAGATTATATGCTACCAAACCTGACTCACTAAAAGTTTATTTTTATTATCTGGTGCGGTTTTATGAATTGATGCGCCAATATTTTCGATCCACTTGGCGGATCCTTTTTAAAGAGAATGCAGTTGTAAAAGGTGTTGCTTGGACGCAATCAGTTGTTGATCTTAAGCAGTGGTTAGGGGGAGAAAAGACCAATCCATTTTTGTCGTTTTAAATTTATTTTTCTTTGAGATGACGATTTCATTATCCAATTCTATGTTGAAATTAATCAAGCAAGGATAATGTCCTACCCCCAAATTTTTATTTTCGATTATACTATTCTCATACTTTTTGTTCTCTGAACATCAAGACACGAAATCCTAGGAAATAGCACTGGCGTAGCACGAATTATAATAAATTTGTGCTGTAATTTGATCACAGCATAGGCCTTTGGATCAATATGAACACAGAGAATGACCCCCTTTTTTTGGATCAAATCCCCCAAATTTGGAATTTAATTTTAATAGGTCGGTATTTGAAGGATTTTGCTTTGATTGTTTCCGAAATGTTTCCAGGTTACTTTTTGATCCCTGTTTATATAGATCCCAATTTTGTCAGAATTCTATATATCAAAAAGTAAGAGTCTTTTTTCTTCTTAAATCAACGTCGTGGATGAGCATCTAACCAGGCATAATATGTACTTGGACAATTGAATTTATAGAAAAAAGGGAGCATTTATGGAAGAATCTTTGTGACATGCAATCAACTTGATGAACGCTCATAATAATTCGGAAAAATACACATAGTAGGGAGGGATGATCAATGAAGAAAAGACATTTTTTTCAAATATCTATTTTATTTTTAAGTTTGATTTTGGGACATTTTACAGACGTTTTAGCCTTACCGCCTTCACCGCCCTCTGTTTTTTACGGTGAAATTCATTTTATGCCTGATGACGGAGAACCAATTCCGGGAGACTATGTGTACGCATATGTCCCTGACATTGAAACGCCTGTTGCTGAAACCCAGATAACAACAAATGGTACCAACCTGTCTTACTCGATTAAAGTGCCTGCTGATGATGTTTCAACAGTTGAGGTCAAAGAAGGCGGGAATCTGGGAGACGAGGTGACATTTAAAATTGCCGGCCGGATTGTCGCCAAGGGCACTTGGAATTCAACAATCACACAAAACATAGTCTTTCACCCTCCAAAGGTAGATGCAGGTGGTCCTTATGAAACTGTTATTGATAAGTTGATTACACTTTTCGATACCTATGCGGATTGGAAGATGGATGATAGTTTCACTTTTGACTGGGATTTGTTCGACAACGATGGTGTTTTTGAATGTGAAGGTCATAATCCTCAGATAAGTTATTCGATACCCGGTATAAAGGAAATCATTTTGAGGGTAACCGATGCCCAGGGTGGTGAAGGTATTGCAGCGACAACAATAACTGTGAAAGAAAATGCCTCAATTATTTTGAGCAATTTATCTCAAACTTATGACGGAACCCCGAAAACCGTTAATGTGACAACGGTTCCTGAAGGGTTACCCGTCAATGTGACTTATAATGGCTCGGATAATGCTCCCATTGAAGCAGGAAGTTATGAGGTTATTGCGACGGTGGTTGATGATATTTATCAAGGATCCACTTACGATACGTTAGTTATATCGCCAGCTCCAGTAGAAATCACACTAAGCAACCTTGATCAGGATTATGATGGTTATCCTAAGCCGGTTTCAATCACCATGGTCCCGACAGGTTTAGCTTACACGGTGACGTATGACGGCTTGACAGATCCACCTTCAGCAACCGGTGCATATCCGGTTGTTGTGACCATTAACGAAAAGAATTATCAGGGATCAGCCAGTGACACACTGGTTATCCGTGAAACACAAAACATTACCCTGGTCCCGGGGTGGAATCTTGTCTCATTGAACTTACATCCCTATCCTAGTTTAGCGTCATCCGCTGTGCTTAATTCTATCGAAGGTAATTATGACCTGGTTTACGCCTGGGATGGAACTGGCGCGCATAGTACCTCTGGTCATTGGCTAAGTTACGATAATGTTGAAATGTCTCCGGACACGTTAACCGAAATCAATGAGCTTTTCGGAATTTGGGTTCATTCAACTGCAATTGAAAACCAAACACTCAGTGTTAAAGGATTCATACCTGTCCAAACAAGCATTGAACTGTCAACAGCTGCGAATGGCTGGAATCTGGTCAGTTTCCCATCATCCGCACCGATGGCACCCGAAGATGCATTTATTGGAATTGCTTCACATATTGGATTGGTTTTTGAATATGAAGCAAGCAATAGCTCACAACCATGGAAAGTTTATGATCCAGGTGCACCGGATTATGTGAATGATATTGATCTATTGACCCCCAATTACGGATACTGGATGTTTGTTGACGCGAACGTGACCTGGAATTTGAGTTATTAGAAAGGTCAATTACCTCTTCTCAACAAACGAAGTATATTGATGAATTTTATGCGTAGTCTTATTCGTTTTGCTATTGCTTTATTACTGTGGGGATTTTTGGTGGGAGCTTATATGGATGTTTTTGCTTTTCCCCCACTTCCCTCCAGTTTTTACGGCACAGTGAAGCTTGATGGGCAAAACGTGCAAGTGGGTACCATCATCCAGGCACGAATTAATGACATCGTTATTGCCAGCACAGAAGTGCAGTCTTATCAAGGCAATGCTGTATACTCATTGATAGTGCCTGGTGATGACCCAGTGAGTTCTATTGTAGAAGGTGGCGTGGTCGGGGATACCATTCAGTTCCACATTGGCGAAACATTAGCAGACCAGACGGCAGTTTGGCAATCTGGGGTTAACTTTAATCTTGACCTTACTGCTGCAGGAGAGGTAAATCTACCCACATCTACGTTGACACCAGCACCCACATCAACAACCAAGCCTGCAAGTACAACACCCACACCTGCTTTTACATCGACGCCGAATCCAACAGGTGTCATCCCCTCAGCCACAAAACAAAGTGTTTCCTCTACCACCCAAACACCGACAGTATCACACACGACAACAAGGACAGAATATTCACTTACTTCAGAGGTATCACCCGAGGAGGAGAATCAAGAAGCAACAAACGCTTCATTATCCCAGGAAACACAAGTGGTAGGGAAGGATGTTCAAGTGATAGACAAAAATTTGTCTTCATCAGAGACCTTGACACCGACATCAAACAGTATCCCTGATAAACTATTGAAAACATCAGATTCAGATGAACCTGCTAATGGTATCAAAGGTGAATACTGGCTTTATTTTGGGGTTCCAGCTGCTGTGCTGTCAATAATTGGAATTGTTTTATGGATTTTTCATAAGAAAGAGCCTACAGACCAGCAGCTATTATGAGAAAAAATTTTAAGCAATGTGTAATAAAGATGCTAGGATTGAGCAGTTGGGGAAATGTTTCTGCAGGGTGATACTTGTGCTGTTATTTCACATAGTTTTTTCTATCCGGGTAGAAGCTCAAGAGTTACCACCTGCTTTGCCTTCTGGTTTTTATGGAACGGTGATGGTCGATGGCACTTTTGCTGAAGTCGGAACCACGATTATTGCTAAAGTAGGTGGAGAGGAATATATTACAGAGGTATTTAATTTCAGTGATAAAAGTGTCTATCACATCATGATCAGCGGTAGCGCGAGCCTGGAAGGCTCGGAGATACTTTTCTTTGTCGGCGATGCCCAGGCAGATCAAGCGAATACTGAATGGCATAGCGGAACGAACATAACATTGGATTTAACATTTACTATTTCAACAGAAGAGGGCTACAAGTTTTTCTTCCCCATTTTTCTATTATGATGATGACGAAATCATTTGCGAATATTGCGGCTGCCTGCCACCAGGCAGCTTTTTGATTATTAAGAATTATCTCCTTTTAGAATAAATTTATGTTTGGATTGTGGATTATCAAGTTGTGGGGATCTGTAATAAAGGTTATTATTTACAGGCAAAATGAAAGAAGTGAATAGGTTGTTATTGAGATGCATTTCTGGTTGATGAGAGTTTGAATGAAACACCCTTATACAGATGCTTACATTTGATCGTAATATTGAAAAGCCATGATTTTATTCTTGGCAAGATAATTGCATAATCAAATGTTTAGAGAAATTTATTAAGGAACATTTGATTCGGGCCAAATTATTCTCTTAACGGCGAATAGCACGTTTATCACTAATCTGATTTGGCAGAACATCCCTTTGTAAAACTTGGATGATTTATTGATTAGATTGGTGGTTTACTACTAATTATTATGACTTGTGGTATCCTTAACGACTGCAATAATAAAAGGTCTTTGGTAATTAAAAAAGTTCTTATTTATCAAAGGGGAGAGTTCTCCTAAAAAAACCACAAATACTGTTTCTTTCGGGTTTGGAGATCGTAAATGGACATACGTAAAATTTTATTATTAGTTAAACGGTGGTTCTGGTTACTTTTATTGGGCGCAATTATCGCAGGTGGGTTGGGTTATTATTTTAGCAGCCGAGAAACGCCCATGTACCGAACCAGCACACGGTTCATTGTTTTACGAGCCGCATCAACAGGTTATACTGATTACTATGCTTATCTTGATTACCAAAACATGGTTTCCACGTATGCACAATTATTATCATCCGTCAGGCTATTAGAGCAGGTTTCAGAAGAGGTGGGTTTTCAAGTATTCCCAAATCAGGCAAGTGCAGAACAAATTGGTGAAACACAATTTGTGCGGTTGACAGTGACCCACGAAGATCCAGAAAAAGCGGCAATCGTTGCCAACGCGTTGGTGAATGTTTTGATCGAACAGAATGAGGAGTTACAATCTGTTCGTTATGAAACAACGGAACAAAATCTGAGAAATCGAGCTGATCAGGCGATGGAACAAATGAATATCCTCCAGGACCAGATACAGCAATTGTCAGCAACAACGCTGGAAGAACAAGTTGTTGAAGTGCAAACACAAATAGAAGAAATTCAAGCACAGGCAACGGATTTGGAGTATAAAATTGGGAGTATTAATCCCCAATTTGCATCTGAAGAAGAATCCTTTTTACGTCTACAATATCAAGCTGAATTAAACCAAATACAACCACTCCTGGAGCTCTATCAGGAAATCTATACCCAGTTAATGGTGATGAGAGAACCGATCCAAAATGAAGATGTATCCTCAACTCGGATGGCACAACTTGAAAGAACGTTAGATTTATACGAGCAGATCTACTTTGCCAGTATCAGCAGCCTCGAAGCACTTAACTTGACGAGGGTGCAAAGCACACCAAATGTTGTTCAGGTCGAACCTGCTACTGTTCCTAAAACCCCCTATACACCAAAACCGTTTCAATCGGCTGGCCTCAGCGCTGCTGTAGGTTTATTAATCGTTGCTGGCGTTGTTTTTATTGTCGAATATCTGGATGACACCATCAAAACCCCCGATGATGTCAAAGAAATTCTCGGGTTACCTGTGATTGGGTTGATTGCAGATATGGGTGAGAATGGGAAGAAAAGGTCAAGCAAAGAAAGTAATGTGTTTGTAGCTAATCAACCCCGCTCTCCAATTACAGAAGCATTCCGGTCTCTTAGGACCAGCCTTGAATTTTACAGCATTGATTCCCCGCTTCAACTGTTGATTGTGACGAGTGCAGGACCTGAGGAGGGAAAAACAACAATTGCAACAAATTTGGCAACCATTCTTGCGAGAGGCAACAAAAGTGTTTTGCTTTTAGATGCGGACCTCAGGCGACCAAATGTTCATAACCTGTTGGGAATTTCTAATAGAGTCGGTTTATCAGATTTGCTCCGTGGGAAATTAGAGATGTCGGATGTGATTCAAGAATCTCCGATGAATAAGAATCTAAGTGTGATCACATCAGGAAGCTTACCACCTAATCCTGCCGAACTAATTGCCAGCAATCGGATGAATGTGATCCTCGATATGTTGAAATCTCAATTTGAGATCATCGTGGTAGATACCCCTCCAGCGATCGTGACAGATGCCCAATTATTGGGAAGCAAAGCGGATGGCGTCATTTATGTTTTGAGACCAGGGAAAACTCGCTCTGTGGCTGCAAAAACACCTTTTGAAGAGTTTTACCGGGTGGGCGCAAACATCATCGGTGTGGTTATGAACCGAATTCCTAAAAATCGCGGCTATTACTACGGTGGTTATGATTATTATGCGCCTGGTACGACGATCAATGAAAAGTATTATCGCCACGAGGACAACGCCAGCAATGATAGCGAATTGAGTGAACTGGATAGCAATCAATTACTGGTAAGCGAGTCTCAACAAGATAATGAATCGGGATAGTAAAAAGTTTCAATTATTGGATTTTGTGCTAATTGAAACTAATCATCAATCAATGAATATAATTATTTTTGAATTTTGTATAGGCAATTTATGAGCTCAAATTTTCAGGATGATTTCAAAGAAATAAATCAGGAAACCTGTCCGCACCTTGGATTAAAAAATGATCAGGTGACATTCTCATCTTACCCTTCAGGGTGGAATGCCTGTCACCATGTCAATCCTGTCAGTACGCCTACCCTAGATTTTCAACGAAGGTTTTGTTTACGTGCCAATTATGTGAATTGTCCCATTTATCAATCGGCTTCAGGGCAGAAAATGCCAAGAGATATTCAACTGCGCGAAAGTGGCATTTCTGGTAAAACAAAGCAGATTTTATTATTGGCATTACTGGCTGTTGTCGGAATCGTCATTATTCTTGGCTTTGTCTTCAAAGATCAAATCTTGGCTATCATTAATCCAGAACAGGAAATGACACCTCAACCTACTGATTATGTCAGTGTTATTCAAAAGACACCGACAGAATTGCCTTTGACTCAAACCCCGACGAATCATCCTCCCACACCAACATTAATTCCACCCACACCAACCACTGAACCAGTCATTTTAGAACTTGAAACGCCGATCGGTGCACCGGACCTCCAGTTTTTAATTCACCGGGTTTCACAAGGCGAATCGCTGGAAGTATTTGCTGATGTTTACAATACGAGTGTTGATGCCATTATTGCGGTCAACAGCAGCATATTAATCCCGCTGTGGATTGATTCACTCATTGTCATACCTGTAAACACATTAGATGTTGTATCGCTACCTGCTTTTGAGCCCTATCAGGTTGAGATAATGGGACTGACACCGCAAACACTTGCAGAAAAACTATCTGTTGATCCGGATGATCTCAGCCGATATAATAATGTCCCCTCGGAATATTTGTTTAATGCAGGGGATTGGATCCTGGTGCCTCGAGAAAAATCTCAACCCTAATTCATTATTCCGAATCATAAATAATGCCCTCAATCTTATTTGTCTGTACTGCCAACCAATTTCGATCTCCCATTGCTGCCTTATATTTTGCCCGTGAGGTCGTTCGTCATGGTGACGATGCAGACTTTAGAATTGCCAGCGCTGGTACCTGGGCTTCTACGGGAAGCCCGGCAACATCTAAAGCTAAAAAAATTGCTAAAGAATACGATTTAAACCTTTCATACCATAAGTCACAACTCATTACAAGAGAAATCATCGAATGGGCTGAGTTTATCATTGTCATGGAAGAGGGGCACAAAGAGGGCATATTACACGATTATCCAGGAGCAGCTGGAAAGATCTTCCTTCTGACAGAGGCAGCAAATTTTCCAGCAGCTGATATTCCTGATCCGTACACAACAGATGCGTCCGGTGATGAAGTTGCACGTGACATCACGAGATTGATTGATGAGGGATATGATAAGATTATCGAGCTTGCGCGGAAATTATCTGAAAAGGCTTGATCCCTAATCCCCATATTTTTCTACGAAAAGGAAACCTCCTGGTGACATGTGACAGGAGGTTTTTTGTGCAGAATTTCAAAAGTAAACAATCATTCCCTTAGGCGATCAATCGTTTTACATTTGTAATGACCCATTCCAATTGTTCATCGGTCATGGTCGGGAAAAGCGGAAGGGTTACTTCCCGTCTCCCGATCTCTTCTGTGATGGGCAGGGAAATTGTCCCAAATCTATTCTGGTAAAAACTAAAGGTATGAATAGGGCGATAGTGAATGCTCGATTGGACCCCGGCATCGCGCATGGCTGACATAAAAGCAAGCCTGTCTACATGAGATGGCAGCAAGATTGGAAAAACATGGTGGGAAGGCAATCCCCAGGTTCTTTGTACAAAGGGAAGCTCGATCTCTGTGTCTCTCAAATTCTGCCAGTAAACTTGAGTCAGCTCGCGCCGTTTGGCATTGTTCCTGTCTAACTTTTTTAGCTGCTGAATACCCAGTGCAGAGTGAATTTCGTCAATTCGGTAATTATGGCCAAGGGTAACCACATCATAGGAAAAGGCATGCCCTTTGTGGCGATCATAGGTTAGGGTTGTCATGCCATGAGAACGCAGCAGCTGGATATTTTCAGCTAAATCATCCCGGTTGCATGTGACCATCCCTCCTTCACCTGTTGATAAGTTCTTGTTAGAAAAGAAGCTGAAACACCCAATTTCTCCCCAGGTGCCCAGTGCTTTACCATCCAATGAGGCTCCTGGTGCGTGGGCTGCATCTTCAATCACAGGGATCCCGTGGTTGGACGCAATTTCAAGGATTTCACGCATGCAGCAGGGAAAGCCGGCATAATGCATCACAATGATCGCTTTTGTTTTGGGTGTGATCAATCCCTCAATTGCGTTGGGATCAATCGTCACATCATCCGGTCCGATGACATCAGCAAAGCATACATCCGCACCGCAATACAGGGCGGCGTTTGATGTCGCCACGAAGGAAAGAGATGGAACAATAACCTCATCACCAGGACCGATACCCAATGCCAGACAGGCTAAATGCAATGCTAGCGTTCCGTTTGATACTGCAATGGCGTGTTTGCTTCCTGTCATACGGCAGAACTCAGCTTCGAAAATCTGGGTAACCTCCCCCATAGTGAGCCATTTTGATCGAAGAACATCAATAACAGCCCGTTCTTCTTCCTTCCCATAATCTAAATCAGCTAAAGGTACACGCCAATCCATCAAACCTCCTTGATAATTCTTGATTGCTCATGCAGATGAATGAAATTTTGTTGTTACTCTGCAAAAATCCCTGAAGCCCATTGTTTGGCTCGTTCGAGTTCCCCGTCAATCAAAGGACCTTCGGTCCCTTTTACGCCAAACCCAGCATTTTCTAAGGGTAGTTCTGCACCAGCCTTGGAGAGCGCTTTGGCGATTTTTTTATCGGCATAATCGAAAAGGTTGATCATAAAGCGTAAAAAGGATGATTCAGCTTGATCCTTTGGGATGCGTGTGTCAAATGCAGCCGCCTTGACTCCGCACAATGTGTTGACACCAAGGTTCTTTAGAAATATTTTGGTTTCTGGTGAGGGACTGAAGGCACGGGTAGGGGATCCCACAAATAGGATTTTTAGATCCGCAAGATCCTGAGGTGTGACCTCTGACACTCTTTTTACCATTGCGTCACCGAGTGCTACACCTATCGCCTGGGCGATCTTTTCGGTGTTCCCAAAGAAGGAATCATAAACAACCAATTTTTCAGACATCTCAAACTCCATTCATTGTATTTTGAAGTTTAACACTATTCATTATAAATTATTATTTGAAGATAACACTGAACAAATAAGGTAAATCTGCTAGTAATCTATAATGATAATAAAGTGCCTCTCAGAAGCACTTAAGCAATGGAGGTTAATCGAGTTTTTGTCGGCCTGCCAGAGCCCTCAAAAGTGTGTTTTGATCGGCATATTCCAAGTCTCCGCCCACCGGCAGTCCCAATGCAAGCCGGGTAATACGCAAGTCGAATTCAGCGAGCCGCTCGTGCAAATACATCGCTGTTGCATCGCCTTCCATGCTTGGGTTGGTTGCCAGGATCACCTCATTGAATTCATTCTCTTGAATTCTTTCAAGAAGTTCACGGATCTTTAGATTTTCTGGACCAATGCCTTCGATTGGTGAAAGAACCCCGTGGAGTACGTGGTATAAACCGTTATATCCACCTGTCTTTTCAATAGCCAGCACGTCTAAAGGTTCCTCAACAACACATAAGGTTGTCCGATCGCGTTGTTCGCTTGTGCAAACCTCACAGATCTTTGCATCTTTATGTGTAATGTTAAAACAGGTTTCGCATAGACCTGTCTCGTGTTTGATCCCGACCAGGGCTTGTGCCAGGCTTTGTGACATGTCTTCCGGTGCGCGCAACAGGTAGAATGCCAATCTTGAAGCAGTCTTTGGCCCGATACCTGGCAGCCGGGAAAAGGCGTCTATCAGGTTTTGAACAGGTTCTGGTAGGGTGCGCATTCGTTTATTACATTCCTAAGCCTAATCCACCCAGCATATTGGAGAAGGGACTCATTTTTTCCGATGCAAGCTCGCGCGATTTATCGAGAGCAGCGTTTATGCCGGTTGTGATCAGATCCTGTAACATGTCAACATCAGCGTCTTCAAGAAGCTCAGGTGCAATTTTGATAGATTTACACACCTGATCGCCACTCATCACGACCTGGATCACACCTCCACCGACACTCACTTCCACGGTTTCTTCTGCCAAATCCGCCTGAGCCTGTGCCATTTGCTGTTGCATCTGTTGAATTTGAGCCATCATGCCACCGCCTTGGGTGCTGCGTGGTCGATTATATCCTTTTGCCATTAATTGTTCCTTTCATTAAAAGTATTTCAATCATCTATATGTTCAGCTTTGCTTATTTTGCCGCCCAGGTCACGTGTTGCTGCACTGACCATTCCGTCGTCTTCGAATTTTATGTTTTCAGGTAATTTTCCTGTTTCACTTGTTGTAACGATGCAGTTAACAAGAATTGATTGTCCAAAGACCTCTTCAAGGATGTCCGTTGTCAGAAGGATATTTCCTTCTTTTTCCATCATATCCTTCAGTAATTCAGAAGAGAATCCCAAAAATAGCGTATTTTCCTTTAAACCAACCAATTTTGATGAATTGAGAAGGGCTTCTGTTCTCAGGTTATGTTTTCCGACCATTGACTTGATGGTTGTCCAGGAATCATGGATTTGATCCAGTGTTACCTTGCCCTCTGTTTGTGGTATGGGAGCCGTAAATGTCTCAGGTTTTTCGATTGGTGATTCGACTTTTTGGGGTTTGGCTTTTTCAGGTGCAGGTTTTGATACTTTTTGCGTTTTTACCTCAGGTGCTTGGTCCTGTTTGGGGACAGGTTGTGGACGATCTTTTGGTTTTTCAGTTATTCTCGCAGTTGTTTTTTGAGGTTGAACGGTTGGTGTGGGAACGATAACTGGCTCATTGGCAGGGCTGGTCTGTAAAACCTTAATTTGCGGTTCAACCAGGAAATTTGAAAATGCTAACTCCAAAGCCAACCCGGGGTGCCAGCTGGCAGATTCTTCATTGGTTGCCTTGTTAAATACCTCAATTGATTTCAGTAATTCCGGCATTTCAAGCTTATTTGAATGGTTATAGATCTTTTCGCGAATAGTGTCGGCTTCTTCTACCAGATCCTGATTACCCATTTTGTAAAGTAGCACATTTCGTAAATAGGTCACCAGCTGCCGGGCTAATTGCCTAGGATCCGTCCCGCTGTCGAGGTTCTTATGGATCAATGCCAGCCCGCCTGCCGTATCTTTAGCGAGCAATGCATCGACAATATCAATCACGCTCAGGTTGGTCGCTGTTCCAAGAACCTTTTGAGCCATCTCGAGCGTAATTTTTTCTTCCGTTGAGGCTAATTGATCCAATAAGGAAATTGCATCACGTAAACTGCCCGTTGCCTGGCGTGCAATCAGTGAAAGTGCTGATTCTTCGACTTCAAATCCTTCTTCCTGGCTTTTTTGTCTTAGATGGGCAGTGATCGTTTCATGTGGAATTCTTCGAAATTCGTGCTGCTGACAACGTGAAAGAACGGTGGCTGGAATTTTGTGGATCTCTGTGGTTGCAAGCACAAAAATGGCATGGGGTGGGGGTTCTTCAAGCGTTTTTAAAAGCGCGTTGAAGGCTGCTGTTGAGAGCATATGAACTTCATCAATGATGTAAACCTTATATCTTCCCTGAGAAGGAGAAAAATTGATCTTATCACGCAGGTCACGAACATCGTCGACGCTTGTATTCGAGGCTGCATCGATCTCAATCAAATCCATAAAGCGCCCAGCATTGAGCGCCAGGCAGTACTCGCATTGATTGCAAGGTCGTTTTGCCAGATCAGGATCAAGGCAGTTGACCGCCTTAGCAAGCAGTCGTGCTGTTGATGTCTTTCCCGTTCCACGTGGACCAGCGAATAAATAAGCGTGGGCAACACGATCGTTTGCTACAGCATTCCGAAGAGTCTGGATGATGTGATTCTGGGATGTGACCTCATCCCAGGTTTGGGGACGCCATTTTCTGTAAAGAGCTTTTGCCATTAGTAAAACATCTCTTTCATCAGGGTATCAAATAAGAACTCATTTGTTCGCCAGAGGCGTTCATTAATCTTGCTGTTTCCCCGGACTGCCAGATGGCGGAGTCCGATTGCCAAAATAATTCTATCACTGAATTATTTCCCTGCCCTGATAGGATTTTTATTGCACCGTCCTGGTTTAGGATCATGGCAGGAAAAACAAAAGCGTGGTCCTGTTCATCCCTGAGCTGCCACCCTGTGAGGTCAATGGGACCTGAGCTCTGGTTGCGAATTTCAACATATTCCACATCATAATTTCCGGGACCAACGATGGCATGAATAACCACGTCGATGTTATCTTCCAGAAAGGCAATTTCCGGTGTGGAATTGGGTGTGGTAATTGAGGTTTCCTCATTCTGACTCGACTGAGAGATCCCGGCTTGGGACAATGGTGCGTCTTCAGCAACTTTTGGGGTTGGGTGTGTCAGATCCCATATCCACAAAACAAGCAGGGTTACTGCCGCTGAAAGGAACACGTTCAGCAATAAATATAGAAGAAGACGATGTCGCTTTTTCATAAACGTTTCCTTACCACACCTAAGAATCATAGCACATCTGTAATATTTTAGGCAAAGAAAGGATTATTCTTTGATCATCTGGTGGATATGGCCTTCATATCAAGTCACAATTTAACTTTACATGTTCTCTTCCCCATGTCCCCTTTCTGAAAACCAAAAAGGGATGATAATCTCATAACATGACTGTAAGCAAGCTGATTTATCTAATAGAACAACACCTTAATTTAACCAAAAAAAAGAAAAAGGCCAGCTTTATGGTGAAAATATTTTGCTTAACAAACCAATAACAAATTCTTTGAATTCCCTTAATGGCGATATGATATCCTAAATTTGGTTTTGGAAATTTGATTTCTCTCCTTTCAAGTTTTACCCGAACCACGAGGCTGAGTTCTAAGCTCGGCTGAGAAATAAGGTGAGGTTATCGTAACAAAACAGGCGTTTGGTGAGGCGCCTGTTTTGTGTTTAATTTGTTAATTATTTACACCTTGTTGCCAAAGACCAGTTCTTTTATGTGCTCAATGTGGTCCCTTTGGTGCCATAAGGTACGTCGAAGGATTTTTCGGAAAGACCAAAATTCGCCTTCAATCCCAATTACTTTGACTTGATCGGCAAACCCAAGGAAATTCTGGTCGATAAGTTCCTCGGTTTGTTTCAGCCGATCGATGGGATCTTTTTTGAGTTGGTCACGATTAAGTTTGGTCAGGTTCATGCGAGAGAGATACCATAATTCTGCATTGGCAACATGTTTGGTGATGCCCAGGATATTCCATCGCTGTCCAGGAAAAGGCTTTTCGAGTAGATCGGGTTCAATGGTTGTTAATCCGGCCAGAAGTTCTTCTCTCTGCCAATGAAAGATTTTTAGACTTTGATCGATTTCTTCCCGGCTTAAGGGACGCCAATCATCTTTGAACCAGGCATTAATTTCATAACCTGCACCACCTTCAGCAGGGCGATAATCCTCGCCCATTCTGAAGGTGTCGTAACGTTCAACGATCCTGATATCAAGATCGGTGAAGTGAACCCAGGAATGAGGTGTATGGTCCTTGATCCAGATCTCATATTGAAGTAATGCTCTCGGAAGCCGGATAAGGGCTTCTGCTTCATCCATCCCATATGCAAAACAACCCGGATAATCCAGTGCCCAGGCCAGGTTTCTGCCTTCAATATTATTCTCTAATCCAATCCGAATTTGCATAAACAAGCCTCCTCATTTTGTAAATATCTTTCCTATTGTACTTCGAAAAAGGAGCGTTTTTGGGGACAGAGTAAAAGGATGCGGTTTTGGAACATAGGGCAAGAGCTCTTGTATGATACGAGGAAAAATATAAACTAGCTGAAAGAGAAGAATTGTAAATAGGATGATCATTGATCTTTCACCGAAGTCAGGCTGATTAGAGCGAATAAGATAGCAATGAACCCTACCACGAGATAGATGACGATACTCATGGGTAACCTCCAAATAAATTTTTCATCAAGATTTTGATGCGCGATGTTTAGCAAATTAACGACGAAAAGTTCAGAAAAAAGTTCCACGCAGATAAGCAAGGAACAATTGATAAAAATATATAATTTAACATCATCCCAAAAATGTGAGGATTGTATAAGTAAAAAACGAACGGTCAGGATTATCCTGACCGTAATATTATCACCTGGTGTTGAAAAGTCGCTTAGTCGCTAAAGACCGGCAAGTGACCTAAAGATATGATTTCAGACCATTTTGCGCGTTCACCTTCGGTCAAAATGGCGGTTTCTGCAACGATTTCTGCGCCTGCTTTTTCTAAAATCAAGCGCATCCCTTGAAGTGTTGAGCCAGTGCTGATCACATCATCAACAATGATAACCTTTTTCCTCCTGATCAAGTCCCTATCCTTTTCATCCAGGTAAAGGTTTTGAGGTTCACCGGTGGTGATAGACAGCGTTTCGGATTGAAGCGCATCGCCCATATAGGGTTTATAGGATTTACGCAGAATCACATAAGGCTTATGTGTGACGGTTGATAATGCATGGGCAAGAGGTATGCTCTTTGCTTCAGCAGTTACAAGGACATCATAATCAATGTCCGCTAGCTTATCAGCCAGGGCTCTGGCACATGCCTCAACCAGTTCGGTATCCCCAAGAATATTTAGAATCGCAATCCTGAGACCGGGTTTCACTTCAAACAATACCAATTCCCGATGGATTCCTGCGATATCAATGCCGTAAGTTTGTCTTTCCTTTTCCATTTCCGCTCCAATTCGAATGATGCAAATGTTGCGCCAGTGAAGTATGTCAGATGGGATTATATCACGGGTTCATCGTCCCTCATTTTTATCCACAAAATTCGGATCTCTATAGAACGCTGATGGATAAAATTTGAGGTTGTCTGGGATATCAAGAAGTGTCTATTTGAAATAGGAGAAGAAGAAAAATGGGGTCCTGAGTAAATGAATACTATTGGGTTAATTTATTATATGCCTGATGTGAACCAAACGATTGGCCTGCGGACAACCCATAAAGGATATTCGATCACAAGTACTGAGCAGATTATAGTAAGATTGAGTAACCACGATTAAAAGATGAATGAGGTGCTTTTTGGATCTATCGTACGGGACATTGACTGATTCACCGTTAGGACCGCTTAGTTTTGTTGCGGGTGATCACGGTCTTCAAAGAATTGTTTTCTTTCCTCTTGATTCGTTGAAGCCTGCAAACACGATACTTGTTTCGCTCCCATCCGTAGAAGGATTCTTAACGATCAATACAGTCCTGGTTGAAATTAATGAGTTTTTGAATGGACAGCGAAAAGAATTTTCGATCGCAATCGATTGGGATCATTTAGGTCAATTCCAAAGGCAGGTCCTTACGATGACCATGGCGATCCCTTACGGACAGGTGATGACATATGGCGCGATGGCAGAAAAACTGGGTAACCCGGGGGCTGCCAGAGCGGTGGGGCGGGCTTTGGGTGCTAACCCCATGCCGATTGTAATTCCGTGTCATCGCGTGATCGCTTCAAATTTTGAGCTGCAAGGCTACGCTGGCGGTTTAGACAGGAAAGCATTTCTTTTACAATTAGAGGGTCATCGGATTGAAGATGGTCGATTAAGATTTGAATGAAGAAAGTGGGTGGATGGTATGGATGATCTCAATTCAAACGCAGAGGAAAATTTTAAATCAGGCTATGTGGCGCTGGTTGGAAAACCAAATGTGGGCAAATCGACTTTGCTAAATCATTATTTGGGTCAGAAAGTTGCGGCGGTATCCATCAAGCCGCAAACAACACGTAAACGCCAACTGGGAATCCTGACAACTGAAACAGCACAGATTGTTTTTGTTGACACGCCCGGATTGCACACTGGGGATTACAAAATGAGTGAGTTCATTAATCAGGAAGCGCGATACGCATTTTTGGATGCGGATTTGATCCTTTTTATTGTGGATGCTAGCCAGATGCCAGATGGTGAAGACCTAAGACTTGCCGATGAGATTCGGGCAAAGACCGAAGGCGTCAGAAAATTGTTGGTATTTAACAAAATTGACCTTGCTGAAAACGGGATTATCGACAAACACGAAAAAGCCTACAAGGTACTCTTGCCTTTTGATGACCAATTACGGATTTCTGCGATAACAGCAACAGGACGAGAGTTGCTCCTGAATCGGATCATCGAGTGGCTGCCCGAAGGCCCGCAATATTTTCCTGAAGATCAAATCACAGCCACTTATGAACGTGACATTGCTGAGGACTTGATCCGTGCCGCAGCTCTATTCCATCTCCATGACGAAGTCCCCTATGCCATATTTGTGCGCGTCAACGATTATATGTTACGTAAAGATGGAACACGCTATGTCCATGCAACCTTATTTGTCGAGCGGGAATCTCAGAAGGGGATCGTGATTGGAAAGGGGGGGCAAATGATCAAAGCGATCAGCACAACTGCTCGCCAAGAGATTGAAGACCTGAGCGGAGAACCGGTTTTCCTTGATTTGACGGTGAAAGTGGAAAAGAATTGGCGCAATAACCCAGAATTCTTGAAAAGGTACGGGCTAAGTCATGATTAACAGCATCGATAATCAATTGTGGTGGACATTGGCTGTTTTTGCAGCATTTTTGTTGGATTGGGCAGCAGTTGCTTCAGATTGGAAGAAGATCAAGCCTTTCGCGAAAGTTCTTGCAATCGTCACCGTGATAATTTGGACAATGGCTGCAGCAGGTTGGCGTTTCGAGGTTTTATTGATGATGCTTTTGATTGCACAGAGTTTTGGCCTGGATGGGGACGTATTCCTTCTTTTTGCTGATAGGTATTTCCTTCAAGGTTTGGCCGCTTTCTTAATGGGGCATTTGCTTTATATCAGTTTACTTGTGATCCGGATTTCCCAACTGATGCCACCTGAGGTGGGCATGATAGATCATCTTCGACCTTATACTTTTTCTCTCATAATCTGGATGTGCATTTTAATCGTTTTTTATTCGGTATTTAACGTTCTGCCGAAACGAAAGCTTGTGAAACCTGCTATGTGGTATGCAATTCAGATCTACGGCTGGGTTTTAAGCGGTTTTGTGGCTCTGACACTCTTTACGGCAATGGTATTTGGGCAAATTTCAAATGTGATTTGGTTCTTACCCTTAGGGGCGTTTTTATTTCTTATCTCCGATTCGCTTCTGGCATATGATCGGTTTATCAAACCGATTTGGTCAGGTCAGTTGTGGGTGCATATCACTTATCATTGTGCCCAATTTTGCCTTGCTTTGGGTTTTGTGACGTTCTTGAGCGCATCAGCAATATCAATATAAAAATATCTATAATTTTTGAATGTGTCTTTGAATCATTAGCCTCTTTTACTAGAGCTGCAAATCTAAAATGATTTACACATTTTCCCCGTGAGATTAATTTAAAAAGCGCATTATGCTTTTGGGATCTAAATATTTGCCGTCAATAACACTCAAATAAACCCACTTGCTGTTCCAGATGTCGCAAAGATCATTTGACTTCTACCATGCTCTTTTCATGTTTAAAATGATCGGCACTGCAGCGCATTTATGCCTTATCAAAAAAGTATTTATTTGATCATGAACAATCGGATTATGATATGTTGACACAAAAACATAGGAATGGTCTTGACAAAATAGAACATATGTTCTATACTAAGCTTATAAAGACAATTATCAGATTTGGAGGATCCAATGAACGTCAGCCATTCTATTCAATCTTCATTTATAAGATCGCTCGCTGCAGTGAAAAGTCGTAAGGATATTTCCTACCTCGCCATCATCGTTTTAGCCCTGGTTGCTTTTGAGTTTTTTAACTTCAGCACAACCGATTATGCCTTATCGGACCTGTTGGGCGATAAGGGTTTCCTTGGTATTCGGTGGGCAACCTTATTAGCCCTTGCTTTTTGTGGCATCGATTTTGCGGGGATCGCTCGGTTGTTCAACCGGCATGGGGAAAATGACGCATCTCGGTCAACCTGGTATATGTTTGGTGCCTGGTTCCTGGCGGCGACAATGAACGCAATCCTGACCTGGTGGGGCGTGTTAATGTCGATGCAGACGCACCCAATCCTGAGCAGCAGTGTTGTGAGTGCCACATTTGTGAATGATGTTGTACCAATTTTCATTGCATTGATGGTGTGGGTGATCCGTGTATTGTTGATTGGTTCTCTTTCTCGGAAAAGTGATCAAATCATCAAAGGATCAGTATCAAAAATCCCAGGTGAACTTTCAAGGCGAGAATTACGTCAGGCGCAAAGTCGAGCTGCCCATCCCGCTCAATCCTTTTCTAGCCGGCCAGTTCCTTCCGTTTTTAGCTCAGATCCTGCTGGAAAAAGAAGCCAAACATCCAGAAACAACCACCCAGAACCAACATATATCCCAATGCAAGAGGAAGTACAGTATTACACGATGAAAGGTGTTGGCGTAGAACAAAGAAGGCGTTAGTGGGTGGACAGTTATGCATTGGATTGCTGTAAAAGAATAATCGCATCGAGTGTGTTAGTCTGAGGGGGAATGATAAAAGACGATCCTCGATGCGATAATCATCTTAATCATCAGTTCCTACCATCATAGACATACCCTTGTTCCTCATAATCTCATTTATTGGGAGGGGCACTTTTGGGTTTATGTCCTGACGTTTTTATTCGCAAAAACGTGAGAAATTGTTCATTGACAAGAACATATACCCATGATAATATGGTTTATAATCAAAACTGGTTCAATATATGTGCAAAATATCATCCAAGATAGTCATGATAGGTATGAAAATTCATAACAGAAATCTGTGGGCTGTGTATGCGGAAGGGAGGTTGGCCGGAAATAATATTAATCCATAATCGTCAATAACAACAAACTACCACTAAAAACAAAAGAAAAAGCAAAGGAAAATAAGATGAAGAAGTTTTTTATAAAGTCTTTAACTTTAACATTGGCTCTTGTGTTCGTCATCAGCATGCTGTCCGCTTGTGCCCCAGCAGCTGCCCCCGAAGAACCCGCAGCTGAAGAACCTGCTGCTGAGGAACCAGCCGCTGAACTCCGCAAACTGGTGTTCCTTCCCGGTCAATTAGCCAATCCATCTCAGGCATTTGGCTGGAAAATGTTCCAAAAACATGGTGAAGATTATGGTTTTGAGGTCAGCGTTTTGGACGGCAAAGGTGATGCCCAAGAACAGAACAAGGCTATCAATAACGCCGTGGCTCAAGGTGTTGATGTCATGGTCGTCAACCCCAACGATAATGTTGCCATCATCCCGGCTCTCCAAGCTGCACGAGAAGCTGGCATTATCGTGAGCGCTTACAGCACGACGCAAGAAGAAGGCGCTGTTGATTTCTGGGTAGCTGTTGATGATGTTGCCGGCGGCGAGACCGCTGCAGAGGCAATTATGGCCGCCTTCCCGGATGGCGCAACTGGCGTTGAAATTGGTGGTCAGGCTGGTCATGATGCTGCTATTCGCCGTCATGATGGATTTAGGGCTGGCATCGAAGGTGCAGACATCGAAGTTTTGGATTATCAGAATCCACAGCAGTGGGATACCGCACAGGCGCAAGCCATTGCAGAGGATATGGTCACCAAATATGGCGATCAAATTCAATTCGTCTTCTGCCACTGGGATAATGGGGCGACCGGTGTGATCAATGCTTTGACAGCTGCAGGCTTGGAAGATGTCATGATCATTGGTGTTGATGGCAACAAAACCGGTTTTGACCAGGTTAAAAGCTGGTCAAACTACATTTCGATTGCTCAAAATTTTGAAACAATCACCACGATTACCTTGGAAACTGCCAACAAATTCCTCGATGGAGAACTGACGGAGTATACGCCAATCTTCATTCCCTTTGACATCATCACCAAGGAATCGATCGATAATTTCACCCCTCCTGAGTGGTAAAAGTCGTATATATTCAATCTCATCCCTGATTTCAGGGATGAGATTTTTTCTCTCTCGACCAATATATGATTGCTTGAGTCGTGATAAAATTTATCTTGTCCTGTGTTTTCGTATTAGAAAGAGTTGTTCCATGGAAAAAAACAATGCTGATGTTATTCTTCAAATTAGAAATGTAAGCAAAGCTTTCCCGGGTGTGCAGGCATTAGATAAAGTATCTCTGAATGTATTTAGCGGTACTATTCATGGAATCGTCGGGGAAAATGGGGCTGGAAAATCCACGCTGATGAAAATATTATCCGGGGTTTATAAAAAAGATAGTGGAGAAATTATTTTTGACGGAAAAAAGCTTGAAAATGTGACCCCTATTCAATCCATGAATATGGGATTAAGTATTATCTATCAGGAATTAAACCTCATCAATCAACTCAGCGTGGGGGAGAATATCTATTTAGGTCGATTTGGAATCATGGGGGGAAGAAAGGGGGTTCACTCCAATGCGCGTATTCTATTAGATAAAATGGGTTGCAAAATTGACACCTATAAACTCGTATCGGAGTTGAGCGTATCAGAAAAACAAATGGTCGAAATTGCCAAAGCGATGTCTTATGATTCAAAACTGATCATTATGGATGAACCCAGCAGCAGCCTCTCGGTAGATGAACTGAGGCAATTGAAAAAAATCATCTTTGATCTAAAAGCAAACGGCATTTCGATCATATACATAAGTCATAAATTGGATGAGATATTCGATATTTGTGATGTTGTGACCGTTATGCGTGACGGGCATGTCATTGATACTCGGGATGTGAGCGATATCTCCCGAAGTGAAATGATTTCCATGATGGTGGGTCGAACGATTGAAAATGAATTCCCTCCCCGCCCAAATTGTGCTGGTGAAACGATTCTGGAAGTAAAAAATATCAACACGAATAAATTAAAAAATGCACAGTTGACTTTGAAAAAAGGTGAAATACTGGGCATTGTAGGGCTTGTGGGTTCCGGAAGAACCGAAACTGTTCGAGCGATTTTTGGCGCAGACAAAGTCAAAGAAAAGAAAATAAGGTTGCAGGGAGAGGAAATCGAAATTGTTTCACCGCGAAATGCCATCGATCAAGGCATTGCTATGGTGCCTGAGGACCGGAAGGTTCAAGGGCTGTTAATGCGCTTCTCAGTCGAACGTAATATTTCACTTGCCCGTCTGGCTAGTTTGGTTTCATTTGGCTTTATCAGGGAAAATGAAGAAAAGCAAATGGGCGTAAGACAGATAGAATCGCTTGATATTAGAACACCCTCTCCAAAAACGAAAATCCAAAGCTTATCGGGTGGAAATCAACAAAAAGCGATTCTAGGCAGGTGGTTGGAACTCAAACCAAGGATTTTAATCCTGGACGAGCCCACCAAGGGAATTGATGTCGGCGCTAAATATGAGATTTATCTGATCATGAAGAAGATCGTTGAAGATGGGGGGTCAATTATCTTAATTTCTTCCGAATTGCCAGAAGTATTAAATATGAGCAATCGAGTCATTACCATTAGCGATGGAGAGATCACGGGAGAATTTGACCCAGTGCAATCTTCTCCAGATGAGATTATGGAAAAAGCCTTGTAGTTCGAAGGAAATAAATAATGCAGAAAAAATCATTAATGCACTCCGCAATAAATTCAGTTAAAGGTAATCTGATTATCGTTGGTATCGTGATATTAATTATCGTGACATCGATCATTGAACCGAAATTTCTCACTCTCGGAAATTTTGAAAATATCATCCGTCAGTTTGGCGTCCTGATCTTTGTGGCACTCGGGATGACATTTGTCATTATGGGGGGCTTTATCGATCTTTCAGTGAGCGGTATTATCTCCCTGGTGGTCGTTGTTATGGTATCGCTGGTTGATCCAATTGGACAGGTAAACGCCATTATTGTCGGTATTCTGATTGGTTTGGCTTGTGGTCTTTTAAATAGTTTTTTGATAATATCTTGCGGTGCACTGACCCAGGCAGAGGCGCTGTTTCTCACTTATGGGATGGGTCTGGTCTATGCAGCTCTTGCATTAATGTATACCGAGGGCATGACAATATTTTTATCCTATGCAGAAACCCCAATCACAATCTTCAATGCAATCGGCACAGGTAGTTTAGGTTCAATACCCATTGCCTTTATCATTTTCTTTGTATGTCTTGTGATTTTATTTATCATACAAAGATGGACTTATATTGGAAGATCCATTGTTCTCATCGGGGAAAATATTGTTGCCTCACGCTTATCTGGTATTCCAATTACAAAAAGCGTTGTTTTTATATATGCAGTCTCAGGGGTAATGACAGCCATTGGTGCTGTTAATTTAATATCAAGAGTGATGTTAGCTTCACCCGTCATTGGGGGAGCGATTGGTGGGGGTTATGAGACTCAAGCCATTCTTGCTGTGGTTGTAGGTGGAACAGCTATGTCGGGGGGCAGAGGGAGTGTTCTTTGGACCGTCATTGGGGCTTTGGTGTTGACTTTGATGAATAACTCACTGAACTTAATGGGCGTTTCGTCCTATATCCAAATGATGCTCAGAGGAGCCATTTTGATATTGGCAATTTTGTTAGATCGCCAGAAACAAATTTCGGAGGGCAAATAGTGATGCCAACAATAATCAAGAAAATTGGGAAAAGAATACGATCTTTACCAAATGCCTTTCTGGCAATCCTGGCAATATTCATCGTCATGCTCTTTTCTGATACGCAGTTCTATTCAAGTTATAATCTCCTTGATATATTAAACTCAAATTCAATTTATTTGATCCTTGCCATGGGGCAAACGATCGTGCTTGTTTCAGGTGGTGTTGATTTAGCCATCGGGGGAACAATGACAGTCGCCGGTATTATCACCATCCTGTTAATTAATTCAGGTGTTCCGATTCCATTGGCGATAGCAGTTGCACTGGTTTTTGGCGCCTTTGTTGGCGCGATCAATGGTTATATTTCTGTGTATCAAAAGACGGAGCCCTTTATTGTCACTTTGGGCATGGGTGTGATCCTGACAGGTGTGGCGCAGCAATTAACGGATGCCCGCCCAATTTCGTGTAGCAATCCGCTTTTTTTAAGGCTTGCCAATTATCGCTTGTTTGGCCAGATCCCCGCTATGATTATTGTGATGGTCGTGGTTGTGATCGCTATGCATTGGATCCTAACGAGTACATCCTTTGGACGAAATTGTTACGCCATAGGTGGCGATTACGAAGTGGCACAATATTCGGGAATCCCCGTCCGGCGGCTAAAAGCCCTAACCTATGTGATTAGTGGCGTCACTGCCGCCCTCGGTGGTGTTATGTTATCGTCATGGGTGAATACAGGAAATTCTATTTTCGGGAGTATTACTGCCTTGTATGTGGTCAGCGCGCTTGTGGTGGGCGGGACCTCAACGGCAGGTGGTGTTGGTAGCGCCATTAAATCCGTACTGGGTATTTTACTCCTAGGTCTTTTATCAAATGCATTTAATATGCTGAATATCGATTCATTCATACCTTATCTGCAGCAAGCTCTCCAGGGATTGATTATTGTGGGTATTCTTTGGTTGGATAGTTATTCGAGAAAAAGAAAAAGGGAAAATGTGTAGCAGTTGGTGATACCGAAACAATACCTGTTGCCTCTTTTGAAAATCTAACCATCTGTTCTTTGGTGAACATCGTTTTCCTAATATAGTTCCCAATAAATCCTAATTTGTCAGAAAGATCTAAATCTCAAGAATAGTTCATCGATCTTATTGTTCGCGGTATGTAAATTATCGCCGAAATTAATCACTTATATGAAGCTATCGTTAATTGAATTAATTAGACTTGAACTCAACAGGGCGCAGCTAGGCTAAATTTAGAAGTAAAAGCCACTTTCTGTTTCTTTGGTAAAACCAAAGGTTAGAATTCCTGGCGTTTTTTGGTCCACGTTCAATCAGTGTGCCCGTGCTAAAAGATGTTGGCTTTCATATGCCCCGTTTGTACGGATAAAAATCCGGTTTTTGGAAAGAGTATTGTCGAATCCACTATTGACAGGCAAATATATTCAGATTATAATGATGAAAATATTCCTATAACATTGCACAAATGTGCAAAATCACTTTTAGAAAGGTGAGAATACGATGAATGTCGCAAAATCAAAAGTGGGTCAGCCAGGTAAAAAAGCGAAGATTGCGGCGGGATTGTTCTGGGCTGATTATGCTGCTTTAGGTGCCCAGGTAAAGGAATTGACTGAAGCGGGGGTCGACTGGCTCCATGTCGAAGTGCGCGATGGAAAATACATGCAATTTGAGATGCCGCGTGGCGGAATTGACATTATTGAGGCGGTCCGTGCATCTACACATCTCGAAATTGAAGCCCAATTGCAGATGGTTCGTCCGAACCATGAGCAATTTCGCCAGCTTGCCGGAGCAGGGGTCAATCTTATCTCATTACCCATCGAAACCACTGGAGAAACCATTTTAGAACACGTCATGTTTATTAAAGAATTAGGCCTTAAAGTTGGGGTATGGGGTTGGGAAGGTATCACTTTGGGTGCCTTCGATCCGCTCATTCCTTATGTCGACATCATCGAGTATGAAACCTTGTATCCTTTCTGGCAACCCCCGAAGGTGGGTCGAAGTCCTCACGTTGTCAACCCACTCTTTGAGACTTATATGCGCAAACTACACGACATGATCGTTGCCCATGGTGTGGAAGGGAAAGTTGACTTAATGATGGACGGCGGTCTCAACAAGGAAAACGTTGCCAAATTCGTGAGGGCGGGAATGACCGTTGGCGAGTTTTCATCTCCCTTTTTAAAAGGGCCGCAAGGAAAATTTGTCCCCGGAATCGGGGATATCACACAGGCAGTCCAGACGATTCGCCTGGCGCTTGATCAAGCAAGTGAAAGCTATCGGACTGAGCAAGGATTAATTTTGGGCGAAGGTTGAGGTCTGTCGCCGCTTCTATAAATCTGGATAGGGTTGAAATGGTTTCATTTTTTTTGGCGAAAATGGCATGGGATGACCACGATCATTCAATGGATCTTATCCGGATAATTCACTTCGTAGCCGTTTATCATGAACATTTTGCTTCAAATAATAGAATCCATCTATCTGGGTAGGATGATGTCCTCCCGGATTCTTCTATGACCATGAAAGGGTAATATGAGAATCGTAGTGGTTGGTGCAAAAGGAATGCTTGGCCGAGAACTGTGCAACACGCTCAGCCAAAAACATGAGGTGATCGCCTGGGATATCGAGGAAATAGATATCACTAATCGATCAATGACTCTTCAAAACTTGATGAATGTGCAACCCGAGCTCATTGTTAATTCGGCTGCTTTCGTGGATGTGGATCGTTGTGAGACTGATCCTGACTCAGCATGGCGAATCAATGCTCTCGGCTCGCAAAATCTCGCTCTGGCTGCCCAAGAAGTGGGAGGAGAGTTACTTTACATCTCCACCGATTATGTATTCGATGGCGAAAGTTCAGAAGATTATGATGAGGTTGCCCAGACGCATCCGATCAATCAATATGGACGGAGCAAGCTGGCAGGGGAGCGCTTGGCAACCCAAATTTGCTCCCGCACATACATTATTCGCACCTCCTGGCTTATTGGGAATCATCCGAAAAACTATGTTAATCGGGTGTTAGAGGCTGCCCGAAGGGATGGTGTTGTGCGCATGGCGCCTGATCAAATCGAATCTCCTACCTATATTGAGGACCTTACGCAAGCAGTCGCTATTCTGATCGAAACCGGCGCCTACGGGTGTTACCATGTCACAAGTATCGGCGCTTGTACGCGAGTAGAATTTGCACGTTTCGTCCTGGAACAGGCAGGATATTCCGAACTAGTTGAAACCGCAGATGTATCCCAAATAAAAAGGATTGCCAAGCGGCCCAACCGAACAGTGCTTGACTGCCGACTTTACCAGATCTTGACTGGCCATAGACTTCCCGATTGGCGAGACGGAATCCGTGCTTATTTTGCCCGTGAACGGGAGAATGGTGTTACTACTGTATGAATCGAACGCCGATAATGCTTTTATCGGGAGTCATGATTGTTTTGACCACAAAGGTGCATTATGGCTGTAAATAAAAATGGGATTGCCTTTTTGGGTTACGGAATGATTGGACGGGTCATCACGGCTGCTTACGCTTCAGCCAAAACAAATTATTGGAAGAAGGTGGCATCATGAAGGAATACGCGATCGGCATTGATATCGGCGGGACGAAAATCGCGGCTGCTGTAATTGATGTCAGCGGTCACATCCTGGCAAGTTATTATACACGGGCTCACACCGGCCATCCACCAATGCTGGTGATGGATGGATTGGAAGAAGCAGTTCATTCGGTATTAGAGGAATCAGGTTTGACACCGGGTGATATTGAGGGGATTGGGATTGGCTCTGCAGGTCATATTAACCGGCATACCGGAAGAGTGGTGACCAATTCTAATTTACCCGATTGGGAAGATTTTCCACTTCGAGACACAGCTATCCAGCGACTGGGCTATCCCGTTGTCATCGACAACGATTCCCACTGTGCTGCCCTCGGTGAGTATCGCTTTGGGGCTGGTCGAGGCAGCAAGTATATGTGCTATGTGACCTTCAGCACGGGCTATGGCATGGGCATTATTATTGATGGGAAAGTTTATCGGGGCGCTATTGGCAGCACTGGTGAAATTGGTCACACGATCATTGTGCCAGATGGTGACTTATGCACTTGCGGGAAACACGGATGTGTGATGGCTTATGCCTGTGGCTTGGCGCTATCGCGCATCGCTTGCGAGCGGGTGAAGTCTGGAGAACCAACCATGTTGCGTGATATTTGCGGAGATTCTCCCGAATATATTAGTGGAGAAGCAGTTGCCGAAGCTGCAAAAAGCGGGGATCTTGTGGCGCTTGAGCTGATCGAGAACACTGCCCGGTACTTCGGCATCAGCCTGGCCAATATTCTCGAATTATTCAATCCCGAGGTTCTTGTGATTGGGGGAGGATTGGCTAAAATGGGACCTTTATTATTAGACCCCTGCATGGAGGCCATGCGCCAGAACACGCATCCAGAATTGCGGGACGCCACTCGATTTGAGCTATCACAGTTATGGGATGAAGCAGGCTTGCTAGGCGCTGCAGCGCTTGTCTGGGAAGACCAAGAAATTATTTAATATTAGGAGATATAAATGGAAGCAAAATTAATGAACCACACACAAACAAAGCTTGATAAAGGAAGAATAGCTGTTCTTCGTCAGGATTTATTAGAAACGACGCCTCGAGTCTGTGTAGAACGAGCACGTCTTGTAACAGAGGCTTATCGCGAAAACGAAGCTGATCCAATTGTTTTGCGACGTGCAAAGGCATTTGCGCACACACTTGACCATATGAGTGTCTACATTCAGGACGGCGATTTGATTGTCGGCAACCAGGCAAGCTCTCCTCGAGCTGCCCCGATCTTTCCAGAATACAGCACCGATTGGATTGAGAACGAGATTGATGAATTTGCTGATAGAACGGCAGACCGGTTTCTTGTCGACCCTGCTGTCAAAAGAGAGCTGCTGGAGGAAATTCTGCCTTATTGGAAAGGGCGAACGCTCTTCGATCGGGCAAAGGCGCTCATGCCCGAAGAGGTCTGGCGTGCACAGGAAATTGGTGTCATTTCTGGGCGAGGGAACATCACCTCTGGGGACGGGCATATTATTGTCAACATCCCACAAGTATTGCAAGAAGGATTGGAAGGTTTTATCGCTCGAGCTGAAGATGGCTTACGTCGACCAGTGACCGATGGGGATGGATTAAAAGCTCGCGTCTTCTATCAAGCAGCGATCATTTCTTTACGGGGAGCGATCCGTTTTGCCGCTCGTTACGCCAACCTGGCTGAACAACTGGCAGAAAAAGAAGACGATCCAGATCGGCGAGCCGAACTCTTGACTATCGCAGAAACCTGCCGACAGGTTCCCGCCAAACCAGCCCGCACTTTTCAAGAAGCTGTGCAATCAGCCTGGTTCATTCATCTTCTGACTCAAATTGAGAGTAATGGGCACTCATTTTCGCTCGGACGTCTGGATCAATATGCATTTCCTTATTTTGAAGCAGATTTGGCCGCTGGCAAAATAAGCGAAGCCTATGCGCTGGAACTGTTGCAGACACTTTGGCTGAAATTATTCTCCGTCAAGAAGATACGGCCTTGGGCTCATACACGTTTTGGGATAGGGTATGCCACTTATCAGAATGTCACCATTGGCGGGAAAACGAAGGATGGTCATGATGCCACCAACAGGCTTTCATTCATGATCTTGAAAACCATTCGGGAAACCCGTTTGACTCAACCCAACGTTTCTGCTCGCTACCATGAAGGAACCTCTGATGAATTCCTGGCCGAGTGTGCCCGTACGATCAAGCTTGGGTTCGGTATGCCGGCTATGAAAAATGACGAGATTATTATCCCAGCGCTAATAGAAAAGGGAGTCACGCCAGAGGACGCCAATGATTATGCCATTGTTGGATGTATCGAGGCTTCTGTTCCAGGCAAGTGGGGGTATCGGAACACAGGGATGTCTTTCCTTAACCTGGTTAAGGTTTTTGAGTTAGCCTATAACAATGGAAAGGATCCAGTTTCCCAGGATCAATTGCAACCCGGTCAAGGTGACTTGGTTGACTTTTCCGACTATGAGTCGTTGTATGCAGCTTTCCAAGACCAATTGCGTTATTACACCTGGGTTTCTGTTATGTTTGATACTGCGGGTGACCTGGCTTTGGAGGAATTGGCGCCGGATGCATTCTGCTCGGCACTGGTGGACGATTGTCTGGATCGGGGAAAAACGATCAAGGAAGGCGGTTCTGTCTACGATGTGATCAGTGGGTTACAATCAGGGGTTGCCAATGTCGCGAATGGGTTGATGGCGCTCAAGAAATTGCTCTACGAACAAGGCATACTGTCAGCCGACCAGATAGCAAAGGCGCTTGCATCGAATTTTGAAGAAGAGGAAGGCGAGATTTTGCGCCACAGGCTGCTTAACGTACCAAAATATGGCAATGATGTTGATGAAGTTGATCAAATCGCATGGCAAGTCATGGATGATTATCTCCAGGCGGTTGACCCCTATCGGACTACTCGCTTTGGACGAGGTCCGATTGGCTGCCGATATGCCGGTTCGACTTCGAATATCTCCGCCAATGTGCCTCTTGGTCAGCCTGTTTGCGCAACACCTGACGGTCGAAAGTCTGGCGAGCCCATCGCCGAGGGCGTTTCACCCGTTCATGGCACGGATACCAGTGGCCCCACTGCTGTCATGCGCTCTGTGGCCAAACTCCAGACCTCGAAGATGTTGGCGCAGCTCTTAAACTTACGCCTGTCTCCCTCCATGCTGGATACTGAGATGGGAGAGAAAAAATTTATCCAGCTTTTGCGAGGATTTCAAAGACTTAAAGGCTGGCATGTTCAGTTTAATATGATCTCGACGGAAACCCTTTTGGATGCACAGAAACATCCGGAGGATTACACGGACTTGATTGTGCGGGTGGCTGGGTACAGTGCGCTTTTCGTCACATTGGACAAGGCAACCCAGGACGACATCATTGCGCGGACGGTTCATGTTATGTCATAGGTAAAATCGATCTTGGCAGGCTGTCAGCCAAGATTATCGCGATATCAAGACAAACTTGCAGGTTAGTTTCAACCTTGCAACGACTGCTTACAAAGTCCATAGACGGTTCTCTTGCTGAGCTGACCTGCAATTCTTTGGGTCAAGTGACCCAAAACCTCGCCAGGATGGCGATATAACAAACTTGTCACTCATAACGAGTATAAAGGTGAATTTTGGCAAAGAAGATAAATCAACAGGAAAAGACATTGACTCAAGAGATGACAGGCGTAGTTTTCGATATTGAGCGCTTCTGCCTCCACGATGGCCCGGGCATCCGCACGATTGTGTTTCTCAAAGGATGTCCGCTGCGCTGCGCATGGTGCAGTAATCCGGAATCGCAAAAAAGCGAACCGGAGTTGATTTATTCGGTGGAACGCTGTATTGGATGCGGTCTATGCATCGAGGTTTGTCCGGTGGATGCCATCCAAATTGTTGAAAACAAAGCGGTGATTGACCGCAAGAAATGCATTGTATGTGATGCATGCAGTCAGGTATGTCCAACAAAAGCGCTGCGTCTATCCGGCAACCGGATGACCGTCAGCCAGGTGCTTGAAGAAGTGGTGCGGGATAAAGAATTCTTTGTGTCTTCTGGCGGAGGTATGACCTTATCGGGCGGAGAAGCCCTATCACAACCTGATTTTTCTCTGGCTCTTTTAAGAGGTGCCCGTGAGTTGGGCTTACATACAGCCGTGGAGACAACTGGTATGGCTGATCCAAAGACCATGGAACGGGTTCTGCGTGAAACGGATCTGATTTTATATGACATCAAGCATATTGACCCCGTTAGGCATCGTGAAGGCACAGGCGTGAACAACTCGGTCATTCTCGCAAATGCCAGAGGGGCAGCATCGCTTGGTGTGGAGATGATCTTTCGGGTACCAATTATTCCAAACTATAACGATCAAATCGAAACGATCCAGGCGATCGCTCGCTTAGGCGTGGAACTCGGGTTGAAAGAGCTTCATCTCCTTCCGTATCACACATTTGGGAGAGCTGATTACGAGCGTTTAGGCCGGGTCTATCCTTTATCTGACTTGCCCGGTCTTTCCAATGAGCAGATGGAGAAGCTCAGGGTCGCAGCGCAGACATCTGGTTTAGAGGTGCATGTGGGTGAATACGTGGCTAATTGAGGTGGTTCAAGGCTTGCCTGCTTGACAGTGGATTAAATGGCATTACAATTTTTCTATAGGATGGTAAAACCCTACAATTAAGAATAATTTCAAAAAAGCGAGTGAGGAATATGCCAAAAGAAATCGATAGAAGCGAATTGTTAGCCCAAATCGCGCACCTCTATTTTGACAAGAATCTAAACCAAACCGCCATAGCTAAACAGGTTGGTGTATCCCGCTCCAGCATTTCGCGTCTCTTAGCCCAAGCCCGAGAACAGGGGATTGTTGAAATTGTCATTCATTTCCCTGTGCACACCTCCCCAGAATTAGAAAAAAGGATGCAAGAACGTTTTTCTTTGAAAGAAGTCTGCATCCTTAATACCAGTGATTTAGATCTCAGCGATCGTCTTAAACGGGTGAGCATATTGGCAGCCAAATATCTTGAGAACGTTCTCCAGGATGGTGATGTGTTGGCTGTAAGCTGGGGGAGCACGCTCCTGGAAGTAGGTCGGAATTTCCACCCCGAAAAACGCCTGACCAATCTCGAGGTTGTTCAATTGGTCGGCGCGGTGGGATCATCTCAGATTGAGATTGACGCGACCAATCTGGTTCGATTATTTGCAGGGGCGGTCGGCGGTAAGTCTTATAATCTGAATGCCCCGATGATGGTCGAAACAGAAGCGACCCAAAAAGCCTTGCTCCAAGAGCCATCGATCAATGAGACTTTGAATCGAGCTAAAAATGCCTCGATTGCTTTGGTTGGCATAGGAGAGATTGAACAGGCATTAAGCGTTGTGTATCACAGCAACATCCTTGATGAAGCCAGCATCCAGGTGCTCCACGAGCAAAACGCTGTCGGGGCGGCTTGTTCACAATATTACGACATCCATGGCCGACCGATCGCTGGGGAGGTTAACAATCGGGTTGTTGGCCTTGATTTAGAAAATCTGAAGAATCTTCCCCGGATCGTCGGGATCGCGATTAGAGAATATAAAGCTAAAGCTATTCTTGGCGCTTTAAGGGGTCAATTCATAAATGTCTTGATCACGGATGACCTGACCGCTGAAAGTGTTCTCCGCCTTGCCGACCAACTATAGGGGAAATTTTCGGCTGGGTTTTCAATTGAATCAGAAAAAATAAACTTAAGAAAACTTGGCGTTTAATGTGGGGGCATAATATGGGTCTCTACAGTTGAAAGCTGTTAATATTGCTTAGGACCACGATCTTCAAGCCAATGATGGATTGAGGCATCAGCTTGAAGCACCATGCCATAAATTGGATTGGGTGTGCGATGATTACGATGCGGCTGTGACTTCTTATTTCGGGGTGTGGGATGCCCAGCTGCTCTTCGCAGGCTCTGTAAAGTACTGTAGCTAATATTGATCCCATATTCCTCCGCCAATATCTCCTGCAAGTGCAATGTGTTGTAGTCAGAATATTGTTTTTCCAGTAGGATTTTGATCTTTGTGTTCACCTGGTTGCTAACTCGCCTTTGAGATGGCTTCCCGCGGTTCCCGTGAACTAAACCTTGTTCTCCTTTCTCACGGTAGGATTTTTGTATGCGGTAAACCTGTCTCTCACTCACGTTTAGCTTTTCTGCGGCTTCTGCTATTGTCATCAGCTTTTCTTCTAGCATCGACATTGCTTTTAGCCTTTTTATCTCTTTCATTGTCAGGGTTATCCTTTTATTCATATCCTGACAATTTTATTCGCGAATTAACCATGACGTTTTTATTCGCGAATAACACCGCACAATAAACCCTTGACAAAATAATGGAGACATGATAAATTTCAGAAAGCTTAATAATTGTTTAACGATATTTTCTATATATTAACATGGATTATCCACTCATTTTTTATGGATAAGTTACCCAAGACAAACAAATAATTTTAGCTTTCTAAGGGAGTTGATAAATAAATATATTTGGATTTGTATTAAAGATCAGCTTTTTATTACACAAAACTTGAAAACGTTTTCAAGATAGAATCTGAAAGGAGTTCAAAATTGGTATCGCAAGAACGTATAAAAGAATTAGAGCTATTTTCTAAAGAAATCAGAAAAAAGACGTTGCTTGAAATCGCAACATTGGGTATTGGCCATGTGGGGGGGTCAATGTCAATTGTGGAGGTTATAGCCTGCCTCTATGGAGATGCTTTACGAGTGGATCCGAATAATCCGAGCTGGGAATATCGGGACCGGTTTATCTTATCAAAGGGGCATGCGGGACCAGCAATGTATGCTGCGTTAGCGCTAAGAGGTTTCTTCCCTCAGGATGAATTATTAACTTTGAACAAACCTGGGACGAGTCTGCCAAGTCACACAGACCACAATAAAACCCCTGGTGTAGATATGACAACAGGTTCTTTGGGTCAGGGCATTTCATCAGCTGTTGGTATTGCGCTGGCATGTAAATTAAAAAATCTTGATAATTATACTTATTGCCTTGTTGGTGATGGTGAATGTGATGAAGGGCAGGTATGGGAAGCCTTAATGTTTGCTGCTAACTATAACCTTGATAAATTCATTCTATTTGTGGATAAGAATGCCAGACAACTAGATGGGTTTACAGATGAATGCATAAGTTTGGGGGATCTAAAGGGGAAAATTGAAGAATTTGGATTTGATGTTGTTGAATTACAGGATGGACATGATATTGCTTCAATATGCAATGCAATAAATCACGCTAAGTCAGTAAAGGATAAACCAAGCGCTATTATCTTGAATACGGTAAAGGCTAAAGGTGTCCCGGCTGCAAGTCGTGTGGCAAATAACCATAATATGGTGCTGAGCATGGCGGATTATGAAGAAGCGTGTGCATATTTAGATAGTCAGTCTGCATGATAGACATCCAAAGAAATGAGGTATGAAGAATTGAAACAGATACTTGCGAAAAATAATGATGTTGAAGAAATTGAGATGAGACAAGTCTACGCTCAAACACTTAAACAACTGTTTGAGACAAATGAGAAGGTTATTGCTCTTGATGCTGATTTATTGTTTGCTAGCGGTATGCGAAAAAATTGGGCTCTTTATCCTGATCGGGTCATTGAGTGTGGTATTGCTGAAGCAAATATGTTTGGTGTGGCTGCCGGACTTTCAAAAGAAGGCATGATACCATTTGTCCATACATTTTCATCTTTTGCTTCTCGAAGGGCACTGGACCAGTTGTATATGTCCTGTGCTTACTCTCAACTCAATGTAAAAGTTTTGGGGAGTGATCCGGGAATTTCATCAGCGCTCAACGGTGGCACCCATGCTGGCAACGAGGACATTGGATTTCTGCGGCCGATACCTGGTATTACGATTGTTGAACCGACTGATTCTACAATGTTTCAGTGGGTTTTGAACGAAGTTGTGGATAAATACGGCATATTTTACATTCGTATGTTTCGGATGAAAGCGGTTAAAATATATGAAGAAGGATCATCTTTCGAATTAGGTAAAGCTGTAAAACTGCGCGAGGGAAAGGATCTCACGATCATTACTTCGGGACTCCAGGTTGCTGAATCATTGAAAGCAGCTGACAGTTTGGCTGAAGAAGGAATTTCTGCACGTGTTTTAGATATGTTCACGATAAAACCAATTGATGAAGATTCAATTGTGCAGGCAGCTGAAGAAACTGGCGCGATTGTAACAGCAGAAAATCATAATATCATTGGTGGACTTGGAAGTGCAGTTGCAGAAGTGCTCGGCGAAAAATGCCCAACACCGCTTGAGCGGATTGGGATCAATGAGTTGTTTGGTGAAGTTGGTCCAGTAGATTATTTAAGGAGTCGATTTGAATTAACTCAAAAAGATATTGTAAATAAAGCAAAAGCAGTACTGGCAAGGAAGTAGCATCTGTGAAATTAATTTGTAGACAGCAGATGTTTCTTATCAACCAACATTAGTTAAAAAGGAGAAAAGCATGAAAAAGTTAGTATATTTGTTGATTGTACTGGTTCTGATGGTTCCAATAGTTGCAGGTTGTACGCCACAGGAACCAGCAGTAGAAGAACCGGTCGCAGAGGAACCATCCGGGGAAGAACCTGCTGAAAGAGACCTGGCAGAAGAGATTTTTGGCGATGTTGAACCACTTGAGACACCAACTGAATTAACATTTGGTCAATTAAGTGACTCACAGCATGGTTTCCCGCAATGGTTCTTTGATGCGATTGGTGGTTATGAGAAGGTCGGTATCACGGCTGATTTTGCCATTTTCGGCAACGGTCCTGTCATGGTTGAGGCAGTTCCCGCTGGTGGTTGGGATGCCGGCACCTATGGTATTGGCGGTACACTGTCTGGTACCATCGGTCATGGTGTGGTTCACCTTGGTGCAGCCACCTATGACAATGCCATTTTCATCTTTGGCGCAAAAGATTCTGCTGTTGTGCAGGCTGGGACAACTGTGGATGGTTACCCAACACTCTATGGAACCGCGGATACCTGGAAGGGCGTGGATGTTTATTTGCCAACAGGAACCACAGCGCAATATGTTCTTGCAAAAGGTCTTGAAAAATTTAGCCTGACCACTGAAGATGTTACCTTAACGCATATGGATGTTCCTTCCGTAAACACTGCCTTACTCGCTGATCAGGGTGACTTTGGCGCCTTATGGAGCAATTTCGTCTTCAAGAAAGATATTCTTGAGAATTACGAACCTGTGATGAGAGCAAAAGATGTTGATGCTGACATGATCACAACCTACGCCGCAAATCCCAATTCATGGGCTGATCCTGTAAAGAAAGAAGCCATCATTAAATGGGTTGAGATGTATACTCGTTTCGTTGATTGGATCTACGATGATGAAGGTAATTTAATCGAAGAGAATCTTAATCCAACCCTTGAATACTACATTGCATGGAACGATTCCAATGGGATCAAATCAGACTATGATGAACTTCGCCAGATGGTGGAATTGACAACCTGGGTTTCCATTGAGGAGCAATATGAACTCTTTAACACCATGACCGAGACTGAAGATGGTGTTGTCAATGGTATTGCAAAACTGGACTATGATGTTTTGAAATTCTTCATTGCGGCTGGGAACTATCAACCAGAAGCCGCTGCAACATTTGTTGAACGCCAACATCTTCCGGATGCTATCGTAGAAATCTACGAAAATCGTTGGGACAACTAACCAGATACGAGTCTATGAAAGACATGCGTAATAATTGGGCCGCTCAATAAAGAGCGGCCCAATAGTGACAGTCATTTTGTTTTATTGATAGAAATTATTTTAGGAATTATCAATTAAGGTCTTTGTGAAAATATGGCAGCGATTTTAATTAAAAGTAATAATAGAATAGTTGATGAAAGATAAAATTGATTAGAAAAGTGAGGAAGTTGGTGTGAAAAGTCAAGTTGATAAAAAAAAGACAACTGAATCGAAAAAGGGAAATAAGGCGATTGGGAAGACGTCCAGCGGAGATCTTAAATACGCATTACTACCAGTTATTACAATTCTTCTATTTTTGTTTGTCTGGCAATTATTGGTAATGGGGGGGGTCTTACCAGACAGGATCATTGCAAAGCCTACTGATGTATTTGTTACGATGTTTAGGAAGATGACAGATACCAGTCCTGATGGTGCAACCTTGTTTGAGAACATTTTTGTAAGTTTGCAAGTTTCGCTGTTAGGTTTGCTCATTGCCATTGCGATTGGTGTGCCGCTGGGTTTACTGATGGGTTGGTACCCATCCATTGATCGATTGGTGAGACCGTTATTTGAATTGATCCGTCCAATCCCACCTATTGCATGGATCCCGCTTACCATTCTTTGGATAGGAATCGGCGTCAGGGCGCGTGCGATGATTATTTTCTTCGCGGCGTTTGTCCCTTGTGTTATCAATTCTTATACGGGTATCAAATCGACAAGCGTGGTTCATATCAATGTGGCAAAAACATTTGGTGCAACAAATTTTAAGACATTCCTGAAGGTTGGTATTCCTTCAGCAATGCCCATGGCATTCGCTGGTATGAGGATCGCCCTTGGTAATTCATGGTCAACACTCATCGCTGCCGAATTGCTTGCAGCAAATGCAGGTCTTGGATATATGATCATGATGGGTCGTCAGTTTGTTAGACCGGATATTATCATTCTTGGGATGATAACAATTGGTTTATTAGGTTATATACTTACCCGAATTTTTGCCCGAATTGAAGATATTGTGGTTAGATGGAGAACTTTGTAATGGAAGAACAACTTGTCCCACAAGCTGAAAAAGAACCAATCAGTATAAAATGGGTTCTCAATAAAATTTTACCATTTGTTTCTATTGCGGCGTTTATTTTGCTCTGGTTATATGCCTCTAGCGTTAATTCACGGCTTGTTCCTACACCTGCAATGGCCTGGAGTAGATTACTGGAACTTTTTTCTACTCCTGTCGGGAATGAAAACTTATTCGGCCATATTTGGGCGAGTCTGAAGCGTGTCTTCACAGCCTTGGCTGCTGCAACGGTTTTAGGTATTACAATCGGTGTCCTGATCGGTTGGAATAAAGCCTTCAGAGCTACTGTTGGAACACTATTTGAAATCCTCAGGCCAATTCCTCCGCTTGCATGGTTGCCCGTTATTATTATGGGTTTTGGAATTGGAGAATTTCCGAAGGTTCTAATCGTATTCATCGGTGCTTTTATGCCAATCGTGATCAACTCATACACTGGAATAAGGTTGGTCGAGCCTTTGCATATTGATGTGGCAAAGTCGTTTAATGCGAATAACAGGCAAATTCTTTTTGAGGTCGCAATCCCCTCATCTTTACCTGCAATATTTGCGGGCATCCGGAATGCGACAAGCGGCGCTTGGATGACAGTTTTGGCTGCAGAAATGATTGCTGCAAAAGTTGGATTAGGCTTCTTAATTCAAAGAGGAATGGATTATTTTGATATACCACTTATTCTGGTGGGTATGTTGACAATTGGAATTGTTGGCGCGATGCTTGCAGTTCTTACTGGTTGGATTGAAAGGTTGATAATTCCATGGAATCAAAAACTGAATCAAGATTAATTGTTAAAAATATTTCAAAAACATTTTATGCGAAAAAAGCAGACCCAAACATCGTCGTAGATGATGTGTCTTTTGATGTTAAAAGCAATGAATTTCTGGTCTTATTAGGTCCTGGCCATTGTGGAAAATCCGTAATCTTGAACATAGTCACTGGTCTGATTAAGCAAGATGCTGGTCAAGTTATTTTGGATGGTGAAGAGATCACTGGTCCAAGCCCCAAGATCAGCATGGTTTTTCAAAAACTTGGTCTAATGCCCTGGAAGACCGTGATTGAGAATGTGGAAGTGGGTTTGAAACTTAAAGGTGTTGATAAGGAAAAACGACGTGAAGTCTCGCAGTATTTTATTGATCTTGTCGGACTAACTGGGTTTGAAAAAAATTATCCTCACCAATTATCTGGTGGAATGAAACAGCGTGTAGGTATTGCAAGGGCTTATACCTCAAATCCTGAAATCCTTATTATGGATGAACCTTTTGGTCAATTAGATGCTCAGACCAGGTATAAAATGCAGAATGAGATCATGCGTATTTGGGAGCAAGAAAAAAGGACAATCGTTTTCGTCACAAATAACATTGAGGAAGCAGTTTATTTGGGCGATAGAATCATTCTTTTTTCCAAATGCCCTGCCCAGGTTAAAGAAATCTACGACATCGATCTCCCCAGGCCTCGTGATATGATCGATCCGTATTTCCTGGATATGAGAATGAAAATTACACAAAATACGGATCTTGCACTTTGATGCAAGAAAAACTGAGGAGAATGACAGAAATGACAAATGACAAGGTAAAAATTGAAGTAAAAAATCTGACGAAATATTTTGGTGATTTGCACGTATTGGATGATATCTCCTTCAATGTAAAAGACGGTGAATTCTTGTGCGTTGTTGGCCCAACGGGATGTGGTAAGACAACATTTCTAAACCTGCTTACGAAATTGATCCCATCGACATCTGGTGATATCTTTATTGATGGCGTTCCCGCAGATCCCAAAGTACATAATATTTCGTTTACATTCCAGGAACCATCAGCTTTCCCATGGCTTACCGTTGAGGAGAATCTCAAGTTCGGATTAAAAATTAAGGAATTGCCAAACGATGAGATTGATGCTCGTGTTGAGAGAATTATGAAACTGGTGGGTTTGGAACAATTCAGACATAATTATCCACACCAATTATCTGTCAGCAGTGAACAGCGGATCATAATTGGACGTTCCTTTATTATGTACCCCGACCTCTTGCTCATGGATGAGCCCTACGGCCAAATGGATATCAAAATGCGCTATTATTTGGAAGATGAGGTTATTAAATTATGGAAGGAATTCAAAAGTACCGTTCTGTTTATTACCCACAATATTGAGGAAGCAGTATATCTGGCTGAACGCATTCTTATCTTAAGCAATAAACCTGCTGTGATAAAAGAAGAAGTCATGGTTGACCTGCCAAGACCTCGTGACTTTTCCGATCCAAGATTTGTTGAAATCCGCCGGCACGTTACTGAACAAATCAAGTGGTGGTAATCAATAAAAAGGAGAATTGGTTCATGAAACAACGTTTTGAAGGTCAGGTCGCCATTGTGACAGGTGGTGCCAGAGGACTTGGTGCGACTTTTGTTGAGCATTTCGCCAGAGATGGTGCAAAGGTCATCATTTGTGATGTTCTTGAGGAAGATGCAAAGACTTTAAGTTCCAAACTAAACGCTGAAGGATTAGAAGTATCATTTTTTATTACTGATCTTCGTCAGGTCGAAAATATTAAAAAACTAATGGAATTTACTATTAGCAAATATGGACGACTGGATATTCTGATAAATAATGCAGGCGTAAATCAAGTTATGCCAGCAATCGAGATGTCAGAAGAAATCTTTGATTGGATACTTGATATTGACTTACGAACCCCATTTTTCTGTTCAGTTGAAGCGGCGAAACGCATGCTTAAAAATGATGGCGGAAAGATTGTGAACATATCGTCAGGGAATAGCCGCATGATGAACATTGGCCGTGCGCCATATTGCATGTCCAAAGCCGGGATTAACGCAATGACAGGGGTTCTGGGTGCCGAATGGGCAATTAAGGGCATCAGGGTGAACGCTGTTGCCCCTGGTTGGATAAAAACAGCAATGCCTGCTAAAGCATTAGCCAAAGGATTATTGAATGAAGAGCAGGTCTTTTCAATTTCACCAGTAAAGCGTTGGGGAACTGAAGATGAGATTGCAAATGTTGTCTGCTTTTTAGCCAGTGATGAAGCCTCTTATATTGTTGGACAAACGTATTTTGTTGATGGTGGTTGGAGTACAGGGATTTTGCCTAATGCTCTTGACTACTTTGAGGATAAATAAACATTATGACTTTTGCAACAATTCGATTGGGGGGAGAGAATCTAATCATAGGTCGTGATAGCCTTGCTTGGTTAGCCCGAATAAAGGGAGAGCATGGTGTGCTTGTTGCCTCCCGTTCAATTGTGCGCAATGGTTATTATGATAAGGCTGTGAATTTTTTACATCTTGCCGGGTTGACAGCAGAAGGTTATTTTGATTATGGACTCAATCCGACATTTGAAGAAGCTTTGTCCGGGGCAAATTTTCTGAAAAAATCGAATCCTGACTGGATCATTGCAATTGGGGGCGGTACTGTCATGGATTTGGCGAAGTTAATGTGGGCACTCTATGAAAACGTTTCCATAAGTTCCCTTGACGAGCTGAAATCAAGGATGGATTCCCTGGTTCTGGGGAAAAAGGCAAGGTTTGTGTGTATTCCAACCACAAGCGGTTCGGGGAGTGAGGTTAGCAAATCCAGTGTGATTACAGATCGTGTCACCCAGAAAAAGGTCCCAATCAGGAATCTATCAATGGTTCCTACGATGGCGTTATTAGATCCTAAATTAACTTTGAGCCTTCCAAAAGGGATAACTGCTGAGACTGGAATGGATGCTTTGACGCACCATTTGGAATCACTTGTTTCAATCCACGCTAATCCAATTTCTGATTCCCTCGCAAAATATGGAGCAATAGATGCCATAAAGTGGTTGCCGATTGCTTATGATGACACTTCAAGCATAGAGGCACGCGAAAAGATGATGTTTGTTTCTACTATGGGAGGGCTTGCATTCAGCGCATCTTCTTTAGGTTTAGCGCATGGGGTCGCACACGCGGTTGGAGCTAGATTAAATATTTCTCATGGATTGCTCAATGCTGTTCTTTTGCCATTGGTCATTGAGTTCAATTCCACCAATGACATTGCTCGTGCTAAATACCTATCCATTGCTAACCATTTTGGATCGGAAGACCTTGCTCAAATCATCAGAAATCTCCGACACCAACTTGAATTACCAACTGCGATGAGGGATGTGATTAATAATGATGCGTTCTTTGAGGATCAGCTTCCAGTAATGATAAGAGATATCGCAGATGATGGACTGACGAAATTAAATTGTGTACAACCACTTGACTCGGAAATTGAAACTATTCTTCGTAATGTTTATTATGGCTGTCATGGCATTGATTAGATGGTGATATTTTTATGAAACCAATTTTAATTTACTTACCAACAAGAGTAATCTTTGGACTTGGCACACTTGAAATGTTACGAGACCATGCCCCCGAGTTTGGGAAAAAAGCACTTCTTGTGACAACAGGTTTAAGGAAAACTGATATCGTCCCAAGTACGATTGGAATTCTTAGATCTGCTAATATCGACGTTGTTTTGTACGATTGTGTGGAATCCAATCCGAAAGCAAGTAATATTGATGATGCTGTTCAGTTATTCAAAGATGAAAGGTGTGATTTTGTGATCGGATTAGGTGGGGGAAGTGCAATGGATGCGGCAAAAGCGGTTGCTGTTGTGGCAAAGAATGGCGGTTATATCCGAGATTACGTTCCAATGATTAAAGCCACACGTAAGAATATAAAAGAATCATTCCCGGTAATCTGTATTTCCACGACGGCTGGAACGGGATCCGAAGTGACAATGTTTTCGGTTATAACGATCCCTGAAACGATGGAAAAACCCGGGCTTGGTTATGAATGTATGTATCCCAAATTAGCTATTGATGATCCGATGTTGACATTGAGTATGCCAGCTTCTGTCACTGCTGAGGTGGGAATTGATACCTTCTTCCACGCAATGGAAAACCACCTCTCAAAATCAGCCCATGTTTTTACGGATATGTATGCACTCCAAGCGATGAAATGGGTCATTGAATATCTGCCAATTGCAATTGACGATCCCGGAAATGTGGAAGCAAGAAGTTATCTGCATCTCGCAAACCTGATCGCGGGGTATGCCATTACCATAGGTACGCCTGCCACACTCCATGCGATCAGCCATGCCATCAGCGGAATAACAGACATTGCTCATGGACAGGCATTGGCGATGGCATCCATAGATTTCATTAAATTTACACATCATGCGAATGTCTCACGGTATGCACAGGTTGCCCGCTTATTTTCATCGACCTTATCAGACGCCTCCGACAACCAAGCTGCAGAAGCTTTACCAATGTTATTACAGGAATTTTTATCATTAATTGGTTTACCTTCAAGCCTTCAATCCTTGAAGTTCAGCGATGATGAAATACAGAAAATAGCTCAGGATATCTTTATTGCAACACCAAGAATTGCAAATCAGAGTCTGCGTTCAATGACATCCCAAGAAGTCTATGATCTTCTAAAATTGGCAATATGAAGAAACGGAATCAGACCAAATCGATCAAGCCACGCATAACGGATGTGGCAAAAAAAGCAGGTGTGAGTATTTCTACGGTCTCACGTGTGCTGCGCGGCAGTTCACCTGTCAATGAAGATAAAGCACAAAAAGTACTTGAGGCTGTTAAGGAAATTAACTATATGCCGAATTTTATGGCAAGCAGAATGAAGAACAGCAAAGCAAATCTGATCGGTGTTATTTTACCGAATTTATTAAACACCGTCATCATGCGAATAGCTGAAGTTATTCTTTCAGAGAATAAGAAAAAAGGATATGAAACACTATTCGCTTGTTCAGAAAACGATGCCAAAAAGGAATTAGCAATTCTTGATTTGTTTCGATCCTCACTTGTCGATGCTGTGATTTGTGCTTCGGTTCTCAAAGACAGTCAAGTTTTCAAGAATATGGAAGCAGTTGAGATTCCGGTTGTTTTATTTGACCGCATTGTCGGTGATATTGATTGGATTGGGGAAGATAGCTACCAGGCAAGTTATGATATGACGAAGTTCATCATCAATAAAGGCCATCGAAAAATCGCTTTTATTAAAGGTGTTGAAGGAACCTCGATCAGTAATAATCGCTATGATGGATATCTCAATGCCTTAAAGGATTTCGATATCCCAATGGTTCCTGAATTTCAATTGCAAGGAGATTTTCGAGAAGAGCTGGCTTATATGAGAGTAAGAGAACTACTTCAGATGATGGAGAAAGAGGACTACCCAACAGCAATTTTTTCTGCGAATACAAACATGACTGTTGGTGCAATGAATGCCATGTTGGAACATGGGCTGGCAATTCCTGAGGATATTTCGATCGCGAGTTATGGAGATCCTGAATTTCCCCTCAACCTCCACCCACATTTGGCTTTTGTTCGACAAGATCATGATGAAATTGGCAAACAATTGAGTGAAAGGATTTCTCAGAAACTTGAGAAGAATGATCAGTTGGCAAGTGAAAAATCTTTCTCACCGCTTCGCTATTTAGTTCCAACTTCATTGGTTGAAGGCGAGTCGGTTCGAGACATAAATCCTTAATTGGACTTATAGCATTTTTCTAATTAGATTACTACCTTGGAAGGAGACACAATGAAACGATTAGATCAACAAGCGGCAATAATTACAGGAGGATCAAAAGGCATCGGTCTGGCAATTGCCACAAGGTTTTTTGAGGAAGGTGCAAAGGTTCTTATCGCTGACATTCTTGAAAAAGAAGCCAAAGAAGCGGTTGACGAATTGCGTGCAAAGGGAGCACAGGTGGAATATTACATTTTAGATGTTCGAGATGTTCAAGAGGTCTATAAAATGGCTCAATTTTGCCTGGACAAATTTGGCGGGTTGGATGTTCTGGTAAATAATGCCGGTGTTCAAAAACCATGCCCTTCAATGGAGCTTAGTGAGGATGTTTTTGACTGGATCATGGATGTGAATTTGAAAGGCGCATTTTTCTGCTCACAAGCTGCTGGAAGGATCATGCGAGAAAGGGGAGGCGGCAGGATCGTAAACATCTCATCAGGAAATAGCCGCATGGTTAACTTGGGTAGAGCCCCATACTGCATGTCCAAAACTGGTATAAATTCGATGACATCTGTATTAGGCGCTGAATGGGCAATGTACAACATTCGCGTAAACGCCATCGCACCTGGGTGGATCAAAACAGCAATGGTTGAAAGGGGCATGGCACTAAAAGCAATCAATGAACAGCAAATTTTTTCTGTTTCCCCAGTGGAAAGATGGGGTCAGGAGCGTGAAATTGCTGATCTTGCTTTATATCTTGCCTCGGATGAATCGTCCTATATCGTAGGACAGACAATATTTTGTGATGGTGGTTGGTCAACGGGAATGCTGCCAAACGCATTGCAATATGTGAGAGATAACGATCCATTTCATAAGGAGAAATGATGAAAATAAAACTGGCACCCTCAATGATGTGTTCTGATTATGGGCATTTGCAAGATGAATTGGAAAAAATTGGTCGTGGAGGAGCAGATTTGCTTCACTGCGACATTATGGATGGCCATTATGTGCCGAATTTAATTGTTGGTCCTGATTACATCAAAACTCTCAGGCGTCTTTCAGATGTGCGACTGGATGTACATATAATGGCAGAGGAACCTGAGCGATTCATCGATATGTTTGATATGCAGCCGGGAGAGCGATGCTGTTTCCATTTTGAAACAACACATCATCCTCTCCGTTTGTTGAGCGAATTAAAGAAAAATAAACTTGAGGCAGGAATTGCTTTGGCACCATCCGTTCCTGAAAATGTCATTTATGATCTTTTGGATGATATTGACTTTATCCATCTTATGTTAGTCAACCCTGGTTATGCAGGTCAGCCATTAATTCCTTCTATGATTGACAAACTTGAAAGGATTCGAGCATATCTGGATAATCAAAACATACCCATGGACATCGAAGTTGATGGATGCGTTTCATATGATAATGCCGCTGAGTTTGTGAGAAAAGGGGCTACAACACTGGTTCTTGGTGCTTATTCATGCTTTGATCGAGTTTATGGCATTGAAAAAGGTATCGCCAAGGTGAGAGAATTGGTCCAAAACTAAAACCTAGAGAAATGAGTGCTTGAGATTGGAGAGCCCAATATGAAGAAAATATTTGTAAATCTAAAGCGTTTTGAAGTAAGTCAAAAAGTGGGCGGGATATGCCCGATGGATGATCCATTGCTATGGATCGATGGAATTATGAAAGACAGCATGCGGCTTGGACTTGGCAATCTGGATAACGTGTTTATCGGTTATTTTTTGCCTGAAGCATTAATTCCAAAGGCTTTGGAAACATTGGCTCCTTATGAAGCGGATAAAAAGGTTCGGTTTGCAGTAGGATGTCAATCTGTATTTCGCGAAGATATCAAAGCTGGTGGTAACTTTGGCGCCTTTACTGCGAATAGGCCGGCAAAGGCTATGAAGGCTTTAGGATGTGAATGGGCGCTAATAGCTCATAGCGAAGAAAGACGGGATAAATATCAAATGCTGGCAGTGTACGATCCAAGCATCAATGTGGATCCCTTGTCCTCGAAGATGGCTTATGAAACCGTTGATAAACTTGTCGGCGAAGAAGTAAAAAGAGCAATTGAAGCGGGCATGAATCTGGTTTTTTGTGTGGGAGAGAGCTCTGAACAAAAAGGAGAGGGAGATTTTAATGAATTCGCTCCGAGGGTTCGGAGTGTTCTCGAAGACCAATTGAAAAATGGTCTGGAAGGGTTGGATCTGGATAAAGGTAAAGAAATAGTCATTGGATATGAACCAATTTGGGCTATTGGTCCTGGAAAGACACCACCAGGAAGCGATTATATTGCCTTTGTTTCAGAGTTCATCAAAAAGGTAACAACCGATATATTTGGTGAGCCACTTGATGTGATTTATGGAGGCGGTTTAAAAGAAGAAAACGCTGCAAGTATTGCTTCCATTGAAACGATTGATGGGGGTCTGGTCGCTTTAACCAAATTTGTTCAACCAATTGGATTCGACCCGCAAAGTCTGTTTAATATTGTTGCTGCGTACGCAAAATAAAAGGAGATAATCGAATGCAAATTAATTTTGAATATGGTCAAGGTTTTATGACTGTGGAATTGCCAGATACTACCGATGTTTACATCCCTGGCGAAACAGTTCCGGATCCACCTTATTTGGGAAATATTTATGAAGAAACGCTGAAATCCATTCTGAACCCAATCGGAATGCAACCTCTTTCAAAACTCGCTAAGCCTGGGAGGAAAGCAGTCATTGTTTTTCCAGACAAAGTCAAAGGTGGCTTTCAACCCACATCTCATCGGAAGACATCAATACCGATCATCGTTGATGAGTTATTAAAAGCTGGTGTTGAAAAGAAAGATATTAAGCTCATCTGTTCAAATGGTCTTCATCGAAAAAATACAAAAGAAGAAATCAAGAGCATTTTGGGCGAAGAAATTTTCAACGAATTTTGGCCCACACATCAAATTGTCAATCATGATAGTGAGGATTGGGATAATCTGATTGACCTCGGATACGATGAGATGGGGAATCGTGTCATCATGAACAGGGAAGTTTATGATGCTGATATCGCGGTTATGATCGGTCACGCACTTGGTAATCCTTACGGCGGTTATTCCGGCGGTTACAAGCATTGTGCGACTGGCATAACACACTGGAAAAGTATTGCAAGTCACCATATTCCAGGCGTGATGCACAAAAATGACTTTACGCCCGTTTCGTCACACAGCGAAATGCGAAAACGCTTTGATTCAATCGGTATGTATATGGAAAAATGTATGGGTAAGAAGTTTTTTATCTGTGATGCCGTCCTTGATACCTATGCACGACAAATTGCGATTTTCTCAGGATACGGTGGAGACATGCAGGCTCTATCCTGGGAGGTGGCTGACCAACGCACATATATTAAATGGGCAACCAAGAAGTATGACATCGTTATGTTTGGAATGCCTCAAGCGTTTCATTACGGTAACGGCCATGGAACAAATCCCATCCTCATGTTGCAGGCGATTTCAGCCAATATTATTCGCCATAAGCGAGTTCTCAGCGACAATTGCGTCGTGATCTGTTCATCGCTATGTAATGGCTATTTTCATGATGAGGAATTTCCCTCATATCGGCCATTATTTGATCTTTTCCAGAAAGATTACCATAATACCCTGCCAGATCTTGAAAAATATGGCGAATATTTTTGCAGCAACGAAGAGTTCATTAAGAAATATCGGTTCAACTATGGCTATCACCCATACCATGCTTTTTCAATGATCTCGTGTGGACATGTTGCTGAGATGCATTGTTCAGCGATCTATATCGTTGGTGCAATTGAACCGGGTTTCGCCAGGGCAATGGGCATGAAGACTCGAGCGACATTCGCCGAAGCGCTTAGAGATGCAAAGAAGTATGTTGGTGACGATCCTAAAATTTTAGCATTGCCGAAAGCATTCACAACTGCTGCAGTCCATTTGGCGATGGCAGATGAATAATTGCCAATCACAGAATCGATAAGGAGTAATTCAATGAGAGCTGCAGTTACATTAGGCAAGCAAACGTTAAGGGTGATGGATGTCCCTGTCCCTCAATTGGGATCAGGCGAAGCACTTTTGAAAGTTAAGTACGCGGGTATATGCGGAACAGATACCCATATTTATGAGGGAACATTTCCCCTATTAAATTATCCATTGGTTCCCGGTCATGAGTTTGTGGGCGAATTGGTTGAAATTAATACCGAAGATCCCAGATTGAAAAATTTTAAACAAGGTGATTGGTTTGTTGCCCAACCATTCTTTTCCTGTTATGCATGTGAAACCTGTGCTCATGGTGGTGATAATTACTGTAATTACATTAAAGTTCTTGGGGTCCATACTGATGGCTCAATGGCTGAATTTGTAAAAGTTCCAGCAAAAAAATTGATAAGGGTGAAGGAAGAGTCAGACAAGAAACTTGTGAGCCTGACCGAACCTTTATCAATCGGTGTTCATAGCATCACGAAAAGTGATTTTACAATTGGCGATACAGCTTTGGTCATTGGGGGTGGGATTATTGGTGTCATGATTGCTTTAGCTGCTCGTGTTGCAGGTGCATCGAAAGTTGTTGTGTGTGAGGTCAATGAATTTCGCCTGAATTTTTCACGTGAATTAGGATTTACATCCATTGACACAAATTCTTCCGATTATTTGGAACAATTGATGGCACTCACCTATGGAAAAGGATTCGATAAGGTTTTTGAGGCTACTGGAAGTGCTTTTGGTGTCAAGTTGATGACTTCAGCTGCTAAACGCGGCGGGATCATTGTACAGGTAGGTATTTCAACGCAATCTCACCCATTACATATTCGAAGTTTTTCTGATAAGGAAATTCAGATCCGCGGTGTCCGTTTACAAACATTTGCTGATTTCAAGACCGCGTTAGACATCATCGAATCAGGAAAAGAAGCAGCAGCAATGAGCCGTTTAATTTCGAATGTGTTCCCCTTAGAAAATGCTGCTGAGGCAATGGCGTTTCAAGTAAAGGATCCCTCTCATTTTAAAGTGACTGTTGAAAATACGAATTTCTAATTTAACTCACACGAATGTCTTGGGCAACTTTCTAATCAATTGGATTTGAGGAGTAATTTAATGGTAGAGAATGTACATCCAATTAAATGTAGTTTAAACAGTTTGAGTGATCTTGAGCTGGCTCGAGGGGATGAGAAATATGCAGCCCGTCTATTAGATAAACCTATGACGTATCGTGCGTATAAAACTTTTAGCGAATGTGTAAATGTTGTCGCTGTGACTGATAATTTTCGAGAGGTGATTGACTATTTTAATATTCCCGAAAATGAAATACCAGCAGGATTTCGCGTAGGTTACGAATTAGAAAAGAATGGTGTCATCCGAGCTGATCTGATTCGTGATATTTCATACGGAAAAAACAACGAAAAAAGACCAACCAAAGTCTTATTCTCTGCGGATACGGCAAATCCTTATGAGCTCATCCACATAAAAGATCTTATCGCGAATCTGACATGCAATCCGGCGATTATTTACAACCTCTTTATTAATAATCCCAGAGCAAATGTTCATGGTGAGTTTAAGTCGAGAGATGAAGTAATGACAGAAATCGCACGCCTTCTGGGTCCTGGCTGCGATATCAGTGTTGAATTGAATGATCCTTTTCGAGCATCAAAAAGTGAATTACTGGAGGAAGCAGCAAAATTCAGGGAAATGTTAGGAAAATGGAGGGTTGTCATTAAGGTTCCTCATACAGGACCTGTCAGTGGTGAAAATGTTGAAGAGCTCTTAAAAAACGATAAGCTATTTGCACGGCGATATTATCAAGGATTGAGCAAAGATAGATTGTATGGACACAATTTGGCTCTGTTCATGAAGGACCATGGTTATCGTGTCAATTTCACGTTAATGTTTGAGCCTTATCAAACCGCACTGGCACTTCAAGCTCGTCCCTATTTCATTAATAGTTTTGTTATGTTCCGCCAAACACAAAGCGCACGGATCAAAGGTTTGCTTGCGGCATATGAAACCAGCGGGGATGTGGCATTTTTGGAACAATTACGGTTGTATATGGTGGAAAATGATTACCTTTCATCACAAGATGCCGGATTAGATCTTTTCCAGGTGAAATCACAGGCAGAATGGCTTTCAAATTATCGAGGATTTACTTCCTCTGAACCTGATGGGTTTGAAGGTTTGGATAACATCAGGCATAATCTCAGGGTGCTCAGGCAATGTAATTTGCCAGATACCCGGTTGATTATTTGCAACTTCCAGGGTGATACGCTTTATCCGTATATTGACAAACTTCTGACTGAAAAAGAGTACGAAGATTTGCTTGACAGGATTGTTATTACGAGTCCCCCAGAACACCTTTCTCAGTTTATGTCTTCTCCGCTCGTGGTTCAATTTCACAGACGCTTTATGAATGCGGCTGCTGGACAGAGATGAGAGGTAGGACATTGAATATGATCAATTTATATGAGTTCAAAGATAAGGTAGTCCTCATCACAGGGGCTGGGAGAGGAATAGGAAAAGCGTTAGCTATTGGATTTGCCAAGGCTGGAGCCAAGGTTGCTTGTTTGGCAAGATCTCAAGATGAAATCGCACAGGTCGTTGAAGAGATTCATTCCTTCAATGGTGTCGCTATTGCCATAAAATGTGATGTCACTGACTTGAATTCTGTTACGCAGGCTATGAGGGAGACCTTGGCTTACTTTGGTGGCCTTGATATTGTTTTTGTAAACGCAGGCGTAAATAGTGTCCGTCGGTTTATCGGTGACGATGATCCATCTCTTTGGCGTCAAACCATTGAAGTAAATTTGATCGGTGCGTATTACACGATCCGTGCCAGCATACCCTATTTAAAGGAACGGGGTGGTGGAAGGATCATCGCAATTGGTTCAGGAAGAGGGCGCCGTGGAGATGTTAAAGGCTCTTCTTATGCGTGTTCAAAAGCCGGACTTTGGATGTTAATTAGGACAGTAGCTGAAGAATTGAAACCATTTGACATCACTGTTAATGAACTTATTCCCGGTCCAGTTCTTACGGATATGAATGCCAAATTCAATGAAAATATAGATGTAATTTTTACCGACGGATCAGAATGGATCAAACAACCTGATGATGTCCTGCCATTAGCGTTTTTTATCGCCTCACAACCCCTCAACGGACCGACTGCACAATCCTATAGTTTGGCACGTCGAGAATTGTGATGCTATTAGAAGGTATTGATATAGGTTTTGGTTTGGCAGTATTTGTGTTCGCTGTTGTATTTGTAAGCAGTTTCATTCATTCCAGCGTTGGATTTGGGTTTTCCATACTTTCAATGACACTGTTGCCAATGTTTATGTCTTTGATCTCTGCTGCGATGATTATCAAAGTTACGATGCTGATCATCACAACATTGATGGCTATAAAACTAAGAAAACACGTTAATCTTCGATTCATTATTTTGCCAACAACTTTCCTGCTCATCGGAAATACGATTGGTTTTTACCTCTTAATGAATTTGCAAACAGGGATATTAAAAGTAATCCTCGGTTTTGTGTTAATTGGCTTAGGATTATTCAACATCATTTTTAAGAAAGCATTTAATATTACGAAATCCATTTTTTCTGACATCTTTTTTGGATTCTTTGCAGGGATTATTGGTGGTCTTTTTAACCTGGCGGGGACTGTCCTCGTTATATATTTTTTCCCTGCAATTGAAGACAAACTTGAATATGCTGCTTCAATGCAGGCAGCTTTTGCGATTACTGCTGCTTATGGTGTTTCCCTGCATGTTGCTAACGGCAATTTTTCAAACCCCAACGTGGTTTTTTTAACCGGTATATCAATAATTGCGGTTCTAATCGGCCTTTTCCTTGGTCTAAAAGTTCTACAAAAAATTAGCAAGGAGATGATTGGTGTTGTGTCATATGCCTATATGGTCGTGATGGGCTTTTTGATGGTCTTTAGAATAGGTTGATATCAGATAATTTATTAAACAAGAAAGGAAATGAAATGAGGATTTCAATAGGTGCAGATTTCAATGCTCACAGAATTAAGGACGCAGTAAAAGGGTATTTAGAACAAAAAGGTCATGAGGTTGTTGATTATTCAGGAAGTTCTGAAGAAAAACGCCTTTTCTTTGATGTGGTTCCATCGGTTGTAAAAACCATTCAAGATGGTGAATCAGAACGGGGCATCCTGATTTGCGGCACAGGTATGGGAATGGCTTTATACGCAAACAAATATAAAGGAATATTCGCTGCCTGTTGTGAAAGCGTTTTTTCAGCAAAGAAGTGCAGGGTCATCAATAATGCAAATGTTTTAACCATGGGATCATGGATTGTAGGGGAAACAATGGCATGTGAAATGGCGGATGTTTTTATCAATTCACAAATGGGTGAAGGATTAGAAGATTGGCGCAAGAAGAATGTTGCGGCATTCTATGAAAAAACCAAAGCCCTGGAAGAGGAAAATTTGAAATAGGTGTCCATTTTATCATTAGTTTCAACAAAGGATAAGTATGTATGAAAGCAGCTGTTTTGAAGGAAAAAGGTGTCATTGAAATTGAAGACCGTCCCGCACCATTAGTGGGAGATGATGATGTCCTTGTAAAAATTGATTATGTAGGGATTTGCGGCTCTGATTTACATTTTTATCATGAGGGTGGGATTGGGGTTGCGAAGATTTATGAACCAAGAGTTTTAGGGCATGAACCTGTTGGTCACGTTGTCTCCTTTGGCGCGAACGTATCGGGATTCAAGGAGGGTGATAGTGTCGTGCTGGAACCGGGAATTGGCTGCGGTCATTGTGAATACTGTCGGACAGGTCATTACAATGTCTGCCAAACGGCCGTGCATAAGTTTTTAGGTAATCCCTGGACAGATGGTGTTTTTCAGGAATTTATTGCATACCCACAGCATTATGTCTACAAAATTCCAGATGATTTTCCCAAACTCCGGGCTGTCATGATTGAACCTTATGTGGTGGCTTTGCATGCAGTCGAACGAAGCAAGGCGCATTACGGACAAAATGCAATTGTCATCGGAGCGGGATGCATCGGCATCATGACATCTATTGCGTTGAGAGCCCATGGGATCAATGAGATTTTTATTACAGATATCGTCGAGAGCCGTCTTGCCAAGGCATGTGAATTTGGTCGTGTTATTCCGATCAATGCCTTAAACGAAGATCCGATCCAAACGGTGCTAAAGATGACAAATAATGAAGGCGTTGATCTGGTTTTTGAAACAGCAGGTAATCTTCGAACACAAGCACAAACTGTAAATTATGTACGAAAAACAGGGATGATCACCTTTGTTGGGTTTTCTTCCGGACAATTGGTCGAATTTGACATCAGCACATTGATGCGAAAAGAAGCAAATATTGCCACAGTCTTCCGGTACGCCAATCAACATAAAAAAGCAATTCGGCAATTAATTGCAAATCCAATTGAATTAGAAAAAATAGTTTCCCATGTCTATCCACTCGAAGAACTCAAAGGTGCACTTGATGAGAATCTTAGTGACAAAGAAAATGTCATTAAGGCTGTTATTAAAATATAAAATTGGCTATCTTGAGTAATCCTAGTTTTGACCGGTCTGATAAAGAAATGATTGATTATGATTAAAGATACTGAACAGATCAAGCGCTTTTTACCGAGTTATGCACCCATTGATACAGCCCCGGAGGAGTTATCAATTGAAGATCAATTGACCATGTATTCAACAATGACATTGATTCGTGAATTTGAATTCAGAGTCCGGGATTTGTGGCGAGCAAATAAAATCCGTGGCTTAGCGCATGCCTATTATTATGCAGAAGCAATCGCTACCGGGGCGTGTTATGCGCTTGAAAAGGGAGATTATATAACAAGTACCCATCGTGGTCATGGCCATATGCTGGCGCGGGATGCTTCACCTCGCAAAATGATGGCTGAATTATTTGGAAAATATGAAGGCTACAACCATGGTAAAGGTGGATCCATGCATATAGCGGATCTGGATAGCGGCATACTCGGCGCAACTGGTATCGTTGCAAGTGGGATAGCACCAGCGACAGGTGCAGGATTGTCAGCAAAGCTTTTAAAGAATGGCAAGGTTTCATTGGTCTTTTTTGGCGATGGGGCAACCAATGCAGGGCCATTTTCTGAGAGCATCAATATGGCAGCAGCGTGGAAGCTTCCGGTGATCTTTCTTTGTGAAAATAATTCCTGGGCGATTGGAACTGAATTCTCACGGGTATCATCTGAACACGAAATTTATGAACGCGCGGCTGCTTATGGGATCCCTTCAACGCAGGTGGACGGGTTTAATGTATTTGCAGTTTATTCAGCAGTTAGGAAAGCAGCCGACTGGGCACGGTCGGGAGCTGGACCTTCTTTTATTGAAGCAAAATTTGTCCGATTACTCGGCCATCATGTCGGCGATGAACAGGCTTACCGGGATACAAAAGATGTTCAGATTCTTTATCAGGTTGAGCCATTGATAAGATTGGAAACATTTTTAGAATCACAAGGGATCGGTAATTCTATTATCGAAAAAATTAAACAAGAATCTGCGGATGTGATTACGGACGCTATTGATTTTGCCGAGAATCATTGTACAGAGCCGCCTTTGTCATCTTTATATGAAGACTTATATTCTAACAGTGAAATAATCATCTGAAATTGGAGAGAATTAATTGAGCATCAAGACCATTCGAGAAGCGCTAAATGATGCCTTACGTGAAGAAATGGAACGTGACCCTGCTGTGATTGTTATGGGTTGTGATGTTGGCATTAAAGGAAATCCATTTGGCATCACGATGGATTTGTATAAGAAATTTGGACTTGATAGGGTGATTGACACACCAATTTCTGAAGCGTCATTTACAGGTATTGCAATTGGCGCAGCGGCAACCGGGTTGCGACCCATTGTAGAAATTATGTTTTGTGACTGGGTAACGCTAGCGATGGATCAAATTGTGAATATGGCAGCAAAGATGCGGTACATGTTCGGCGGGTTGGTTGAGATGCCATTGGTGATCAGGGTGCCGATAGGCGCGGGAGGAGGACAGGCAGCACAACACAGCCAAAGCCTGGAATCATGGTTCAACCATGTCCCGGGACTTAAGATTGTTGCACCCTGTACGCCTGCGGATTTCAAAGGTCTTCTCAAAGCATCCATCCGAGATAACAATCCGGTAATCTTTTTGGAGAATAAAAGAACATATGCGGTTCGTGATGAAGTGCCCGATGATGACTACCTTGTGGAGATTGGGAAAGCTGCAGTGCCAAGAATTGGTAACGATATAACGCTCGTTTCTTACTCCAGTATGGTTTCCACTTGTCTTCAAGCCGCCGATGAAGTTGCCCAGGAGGGCATTTCCTGTGAGGTTATTGATTTAAGGTCTTTGTTACCACTTGATTACGATTGTGTGATTAATTCGATTCAAAAAACCTCAAGAGTGATTGTGGTTCATGAAGCGATTAAGCGGGGTGGGTTCGGAAGTGACATCGTTGCAGAAATAGTAGAGAGAGGTTTTGATCTTTTGGATGCTCCCCCAATAAGGGTTGGGGCGAAAAATATTCCGCTTGCATATAATGATGCTCTTGAGGATGCAACATTACCTGGTGTTGCTGATATTATCGCTGCGATAAAAAAATCACTCAGCGATTTTTAGGGAGTTTTGCATGACAAAATTTTTGATAATGCCGAAAATTGGGATGAATATGATAGAAGGGGTCATTACCAGATGGCTGATCTCTCCTGGAGATCGTGTTGAAAAAGAACAGGTCATTCTTGAATCCGAAACTGATAAAGCGATCCAGGAGATTGTGGCAACTGAATCGGGCATTGTTCATAAATTATTGGTGAGCGAGGGTGAGGTTGTGCCCTGTCAGACAAAAATTGCCATTTTAACTGATGAGAACGAAGAATTGTCCACACAATCAAACTTGGGTCCATCAACGCGAATACTTGAACATGAGCCAGATCAAGAGCCTGAAAATGCAGATGATCCCGATGCACGCCCAATCTTGACGAAAGGTCATGATATTCTTCAATCAGGTGAGGAAAGAATTAAGATTTCACCGTTAGCAAGAAAAACAGCAAGCGTTTTAGGGATTGACCTCCGCGAATTAACCCCGAAAAAAGAAGGTTTAAGGATAACGAAACCGGATGTTGAGCGATATTATCATAGCATAATTGGAACAAGCGGCAGTGTGGATTTGCAAAGTGATGATTGCCTATCAAGCGAATTTCACTCAATTGATAATCGAGAAAAATTCGATCATGGCTTGGATAGACGAGTTATCACTTTTCATGGTACGGTAGATTCTGAAGAACTTTATTCCCTATGGGAGAATCTAGAGAAAAAGTTTGAGATTTCTTTTGATGCATTGATAATGAAGATTTGCGCTGTTGAACTAAAAAAGAATCCCCTCATAAATTCTATTTTTGAGGGCGGTGATGCGAGACCAGTTGAAGATATTAATATCCGGATAGCGCTACCGACAGAGAATGGAATTTCTTCACCAGTCATTCATCATGTTGACAAGAAAAGGATACAAGAATTATCTGATGAACTTCGTGAATTAAATGGAAAAGCTCTTTCAAATCAATTAACCAGGCAAGATTTGAGCCAAGGTACTTTTTCAATCATTAATTTAGGCAACTTTTCTGTTGAATCATTTAATCCGGTTATGTTTGACAAGGAATGCGCCATACTTGGGATAGGTATGACAACGGAATGCCCGGTTGTTTATAAAGGTGAAATTACCAAAAGAAAGTGTATGGAAATTTCTTTGTCCTTTAAAGTCGTTGCAGTTGATGAAATGACTGCAGCCAGATTTTTCAAAGGATTAAAGGCTGTCCTGGAATACCCGCTCTTTATGTTGGAATGATGACGATGGCTCACAAAGTGGTTCGCTGTTGTAGATAAAAATTAATAAACACATACGAAAAATAGGAGATAAAAATGGAAGAACAAAATGTAAAAGATTTATTCAGAAATCCAATCCAAATTGGTTTGATTGTTGATGATTTGGAGCCCTTATTAAAAAACCTAGAAGAAATCCTGGGGATTGGCCCATTCCGGATTGTTGACTTTCCGCCTGAAGGTGCGGATGTCAAAATGATGTACAGAGGTAAACCATCTAATTTTAAAGCTAAGTTTTGTTTCTTTGACCTTGGGAATATTGAGTTAGAGATCATTCAGCCGTTGGAAGGTGAGACCGTTTGGGGGGATTATCTCAAGGCGAATAATGGTATGGGCTTGCACCATATCAAATTCCTTGTGCCAGAGCATGAACCTGTAAGAGAATATTTAGAAGGTAAAGGTATTGAGATTTCCCAAATGGGATCTTCGGTTGGTAAAAATGCAGGAAAAGAATGGGTTTTCTACAACACAGAAGATATTTTTGGTTTTGCTGTTGAAATAATGAATTCCGTCGTAAAATGACCAGTTGGGATGGTATGGATTTACACGTGAAAATCGCCATCGTTACGGGCGGCGCTCAGGGAATTGGTTCTGCATGTGTGCGTCAGTTAGCATCGAAAGGCGCGCATGTAATCATTGCGGATATAAATTTGTCGAAAGCAGAGCTGTTATCAAAGCAACTTAAGAATGATGGTCTATCAACCTCCGCGATTTACTTGGATCTAACAGATGAAAAATCAATAAATGATATGGTTGTCGCTGTTGTCTTGGAGTTCGAACATATTGATATCCTGGTGAATAATGCTGGAATATTAAATGCTGTTCAATTGCCGGACATTACAATTGAGGGATGGAGAAGGGTGATTGACGTTAATTTGACAGGTACTTTTCTCTGTTCCAAAGCGGTTCTAATGGTAATGACAAAGCAGCTCGGTGGAAAGATCGTCAATATTGCTTCGATAGCTGGTGAGAACGGAGGGCCTATTGTTGGACCTGATTATGCTGCATCGAAAGCTGGCGTTATCAGCCTGACCAAATCAATTGCTCGATATGGAGCAAAATTTGGAATAACAGCTAATGCGGTCTGCCCAGGCTATATCATTACCGACATGACAAAAGATAGGAATGATGATCCTGACTCGGTTCCCATTGGTCGGCTTGGTGTGGCAGACGATGTGGCAAAGGTTGTTTACTTCTTTGCTTCTGATCTTTCCGATTATGTGACTGGGGCTACACTTGATGTTGATGGAGGTCTGATGATGCGGTAAAAGAATCTCCTGCCAGCCAGAACCCGGATAAAATTCTTTTTGGTTGTGATAAAGCCGTTCATATGGTACTGGCAAATGGGATTTTTGGGTAAGATTTATTGACAATTACGGGAACACATAGTAAGATATCGAACACATAAATATGTGCTTTGGCGAAGTAGCTCAATGGAAGAGCAGTGGACTCATAAGCCATTGGTTGGCGGTTCAAATCCGCCCTTCGCCATTAGCCCATGATAGGGCTGAAGTTTTGAGAAATTAATTTTCTAAAAAAGAAGATTATTTAAGGACCTGATAAGCGTTCTAGCGCTTGAAGGTCTGTTCTCTGAACTTTGAGAGCTATTCGGTTGTTAAGGTGCGGGTCTTGTGTTAACCTTGGCGCCGAATGGCGCTTTGTACAAGCTGTCCGGCCTGCATGCCGGATGCTTGTGTTTAATTGACTATTCACATTCTAAACCTAAATATTTCACTCGTAACCAACAATTTTTCAAAAGAAAATAAATTTTAAGGATTCCAGCTTCTACTGTCGTTCGCTACGTTCACTTCCTCAACATCGTCTGCAATTAAGCTCTTGTTCACCGTAGCCGTCCTTCTTGGTTTACGCCATCCGGTCTCGTTCGATTTATTCGCCTTTAGGATAATTCATTGATCATTATTTCTGTAACTAAAAAAATTTGTGCTATTATAAAAGTTAAAGTTGTCTTGTATAACTTATGAAATATTTCGAAAAAAATCGAGGAAACATGACGAATAAAAATTCAGATCCTGGCGTTTCTAACTTCCCACACTATTCCATTGGCGAGATTATGGCATTGTTGAATCTGGATGAGTCATCGGTTCGAAAGCTGATCATAAAAGCAGGGATTGATATTGATAAGATGAAAAAAGATCCCAGTGAAACAATCCGTTATGAAGATTTCAGATTGCTATGGGTCTCGCTTGCCAATCGTCGTGAGGGCAGGTTATTGGCCAGATTGCTGATCGAAGAACGTGAAAATTGGTTTACCAGATGGGGTAGAAAAGGACGTTAATTATCGTTCTAGTTTATGGATCTTTTCACAATTTCATTTTTTGTACGTTTTGATTCGTTTTGTAATTAGCCTCTTGCAAACATGCACGGGGCTTTTTGTAAAACCCACAAAAATAAAAGTTTGTAAAACTTCTTTGCTTACTGGTGTCGATTTGCGCCTTCCCATAGGTGTTTTGCCTGAAAACATTTCTGTCTACCCCCCTTGGCTTTGCTCATTATCGCGCCGTCGCTGGATCGTTCGCCATATATGGAAATCCAACAATAAAGGAGGGATTTCCTATATTAAGACGAATATTCCTATTAAATCTCGCCATCTATTTCTGGTGGGTTTATTATTTCAATTTTTGGTTAGTCAATTTGATACCATAAAGATGGCATTCAAGTTATTTTTTAGACCTGTTGAGCCACCCTTCAATAATTGCACCATACACAATCCCGGCTACAAAACTGATGTGGTCTTGAAATCCTGTGGAGCTGTAGTAAGCAAAGGAGACCAAAAGCCCCAGGAGTGCACCTCGCAGCAATGATTTCCACCTGCTTGTTTCCTTCCAGGGAGCACCCACAGCCAGGCCGATAATTACCCGGTTGTACCACAGTGAGAACACCAAACCGGGTGAAGCAGTTGAACCGGAGCGAATATACGCCCCTACCACACAAATAATTCCCAATAAAGCCCCGCCAATGAGAGCTTCTTTCAATCTTCTATTCATCATTACTCCTTATGGATCTGAACCGATCCATGACTGTTTTGTTACAGTATACCGTTTTTTTAAATCATTGACTGGAATTCCAGGTCGGATAAATTTTTACAATCTTTTCATCCAACCTTTTGATAGCTAACGGAAGAACTAGTTTATAAAAATGCTGCCGCCGGCACCAAAACCAAGGTCCATGAAATTTCACATTACCTGGCGGATCAATTAGAGAGCAGCAAGCACCATAAGCAGCGCGAGCTGGAAGCAGAAGCCACCGCTAAGCTTGTTTGTCGGTATTGCGGCTTTGAAGATCTTAAATCACCCAATTATCTTTTTCTTACAGGGTTGAAGGCAGGGGATTTGAAGGCATCCTTAACCACTATTTCCACTTTAGCCCCAAAAATTATAAATCAGGTATAAGAAATGAAATAATTAGATATTATTACAGGTAATTTTATTCTTTATCCTCTATCCTCCAATATTTTTGCTATGTCTTCATATTCTCGTGCGGTTTAGGAACTTTCCAACAAAAATCTCATTTATCATATCTCTTACCTCGAGTTCGAAATCAAAGGCCCTGGAAAAGCCAGGATAAATCTAGATCTTGATATAATCGAGATTGGGTCACAGAGATGTAAACATGTCATTTCGATTGTCTTTTGGGGTATGGGATTTGCAGTCTTTTATGTATTCTTCTTGACTCGCAAAGGTCTATCGAAGAAACAATTCCTTTTTTAATAAGCCCTTCCTTTTCCAATAAGAACACATAAATTATTCACGAATGATTTTGAGTATTAAAGGAAATTAATCCATGACATATCCCCATTAGCAAATGATCAGTTAGAACAAATTATTGATTAATTTTGGAATAGATTACCATCGACTTAAGTTGACCATATATCTTTTCTCCCTTAGTTAATTTATTTTAAATCTAGGTATTAACTGTATAGGGGGATTAATTTATAAACTTAATTTATCCATTCTTGAGGAAAAGAATCGACCCTATTCGATTCAAGGAAAATTGCGAGGTAGAATAGGTTTGCCCTCATCTCCTCGGATAGAATTATCTTCTTATTGTTACCAAACTTAAGTAGACTCTTCGAACTCAATAATGCTAGAATTCTCTCAATAATTTGATCTAAAGCTTTTTCAGGCTGGGCTAGCATTCCTGGTTCATACATTTCAATCCATTGAATAGAAGCAAATTCTTCCTCTACAAATTCCGATTTATTCCAGAGCCGTTTGAATTCCTCCAATCGCTGGAAAGACCATATATGGAAGAAGAATTGCGGTTTACCGGCCCTTTCGAACTCTCTGGCGAATGCTAAAGGTTCCACTATTATTTTTTCATAATCTAAAAGTAATTCTTCCGGACCTTCTTGTGTAGATATTTGCTTCTTTAATTCTTCAATAAAATTTTCTAGCAAACCGGATTCCCATTCTAATACTCCTGATGTTGAACATCCCTCATATCCTGATTGAAAATTTACTCGTTTATTTCTTGTAGGAATAATGAGATATCCATCGCAAGTTATTACTGTTGATGCAATACCAATGGTGTTCGCAAGAGGCGATCTATTAAATGGTAATAATTTACCTTGTTCCATACTCAATTCTCGCATGCTTTTATTTAGCAATTTAGGTGAAATTATTATCGAAGATCCTTCAATTATTTCTTTAATTTTTAAATCAACAATATCTCTTTGATTCGTTACATATTGATCATGGTAATTCGATTCGCTTAATGTAAACTCATCGTGTGTATTCCAATCAGAGATTCTAACTGTTGATCCTTTATAGGGTGGTTCTTTCTTGGGATTATTCTTCATCCGAAAAATAAACGCCTCATTTTTATATCCATCTATCTTTACTGTTTCGTCTACGTTATAAGGTCTTCCCTCAATAGTTCTTAATTTGTTTGGATCAATAGCACCCTCTATTTTAGGCATAAGCCATAGCTGATGTGCATATGCAATTCTTATATCATTTCCGATAGTTAATTTATTAGACTCGTTTGCATACAGCTCGTAGTATCTTTTAAGTTGATCATTTCGGTCATTTAAAAGTCTTTCACGTTTAGCATTACTATCATTAAGTTTTCTAAGAATTCCTTTTAAATTTTCAAATTTCTCACTTTTATTGAGATTAATAAATCCTATACCTACATTTTTTGATAAAGAATCCCAAGCAATGGTAAAAGCTTTTTCCACCAGAAGTTTTATTATGGTTTCAGATATAAATGCTTCAACCTCGTCCATTTTTTATCCTTTCTTTCATTTATTTGTATATGGCCAAAATGATTTTTTGTCACCTAATAAATACAAATATTTTCCAAAGTATTACAAAAGAATCAACATATTAATTTTATATAGATTATTATACAGCGAATCAATAAACATCGTTGGTGTCACATTCTTTCTGAAAAATCTTGAACCTTAACAGAAGTGGTGAGTCAGAAGGTTCCTAATATAATTACAACATCTGAAAAGGAGTGTTAAATGACTCACCAAGAAAATTATATTCTTTCTAGATGAACATGTCTGATACTGGTCTCCATTCGATAGATGGAGATCAGTGAGGAATGGGAAATTGGCAAATGTAATAGCGCTTGCACGTCATTCATTTGCTCATGTAAGATGCCTATTTCCAACACAAATTGTCAGAAAAAGATCCGCTTAACCTTAAAAACTGATCTTAGATCAGGTGGCTTTCATCGGTTTCAAAAATGATGATATTATAGCTAAAACATTGAAGAAAATCACAAAGGCGAAATATGAAATCCTCATTTGGGAAAAGTGTCCTCATTTCAAACACTCGAATTGCGATGCCGGTTGGCATCTTTACCGGTTTGCAGCTGACTGGTGCAACCATCAGGGATTGTCTCACCCGGGCTGAAACGCAAATTGAGACGATCATGGCGCTTCATGATCATCTCAATCCAGATGTCCTCTTGACGGCTATGGATCTGAGTGTGGAAGCGGAGCTTTTTGGGAGTGAGATCGTTATGAGCGATCACGAGATCCCCACTGTTGTTGGCCGCCGGCTCACATCATTGAGTGAGATTGAAAATCTATCGATACCCGAAATAGGTGATGGGAGGACAAGGGTTCAGCTTGAAACCTGTGATCGCCTAGTAAAAAATGTCAAAATCCCTGTTTTTGGCAGTACGATTGGACCGCTGTCCCTGGCAGGGCGGCTGTTTGGGGTTTCCGAGACGATGATGATGTCAATGACAGACCCTGTTGCACTTCATAGGCTCTTAGAAAAAGTTACTCAATTTCTGATCAATTATTTAATGGCATTTCGAGGGGTTGGAACAACAGGGATTATTATGGCTGAACCGGTTGCCGGATTGCTTTCCCCAAGTGGGTTAGGTCAATTCTCATCGCATTACATCAAGCAAATCGTTCAAAAAACGGTAAATGAAGAATTCACAATAATCTTGCATAATTGTGGGGCGAGGCTCATTCATTTGGAAAAAATTCTCGAGTCTGGTGCGGAAATTTACCATTTTTCATCCCCTATGGATCTATTGAAAGCGCTAAAAAAAGTTGATCATGAGGTGATTCTGGGAGGTAATCTGGATCCCACCCATATCTTCTTTAATGGAACTGAAGAGAATACCTTTGAACACACATCTCTATTGATGGAAAGAACTTCGGAGTATCAGAACTTCATAATATCATCTGGCTGTGATATCCCCCCAAATTCACCCATTAAAAATCTAGAAACCTTCTTTAAAACCGTTCGTGAATTTCAGCAATAGCATTTTCCAATAAATAATATGGTTATGGAAAAGATGCTGGATTATTTCAGATTAATGCAATGCAGTTCTCTCTGGGAGAAAACCTCATAAATTAATTAAAATGTGGGTTTATCCTTTTTACAATTCCTTTTTCTTTGCAGTGAAGTATATCCAGATTCCCACTAGAATCACAACAACACCGCCGCCAGAACCCAGCAATTGTTTCCATCCGATGGTGGAGGGGTCGCCGCCCAATCCGAGCACATCTGCCAAAAGGGAAATAAGCGCAATTCCTACACCGATAAGGATCAAATAAAGCCCTGTATTCTTATTGGTCAAAAATTCCTCCTCTAATAACCGCTTCGCTAAGTTTGATAATAACAATATATCACATTATACGCATTGTCGGTCATCCAGAATTCTTTGGGTTCAGTTTCACTGGGCGATTGCTGAAAAATGAAATTGAAACTTATCATTAGTGTGATATAGGTTTGATGGTCAGGTACAGCAAATACATCGCACCGAGAAAAAGGATGAACCCAAATAAACCACGTATAATGAATTTATCTCGCTCAGGGCTATTCATTATTTCCCAATGCGCCTTCAGTTCGGGCAGGTTGTTTTCATCTTTTCCCTCTATCGAAAACAGCGATCCGCGAATTGATGCCCATCAAACTTTTCTCTTTGAATTCTTATTCTCTTTTCTAGAGGCTGTTTTTAACTGTATGTTTCCTTAAAATTTCTTGACAAATCTCAAAATCTTCTCTATAATCGAAGTAATTAGTAAGGATAGACAACAAACAAATTTCCTAAATCTTATGTTTACATGATCGGTATGTCAATGGGAGGAGGTGGTTAGGATAGCGTTGTTTTTTAATCGTTCCCTCAAATTTCTTTTCAATTCAATAAGGAGAATAAGATGAAAATCAAGAAGTATTTGAAGCTGTTGAGTTTTCTGTTGATCCTGGTGATGGCTCTCACGGCATGCGCAGTACCAGCAGAAGCTCCTGAAGCGGGTGAAGAACCCGAAGTTGAAGAGCCCGAACCAGAGGAAAAGGTAATTGTGGGTCTATCGTTTTCCGATTTCGCAACTGAGCGATGGAAGGTCGAAGATGACCTGATGACCGCTTTGCTTGAGGAAAAAGGTTATGAGGTTCTGTCAGCGGAAGCGAACCATGATGTTAAGCTCCAGAATGACCAAATCGATAACATGGTTACCCAGGGCGCCAAAGTGGTCATCGTCATCGCTGAAGATGGTGATGCAGCTGTGACTGCAGTTGAGAGTGCTGCTGAACAGGGCGTTTATGTGATTGCATACGACAGATTGATCAAAACACCTGCTATTTCTGCCTATATTTCGTTCAACAATGTCGCTGTTGGTTATAACCAGGCAGATGGCGTGATGAAAGCATTGGACATTGAAAACTGGGATGTCGAGACCAACGGCCCTGCACGCGTGATCAAGATGGGCGGAAGCCCAACGGATAATAATGCTATTCTTGTCCGCCAGGGTCAAGATCAAATCCTAGATCCTTATGAGGAAGCCGGCAAAATCGAAATTGTTGGTGACCAATGGGTCGATAACTGGGATCCGGCAAAAGCCACAACCCTGATGGAGAATATGTTGGCGGCTGTGGGCAATGATGTTGATGCTGTGGTTGCTTCAAATGATGGTACAGCACTGGGTGCATTAACAGCCTTAGCAGCTCAAGGTCTAGCTGGTGTTGTTCCAATTTCTGGTCAGGATGCCACAGCTGACGGTTGCAATAGCATTGTCAAGGGCGAGCAATCCGTTACCGTATTCAAGGATACCCGCTTGCTTTCCCCACTGGCTGTTGATCTTGCGGATAAACTCATCAAGGGTGATGATCCGGGATTGGAAATGTACACAATAGCTGAGTTGACACTTGACGACACCCTTGAGGGTGATGTGCCCTGTAAATTCCTAGAAGTTGTCCAGGTAACAGCTGAGAATGTGTATGATGTGGTTGTTGTAAGTGGCTTCCAGAGCTACGATGATGTTTATCGCGATATTCCCGAAGACCAGAGACCACCCAAACCATAACCAACTGAAATTCGTTGTAAATGTTAAAAACGGGCTTCCAATAATGTCATAATCTTGATGTTTTTGGAAGCCCTCAATGAAATTAGAGGTGCTAGGTATGGCGAATGATGTGATCCTCGATATCCAAAATGTAACAAAGCAATTCCCAGGTGTAACTGCTCTGGATGATGTGTCTATTAAAATAAAACGTGGTGAAATCCATGGGATTTGTGGTGAAAATGGTGCAGGTAAATCAACCTTAATGTTGATTCTTAAGGGTGTCCATCCGTATGGCACTTATGAAGGAAAAATCCTGTATGAAGGAGAAGAATTAATCCTCGAAGCGGGTGGCATTCGGCAAGCAAGTAAAAAAGGAATAGCCATTGTATTTCAGGAGCTTACGCTCATACCCGATATGAGCGTTGGTGAAAACGTGTTCTTGGGAAGAGAACCCGTAAAACGAACAGGTATTAACTGGAACAAATTATATTCGGATACCCAGGCAATTTTGAATAAATATGATCTTGATATTGATGCTAGTGAAACAGTCAGAAACCTGGGTGTTGGTAAGATGCAATTAACCGAAATTGCAAAGGCATTATCTGAAGATGCTAAAATATTGATCCTCGATGAGCCGACAAGTGCACTAAGTGAGGATGAGATTGATCGTTTGATGGAAATATTAGAAGGTTTAAAGAGGCATGGTGTTACGTGTATTTATATCACGCATAAATTGCCAGAATTATTCAGGATAACAGATACAGTGACTGTTCTTAGAGATGGTAAGGTGGTCACGACCGAATCGACAGATAACCTGAACGAAGCTCAATTAATCAAGTACATGGTAGGACGGGAAATAAAAGAACGTTTTCCCAGGGGACAAAACAACCCCGGAGAAGTCCTTTTAAGTGTTAATGGCCTTCATGCGGTGGATCCTAATCAATCCAATAAGGAAGTTCTAAAAGGCGTGGATTTTAACGTCCGAAGAGGTGAAATTTTTGGCATTGCAGGATTAATGGGATCTGGACGAACAGAATTGGTGACAACGTTGTTCGGTGAGTATGGAAAGATCACAGAAGGAACAATCAAGCTGGATGGACATGAGATAAATGTAAAGAATTCCCATCAAGCAATGATGAAAGGTATTAGCTTGGTGCCAGAGGATCGGAAAAGATTTGGGTTGGTCCTTATACAAAGCATTCAGAAAAATATATCACTGGCAAATTTGGACCAGTTTTCAACCTCATTCAGGATTAACTTCAACGCAGAAAATAAAGCTTGTGATTATTATTCAAAAAAACTTTCGATTAAAGCACCAAACCTCGAAATGTTGTGTGAGAAACTATCGGGGGGGAATCAGCAAAAAGTGGTAATTTCGAAATGGCTAATGAGTAATCCAAAGATCTTGATTATGGATGACCCAACACGGGGGATTGACATTGGGGCAAAATTTGAAATTTATAAACTGATGAATCAATTATCAGAAGAGGGAATTTCAATTATCATGATCTCCAGTGATTTGGAAGAAATCATTGGCATGTGTGATCGCATTATGGTGATGTGCGAGGGTCAATCGGTAGGCATTTTGGAGCAAGATGAATTCGATCGCGAGAAGATCATGGCAATGGCAACCGGTCTTACGAAAAAGAATCATTTTTTAGCGAAGGAGAATATATTATGAGCGATACATTATCATTCCTTAAAAAGCAGGTCAAAGAAAATATTCAAACCTATGCCATTCTGATTGCGCTGGTGTTTATCTGGGTCTTGTTTACGATCCTCACTGACGGTCTTTACGTTGGCTCACAAAATTTCTCGAACCTTTTCAGGCAAATGACGATCACTTCTTTCCTTGCTATTGGGATGGTCTTGATCATCGTGACAGGAAATATTGACCTATCCGTAGGTAAAGTTGCCGGTTTTGTGTCTGTTGTGGCTGCAAAATTTCAGGATGATATCTGGTTTCAATTCTTGCCTGATAATCCAGTCCTAACGACCATCCTCACGATTATCATTGGTATCGCTGTAGGTACGCTTTTTGAAATGGTCCAAGGATACCTCGTAGCGTATTTACACGTCCCATCTTTTATTGTGACCCTTGGCGGCAGCTGGATATTAAATGGTGCGATTCTTGTTGTGACCAAAGGACAAACCATTGCCGCTAATCAGCCTTTGTTTTCTTTTATCGCACAGGGTTATCTAAAACCAACACTCGGTTGGATATTAGCTGCTGTCATAATTATTGTCTTGTTTCTCTCAATGATCCAAAAAAGACGGAACCGAGTGAAGTATGGCTTCGAACCCTCTCCCTTGATATTGGATATAATAAAAATTATCTTTTATTCCATTTTGATTTTTGTGTACGTCTTCATTGTCAATAAATTTAAAGGGGTCCAATTCCCAGTATTTTTGCTGGCGATTGCTGTTGTGGTGATGTCGTACATATCATCAAATACACGTATAGGAAGATATGCTTACTCCATTGGCGGAAACCGGGAGGCTGCCAGGTTATCTGGTGTGAATATTAAAAAGAATGTCTTTATTGTGTTTGTAATGATGGGCATCTTGTGTGGTGTCGGTGGTGTGGTTTTAGCGTCTTATGTCGGTTATGGGACGATTGCAGCCGGTCAGGGATATGAATTGGATGCTATTGCCAGCTGTATCCTTGGAGGAACATCCACGCTTGGTGGCGTTGGAACAATATTTGGAGCGATTATCGGTGCTTTGATTATGGCGAGCCTGACAAGTGGCTTGCAGATGATGAATGTAACAGCAGCCTGGCAATATATCTTAAAGGGGCTTGTTCTGGTGCTTGCAGTGCTTGCAGATGTTTATTTAAAAAAGAAAAAATAATACAGGTATTCAGAGGTTATATTAATGAAAAACACAGCAGACAATAAATTGATGCGGAGAATGAACAGCAAGACCCTTATCGACCTGATTCGGAATGAAGCGCCTGTTTCCAGGGCTAATTTATCGGCTATCACAGGTTTGAATCGATCTACCGTTTCATCCATCATCGATGACCTGATCCATGACGGATGGGTTCAGGAAACAGCCCTTGAGTCGGGTAAAGTCGGTCGTCCCGGAATATTGTTAGAAATCAACCCGTGTGGAGGGTTTGCTATCGGTTTGGAGATCGGTGTAGATTTTGTTCTTGGCGTTTGCGTGGATTTTTCAGTTAAAAAAATTTGGAACAAAATCATCGAGATTGATCCGAATGAAGGCCAAACGAAAATTCTTCAAAAAGCATTTACCTTAACATCAGAAGCGATTGAATTTGGAAAACAAAAATGTGCCAAACCGCTAGGAATTGGTATTGCGGTACCGGGGCTTGTAGATATTGCCAATGGTGTGCTAAAAATTGCCCCCAACCTTCACTGGGAAGATGTCCCATTAAGATTACTGTGGACACAGGAATTCAATTTGCCCGTTCAGGTTGAAAACGAGGCAAACGCTGCAGCATTAGGAGAATTTCATTATGGTGCGGCGAGTGGAATAAAGAATTTGATTTATATTGCTGCAGGTTATGGTTTAGGTTCTGGTATCATTGTTGATGGTAAACTTTTACGCGGGAACAAAGGTTATGCGGCAGAAGTTGGTCACATGACAATTTATCCTGACGGTCTGCCTTGTAATTGCGGTAAACGCGGCTGTTATGAGACCATTATCAGCCCACGGGCAGTTATTGACCGAATCAATAGAATCATTAAGGAGAATGGCGGTGATAGCCGTTACTTCAATAAACCCGAAACCGGTCTTGGCCACGATGCAGTCGTAGATGCAGCAAACCATCATGATCAGGTAGCCTTGAAAGCATTAGAAAATGTAGGGCGAGACTTAGGCTTGTTGGTATCAAACCTTGTGAATATCTTTAATCCCAAAATGGTAATTCTGGGAGGTGCATTAAACTATGCAAAGGACTATATTCAAAAGGTTGTGCTCGATGTTGTCGAAGTAAACGCTTTAAAGTTGTGTCAGGAAGATCTCATCATCACGAATTCAGAACTAGATCCGTTCTCAGCAGTGATGGGGATGATTTCTTTGGTCAATGAAAAAAGCTTTTCTGAATGGTTAAACTAACTCGAGATTTATACAGTATGAAAAGGAGAATCAATGGATAACAAATATGAACCTAGACCAGAACATAAATTTACATTCGGGCTTTGGACCGTTGGTAATACGGGTGGGGACCCGTTCGGAGATGACGTCAGAGATCCTCTATCGCCTGTTGACCTGGTTTACCTTTTGGCTGATGTTGGCGCTTATGGTGTCAACTTTCATGATAATGACTTAATCCCCATAGATGCGACAAATTCTGAAGCAGAACAGATCAAGCGTGATTTCAAACAAGCGTTGGAAAAAACAGGGCTTGTTGTGCCAATGGCAACCACCAATCTATTTTACGATCCGGTGTTCCGAGATGGGGCATTTACGTCAAATGATGCACATGTACGAAATTATGCCCTACAAAAGACCATGAAGTCAATGGATTTAGGTGTTGAAATGGGTGCAAAAGTATTTGTATTTTGGGGTGGTAGGGAAGGTACTGAAACAGATGCTTCAAAGGACCCCGTTGTAAGCATCCAGCGCATGCGCGATGCTATGAATTTCCTTTGTGAATATGCTATTGATCAGGGTTATGACTTGAAATTTGCACTTGAAGCTAAGCCGAATGAACCCAGGGGCAACCTATATAATGCCACCACAGGACATATGTTAGGCTTTATAGCTACTTTAGCTTATCCGGAGATGGTGGGTGTGAATCCGGAGGTTGCTCATGAGCATATGGCAGGTTTAAATTTCTCGCATGGGGTTGCACAAGCGCTTGAGGCTGGAAAATTGTTCCACATAGATCTTAACGACCAGGCATTTGGGCGTTACGACCAGGATTTTCGTTTTGGTGCGGTAGATTTAAAAAGTGCCTTCTTCCTTGTTAAGCTTTTAGAAAACCACCATTACGATGGCAGTCGTCATTTTGATGCCCATGCATTTAGAACTGAAGACTACGATGGTGTGAAAGATTTTGCTCGTGGTTGCATGCGCACCTATCTGATATTAAAAGACAAGGTAGAACGCTTTAACCATGACCCAGAAATTCAAGGATTACTTGCGGAATTGGGAAAAATTGATACGGCACTGTCTCAATTTACGGGTCCATATTCGAAAGAAAAGATGAAAGCTATAAAGGAATATTCCTTTGACCGTAAAGGAATCAGCAAAATTGGCTTGAGATACGAACGCTTAGATCAATTAACAAATGAAGTGATCATGGGTGTTCGATAAGAAAACGGAACATTGAAAAATCTTCGGCAAGTTCTTGAAAATCATTTGCCGAAGATTTAAAATTTTGACGAAATTAGTGTTATATCATATCAAAGTGAACTAATATTTATTTCTTCATCGCGTTGATAATTAAAAAAACAAGAACGAGAGCAGAAATAAATAGAATCAGACCAAAAATCGCACCAAGAAGAAATTTTAGACGCTCTTTACGATCCATTTTTTGCCACTGTTCTTTGAGTTCCGGGAAATAAGTTTCGTCTTTTTCCTCTTTGGTAAAGAGACTTCTCAAAAATGACTTCTTTTGATGATTATTGAATTTTTCTTGGGAATTGTGTTTTTCTCCCATTTTTACTCCATGGATAGCTGTCTTTAGGCTCAATGCTCATTATAACAATTATATATTGCTTTGAATGGTCAAATGCACAAAGTTAGATACTGTTCCATTAGCAAGAAGTGATTATTCATTTGTGTTGGTTTTTGAAAAGTGAAGCGGTAGAACAAGTGTTATAATGTTATTATCTACAATGTAAATTAATGAGGTTTCAATGAATGATTTGATAACGATGAAAACGATTGAACAGGCAGAGAATGCCATCCGAGCCAGAATAGATATTCAACCCGAAATTGGTATGATTCTTGGCTCTGGATTGGGAGATCTGGCGGACAGTGTAGAAAACGCAGTTGTGATTCCAAATGCCCAAATACCGCAGTGGCCGCTTTCCACTGTTCATGGGCATAAGGGTCGGCTGGTCATTGGCGAACTTGCTGGGATCAAAGTCATCGTTCTTCAAGGTCGGACGCACTATTATGAAGGTTACAGTATGGGTAGGATCACCTTACCCGTACGTGTGATGCAACGTTTGGGATGCGATAAATTAATCGTGACCAATGCCGCTGGGGCGATAAACCCTGATTTCATCCCTGGTGATTTGATGTTGATCAATGATCATTTGAACCTGATTGGCTTTGGAGGTGCGAATCCACTCCAGGGACCGAACATGGACACGTTTGGCGTTCGTTTTCCTGATATGAGTCAGCCCTATGACAAGGCCTTCCTTGAAATGGCACGCGAAGCTTGTTCTGATGCTGGTATGTCCTATCAGGAGGGTGTTTATGCGGCAATTGCAGGGCCGTCTTTTGAAACGCCTGCAGAACTCCGTTTCTTGCACACGATTGGTGCGGATGCGGTTGGTATGTCTACAGTCCCTGAGGTGATCGTTGCGCGTCATGGCGGGATGCGGGTGCTTGGGATTTCTGGAATTAGTAACAAAGCTAATTTGGATGGCAGTACTGTCACGACCCATGAAGAGGTATTAGAAGCTGGTAAGATACTCGTTCCGAAATTAACCAAACTTATCCATGGCTTTCTATCAAAGCTTTAGGGTTGTTGCACCTCAACAAACATTAGGTGTGAGTAGGAGCAACAAACATGGAAGCTTTTCTTGATAGAGTCCTCCATGCGTTGATCACTTATCGGATTGGTATTTATGTCCTGATTGGCCTGGGATTTTTGGTTTATCTGAGAAAATTTACATCAGGTATCCAAGAATGGCGGGGCTCGGTCTTTGGTCTTGAACGTGAAATAGCAAAGAGAAAGCTGATCACTGCGTCAACGGGTTTGGTTTTAACTGTGTTATTGCTGGTTGGGGAATTTTTATTGACGACAATTATTCGTCCCCAATTACCTGCACAATCAGCATTGGCAACCCCAACGATTGACCCCTTTGCCACACCTTCGGCAACGTTTTTGCCTGAGGAAGCGGAGGCTTTAGCAGCGCAGCCGACACCGACAGTTGGCCAGGATATGTTGGAATCGGCGTGTGAGGAAGGTGTTTTAGAAATCACGTCTCCAGCCGATGGAGAAGCGGTGAGCGGTACCGTTGAGATCATCGGTACTGTCAATGTAGAAGGTTTTGGTTCTTACAAGTATGAGTATTCAACCATGGGTGTGATCAATTGGGTAACGATTGCGGCGGGTAATCAGGTGAAGCTCAATGAAAATTTGGGTTTTTGGTACACAAGCTCGTTGCCACCTGGACCATACTTGTTTCAATTGGTACCCTTAAGTAATGATGGGGAAGAATTGTCCCCTTGTATTATTAGCGTTGAAGTTGTTCCTGAGGAGTAAATTGTTAGATGCCTGAAATAGAAATTCGTTCATTGAAACCTGAAGATATAGAAATCCTGGCTGATTTTGAGCATGGATATTACAGTGAATATGTCTGGCAAATGAGCATGGACATAACAAGTGAAACTGCCAATACAGAGTTTCGGCGTGTGCGTTTGCCTCGGCGTGTTTTTGTCCCATATCCTCGAAAGCGCACATCCATTTTTGATGATTACGATCAAGCAGAAGCATTCTTAATTGCGGTTTTGAACACTCGTTCCGTAGGCTATGTTAAGGTGCTTGCTGAAAGGGGATCAGATATCGCCAGGGTGACGGATCTGGTTGTGACAGCGCCAATGCGTAGACAGGGCATTGCTAGTGGTCTATTGCTTGCTGCCTTGGATCTGATTACCTACAGGCAATTTCATACGCTTATTTTTGAGATGCAATCAAAGAATGATCCAGCCATTCAGTTGGCATCAAAATTAGGATTTTCTTATTGTGGCTTCAGGGATCAATATTTTCCTAACCAGGAACTGGCATTGTTTTTCAGTCGTTATGCCAGATAGGTAGAGGCAGGTTTAATGATTTTTGGTATTACCTGGCAGGGTGCGATTAGAACAATCAGCCAGATTTTGTCTGCTGGTGTTGCAATCACAGCTTTTTCGCTGTTATTGTATGCGCTTGCCTATAATTTGCACGAACGAGTCGTACGGGCGTTTATTTTAATTCTATTTTGTGTCACCATCGTTTTTACTGGCGAAGCAATTGCAAGTGTTAGTGAGGAAATGATCATTATTCAATCCATGCTTCGCCTGAAATGGGTGGGTATTGTGTTATTACCTGCAACTTATCTGCATTTTTCAGATTCTTTATTAACATTGACTGGTCGCCCAAGTCGTGGTCGTCGAAAGTGGACTGTTCGATTGGTTTATGTATTTTCTATTTTTCTGATTATATTGGTCCCTACAAATATTCTTGTGGGACCGTATGTGGAAACCAGTTTACCTGCGCCGCATCTTCAGCGGACAGCGGTCACGTCATTGTTTGCCATTTATTATGTAGGGGTTATGCTTGTCGCCGGTTCGATCCTTTACAGAGCTTTTCAGAGAACTGTAACAAGAACAAGCCGCAGGAGAATGGTTTACCTGCTGGCAGGGGCGACGGCAGCAGCCATTGGCACCTATCCCTATCTCTTGTTTGGTTCAGGCCTTTTTGAAAGAGTTCCCATTATCTTTTGGATTCTTGTCAGCATAAGCAACGTTGGGGTAACTGGATTTTTGGTCGTCATGGCTTATGCTGTTGCCTTTTTTGGCGTCACATGGCCTGACAGGGTTGTCAAAAGCAGGCTGTTTAAATGGTTTTTACGGGGTCCATTTACTGCATCCGTTGCACTGGCAATCACAACGATCGTCCGTCGTTTTGGCTTGATATGGGATCAGGAATACAATGCTTTTGTTCCCATTTCTATGGTCGGGATGGTCCTGTTGATGGAATATGTCATCACATTATTGGCACCATATTGGGAAAGATTCTTGTTTTTTGGTCGTGATCGACAGGATATTACGATTATTCAGTCCTTGGGAGATCATTTATTGACCCGCTCGGATCTTTCTCAATTCCTTGAGATTGTGACCGCCACCATTTGTGACCTTTTGCAGGTCAAAGGCGCATTTATCGCGATGATGAATGGCAATGGACTTGAGATGCTAACCACTGCCGGGGATGATTCTGCCTTCAAGGAAATTGAAACATCTGATGAGCTTCTTCGGATTTCCATCGAAAATGGAACCGATGAAGAAGAAGCTATGTTTTTCTGGAACGGGCATTTATTGATGCCGGTCATTTATGATGATCCTCAGAATGGGAAAAATATCATTGGCCTTTGCGGATTTCCATGGGAAGATTCAAAAGACATGGAAGAGGAGCATATTCAGTCCCTCAATCTACTTGCTTATCGTGTGGGCATTGCACTCCGAGATTGGCGTTTGCAGCAGCAAGTTATCAGCGCGGTTGAGAATCTTCAACCGCAAGTTGCACTCATTCAACAATTAAGGGCAGCTTCAAGTTATAATAAGACGAGCGTATTATTAGATGAAGCTGATCTCCCTGAAGAGGATTTTGTGGATTGGGTGAAGGATGCTTTATCACACTATTGGGGTGGTCCGAAATTATCTGAAAGCCCCTTAATGGGTCTCCGGATTGTTCAAGAAGCAGTGGATAAATATCAAGGGAGCCCGACAAATGCCTTGCGTGGCATTTTAAAATCTGCCATAGATCAAATCAAACCTCAGGGGGAAAGACGCTTCACTGCAGAGTGGATTTTATATAATATTTTGGAATTGAAGTTTTTGGAAGGTCGAAAAGTTCGAGATGTTGCAAACCGATTGGCTATGTCTGAAGCTGATCTATATCGAAAACAACGGGTCGCGTTGGAAGCTGTTTCAAGGGAGATAATCAGCATGGAATTGGCTGCACGAGATGAAGAGTAGGATATAAAACAAAAAGTTATAGCAAGGGAAGATTGAAATGATTGACAAGACAGATAATGAAAAGGACAGTAATGAAATCAATGTAACGCCTGATGAGGGGTGGTGGGCAGCTGTCCTGGCGGATGAACCGCTTATTGAAGAACAGATGTCATCTCATCAATCTTCAACGATTGTACACAAAAGAGAAATTAAAGATTTGCCATCCGAAAAACCTATCAATTGGCAGCAGGTTGAAAAAACCTTTACAAAGGATGAGATCATAAAAATGATTGTTGTTGGATACAATCGGGGAGGATTGTTGGTCTCAAATGAATTTATGCAAGGGTTTGTGCCAGTTTCCCACTTGGTGGAATGTCCATCAGGTGTAGCTGAGAACGAAAAAGAACAATATTTTATTCGCTATGCCAATCGAAGGATCGCATTAAAGATAATTGAATGTGATCCTCAAAAAGAACGCATTGTGTTTTCTGAGAGAGCAGCACTTGCCAAAGAAGGCCAACGTCAACACCTACTTCATGATTTGGCTGAAGGAGATATCGTCTTAGGCACTGTGACCAACATCACGGGATTTGGCGCTTTTGTTGACCTGGGAGGTATTGAAGGGCTGATCCACGTTTCGGAACTCTCATGGGGAAGGGTTCAACATCCCTCTGAAATTTTGAAAATTAATGATCAGATCAAGACCATGGTTCTTCAAGTTGATGAAGATAAGGGCAGGATTGCATTGAGTCTTAAACAGCTTGAGCCTAATCCTTGGGAAGTCCTAAAGAAGAAGCTTGGACCTGGCGATATTGTTGATGCCATGATTACCTCAATTGTGAAATACGGCGCATTTGCACGCCTTGAAGAAGGGATTGAAGGCTTGATCCATGTTTCTTCCATGAGTTTTCCAGATGGATGTCATGAAATCACAGAATTTTTAGATGAAGGGCAGCCTGTGAAAGTAAGTATCTTAAATTTCAACGTTGAGAAACGCCGGCTTGGTTTAAAATTAGAGAAATATTGATCACATTATGATAAAAAGAAATTTATCTCCTTCCAATAAAAAAGAAAGCGGAAAACAACCCGGATTATTTGATATGGATCGATCCTTGATCCTGAATCTTACACTGAGCTTCCAGCGGGTTTTGCGATATGGTTGGGATTTGTTTGGCATTTTGCTAATTGCAAGCGCATTAATCCTTTTGTTTGCGTTGCTGGGTATTACGGCTGGAGCTCTTGTTACACCGCTATCTGTTTTCCTAACAAGATGGGTAGGTTGGGGACGGTTTTTCCTTGTTCTTTCTTTGCTATTGGTTGGGTTCAGGGTTGTAAAATGGCGGAAACAGCCACCAGATAAGATCCAAATCGGGAGAATCTTAGCTGTAGAAATCGCTGCTTTTCTAATTCTTGCTTTGCTTTCGATTATCAAGGGCAGCTCAGTGGTTGAAGCACAGGCTGGCCAGGATCCTGGCGGGATAATTGGGTGGGGGATTGCGGAGATATTTCGGATCGGTCTGGGTCCGACATTTGGTTTTGTGCTTATCATTTTGCTTCTTTGTATATTACTCTTCGCCGCATTTCGGATTTTGCCTCATCTGGAATCCTTTATTATGAACCGGGCAAGATCTTATCCCCTTGATCTTGTTGAGCCTCAAAGTGACGAATCCATCAAGGCACCCACCGTGATCACTGAAAATAAAGAGGCAGAAGAAAAGAAAAAGGAACAGGATAAAAAAGAGGTGTGGCTTCCTCCGGAGTTTAGAAAAACCTTTGATACACCATCGCTTGCAGATGAAACACCAAATCAACCAGTTACCCGTTCTGAGGCGTTACCTCCCTTATCCATTTTACAAAAAGGTGATCCTTTTAAACCGGATAAACGCTCGATAAATTTGAGTGCTGGTTTGATCGAGAAGACATTGGATGAATTTGGAATTCCTGCCAAGGTTGTGGGATATCGAACCGGTCCAACGGTAACTCAATTTGCTGTGGAGCCGGGTTATATCGATAAGGCTGATGATGAACGCCAAAAAATCAGGGTTTCGCAAATCTCATCTTTGCAAAGGGATCTTGCACTGGCTCTGTCCGCAGAACGATTGCGAATTGAAGCACCTGTTCCAGGGAAATCTTATGTTGGTATAGAGATCCCCAACACCAACAGCTCTAATGTGAAGCTTCGCCCGCTGATTGAGTCGGATGCTTTTTACCGTGTCAATTCACCCTTGGCGCTTGCCCTTGGTAGAGATGTTTCAGGGAAGCCTGTTGTTGCCGATCTGGCAACCATGCCGCATCTGTTAATTGCAGGGACAACAGGATCGGGTAAAAGTGTCTGTATCACAGCGCTCACAGCCTGTCTGGTTATGAATAATTCACCCGAAGATTTGAGGTTGGCAATGATCGACCCCAAACGAGTGGAATTGATGCGTTTCAACGGCTTACCTCATTTGATGGGCAATGTTGAGACTGAAATCGAGCGCATTTTGGGTGTGCTGCGTTGGGCGACAACGGAAATGGATTATCGCTACAAACTTCTTGAGAAAGCCCGTGCTCGCAATGTTGATTCATATAACAAGAAGATGGAACGTCAGAACAAGCCGAAACTCCCAAAGATCGTGGTTATGATTGATGAATTGGCTGACCTGATGATCTCAGCACCGGATGAAACTGAGCATGCTGTGATTCGCCTCGCGCAAAAGGCACGTGCAATTGGGATTCATCTGATCCTGGCGACCCAACGACCGAGTACAGACGTGGTTACCGGTTTGATCAAAGCTAACTTCCCAACCCGAATTTCCTTTACAGTCGCTTCATCCATCGACTCTCGGGTTATCCTGGATACGGGTGGCGCAGAGACTTTGCTGGGGAAAGGCGATATGCTCTTTCTGCATCCAGAAATTGGGCTACCCATACGTGCCCAGGGTGCGATCGTAACGGATAAGGAACTGGATCGGATCATTCAATGGTGGCAGAAAAGGGATACAACCCAGGAAACTGCTGAACAAATTCGCTATGACGACACTGAACAGCCCCCATGGGAAGAGAAGGTAGGTGCGCGGGAAGAAGTAGATGAGGATGAATTTTTGATTGATGAAGCCATCAAGTTAATCAAGTCTGAAGGTCATGCCAGCGCATCATATTTTCAACGGCAATTGCGAATTGGATATCCAAGAGCAGCACGTTTGGTCGACCAATTAGAAGAAATGGGGATCCTGGGGCCTTCACAAGGCGGCGGTAGGGAAAGAGATATCCTTATCGATATAGATGGGGATGAGAGCGAAGAATAACGACTAAATTGTCCCTGTGTGATAAACTTATGGCTATGGAACAACCGACAAAAGAAGAACCCCAAACATTTACTGATTTTCTCAGAAAAGTATTCAAAAGTGTTTTAGATTCACTCGCCTTATTCCTGAATGGGTTAGGTGTAAAGCCGAACATGGTTACCTGGTTTGGCTTGATAGGCAACATGGGTGCAGGCGTTTTAATGGCACTCGGACACCTCGTTTGGGGCGGTGTTGTTATGATGCTTATCGTTCCGCTGGATGCTCTGGACGGAACCATGGCACGTATGCGAGGAGAAGATTCTAAATATGGTTCTCTTGTTGATTCGGTGACAGATCGCTATTCAGAAATTGCAATTTTCACGGGTTTGTTAATTCATCTTAGCAAAACAGGAACCTTTCTAGATACCCTTCTGGTATTTTTTGCGATGATCGGATCAATTATGGTTTCATATGTTCGCGCCAAAGCGGAATCCCTGGGTTTTACATCAAAAATTGGATTAATTTCGCGGGCAGAGCGTTACCTCATTTTGGTCCCGGGTATTTTATTTGGTTTTCATAAGATCTCCTTATGGGTCCTGGCTATTTTGGGAAACTTTACTGCAATTCAACGGTTTTTACATGTGCGCAAACAAGCCAAAGGAATCCCTGAACGCAAACTGGATAAGAGGAATAAATAATGCAAGGAATACAAATTGGGCCGTTGCACTTGAATTTTTATGGTTTGATTATTATGATCGGCGTGATTGCCGCTGCTGTTTTAGCCCATTTTGAGGCAAAAAGGCGGCAGTTGCCTACCGAGATCATCATGGACAGCCTGGTCTGGATTGTGCTTGGGGGGATCATTGGTGCCAGGCTCTGGCACATCTTCACCCCAACCGCATCAAATGTCGCTCAGGGACTGACCACAAGGTATTATCTTACCCATCCTTTGGCAGCCATTGCCATTTGGCGAGGTGGATTGGGCATTCCTGGGGCTGTGGCTGGTGGTGCACTGGCTTTTTACATCTACGCAAAAAAGCGCGGATTAAAATTTGGTTTGTGGGCAGATGTCTTTGCACCAGGTTTAGCCTTAGGGCAAGCGATTGGCCGCTGGGGTAATTTCATCAACCAGGAAGTCTATGGGCGGCCGACTGATCTTCCTTGGGCGATCACCATTGATCCTGCGCATCGTCTGCCTGAATTTATGGAATATGCCAAGTATCATCCCCTGTTTTTATATGAATCCCTCTTTAATTTTGCAAATATGGGATTCTTGTTGTGGTTATCAAGAAAATTCTCGGGAAAACTGAAAGATGGTGATGTATTCCTCACCTATCTTGTTTCTTATCCAATTTTCCGATTTTTTATGGAATTTCTGAGGCTGGATAACAGCTATGTTGGGGGAATCAATGCCAACCAAACTTTTATGCTCGTGGTGGCAGTTGTTTCTGCTGCACTGATCTTTATGCGGCACAGGAACAAGCGCGACACGATTGGCGATGAGGGCTACCTGGATCAGGAAGCGGCCGAAAACCTGAATGGAGATCATCCGGATACAATGGGGGAGTAAGTCTGATTAGCTTTATTTTCAACGTGGAAAGATAAATGGATAATGACGAAAATCACCTTTCTTGGTACTGCCAATGCCATTCCTAATAAACAGCAACAAAATTCTCATCTGGTGATTGAAACCAACGCGCGATATATTCTGATTGATTGTGTGGGCACCCCCGTTGTGAGATTGCAGGAGGCAGGGGTCGATCCGCTCAAGATCACTGATCTGATTCTGACCCACTTCCATCCTGATCATGTTTCGGGTGTTCCCCTGTTTTTAATGGATCAGTGGCTAATGGGACGCAAGGAACCGCTGGCAATCTTCGGATTGGAGGATGTGCTGATGCGTGTTGACCAGCTGATGAATTTATTCAGATGGGAGACCTGGAGCGGTTTTTATCCGGTTGAATTTCATCCTTTACCAGAAATTGAACAATTTCAAATGATTAATGAAGGGCAGATTCGGGTGTGGTCTTCACCAGTGCACCATATGATTCCAGGCATCGGTTTACGAATGGCGTTCCCGGATGGAATTATGGCTTATTCATCCGATACAGCGCCTTGTGAAGCAGTCATTCGGCTTGCCTCTGGTGCTGATGTTCTCATCCATGAAGCAACAGGCGAGGAACTGGGACATACATCGCCCGAGCAGGCTGGTCAAATTGCGCAACAAGCCGGTGTGAAGAGACTGTATTTGACCCATTATCCTGGGAACATTGATCTTCAGGAATATAAAAACAGGGCTCGTGAATGGTTTTCAGGTGAGGTCATACTTGCGCAAGATATGATGGTCATTGCGTTTTGATTTCCCTCTTATTACCAGCCAATGAGGAATGTCCGCCATTCGTGGTTTTCGTCCAGGTGTTTTCCAAAGAGATATGCGGCTGTATTGGGAGGTCTTTGGGGTGTTTTAATGGGGAACATGCCTGATTGCTCAGGTGTCATTCCTCCCTTGAGGTGATTGCAGCGGGGACACGCAGTCACAAGGTTATTCCAGTCGGTTTCACCCCCAAGTCGGCGTGGAATGACATGGTCAATCGTCAGGCTGTTGGTTTTTCGACCGCAATACTGGCATATGTAATTATCTCGATGGAAGATTTCTTTTCGCGTGAGCTGAACCCTGGGGTAGGGACGTTTAACCATCCTGGTCAACCTGATGACCGATGGCAGGGGAAAGGTTTGCGATACTGAATGGATGAATCCTCGACCGTTCAATACCAAGCTCGCTTTTTCATTCAGCATTAAATTTATCGCCCGGTAAGTCGAGGTGATATTTATGGGTTGAAAATTTGCATTCAGAACAAGAACTGGTTCGTTCATCTCAGCACCGTTATGATTATATCAGGTTTGACATTACGGGTAAAATTGTTTTGAGTAAGAACAAAACGGATTTTAACAATTATACTTTTATGACAGCAAAGCGAAAAAACATTCGTTATAATTAACACAGAATGAAACGAATAAATTATTATTTTCGTTGGTGTATGAGCGTGATGCAAGGCACACAGCGCGCCTTGGTGGACAGGCGCGTTTTACTTTGTCATTATTTAGTAGTTCGAGGATTGAGGAGGCAGGATGAATATTGATCAACAGGTAGCCTATCTGATGCTTGGAACAGAATATGGCGACCCCGAAACACTCCAATCGATGAAGAAAGAACTGCGAGACCGTCTGATTGAATCAGAGCTGAAAGGGCGTCCGCTGCGGGTTTATTGTGGCTACGATCCCCGGACATCCGATCTGCATATTGGTCACACCGTTACCATGCGGAAACTCCGTCAATTCCAGGAATTAGGCCATCATGTAATTTTTGTGATTGGCACCTATACGGCTTTAATTGGTGACCCCTCCGATAAGGATAAGTTGCGTGCGCAGCTTACACAAGATGAATCCAGGAGGAATGCAGAAAGTTATGCTGAACAGGCTTTTCGGATCCTGGACCGGGATAAGACAGAGGTGAGGTTAAATGAAGAATGGCTTTCAAAACTAACCCTTAAGGATATGATCCACCTTGCTTCTAATTTTACGATCCAGCAATTCATGACTCGGCAGAACTTCCGGAGTCGATGGGAAAATGACGAGGCGCTGTATTTCCATGAGTTTTTCTACGCCCTCATGCAGGGATATGATGCCTATGCCCTGGACGCAGATGTGCAGGTGGGAGGGACGGACCAGATGTTCAATATCATGACAGCAGCGCGAAAAATCATGGCGTATTACGATAAAAAACCTAACATCGGGATCATCCTAGGTATTTTACCCGGTACAGATGGCGAAGTTAAGATGAGCAAATCCCTCGGTAACCACATTCCATTAAATACAACGCCTGAGGATATGTTTGGAAAGGTGATGAGTATCCCTGATAAGGCTATGCCCAGTTATGCACGGCTGGTCACCCGCTGGACGGTGGAAAAGATCAATGAATTTGAGGGTGAGATAGCTAACGGTCAACTGCATCCGAGAGATGCGAAAATGGAACTTGCCCAGGAAATCACATCGGCTTTCTTCAGCGATGAACAGGCTGAGAAAGCGCGTGCGTATTTTATCAATTTGTTCCAAAAGGGCGATCTGCCAGAGGATATGCCCGAATTTTTGATCCAGGGCGATGTAACCCTGATCGATGCCCTCACAAATAGCGGTACGGTCACGAGCGGAAGCGAGGTTAGAAGGCTTATCAAACAAAATGGGATCAAGGTCAATGATGAAAAGGCTAACGATCCTTACCTGGTTCTTTTACCGGGATCCATTATTCAGGTTGGAAAACGACGGTTTCTTAGATTAATTTCTGGGGAGTGAAATTTCCGAAATTTTCTTTTCGAGGGCTGCTTTGGCAGCCCTTTTTTGTCATTCATCCATTGTGACCAATTGGAGAGCTTCCTCCAGGATCGATTGGCCGATTCGCTGTGCCAAGAATGGTGCGTTTTGTTCAAGGACAACGACGACAACTGTGGGCTGTCCATCCCACTGATTGCTGGTACCCGCCACATACCACGTGACAGGTTCTTCACTCACGGTCATTGCAGAGCCTGTAATTTCCCAATGGGTTGCATTTAACCCTTGAATTGCATCAATCAGTGTATTCGCTTGGCTTTGGGGGAGTGCCACGGTGTTCTCTTCTAATTTTGGAATGGTGATCCAATCTCCAAATGGGTTTTCATAAGCGTTCACGATCCGTGGACCTGGGAGGATGCCATCATTTGACAGTGCGCTGGCTGCCATAGCCATTTGAAGCGGGCTCACCAAAAAGGTGCCCTGTAAGATAAGATCATCATTTTCGTTTCCTGGTAGCAGTGAGTCCGTATTTGCGACAGGGAGATACAATTGTGGTTCGCTAAAGAATCCGAGATTTTCGTATAGATTAATGAGATTGCCGACGCCAGACATCTCTGCCAGGGATGTTTGAGCGGTCAAACATCCCTTTTTAATCATTTCGCTCAACGATGGATTTTCATCAACCGGCAACGTGCAATTAAGGACCTTGCCAAGTGTGGCTGAAAAAGGATCAGGGTTGCTATCCTCTTGAAGAAGCTTAATTTGTGTTGTGGCGACAAAGGGTAAGAGCGAACTGCCCGGTGGATACATACCCTGTGTAACCCGGTTAACAAGCGGTGCACGCTCGTCGCTGCGCAAGCTCTCCCAGTTTGCTTGAATGTCATTTGCGTCAAAATAGGGGTGAGACGCCATCGCAAGAATTTCACCCGTGTGGGCATTCATCAGAATGGCAGCACCCGAAAGGTCATCGGTTTGGTCACTTTGAAAGAGATCATCGAGAGAAGATTGAATCTTCAAATCGATGGTTAATCGAATGTCCAATCCCTCTGGAGGAAGATTATACAATAAATCTTGCCAAAACCTTGTTGGATAAGCATATCCCTCTACGCCCCGTAAATAAGGATACATAGAGGCTTCAATTCCTGTTTGCCCAAAAAGGGCGTTGGTATACCCAATTATAGGTGAGAGAGGGGTGTGATTGTTCCTTCGCTGAAAGCTTCCGTCATCTACAATATTGGCGACGATGATCTGATTATTTCGATCAAGGATATCACCACGCGGGCTCAGACGGTCATCAATCACCCAGCGAGGATTGTCGCCGCGCTCTAATAATGCGGCATTGAACCAAAAAGAGATCAGGCTGGTTGTTAGAATCTCAACGACCAATGCCACGATGATGAGCCCACTGATGAAGGCAAATCGGGGTGGTTGTTTGTGGGGATGATTTTCTAATTCTGGTGTGAGATGGCTGATACTCACCATGATCATTATGGCGGTGAAGGAAACAACCAGGGATGAACCACCATAGGAAACAAAGGGCAATGTGACACCTGTCAATGGCAAAAGCCCGATATTGCCACCAATAATCAGGATACTTTGAATGCCTAGGTAAAAAATGATCCCCAGCGTCAAATACCTGTAAAAGGAGTTGTGTGTTGAGACCGCCAGTTTGATGCCACGATACACCAGTAGAATTAGCAGGATCACCACGGTCGTAGCACCCAAAAAGCCAAGTTCTTCAGCGATGGCAGCATAGATAAAATCCGAGACAGATACAGGAACAATTGTTGGTGAACCCATACCAGGTCCCGCACCGATCAGACCGCCTTCGGCTATGGAAATCAACGATTGAACGATCTGGTAAGAAGAACCGCCTGGGTCTGAAAAAGGATTTAACCAGGTATCGAACCGAAGTTGAACCACATCGATAAAAAAGTATCCTAGGATGCCCGCGATGAGGATAAAAGCCGGCGCAATCCATAGAATCAACTTATGACCTCTTGTGGTAAAGAGCATTGCTACATAGATCAAAAGAAATATGATCGCACTTCCCAAATCTCGTTGGAAAACGAGCAACAATATAGCTGTGCCCGTGACGAGAAGGTTTGGCAGAAGGTTTTCGATTCTCTTTTGGGTCATCGTCAGGCGATCCGTGAAGAATCCAGCAAGATAGATAATGATGATCAATTTAAGGAGTTCTGAAGGTTGAATATGGATCCCAAGGAACTTGAGCCAAAGTCTGGGTCCTGCGCCGGTTGGATTCAGACCGATAAAAATGGTCAAGCCTGTCAAGAATAATCCCAAGACCAACCAGATGTATTTGTATTTTCGGAAATAATCAAGATATTGAGGGAAATTTAAGCCTGCAACAAGAATAAGAGAAGCAACGGCGATCCATATGCTCTGCCGTAATCCAAGTTCCGGAAAGAGACGCCAAATCGTCATTAATCCTATGCCATTTAGAAGAGCGACAACCGGCAGAATAAAGGGATCACGTTTAGAACATTTGCGAACTGATTGAAAATGGATCAGGGCAAAACTTGCACCCCAAATCAGCACCCCTAACCAGTGGTTAAAAGGGAGGATTGCCTCACCGGATTGCTGCCTGATGGAAGGTGCAAGCGTCCGAATGATGGCATAGGTGATAATGATCACCGCAGCCAGGATCATCAGTCGGCTCTGGGTTTGATCTTTGGAGGGTGCTTCCTCTTTGATTGAAAACAACTTTTGCACGTTCAGTCCAGATATTTTCCAATCAACAGGTTTAGTTTTTCCCGTTTCTTGGGATCTATATGATTCGGATTGGTGATGATTGCGTTTTCCAATCCAAATTGACAGGAGCAGCTGCTTTCAAGATCGATCTTTTCGACCATTTTTTTAATCGTTTCTTGAGCGAGGCTGATATTTTCCATCAATGTACGAACAACCAATTCCACGTTTACGGATTCTTCTGCGATGTGCCAGACATCATAATCGGTGACATGAGCCATGGTTGTGTAGCACATTTCAGCTTCCCTTGCCAGGAAAACCTCGGGAGAAGCAGTCATGCCAATGATATCCATCCCCCATAAACGATACAGTCCTGATTCGCCTTTTGTTGAAAATCTGGGACCTTCGATGGTGATGTATGTCCCGCCACGATGGTAATTGGCATTTACCTCTTTCAATGACTCCTCAAGGAGATCTGAGAGTGAGCTGCAAAATGGATCTGCGACACTCACATGTGCAACCAATCCCGCTTCAAAGAAGCTGCGTTCACGTTTGTGGGTGAAATCAAAGACCTGATTGGGAATAATGATATGCCCCGGTGCGTAGGCTTCACGTAAGGAACCGCACGCACTGACGCTAACCACACGAGTGATCCCAAGCGATTTCAACGCGTAAATATTGGCGCGATAAGGCACATCGCTTGGGGAGAGAACATGTCCAAAGCCGTGTCTTGCAAGGAATGCAACGGGTTTACCCTGGAGATAACCTACGGTGATGGGGGAACTTGGTTTACCAAACGGGGTATCAAGGTCATATTCCCGGCGTTCTTTAAGATCCTCAAAGGCATATAAGCCTGATCCGCCAATGACGGCTAACACAGGTGTTTCATTCATGATTTGCTTCAGATCCTTTCGTTGAATATCAAGGAAATATGGACTAATCCTAATTGCAAGGAGTCGCCATCTGTGAGGACAATAGGTGTTTCAATGCGTGTCTCATTGAGATAAGAACCGTTGGTTGATAATAGATCTTCGACCCACCACTGCTTGTGGTGGAAGAAAAGTTTACAATGCCTGAGAGAGATGGTCTCGTCGTTGATGTAGACATCGCAAGCGGGATCACGACCGATGATGACTTCTTGTGTTGTTATGGTCTTATCAACGGTTGTTCCTTCGAGTTCAGCATGCAATGTGAGTGGTGGCAGAGGTGCGGTCATCTTTTCATGCATCGATCGTCGAAGATCAAGAAATATTACATAAACAACCCCGCCGATAAAGACGTAGGAAAGGAGGATCAAGATCAACCGAAGAATAAAAACAATGACTGCATTCACTGGTCACCGCCTTCAGGAGATCCATTTTGATTTTGGAAATCAGTGATGATGGGGTTGTCTTCATCAATTGCGATCGCAGTTGTTGGATTGGTGGATGTTGACTCCTGAATATAGATAAGGTTTATGACGCCAACGCGAACAACATCACCTGAGTGAAGGGTTGCCTGGGCGATTCGCTTGTTATTCAGGAAGAGCCCACCTGTTGATCCGGTATCAAAGATCACGAAATGCTGGTTGATTGCACGAAGCTGGGCATGATGCCGTGAGACATGCAGGTCGTCCAAGATGAGATCCGATTCTGAATGACGACCGATATTGACAACAGGCTTATCTAAGGGAAAGTGAATTTTGCCACCAATGATGAAATAAGCGGCTTCTGGCATGCTTTGTCCCTCAGGAAACAACGCATCAGCTGCCATGGGGGCGGTGTCAGGTAAATTTGGCGCAGGTGTCGAAAAACCTGCTGAAACCAAGAACTTATTCTTAGGGACCCTATCGTCAATAATCAGATCGATGGTTGGAGGTTTCAAGAATTGGAAACCGTCTGATTGACCCTTTTCATAAAGCGAAGTGGCCATTTCATCCAGGATATCCTGTTGGATTTGCCACTCAGGATAATCCTCATTATGAAGATGGACTGTGAAGTGGTCAGGTGCGCAAGTTTCATCTTCATTGAGGACCTTGAGATTATCTCGCATTGCCTTGATCAATTCATCGATAAATGTGTGCTGATGTTCATTACCAATGAAGATACTGATCAATTTGTCTTCAAATAATGCGCGTAGGTGTGCTTCAAGCCGATCAAGATTTTTATTCATAGGTACCAATCCAGTATAATTATACTCAACTATGGTTTCTAATGGCTATGCAGAGGTCGATCACACCGCTGATTTGGCAATAAATGTCTGGGGTGAGGATTTTTTGAGCATCTTGATCCATTCAGCCCAGGGAATGTATGCGTTGATAGGTGTCAGGTGTGATATGGATTCTCCGACAACCATCACCTTTTCGATTGAAGATGCTGATCAAGAAACGATTCTTGTTGATTTTCTAAGTGAACTGCTTTATCTTTGCGAAGATCGGCGATTAGCCTTTGACATTTTCACTTTCAATTTTCAAATCGGGAGGATTATCGTAAGCGCAAGCGGTCACAACGTGATTGCAGTACATCGAGATATCAAGGCAGTAACTTTCAACGATCTCGTCATCAATAGAACGGATTCGGGTTTAGAGACGATGATTACATTTGATGTGTGAGGTGAGAAAATGACCAATATATCGATGGATATTTTTAGAAAGGTGAGCGATTTTGAATGGGAGATCTCGCCTGATTTTCGATCTGATATGCGAGTGCCGGTGCGAATATTTGCATCAAAGCAAATCCTAAGTGATGCGTTTCGCGACCAGTCTATTCAACAAGCGATAAACGCAACCTCTCTGCCAGGACTTATCGATGCAGTTATGGTTATGCCAGACATGCACCAGGGTTATGGATTCCCGATTGGCGGCGTTGCTGCGACTGACCTGGAAACCGGTGTGGTTTCACCGGGTGGCATTGGCTACGATATCAATTGTGGGGTGCGATTGCTGGCATCAAAGATCCCATTGGTAGAGGTGAAACAGCTGCTTCCTGCTTTGGCATCTGTGATAAATCAAATCTGTCCAAGTGGTGTTGGCGTGGATAGTGATATTCGACTTTCGAAAAATGAGTTGATGGAAGCCTGCGTTCAGGGTGCGGCCTGGGCAAAGAAAGAAGGATATGGAACAGCTGAGGATCTCCTGCACACTGAAGAGAATGGATGCTTGGCTGGTGCTCAGCCTGATAAATTAAGTGAGCGGGCAATTGAACGCGGTCGAAAACAGCTTGGTACCCTGGGTGCTGGCAATCATTTTATTGAGGTTGACCTGGTTGCTGAAATCTATGACCAAAAGGCAGCAGATATTATGGGTTTGCGTAAGAGGCACCTTGCTGTGCAAATCCATACCGGTTCCCGGGGCTTTGGTCATCAAATTTGCACAGATTATGTGAGACAGTTGCAATCGGCTATCTCAAAATACAAGATCAATTTGCCAGACAGGCAACTGGTTTGTGCGCCAATTCGATCGCCAAAAGGTCAGGATTACCTCGGCGCGATGCGGTGCGGTGCAAATTATGCCTTTCTTAACCGTCAGATCTTGGCAAACAGGGTTCGGGAGGCTTTCGAGCAGGTCTTGGCTGGCAAGGTCGATGACTGGCAGCTTGAACAAGTCTACGATCTTGCGCATAACATTGGAAAGTTCGAAAAGCACAGGGTGGGTGATCGAGAGCAGGTAGTTTGTGTTCACCGTAAAGGGGCGACCCGGGCATTTGGGCCTGGATCTGAGGGAATCCCGCCAGCTTATGCTGAAATTGGGCAACCTGTACTTGTACCTGGCTCCATGGGGACCTCTTCCTGGGTTCTGGTGGGTACTGAGGTCAGCATGCGTCGTTCTTTTGGGTCATCCTGTCATGGTGCAGGGCGCATGATGAGTCGCTCAGAAGCGAAACGCAAGGTTTGGGGCGAGGATTTACGCAGGGAACTGGAAAATTCGGGCATCGAAATCCGGGCTGGATCCATGTCAGGATTGGCTGAAGAAGCACCCCAGGCTTACAAGGATGTTGATCTGGTTGTGGAGAGCGTGGTTGGTGCTGGCCTAGCAAGGAAGGTAGCCCGCTTGCATCCACTGGTTGTGATCAAGGGCTAATTCCAAACATAAATTGGGTTGCTGAAGATCCAACCGCGGATTTTGCCTTTGTAGGGAATATAGGCTTCCACACGATAAACACCAGGTTCGGTCGTGATATGGGTGCAAACTTCCCGATCCGGCCATTCTTTGATCATCTTCCCATCTTTGAAAAGCCGGCAGTGCTGTTTTTGCGGTAAACGAATTTGAAAGGTGAGACCGCCAGTTGGCCTGACGCAATCCCCCATGAAAAACTGACCTTCATCTGTGTGAACTGAAAAACGAAAACCATCTGTCGGTGATGGCAGGTCATAGGCTACGAAACAGTGTCCCTGACCGAGGGATTTCAATACGGCTTTCCGATCTTCGATGAAATTACCAATAAGCGGCTTTTTGGTTAAGATGTGAGTGGTCACACTCCTGAAGTGATGAATATAAGGATAGAGTTTGATCTTTAATATGCCCCATTTTTTGATGAGTTCGTGGGCATCAACGCCACCAATTGCTATGACAGGCTGGTTCCTTGTAGCAATCAGCGTGTCCCAAAGGCTAAGTGTTCTTTCCAGCGGTCCGATGGACATTCGTTTAGGGAAGAGAGCGTTTGAAACAGCTGACTTAAACGACTGGGAAACACTTTTAAATTCACTCAGCTGATTCCACAACTCAATACCTGAGAAGCCAGTAATATCCCAATTCCGCCATGAAAACGCCTTCTCGCCAAACATTTCAAGGGGGTCTTCGATCGGATGGGCAATGAAGGAAAGACCATTTCTCTTTTTCACCTGGTTGATTAATTGTTGGGAGTCTGATGCGAAGGGTGCCATTTCCTTGTTCGCACCGATCACCAAGAGATGGTTGCCTGGGGGATTGAGCTGCCTATCATGAACTTCCTCACCAACAAGGAGCATGGTTTTCTTTTTCCCCTCACCATAATACCCATCCAAACCTTCCACCCAAATATTATGATCGGTTGTGATGATGCCGTCCAAACCCGATTTTTCGGCAATTTTTACCAATTCTTGATGGCTTGCATTCCCATCGGAGTAATGGGTATGGATGTGGATGGCGAATTTGGTTTCATGCATTGGGTTGACGTATTTTTGCGTTAATGGGTATAATCATTCCAGTTAAAAGGAGGCACGAGTGGCGAATTATTTCAGCATAGCACTAATTATAACGTCAATCGCATTGATTGCCAGCATTATCCTGCAGAGCAAAGGTGTTGGGTTGGGTGGTTTGACCGGGGGTGCAAACACGGGCGGCGTTTATACGCAACGACGCGGCGTCGAGAAGGTACTTTTCTGGGTTACGATTGGATTGAGTGTCCTTTTCTTTATCTTGACAATTTTGACTGTCTTATTTGGAGCATAACAGGTCGTGTTCCTGGAGAACTCTGATCGCTTTTAATCTCAAAGAGCTTGATCGGGCAACTTACAATAATGTGGTTGCCCATTTTATCTTAATCCTATGAAAAAATTCAGATGGCAGTTATTAATCATATTGGTGACTGGGCTGATCGTTGGTGTTCTTTTAATCATCCAGCAATTAGGCAATGACGAGGAAGTAGAAACCGCGCCATCACCAATTTCAGGTGGGGTTTACACTGAAGCGCTGATCGGCGAGTTTATGCGGTTAAATCCATTTCTGGATATTTACAATTCACCTGACCATGATGTCGGTCAGTTGATCTTTAGCAGTCTTGTTCGGTTTAATTCGAGAGGACTTCCGAAATCTGATCTGGCGGAATCCTGGGGTGTCTCAAAGGACGGCACCGTGTATAACTTCAGCCTGCGTTCAGATGTATATTGGCATGACGGCGAAGCATTTGACAGCAGTGATGTTGTTTTTACTGTGGATCTGCTGAAAAGTCAGCATGCATTGATACCAGAAGACTTGAAGAGATTTTGGTCTGAAGTGGAAATTGTCGCACTTTCTGAAAACCAGTTGCAATTCTTGCTGCCCGAACCTTTTGCCCCATTTCTTGATTATCTTAGCTTTGGAATATTGCCTGAGCATATCCTAAAAGGTTTAGACCTGGAGGCGATGATCGATCATCCATTCAACCTGGCACCTATAGGGACTGGACCCTTTCGATTTCAACGTCTGCTGGTTGAAAGCAATGAAATTGTAGGCGTTGTTTTGGAAGCTTTTGACGCTTATTATCTTGAACGTCCCTATCTTGAAGAATTTATTTTTCGATATTATCCAACAGCCGCTGAAGCACTTGCAGCCTATAAAAATGGAGAGGTGGAAGGCATTGGCTATGTGAACGCGTCGATCCTTCAAGAAGTATTGGCTGAACCTGATCTGGCAATTTATACCACCAGGAAACCAGTGCTAACCATAACCTATCTGGATTTAGACAATCCTGAAGTCAGCTTCCTTCAAAATCCAGATTTCAGGCGGGCTTTAATGGCTTCGATTAATCGTGATTTGATTATCGAACGTGTGTATGGCGGTCAGGCAATTATCGCAAATGGGCCGATCATGCCGGGAACCTGGGCATATTATTCTGATTTAGAGAATGTCAGTTTTGATCCTGTTGTGGCCACGAGCCTTTTTGAGGCGACGGACATCACCTTTGATGAAGAAGCTGGGATCTATAAAACCGAGTCTGGTTTGGAAGTTGCGTTGACATTAATTCACCCTTCGACACCTGAGTATACTCAAATTGCCGAACTGATCAGAGATAACTGGGAAGCATTAGGTGTTCAAGTGACATTGGAAGGTAAGCCTTATGAGGATGTTTTGGCAGCCCTTGAAACGCGTGCCTATCAGGCTGCTCTTGTCGATCTCAACCTTACCAATTCACCAGACCCTGATCCTTATCCCTTCTGGGGACAAGCACAGATCGGTTCTGGGCAGAATTATGCAGAATGGGATAACCGGTCAGCCAGTGAATTTTTAGAGCAGGCTCGCATGACTGTTGACCTGGGTGAACGCGAACGCTTGTATCGAAATTTCCAGGTTGTTTTTATGCGCGAACTACCTTCTCTCCCCTTATTGTATCCGGTTTATACCTATGCCATAACCGATGCGATCAATGGTATCACTGTTGGACCAATTTTTAAGCCATCAGATCGCTTTAACAACGTTCACGAATGGTATATTCTTTCCTCCGCTGAAGAATTGCCGACGGAAACCGTTGAACCGAGCAGTTAGGGGGAACCCATGACACCTTTTTACACCGGCACAGGGGATTCTGGGAGAACAAGTTATTTGGGACCTGGGAGGATTTCCAAAGCATCATTGCGAATTGAGACTGTCGGGAGTGTTGATGAAGCATCGGCAGCCTTGGGTTTGGCAAAGGCCTTTGCTGAGAGCGAGCTAACCCGTGAAATTATCACGCATATTCAAAGACAATTGTATTTCCTGATGGCGGAATTATCCGCAGGTCTTGATGACGCTGAAAGATTTTCCAAAATCTCTGAAAACGATATCCAATGGTTAGAAGCACAGATAGCTGACCTTGAAGAAAAAGTTGTGATAACAAGGGAATTTATCCTTCCTGGTGAAACAATTGCGAGTGGGGCTTTAGCTCTTGCCAGGACATTTGTTCGGCGTGCAGAGCGACGAACAACGGCGCTATTAGAAAATGGGGATATTATAAAACCTTTGTTACTGACCTATCTCAATCGGCTTTCTTCGCTGGTTTTCTTATTGGAAATCTACGAGGTTGATCTAGCTGGTAAGACTCCTAGTTTGGCAAAAGAGAAATAACTGTGATCGGGACCTTGATCAACGTAGCGACCATTGTCCTTGGGTCCTTGTTGGGTTTGTGGATCGGAAAGCGGATTAAATCCCAATTGCGCGACACGATCGTGACAGGATTAGGACTATTCACCTTTGGTTATGGTCTGCTTTCCTTCATTGAGACCACCAATCCCCTGGTGCCTTTGGGAGGATTATTGATTGGCGCGTTATTGGGCGAGTGGTGGAAGATCGAGGAAGGGTTGGATAAAGCTGGGACAGCCTTGAGGAATATCTTTTTGGGGAAAAATCCCGATGAGACAAAGCATTCCAACTTTGTGGAAGGATTCGTGACTGCATCCCTTGTTTTTGTGATCGGACCGATTGCAATATTAGGCTCAATTCAGGATGGTTTGACGGGTAAATTTGAGATGTTGACGATCAAGGCAATTCTTGATGGTTTTGCCTCGATCGCATTTGCTTCTTCATTGGGTATAGGCGTGGCTTTTTCTGCCCTTTCCATACTGATTTACCAGGGTGCCATCACTCTGCTGGCAGGCTTGTTCGAACATTATTTTTCTTCAGCAATGATGACCGAGATGACAGCTGTCGGTGGATTAATTTTAATGGCAATTGCCCTCAGCAGTTTATTACAAATTAAAAAGATCAGAACAGGAAGTTTTTTGCCGGCTCTTCTTGTAACACCCATCGTTGTCCTGATCCTGGAACGGTTTTTCAACGGTTTATAATTACATTCCCAATTAATTAACAATAACACTTGCTGTTTAGTTTTAGAACACTTTGTATTTCGTGTTATTTTAAATTATTGGGTATTTTTGGCGTCGATTGAAGATCCAGCTCATAGACCGGGATCTTTTCCCCTGTCGGTTTGAAACCTAATTTTTGATAGAGATTCAATGAGGGAAGGTTGTCAGATTGGGTATTGACCGTGATCCGCCATAAGCCTTGAAGGCTCAGTCGTTGTAAGAGATCATAGACCAAGGCATATCCGATGCCCTGATGCTGCAATTCGGGGAGAACAGCCAAACGTGCCAGGTGACCATATATCGTCATCGTGGTGCTGATCTGATATCCTATGACATCATTGTTTTGAATTGCGACTGTGTTGATCCCTGGTTGCTGAAAGGCTTTTCCTAACCCTTCTTTTGAGTTTTGCCAGGGAGGATCAAAGGCGAGTTCGTCGATTTTTTTGATAGCTGTGAGGTCATCGATCTGCATTGGACGGATTTCAAAGGGATTCTTGGTTTTTTTCTCTGGAGGTAATTCTCCCTCCCAAGCCAATACAACGATATCTAAGGCTTTATGAAACCCCGAATTTGATAGCAGACATTCAAACCACGGGTTAAGTCCCAATGCACCAAGACGATTGGCATCTGCGCTGATAAGTTCACGTTTGGTGATCCTCAGTAAATTTGTCCAATGTTTCTTTATGGGCAGTGATTTTTGGATTCCAAATGCTCGAATCCAAGCATAGGTATCATTCTCTCGAGCTGTACATAGAATGGCTATTATCTGATCTCTAACCTTTTCAATTAAAAAAGGCTGGCTTCCCAGCCATTCTAGTACACCAAACCAATCGAGGTGCCTGTGTAAGCGGATGTTCTGGCTGAAAAAGTTTGATAAATCATCATAATCTTTTTGCGTGGCATGAATGATTTGACTATCTAAAAATGGAAGATCTTTATTTTGAGTCATAAGCGATAAAATATTTCACTATTTGTTGATCAAAATGCTATGATCTTTAACCCGTTCACCGGTTTTTCATTTGGTTTAGAACAGATTTTGCAAGAATAGCCTGTTCTTCAATAGGCATCTGTTTAATTGCGTTGATCAGGATAGAATATGAGTTATCTTCCAATTCTTCAGATTGATTCATCTCTTCTGGGAATTCGGGCTGCCATCTGACTGGCTGTGTGTCTTCAATTACCTCGATGGATTCATCTTTTGGCAGTTCAAAAAATTGTTCGGGTGAAACTTCCACGACTTTACAGATTTCCAAGAAGTGATCCAATGTGATAGGGCTGTCACTTTCGAAGTAACTTTCTAGCAGTTCTTTTGGAATTTGCGTTTGTTCGTGAATAAGATCAAGGTTTTTACCCTGCTTCGATTGTTCGATGAGGAAGACCGTTTTAATCATCTTTTGACGTAAATGCCCGTATCTTTTTCGTGTCGGTTCATCAACATAAGCAAACCCATGTGGTTCATAAGGAGAATCATTGAAGAAAGCCTGAACTGGAACGGCAAGATACTCAGCCAATAGTTCGATCTCCGGTAAAGACAGTGGAAAATCTCCCGCTTCGAATTCACGATAATCGCCCTTTGAGATATTTAGAAACGCTGCGCAATCTTTAGCGCTGCGCGAATTTGTTTTTCGAATTCTTTTGATTTGGTGAAGGACATTTTCTAATCTTAATGTCATTGGTTCATCCTGTCATGGTAATAACCCTAAAATTAATTAAATTATAGTCTATACTCGTTGAAAATTCTAATTGCGAAACCATCATAATTAAAAGGCTCATTTTACGTCTATTGGCTGTGGATCGTTATCTTAATTGATAAGATCAATTCTGTTTTGAGTTCTTTTTGATGTAAGTGGCGTAGTAGATAGTCGATAATGATCAGATTTGCAATTCAAGCAGGGGTTTCATTATCTTATTTGAAGATCCAAGACAGAGCTTGCGGATTGATATAGACAAGTGCCATCAATAAAGGTTGCTTCAGGTCGAATTGATCCGAGCTGGTGTGTGTCCAGCATGAATGGGTCTGATGTAAGAATGAGGAAATCTGCATGATAGCCGGTTTTGATTTTCCCACACTTGAAATCTTGACCTATGGTTTCATAAGGCGCGCTTGTGAATCCCTTCAGGGCTTCTGGTAGAGTAAGACGTTGTTCAGGATGCCAGCCTTCTTTTCCAGGATCACCGTTCAAACGCCGGCGTGTTACAGCCGCATGGATCCCATAAAAAGGATTGTGGGATTCCACTGGGGCATCCGAACCAAAAATCAGGTTTGCTCCGGCTTGTAGAAAGGACCTGAACATGTAGGTGTTTTTGGCTCGATCTCCCAAAAACTGGTCAGCAGTCTCCATATCGGAAGGCGCATGAACAGGTTGCACGGATGCAATGATGTCCAGTTCAACCAACCTGGGAATATCCTCAGATGCAATGGTTTGAACATGTTCAATCCTGTGCTGCAGATGGGGAAGGTTGTGTTCCTGTTCGTAAACCCTCAATTTTTCAAAGGCGTTCAAAACGGTATGAATCGCTCGGTCACCGATCGCATGAATGCTCAGCCCGATCCCGTTGGAAACAGCATGTGTTCCAATCTCGAGAATCGCTTTTTCGGTTAGCAAAAGGATGCCCTGATCGGTGGTTCCTTCATAGGGTGTGAACATGGCTGCGGTTTGCGGTCCAAGGGCGCCATCGGCAAAGAGTTTCACACAGCCAATATTTAGTCTTTCATCACCAGAATTTGTGCGTAAGCCTGCTTGAATAAAAGCATCAAGATGGTCAAAAGGGATGTGCTTTCGAATGCGGAAATTTAAATTTCCGCGTTGATAGATGTTTTGTAATGCCTTCCAACAATCGATGCCGTCAAAATCATGTCCGCCAATCAAACCAACTGACCACAGCTTTGGAAACAGATCTGAAAAGGCAGATGATAATTCTGAAATATCGGGTTGGGGGATGATTTTTTGAACCATCTGGGTGGCACTGTTCTCGAATAAAATGCCAGTTGGGTCACCCTGGTCATCCCGTTGGATTGCACCATCCGGAGGATCCTGTGTGTGGCGATCAATACCGGCAAGTTCTAAGGCTCTGGAATTTGCCCACGCTGCATGAAGTGATTTTGCCGTCAGGAAAACAGGGTGACCTTCACTGACAGAATCCAGGATTTTTGCATTACCAAAACCACCATCCCACGAGTTTTGATTCCAGCCGTGCCCCCTGACCCAGGTGCTTTTTGGCTTATTCCTGGCTGCTTGCCTGACCCGGTTCAGACATTCATCAACCGTCTCAGTTTCACAATCAATCATCGTTGCTGCTTCAGCAAGGTGCTGTATGTGAAAATGTGAGTCTGTTAAGCCCGGCCATAGCGTCTTACCCTCCAGATTTATGCGAGCGACAGAATCTGAAAAGCCATTGAGGATATCATCATCCGAACCCTGAGCGATGACCTGACCAAAATCGATCGCTAACGCGGTTGCTGTCAGGCGCTCAGGAGCATAGATTTTTGCATTATGGAAAATTATCATTGGTATTCCCGAAATGAAACGCTTATGCGGACAAGATCCTATCAATAATGGCGTTCAATTCTTCATCGGAATAATAATAAATTACCAGGCTTCCGCCGTTTTTGCCTTGATTCAGATTCACCTTTGTTCCGAAATGATTGCGAAGCTGATTTTCTAATTCAAGTATCTCAGCAGGCGGAGCTGGTTTTGGGGCAGATGGCGGTCTTTCACCTGTCAGTTTCCTGACCAAGGCTTCTGTCTGGCGCACGTTCAGACCAAGATTGAGGACAGTAGTGAGGGCTGCTTTTTGTGCCTGGGCTGTTGGCAAACTGAGGAGTGAACGGGCATGACCTTCCGTGATCAATTCGTCTGCAAGGGCTCTTTTAACTTCTTCAGGGAGATTCAATAAGCGGAGGGTGTTCGTAACGCTGGTTCGGCTTTTACTAACACGGTCGGCAATCTGTTCGTGGGTCAACATAAAATGATCTACAAGCGTTCGATACGCTTCAGCCATCTCCAGCGGGGACAGATCTGTGCGCTGGAGGTTTTCGATCAAGGCTATTTCAAGCTGATCTTGCTCAGAAACGTTACGCTCGATCACAGGAACCTTTGAAAGCCCAGCAAGCGCAGCGGCACGCCAACGTCGTTCACCTGCCACAAGCGTATAATATTCATCGTTCGGGTCTTTTGAAACGATCAATGGTTGAATGATCCCATGTTCACGAATTGAAGCGGCCAGCTCCTCCATTGCTTCATCGTTAATTATTGAGCGAGGTTGCTGCGGATTTGGTTGAATTTGTGTGATGGGAACCTGTATGACGCCCTGTTGATCTTGCGCAGGGGTGATGTTTTTTTGGTCGTTCTCATCTCCGGGTATCAGAGCGCCTAATCCTCTTCCTAAACCAGGTCTGCGTGCCATTAGTTTACCTCCTGGGAAATTGAAACTGATACATTATCAGATAGTAATAATTCTCTTGCCAACGCTGCATAGGCGAGGGCACCGCTGGAATTTGGTGCAAAGATCGAGATAGGCATCCCGTAGGAGGGTGCTTCCGCCAGTCGGATGGACCTTGGTATCAGCGCATCGAAAACCTGTTCACCAAAAAAGCGTTTAACTTCTTGAACGACGTCTCCAGCCAGGTTTGTACGTCCATCGTACATGGTCAATATGACCCCACGAATTTCTAAATCAGAAAAAAGAGCGTTTTTAACCCGATCTATTGTGTGGGTTAATTGACCAAGCCCTTCCAGTGCAAGATATTCACATTGGACCGGGATCAGAAGCCCATCCCTGGCCGCCACCAATCCATTAACTGTCAGTAATCCAAGAGATGGGGGACAGTCAACCAAAATATAATCATAACGGTTTGAGATCGTATCAAGGATATCTCGTAAAAGGCTTTCACGCTGTTTGAGATCAACCAACTCAATTTCTGCACCAGCCAAGGCGGGTGTTGAAGGGAGCAAGGACATCTTGAACCGGGGATTATGGAGTATTTTTGAGAGGATTGGTTGAGCGCCAATTAATACTTCGTATGAACCGCCGTCAATTCGATGCCGATCGACACCCAGGCATGAAGTCGCATTTGCTTGAGGATCAATATCCACAATCAGAACTTTTTGGCCGTAATAGCCAAGGTATGCGCCTAAATTGATCGCGGTTGTTGTTTTGCCAACCCCACCTTTTTGGTTTACGATCGTGTAAATCTTTCCCAATCCCATCAATCTGGTCCTTTAATATCCTATCACTTCTAATTTTGCCTTTTCAATCTCATCTGGTGTTGGAATGCTTTCTAAATAAGCTCTTTGGACCGACCACGAAGCGAGTTTCACAGCAAAACGCCCAGCTTCCCAGGGGTCTTTTGTTGAATAATAGCGATAGAAGAAAGCCGCTGCAAAAATATCACCAGCTCCTGTGTCATCAACATATTTTACCTCAGGAGCGCTGATAAAGCGGGCGTCATTGTGCCAGTAAACACGCGCTCCACGATAATTTTCCGTGACGACAAATATTGGGATCGATGCGGCTAATTTCGCAATGTATGTCTCATCTTTTTGGACGTCTTCAACACTTATCACTGCTGCATCCGCCATCGACAAATATTTTTCAGCACCTTCCCAGGAGGTTAATTGAACCTGGTCCTGGTCATTCCTAGAGCGAAACCATCCCTGGGGGGTCAAGCATTTCATGCTTTCGGGATAAGCAGCAATGATTTCAGGGTCAACCTCATTTGCTATGGGTCCCAAATGTACGATCTTGGGTGGGGTTGGAAAATCAGGTTGATCACCTTCATTTAGCGGTCTGGCTATGTGATAGAGATATTGCGTTCGATTGATACCATCAGAAATGTTTTTAAAGGTCGTTGTCTGATCACTTTTCTTATTTTTGAGCCACAGATGGTCTATAGCACTTGTATCAATATCTTCAGCAAAGGAAGTGATGATCCCAACTTTCAATCCAAGGCGGTGTGCTGTGAGCCCTGAGAAGGTTACTGTGCCCCCCATGCGAATGCCTGTTGGGGTCAGGTCGGCAGTCAAGTGCCCAATTACAAGATAGTCGATAGGTCGTGATCTTTCTGGGTTAAGAGGTATGGTTGATATTTGCATTATTAAATATTTTTATAAAAAAACCTTGTTAGAAGACGAATCAGCTCTTTTATTTTATTCCACCAGAAAATTATAGCATGAAAGGTATATCAATTGGACCGTGACGAGATATGAGATGGGTCGGTTGCCCACGGCCAATGCCTTTGTTATGCGAATCATTTTTATTTTTATTTAAGATTGGATAAATAATGGATTAATGACCTACGTTAAGCTTGTCAGCTATAATTATCATTAGTAAGATAGACTTAGTGACAGTGAAAATACGCCACAAGATAAGTCGACTCAGGGAAGAAAATGGTAGAAAGTAATTCAATTGAATATCGAAAAGCATTAGAAGACTTCCACAGGGCTCGTTCAAGGGCAAGGCTGCAATATTTGTGGGCTTCTATCACCGGGCAATCCAAAGAATTATTGCCATATGATGATATATCCAATCAATTGCATATGACGGGACAATCATCTAAAGGTGTCCAGGAAATACCTGTTGAGGCGATCATCGGGAGCGTGAATCGATATCAGGATTTCGACAGGAATTTTCTACCTTTACGTGACACGGATTCTGAACGATGGGCACGGGTGAAATCGCTAATGACCTCACCTGGCAGTCCTGGTTTACCCCCAATAAGGGTTTATCAAATCGGAGAGGTTTATTTTGTGTTGGACGGAAACCACCGGGTTTCCATTGCCCGTGAGATGGGCATTGAAACCATCGAAGCATATGTTACAGAGATTCAATCGCGCGCCGCCTTTTCTGCAGAGGATTCACCTGAAGAAATCATTTTAAAATCTGAATACAACAATTTCCTGGTTGAAACCCAATTTGACGAATTATTTCCTGGTTTTGAGCTTAAACTGACCTTTCCGGGGCAATATGAGACTCTGAAGGAGCATATCCGGGTTCACCGTTACTACATGGGGATTGAACAATCCAGGGAGATACCCAAGAACGAAGCCGTAGAGCATTGGTATAAACATGTTTATTTACCGGTTGTTGATATCATCCGACGTCAGGCAATCCTAAAGGAGTTCCCCGATCGTACTGAAACAGACCTTTATCTTTGGGTTCTGGATCATCAAACTTTTTTGAAAGAAAAATTTGGCTGGTCGATCAAACTAGAGAAAGCTGCAATTGATCTTGTAAGTCATCAAGGAAGACAGTTTTTACGTGTCCTGCAAAGGATGATCAGGAAGGTTTTAGCATGGTTACTGCCGAGACAGCTTGAAGATTTCTCAATACCCGGTGAATGGCATAAAGTTAAAGACATGGAGGGTGAGAGCTTATTTTCCGATATTTTGGTTGCCATGAATGGAAGGTCAGAAAGCTGGGTCGCGCTTGAGCAGGCAATCATTATTGCATCCATGGAAAAAGCAGATGTTCATGGATTATTTGTTTCTGTTCCAGGGCAAAGAACTAAAATTAATATGCAGGACCTTGACCAGGCATTTCGAAAAAGGCTCGAACAATCGCAAATTCCTGGGAATTTAGCCTTTGACAATGGTCCTGTTGCTGAAACGGTTTGCGAAAGGGCTAATCTGAATGATCTCGTGGTTTTGAAATTATCCCATCCCCCATCAAAAAATATATTTTTAAGGTTTTCTTCAGGGTTTAGGATCATAATTCGCAGATGTTCCCGGCCAATCATTGCGGTCAACAACCAGATCAGCCCTATGAATAATCTACTCCTGGCATATGATGGCAGTCGTAAAGGGAATGAGGCATTGTTTGTTGCCGGCTATTTTGCCAAAAAGTATTCCAAGAAATTATCCGTACTTGTTGTTGAAGAGGACGAAACTAGGGGTCAAAAACTCTTAAAACAAGCACAGGATTACTTGGGCGATTGTTGTGAAAATTCTATTTTTCTTCAACAGGCTGGAAAAGTGAGCGATATGATTTTGCAGACTACTGCGGAATTATATTCAGATATGATATTTATGGGGGGGTATGGGCATTCACCTGTGCTTGAAGCATTGATGGGCAGTGCTGTTGATGGTGTCTTAAGGGACTCACGCATCCCCGTTGTTATCTGTCAATGAGGGAAATCGGCACAATGCCAAAATCGTTGTGTCGTCACTTAATGGTGCATTTCCACGGAATTTTTCGAGATCAGAATTGATGATATTGAGTATTTCGCTGGCGTTTCTTCTCCCAGCCTTTTTAACAACCTTTTTCAATCGAAGATCGCCGTACATTTGATCTTTGAGATTAAAAGCTTCCGTCAAGCCATCGGTATATAAAATCATACAATCACCGGGGCAGATCTTCACCTCATCTGCCTTGAGATGAATATCCGGCAACGCACCCAAAGCAATGCCGCCCTTAGCAATCTCAATTACATCATTGGTCTCACTTCGCAAAATCAGCGGAGGGTTATGCCCTGCAATTGTGTATTGTAGAACGCCATCTTCAAGCGACAGGATTCCGTAAAAAGCGGTGATGAACAACCCTTCCTGTGAATTAAGCAATAAAAGATTATTGACCCTTTCGAGAGTCTCCGATGTGGAATTTGATTCAAGCGCGGCTGCACGAATCAGAGTGCGTGTGACGGACATGTAGAGAGAAGCGGCCAAACCTTTATCTGAAACATCAGCGATGACAAGGGCAAGCCTTCCATCGGGCAGCAAGAAATAATCATAAAAATCACCGCCAACTTGTCGGGCAGTTTCCCAATGAACATCCAGTTCCCAACCGCGCAGTTCTGGTTTTTGATCGGGTAAGAAGGTTTGCTGAATTTGCCTGGCGAGCTGGAACTCATGCTCCAGGTGCTGCCTTTCGATCATCTCTTTGTTGATGATATCGTTTTGAATGGCTAAGGCAGCCTGTTGTGCCATACCATTGAGTAACTCAAATCGACGTTCTCGATTGGTTGAAAATTGCTTTTCCTGGCACAACAGAACACCGAAAAGGTCATCTTTCATGGAGAGGGGAAAGCCCATTAAAAGTGGATATGGGCTTTGTAATACGGGTGTCGGATCAATTTGACCTTCATCCGGCAAAACAAGATCCCAGTCTTCAGGAGGAAGGATCTGATCAATAAATGGGAATACTATCGGTCGATTGTTATTTGAAACCGCATCCAGCATTGGAAATTCGCCTGGTGAATATGTCGAATCAAGCAACTGATCTTCAGTGATGCTCCCCTTCACGGATGCCTGGCTGATTTTAAAATGTTTTTCATCTGAGTCCCATAAATAAATGATGCTTGCATCGATTCCGACCAATATAGGCATAATGTGAACAATTGAGCTGAGTGTGTCTTCTAAGTCGGCGCTGCTAACTGCGGCTTGGGCGGATTGTAATAGCACAGTAGAAATATAGGCTTCTTCCTGCCTGGCTTCCAGAAGCCGAATGTTTTCAACAGCGATCGCCGTTTGCTGCATAATGCCTTGAATGATCTTGTTTCGTTCTTCATCAATGAGCATTGACCGCCTGGAAATGGACGTGGATTTGACCTCATCTGCAATCAGGAAGGCGCCCAGGACCTCATCGCGTGCAATCAAAGGCAGTAATGTGAGATTCCCGTCCGTAAGATACGGGATCGCATTTTCCGCAAGGTTAAAATCTATGCTGGGGTCATCCACGCGCGAGATGCTGGGAGATGTCAGCATTTCTTCAAGGATAGGTGCGTCTTTAATGATGATCGGTTGTTCCTGCGGAAGTTCATCGGGTGAGTCGCTCATCCCGTAAGAGGAATATAATGAAAAGATTTTTGTATTCGGTTCGCGCATGAATAAGGCACAGCCTTTTACACCAACAACCATTGGCGTGATCCGAACGATTGTCCTTGAAAGATCTTTGAGATCTTTCAGGGATTGTGTGGCAGTGGCGACTTCTAATAAAATGGTGGAAATCCAAGCTTGTTCTTGAGATTGTGTATAAAGCCGGGTGTTTTTAATGGCAATAGCGGCATAACTTGCAAACGCGGATGTTATCTTTTGTGATTCAGTACCGTAACGACCAGAAGCGTGATGATCTAAAGTGAGCAACCCAAGGATTTCCTCACCTGTAAATAAGGGAGCGGCGATCGATGAGTATTCTTGAGGAAGGTTGTAATATTCAGCTATGGGTCCCCGAGTTTCATCGGGATGTCTGATCGTGGGGTATGCCTGTTTTAATGCATTCCTGACCCAGGCATCCGGCGTGAATGTGAGCTCATGGGTGCTATCAATCGGGTAGTTTTCAGATGTGTCATGTGCTGCCAGGAAAAGCCGGCGATTTTCAAGAGGCTCCTCCTGTGTTTCAGGATCAAATATCCAGATGCCGGCGATGTCACTGGGCAAGTTTTTCCGAAGCTGCTGTAGTATTTCATTTAATATGTTTGAGAGTGAAGTGTTATCAGAAAGCAAACCTGCGACATCACGCAGGCTTTCTGCAACCTGCCGACGCCATTTCTCAGACCGGTATAAGCGGGCATTTCGAATGGCTATGGCGATATTGTCTGCCAGGGTTTCCATTAATTGTTGATCATCTGAAGAAAATGCATTTATTCGGTCATTTTGAATATCCAGGACCCCTAAGACATTTCCGCCAAAGGAAAGTGGGACGGCTAGTTCCGATTTTGATAGGTTTTCGTTGTCAATTGCAGCAAGATAGAGCGGGTCATCCTCAACATTATTGATCCGCCTGGAACACCCATTCCTGGCTACCCAAGCCACAATGCCTTTTTCAGCATCCAGAGGATAGGCTATAGCTTTATCTAAGTATGTTTGCTTTCTCGAGCCGCTGCCGGCCTTAAAGGTAATTCTTTGATAGACTGGATCAACAGTGTAGAGATGGACATAAGGGTAGGAGAAGCGATCGTGGATCAACGTAACGATTTTTTCAAGCAGTTCGTCAATATCGAGAATATAAGTTATGGCTCGACTGACTTCCGAAACCGTGTTTAATTGATCTGCACGGATTTGAACACGTTGATACAAGCGTGTGCTATAGATGGCGATAGCAATATTGTCAGCCAGGGATTGAAGAACGAGGAGATCGTTATCATCAAAAGCATTTATCAGATTTGATTGAACATCAAAGACTCCAAATATTTGAGATTCAATTCTCAGTGGTAGGACAACTTCAGATTTTGTATCTGCAAGAGAATCAACTTTTTTGTAACGCGGTTCCCTGGTGACATCATTGGCAACCAGGGCTTTACCTGTTGCAGCCACATGCCCAATCATGTGTTCACCCAATTCAAAACCGGGATGGGAGGGGTTTTCGAAATCTGGTTTTTGGATGGTGTCCTCAAGCGCCTTGTTCTTGAGCGAACTTGCTTGAAAATGCAGCCTGCCAGTATCTTCACTGGTCAAGAAGACTGCAACATAGGAGTAATCAAATGTTTCCTGAACCAGGTTGGTAACTTGTTCATTAAGATTTTGGAGATCTGTGATTTGGGATATTTTTTCTGTGACGGATTTGACCAAGTCAAGTTGTTTTTTACGCCAAATTTGAACATCTTGCTGCAATGTGGCATACAGCACCAGACCAATCATGCTGCTGATGACTTTCAGGTGCTTGTGTTCAGTCTGAGTAAAGGGGATATTTCGTTTGAGGATTAGCATCCCAAAATGGGTTTCGATTCCCTGCAGAGGGAAAACCAACCAGGTTTCTTCATCGATGGCGGTGGTGTAATGACCGCTTTGATCGATGATCTCCCGGATTACCTGATCTTTAAGGTCAAATGGGAGCGTCAAGTGCGGGATTGTGAGATTTGATGATTTTGTGGGTATCTCAAGCCAGATATAGGAATGCGCTTTAAAATGGTCCTGGCAAACCCGATCGATCAGGGATGATTGTTCCGAAAAGCCATGCGTGAATTTTAGTTGTTCAAATAACGTATGTATATGCGTGACTGTGGGATCAGATGACCTTCCTTCTGGGATTTTCGTAGGCAAACCTATCCCTCCCAATATTTAATCAGCGTGAGCTTGTTTCCCCTGGATTGAGAAAAAGAAAAAAGGACCTCATCCATCAGTTTACGCATAAAATAGATCCCCAGACCGCGTTCTTTCCGAATTTCTAAAGGGGATGTGATATCCGGTTCTGGGATTTCATCCGGGTCAAACGGTTCTCCTTTATCCCAGAGAGTGATACGCATTCCATTCTTAATCTGAGTGATTTGGATCTCTATTTCACCTTTGTTTTCTCCCCCATAAGCGTGGTCGATGATATTGGCACAAGCCTCATCCACTGCGGTTTGAATTGCATAGATCGCATTTGGTGAAAATTGAGTTTTTTCAGCATATTCGAGTACAAAATTGCTAATCGCCTCAAGGTTTCTGTAGTTTCCAGGAAAAATCTTTTTTACCATTAATTAAATCCTCAAAATTGACCAACTGCAGAAACTGAATCCTCATAAAATTCAAATAATTGATCAAAGCCCGCTAATTTGAAGCTATTTAAGATTCGTTCTGGGACGCAACTGAACACAATTTTTCCCCGGTTTTGGTTCAAAAACCGTTTTTGAATGTTGACAAAAGTTAATATGCCAGAGCTGGATATAAATGAGACCTGGTTTAGATCAATTACAAAATGGAAATGTTTATCAGCAATAAAAGCATTGAGCGTTTCTTCAATTTTTGGCGCTGAATAACTGTCGATCCTGCCTTTGATCTCGACCAAATCACAATGTTTAAATTCGGTAAATATGCATTCCATTTTGATCCAATCAACCGGTTAATTGGTGTTATTATAACATGGTCGATTTGGATTTTTCTTTGTAATGATGACACAATTTGACCTTTGTGGTTTTCCAGTTAATATTTATCGATAGATATTTTCAAAAACAGGAGGGATCGCAATGCCAGCTAAGGATTTGAGTTACAGGATCAAGGATATTGAACAATCACAACGCCCGAGGGAACGTTTAGAAGGTTTAGGACCTGGCGTCTTAACAGATGCAGAATTATTGGCGATCCTGTTGCGAGTGGGAATCAAAGGGCATAGTGCGGTTCAATTGGGGCAGCACATTTTGATGCAATTTGAAGGATTGGCTGGTCTGCACAAAGCCACGTTTCAAGAATTATGTGATGTCGATGGCGTTGGACCTGCTAAAACGGCCCAGATCCTTGCTGCGATTGAATTGGGTCGACGTCTTTCAAGGATAATGCCCAAAGAGAGGTTTGTGATCTCGAGCCCACAGGATGTCGCTGATCAGGTTCAATATCAGATGGCTAAGCTTGAACAGGAAGAATTATGGGTGATCTTGCTTGACAGCCGGAATCAACACCTGCGGACAGAACAGCTCTATCGGGGCTCTCTAAATTCCTCAACGGTCCGTCCTGCAGAAATATTTCGCTCCGGTATTCGCCATAATGCTGCTTCACTGATTGTCGTACACAATCATCCCAGCGGTGATCCCTCACCGAGCCCTGAGGATGTCCACCTCACAAGTTTGTTAATTGAAGCTGGAAAGATGCTAGAAATGCCCATTCTTGACCATATTGTGGTTGGTGAACGGGGTTTCATCTCCATAAAGTCATATCATCCTGAATTGTGGTGATGCGCAATTTCGTGTAGGTAGAACGAAAATCCTCAGGATAAGGGGCTGTAAAGCACTGCCATGTGCCTTTATTTGGGTGTGTAAAACCTAACTTGCGTGCATGCAGCATCAACCTGTCTGCCTGAATGGGATGGGGGGGTAAGCCTGCATTGTAGTTTGTCTCACCTATTAAGCTCAATTCCAACGATCGAAGATGAGCCCGAATCTGGTGTGTGATCCCTGTCTGGATCTCAAATTCCATCAGTACGCCACAAGGGTAACGTTTCATAACTGTGGAAATGGTTAATGCCTCTTTGCCCTTTTCATTGTTGACACGGGTCCGATGGTTTCGGTCAGCATTGGGTAAGAGTGGGAAATCGATGATCATCTTTTGCCATTTTGGAGCCGGCGTTACAAGGCCGTGATATATTTTTTCAACTTGCCGAGATCGAAAAAGGTGATTTAATTCACGGTGAGCATCTTCATTTTTCGCTAAAACAACCACACCGCTGGTTTCTTTATCGAGCCGATGAACCATCCACAAAGGACCATAAACAGGTTCAAGGACAAGACGAAGATGAGGAAGGTCAGGGTTGTAGCCATCAGGAATGCTGAGAAGACCCGCTGGCTTATTGATGATGAGAAGGTCATCATCTTCAAATATGAGTTTTGGAACTTCGGTGGATTCTTTGTTGTTGTTCATAAATTTCTCTCTGGATTTTTGAAAAATAGTATACTTCTTTTCAGGTGAGGGACAAGATTAATGTAATTCTTGAAAAGGAGTCAGAGATGGTCATTGTTCATGTATTTATTGAAGTAAAACCTAAATTTCATGATGATTTTATCGTTGCCACACTGGCAAATGTTCGTGGAAGCTGCCAGGAGCCAGGCATTGCTCGATTTGATTTTCTCCAGTCTGAGGAAAATAGCCACTCTTTTGTTCTAAATGAAGTTTACCGCACAAAAGATGCCATAACCAGGCACAAGGAGACGCCGCATTACCAAATTTGGGCTGAAACGGTCAAAGAAATGCTGGTGGTCCCCCGGACGAAGAAGATTTACGCCAATATTTATCCTGAAGATGAAAGATGGGGTGATTGATGAATTTTGAATTTGCGACGTCACATCGAATAATCTTTGGCAATGGGGCATTGGCAAAGCTTGCATCTTTCGCCCCGGATTACGGTCGGTGTGCGCTTGTTGTCACCGGCCGGGGTTCGGTTCCAATAGACCCCTTGTCATCGGTTTTAGAAAATGCCAATCTTGAGTATGTAATTTTCCGGGTTCAGGGAGAGCCGGATATTGAAATCATCCAAAAAGGATATGCCACAGCAATAGATTCTAAATGTGATTTTGTGATCGGATATGGAGGCGGCGCGGCAATTGATGCTGCGAAAGCGATTTCTGCACTGATGACAAACCCGGGAGATCTGATGAACTATCTTGAGGTCATTGGAAATGGACAATCGATTCAAAACCCAGCAGCCCCGATGATCGCCCTGCCGACAACTGCAGGGACAGGTACGGAGGTAACACGGAATGCTGTCATCGCTTCTCGTGAGTACAGGGTCAAGGTCAGTATGCGCAGTCCGTTGATGATCCCCCGGATAGCCATTGTTGATCCGGAATTAACCTATACCATGCCCCCCGAAGTAACTGCCAGCACCGGCATGGATGCGCTCATACAGGTTATCGAGGCTTATGTTTCAAACAGTGCAAACCCGATGACAGATGTCATCGCTCGAGAAGGGATCATCAGGGGTTCCCGATCTCTGTTGAAGGCATATCAAAACGGGTTGGACAAAAATGCACGAGAAGACATGTCATTAACAAGCTTATTTGGCGGGATTGCTTTGGCGAATGCTGGGCTTGGCGCAGTGCATGGTTTTGCAGGTCCCATAGGAGGGATGTTTGACGCGCCTCATGGTAAAGTCTGTGCCTGTTTATTGCCACCGGTGATGAAATATAATGCTATTGCATTGTCGCAATTAGAAGGCGGAGATGCCATCAAACAACGATATAAGGAGATTGCATCCATTCTGACCGGGCATCCTGATTCACCCATTGAGGATGGTGTTCAGTGGGTCTCCCATTTGGCACAGCAATTATCGATCCAAGGATTGCGATTTTTGGGAATCAAGCGGGAGAATTTTGATGAAATTGTGGAAAAATCAATGATTTCATCAAGCATGCAGAAAAATCCGGTCAAGCTGGAAAGAGAGGTGCTTTTGGAAATTTTAGAGGAAGCATTTTAAAAATAAAAAACCTGATCAAAGATCAGGTTTTTTTTATTCTCTCTTTAGCTTTGGCACTTTTTGAAGAAACTCACAGAAATAATTCCGGGTCCCCCATGAACCACGATTGCAGGTGGAACTTCATACACGGGGATATGATCAATGTTGAGTGTCTTTTTTAAATCAACTGCTAAGGCATCTGCCCTTTGTTGACCGCCGCAATGACTGACGGTGATCTGGCAATCATCATTTTGTGGGCAATGCTCTAGCACCAATTCTTTGAGCCGGTTGATTGCCTTTGTGGATGTTCTTTGTTTTTCAATGGCAGTGACCTTTCCGTCTACAAGTCCCAGAATAGGTTTCATCTGAAGGACACTGCCAATGAGGAAGGCGGCATTACCTATGCGACCGCCTTTATGTAAATATTCGAGGGTATCCACAAGGAAATAGACAACTTCACGATCTTTCATTTCATCCAAAACTTTTATGATGTCCCTGGCTTCCATTCCTTCATCAGCCAATGCTTTCGCCTTTTTTACAAGCACACCAAGGCCACCTGCCACCGTGCGTGTATCGATGATATGAACATCCGCTTCGGGAACCATTTCGGATGCAACCTGCGCAGAACGATACGTCCCGCTGACCTCACTTGAAGGTGTGGGAATGACGATGCTGTGCCCTGCCTTTGCATATGCCTGAAATAATGGTTCATACAATGCTGGGGGAGGTGCAGCCGTTTTTGGAAGTTCTTTGGCTTGTTTCAGTTTTGATAAGAATGTGGGGGTGTTAATTTCGTAATCATCCTTATAAGGTTTCCCATCAAAGATGATGATCTGTGGAATGACATCCACGCCTAACGCGGCCAATTCGTCCATAGGCAAGCCGCAGGTCGTATCTGCTATGATTTTAATCATGATGAATCCTCCATAAAAAATTGACGAATGAATGAATTAAATATATAGGTTTACAGCTGGTAAAGTAAATTAGAAATACTTTCACCTCGATAAATTCGTTCGATAATTTGAGCTAATAAGGGTGCAATTGACACCACTTCAATTTTGGGATTCATTTTTTCTGGGGGGATGTAGATCGTATTTGTGACAACCAGTTTTTCAATACGGTCTTCTTGATTGAGAAATTCAAGTGCAGAAGGCAGTAAGACCGGGTGAGTGACGCAGAAATAGGCTTTCCCTTCAGCACCCTCATCATATAATGCATCAATTTGCTTGAGAACACTGCCGCTCGCCATGACATCGTCTATGATGATGGGACGTCTACCGCGAATATCGCCAACCACGTGGGTAGTGTGGGCTTCTGTGGGGGATGTCCGGCGTTTGTGCATCACAACCAGGGGTAGATTGAGCAATTCTGCGTATTTTCCAGCCACGCTAGCCCTTCCGACATCAGGGCTGACGATGACACAATTATCATAACAGTCCTTCTTAAAGTAGGCTGCGAGTACCGGAATAGCAGTCAGAGGATCAACAGGAATATTGAAAAAGCCCTGAATGGCGGGATTGTGGATGTCAACATAAATAACCCGGTCCGCGCCCTGGTTTTCCAATAAATTGGCGACCACACGGGCACTGATAGCTTCCCGACCCTTTGCCATGCGATCCTGGCGTGCATAGGGGAAGTAAGGCATCAACACACTGACCGAATGGACGCTGGCGCGCCTGAAGGCATCTAAATAGAGCAAAAGCTCCATGAGATGTTCATTGACAGGTGTGCTGCAAGGCTGGACGATAAAAATATCCTGTCCCCTTACAACCTCATCGATTGTGACATGACACTCACTATCGGGGAAAATTACGGTATGCGATTTACCTAAAGGGACAGAAAGGATATCTGCAATTTCTTTTGCGAGTCCTGGGTGGGCGTTACCTGTAAAGATTCTAAGTGGATGTTCAGCCATTCTTCACCGTCAAAATAATAATTCATAAGGAAATTTTTTGTTGTTTCCATTATAGACCAGAATCAGATTAAGATGGGGTAATTCTTAGGCGGAATCGAAAGGACAGCATCTAATGCAAAAATTTTTGGAAAAGCTCGCGCTTTTCATAACCCATCATTTGATTTTTACTATCCTGTCATTCTTATCCATTTAGTTAATCGAAAAATTTTTATCGGGGGGTTAATCAGGTAAAATTGAGAGAGATTCTTTAATCTTATGCAAAAACAAGATCGGGAGTATGTATGCCGGAAATTAATATGAACAATGAACCTTGCAACAATGGTGTAGGTGTTGTGATATTTGGTGTTACGGGTGATCTTGCCCGTAGAAAGCTCATGCCTGCTCTTTATGAAAACGCAAAACAAGGACGCTTACCTTTGCCTTTCTTTATTTTAGGTTTTGCCCGGCGTCCGTGGGATCATGAAAAGATGCGCGAAGTATTGAAACAGGGGGTCATGGATTATGGAAGAACCAAACCCATTGACGAAACCGTATTAAGTCAATTGTTGAAAAATGCTTTTTATATCGAATCCAGCTTTGAAGATCCTGAAGGTTATCAAAAATTAGATCAGGCATTAGAAAAAATCGGTGTAAAGAATACCTTATTCTATCTTTCAACACCGCCAGGACATTATTCAACCATCGTCGAGAATCTTGGCCGAAGCAATCTGGAAACATGCCCGAATGGATGGCGGCGGATCGTTGTTGAAAAGCCTTTTGGTCGCGATTTGGAAACAGCGGAATTACTAGATGACAAATTGCACTCCGTTTTTAAGGAAGATCAAATCTATCGGATGGATCATTATTTGGGAAAAGAAACCGTCCAAAATATCCTTGCCTTCCGTTTTGGCAATGGTATTTTTGAACCGCTTTGGGACCGAAAGTACATTGACCATATCCAGATCACGATGGCTGAGGCTGAAGGCGTCGGTACCCGGGCTGGTTACTATGATAACGCCGGGGTGGTCAGAGATGTCTTCCAAAATCATCTATTGCAGCTCTTAACCCTGACGGCGATGGAAGCTCCTGCAGTTTTTAATGCTAAAACTGTTCGAGATGAAAAAGTCAAAGTGTTAAAATCAATTCAGCAAATTTCAGGGGGAACTGTCTTAAGTAATACATACCGGGCACAATATGTCTCAGGCACAATTGAAGGGAAGCGCGTCGCCAGTTATCGTGATGAACCGGATGTGGATGCTAATTCATTAACCGAAACCTATATGGCAGCCAGATTGTTTGTGAATAATTGGCGCTGGGCAGGTGTGCCATTTTACCTCCGCTCGGGTAAGCGACTTCCAAAGCGGACAACAGAAATAGCCATCCAATTCACTCAGGTGCCATTGGCGTTATTTGGCCAGCGGAACCTAGCCATCGAAGCCCCAAATGTGCTTGTAATTCGAATTCAACCCGATGAAGGGATTGCGCTCTATTTAGGTGCTAAGGTGCCCGGGAACACAATGAGAATTGAACCCGTGGAAATGAAGTTCGATTACGATGAAGCCTTTGGAGGTGAACCGCCTGAGGCTTACGAACGGTTATTGTTGGATAGTCTGATGGGAGATGCCACCTTATTCACCCGAAGCGACGAGGTCGAAGAAGCCTGGCGGTTGACCCAGGGAATCATTGATGCCTGGGAGGAGCAGGAGCTTCGGAATTTACCCATCTATGAAGCTGGAACACAGGGTCCGCATGGAGCAGATGATTTTATCCGTAGCGACAGTCGCAAATGGCGGCTTATTTAGTTATTATCAGTAATGTTTGGGCATTTATTTGATAATTATGTTTGGTTAAATTTTTTCCTGCAAGCATTCAAATTGCTTAACGTGTGGGAAGCTTAGCGTGGCAATTGGGGCATTCCCGCTCTAAATTTCGGACCACAAACCCGCAATTTGGGCAAGTCTGGGGTTGAATATCTCCGAGGGGAGCACCGCATGCAATACATCGACCTTCACCAGGTGGATTGGCCGTGTCGCAATAGGGACAGACATAGAGGTTGAGCCGTTCTGATAATACTTTTCCGACACCGTGTTGAAGAGCAGATTTCTCGATGACCGCCCAGATATCTTCTTTTAAGGTTAGGGATTCAATATCCTGTGCCAGATCATCAATTCGTCCTAATAAAGAAAGGGGATTACGTAGAACACTAAGTGCTGTGATCCCAAGGCTTGCCGCAAGCCCTAACCAGGCTTGCTCTCCAACCTGAACAGAAACCCCATCTTCAACCTGATGGATGGCCACTGTAATAGCTGTTTGACCTCCTGAATGTGCCATTTTGTGGGTGGCAATTTGAACCGCCATTTTTGGATCCTGTCCGATTTGTTGAACACGGAAGCCGCCACGGTTGAAATGTGCGATGATGTCCCTGGCCATATCACTGGGATTGAAGTCCCCATGGAAAAAACGTGTGTCTGCCATGTTTTGCCTTCCTCTTGCTTTGGAATTTAATTCTAGATGCTAACTTTCATATTTTATTTGTATGGATTATAATCCCTTTGCACAAAAAACATTGAAAATTGGAGTTTGGTATGAAATATCGGTGGATACGACCGATACTTTTATTTTTCATCGTCACATTTCTCTTGGGGTTCGAGCTGTTCCAGCAAGTTGAGGCGGAACCTTTGGCACAGCAGCCAACAGGTGATATCCCGACCGTTACAAGCACGCCTAGAGGTCCTTATGTGATTGTCAATGCCGCCACCGCGAATGAAACACAGATCAATGTTCGGGCTGGTCCCAATGCTTTAACTGAGAAAGTGGGCGTTTTGTTGGTTGGACAGGAAGCCAATGCTCTTGGTCGCTTTGGAGATTGGGTGCAAATAGAGTACGTGGGGGCACCTGGTGGAAAAGCGTGGGTCTATGGCAATTACGTCACCCTTTTTGGTGGGGATATTCCTATGGTTGAGCCTCCACCGACATCAACTCCTAATATGACCCAAACAATTGATCCCACTCTGGCAGCGCAATTTTTAATTACACCAGTTGCCACTCGTTTACCAACTTTTACTGAACCACCACCTTTGGAAATTCCGACCTATTCATCACCAGCAGATTCAGCCTCGATCGGTGGGGTGCCGATGGGGTTGATCATCATTGGCCTGGGTGCCTTGGGTTTATTTCTAGCTGTCATCGCTCTCATTAGCGGGCGGTAATCCATCATCTGTAAAGAATTTTCCTAGCCCTTTAAAACAATCGGCACTTAATTTGTGCTCAATATCGGATTCACAAAAGGTTACATCCGCACCACTCTTTTTTAGCCATGAAACAGCTTGATGTGCTCTTATGATTGGAACAGTAAGGTCACGGGTGCCGTGAGCAACAAAGAATTTCCGATCTTTTAGGACTTCTGGTTGTAAATGGGATTTCCATGACCGGGGGATAAATCCGGCTAAAGCTGCTATTCTGCCAATTCTTTCTGGATACAAGAGCGCCATAGCATATGCAACGACAGCGCCCTGGCTGAAGCCCATGATATCTAATTTTGGTGAAGGGATGTTCATTTTTGCCGACCAGCTGTCGATCCGATGTAATAGGTCCGCAATCAATTGCTGATATATGTCGAGATCAGGCCAGCGCATGCCAAGTTTATGCCAGCTGAATTGGTTTTCACCCATTTGTAAAGGTGCACGTGGTGCTAAAAAGGTGTATGAAGCAGGAAGGGGATTGGTCAAGATCCACATGACATTCTCATTCCCAAGGTAGCCGTGTAGTAGCAGCATGAGTTTTATTTGTTTTGTGGATTGGCCTTCTTTTACCCTAAACACCCAATCGTCAATTTTGATTAATTTTGGCTCATCAATCTCAGTCATTATTTACCTTTTATATGTATGCTATTTTTGAATGGCACAGTCAACTTCGTTTCAAATCAAGCTTCACAGATTCTTTTAGCGGATTAAAACCAATGATTGGCTTAGAATTTTTAGGGAAAAGGGTATCCGATCTGAAAAATCCGCTTTGCTTTCCTGAAACCCGACTTTTTCAGGCAAGATTTTCCCAAAAATCTGGTGGTGGTTCGGGGTGAACTTTGTGTTTGACCATCCGGTGGATTTTTTTCATCCAATTTGCTTCAGATTTTATTTGATTCATCGTTTCTTCTGTCGCGTTGATACCTGCTTCGATCAATTCCTCGATTTTCACAATTTGTAGAAGCCCAATATGACCAACCTTGGGGGCAATGATCACTTCAGGTTGATACAATTTGAGTGATAATTCTGTCATATGTTTGCTGGCGACCTCAATCGATTGTGTGAATATCATGAGAGCCTGAACTGGACGCAATTTTGTCAGTCTTTCAACGATTGGCGTTGGCCCAGGAATTGGCATTGGCAGGGGAACCTCATCTGAGGCCCAATCATCGGGTGTCTTATGCAGCATGACAGCAACAACAGGAAGATCGGGACGCATCCATCGAGCGACCTGTACTGGGACAGGATCCAGGATACCACCATCAATCAGGACCCTCCCGCCAATTTCTTGACTTGGAAAAACACCGGGCACAGCGATCGTTGCCAGAACAGCATCAATCACTTTGCCCTTTTGCAAGATGATTTCATTTCCTGAATATAAACTGACTGCTGTGGCAGCATAAGGAATTGCCAGCTCATCAAAAGTTCGCTCACCCAACAAATTTGATAATTTGCTGGTTATGCCTGCCAGACCCAGGAGTGAAGGATGATCATCGCTCTTTCGATGAAAAGAACGGACATTATCGATTTCTTTGGCAGCCTCCTCGATTTTTTCCGTGCTGAAACCGGCTGCATACACGGCACCTACCAATCCGCCCGCACTTGTGCCCGCAATTGCCCTTACTTGAAAACCGTGTTCTTCGAGTGCCCGCAACACGCCTATATGGGCAACCCCGCGAACACCACCGCCTCCTAAAGCCAATGAGATTTCCATAGATGCATTTCCTGTTAATTATCGATTATGACCTGCATCATTATACCCAAGTATCAGTCTGATGCCTGGTCATTTTTCGGGATGGGCAAGCATTAAAGCAGGTGGGTGGTTATTTTATCAAGCAGTCTGTGTTAAAATTAAGGACTATGGATGGCATAAAGATCGTTTCAAGAAATCGAAAAGCTAATTTTGAGTTTGAATTATTTGATACCTTTGAGGCAGGCATCGAATTGCTTGGCACAGAGATCAAATCAGTGCGTGCAAGGCAGGTCTCTCTTTCGGAGGCTTATGTTCGCACGAATGGTGAGCAAGCCTGGCTGGTGGGTGCTCATATTGCCCCCTATGACCAGGCAAGTGTCTTTAATCACGATCCGGGGCGCGAGCGGCGATTATTATTACACAAGAAGGAAATCAAAACGTTATGGGATGGCGTACGTCTTAAGGGGATGACGATTGTACCTACCATACTTTATTTGAGAAATGGCTTAGCAAAGGTGGAAATTGCCCTGGCAAAAGGCAAACGCCAATATGATAAGCGCCAGTCGATTAAGAAACAGGACATGGCACGTGACGTGGATCGAGAATTAAATCGACGGAGAGGTCGAACAGATGATTGATTTTCAGGAATATTTTCTGAAAGAGAAATCACCTTGTTAGAAAATAACTGGATTGCACTGATCCTGACCCTGGTAATCGGTGTTGGGTGGCTGCGGCTAAATGATTTCTTTGCCCACAAAGGTTGGATCTCAAGTGAGCTCAGCAGGAAAATCATCCATATTGGAACGGGACCCATTTATGTCCTTTGCTGGTTGCTTTTTAATGACAGCGCTGTCTCGCCTTACCTTGCTGCGATTGTTCCCCTGGGGATCACGCTTCAGTTTGCCCTGGTGGGAAGTGGTGTGATCAAAGATAAGGCAGCAGTGGATGCGATGTCTCGCAGCGGCGACCGCCGTGAAATCTTACGGGGTCCGCTTTATTATGGGGTTGCCTTTATCCTTTTGACCATCCTATTTTGGCGAAATTTTCCGGTGGGGATTGTGGCATTGATGATGTTATGCGGTGGTGATGGTTTGGCTGATGTGATTGGAAAACGGATTAATAGTCCAAGTTTGCCATGGTCGCCGAATAAGTCCCTCGCTGGATCGGTTTCAATGTTATTAGGTGGTTTTACTCTTTCATTATTCATCTTGTGGATTTTCATTCACCAAGGCTATTTTGTTTCGCCAATTTCTTATTACGTGGTACCAGTGGGGATTATTGCGATTGTTACCTCAGTGATCGAATCACTTCCGATTAAGGATATCGACAACATCACGGTTCCTTTGGCGGCAGTACTGGTTGGATTGATTGTATTTTAGGCTCAGGAGGGTTGATTTGAAAACGATCAAAATTGACGGCGGGTCACTTTCAATCAAAGATGTGGTCGCTGTTGCTCGAGAAGGTGCTCAAGTCGAATTGTCGTCAAAGGCGCGAGAGGTCGTTCAACGTGCTCACGAATGGGTGATGGCGATCGGGCAGAAGGGTGACCCGGTTTACGGGATCAATACAGGTTTTGGGATTTTCGCTGACATGAAGATTCCTTTAGAAGACTCAGCAAAACTCAGCCGTAATTTAATCATCAGCCATGCAGTTGGTACCGGTACGCCGCTGGATGACGAAATTGTTCGGGCGGCGATCCTTGTGCGTGCGAATACACTGGCGAAAGGGTTTTCTGGTGTGCGGGTTGCGGTCATAGAAACTTTGTTGGCTCTCCTCAACCGAAATGTAATCCCTGTTGTTCCCTCGCAAGGTTCATTGGGTTCTTCGGGAGATCTAGCACCTCTTTCACATCTGGCACTGGTGTTCACTACGGATCAGAACGATTTGGAAGCGGAATCCGGGTATGCGCACTTTGAGGGTGAACTCCTGACGGGTAAAGAAGCCATGGCAAGGGCTGGTATCGAACGGTTGATCCTTGGACCTAAAGAAGGGCTAGCCCTCAATAATGGGGCGACTTTTTCAGCGGCGATTGCAGCTTTGGCGGTTTTTGATGCGGAGACCTTATTGAAAACCGCTGAGGTTTCATTGGCGATGAGCCTGGAAGCTGTTATGGGATGTGCAGCAGCTTTTGATGATCGGCTTCATGCTGCAAGAGGCCAGATTGGACAGAGACGCGTTGCTGAAGCTGTCCGAAAGCATACCCGGGGAAGCCAGTTGTTAGATGCCTATGGACGTATACAGGATGCTTATTCTTTGCGTTGTGCACCCCAAGTGCAAGGTATTGGATGGGACACTCTAAAATTCGTCAGTAGGATCATAGAAACAGAAATTAATGCTGCCACCGATAATCCATTATTGTTTGGATCAGATGTCGCCGTCTCAGGCGGCAATTTTCATGGCGAACCTGTAGGTGTTGCAATGGACTTTCTTGGGATTGCTTTGGCTGAAATTGCATCCATTTCTGAGCGGCGAACATTTCGCATGCTTGATAGTCACTTGAATGGTGATTTGCCCACCATGCTGGTCGATAAACCAGGAGATGCCGGTCTGAATTCCGGGCTAATGATGCCGCAATATACAGCTGCATCGTTGGTTTTAGAAAATCAGGTATTGGCAACACCTGATTCTGTGCATTCTTTACCCACATCTGCAGAACAGGAAGATCACAATGCCAATGCGATGACAGCAGCCCGACACACACGTGACATCATTTATAATACAACACATGTCTTAGCAATCGAATTGTATACGGCTGCCCGTGCGATTGAGTTCAGGTTAAGGCAAAAGTCAGACTTGATCCTAGGTGAGGGAACTCAAAGGGCATACCAGATCATACGGAAATTTGTTCCTTACCAATCCGGTGATGCTTTATGGGGACCGGAAATAGAACAAGTTCATGAATTGGTTATCAACAAGTGCTTTGATAGGCTGGATACTTGTTGACATATTAGATAAATTGGATTATTTTAATCGTATTATGAATCAGAAAGATCGATTTACTCGGCGTGAATTTTTCAAACGATCAGCACTCGCTTTCGGTGGATTGGCGATTAGTGGTCGAAAGCCTGCTAAGTATATTTCCCGAATGGGTGTTCTTCAGGAGGGTGAACCGCTCACGCCTGATTTTCCTGTCAATGTTCCTTTGGGAAGGATGTGTGTGGGTGAGCCTGGAACACGAGTTGATATCTTAAGCGAACCCTTTACCAACGCCCCAAAGGTCGGCTCAGCCTGGTATGATGATGTTTTTGAATGGAAACAGGAAGTCATTGCCAAACAAATCGATAATCTTCGAATCAATCAGCGGTGGGTGGAAACGCCCGATGGATATATTTATGCCGATTATCTTCAAAAAGTGATGTACATTCCGCAGGAACCGCTCACTCAATTACCTGTGTCTGCCGCAGGTGAACGCGGAATGTGGGTTGAGGTTGTTGCACCTTATGCAGGCATGATTTTTGACTCACCGCCTTCCCAATTTTGGATCCGAGAAGCGGTTAGACCACGGATTTATTATTCACAGGTATTCTGGGCGTTTGATGTTCGCCATGACCCAGTAACCGGTAAGACCCAATATTGCTTAAGGCAGCTTTTTGGTGCCCATAATGACACCTATTGGGTGGAGGCGGACGTGTGCAGACAAATCACACCGGAGGAGATTGCCCCAATCCATCCCGATGTTACCGATAAATATGTCGTTGTGAATTTGAATTATCAAACATTGACCTGCTTTGAAGGGGATCGGGAAGTGTATTTTGCCACAGTGACGACAGGTGGATATGACTATGAAAATGAGAAGTGGCTCACACCACCTGGCGTTCATACGATTTGGCGAAAGTTGATCTCTACCCACATGAGTGCAGGCGGTGCTGTTGGTAATTATGATATTGCAGGTGTGGGGTGGACGACACTCTTTGATAATAATGGGGCTGCTATTCATTCAACCTTTTGGCATAACTATTATGGAACAACACGATCACATGGCTGTGTGAATGCCCGTCCTGAAGACGCTAAATGGGTATGGCGGTGGACAAATCCGGCAGTTCCATATTACCCTGGCGAGTTGACCATCCAAGGGCTGAATCAATCCACGAAAGTGGATGTCGTTGTTGAATGAATTGGAGTGTATCTTATTTTGATTAATGTTTCAGCTGGCTTATCCTTTCTTGCTGGGCTAGTGTCTTTCTTTTCTCCCTGTGTTTTTTCGCTTGTACCCGCTTATGTTGGTTACCTAAGCGGTCGTTCACTTGCACAATCAGATGCACCTGATAAGAAAAATCAGCTCACAACCTTTCTACATGGACTCGCATTTGTGCTGGGTTTTTCGTTTGTATTCATCGTCCTCGGCATTGCTTTCTCTGCATTGGGTCAAATTCTCTATCAAATTCGAGATCTCCTTGCCAAGGTTGGAGGTGTGATCCTGATCCTTTTTGGATTGCATATGACGGACCTGATCCGGATACCGTTCCTGGATTTTGACATCCGCCATCAATCAAAACTGACCCAGAGCGGCAGTTATTTATCCTCATTTTTGATGGGTGTCTTTTTTTCGGCAGGCTGGTCACCCTGTGTCGGTCCGACACTTGGGCTCATTCTCACATTAGCCATCGAGAGAGCGAATATCAGCCAGGGAATTTTGTTGCTCACCTTCTATTCTTTGGGTATGGCGATTCCATTCCTTGCTGCTGCATTAGGCGTGGGTTGGGTGACACGAATCTTGCGCAAACACAGCAAAGCCATGCGGATTGCCCAGGTGGTTATGGGTATTCTGCTCATCATTGTAGGTGTGCTGCTCTTCCTTGGGATTTATCAGCGGCTGATCACATTTGATACACTGATTGATTTTGGTATTTAGTGGTGCCTGGAGTAAATTTGAAGAAACGAAACCGCGTTCTTGACATTATCATCATCATTTTTATTATAGGGATGAGCCTGTTGGTTTTCTTTGAATTCGAAACCATTTTAGGTCACTTCCGTCCGGTTTCAGGTTCATCATTGGACGAAACATCAACCAAAATAGTTCGTGAGGTTGCGATTACCCCCACAGGAACCCCCGATATTACAAAAACTCAAAAAGCTGCGCCCGATTTTCAGCTAAAGACACTTGATGGGACAAGCCAGGTTTTGTCGGATTTCCTTGGAAAAACGGTCATGATCAACTTTTGGGCGACATGGTGTCCGCCCTGCCGTGCAGAGCTTCCTCTTTTTGAGAGGTTTGCTGATCGTTATTCGGAGGATTTTGTGATCCTGGCTATCAATTCTGGTGAAGAACTAAGTGATGTTCAGGCATTTGTCGATATGTATCCATATGACCTGATCTTTCTACTTGATCCATCAAATTCGGCAGGTACCTCTTATCAGGTGCGTGGATTACCCACCTCTGTATTTATTGACCCTGAAGGATTTATCCAATACATTCATATTGGACAGCTGGATGAGCAATTATTAACGCTTTATCTTGAGGAACTTGGTATTTCATAATGATCCAAACAACGTTATTTATTCCCGGTAAAAGTCCGTTATTAACCCAAATCGAAAAGGATTTATCGCTTTGTCAGCAAGAATATCCTCATCGTTCACATGTTATTGATATAGACAAAGATATCTATTTACAGGAGGAGTTCGGTAAAAAAGCACCTGTATTGGATGTCGGTGTCTATCGCCTGATCCATCCCTTTGACATTCACGAAATGAGATATGCCTTTTCGAAAGCAGAAGAACGCTTGGAAGAAGCGCGCAGTAAGGGAAATGATGTGCTGGTAAAGCGATTGACGGAACCTGTTTCCATGACAAAGACGGATCGATTTTCCCATTGGTTTTCAAACCATTACATGGTTCTTGTGAATGCATTCACTTTTTTATATGTTTTCATCGCATTGTTGGCGCCATTTTTTATGAAAATTAATTGGCAAGCCCCTGCGAAGGTCATTTATAAGGTTTACAGTCCGCTCTGTCACCAGCTTGCCTTCCGCTCATTTTTTCTGTTTGGTGAGCAGTTTTATTATCCACGGGAACTGGCAGGTGTTAACGGTGTGGTAACTTATGGGGAAGCCACCGGTTTTGATGAAAGTGATATCAACACAGCCAGAACTTTTATAGGCAACGAAGTGATGGGGTATAAAATGGCGTTATGTGAGCGAGATATCGCCATTTACATCGCAATATTGCTGTTTGGGCTTCTGTTTTCATTGACGGGGAAGAAGATCAAGCCCCTTCCCTGGTACCTCTGGCTGTTCATTGGATTAGGACCGATCGGTCTCGACGGTTTTTCTCAACTTCTGGGTCAAACAGGCTTGGGCATTTTTAGCTGGTTGCCCTTGCGCGAAAGCACACCTTTTTTACGGACATTAACAGGTGCCCTTTTTGGATTGGCTACAGCATGGTTTGGTTTCCCTTATCTTGAAGAGTCGGTTTTGGAAAACCGCCGTGAAATGCACCTTAAACAAGCTATTGTCCAACAAATTGAAGAGCAAGGTTTGTAGGACGTATGGGTTTCGTAGAGAATCAGGGGCTGCGCTTCTTTCAATTCGATCTATTTGCGGATCAACCTCTTTTCCATGTGGCACTAACAAGGCGGGGCGGCTATAGCAAAGCGCCATTTAAAAGCTTAAACACCGGTGGAACAGTTGGTGATGATCCACAAGCGGTTTTAAAGAACCATGAAAAGATCTATCAGGTTTTTGGGTTTGATTATGCGTCAAGGTTTGATGTTTGGCAGGTACATGGATCGGAAATTGTTTGCACAGACTCCCCCCGTGGCATAGGAGTTCCTCATAAAAAGGCGGATGGTATCTTGACGCAGAATCCAAACGTCACTTTGTTCATGCGGTTCGCCGATTGTGTGCCAATTTTGTTGTTTGATCCTCTCCAGAAAGTGATCGGCATCATTCATGCAGGTTGGCAGGGGACCTATCGTCGGATTGCGCAGGATGCGGTTAAAAAAATGGCCTCCTGTTATGGCACAAAGCCTGAAATGATCCTGGCAGGTATCGGCCCCTCGATCTGTCAGAATTGTTATCAAGTTGGTCAGAAGGTATATCAAGCTTTCATAACCAATCTTGGAGAATCGAGTAAGAAATATTTCAAAGATGATCATCACAGGTATTATGTTAACCTGTGGCAGGCAAATATTGATTTACTTAATGAAGCAGGTGTGAAGAAAATTGAAGCATCAGGTATCTGCACAGCCTGTCATTTGGAGGACTGGTATTCGCATCGTGCTGAAGGTGGCAGAACTGGTCGCTTTGGCGTTTTAATGTCACTTTTGTGATGTTTGGGCAAACGACATTGTCACAGGTTTTATCAGGCAGTGTTATTTTTGAGGATTGTGCTCGATCTTATTGTTTATGGGTATATTTTTAAATTTGGAGAAGAAATGATCTATCTGATTTCTTTTATTAGAACCGTTGTATCCGTTTTAACCTTTCTGGTTTTTATAAACGCACTTCTCAGTTATTTTCTTGATCCATACCACCCAATCCGCAAAGCGATTGGAATGGTTGTCGACCCTTTATTGGATCCCATTCGCAAACTTGTCTCACCCATAGGCGGTATTGATTTAAGCCCTATGATCCTTATTTTTATTCTTCAAATTGTGGGCTCGGTTTTGGTGACGCTTTTGAGGCGTTTTATCTAAACCAAATGAGGGTTATTCTCCGTAAAGAATGCGACCGCAAGAAGGGCAAAACACAATACGATTGGATGCGCGAACAGCTTGTTGATCAGCTGGGGTCAGCGCTTGTCCGCAAATGCTGCAGCCACCCAAAGAGACCATTGCGACAGCCTTGCCGTTTTTAAGCTTTCTTAGTTTTTGGTATAAAGATAAATTCTCACCGGGTATCGACTGAACAACAGCTTCTTTTTCCCGCAGCAAACGTTCTAAATCAGATGCAAGCTTATTACGTTCACCAAGTAAGGCGGCATTTTGTTCTGCAACCTTCCCTTTGGCTTGCTGAAGGTCCTTTTTCGCCTGTGCCTCTGCTTTTTCCGCAGCCTCGAAGGCAATCATTGCTTCGAGTTGTCCATCTTCCAATTGGGTGATGTAGCGTTTGAGGGCTTCGGATTCCATTTGCAGGTCTTGCAGTTCCTTTGGATTTTTTATCTTCCCGCTGAACAATGCAGCCTGTGTTGTCTTTCTTTTGATCGTATTCGCTTCGACCTTGTCTTCAATCTGGTGGAGTTCGATCCTGATCAATATTGTCGCTTCCCCCGCCTTTTCAAGAGCTTTTTCTGCTCTTCTTACCAATTTGTCATCACTAAGGATGCGGTCAATTTCAAAAATCCGTTTATTTGCATCGTCAATTTGGGTGTCAAGGTTTTGTAGTCGAAATAGATTTAAAGTTTCACTCATAAAGGTTTGCCTTTCGAAACATTGATACCATGGATCGCAGGTTCGATCAGGAAATGATCGGTTATTATGCCTGTTTTATTTTATCATCATATCGGATGATAAATAATTAAATGGAGACAGTTTTCTTAAATCCACCCGGTGTGAGTGAGTTTATTTTTGAATCAAAGGTTTCAGAATCAGAATATCGATTAAAATTTGAGTGATAGAAATGCATCAATCCGAAATCATTCTAAACGATTTTCATTACAGCCAGACAATATAAATAGTAGAATTGAGATAAAATAAGGTATAAATACTAAGACCATACCTTGGCCATTAGCTGATTCAGGAGCACTGCACATGGTTGAAATTGCAAAAATTTTAAAACTTGGTGATAAACTGAAAAATAATTTAAGCAATGTGATCATTGGCAAGGATGATTCGATTGCACTGACAATTATCGCCTTCTTATGCCAGGGGCACATTTTAATTGAAGATGTTCCAGGCGTGGGAAAAACGATGCTTGCGCGTAGTCTTGCGAAATCTTTGGGATGTACATTTAAGCGAATACAATTCACGCCTGATATGCTGCCGAGTGATGTAACTGGCGTTTCAATTTATAACCAGAATACAAAAGAATTTGAGTTTCGTCCCGGCCCTTTGATGGCTCAAATTGTATTAGGTGATGAGATCAATCGGGCAACCCCGAAAACCCAATCGGCATTACTTGAAGCTATGGAAGAACGCCAGATCACGGTGGACGGGACAACGTATCCTTTGCCGCTCCCATTTATGGTGCTGGCCACCCAAAACCCAATCGAATATGAAGGCACTTTTCCGTTGCCCGAAGCCCAATTGGATCGTTTCTTGATGCGCATTGATCTGGGATATACATCCCTAAGCAATGAGATCAAAATCCTGCAGCAGCAAAAATTAGTCCATCCCATTTCTGAATTGGAGCCTGTTCTAACCAATGACGAAATCACTGAAGCGCAGAATATCATCAAGCATGTTCATGTGTCAGCACCTGTTGAACACTACATTGTTGAAATGGTAAGGAAAACAAGGGAGCATCCTGAAGTTTACCTTGGTGCTAGTCCTCGGGGAAGTCTGGGGCTCTATCGAGCCGGACAGGCACGCGCTGCCCTTGCAGGAAGAGATTATGTGCTACCTGATGATGTCAAATATCTGGCGCCCTATATTCTCTCTCATCGGGTGGTGGTCAGTCCATCTGCACGCATAACTGATGTCAAATCAACAAAAATTATTAGGGAAATTGTGCATGCGCTGGCTATTCCAGGTGGGGATTTGGGTGGTGGTGGGATGTGATCAAGATAGGGCGCTCATTTTGGTGGATGATTTTTCTAATCGGATTGAGCCTGCTCGTTTCGCTCCTTCCAGGGTTTTCGCAAAATCAAATCTATAAACGATTATTGGTATTCTTATTGATCGTATTTGGGATCAATTTAGTATGGTCTGCCTTTTCAATTGTGGGTGTCAAACTGACAAGGATTTCATCCGCCACAAGGAAACAAGTCGGGGATATTTTTTCTGAAAGTTTTGAAATCACTAATCGCTCATTCATTCCAAAGGTTTGGCTAAAAATTTCAGATCAGGCGGAGTTGTTGAGTGGTGCAGGCTCGCGAGTCCTGACATGGATTGGAGGGTCCAAATCGCGAACTTATGTTGCCTATTCGATGCTGAACAAACGCGGTTGGTTTGATCTTGGGCCTACACAGATTGAATCAGGTGATTTGTTTGGGATGCTATTGTTCAGAAAGAAAGTGAAAGCGCAATCCCGGCTTCTTGTCATTCCTTATACGTTTGATATCGACAAATTTCCAGACCCCTTTGGCATGCTGCCTGGAGGACGGGCTTTACGTCAAAAAACGCTTGAAATGACGCCATATGCAGCAGGTGTCCGGGAATATGTTCAAGGGGATCCTCTGAAACGGATCCATTGGCCGACATCAGCTAGAAAACAAGAACTTATTGTTAAAGAGTTTGAAAAAGACCCGTTGGCAGAAGTCTGGATATTTTTGGATGCGCGTTCGAATGTACATATGCAGCAAGATGTTCGCAGGGGGCAAGCACTTGGAGAGCTGTGGTGGTTGAAGCAGCGAAGAACCTACTCGCTGCCACCGGATACAGATGAATATGCAATATCCATTGCAGCTTCGATTTCAAAATACTACATTCGACAAAGACGAGAGGTTGGCCTTGTTTCGGTTGGTCAAAGACATATGATTTTGCCGGCTCAACGCGGTGAACGACAGTTGGGCAAAATCCTGGAGACTCTGGCAGTCTTAAAGATTGAGGGCGACTTGCCGCTTTGGGGATTGATGAGCACCCAGATAACGCACCTGGCGAGAGGGAGTACGATCATATTGATCACTCCTTCTGCTGAGGAACAAATTTTAACAGTCGTAATGGAACTACTTCAAAGAAAGGTCATGCCAGTTGTCATTTTCATTGATGCTGCCAGCTTTGGTGAAGCAGAGAGCTCAAAAGAATTATCATTGATCCTGGCAAATCGCGGAATTATGTCCTTTTTGATTCGTGAAGGTGATGATATTCGGTCGATTTTGGAATCACCCCAATCCTCATTGAATTACCGATTCGCGTCCCACAATCACCAGCCTGCTGAACCTTGAATATTATGAAGATTCATCTTATGAGTTTGATTTTTCCATCAGAAGGGTTCTAATCTGATCAGAAAATGATGAGAAAGGCTAGAACACGGGTGATTAGATAAAAATGACTGAATTGACAGGTTTTGACCGGATAGGTAAACTTTAATCTGTTACTCAAAAAGCTATTAAAATCATCCTATGGTATAATTTTCACGACATATTGGTAATGATAGCATTACCAATCTCGTTTTGTTAGAGGAGAATTACATTGGCGTTTTCCCCGCTGAATTGGTTTTTAGGATTATTTTCCCTTGATATTGGAATTGATTTAGGAACCGCAAATACATTGATCAATATTCGCGGAAAAGGCATTGTCATCAACGAGCCTTCCTGGGTCGCGATTGAAAAGCGAACCCGTGAGCCTGTGGCAATTGGTGCCCAGGCGCGGGCTATGGTCGGCCGGACGCCGGCAAATGTCGTCGCTTTGCGTCCCTTGCGCGATGGTGTGATCTCAGAATATGAAATAACCCATGCCATGCTGGAATATTTCATCGGTAAAGCGCATCAACAAAGTATTGTTCCATTACCAAAGCCAAGGGTTGTGATTGGGATTCCCTCAGGCGCAACTGAAGTAGAGAAGCGTGCAGTTTTTGATGCGGCTATGGCTGCTGGTGCACGAGAGGTCATGTTGATCCTCGAACCCAGTGCTGCTGCCATTGGTGCCGGATTGCCTGTCAATGATGTTCAGGGAACAATGGTCGTCGATATTGGCGGTGGAACAACTGAAGTTGCTGCTATTGCGATGGGTGGGGTGGTCGTTTCAAGATCATTGCGCGTGGCGGGTGATGAGCTTGACCAGGATATTATCCATTATTTACGGAATAAATATAATTTATTCATTGGCGAACGGATGGCAGAAAAAGTAAAAATTGCTATTGGTTCTGCATACCCCTTGAAAGAGGAGCTGACCACTGAGGTGCGCGGCCGCAACCTTGTCACAGGTTTACCTGAAGCACTTGAAGTATCATCGGTTGAGATTCGAGAAGCAATTTCAGGTTCCATATCAGTTATTGTAAAAACGATACGTGATGCAATGGATGAGGCACCGCCTGAAATTTTGGCGGATTTACTGGATAGCGGCATATGTTTGGCTGGTGGTACATCTCAATTGAAAAACCTGGATGAAAGGCTTTCAGCTGATTTGAAGGTTCGTGTTTGGGTTGCGGAGGACCCAAAGACTTGTGTGGCGCGGGGGTGCGGATTAGTATTAGAAAACAAAGATGAATTTACAAGTTTTCTGGTGGGATTGGAGCGAGAACCAGTGAACCGGACTTTGATCTAATCCTTGATCCCATTTCTTTTTTTTGACAAGTTGATGATGATACGATCCCTTTCTTCGGTCCAGGGTCGGCAATGATGAAAATTTTTAATTCGAGGAACATTCAGACGATAGTAATTATCTTGATTGTGGGGGGATTATTATTCCTTGCCCTAAGCGGCTATCTTACACCCATTTTTAATCTCTCCTTAAATCCATTGATCTCTTTGGAGCGATGGTTATCTGTCCGTTATATTTCAGCACGTGATCTTTTGACAACACCGAGCGATGTCACGGCTTTGCGAGAACAAAATGCAGTCCTTGAATCACAGGTTACACAACTGCAAACACAGTTAATTGAGATGGAAGAGAGACTGGGTGAGGCGCAAGTATGTTTTGCCCTATTGGAATTTGGTCGCACGAATCCACAATATGACTATATCGCCGCAACGGTGATTGGACGTGAGATAAGCCCGTTCCTGCAATATATTATTATCGATAAGGGTACGGAACAGGGCGTGAGATATGGTATGCCTGTCGTCACTCAGCAGGGATTGGTCGGTCGAGTTGATGCGGTGATTGCAAATGCTTCCCGAATTAAGTTAATCACGGATTCCACATCCGTCGTCAATGTTCGTCTGCAATCCGCTGAAATTGAAGCGCAGTTACTCGGTTCTCTAACGGGCGACTTATCTTTGAATATGATCCCCCTGGATGAAATCATTCAACCTGGGGATGTTGTGCTGACCTCGGGTTTAGGTGGAAATTATCCCCCCAATATTTTTATAGGCCAGGTTCTTTCGACCCAGCAGAGAGAAAACGCACTATTTCAAACGGCTTCCATCCAGCCAATTGTCGATTTTTCCAGTATCAACGCCGTTTTAGTGATCAATAATTTCCAGTCGGTTGATATATCCCCCTTGATACCGGAGCAATAACATTGATCCCCAATCTTGTGTGTTTATTGATCCTTGCGGTATTTTATATTCTGCAATCCACGATTTTTTCACGAATCACGTTGATTGCAGGGGCATCTGATTTGATTTTGTTGTTCTTGCTCGCATGGTCATTACAGGAAGAGGTAAAAAACAGCTGGTTGTGGGCAGTGGTTGCTGGTGTGTTAATCAGTATTGGTTCTGCTATGCCGTTTTTTACACCGCTTGTTGGTTATTTGGGTGCCGTGAGTATCTCAAAACTTTTCCAAAGACGAGTTTGGAGAAACCCGCTGCTTGCCATGTTTATTGTGACATTTTTGGGCACATTATTTCAACACGCAGTTTATGCGGCTGGATTGATCGTAAGCGGTGCACCCATTGCTTGGATCGAAAGCCTGGATAGCGTGACCATTCCGAGTGTCTTATTAAACTTAATTTTTGCGCTTCCCATTTATGCCATTGTTAATGATTTGGCAGGAAGGCTGTATCCTTTGGAGGTGGAGGTATGAATCTTTTCACCCAACAAGGCACAAAATTTGAAAAATGGCGCTATTTAGTGCTGATTATCTTGATTGCTACGATCTTCGGTTTCTACATCTTGAGGTTATTTGATATTCAAATTCTTCAAGGACCGGATTTTATTGCTCAAGCGAATAATAACCGAACACAAATCATCAGCACCCCCGCAATCAGGGGAACAATTTATGACCGGAATGGTGTCATCCTTGCCCAGAATGTCCCTTCTTATAATGTGGTTGTTATCCCCGGGTATTTGCCTGAGGATGAGGGGGATACCCAGGCAATTTTCCGTGAGTTGTCAGAGATCATCGATATTCCTGTCAGCCAGGGATCGACGGATGAAGAAGCCGTTCGAAATTTTACACCTTGTTACAATGATTTGGGAATCGCAGAGGTCGTTTACATTGCCACAACGAACTGGCCATTTCAGGCGACAGCCTTAAAATGTGATGTTCCGCAGGATGTGGCAATGATCGTTATGGAAAATCGAGATGACTGGCTGGGAATCGATGTTGAAATCTCCTCTGTTCGGCAGTATCCTACTGGCAATTTAACCTCGGAAGTCATTGGTTTTTTGGGGCCAATCCCAGCGATTTTAGAGGACTATTATGTTGACCTAGGTTTTGTCGCCAATCGAGACAAAGTGGGATATGCGGGTATTGAACAATCGTTAAATGATACTTTGGCAGGAAGAAATGGGATACAAGAGGTTGAAGTCAATGTTGCTGGTGAGATCATTCGATATTTATCTGAACCTGTTGATCCAATACCAGGAAATGATATTATTTTAACCATTGATTCTCGATTACAGGCAATTGCACGGGAAGCCTTGATCAGTGAAATTGATTATTGGAACCAACAAGCAGGGAAAACAATTTCGAACAACGGTGTTGTCATTGCGATGAACCCGAAAACTGGCGAAGTGTTAGCTTTGGTCTCCTATCCAAATTTTGAGAACAACCGGATGGAGCGGATCATACCTGGATATTATTATGAGCAGCTGAGCAATGACCCCCAGAGACCCCTGTTTAATCACGCCGTTTCCGCTGAGCATCCACCAGGTTCTGTTTATAAAATGACCTCTGCTTTGGGTGTTCTCAATGAGGGCGTCGTGACTCCGGAATATGAGATCGAAGATAAAGGAACGATCACAGTTATTCAACGTTTCTTTGAAAACGACCCAAATGCGCAACCGCGTGAGTTTGTGTGCTGGGATCGCAGCGGACATGGCATGGTCAATTATTTGAAGGCAATTGCAATGTCCTGTAATATCTACTGGCATAAAGTAGCTGGCGGCTTTGAGAATGAAGTGCCGGATGGCGGTCTTGGTATTTGGCGAATGAGTGAATATTCAAAAGCACTTGGTTATGGCAGCATCACAGGGATTGAATTGCCTGGAGAATCGGACGGATTGGTTCCGGACCCTACATGGAAACGGATTAATCTAGGTGAAAACTGGGCAACTGGTGACACATATACAGCAGCTATTGGTCAGGGATACGTATTGGCTACACCTTTACAGGTTGTGAATTCATTCTCAACAATCGCCAACGGTGGGAAATTGATGGATGTGACATTAGTTAACCAGATCATTTCGCCAGAAGGCGAAATCATCGAAGAATTGGAACCAAGCTATCGATGGGATATCACCCAAGATCCTGTCATTCAGGTTTATGACGGGAATATCCCCACAGGTGAGACAAAAACGGTTGAACCCTGGGTGTTGGAATTGGCAAACCAGGGGATGCGCATGGTGGTCACCGAAGGAACTGCAAGTGAATACACAGGCGCTCGCCATGAAGAGCTTTTTAGAAATGATTCCAGTCAGTCGGCTGGCAAGACCGGTACCGCAGAATACTGTGATAATGTTGCTCAGGAACAAGGTTTATGCGGTTTTGGACGATGGCCATCCCACGCCTGGTATGTTGGATATGCCCCCTGGGATGATGCTGAAATTGCAGTGGTGGCATTTGTGTATAACGGGACGGAAGGTGCGACTTTATCAGCCCCTGTTGTACGGCGTGTCATTGACGCCTATTTTGAGCTAAAAGCAATCGATTCAGCACAGGCACCCTAATGAATATATTTTCTCTAATGTTGTGCAGATCAAGATTGTATAGAATTTTATGAAAAACCAGCGGATTATTTGGCAAAACTTTGATTTTTTGCTTTTTGGTGCAGTATTAACCCTTTCGATATTGGGGATTGCACTGATTCGAAGTTCCATTGCCGGTAACATTGAACTGGTTGATCATCCTCAACGTCAGACGACTTTCTTGTTAATCTCATTAGCTGTCTTATTTGTGGTCGCTGCACTTGATTATAAGTATTGGATGACATTGATCCAACCCATGTATTTAGTGACAGTCGTCTTCCTGCTATTTGTTTTGACAGCAGAAGCTCGATTTGGAGCAGTGCGCTGGTTGGAAGTCGGCACGATCTTAATCCAGCCGGCTGAGTTGGCAAAAATTGTCATGATTCTGACCCTGGCAAATTTCTTCTCAAATCATCGCAGAAAAAGCCTGGATTTAAAGACGATATTAATGAGTATGGTGATTTTGGCTGGCATAGTCGTCTGGATCTTTTTGCAACCCAACCTGAGCACGACCATCGTGTTGATTGTGATTTGGGCTGCGATGTTGTGGATCGTGGGGATCAAGATCAGATTCATTTTGATCGCGATTGGCATTGTCCTTTTGGTATTGCTGATCGGCGCGGCAACCGAATTTTCTTTTTTAGAGCAATATCAAAAAGATCGGATAACGAATTTTCTATTTCCTGATCCTGATGCCCGGTATGGAGAAACTTACAACGTGGATCAGGCTTTAATTACGATTGGTACAGGAGGGTGGTTTGGTCAGGGTTATTTTCAATCCACTCAAGTTCAACTCAGGTTCCTGAAAGTCCGTCATACCGACTTTATTTTTTCAGTTCTAGCGGCGGAATTTGGCTTCTTAGGTGCAGCCGTTGTCATTGGACTTTTAATACTGGTCATCATTCGCTGTCTTAAAATTTCGCAAAATGCCCCGGATGTATTTGGCTCCCTTATCGCCTTTGGCTTTGGTTTCCTGATCTTTTTTCAATCGGCGGTTAATATTGGCGTGAATATCAATGTTATCCCGGTAACGGGTTTAACCTTGCCTTTTGTCAGTTATGGGGGAAGTTCATTGCTTTCACTCATGCTGGGTATTGGATTGGTCGAAAGTGTTGCGATGCGGTCTCCCAGGAAAATAAATTTATAACAGCACAATTTAGAATGATTCATTTGTGGGTTGGATTATTTTTCTGAAGATCTAGCTGCTTTTTGCCCTTGCCCGTTTGAGGTCAATTTGGTACAATAATTTCCAGTTAATTGTTGGGGGTTCGTCTAACGGCAGGACAGCAGACTCTGAATCTGTATATGGAGGTTCGAATCCTTCACCCCCAGCCAAAAAAGCCCAGAAAATACTGGGCTTTTCGTTTTGCGGGTTTGGTTTTTTGCATGCATGGTTTTGTTTATTCGATCCAAGCATTCGAAGGTAGGGCTTCCTGAGCAAGAATGCAACAATCAGGAGTAAATCTACCCATTCTGGATAAAATTCGCTCAGAAGCCTTCTAATCGCCGGAAAATGGAGCTGGTCAGACTTATTCGAAATGTTTTGAGGTGGATGTGTGCTTTACCATCGTTAGGCGTTTTATGGGATAATACTTTATTAAAATTACACTTTGTGTGGTTTAATTTGACAGTGCTTTCGTATCCAAGATATGATTGATCTGGTAGGTTAGTTTTAGAAATTTGCACACCGGAGGTTGTTTTTGAAAAAAACGTATCTTTACATCACTGTCTTCTTCTCCGGAATGACAGCCTTAGCGGTTGAACTTTCGGCTTCTCGTCTGATCGGGAATGTTTATGGGAGCAGCAACCTGGTATGGGCTTGTGTGATTGGGCTGATATTAATCTATCTGACCCTTGGATATTGGCTGGGCGGAAAAGCAGCTGATCGAAATCCTGATTATCAAAGCTTCTACCGGATTATCATGTGGGCGAGTTTGACGGTGGGATTGGTACCCATCCTCTCCCGTCCTTTCTTAAGGATCACAGCAAACGCTTTTGATCAATTAGCAATGCCAATCCTTGCTGGTGTTTTTATCACGATTTTATGCCTTTTCATTATTCCCGTTACCCTGGTTGGCATGGTTTCGCCATTTGCATTGAAATTGGCGATTGAAGATACGCAAACAGCGGGTAAAACATCGGGGCGGTTATCAGCCATATCAACGATCGGTTCCTTCATTGGCACATTCTTACCTGTGTTGGTGTTGATCCCTTTGATCGGCACCTACCGGACCTTTTTGTTTTTTAGCAGTCTCCTGATGCTTGTTGCGACGATTGGTTATTTTATCTATGTTGGGATCAAGCCCTGGCTGCGTTTGGTTTGGATGCCGATTCTTCTGATTGTTTTGTGGACGGTAGGCGTCAGAGGAACTGATAAAGCAACCCCAGATCTCCTCTATGAAACGGAGTCAGCCTATAATTATATCCAGGTTATTGAAAAGGATTCCTATCGATATTTGCGCTTGAATGAAGGACAGGGGATCCACTCGATCTATCATCCAACACAAATGAATTATTATGGGCCCTGGTCACAGGTTCTGGTCGCACCTTTTTTCAATCCAGCGCCTCACGAAATGGAATCAATAAAGCGTATGGCTCTTGTAGGTCTGGCAGCAGGGACCACTGCCCGCCAGGCGTCATTGGTCTATCCGGATATTCAGATCGATGGATTTGAAATTGATCCCGAAATCGGCAGGATTGGCAGAGAATATTTTGAAATGGATATTACTGGCCTCAATGTTGTTGTGGAGGATGGGCGGTGGGGGTTGGCACATTCGGATAATCAATATGACATCATCAGTGTGGATGCTTATCGTCCCCCGTATATTCCATGGCATATGACTACGGTAGAATTTTTTACCATTGTTCACGAACATCTTACGGATGATGGTGTGCTAGTCATCAATATTGGGCGAAGTCCGCTTGACCGCGCCCTGGTCAACGATCTGGCAACCACCGTGCGCCAGGTGTTTGAGGACGTTTTCGTGACTGATCTGCCTGATTCCTTCAACAGCATTCTCTTCGCAACTCGAAGTTCAGGCTCGTGGGATCATATCCTGAGCAATTACATTGCCCTTTCTGATGATGGTGTTGACCCATTATTATTAGAAGCAATGGCGATTGCATACAACAATCAACAATCTACACCAGAAATGACCCGGGTTTATACCGATGATCAGACACCAATTGAATGGTTAACCAATAAGATCGTTGTGGATTTTATCCTATCAGGAGGCATGGAAACATTACAATGAAAAATGAAATAAATGCTTCAAAAATTTTAGGTTGGTTTATCACCTTATTAATTCCGCCAATTATCCTGATGATTGCAGTGAGATTGCTGATTACGCCTGTTTTTGCCTTGGTTGAGTATCGGATGCCGGGATTCCCGGAAGACCCTTATGGTTTTTCCCTTCAAGATCGGTTGCGCTGGTCAGAACCGTCAATTCGGTATTTGGTGAATGGGGAATCAATTACCTATTTACACAATTTACGGTTTGATTCGGGCGAGCAGCTCTTTAATGAGAGCGAATTGAGCCATATGGAGGATGTGAAAGACGTTGTCTCAGGAATGAGGATCGTTTTGGCTGCAGCAATGATTCTTTTGTTGATTGTAACGTTGTTGGCGATCCGGTTTCAAAATTATGAGACTGTTTTACATGCGTATCGCAGGGGAGGACAAGGTATCATTTGGGTCATTGGGGTGATCCTTGCTTTTGTTGCAGTCAGTTTTAACAATTTATTCACGTGGTTTCATAAATTGTTTTTTGAAAGCGGCACCTGGCAGTTTTACACATCGGATACACTCATCCGTTTGTTCCCGATGCGATTTTGGCAGGATGCGTTCATCTTCGTAGGTGTCCTGAGTCTCATCATTGGCATTTCTGTGATATTTACTGCCAAGAGGTCTCTCAAGAAAATTTCGAGAGCATAAGAAAAAGAGCGATCGTCAAGATCGCTCTTTTATCATTTAGATGAGGTGTTTTTTACCGTACGGCTATTGGGTTATCCGGATCGGCGTTTTTGTCAAAGATATGCATATTGTCCATATTGAACGCAACCTGGGTCATGTCACCCATCGCAACACGTGTACGAGGATCAACCCTGGCGACAAAATCATGGTCGCCATTGACAAGATATAGGAAGATCTCGTTACCCATCAGTTCCGTCACATCCACTTTTGCTTCAACAGTTTCTGCAATAATTGATGGAGGTGCAAATTCTGGATTGTGAATATCTTCAGGTCGAATACCAAAGATCACGTCTTTGTCAACAAGATGACGATAAACCTCTTTGCGGTTCTCTGGGACTTTGACTTTGAAAGTGCCAAGGTCAACGATGAGATCATCATTTTCTTGAGTAATTTTGCCGTCAAAGAAGTTCATTGCGGGCGAACCGATAAACCCGGCGACAAACAAATTGGCAGGGAAATCATAAAGTTGTTGTGGGGTGTCCAATTGCTGGAGGAGACCTTTATTGATAACTGCAATCCGGGTAGCCATTGTCATGGCTTCTGTTTGGTCGTGGGTCACATAAATGAATGTGGTCTGCAGTTTTTGATGCAACTTGCTGATCTCTGCACGGGTCTGTACTCTCAGCTTGGCATCGAGGTTGGATAGGGGTTCATCAAAGAGGAACACTTTTGGCTCTCGCACGATTGCACGACCAACAGCAACCCGCTGTCGCTGTCCACCAGAGAGTTCTCGAGGTTTCCGCTTTAACAATGCTTCAATACCAAGAATATTTGCCGCCTCTTCAACCCGGGCTTGGATTTCTTCCTTTGGCACCTTCCTGAGTTTGAGACCGAATGCCATATTATCATAGACGGTCATATGTGGATAGAGGGCGTAACTCTGGAATACCATTGCAATATCCCGGTCTTTAGGAGCTACGTCGTTGACGACCTGGTCGCCAATCAAGACTTCACCATCGCTGATTTCTTCCAATCCCGCCAGACAACGCAATGCTGTTGTCTTTCCACATCCTGATGGACCGACAAGAACGAGAAATTCTTTGTCTTTAATATCAAGGTTGAGGTCATGCAGGGCGGTGAAATCACCAAATCTTTTGTAAACATTTTTGTACGTTACACTTGCCATAATTTGTGTTCCTCCAATCTGAATAGTATAGTGGCTTTAGTATAACATAAATTTGTAATCAAATCAGGTGTTCTTTGTGTCAAGATCAAATTTGATTGTGCCAGATTTGCAATGGCTTGTAAGATGATTTTGGATTTTGTAAATACGAGTAAAAAAATACGCCAGACTTTGGAAATGCTGGCGTATCGGAATTTTCGTCCTTATCACCTTTTCTTCTTTTCGAGAATCGTATTCCTTAAATACTTTAATCGTTTCATGGCATCATTGTGGCCGTAGCCAAAGTAATCATGGAGGAGCGTATATTCCGAATAGAGGCGATTATAAGTTTTCTTATCGTTATTATTTGGCACAATTCTTTTATTGCTAAGGTGTGCCATCTTCTTTGCTGCTTCTGAGACTGTTGCATAGCCACCACGACCCTCACCTGCAGCGACCGCTGCGTAAATGGCTGATCCTAAGGCTGATGGATAGGGGAAATCCGCAATCTTAATTTCCATGCGTGTGACGTTTGCAAGGATATTCAATAGGAGCCTGTTATTCTTTGGTTCGCCACCTGTGACAATGATTTCATTGATGGGAACACCACTTGCAATAAATGTTTCAAAAATTTTTCGAGTTCCAAAGGTGGTTGCCTCAAGTATTGCTCGGTATACTTCTTCTGGTTTGGTTGCTAGTGAAAGTCCCAGGATCAGACCCGTTAAATCTCCATCTGCCAGAATGCTGCGGTTGCCATTCCACCAATCAAGCGCTACCAGTCCCGATTCTGCGGGTTTGAGTTTTCTGGCTTTCTCTTCCATCAATTCAAACAAGGTTAACTTACGTTTTCGGGCTTCTCTTTCATACGCACCAGGCACAGCATTTTTGATAAACCAGGAATAATGATCGCCGCCACATGCCTGACCAGCTTCGTAAGCAATCAATCCAGGGACAATTGCATCCTCCACCATCCCACACATGCCTGGAATACGATATTCTTTATTGGAAAGAACCAGGTGAGCAAAGCTTGTTCCCATGATCATCACCATTTTGCCTGGTTCAGTTACCGTAGCAGCAGGAACAGCTGCATGACCATCAAGCGTGCCTGAAGCAACAGGGATACCCGGTTTGAGCCTCATCCACTTTGCAGCTTCCTCTGTTAACTCCCCAGCCTGATCACCGATGGGCGTTATTTCTCTTTTCATCTTTTCGTCAACAACATAAGTCAAACCTTCGTCCATCGCTGAGAAAAACGTTTCTAATGGGAAACCTTCACTTTTTGACCAAAGCGCTTTAAAACCCGCATTGCATATATTGCGGGTTTCAATCCCGGTCAATTGCCAAACAATCCAATCAGAACCTTCGATGATCCGATCGGCAGCATTGTAAACGGATGATGACCCGTCATAAATCTCCCAAAGTTTGGGAAAGAACCATTCTGCATTGATGCGTCCCCCGTATCGATCCAAAAACGTCTCAAACCGATCGTTTGCCAGCTGTGTGATTTGATTTGCTTTATCTTGAGCAGCGTGATGTTTCCATAATTTTGGCCAGGCGTGTGGCTCTTCTCGATAATCATCAATCAATGCCAGCGGTGTACCTTCCGATGTGGTTGGAATGACGGTAGAACCTGTGAAGTCAACCCCAATACCTATGATCTGATCGGGATCAATTTGACTATCCCTGGTGAGTTTCGGCACCATTCTTTTTAATGCATTTGTGTAATCATTTGGGTGCTGAAGTGCCCAATCGGGCTCGAGTCGTACATCGCTATCAGGTAATTTCTCAGTTATTACCCCATGTGGATATTTATACACTGCTGAGGCAACCATTTTGCCATTATTGACATCAATTAAGACTGCTCTTGCAGATGTGGTTCCGAAGTCAATTCCAATTGTATATTTCTTTTTTCCGGTCAAACTTATATCTCTCCTTCAACAATGTTGTCTAATGTGGGTTAGGAAAGAATTCAATCTATCATTCCCGCCCCAGTTGCCAATTCTTGCATCTCCTGTGTGATTTGTTTTTTACGCTCAGCATTGATGATCAACTGTAATTCTTCAATAATTTCGTCAGCATTATCAATGGATTCTTGCATCAAGCTAAAACGAGTGGAATGCTCAGCAATTGCAGACTTTAATAGTATTTGATAAAAACTGGATGCAAAATAATGTTCAATAATCTGATGGTAAATACCCATTGGCTCTGTTTCAATAATTGGTGGCGGCCATGATAAATCGGCTTTTTCAATTTGGGTGAGAGGTTGAATCTCGTATGGTAGGAGCTGGTATGTTGTAAAACTGGTTTGTCCATTAACCAACTCGTTATAAATTATGAAAACACGATTGAAATTGAAAGATTCATACTGAACAAGCCAATTTTGGGTGTTCTGATAGGCTGCTTGATAAGACGCCACATCACTGGTAAGGAGCGATTTTTGCCAGCTCAGTTCAACGCCCAAACGTTCAATTTCTCGGATGATTCGGGAACCTAAAGCCCAAATTTGGTAAGATGGGAATTTCTGTGAACCGATCCAGGTAATGGCGTTTTCTGCCAAGGACTTGTTAAATTTTCCACATAATCCGCGTTCTGTCCCAATAATTAACAAGATAGTGTCAACTTCCGCCAGAACCTTATGATTTTTAGGTTGTCTTCGCAGTTGATTTTCGTTTATCTTTGGTAATATTTTGGCTAAAATTTGGTCGAATTGCTCCTGGAATTGATGCATTTTTGAAAGCTTATTCAAGGCCATCTGCCATGTGCCCATGGAAAGCGTTCGCAAAGCACTCAATAATGGTTTGATAGAGGTGATGTTATTCAGTCGGGATTTGGCATTTTCGTAGGATTGGGTCATTTGTTTATCTCAAAAGGTGACAACCTCGTCAATGTCCCAAATGAATGCCACAGCCCCGCCAAGGTCGGCAGTTACGGGTATTTTTATTTCACTTAATGCATCATCCGATGGTTTTGTGCTCATTTCCACACGGGTTCGGCAATTATCTTTGATGATCGTTAAGATTGTGTTCAGCTGTTCTTTTTTTACTGCGATAAACAACGAATACTGACTTTGTTGAAGCATCCCGCCTTTTGTTTCCGCATACGTTGCAGTGAAGCCGGAATTTACAAGAGCGTCAAGCAAAAGATCGGCTGAATTTGCTGGTACGACAACCATGACCATTTTCATTGGTTTATGCCTTTCTCTTTGATCCAATTATCTGTAAATACGGACAGCGAATGGTGAATAGCCGAATTGATTTCGTCAGTTAGATTGCCTTCCCGAGTGATATCGCCGAGAAGTTTTGTCTCTTTTTTTCTGAAGTGCTCGATGACAGCTTGTTCATAATCTTCAATAAGCAAGATTGGAATCTGATCTAAATATCCCTGATTCAATGCAAAAAGAACGATGATTGTGGTAGAGAATGTATATGGCTGATTTGGTTTTTGCTTTAAAATGCTTAGAATCCGATTTCCTTTTTCAATTTGTTGCTGGGTTGCCAAATCGACTTCAGTACCAAACCGAGTGAAATGTTCTACTTCTTTAAATTGCGATAATTCTAACTTTAGATTGCCAACCAACTTACGCATAGCTGGTCTTTGTGCTGCACTACCAACCCGAGAAACGGATCTTCCGATATCGATGGCTGGCTTTTGTCCCTGGTTGAATAAATCTGTATCGAGGACTAATTGCCCATCAGTAATTGAAATTAAATTCGTGGGGATGTAGGCAGAGATATTTCCGTTTTGGGTTGTCGCAATGGGTAAGGCGGTTATTGATCCACCGCCGTGTTCTTCATCCAACTTGCAGGCACGTTCCAAAAGGCGAGAGTGCAAATAGAAGACATCCCCTGGATAAGCTTCCCGTCCTGGCGGTCGGCGTAATAAGAGACTCAACTCTCGATATGCGTTGGCATGCTTACTCAGATCGTCAAACACGATCAGTGTATCCAAACCCTGGTCCAGGAAATACTCTGCAATGGCCATACCTGTATAAGGTGCCAGGTAGCGTAATGCAGGCTGGTCTTCAGGGCTGCTCATGATGACAGCTGTTTTATCGAGCATGTCATATTTTTGGATTGTTTGGATCACGGATAAGGTAGAAGACTTCTTCTGCCCAATAGCGACATAGATACAGCGAACGCCGGATCCTTTTTGTGCGAGGATGGCATCAACAGCCAGCGTTGTTTTTCCGGTTTGACGGTCGCCAAGGATTAACTCTCTCTGACCTCGACCGATGGGGAATAATGCATCGATTATTTTTGTGCCAGCAAAAAGGGATTCATTTACTGGAGAGCGTTCGATAACATTGGGCGCAATTTTTGAGAAATGGCGGAATTCAGAAGCTTCGATTGGTTCATCTGTGTCAAGGGGATTGCCAAGAGGGTCAATGATCCTTCCAAGCAATGCGGACCCAACAGGAACTTTCAAGCGTTTTCCGGTTGCCTGAACCAAATCGCCACCACGTATGTCTTTTTCACTTCCAAGCATGATGAGATCCACATGTTTCCGTTCCAAATTAAGAGCCATTCCTTCAACGCCGGTTGGGAACGAAACGATTTCATCTATGCACACATTGGGCAAGCCTGATACAGTTGCAACACCATCACCAATGTGATGGACGGTGCCGACATCTTTGAATTTAACCTTTGGAGAGATCAGATTGGATTTTTCTGAAAGTGTATCTACAATATCATCGATCGTTTTTGATGATTTTATTTCGCGATTCTTTTCAACTTGTTCTTTAACGCGGCTTAAGAATGCATCGCGGTCAATTTTTAGACTTAATCGATGATTCAATTCGTCAGCCACAACTTTTAGTTGTTGATCTTTTTTAATTTGGTCGTTCATTTTACTCATCAGCATTCATAGCATTATCAAGCGATTCAACAACATCAGATTTCAGAGATATCAGCTCCATTGCCAATGTATTTTCTACGATGAGATCCCCAATACGAACCTGGATACCTGAAATTAATTCTGGTTTGACTTCAATATTCATATTTACGTTTCTATCAGCTAAAGCGCTAAATGTTCTGATGATTTCTCTTTGTTGTTCAGCTGATAAATCCTTGGCCGATGAAACATAAACGGTAGGCGTTCGTTCAGATAAGGAATCACGGATCGTTCGAACCTGGTGAATGTCACTTTTCCCCAGGTCCCAAATCTCAGTTGTTAATTCCTTAATGAGATTATCATGGGTAGCATCAGGTGAGGTTTTTGTTAGAATTTGTGAGCTGATGCCTAATATGGTATCAACCAATTTTGCTTGAAGCTCATCCATCTCTTGTTTTTGTCTTTTTGCCGCTTCGTTCTCTGCACTTTGTATGATCTTTTCTGCTTCCATTTGAGTCGCTGCCAGAAGGTCATCACTTTCAGATTGAGCGCGTTGATAAGCCTCTTCAAGCCGAGACTCAATTTCATTGTCGATACCTGACAATCTCGCTTCAATTTCAGCTAATTTGCGATTTGCTGTTTCTTTTTCAAGATTTGCCTTGGCCAGTATGTCTTTTCTTTCTTCTGTTCGTTTTTCGATTCTTCCGATAATGGGTTTAAATAAGAAGAAATAAAGTATTGCTGCCAAAACCATGAAATTGATGATTTGCGCTATGATTGTGACCGGATCTATGTCCAGCATGGATTATCTCCTTGTGTATCTTAAAAGAAACGATTCAGTAGAGGATTGGCAAATAACAAAACAAGAATAACAAGAAGAACATAAATTGCTGTTGATTCCAAAAGAGCCATGGAGATCAACAAAGTTGTCCGCAGATCATTTGCAGCATCAGGTTGTCTTGCAATACCATCAAGCGCTTTCTTAACCGCAATTCCTTCCATTATCGCTGGCGCTATGGTTCCTATCACAATCCCTATTATTGCACCCAGGGTTGTAATAATTATGATTAAAGTTTCTGATTCAAGTTGCCACATATAAGTATTCCTTTCTAATTTATGATGCTTCAGCAATTTCCCTTTTGAGAATTTGCCGTTCTTTTTCATTTTGTTCAATTTCGATTGCAGAGCCGATATAAAGGGATGAAAGTACCGTGAAAATATAGGCCTGCAAAACACCTGTGAGCATTCCTAATGCTGCAAGTGGAAGGGGGACAATAAATGGGATTAGCGAAAAAACAATAGCAACGATCAAATCTGTGCTGAGAATATTTCCAAAGAGACGTATTGATAAGGATAAGGTACGGGAAAGCTGACTGACAATTTCTAATGGCAGCATAAAAATTGGATTCGCGAAATCTCTCAAATAGCCGACCAGACCTTTCTCCTTGATTCCATAAAAATGGACAGAAAAGAAGATGATCAGTGCCAGCGCAATGGTCGTATTGATATTTGCGGTAGGTGAGACCAGGAAGGGGATAATGCTTAAAATATTTGCCAGGATTAAGAATATCGCCATTGTTCCTAAAACAGTCATATATTTTGCAGGATTTGCATCAGCAGGCATCACAGAGCTGATCATATTTTCGATAAATTCCACAATCATTTCACCTGCATCTGGCTTAAATTTCCGAATCAAAATCACAAGAATTATGATGATGATCATCATGATCCAGGTGGAAACCACTGTATTTGTGATTGGTAGACCAAATAAATAAAAAACGACTTGTGGAATTACATCTTCCATTATTTCAAAACCTTTTCTTAGTTACTTCTCTCCTGATTGATTGATAGCCTTCTATTCCATATTAATAAAATGATTAACCGAGATAGAAAGAAACTGGAAAATAGAAGGATTAAAGAGGTGAAAGAATGGTTAAGTGCCCAAATGAATATCAGGAAAACGATAGCCCATCTGAGAAATGCGCCCCCGACGATCAGGCTGCTGCTTAATGCTCTCTTTTGAGGGTTAATGATAGAAACAGACCACTGCTGAAATGAAAAAATTAGAAATGCAAGGCCAATCCCTATCGCAATCCAAATCGCTTGATGAAAGAAATTCATACCTTGTTATCTTCCTTCTTTGCCCGAATATGAGCAGCTTTTGTTCGCAGATAATCCAATTCGACCGTCTTGTAAAGGTTGTAATATCCTACGCCAATCCCTAATACAAGAAAGGTAATGGCTAAATCGTATTTTAAGCCGAAGTATTGATCGAGTCGGTAACCAATAAATACGCCCAAAAAGATAGGAACAGCCAGTTCCCACCCCAATGAGATAAGAGAGGCATATGAGGACAAAGAATTCTTCTTTTGAATATTCTCTTGATGATTCATTTTAGATTTGTTCATTCTTTGGATCATCCTGTGGAAAAACCTGTTCAATTAATGTCTGCATTAATCGGTCATATTTCGCTATCGATGAAGCTATCCCTTCTCCTTCGATTTTGTTCATTTCACCGGCAGTTAGGATCGTGACCTGGTTGTTTCGGACTTCTAAAACACCAGCATAAAGGTCAATTTCGTAAATGTCGCTGGCATCCCGATATTTGAGATGTCCTTTTGCAGTTTCAGCGATAAGAGGCGCATGCCCGGGTCGGATTCCGATGGGCGATGAACCTGAAAGGCGAACATTGATGGATGTAAGTTGGTCTTTTTCGAGGGTCATCCCTTCCGGTGTAATAATTTTCAAAGTGAGGAGATTCTCCAAGGATGTCATACTTGCTCCTCACGCATCTTTTGTGCTTTTTCTAAGGCGTCATCAATGGTACCGACCAGATAGAAGGCTTGTTCAGGGATTGAGTCATGCTGACCTTCCAAAATTTCCCTGAATCCCCGAAGGGTTTCGTCCAGTGGGACAAATGCTCCGGGATTGCCTGTGTATTCCTCTGCTGCAAACAAAGGTTGGGAAAGAAATCTTTGAATACGCCGGGCGCGATTAACTGTTCTCTGATCTGTTGCACTGAGTTCTTCCAGACCTAAAATTGCGATGACATCCTGCAATTCTTCGTAACGAGCAAGAGTTGCTTTAACCTGCATTGCCAAATCATAATGTTCCTGCCCAACGATGTGGGGTGCCAACATGGTCGATGATGAGACAAGCGGATCGATAGCCGGGAAAATACCCAGATCAACCAATTTTCTTGAAAGGACAGTTGATGCATCAAGGTGCGCAAATGTTGCTGTGACTGCTGGATCGGTCATATCATCGGCGGGGACATAAACCGCCTGAACAGAGGTCACACTTCCTGAGGATGTGGTTGTGATCCGTTCCTGGAGCGCGCCCATTTCTGATTCGAGGGTAGGCTGGTAACCGACTTCGCTTGGAAGCCGTCCAAGTAAGGCGGAAACCTCGGAACCTGCCTGGATATATCTGAAGATGTTGTCAATAAACACTAGGACAGGGCGCTTCTCGTAATCTCGAAAAAATTCAGCCATTGTTAAGGCGGTCAAAGGAGTGCGTAACCTGGCGCCAGGGGGTTCATTCATTTGGCCAAAGACTAAAACTGATGAATCCATAACCTCCCGGCTGTTCAACTCAAGATAAAGATCATTTCCTTCTCGGCTGCGTTCACCTACGCCGGCAAATAAAACGATCCCTGAGTATTCCTTCGTGGCACTCCGCATCAATTCAATGATGAGAATGGTCTTTCCTACGCCCGCGCCGCCAAAGAGACCAATTTTCCCGCCACGTGGATAGGGCATTAAAAGGTCAATCGATTTAATCCCTGTGATGAATGGGGCGGTGACCACACGTTGTGTGTTAAGTTGAGGTGAATTCGCATGAATCGGATGGCGGAGGATGTCCTCCGAGATTGGTCCTTTATTGTCGATGGGTTCACCCAGGACATTGAACATCCGTCCTAATGTCTCTCTTCCAACAGGCACTTTGATTGGCTCCCCTGTGTCGAGAACGGTCAGTCCACGCTTCAACCCAGCCACAGATCCCATGGCGATTGTGCGGACCGTGTTTGCATTAACATGTTCCTGAACTTCAAGGATCAGTGGATGTCGATGGTCCTCAACCACTTTAAGGGCATTGTGGATGCTGGGTAAATCACCAGTTTGGAATTCAACATCAACTACGACCCCGACAACCCGGACAATGACACCTTTGTTCTTGTGCTGCTGGAATGTGCTTTTCAAAAATGATACCTCAAGCCTATATTTACTCTTTTTACCCGATTTCGTTAAATGTTAAAATAATTAAAAATAACGAGTTAATTATCCTTAATTCGTGCTTGTTTGTCAAATTTAAAGAAATATAAACAGCAATTGTTGAATCTTCAACAATTGCCAGTTAAGAACGATTTTTAAATTTTCAGAATGAACAATCAAAATTTTCTTTTTTATTTATTCTATTGGCTCAAATTCTTCTTTGCCAAGCCCACAATCGGGGCAGAGCCAATCATCTGGGAGGTCTTCAAAAGCGGTTCCGGGTGCAATGCCGCTTGTCGGATCACCGACAGCGGGATCATAGATATAGCCGCATGCGATACATTCATATGATTTCATTTTTTCTCCTCGTCATTAATTGTTTGTATTTACAGAGGTCGGGGTTGGGGTTGGTGTCAGGTATTGTAAATAAAATACTGGGAACCATCCCATTCGACCTTCTTCATCTTTGACTTGTGCCCAAATCAGACCTTCGAATTCTACCCGATTTTGCTGATCAAAGAGAATTGAATTCTGGCTTAATTGTGCGATAACCGGTCCACCCGGTTCTTGATAGAGATAATAAAAGGATGGTACGTTTGTTCGCATCACAAGCGCTGTAAGTGGTGTGGGTGTAAACGGAATTTCTGTGGCGGTTTCAGTTGGTACAGGTGTATTTGTCAATGTGGGACTTGCGGTGATTGTAGGGGTAGGTGTAATCGTCCTGGTCGGGCTTGGTCCGGGGGTCGGGGTTGAGGTTACGGTCGGTGTGAACGTCAAGGTAGGTGGAATGAGAGGATCAAGCGTTTCAGAGCGGACATGGTTGACCACAAGGGCTACAGGTCTTTTCAATTGTGACGCCAGGGATTCTTGAAGTGAAACCACCTGGGAATGGCTTAGAGGTACGTTTGATCTTATGGTAATCTCTACTTTAATTTCCTGGTCCTTACGAACAATCGTAAGTTCAGTAAGATCCTTATCCTCAGAATTTGCGAGTTCTGATTTGATGACGGTATCGATCACCCGGTTCTCTTGTGCCTGAGCAACCAATCTTGTGCCGAGTATGCTCAGAGGAATTAACATTAATCCTGTGAGCAAACCTGCGATTAATACTGTTTTTGGAAGTTTTCCATTGTTCTGGAATCTTGGCACAAACCCCTCCAGGAAAAAGACCAGAGTCGCAGCAAAGGCTATGGTCACAGCATTTGTCAGGAATAAAAGTGCAGCACCACCTGCGATGTCCCATCGTCCAATCGCCATTCCAATCCCAATGGATGAAAGCGGCGGCATGAGGGCTGTTGCAATGGCAACTCCGGGTAGCGCGGCTGAAAGATGGGGTTGAGACATAGAGTAGGCTGCAGCCAAGCCACCTGCAAGTGCTATGATGAGATCATTCGGTGTTGGTTGAGTCCTACTCAGGATTTCCTGCGGTATTTCAAGTAAGGAGGGAACAAATGGGAGGTAGACATTGCTGAGGGTGATCAATGCTGAAAGAAGGACAGCCAAGATGGCACCTCTGATCAATGCCGTGGCAGAATTTCGAGCAAGACGTGCATCTGCAGTGATCGAACCGAGGCCTATACCCAGGATAGGAGACATGAGAGGGGCAACCAGCATTGCCCCGATGATGACCGCAGGCGAATCATTGATCAAGCCCAGCGTGGCAATTGACACGGATAGGATAACGAGGAAGAAATAATCAAACCCGGGTATGGATGCCTGCCGGATAACATCAATTAACTCCTGACGTCGTTTATTGGTTAACGGTTTAATGTATTGCGAGAGCCAGGTTTGAAGTTTATTCTCTTCGTCCATTTGAATATTGATTCTAATCCAGAATTATTTTTTTCAACCTGTCCAATGCCAATCAATTTAGTTTTAGCCATTGAAAACCATAAGGCTGAACTGTAAAACGCATCGGCTCCTGGCTGATGGTTCCTTTTTCCTCATTTTGTACAATTTCGGTCATTTTTCTACCGGCAAATTCGGATAAATCCAACGAGAAGGATTGTTCCTCTTCAGTAAGATTTAGAAGGCAAAGAACTGCATCAGACTGATTGGTCCGCAAAATGACAAGGCATTCAGTACGATCCTGCGCTAAGAATTGATATTTTCCAATGGCGAAGATGGGATGAGATTTCCGGACGGCGATCAGATGCCGCATCTTGTTGAGGAGTGACTCGGGATCCTTATCTTGAGCGGCAACATTCACCTTTTTGTATGTGTATTCTTCTGAGTCAATTACCGGCGCAAACAAGCTTTCGGGCTCTGCTTTTGAGAAGCCTGCATTCAGGTTGTCATCCCATTGCATGGGTGTGCGGACTCCATTTCTATCGAATAGCCAGATGTCATCTCCCATGCCGATCTCATCGCCGTAATAAATGATGGGTGCTCCGGGTAAGGAATATAGAATGGCATTTGCCAATAAAATTTTCCGATGGTCATTGTCGAGCAAAGGCGTCAGCCTGCGGCGAATGCCAAGATTGAGTCGCATCCGGGGCAAGGGCGCATATTCCTGCCACATCCATTGACGTTCTTCTTCAGTCACCATTTCAAGGGTGAGTTCATCGTGATTACGCAGAAAAGTACACCACTGTGTGTTTTTAGGGATGTCTGGTGTTTGGGACATGATCCAGTGAATGGGGCTTGCATCCCCTTTTCGCAAAGCCATATAGATGCGCGGCATTACAGGAAAATGGAATCCCATATGGAATTCGTCTCCATCACCAAAATACGGGCGAACATCCTCCGGCCATTGATTTGCTTCTGCCAAAAGGACCTTATCAGGGTAATTTGATTCAATATGTGCCCGAAATTGTTTTAAGATCAGATGCGTTTCTGGCAGGTTTTCACAATTTGTTCCCTCCCTTTCGATCAAATATGGGACAGCATCTGCCCTGAAGCCATCGATGCCCATTTCAAGCCAAAAATCCATGACATTCATCATTTCCCTGACAACCTCTGGATTATCGTAATTCAGATCGGGTTGCGTTGAATAAAAACGATGCCAGAAGTATAAACCTGCCTTTTCATCAAAAGACCAGTTCGATTTTTCGGTATCCAAAAAGATGATCCGTGCATCGGTATATTTTTTGTCATCTTCTGACCATACATAGTAATCTCGATATTTAGAATCTGGTTTGGAGCGAGATTCTTGGAACCAGTGATGTTGGTCCGATGTATGGTTGAGAACGAGATCGGCAATGACCTTTAATCCACGTTTATGGGCTTCATTGACAAGCGTTTTAAAATCCTCAATCGTTCCATAATCGGACATAACTTGATAATAATCAGCGATGTCGTAACCGTCATCTTTTAGGGGCGATGGATATATGGGTAGCACCCAGATGCAGTCCACACCCAGATCCTTAATGTAATCAAGCTTACTGATCAAACCAAGCAGATCACCTTTGCCATCCTTATTTGAATCGCAATATGCGCGAACGTGAACTTCATAAAATATCGCATCCATATACCACGGTAAATCATTGTTGTCCATTTGACCTCCTGAAATAGATAAGGTGACCATAAGTATAATATGAAAGTTACAATCATGATTGATTTTGACGCTTCCCCCTCGTTCGCGAATATGAAAATGGGTTACTTGATCAGGGTGATCTTTTCAGCAACCATTCTGATATGACCACGGTTCGCGTCTTCTTCGATTAGCCCTTCGACTAAAAATGGACCTGTTTCCTGGAGTGCTGTATAGTTTTGGCGATAAAGCGTGGGTGAGATCACCACCTGTAATGTACCTTCAAGGTCTTCCAGGTTCAGGAAGCACATCATTTGGTTCGTTCTTGTTTTAAACCGCCGCAGCGTCTGGCGCATACCGACAACTCGGATTTTTTCGCCAACATAATGGCTTGTTTCCAGAATGGTCACGGCACCGGTCTCTTGAATTTGATCTGAAAGCAGATCAAAGGGTGAATTTACTAAATTAACCCCGAGGATCTCTTGTTGGGCAGCAATTTGCTGGTCCAAAGACCATGCAATTTTTTGATCCTTTTCCCTAAAAAGTGATAATTGCCCAGAAGGTCTTTGTTGTGAAATCAAAGATAAACCTTCTGGAATTGAAATTAAACCTTCCAATCCACCACACATGATCAGGTGTTGGGCTTCCTTTTTTTGAGGATCAACCCTGATTATGAAATCCTCCAATGAAACAAACGGTCTGAGCTCACGAATTCTGTGGATGGTTCGCTGGGTTAGGTCTTTGACCTGATCCAATCCCATATAGAGTGTTGGGTTACCATCCGGGTACCTGACACAGAATCGCTCCTCTGAATGATTGATGTGAGGTGGAAGAACCGGTAAATTCAGACGCCTTGCTTCCATTAAATATACGCGCTGTGAGTAGTAACCCCCTCCAAATCCCAAAACAGCTGACATGAATTCAGCAGGGAAATGAGTTTTGCACCAGGCTGAATTCCAGGCAAGCTGGGCATAGGAAGCTGCATGTGCCTTTGGGAATCCATAACCAGCGAAAGCAGCCATCATTTCCCAGATCCGCTCAGCTACATCTCCGGGAACATGATGACTTTGGGCTGCACCTGCGATGAAATTTACACGGAGTGTGTCCATAACATCGCCAGGATCAAAATGACTCATTGCACGCCTGAGGATGTCTGCCTGGGCAATGGATAAACCGCCAAGTTCATGTGCGATCCTTAGAACCTGTTCCTGATAAAGAATGACCCCAAAGGTGTCATCTAATAAATTTGATAGGGATGGATGAATGTGGGCAACGGGTTCTTCACCTTTGAATCGCCGAACAAAGGCATCTCTCAATCCGCCGCGAAGGGGTCCAGGCCTGTAGAGCGCGAGGGCAGCCATGATGTCTTCGACCGATTTTGCTTTGATTTCTCGAAGTGTCGAACGCATTCCCGGGCTTTCAATTTGAAAACACCCGATCGTTCTTGCTTCAAGGATCTTATTCGAGGTCGCGGCATCATCCAGGGGAATCTTCTGCAGGACATCCAAAGATGAAGAAAACTCCTTGCTTTTCCAGGAATGAATTCGATCTGCAACTTCACCTAATACCGTTAGACCTTTAATCCCAAGAAGATCAATTTTCACCAAACCTAACTTCTCGATTTCCTCAAGGTCAAATTGCGTATGGTTGATCCCGAGCGTTGATGAGTGAACCAGTGGAACCAAGTCCGTGATGGGGAAGGGAGTGATAACAATTCCGCCTGGATGAACTGAAAGATGTCGGGGTAAATCTAAAATCGCAGCAGCATCAACTAAGATATCTTTGAGAATTGGGATCGAAGAATCGCGTTTTAGACCTGAAAATGGATCGGTTTCATCTTCTTCACGTGGAAAGCCAAAAGATGATGGAAGTTTCTTTGAGAGCTGGCGAATTGTTTCTTGCGAGAGACCATAGGCTTTCGCAACATCCCCAAAAGCTGATTTTGGGCGGTAGCGGTTGATCGTGCCGACCATCGCAACCTTATCTGAGCCGTAATGCTCGAAAACATACTGGATGACCTCATCACGGCGATGGGATGCGATATCTGTGTCGATATCTGGCGGTTTTTTTCTGGCAGGGTTCAAAAAACGTTCAAAATATAGATTCAAAGCAAGGGGATCCGGTGAGGTGATATTCAAGCAATGTGCCACAAGTGATGAGGCAGCGGATCCGCGGGATGAGGTGGGAATGCCCAGAGCCCTGGCGTGGTTGAGTACATCTTCAACAATGAGAAAGATGGGTTCGTAGCCCATATTTGAAATGATTTCAAGTTCGTAATCCAAACGGTTGGTAATCTCTTGTGTCAACTTATGGTAAATGGATCTGGCGCCTGCGTAGGCTTTTTTGCGAAGAAAATCCGATTGAGATAGGCCTTCAGGGACAGGAAACACGGGATAATTTGTCTGACCTATTGGGAGTTCATAGGTACATTGATCCTGTAATAGGTGCAAATTTTGGATTGCTTGAGGCAAGTCGAGGTAGCGGTATGCAAAATCATCCCATTTTGGGAAATGTGAGCTGTGAGGTGGAAGATCATCCTCAGAAACTTGCTGTACCGTTGTGTTATTCTTGATAGCGGTCATTGTACGATAAATTGGTTGGTCTCTCTTATCACCGAAAAGAATATCTTGTGAAGCAATGATGGGAAGTTCATGGTTCATTGCCAGGTCATATAAAAGTTGTTCGTTCTTTAAGTGTCCATTTTCATAGCGTTGGATTTCAATGAAAATGCGATTTGCAAATATCGATATGAGTGCGTCGATAAAACGATTAGGCAGGAATTGGGAAGGTGGACTGTTGAGGATCAACTCTTTGAGGATGCCGCGTGGGTTTCCGGCAAGGCACACCAGACCTTTGCTATGTTTTTCAAGTGTCTGGATATCAATGATCCTTCCATCGACAAGCATGATACTGCTGAGCCGGCATAGATTTCCCCAACCCTGAATGTCTTTTGCGATTAAAGTCAAACGACCAGTGAAACCTTGATAGGTGAAATCTATTTCTAACCCCAGGATAGGTTTGATCCCCACTTTGGAACAGGCTTCATAAAATGGGATCGCTCCGGTTAAATAGCGATAGTCTGTCAATCCGAGCGTATGAATTTGATCTTGTACGCCGCGATTCACGATTTCTTCCGGCGAAATCAAGGATTCAAGAAAGCTGAAATACGAATGTGTCCTCAGAAAGGATTTTGTCTCGGATGTCATCATAGTATTATTAAAATCGAACAATTATTCTAATTATAAGTAATTTATTGGCGTTGTACAAGGGGTAGTTGCATGAAAATTTTAACCAAGAAAATCGGCGGCGAAATTATTCTTGATCCATGGGGGAGTCAGAATGAAAAACAGGCTAAACCCCCTCCTTTATATTGATTAATAACCGTAAGTATAAGAAGGCGAAAATCCGCAAACTTTCAGCAGCATAAACTGTTGGTTATACTTTTTGATGGAAGGTCAGCATCCCACGTTTGCCGTTGATAAGCCAATCAGGTTCTGCAGTCGACCGAATATGCTCGTAAGTTTCGTGGGAAAGCCCGAGAATAATTTCAGATTTTAGCGTACGGAGGCTCAGGAAGTTTGTAGGGAAGTAACCAGCTGCTTCCTCCACAGTTGTTGTCGGGTCCCAATGCCGGTCATCCATTAATCTACGATAATTCACATCGCCTTTCATGATTGCCAGATCATAATCGGCGAGCTGTTTGAAGGATGCATTTGGCATACCTCGGTACATGCAGCTGGTCGTGAGAAAAATGGGCGCTTTGATCGTTATTTTCCCGGTCTTCAGGGCTTGGACCAAACGACTGCTTAATGCCTGATTGGTCCTTGAAGGTGAAGCGCTCAGCACCTGGATGGTTTTGTTAAGATCATATGGCATGACATCTGAAACAAAAAAGGGTTGGTTTTTCAAGTAAAGTGTGATTGATCCTGCTAGTTGCGATTGGAGCAAGCCATCAATAAAAGCAAGGTCGAAAAACAATTCCCTGCCAGCATTATCCATAAAATATGCAATTTTCGATGGCCTTTGTGCTAGTAAATTATAAGCTGCCTTTGAGTGATCTATAATGATGTTCTCCGATTGCTCCCCCATATCAGTATCAAATTCCTGCAAATTGCTTAGATCACTCCGATTTCCCCACATAGCACGATAGCACGCATTTCGAAATCCTTTGTACGAGTCAATTTTCGATTCAGACCAATTTGTCTGATTGAAAATTTGTAAGGCATCATATAATTCCTTTTCTTTCATGCGTTCATATGGGTCACGATTACTGAAAGGTCCTGGTGAGAAATAACGGACAATTTCGAGAATCCGCCTGTAGAAAAAAACTTCTGCTAAGAACCAGGGTATTTCTAACCACGTCTTTCCAATCCAGGGCTGGAGTTCCAGATCCCAAATCTCCCTGTCGCTGGTTTCTTCTTTCAAAGGCTTGAGCAATCCGCCTGATAATTCTGATTTTAATTGGTTTAGTTCATCTCGTATGGAAAAGGTATAGTCAAAATCCTCCAGGATTTGATCGATGATTAGTGGTTTTCTTTCTTCAATGGTATGACGTGCGAATGAACCTTTTTCAGAGGTCATAATGAACGGCGGTAAAGATTTCATGAAATATCTCCAGAATTGAATTAAGGTTTTTCTTGTAAAGCCTTTGGACCTGAAAGAATCCGATAAAGGATATTACCCCCAATTTTCTTTATCGACAGCAAGATTGATAAACACTTTTATTCCCTGTCGGCTTGCTGCAACTTCGAAAGCTTTTTTATAGTCATCCATCGGGAATTGATGTGTGATAAGCGAATCCAGGTTGACCATGTGGTGTGTCAACAACCGGATTGCTGTAGGATAGGTGTTTTTCATCCTTCGTGATACTTTGATCGTCAAGCCTTTTCTGCGCGCTGTTGATGCAGTAAAGGTGGTTTCGTCTTTTGATGGGATTCCCACCAATACAACTGCAGCACCGCGTTTGGCTATTTGAACGGCAGTTTCTACTGCGCTGCCATCATCGCCTGCTGCTTCAAACACAACATCCAAACCTCGTCCGTTGGTTGCTTTTAATATTTGGTGGTGTTCATTACCATCCGCAAGAAGGAGGTCTGTTGCTCCGCATTCTTGTGCAAATTCCAATCGGTGTCCAAGTTTATCTGTTGCAAAGATCCTGGCTGCCCCCGCAAGTTTGGCCGTTTGAATGGTCAATAGACCAATTGGACCTGTTCCCAGGACACCGACGTCCATGCCTGGTTGGATTTTTCCCAAATTCACGGCATGAATCGCAACACCAAGTGGCTCCAAAAAAGCTGCTTGTTGGGGTGAAATGCCTGGGGGCATTGGGAAGATGTTATGTTCTGGCCAAAGCAGGTATTCCTGCAATGCGCCGTCTGTATCTTCGGAACCGGCAAACTTGATGCGCTCGCACAGGTTAGGGTTGCCCTCCAGGCAAAATTCACATTGGCCGCATGAGAGCGCTGGTTCAACAGCTGCCAGTATTCCTTTATTCGGACCCGATTCAACCCAGGCTGAAAATTCGTGGCCAAGGATCAAGGGCTGATCTACTTTCAGGCTTCCTGTTCCACCTTCTTTATAATAATGAATATCTGATCCACAAAGACCAACACTGGCGATTCGTAGTAGAACCATGTGCTCATTAGGTGTGGGTTCGGGCACTTCTTCAATCCTGATATCGCCCTTGTCGTAAAACCTGATTGCCTTCATCCTGAATGCCTTTCCAACTTATCTGTTCATCAATGTTTATTCAGGATCAATTATATTCTATCAGTCATCCTTAGGGGATATTCTGAAATCGTTTTGAATAGTAACTATTCCAAAATAAGTATTTTCATTAATTTTTCTTGACTGAATGGTCTTAAAAAGTTAGAATGATGTGAAAAACTTATTTGAGGCTAAATGAATTTATTAGTTGCTCCTAAAAATAAAAATTTTCGGATTATTGCATACCGCGGGGGAAGGCGAGTTGAATTTAAACTTCGTCAACTTGGATTATCTCCTGGCCGAAATGTCAGAGTATTACGGTATGCACCGATGGGGGGACCGATTATGCTCGATGTGGAGGGGAGAACTGTGGCAATTGGAAGAGGCATTGCAGCTCGTGTCGAAGTAGAGGCTCCTGAATGCGAATTGGATTAATCGGACAACCTAATTGCGGTAAGAGCACTTTGTTCAACCAGGTTGCTGGATACCGTGCAGAAACAGGCAATTTTTCTGGGACAACCGTAACCTTCACAGAAAGTAAAGTGCGCGTTTTAGGCGATGTTGTCGATGTTGTCGATTTACCCGGCACTTACACCTTGTCGGGGACAAACCCTGCTGAACGAGAAGTTATCAAGTATCTCACATCGAATGAGGTTGATGTCGTCGTTAATGTCCTGGACGCATCCCACCTTTCATATGGACTGGCGCTGACAGTTGAATTGTTGGAACTGGATGTTCCTATGATCATCGCTTTAAACATGATGGATGAAGCGGATCGAATGGGAATTCATGTTGATGTGAAAGCACTTGAAGAGATGGTAGGTGTCTCAGTTGTACCGATGATCGCGTCAAAAGGGCGCGGAATTCAACCATTATTTATGCAAACTTACCGGGTGGGTCAAAATTCAACAAAACCGGATCAGCCGAAATATAGCGATGATATCGAAAATGCCTTGGATCTCTTGAAAATGGAGCTCAAAGGAGTTGAAAGTCATCTTAATCCACGAGCACTGGCTATCAAATTACTGGAAGGTGATCAAAAAATCATCGATGACTCAGTTCGGCAGAATCCAAAACTTGTGGATGATCTAAAGACAATTCAATCAGCATTGCAGCATCAAAGAGGGCAATCAACAGATTGGATCATCAATGGAGAACGGATCGGCCTGGCAGATAATGTGGCTAAAAGGATCATCAAACAGGGTAAGCGAAAGATCACCTTTCGAGATAAGCTGGATGATATTCTCCTGCACCCGTTCTTTGGATATGTGTTCTTAATCGTCGTCCTCTATCTTTTTTTCCAAATGGTTTACAGCTTTGGGGGATTGATCGAAAAGCCACTCATGAATTGGTTCGGTCAATTGGAGAATTGGGTAATTTCACTTTTAAACGGAAACTCAGGATTTATTTCGCAGATATTGGTCGGTCTCATTCAAGGTGTTTCCGGTGGCATTGCGATCGTTTTACCCTACCTGATCCCTTTCCTAACGGGCTTAGGTCTTCTCGAGGATGTGGGTTACCTACCCAGGATTGCGTTCTTGATGGACTCATTGATGCATAAATTGGGTTTGCACGGGAAATCGATTGTTCCATTCATCCTTGGTTTCGGATGTAATGTACCGGCGATCATGTCAACAAGGATCCTTGAGGATAAGCGAGAAAGATTTATTTCAGCAGCATTATCCACTTTGGTGCCATGCGCTGCTCGATTGGCGGTTGTATTTGGTCTAGTAGCCTATTACCTTGGACCTCTGCTTGCATTATTTATCTACATGTTTAATTTATTTGTGATTGCTCTCACGGCAAAGATCCTCTCGAAAATTGTCCCCGATACATCCCCAGGTTTGATCCTTGAATTGCCGGTTTATAGAGTTCCGACAATTAAAAATGTTTTCAACAAAGCCTGGTGGCGAATCCGGGAATTCATTTTTGAAGCATGGCCTTTGCTAATTGTTGGCAGTGTTGTTTTATCGGTATTAAATTTCCTGAATGTTTCGAAATTCCTTAATACTTTAGTTATGCCGCTGTCTTGGAGTTTAGGGCTACCTACTGAAGTGGGGGTTCCACTCATCTTTGGTGTTCTTCGGAAAGAATTATCTCTTGTCATGCTGGGTCAAGCGCTTGGCAGTATGGAGTTTTCAACGGTATTAACGCCTGTTCAAATGATCACATTCTCCGTATTTGTTGTTTTCTATGTCCCATGTTTGGCAACATTGATGGTCATCCGCAAAGAATTAGGCCATCGGGCGATGTGGCATATTGCAGCGATGACGGTTTTGATTGCGACATTGGCAGGATTAGTGGCTCGTGTATTTTCTGAAATCTTCTTTTAAATTACTATGATAAAAATTGATCACTTCAATGTTTTAGGTCCTGTTTATGATCTCATTTTTCGCGAAAAACAAGGTCATAAATTGCAGGAGCTAACTGATGTAAGGCCTGGCCAAAAGTTGTTGGACGTGGGTGGGGGTACTGGACGCGTTTCCATTTTGTTTAAGGACATTAATCGAGCCCTAATTGTTGCTGATTCAGCTCAGAAGATGCTACATAAAGCACTTGAAAAAGGAATTGACTCGGTAAATTCGGAATCGGAACGTTTGCCATTTCATGATGGTGCATTTGAAAGGATCATCATGGTTGATGCGCTGCACCATGTGGCAAATCAACAGCAAACCCTCAAGGAGATGTGGCGGCTACTTGCACCGATGGGAAAGATTGTGATTGAAGAGCCAGACATCCGGAATCTGATTGTAAAATTATTGGCTTTGGGAGAAAAACTGCTATTAATGCGAAGTCGATTCCTCTCTCCCGAAAGAGTTGCTTCTATTGCTGAGAAATTTCCAAATAACAATGTCAAGATTGATCGCGAAAAAGGGATTGCCTGGATTACAATTACAAAGGAAAAATAAAAACTTCAAAGGAGAGAATTATGTCAGAGATTGATGTAAAAACAATTATGAATGCGATCCCAAGTGGATTTAATCCTGAAAAGGCAAAGGGTGTAAACGGAATTGTTCAGTGTGTTTTTACTGGTGATCAAGCCTCGAATTGGGTCATTGAGATCAAAGATCAAACATGCCATGTTCAAGAGGGACTGACCAATGATCCCGATCTAACTATCAAAGCAAAAGCCGAGGATGGCGTCAAATTGCTCACTGGAAAACTTGACCCAATGCGTGCTTACATGTTGGGAAAGATCAGGATTACGGGTGATCTTGGATTAGGGATGAAATTGGTGAACCTGTTTGATCGTTAAATTGATTTGAATTTTTAAATTTTCCATGTTTTATGAAGAGAAAACCGGGCAGGATTGGAATTTTCCAATCTCGCTTTAGGTTTTAGTAAAGTCCCCAATCATCACCGATGCCATCTTCCATCATGGTTGGGTCCCAGGTCTCTGTTCCATAATTTATTTTGGTGGGAATACCCAGGATTTTTTCGGTTTTATTACGCGTGCTTTCCATGATCGATGGTCCGTAGGGGCAAAACGGCGTCGTCAGTATCATTGTAATGACAGCATGATCTTGATCCATGACTATATTACGAACAAGGCCTAATTGGATGATACTTAATCCAAGTTCGGGATCAATGATCTCATTTAAACCGTCTTCCAATGCAGGGACTAGTTCTGGATGTGAGTTTTCAATTTCCCATTCGGGTAAATTCAAAGGTCTTTCGTCGGGAAGATCATTTGCCATTATTTTGTTCCTTTGGTATCAGAAAAGCACAATGTTGGTCACCATCGAGAATGCAGGTTTTAATTTTGATCGGGCTTGAAAAGAATTCTGAAATCAGCGTATGATCCAAAGCGCACACCTCTTCATGAGATAACCCGATTTTGTAATATGGACAGGACAAGGCAATGAGATTGTAATGTTCTTTTTCTTCTTTCCACTCAATGACAAATCCTTCTTGTGTCAGGATGGAATTGATCAGCTTTAGTCGCTCTTTGGTTGAAAGATCGTTCAGATGCATTTTATAAGAACTCGCAATCGTTTTGCCAATATCTTGAAATACGTTCACCAATTCATTACTTGAGTACCGGTTTTTGAGAGCTTCAATCAGGTATTGGGACAAACGGAAATACCGAGAGGGGAATTTTTCGATCCCTTTTTCAGTAAGTGAATAGATAAGGCGAGGCCTACCAACGCCGTGTCTTTCTTCGATTGACGTCACAAGGTCATCGGCTTCTAAATTTGTCAGATGATGCCGAATGGATATACCATTGATGCCTACCGCTTCCGCGAGTTCGTTTATGGTAGAACCAGGACAGGAAAGAAGCGTGTATAAGATTTTTTCTCGGGTGCTTTTCATGGATCTAGCCTTAAAATTCATATTTATTTCTAAAAAAATTATGTTTTATTCGAAATTGTGGGTTTGATTTTAGCACTTTGAAAGCCAAATTGTCAATATATTAGATAAAAATATTAAATATAGGCTAATGCAAGATTGGAGAAATTAAAAAACAAGATGCTCGTACGAGCATCTTGTTTTTTAATCTTTAACTTTCTTATTGCAAAAAATTCTTTGCGAGATTCATGATTGTAGAAGCAACCATTGAACCGGATTGAGATCGGTGTGCCGACTTACTCATTGGGCTGGCAGCCATGATCGCTTCGAGAATTGCCTGAATGTTGCTTTCTCCATCTTGCTTTGAGGCAAAGTAAGCCATTCCAGCTTGCAGCAAATCATCTAAACCTAACCCTTGGTCTTGCTGATCGGATGCGGTCGCACCGGTCATCCCAGAAAGAAGCGAGCCCAAAAAATCACCCTGATTTTGCTGACTTGATGAACTACCGCCGGTGAAACCGGAGAGTAATGAGCCGAGAACATCACCTTGATTCTGTTGACTTGATGAACCGCCGCCGGTAAAACTTGAAAGCAACGATCCAAGCATATCACCTTGACTCTGAGGTTGTTCAACGGGTTTAGGTTTTTCAACACCCAAAAGACTCTGAATGAGAGTACCGATTGATTTTTCGTTTAAGCTTGTATCCGTAAGATTCTTCGCTGCATTTGAAAGCCCATGAGCATAAAGTTGTCCGGAGCCGCTGTGAACCTCTTTCTCAACAACTTTACTTGCATAATCAAGTTGATTCGAAATCGGTTGTTCTGCTTTTTGAGACACGGCTTGTTGAACAAGGCTAAAAATTTCAACCATGTTATCCCCATGATTATGGTTGTATGAATCTGCCTGATTTAGCGTATCTTTATTCTCCGCAAGCTGTTGGGTTACAGCCTGAAAAATCGTACTTAAGTCGAGGTTCTTTTCCATATTAGTCTTTTAATTCATCCGGCAGTTCTGGAACATCAATGACCATTCCAGAGCGTACATTCAATTCGCTGCCTTGTAGTGCTTCCTTGTTAGCCTCGAGCAATACTTTCCAGTAGGGTGGGGTTGCATGATTGTAGTATTTGAGTGCAATATGGCTGAGTGTTTCGCCAGATTGAACCGTATGCTGCGCCAAAAGTTTCGATGCAGCTTGAGCTTCCAGTTTTTCTTTGGCTTCTTGGAGCATTTCTTTGCGATTTTCAAGACGTTTTTGGCGTTCTTTCTCAAATTTTTCTTTCAAATCTTCTTTGGTATCTTTTTGAAGTTCTTCGATTTTTTCTTTGGCTTCACGAAGTTCTTCAGCTTTTTCAATACTTTCTTCTGTTCTTTTGTCCATCATATCTTTGATGGCTTGTTTTGCGGCTTCAGCTTCCTTTTTAGCTTCTTTGAGCTCATCCTTCACATCAGGCTTGGCATCCTTTTTACTAAAAATTTTGCTAAATAAACCTTTCTTTTCTGCCATTACGGCTCCTTTCTAAATTAAGTGTAAATAGATAGGGTTAATTATAGCACATATAAATAAATTGCAATATTTTTGAATTGGGAAATAAAATTATTGCATTATAAAAATTAATGTTATAATAGGCTTATTCAATCTATTGAAAGGAGTATTATGAAACTCAATCAACCCACCAATTTAGTTTTTATAATTTCATTGATCCTTGGAATTCTCGGAGTCATCCTCGTTCTAATTGGAAAATTTGATCCATGGAACTTCTGGATGGTTGCCGTAGCTTGGGTGCTGCTTGTTTTGGGAGCTCTGTTAAAGAATTTCTAAGGGAACCTGTAGAAAAGTAAAATTCTTTAGTAGGAATTTGCTTTTCAGTTCATTTTAAAATTAGACCATTTGTTATTCGACACACCAAATTGATTTGGTGTGTCGAATTTTAAACGATTAAAGAAATCCATTATTACAATTAAAAACACTGATTCTTTCAAATATTAATATTTAAGAATTTTATAGTAAATATTGACAGTGATTTTTGCGCGTGCTATAATTCCTAAGCTATCACGAAATTAGATAAATTAGATAGAATAGGACGAGTATATCATCACTTAGGAGTTTGAATGCCAGCTTTAGAAATCAAGAATTTACACGTGTCCATTGAGGGAAGCGAGATTATTAAAGGATTGAATCTCAGGGTTCAACAGGGTGAAGTACATGCCATCATGGGACCCAATGGCACGGGTAAATCAACACTGGCATATACCGTTATGGGGCATCCCAAATATGAAGTGACTGAAGGGGAAATCTTATGGGATGGGAAAAGCATATTGGAAATGGCACCCGATGAACGATCTCGCGAGGGCGTGTTTCTTGCTTTTCAATATCCTGTATCTATACCTGGCGTGACCGTTGCGAACTTTTTGCGAACTGCGATCAACGCCCGCCGGCGTCATTCTGAACCACCCCAAGAAAACATTCCAATATTAGACTTTCGAAAATTGTTGAAGTCTAAAATGGATTTACTTGAAATGGAGTATTCCTTCGGTGGAAGGTATTTGAATGAGGGATTCTCGGGCGGGGAGAAGAAGCGGACTGAGGTCTTGCAGCTTGCTGTATTGGAGCCTGCGATAGCCATTCTTGATGAAACCGACTCTGGGCTTGATATTGACGCAATCAGAATTGTTTCTGAAGGTGTCAATGCCCTCAAAGGACCTCAAATGGGTGTGATGGTGATCACCCATTACCAACGAATCCTGAACTATATTCAACCTGATTTTGTGCATATTATGTTTGATGGGCGAATCGTGGAGTCGGGTGGACAGGAGTTGTCTTTGCTGCTTGAAGACGAAGGGTATGACTGGGTTCGAGAAAAATACGGCCAAAAGGAAGCAATTTAAGTTTACTGCGGAGGTCTTCAATGGGAAAAAACCCGGAGACTGATTTTTTAAATGAGTTAAATGAATACCAGTACGGGTTTAGTGATCCTGACACTTTTGTGTTTAAAAGCCGAAAAGGATTGGACGAGAAGGTGGTCCGTCAGATTTCGGCAATGAAGGGTGAACCGGAATGGATGTTAGCCTTCCGGTTGAAAGCATTGAAGCATTTTTACCAGCACCCAATGCCCACCTGGGGTGCTGATCTGAGCGATCTTAATTTGGACGAGATCTATTACTATGTTAAACCCACAGAAAAAGAGGGGCGAAAATGGGAAGATATCCCGGAAACGATCAAGAATACTTTTGAAAAGTTGGGTATCCCAGAAGCTGAACAGAAATATCTGGCGGGTGTCGGTGCACAATATGAATCTGAGATGATCTATCATAGTGTGAATGAAGAACTCAAAAACAAAGGTGTCATCTTTCTTTCTATTGAAGAAGGGCTTCGGCAGCATCCAGACATTTTCAGGGAATATTTTTCAACAGTTATCCCGATCCAGGATAATAAGTTTGCTGCATTGAACAGTGCAGTTTGGTCAGGCGGCTCTTTCGTATATATTCCACCTGGAACCAAGGTGGATTTGCCGTTACAGGCTTATTTCAGGCTTAATTCGGCTAATATTGGACAATTTGAACGGTCATTGATCATTGCGGATGAAGGCGCACAAGTTCACTATGTTGAAGGCTGTACAGCGCCGACATATTCCACACATTCCTTTCATAGCGGTGTGATTGAGATCATTGTAAAAAAGAATGCTCGAGTGCGTTATACTACGATCCAGAACTGGTCGAATAATGTGTACAATCTTGTGACACAGCGCGCCAAGGTTTATGAAAATGGCACCATGGAATGGGTTGATGCAAACATGGGATCAAAAACCACCATGAAATATCCTTCATGCTACTTGATGGAGTCTGGCGCACATGGGGAGATTTTGTCTGTTGCCTTTGCGGGACCGGGACAGCACCAGGATGCTGGAGGAAAGGCAATCCATTTTGCCCCGAATACCAGTAGTAAGATCACATCGAAATCGATCAGCAGGGGTAATGGACGTTCCTCATATCGAGGCTTGCTTAAGATTCACGCAAATGCTGAAGGTTCGAAATCAAATGTGGTTTGTGACGCGCTTTTGCTTGACCCCGAATCACGCTCCGATACCTATCCCTATATTGAAGTCGACGCACAGGACGTCTCTTTGGGGCATGAAGCAACGGTATCCAAGGTGGGGGAGGCACAACTTTTTTATTTGATGAGCCGCGGATTAACCGAAGAAGAGGCTACGACTATGGTTGTTTCGGGATTCATTGAGCCGTTGGTCAAAGAATTACCGATGGAATATGCGGTAGAACTCAATCGGCTGATCCAGTTGCAAATGATTGGTTCAGTTGGATAACTCAGAAAGAAGAAATCATTTTTATGTCAGAAGCACCCAAGATCATCATAAAAAAATCAGGCGGTTCAAGGCGCAAAGAATTTGCAGATTTTTCATTTCAGCGGAGCCAAGTACCTGATGTTGAAGATGCACGGTTACGGGATTATCGCCATCAGGCATGGGAAGCCTATATGACGTTACCATTTCCTAATCTGAGTGATGAGGCTTGGCGACGAACAGATATTCGTAATTTACAGACAGAGTCATTTTCATTATCCACGAAACAGCCATCCACTCCGCCACCAACAAGGTTCCTTTCTCCTGTCATGACGGGTGAAGAGCGTGGTGGGCAAATAATATCTGGTGTGGTTGATACGACGATCACACTTGATCCATTGCTGAAAGATAAAGGGGTCATCTTTACCGATATTAGAACAGCTGAACAAGAGCACCCAGATTTATTGTTTCAAACCTTAGGTCAGATCATTTTTCCCAACGAAGATAAGATGAGTGCGTTGGCAGCTGCCATGGCAGAGGATGGCGTTTTTCTGTATGTTCCGAAGAAAGTCAAGATTGATCAACCGCTTCGCAGCCTTTATTGGGGATCAGGCGAGCATCGAGCTTTCATCAATCACATTATTGTTTGGGTTTCAGAAGGTGCTGAGGTTACTTTTGTTCATGAATCTGCATCGCTTTCTAAAGATAGTGATCAGCAAGTCTTTCATGATGGACTTGTTGAACTGCACGTAGGTCAAAATGCCCGTCTAAATTTTGTGGAACTTCAATCTTGGGGAAAGAATGTTTGGTCGTTTACCCGTGAGCGTGCCAAGGTATATGGTGATGGGCACCTGGAGTGGATCTTTGGCGCAATGGGCACACATCTGACCAAGAATTTTTCTGATATTGACCTGGTTGAGCCTGGTGCCACAGGCCGGATGTCGGGATTTTATTTTACAAATGGCAATCAACATCTCGACCACGATACCCAGCAAAACCATTTGGCTCCAAACACCACCAGTGATCTACTTTACAAAGGTGCATTAACAGATGAGAGCCGATCAGTCTGGCAGGGGATGATCTATGTTGCACCGGGGTCAGTTGGGACAGACGGCTTTCAGGCAAATCGTAACTTGATTCTTAGTAAAGGCGCACGGGCTGATTCGATACCAGGATTGGAAATTTTAGCTGACGATGTGCGATGTACACATGGAGCTACCATTGGGAAAATCGACGAAGATGAGATATTTTATCTCCTAAGTCGTGGTATTCCTCGAAGGGAAGCGGAAGAACTGATTGTGACAGGATTTTTCGATCCAATTATGGCGCGAATTCCTTTTGAAGGCATTCAGAAGCGATTTAAAGAAGCCATCCAAGAAAAGATGGCGGACCGCTAAGGATTTTCATTTTTTATATTAAACTAATAGAATTTTTTATCTAAATCTGCTACAATAAACAAGTTGAGCAATAATTTTGGTATTATAGGAGGATGAATGGCACGATCACCATTTATGCGGCCACCTGAAGAAGATATGCTTTACCAGGTTGGAGACCCGGTAGAAGTTTATTGCGATCATGAAAAAGGTGGGGAAAGAATACGAGATTGGGTGAGAGGGATTGTCGTACAAGTGGATGAGAAACTTGTTGCTGTACAATTCCGCACCAATGTTTACCTGACAGATGGTTGGATGGTTCCAGATCACATATTGTGGTTCCCGTTTGACTCAAGTTTAATTCGTCATTACAGCAAAGATACCACACGACCAACAGGTTACCAGGTTGGCTAAGAAATCGACCTATCAATGAATTATTGGCGGTCATGCTTAATGACCGCTATTTGTTATCTAAGGAGCGTTATTGACAGAAATCATCTATTATCCTGTCTGTCACAAAGATGACATTCCCAACGGTGAACGTTTGTTGTTGACAATCGACGATGACCACGTCGTGATTCTTAATATCGATGGTGAATATTTTGCGATCAGAGATGTATGTACGCACGACGATGGACCTTTGGGCGAGGGCGAACTTGAAGATCATCGAATTGTATGTCCTCGCCATGGGGCGCAATTTGATGTTCGAACAGGTGAGGTTCTCTCGCTTCCCGCCGTGAAGGATGTGCCATCTTATCCCATTCGTGTGGTTGAGGATCAGATAGAAATCGGCATTGAGGTTCAGAAGATACAGGATCAGCCTTAATTGGATAGGCGATAAGGTGAGAATTTATTCGATGTAAGAAAAGATACAAGGGCAATGCATCAAAATTTGCCATTCAGCTTGGTAGAAATCCAAAGATTAACGGCAAATTCGCATAGATTATGGGGTTACGATTGGTTTGAGGGTTTCTTTCAGGAATATTTGCGATAAAAATTTGGCTTTTTGACTAATGCAATCTAATCACAATTGTTACCAAATTGACCGACGATTCTGAGGATATCAAAACCTTCAGCAAAGGGTCTTTCCGCAAGGGCACCATGCCTGATGGCTGTTGAATAGGTGATATTTTCATCAAAATAATACTTGTCAATATAGGTTTTATAGGCTTTCAATGCCCGGATTTTAGTTTGAACAGCTTGTTCAGAAACCTCAACCAAAAAGTCGGGGAAAAACCCATAACTGGATCGGAGGACGTCAAAGCCAAGCAAGGTCGTCCCTCTAAATGCGCGTAAGGCTTCCTCAGTCACCGTTTTATGATCTTGATGAATGTCGTGGGCGGTATGGACCAGCACAATACCAGGGCGGTATTTCTTTTTAATTTCGATCATGACCTCTAAAATTTCTTGCCTCGATGCCTGAAAGCGGCGTGTTGTAAAATCGTGCAGTATCGCATTTTCGGGTTTTACACCGAGAATGGCCATACTGTTGTAATATTCCTCAACCAGGTTGCTGAGGGCTGGATTTTTCTGATTATCGGAAAGGGTGACGCAAATGACATTTGCTTGACCGACAATATCAGCGATCAGTGCGCCGCAGCCCAGTTCAATATCATCGGGATGGGCGCCAATACAACAAACGGTTTCATCGAAAAAGGTCATGTTATGGTTCATTTTCACCTACTTTGTGGCTAAAATCCCGCCGACAACTTTTGTCATTACCAGATTTCCATCGCGTTGATACCAATTTTGAGCAACTTTTGTGATCTTTTCCATGATGATTTCAAAGTCCGCACTGGTCTTGAAAAAGGTGTTCCACAAGAGACGGTCTTCAGAGAGTGATGCCCGGGTGTAAGCAAGGAAAGGCTCCACGTTGGGGAAGGTGAGGGGATTTTCGAAGATATGAACTTTTACGTCAGCAAATTGATTCCTGATGGTATCCAGGATTTCCGATCCAAAGCGGGAGCTTCCAGGCATGGGTGGAATTTCCTTGCCAGTTGCTTCACTGATAATATCATAAAACATACGCTTATTTTCTGGCATCGGACCGGTGGAGAAGAGCATCCCGCCTGTTTTCAGAACGCGATGCATTTCCTTGATCGTGTATGGGATGTTTTCGGCATAATAAATCGCAAAAGAGCACGAGACAAGATCAAAAACATCATCCGGAAAGGGGAATTCCTGGTTGAAGTTCAGCTTTTTGAATGTAACCCTGTTTCCAAATTGGGCATTTTCTTCCTCTGCTTTTTTCAACAGCTCTTCTGAGACATCGCCACCAGTAATAAACGCTTTTCCACTCAGATGGGCTAGATAGGAAAAGCATTGTTTCCCAGCGCCGCAACCCACATCCAGGATTTTCATGCCCTGTTCAAGCGGCAGTACTTCTAGCATCCATTTATCAATGTCGCGTGATCCAAAAGCATCATGAATATTGATGCGGGTAAGTAAATCGTTTGTGGTTTCTTGGTATTCAATTTTCATACAAAGCCTTTTCCTAATAAGAAGATTTATGATTTGATAAGTATAGTAGGAATTGCGAGGAAAGGTCAAGCCTTGTTAACTAAGTCAAGCCTTAACAGATACGCGGGAGAATCTCACCGGCGAGCATATCCAGGATGCGTGATGAGCCATACGCTGTATGTAAAAGAACCTCTGTATGATGTTCATAAGAAACCGAGCCAATTCGCATAGCTGATGCTCCGTAAGAGTGTTTCTTTATGAGCTCAAGCGCATTATCAGCCTGATTTGCAGGGAGGATGATGATCATTTTCCCTTCATTCGCCAGATAGAGAGGATCAAATCCAAGCATCTCGCAGGCGATCCTGACTTCTTGGCTGATCGGAATATTTTCTTCAAACAAATCAATCCCGATCTGGCTCTGGCAAGCAATTTCTTTCAATGATGTTGCCAGTCCACCTCGCGATGGATCACGGAGGACATGGATATCTGGAATTTTTTCGAGGAGATCATGAATCATGTGGTTGAGGGGTGCTACGTCTGATTGAATCTGTGAATCAAACCCAAGTTCACCACGTGCTTGGAGAACGGCGATGCCATGATCACCCAATGTGCCAGAAATAAGGACAGCATCACCTGGTTGAGCATACTGACCACCCAGCCGAAGGTTTTGCGGGATGATACCAAAACCAGCTGTATTGATAAAGATCCCGTCAGCACTGCCTTTATCGACGACTTTGGTATCCCCTGCGACGATTTTTACCTCGGCTTCCTGACAGGTTTCTGCAATTGAACGAACAATTTTCTGGAGCGAGGCCATCGAAAACCCTTCTTCGATGATAAAGCCTGCCGTCAGGAATGCAGGCTGGGCACCAGATGTTGTAATATCGTTCACCGTCCCGCATACTGCTACTCTTCCGATATCGCCACCAAGAAAAAACAGGGGAGAGATCACATGGGAATCGGTTGATACGGCTAATTGACCTTGAAGTTGTTGAAGCGTTATGCGGGCTGAATCATTTCCTTCAGCAAGGTATTCATTCCCAAGTTGGCTTTGAAAGATGTTTTGGATCAAATCGTGGGTCATTTGTCCCCCGCTGCCGTGACCCATAACAATCGTGTCGGTAGGGTAATGTGGGACGGGGCAAACTGGACCCTGCATGGAGACAGGTTCAGATGAATTCTGAGAGGTCATTTTGCGTTCTTTCCATAGCGATAATAAGCGGCGCATGCCCCTTCAGAGGAAACCATTGGGGCTCCAAGCGGTGATTGGGGTGTGCACAGCGTTCCAAAAGCTGGACATTCTGAAGGCTTTATTAAGCCTTGAAGAACCTGTCCGGCAATACAAATTTTCGATTCTTGCGTTTGAATATTTTGGATTTCAAACCGGCGAGAAGCATCAAAATACTGGTATGTATCGTTTAAACCAAGCCCACTTTCAGGGATCATGCCAATTCCACGCCAATTGCGATCGACAGGGTGAAAAACGCGTCTCGTTAATTCTTGCGCCGATCGATTCCCATCGAAGGTAACTACACGTGAGTAGGCGTTTTCGATGCCAACTCTGTCTTCTTCTAGCATCGAAACTGCTTTGTAAATACCGTTAACCAGGTCTAATGGTTCGAATCCAGTCACAACCATCGGAGTCTGATACTTCTCTGCGATAGGTGGATACTCCCAATAACCCATGACTGCACAGACGTGCCCGGCGGCCAGGAATCCCTGAATACGATTATTGGGACTGTTGAGAATGGTGTGCATCGCAGGCGGGACCAGAACGTTTGCAGGTAGAATCGAAAAGTTTTTGAGGCCGAGTTTTTCAGCCTGGATGACAGCCATTGCATTGGCAGGTGCTGTTGTTTCAAATCCAATCGCGAAAAACACCACTTCACGCTCGGGATTTGCCTGTGCTATTATGACAGAGTCCATAGGAGAATAGACAACCCGCACCTGTCCGCCTGCAGCCTTGATCGAAAACAGGTCTTTTTTTGAACCTGGAACTCGCAGCATATCCCCAAAAGAAGTAAAAATCACATTTGGCTGCTGAGCGATCCATAATGCTTGATCAATTAATTCCAGTGATGTCACACATACCGGGCAGCCTGGACCGTGGACAAGTTCAATCTCTTCTGGTAAAAGCTGATCAAGTCCGTATTGCATAATGGCATGGGTTTGTCCACCGCATATCTCCATGATCGTCCATGGTTTTGTGATGCGATTCTTTATTTGCTGGAGCACACCTTTTACCAATGCGGCGTCACGATAACCAGATAGAAAATTCTTTTTGTCCAAATCAATCACCCTCTAACAGGTTATCCTTACCTGAAAATTCAGCCATTTCTTGTAATATTTCAAGTGTAGCCAGAGCTTCGTCCTCGCTAAGCAAGTTAAGGGCAAAACCTGCATGGACAATCGTCCAATCACCTGGCTTTGCGTCATCAATGACTTCGATGCATGCTTCGCGCGTCACACCGCCAAAATCAACTTTTGCCATTTTTGTTCCATGGTCTTCATAAATGGAAAGAATTTTTCCGGGAATACCCAGACACATACTCACTCCTTGTCATTCATATATCGAAATGACGTGATCACAGCTTGTCCAAAAGCGACACAACCATCGTTGGGCGGCATTTGTCGGTGGATCAAAGCTTCAAGCTTGTTATTATGCAACAAATCAAGCGTTCTCTCAAGCAAGTAACGGTTTTGCCAAACGCCGCCTGAAAGAACAAACCGACTGATCCCCAATTTCTCCTGTATTGTTCTTGCGATTTTGATGGTAAGGTGTGCAATGGAATTATGAAATTTCGCAGCTATTATTGACTTGCTTACACCATTGTTTTGGTCTGCCAAAATTGCTTCAAGAAGGGGTTTGATTATTATCTGATCTTCATCCATCTGAAACGGATAATACCCCAACTCGTTCGGATCAGCTATCGCTTCTAATTCAATAGCGGCCTGCGCTTCATAGGTTATGGTCTGCCTTATTCCAATCAGAGAGGAGATTGCGTCAAATAAACGACCCATACTTGAAGTAAGCGGCGCATTAAGTTTATTGTTCAATTGTGCTTTGAGTATTTCACGTTCTAGGTTGGTCAACGCTTGAACTGGGGGATGATGATCAGCCCACGGCACATCAAAAGCCCACAAGGTGCTGAGTGCCATCCGAGAAGGTTTCTGGAAAGTGACGTCTCCGCCGGGTAGTGGTACAGGTTTGAGATAAGCGAACCGTGTGAAATCATAACAGTTTCCGATCAAGATTTCTCCGCCCCAAATGGTTCCATCAGTCCCATACCCCGTGCCGTCGAAGATGAAACCTGCAACTTGCGCGTCGGGTTCACAACCGTTTTCAATCATGCAAGCCGCTAAGTGGGCATGATGATGTTGTACTGGATATTTTGGGATATTCTCAGAGGTGGATCGTTCGAGCGCGTATTTTGTGGATGTGTAGTCAGGATGCAAGTCATAACCAATGGCTTGAGGTTCGATGCGGAAAAGTTCTTCATATTGTCGGACAGCTTTTTGGTAATCCTGATAGGTTTCCCAATTGTCCATTTCACCAATGTGATGGCTGAGAAAGGCATACTTATCCCGCGTAAGACAAAAGGTGTTCTTCATTTGCGGACCCACAGCCAATACTTGTGGTAAGGTTTGATTTAACCGTATGGGATTAGGTGCAAAACCACGCGCTCGGCGAAAATGATAGGGTTCGGTTTGAACCGTAGCGAAAACGGAGTCGTCTATTCTCCTGAAGATCGGCCGATCGTGGAGCAAGAACGCATCAGCAATCCCCGAAAGTTTTTCCCGTGCTGATTGGTTGGTGTGCAGGATCGGCTCTTCGACCAGGTTGCCGCTGGTCATCACGAAAGCATCAGGATAACCCGGTTCTGGTTCGAGTAACAGCAGGTGCAGCGGGGTATAGGGCAGCATGAAACCAAGCGTCGATTGACCTGGAGCGACCTCATCTGCAATCCCCGGTGTGTATTTCTTGTTAAGAAGGACAATGGGTGCCTGTGGACTGGTCAGTAGCTTTTCAGCTTCTTCTGTTACTTCCACATATTTTCGAATAGAAGTTATGTCAAATGCCATTAAAGCGAATGGTTTCGCAGGCCGATTTTTTCGCTGGCGCAAACGCCTGACTGCACTTGGATTGGTGGCGTCACAGGCAAGATGGAAACCGCCCAACCCTTTGATTGCCAATATTTTTCCTTCTTTGAGTAACCTGCGAGAATCTCTTATCGCATCATCTTTTTCAAGATATTTTTTTCCAGGAATTAGCTCAATCCACACCTGAGGACCACACTCGGGGCAGGCGACCGGTTGAGCGTGAAAACGGCGGTCTTGAGGATCATCGTATTCCTTTTGGCAGTCGGGACACATTGCAAAAGTTGCCATAGTGGTTTGGGGTCGATCATAAGGAATATTTTTAATGATAGAGAATCGCGGACCGCAATTTGTGCAATTGATGAAAGGGTAACGAAATCGGCGATCGTTGTGGTCGAAAAGTTCTGCTTTACATTGACCGCATATTGCTATATCGGGAGAAATAGGGATAAATGCCGTGTCCTGGTCTTCACTGGAGATAATTTGAAAACCCTCACTGGGTTGAGGTTCTATTTGATGGCTATCTATGGTGTCAATTTGGGCGAGGGGCGGGGCATTGGTTGAGAGTTCTTGCTGAAAGATGGAAAGAAAGGCTAACTCACCTGTAACTTCAATATCCACGCCGCTGGCAGAATTACGGACCCAGCCACTCAGATTGTGTTTGAGGGCTAAATTGTAAACAAATGGACGAAAACCCACGCCCTGAACGATGCCATTGATATGGATATGTCTGCTAATTTGTGACATTATTATCTGTGTCTAAGCACGCATGGTCAGTTTGGCTTTTAACCAATCATGCCAGCGGTCCATTCCTTCGCCGGTTTTACTTGACACTGCAAAAATCTTTACGTCCGGGTTGAGCATTTCAACACCTTTAGAAAAATAACCCATATCAAAATCAAGATAAGGTAAAAGGTCAATTTTGTTGATGATCAAAACGTCCAGACCGCGGTAAATATTGGGATATTTGTATGGTTTATCATCTCCTTCGGGCACGCTTGCGATCACGATTTTGCTGTGCATGCCAAGGTCAAAGGCTGCAGGGCATATCAGGTTACCCACGTTTTCAACGATAAGGAGGTCAATTGTTTCAAGTTGGAGTTGGTCAAGCGCTCCTTCGACCATCAATGCATCCAGGTGGCATTCACCACCTGTGTTGATTTGAACTACTGGCATCCCTGCAGCAGAAATCTTATCTGAGTCGATCGTGACAGGTGCAGTATCGCCTTCAATCACACCAATTTGGATGTTATCATCCAGGAGTGCATCGATGGTTGCCAGGATAAAGGTGGTTTTACCAGCACCCGGCGAAGCCATTAAATTGATGCCATAAGTACCTGACGCATCCAAACGACGACGATTTTGTTCGGCTATTCTTTCGTTGGCGTTTAATATCTTTTCAACAATTTTTATACGATTTTCATTCATAATTACCTTTGTATTTCAATGCTATCCAAATTAAATTCATCTCCAGAAATGACACGAACCTTTGGGCTGTGGCAATGGGGACAGGGGGTTAATTCTCCATCAAGCGTATATTGCTGATTGCAATCGAGGCAAGTCAGTGTAGCGGGAATTCGCTTAAAATGCAGTTTTGCATTCTCACAGACTGTATTTTTACTGATCATATCCCAGTAAAAAGATACACAATCATCGACAATGCTGGAAAGATTTCCAATGACCAGATAGATATCAGTCACCCTGGTTGCTTTGGCATTTTCAGCATATTTACAAGCAATCTCAAGGATACTCTCTGTTACAGCAAGTTCATGCATTTCGTTATTATATAGCTTTTGGGAGAAAATTGAGAGGGTTAGGATTCCTCATTCTGACAGGTTATTAGTTCCATGAGACGCAACCGATGATTCAACATATGAGAAGCAACGATATTGGCTAATCGGCGCATAATGATGAATCCAAGCTCGCAATCGTTTTCACACAGTTCCATCAGGAGCTTGGCGTTAAACGCAAGAAGCTTTGTAGAATCTAAAACGCGAGCTGTGCTATTCTTTTGACGGACAACGGGGGTCATACTGGACCAACCAAGAACATCCAGGTATTCCAGTGTGAAAAGCGGCAATTCGCCTCGACCGGGGACATAACTTTCGAGTGATACTTTTCCTTCGAGAATGATATACATATAAGGATGCTGATCACCCTCAGCATAGATAATATCGCCTGGCCTGAAGGTCTTGAATTCCGCAATGGAAGCCAAATTTTTCATACTTCCCGGTGATAGGTCAAAAAACCAGGGTATTGTTTTTAATGTTGATGTGATATTAGCCAGATTAAACATTTATAACCCTTACATATTCTGTATCTTAAAATACTTTGAAATCAAAAAAAATAATATTGTTGGATGTCATCAGGTGTGCATGACTGATGTCACGCACTGAAATAAAATTGATTTAATTGAGCATCACGGATGGAATAAACGACTATTTTTGATCCCCTTAATAAATTTTGATATCTGCAGTAAATTTGGGCTATCGTAATACGCGGTAAAGCCAGATGTTTTTATTTAAGGATACGGGCGGGGTTTGTGAAGATCGAGAAATGATCATCTCTTAAGTAGCCAATGATTGTTATTTTTTTTGTTTTCGCAATTTCAACAGCTTTTGTGGTTGGTGTTGTTCTTGAAACAATGATAGGTGTGTTTAATTTAAGAACTTTGTGGATCATTTCTGAACTTACTCTTCCGGAGAGAAGAATTAATTTGGGGGAAAATGATCTTCCATTAATAATGAATCGACCTGAAATTTTATCAAGACAATTGTGTCTTCCTAAATCCTCCACTGTCAGGTTGACTATTTCCCCATCGCTCAATCCAGCACTATGAAATCCTCCCGCAGATTTGTGGAGAAATTGTTTTGATGAGAATTCATTATAAAGATGGATTATACTTTCTGCCTTAATTGTGAACGGATTATTTATCTGTTCTATTTCATTTTGACCTAAAATTGAAATCCCTGTTGAATTCCTTAAAAGACTTTGTGGTTTGCCAACTGGGTTCCGTAAAGACACATCAATTCTGGAATTGTCAGACTTTATTGAAATGTTTTGTAATTCACTTAAGTCATTTATGATGCCCTCATTCCAAAGAAATCCAATCGCTAATGCATCAAGATCGGGTGGAGAACAATTGAAAGTTAATAGTTTTTCATTATCGATGAATAAATCAACTTGTTGTTCAACAATTATATCCAGAGTTCCAAAAGTGAAATCCCTGTTTCCGGATTTAAAATTTGTTATTTTTAGTGGTTTTTTCGAGTTTGTCATATTGTGTAGATATTTATATTAATTTTAGAAGCAGCGCATAGAATTGTACTCAATGCATTAATTTACAACGTTGATGTTAAATTGTTTTTGCTCAACTCATCATTAATACCGGTTTACTTCTTCGAGGAACTCGATCTTTGAAATAACAAATGTTTATTTACAAAACAAATACCATGTCAAAATTCCTAATTCCATTATCAATTATAATAAACATCTGAAATTATGGCCAAACAAAGTAAAAATATATCAAAAAACCTCAGTGTGGTTGTCGAGGCAGGCGGAAAATCAAGCAGGATGGGTGAGAATAAAGCGCTCATGCTTCTATCAGGGCAACCATTGATTCAAAGAGTCATCGAACGGGTAAAGCCTATTGCTCAAGAATTATTCATTGTATCGAATAATAAGCCGGATTTTGAGTTCTTAGGGATCAAAACCGTTGATGATTCAATTCCAGGCAAGGGTGCGCTTGGTGGTCTTTATACAGCTATGGACATATCAAGCAATGAATATGTGGCTGTAGTTGCCTGTGATTTACCATTTGTCAGCATTGAGATACTTAGCAAGGGTCTTGAAATTCTAATGCAAAGTGGTGGAGATGTGGCAATTCCGAAGACTGGAGAATCTTATTTTGAACCTCTGCATGCTGTTTATCGGCGAGATACATGCAAAAGCGCAATTTACCAGGCAATAATGGAGAATAAATGGCGCGTAATTTCCTGGCTTTCACAAGTCAACGTAATTAATATGGAATTGCAATTGTGTAGAGAGCTTGATCCCAGCGGTTTTGCATTCTTTAACGTCAATACAATCGATGATTTCCTAAAAGCTGAAAAAATTATTCAAAATATCTAGAAACAGAACAACCCCATTGTTCTTTTCAATGGGGTTGTTAGTCTCCTACCGTGATTTATTTAACAGCTTCAATCTTTACTGCGCTGACTTTGTATTCAGGTATTTTTGCAATTGGGTCCAAAGCTGCTTTGGTCAAGTAGTTGATATTTTCTTCAGGGAAATGGAAATTCCCGTATATTAAACCCTCAGGCACGCGATTGGTCACCCAAGCATGTGCAACAATTTCACCTCGCCGAGATGTTACCTTCACTTTGTTGACTTCATTGTTCAAACCAATGACTTTGGCGTCTTCAGGTGAAACCTCGATTAAGGCATGGCCGTAAATTTCCATAAGTTCTTTAACTCGTCGCGTTTGCTCACCGCTATGCCAGTGGTAAATCACACGGCCAGTGGTCAACATCATCGGGAAATCATCATCCGGCAATTCTGATGGGTCCAAGTGAATGGCTGGAATGAACTTTCCTTTACCACGGGTGAATTTTTGGACATGTAAAATCGGTGTCCCGGGATGAGAAGGATCAGGACAAGGCCAACAAAGGACTTCCCCATCATTCAAGCGCTGATGTGAAATACCACCATAACTGGGTGTAACTGCAGCGATTTCAGCCATGATTTCTGCTGCGTTTGAATAATCCCACGATGACTTTGGCGCATCATTGATTAAGCGTCCCCCACGAGCGATGATCCTTTTTGCAATATCAGATGTTATTTGCCAATCCTGTCTGGCTTCTCCACGCTCTGTAATTGCCTGGCGCACCATTTGAACTTTTCGTTCAGTGTTGGTATATGTACCCGTTTTCTCTGCAAAGCTAACACCAGGTAGGAGAACATCCGCAAAGGTTGAGGTCTCAGTGGGGAAAATGTCCTGTAATGCCAGGAAATCCAACTCTTCAAGGCAGTGACGAATATGATTCGAATCGGGGTCTGTCATGGCTGGGTTTTCGCCAAGAATGTAAAGCGCCTTTGTCGTTCCATTTAAGATATCAGGGATGACCTCGGTGACTGTCTTTCCAACCCTGTTGGAAAGGTTTGTGCCCCATGCAGTCTCAAATTTTTTCTGTGAAGCTTCATCGGTGACAGCCTGGTAACCCGGATATACATTTACAAGACAGCCCATATCACAGGCACCCTGAACATTGTTCTGGCCTCGGAGTGGGTTGACACCACCACCCGGTCCGTAATTTCCCAGTAACATCTGCATGCTTGCAAGAGAGAACACGTTATGCACACCAACTGTATGTTGCGTTATACCCATTGCCCAAAAAACAGCCGATGGTGAATTGTTTACCATTATCTCCACTGCTTCGTAGAGTTTGGAAACAGGAACGCCAGTGATCGCTGAGACTTTCTCAGGTGGGTAATTTTTTAAGTTTTCAACAAGATCTTCATAACCTTCTGTACGTTCTTCAATGAACTGTTTGTTTTCGTAACCCTTCTCAATGATGATATTCATCAGGCCATTTATAAGGGCAATGTCAGTCCCAGGTCTTTGTTGGAGGTGTAACGTGGCAAATTCACACAGTTCAATTCTTCGGGGATCAGCAACGATAAGTTTTGTGCCTTTTTGAAGGACTGCCTGGCGCATATTTGCGCCAAATACTGGGTGCTGTTCTGTTGTATTTGAGCCAATTACAAAAAGTGTTTTTGCATTTTCGTAAACATCCTTCATGGAATTGGTCATGGCACCTGATCCAAGGCTGGTAGCAAGTCCTGCGACTGTGCTTGCATGACATAATCGAGCGCAGTGGTCAACATTGTTTGTGCCAATGACCTGCCGAGCGAATTTGTTCATCAAATAATTTTCTTCATTGGTGCATTTTGCTGATGAAAGAACACCAACACTATCAGCTCCGAATGTATCTCGAGCTGAGGCAAGCTTTTCTGCCACAATATTCAATGCGGTATCCCAATCTGTTTCAACCCAGTTACCCCTGTCCTTCTTCGAAGGACGCTGCCCACCATTTAGCAAGTATTCTCTAACCAATGGTTTTGTTAGTCGGTCTTGGTGATGAACATAGGAAAAACCAAAACGTCCTTTCACGCACAGATGCATACCATTGACGGGGGCTTCTGGATTTGATGTGACACGAACAACTTGATCGTCAATGATGTTCAAATCGAATTGACAACCAACACCACAGTAATTACAGGTCGTCGTCACTTTTTTATCTGCAGGACCAACATCTATTGTTGGTTTTAGTGAAAGTGCACCTGTTGGACAATAAGCGACACAAGCACCGCAAGATTCGCATCGAGCGTCGATCATATCCTCACCCATACCCGCTGTGATATGTGCTTCGAACCCTCTTTCCGAAAGGCCCCAAACGAACCGTCCTTGAATTTCTGAACACGCTCTAATGCACCGGGTACATAAGATACATTTGTTCAAGTCGATAAATATGAACGGGTTTGGATCAGGGTCGATCTCATAACGCTCTTTTTCCGACATGTGCTTTTGAGGATCCAATCCGTAATGGCGAGCCCATCGGAATAACTCATTTCCTGTTTCATCACCCTTGTATCCCTTATCATGGTAAACACTGAGGAGGAGTTTCAGAATGGAGCGGCGAGAGGATGTGAGTGTGTCATTCTCAGTGACAACTTCCATCCCTTCAGAAATAGGTGTTGTGCAGGCCGTTGATAAACCTCTTGTGCCTTTGATTTCAACCAGGCACATCCGGCAAGCACCTGTTGGAGAGAGATCTTTGTGATAGCATAAGGTCGGTATTGTAATACCAGCATGTTGTGCTGCTTGTAAAATTGTCCAATTGCTTTCAGCGTTTATCTCTAAGCCATTTATTGTCAGTTTTGTCATATTTTTACCTTCCATGTGATATAGAAAACACGTGTAATGATCCTCATTACAACAGATTATTTAAATTGCTTAGTATTATTTGTTATTCCTCAGGTAAATGAACCAGTAAGTTACACCAATGAAGATACATCCGCCAATAATATTGCCAATCGTGGTTGCCATTATGCCGCCAAAAGCAATAAAAGCACCTGCTAAGACGGCAAGGAAAAATGCTGACCAAAAATCTAAGCCGGCTTTTTTTATACCAACTGCAACAGCTTTTTGAGCGATTTCTGGTGGAGTGAGATCATCGATTGTAATATTTGTATCAGCCATTTTCTTTTACTCTTTTCATGTGATTCTTGAATAAGAAAGTGGTCATTTTTAACAAAGAATTATCAGCCTTTCATCGGGCAAACGCCAGATGGGCATACGCCTAGTTTTATATGCGCTTCAACTTCCGCTCGGAAGTAATTAAGCATGTCATTTAACGGAGTCCCCGCTGTCTGTCCAAGTCCGCAATTTGAGAGGTCGCGCATTTCCTGACTTAATTTCATCAACTCGTCCAGATTTTCGAGACTTCCTCTGCCCTCTGATATTTCGGTGAGAATTTCATGTGCTCGTTTTGTCCCAATTCGACATGGAGTGCATTTTCCACAGCACTCGACACGAAAGAAGTTGAGCAATACTTTAGCTAGATCTACAATACATATATCATCATTACAGATTAGTAAGGCACCAGAACCAAGTGCTACACCAGCTCTTTTGTAAGAATCAAAGTCCATGGGTGTATCCTGGAGACTTGAAGGAATGATTGAACCACTGGAACCTCCAGTTTGCGCCATTTTGAAACCTCCACTTGACATGCCTTTGGCGTAGATGCTGATCACTTCTCTCAATGTAATTCCCATTGGAACTTCAATTAAACCGGTGTTATTTACATTCCCAAGGATTGTATACACTTTTGTGCCTGGGCTCGATGGTGTCCCCATGCTGCGATACCAGTTTGCACCATTTCGAATGATGGCTGGGACATTTGCCAGGGTTTCTACGTTATTTACAAGTGTTGGTTTGCCCCAAAGGCCATCCGTGGTGGGATAGGGCGGTCTTGGACGGGGTTCGCCGCGCTTGCCTTCAATGGATTCAATTAGAGCTGTTTCTTCACCGCAAATATAAGCCCCGGCACCTGCGTGAACGTGGATGGTGAAGGACAGGTCTGATCCAAAGATATTTTCACCTAAGAAACCATATTCTTTGGCTTGCTGGATTGCTGTCTGCATTCGTATTATTGCGAGCTGATATTCACCACGAATGTAGATGTAACCTTCATCCGCACCAACAGCAAAACCAGCGATGAGCATGGCTTCAAGGATGGCATGCGGATCACCTTCAAGAACAACCCGGTCTTTAAAAGTACCTGGTTCACTCTCATCTGCATTGCAAACCACGTACTTTTTGTCACTTTTTGTTCTTTGTACAAAACCCCATTTGAGCCCTGTTGGAAAACCAGCGCCGCCACGTCCTTGCAAGCCTGATTCTTTGATGATCGAAATGACATCCTCAGGTTTGATCTCAAGTGCCATCCCTAATGCCTGGTAACCGTCATGCGCAATGTAGTCTTCAATGTTCTCTGGATCAATCAGGCCAACATTTTTGAGGACAACCCGGTTTTCGGCTGGCAGGGTCCCTTTTCGAGCGGAAAGCCACGCAACCCGTCCTGAAAGCTCATGTGCAGGTGCCCGTTTTTCCTCTACAATCCGGCCTTTGTAAAGATGTTCTTCTACAATAAAAGCCACATCATCAGCTTTAACAGGTCCATAAATGATGGCTTCGGGGTAAACAAGGACGAGGGGGGAGGCGTAGCTAAAGCCAAGGTCACTTGCCATTGAGACCGAGACTTCTTCCGATAGACCAAAATGCTGGAGTTGTTCTTGAAACGCTGTAAAGACCCTTTCTGAACCTTTGGAAATGCTTTCAGGGTCATTGGAAATAAGTATCATTGATCGAACAGTTTTCATGTGAATCTCCTAATCATATCGGCTAAGGATGGTTTTTACCTGCTCTGGTTTGACATTCCCATAAATGTCTGTATCAATCATAAGGACAGGGCCAATACCACAAACACCCAAACAACTGGTTGTTAAGAGCGTCCATTTCTTATCAGGGGTTGTTTCTCCGGGCTCAATGTTGAGAGCGCTTTTTAATGCCAACCAAACCTCTCTTCCACCAACCACATGGCATGGTGCACTTTCACAAAATTGAATTATGTGCTTGCCGCGAGGCTGGGTTGACAGCATCCGATAAAAAGTGGCAACAGAAAAGATCTCATTATTTGGAAGATTCAACCGTGTGGAGATTTCTTTTATGGCTGTTTCAGATATATACCCAAAATTATTGGTGACAGCTTGTAATATTGGAATCAAATTAGCCCGTGTTGATCCGATCTTTTCAACAATTTGCCTGACACCATCGATTGTTTCTTGTTCTGTGATTGTATCTACCGTCATTCGAATTCTCCTGTTACTTACCTAATTAACTAACTTTGATTGCGTCAAATTGGCAAACCTGGTGACAGATGCCGCATTTGATGCAGATATCTTGATCAATGACGTGAGTTTGTTTACGTTCACCTGAAATTGCATTAACCGGGCAGTTGCGAGCGCAGACAGTACACCCGGTGCATGGACCATCCATGATTTCAAATGTGATCAATGAACGGCATACCTTTGCGGGGCAGCTTTTTTCATAGATGTGGGCTTGATACTCATCCATGAAATGTTTCAGTGTTGATTCAACCGGATTTGGTGCACCCTTACCCAATCCACAAAGGCTGTTATTCTTAATTTGTACGCATAGTTCCTGTAATTCTTCGATATCGCCTTCTTTTCCTTCTCCAGCGCAAATACTTTCGAGGATTTCAAGAAGGCGATGGGTACCAACCCGGCAGGGAACACACTTCCCACAGGATTCATCCTGGGTGAATTCCATAAAGAACCGGGCGATATCGACCATGCAGGTATCTTCATCCATCACGATCATACCGCCAGAACCCATGATCGAACCGGCTGCGCCGAGGGTTTCATAATCAACGGGGAGGTCTAATAGGCTTTCAGGAAGACAGCCACCCATGGGTCCGCCTGTTTGGACCGCTTTGAACTTTTTGTCGTTTTTAATACCGCCGCCCACTTCAAAGATGATTTCTCGAAGAGTGATCCCAAAGGGGACTTCGATCAGGCCGGTATTCTTAACATCTCCTGCAAGTGCGAAAGTCTTTGTGCCTTTGCTTTTTTCGGTTCCCATGCTGGAAAACCATTCCGAGCCTTTGAGGATGATCTGGGGGACATTGGCATAGGTCTCAACATTGTTGATGTTGGTGGGCTTTCCCCAAAGCCCTTTTTGCGCAGGAAAGGGGGGTCTGGTACGTGGTTCGCCACGATTGCCTTCAATGGATGCCATTAATGCGGTTTCTTCACCACAAACAAAAGCGCCAGCGCCCATCCTGACTTCAAGATCAAAGCTGAAATCTGTACCCATGATATTCTTACCAAGGAGTCCAAATGACCGCGCTTGTTTGATGGCGAGGTTAAGCGTACTGACAGCAATCGGGTACTCTGCACGGCAGTAAACATAGCCTTGCTTTGCACCAATGGCAAAAGCAGCAATGATCATTCCTTCAATTACGGAATGGGGATCACCTTCCAAAACACGGCGGTTCATAAAGGCGCCTGGGTCTCCCTCGTCGGCGTTGCAAATGAGGTATTTAATGTTTCCTTCCGCCTGGCGAGCAAATTTCCATTTGAGACCAGTTGGGAAGCCTGCGCCGCCACGACCGCGCAGTTTGGCGTCAAGGATTTCCTGGATGACATCTTCTGGAGTCATTTCTGTTAGAACTTTACCGAGCGCCATATAACCATCATAGGCAAAGTAATCCTCAATATTGCGGGGATCGATAACGCCAATATTACGAAGGACAACCCGAATCTCTTTTTCGCGTGGAGCCCTAAGCTCTTCATCCATGGAATCAATCATTTTTGCAGCATATTGCTGCAGGACGCGACCTTTGATGAAGTGCTCCTCTACCAATCTTGGAACATCCACGTATTTAATATTTGTATAGTGCGTTCCTTCAGGATAGATCATAAGATCTGGCCCTAATTTTTGAGGGTCACCCAGACGTGTTGTCTCAAGAATTTGAACTTCGTCAATCAAACCCTGTTTTATTAACTCATCGTTGAGCACATCGATTAGTTCGTAGGCACCTTTTTCCACGCATATTGGGTCTACAGAAACCAGCACAGTTGATCTGTAAAAAGCCATATTTTTTCCTTCCAAGTAAAATTTCTGCGAATAGCTTGATAATCGTTAAGAAGACTACACGTCTAATTTGTAATCTTCACAGATTTTGCCATGGACAACATGTTCATGCATGATTGTCTCGGCAATTTCTGGAGTCACTCTTCCATAGGTTACTTTTTCGGCACCTGGTAAGACGACCTGAACAACGGGTTCGAATGAATCGATGCCGATATTTCCGGTTTGTCGAATGATGATGTCCTCTAAATTGTTGTGATCGACATAATCGAGGATGGCTTTGAGAGTTTCTCTCGCACCAGCCGCGATCCCAACCGTCCCCATACCGACAATGATTTCGGTTTTACCTGAGGTTGCTTTAAGTTCCTGTTTTTTCAGTGCTTCTTCTCGAATTCTTTTTAGATCATCAAGTGATTTGATTGTTGGCATTTCTGTTTCTCCTTTTCGTTTTATTGAATTTCCTGAATACCTTCTTCGAACAGCTTTCGTATGAAACGAATGACGTCCGGGTTTGTAAGAGGTATTCCATCCAATTCATTTTTTAATTCTTGATCGTCAAAATAAAACATTTTCTCATTCTTCCGAATTGAAAAAATCCAATTCACATCTGGCGTGCATAACACCAATGATAGCAATGTGTCTGGAATGTTACCCAGGGGCATTCGATCAATGTGGCTGTGCTGAAATTGGACTGTAACTTTTGTGCCTTTACCCAATTCCGAGTCAATTTTGAGCCATCCATTGCAAGATTCTGCTGCAAACTTCAGAAGCGGAATTCCCAAACCGACCTGTCTCTCAGTCCTGCTGGTAACAAAGGGATCTGTTACACTTTTTACCTTTTCTGGACTCATTCCTTTGCCGTTGTCGATTATTTCAATTGTTAAGGTATCTTCTTTCAGATTCTCGTCAATCGAGATACTGATCTTATCAGCACCTGCTGAGATGCCGTTTGCTGCAATATCAAGGATATGCAGGCATAATTCTCTCAATTATCAACCTCTACTTTTTGAATTTCCTGGATCAACCTGGGGAACCGATTGGGTTGAACTCGACCATGGACATTATCATCAATAACAACTACAGGTGCCTGACTGCAAGCACCCACACAGCGGCACAACTCCAATGTGATGAGACCGTCTTCTGTCGTCTCACCGGGTTCAACGCCAAGGATTTGTTTGGCTTTTTCGATAATTTGTGTGATTCCGCCAACGTAACAGGCTGTACCAACACAGAATTTTATGGTGTGTTTTCCTCTAGGTGTTGTCGTAAAGAATGAGTAGAAAGAAACAACGCCGTGAATTCGGCTGACAGGTTCGCCCATTTTTTCTGCAATGTAACTTTGTATTGAAGGAGAGATAAACCCAACCTTTTCTTGAACACTGTTAAGGATCACCATGATGGCTCCTGACAGGTTCTCGTTCTCTTCAAGAATTTTGTCAATAATTGCACGGGTTTCTGGGTTAATCAACGGATCTGTTTCGAGAATTCTATCTTCTGTTTTTTGCATCTAATCAATCTCCAATATTTTTGATTCACGCAACGGGCGCGAATGGATCTGGTTTGTGAAATTTTCCACAAGACAGTGTAATACGAGTTCGGAATAAGGTCAATACACGAATGTCATATCTATGATAGAGAATCGTCAAGATTGGGAAACAATCCCAAATTCACGTCCATTTATCCCTTTAAAAGCCATTTTAATTTCTGAAATTGTTGGTTCGAGCAAGAGGAATCGATTGATTCCGAGAAAATCATCTAAATAATGAACATCTCCACTTTGAATAAGTGGATATTTTTGAATATGGGGATACTCTTTGTGTGCCTTTTCAAGGGAGATATGACGGGAAATTTCAAGCGCTTCGATCTCAAGATCTGGTGGAACAAATCCCAAGTGGTAAATAAGCCCAAAAGCCTGCCGATTAACATGGGCAGGGATGAATAATCCATCTAAATCAGTAACTGCACGAAAAGCTTCTTCAATGCTAAGCCTAGTGGAAGTGAGCAGTAATCTATCCTCTCTTCGGATGAAATCGCCTGTTTCATCAACCACAAATTGCTCACCGAAGAATTCAACATTATTTTTCAAATCTGGCAAAGCCTTGTCGATGATATTCTGCATCAATGTCAGCTGTTCAAGCGTGTCAAAAAGGCACAATGCATGGACTTCTTCCTCGGTTTGAAGCTCGATTCCGGGCAGAACAGTCAGATCACTTCCTTTAGCCGCTTTGATAACTGCGGGAACATTTGCGCTGGCGTTATGATCGGTGATTGCGATAAGATTTATCCCGTGTTCAAGAGCGGCTTTTACAATTAAAGGGGGGATCATTTCCACACCTGCACAGGGAGAAAGAACCGTATGAATGTGCAGTTCAGCAAGAAATGTTTTCAAAAGATGCTTTCTTAGGGTTTAGTTTTGAGGAGCAAGGATTCCCAAATCCCAAAGTTCGCCGCATACATGAAAATTTGACTTTGGTGTTGAGAGGATAATCACGTTCTTGTCATTCGCTTTATCAATTGTATCTTGATCGGGTTGGGCATCTTCAGTGATGAGGATAGCAGTTAAATCCAGCAGGGCAGCCACTGCGACAATGTTCCCATGTGCCATAAGTGTGACCCAAATGCCTTCTGCAGAGGCACCCGTCATGACACAGCTCAGTAAATCGGAGCAGTAACCACTTTTTACTTCTAACTCCGAAAAATCCTTATGGTTTGTCAGTACGGTTAAATCTAATTTTTGAACGATTTCATTTAGGTACATGGCTCTTCGGATCCTTTCGATGTTTTTGCTCATGTAAGTGTACTTGCGTTATTGTCAGAGTCATTAAGATAGATGATCATATATAGGTTGGTCCCCTGGTCTTTTGATGAGATCAAGCGCATTTCATCAACACATCGTTTGATGTTGATCAAGCCCATGCCGGCCCCAAATCCCATTTCGCGGACTTCATTTGTGGCCGTAGAATAGCCAGGGGTCATTGCCAACTCAACATCTTCAATACCCGGACCATCGTCATAGGCTTCCATGGTGATCTTGTGAGGTTCAATTTCAACCCTCAAGGTGCCGCCGTTATTTGAGTGAATGATCAGGTTCATTTCGGCTTCATAGGCTGCGATCCCGCAGTGACGCGCGATTTTTGGGGTTGCACCCAATCGTAAAAGTGCCCTTTTAATATTACTTGAAGCATTGCCGCCGTGGATGAAGTCGCCTTTACGAATGCCATATCGCAAAATCAGGCTGGTTCGGGCTGAAATAATATCTTCGAAAAGATGGCTGGCACGGTACCGGATTAGTTCTTCTTGGTGGTAATCCCTTTGGAGAGCATGCAAAAGCCCATTGGTGATATCACCTTTTGTAATAATGCCAACAAGCAATCCGTTCTCATCCAAAACGGGAAGGCGTCCAAAATTTGTGCGAGCGAATGTTTTCAATGCTTCGATGACAGGATCGTACTTCTTAACAGTAACAAGTTTTGTGGTCATATAATCCTGAACGGTCGCGTCAATTCGGCCTTCTCTCAATGAGCGGATGATATCTTCGATGCTCAAAACACCGACCAAATCATTATCATTCAAAACAGGCGCTCCAGAAAAACGATTTTTTTGGAAAATGTTGAGGGCATCCTCAATTGGCATGTCAGGAGAAAGGCTTTGAACCTTTTCTGTCATCACCTCGTGAATTCGCAGTTCATAAGCCAGTTCTTCTGTCTTAGTGATCGTAACTGCATCCTCATCTGAGATTGCTGTTCTAAGTTGTTTCATAGATTATTAACCCGAATTATGATGAACAATCGTCTTTGGTTATTATTTCAAAACTAGGCAAACCTGCATTATATAAAATTCCACAGACATCAAACAGACCGTGAAATGTTGTGATTAAGGGGATTTCTTCTTCGTTGGCAAGATCAACAGTCTCTTTGGCAGGATTTTTCCCACGGACAAAAACGATAGCGTGAATATCTGCGATCAAAGCTGTGCGAACAACTTGCGGGTTGCATAAACCGGTTAGCAAAACAGAACTGGGCTTGATAGATGTAAGCACATCGCTCATTAAATCTGCACCCATTGCACCGGCAATCTCTTTTCCATCGATATTGGTATCCGTAAGAAGTGTTCCATCGATTAATTCAACCAGGTCTCGTAATTTCATATTTTCCTTATCAATGTTATCAGTAAGTAATACTTAGTATTCTATCCTAAAATGATAAAAATTGGTTTCGGAATCTGAAAAATTTTAAAGAAGGGGTAAAATGGGTGATGAATCATGATCATTAAGGATGAATTGAGGTTCGTATGGTTGAAATTGTTCGAAGTGTAAAAGGAACCAGGGATTTTTATCCCCAACAGATGGCAGTTCGTCGCTGGATGTTTGATATCATTCGGGAAGTATCTACTCGGTTTGGCTATCAGGAGTATGAGGGTCCCTGTCTTGAATTTCTGGATCTATACGCGGCAAAATCCGGTGAAGAGCTTGTAAAAGAACAGGCGTTTGTTTTTTCTTCTCCTGGTGATGATTTTCTCACTCTAAGACCTGAATTGACGCCAACACTGGCACGTATGGTTGCACAAAAGCAGTATGAAATTCCAATACCGCTGAGATGGTGGTCCATTGGTCCCTTTTGGCGTTATGAAAATCCACAACGAGGGCGCACACGAGAGTTCTACCAGTGGAATATTGACCTGGTCGGCACAGATACGGTCGTTGCTGATGCTGAAATCATCGCCATTGCGGCAATATTTTTAAAAGAATCTGGGTTATCACCAGATCAGGTGAAAATCTATGTGAATAATCGCCGGCTGATGGACCAGGCTTTTGCTTCTTTGAAAATCGAACAAGATTTGCGATCAACCATCTTCAGATTGGTTGATAAGCTCGATAAGCTTTCAGAAAATGATTGGCGAGCATATGCCGTCGATAGCGGACTTACGGAAAACCAAATCGATGGTCTTCTGGATATTGTGAATAATGCTAATTTGTGGCGTGAATCGGATGAATTGGTTTCACTTTTTGAACTGATCAAAAACTATCAAATTGAAGATTATGTAGCCTACAATCCCAAAGTCATCCGAGGGTTGGATTATTATACCGGGACTGTATTTGAGGCTTTCGAATTGGGTGGGAAAACAAGAGCGATCCTGGGGGGAGGGCGTTACGACAACCTTGTTGCTGATGTAGGCGGTAATCGCCTGCCTGGGGTTGGTTTTGCGATGGGCGATGTTGTGATCGAACTGGTTTTACGAGATGCAGGTGTCCTTCCCGGAAACGTAGAAGATAAGCCTCAAATTCTAGTGACCGTCTTTGATTCGTCCACATTGTCAGAATCTTTACAGTTGGGAGACAGCCTTAGAAAAGCAGGATATCGCGTTGTTGTTTTCCCAGACATTGGAAAACTCGGAAAACAATTCAAGTATGCTGATCGGCTTGAAATACCCATAGCTATTGTTTTGGGTCCGGATGAATTGGAAAGAGGTGAGGTCACGATTAAAAACCTGAGGGCACGAGACCAGGCAACCGTGAAACGAGAGGATCTATCAGGTAAGATTGAAGAATTCTTGCCAAGCCTATCTTGATGTGATAAAATCAAGTTCAAATTATGGTGCCTGTAGCTCAATGGTGGAGCGCCTCACTGTGGATGAGGAGGCCGTGGGTTCGACCCCCATCAGGCACCCAGGTAAAGAAGCTCATCAATGTGAGCTTCTTTTTTTTATGAGATAGTTGCATGTCATTTAATAGCCATTCAGATCTTTGAAGGTAGAACATTATTTCCATCAATGGCATTGACCGTATCTGGCACTTGTGGCATAATTTAAAAAGAAAAAAATTGAATTTTATGCGATGATGGAAACGAGTACAGGACCCGCTGGCTGGCAGCGATCTCGGGTTTGATGAAAGCCGGGAAGCCATGATCCTAGAAAATCCTTCCGGAGCAGCGACCTGAACCAATAAAAGCAGTAGGGAAGCCAGAGACTTGCTCTGTTATCAATATTCGGCTTTGTTCTTTGTGATACAGCTGATTGAGGTGTTCACAGTTTTGTGAAAACCAGGGTGGTACCGCGGGTAACACACTCGTCCCTGAATGTGGACGAGTGTTTGATTTTAAGTACTTATTATTTGGAGGTCCGATGTTCGAACCAGTATCATCAAGATTGAACATAATCCTGCTCGAAGCAGAGATTCTACGTTTTTGGAAGAAGCATGACATCTTTCACGAATCTATGAAAAGTCGTGAAGGAGGTCCGGAATATGTATTCTTTGAAGGTCCACCGACGGCAAATGGAAAACCGGGGGTGCATCATGTTTTGGCGCGGGTATTTAAGGATATGTTCCCACGTTATAAAAGTATGAATGGATATCATGTTTTACGGCGGGGCGGATGGGATACCCATGGGCTGCCTGTTGAGATTGAAGTCGAAAAACGTCTGGGATTTACCAATAAACAGGATATCGAAGATTACGGAATTGCAAAATTCAATGAGCTTTGCCGGGATTCGGTCTTTACTTACATCCAGGATTGGGAAAAGTTGACCGACCGGATTGCTTTCTGGGTGGACCTAGATGATGCCTATATTACTTATAAAAATGAATATATCGAGTCGGTCTGGTTCCTGCTGAAGTCCATCTGGGATAAGGGCTTGCTATATCAAGGCTTCAAGGTGGTTCCATATTGCCCAAGATGCGGCACACCCCTTTCGGATCACGAGGTAGCCCAGGGTTATGAACAAGTCAAAGATCCTTCATTATTCGTTCGGATGCCCCTGGTGGACGAGACGAATACATCCTTACTGGTGTGGACAACCACACCATGGACTTTGCCAGGAAATGTCGCTGTGGCTGTTCACCCCGATGTGGATTATGTTAAGGTGTCTATGGGTGAGGGAGATGAACAGGAATACTTGATCCTTGCAAAACCTTTACTTGAAAAAGTTCTGCTAGACCGCCCGTATGAAGTTGTTAAAACATTCAAGGGAAAACAGTTGAAAGGGAAACATTATCGTCCGTTGTTCACTTTTATGCCGGTCGAAAAAGACGCCCATTATGTCGTGCTGGCAGATTTTGTAACGACTGAAGATGGTACCGGGATAGTCCATCTCGCACCTGCCTTTGGCGCAGATGATATGCAAATGTCGATTGAAAATGATTTGCCGATCTTAATGACCGTCAATGAAAGCGGACGATTTATCAGTGCGATAGGTTCGTGGGGTGGTATGTGGGTCAAAGAAGCTGATCCTTTGATCGTAAAAGATCTTGAACAACGCGGTTTGATGTTTGATGTTGGCACCTATGAGCATACTTATCCCTTCTGTTGGCGCTGCGATACACCCTTGCTGTATTATGCACGACCTACATGGTATATCCGAACCAGCGCGCTGAAGGACAGACTTGTGGCAAACAATGAGAATGTGAACTGGTACCCTGAATATATAAAACATGGACGCTTTGGTAATTGGCTTGAAAATAACATTGATTGGGCTCTGGGACGAGAAAGATATTGGGGAACACCCCTTCCAGTGTGGGAATGTGAGAGCTGTCAGCACCAGTTATGTATTGGTTCTGTCGCTGAGTTGAGTAAGTATGCAGGGCGCGACCTGAGTGATCTTGACCTTCATCGTCCTTATGTGGACAACGTGCACCTGACCTGTCCTGAATGCAATGGCAGGATGAGTCGAGTTGTTGAGTTGATCGATGTGTGGTTCGATTCGGGTTCGATGCCAGTGGGACAGTGGCATTATCCATTTGAAAACCAGGAATCCTTCAAGAAGCAATTTCCTGCTGATTTTATTTGCGAAGCTGTTGATCAGACTCGGGGTTGGTTTTATACCCTACACGCAATCAGTACGCTTGTCTTTGACAGTCACTGTTTTAATAATGTGATTTGTCTGGGTTTGATCCTTGATAAAGATGGGCAGAAAATGTCGAAATCCAAAGGGAATGTTGTTGAACCATGGGATGTCATTAATAAACATGGCGCAGATGCCCTTCGCTGGTATTTGTACACTGCTGGACCTCCTGGGCAGGAACGCCGTTTCTCAGAAGATTTGGTAGGCGATGTGGTGAGAAACTTCACATTGACTTTGTGGAACACCTATTCATTCTTCGTGACCTATGCCAACCTCGATAAGTGGACACCCACACAGGATATCGAACCAGAGTACAGCGATCTTGACCGCTGGTTGCTTTCATCACTGCATGCACTCATCGGGGACGTGACCAAGGCATATGAGACTTACGATGTGCCTGGTGCAACTCGACCCATTGAGAAGTTTGTCGATCAGTTATCCAACTGGTATCTCCGCCGTTCGCGCCGCAGATATTGGAAAACAGAATCTGATTCAGACAAGGCAGCAGCATATGCAACCCTTTATGAGGCTTTGAAGACGCTTTCTTATTTGCTGGCGCCGACCATGCCTTTTATGGCTGAGCAGATTTATCAAAACCTTGTTCGCAGTGAAAACCCCGATGCGCCTGTTTCAGTTCATTTAGCGGAGTGGCCGAAATTTGATGCTGAAATGATCGATGAAGGGCTCAATCGTGAGATGAATGTGGTTATGAAACTTGCCTCATTAGGCCATTCTGCCCGAAACTCGCAGAACCTGAAAGTTCGTCAACCCTTGGCAGAAGCATCCTTTGTTGTCGGAAATGCCGATGAACAGAATGTTGTTGTGGATTATGAGGATTTGCTGAAGGATGAACTGAATGTGAAAAAGGTAAGTTTGCTTGGGAGTGCCAGTGAGGCTGTCAGTTTCAGCCTTAATCCGTTGCCGAAACAGTTGGGTCAGCGTTTTCAATCCCTGTTTCCCCGGGTTCGAAAAGCACTAATGGAATTACCTGCTGATCAATCTGCTCGCAAATTCCTGGAAGGTGAATTGGTTTCGGTGACAGTCGATGGCGAAACTTATGATATCACATCTGACGAAGTTGAAGTAAGGGCAGAAGCAAAGGAAGGTTTTGCTGTTGCATCCGAAGGGGCGTATCTGGTGGCTTTGATCACAGAACTGTCAACCGAGTTAATCTACGAGGGACTTGTCCGTGAATTCGTCCGGCGGGTACAATCACTACGTAAAGATGCAGACCTCGATATCGCAGATCGAATTCATTTGTTCTACACGGCATCGGAACAGCTTTTAGAAGCTATTAAAGCATTTGAGGATTATATCAAAGAGGAAACACTGGCAATGCAAATGACTGCTGGTGAGAATCCAGAAGGTTTGCCATTTTCTCAGGATGAGTTTGACGGGCAAACTGTAAGGATAAGCATTGTAAAAGCAGCATAAGGAAAACACCAGGAGAAACGTTTGAAAAAATTTTTAAACCAATATGGATTGTTACTTGGCATCGTCAGTCTGCTTCTAGGTCTTGACCAGGTCACTAAAGCCGTTGTGAGGGCAAACATCCCCTTTGGAGGAAGTTGGATGCCTTTGAACTGGTTGGCACCTTATTTTCGATTTGTGCATTGGGAAAATACTGGTGCAGCATTTGGTATGTTTCAAAATGGCGGCTTGATCTTTGGGATTTTAGCCGTGATTGTTTCCGCCTTTCTGATCATATATTATGCGCAGCTTCCAAAAGATGAAACAATAATGCGGGTTGCCATGTCGATGCAGTTGGCTGGTGCACTGGGTAACCTGATCGATCGGATCCTGTTTGGACCGGTCACTGATTTTATTTCTGTGGGTACATTTCCTGTCTTTAATATCGCAGATTCAAGCATTACGGTTGGAACTGGGTTGTTAATTTTGGCGCTTTTGCTTTATGAACGAAAGCAAAAAAGAGCAGCTGTCCTTGTTGACGGAACTGTGCAGGAAAGCTCAAACTCGGTCGATAACGAGATATGAAATCTACAGAATATCGTTTTAAGGTAGAAACAGGCGCTGATCTGAGGGTTGACAAATATCTTTCAGACCAGCTTCCGGATGTTTCGCGTTCTCAAATCAAGAATTTAATCGAAGAGGGCTATGTTGCTATAGATGGGATTGAGGTAACGAAGGCGGGTACCAAAGTTAAGGAAGGAAACCTGGTTGAAATTCTGGTCGTTGATGACAGCTTTGATGCTATGGTTCCGGAATCTATACCTTTGGACATCCTCCACGAAGATTCAAACGTGATTGTGATCAACAAACCTGCTGGTATGGTCGTTCATCCTGGTGCAGGAAACCCCTCGGGCACTTTGGTTAATGCGCTTTTGGCGTATTACCCATCTATTCGTAATGTGGGAGAAACAGATCGACCTGGTGTCGTTCATCGGCTGGATAAAGATACCTCTGGGGTTTTGGTCTTTGCCAAAACTGAAAAAGCTTATCAATGGTTGGTCAAGCAGTTCAAATCGCGTGATCTGAAAAAGGCCTATATCGCCCTGGTTGATGGACATCCACCCACGCCAACCGGCCGAATAGAAACACCAATCGAGCGGGATATTCATCATCGGACCCGGATGGCAGCAGGCTTAAGAGGTCAAGGAAAACCTGCTGTGAGTGAATATTTTGAATTGGAGCGGTTTGAGAATCACAGCCTGGTTGAAATTCATCCCATTACGGGTCGGACGCATCAGATCAGGGTTCATCTGAGTTATCTCGGGACACCGGTTGTGGGCGATACCCTGTATGGAAGGCGGCGACCTAGTATCAAACTTGGGCGCTTCTTTTTACATGCGAAATCGTTATCTATAAAATTACCTAGTGAGCGTGTCCAACAGAAATTTGTAGCACCATTACCAGAGGAATTAGCCAAAGTCTTAGATGCCTTGAGAAAAGTGTGAGGTCAAAATGCAATGGATTGATTTAAGATCAGATACGGTCACCCTCCCAACCGAGAAAATGCGCAAGGCAATGGCTGAGGCGGAGCTTGGGGATGATGTTTATGGTGAAGATCCAACGATCAACCGGTTACAAGCGTTAGCCGCTGAAATGTTGGGTAAGGAAGATAGCCTTTTTGTTCCTTCGGGGACAATGGGTAATTTACTGGCTGTGTTGACGCATTGTGGGCGCGGTGACGAAGTCATTATGGGAGATTGTGCCCATACTTTCATTTATGAGGGAGGAGGCATCTCGGCTTTAGGAGGGGTACATCCGCGTACAGTTCCGAATCAAAAAGATGGGACGCTTTTGATCGAAGATATTCAGCATGCTATTCGTTCTGTGGATGATCATTTTCCGCCCTCCCGGCTTCTTATACTCGAAAATACGCAAAACAAATGCGGTGGGATATCCATTTCTCGGGAATATATGGTTTCAGCAGCGCAGGTCGCCCACGATGTCGGCTTGAGCGTTCATCTGGATGGTGCAAGGGTGTTCAATGCTGCTGTCGATCTTGACTTGCCTGTCTCAAAACTGGTGGATATGGTCGATTCAGTCACTTTTTGTTTGAGTAAGGGGCTGTGTGCTCCTGTGGGTTCCATCCTTTGTGGCGCCAGTGAATTCATTACTCGAGCCCGCCGGATCCGCAAACAATTAGGCGGTGGGATGCGCCAGGCTGGCGTTTTGGCAGCTGCAGGTCTTGTTGCCCTGGAGGAAATGGTCGACCGTCTTGCTGAGGATCATTTACATGCTCGATTGCTTGGGGAAGGTCTGAAATCGGTGGAGGGTGTCTGGTTGGATAAGGGATCCCCTAATACAAATATGGTATATGTAGAATTTGATCCAGCATTGAACCTTTCAGCCGGGCAAATACAACAAAGGCTGCGAGAAAATGGGATCCTGGTTGGTATTACAGGTCCTCGCCACTTCAGGCTTGTCTGCCACTATTGGATCAGGGACGAACATATCCCCATGATTGTTGATGCATTCAAAAAGGCTATCACAACAGGCGAGAATTCGTATTAATCACAATTGTTTGTTTATGATGATTTGCACTAAAGATAATGCCGTAATACCTTTTCAGGAGTTACAATGATCGTTGTACTTTCTGATTTACATTTTTCCGAGTCCCAATCCACTCAAATAGGCGAACGCCGATTTAATCGTAATCTTTCGCCTGATATCTTTCAGGCGTACTTTTCTGAGATCAATCAATATGCAAAAGCGAATGCGATTGAGAAAGTTGATCTTGTTTTAGCCGGAGATATTCTTGAAATAACCCGTTCTCAAATCTGGCTAAATGGTGCGGGGCGTCCCTATATTAACAACGGTGACATCGAACCGAACTCTGAGCTCGAGGGAACGGTACTTCGCATTTTGGAAGCAATTTCAAATGAAGACCGGGTATCAGAAACGATCGACATCATTAGGAACATCCATAGACACATAGATGTTGATGTGATGGTCCATTTTATCCTGGGAAATCATGATCGGTTGGTGAATGCAACGCCAGGAACACGGCGTAAAGTGAGGGAAATATTTGGTCTTCATGGCGGTTCGGAACCCTTTCCTAATAATCTGGTCTTTAAAGAAAGAGATGGCACTTCTTTTTGTTTGATTCGCCATGGTCATGAATATGATCCGACAAATTTCTCGTGGGATGTGCGAAAATTCAATGCGATCCCTGCGGATATTCCTAAGGAAGTCTATGATATGGCTTGTTTAGGGGATATCACAACGATTGAATTTGGTGCAGCCCTGCCCTGGCTTTTCAGGCAGGAATACGGTGACCAGACCATTCTTAAAGATCAAACGCTGCTTGCAATCTATAAACGCTTGATGGAATTTGATGATGTTCGTCCTACTTCGGCATGGCTGTCCTATTTGTTATCCACACCTGATGTTGATACAAAGGTCACCTGGCACTACATACAACCTGCGTTCACAAAGGTAATTCAAAAGTTGAGTAAGCATGCAGAATTTCATAAAACGCTAAAACAGTCGGATGCTATTGGCTTGATACCCAGAATTACCATTATGTCGCTGCTCAAATCACCATTTTTCAATAAGGGAATACCTTATTGGATGATCAAATGGATTATGAAATTCGTTTCAAGAACCATCAATTTACAGTCACAGGTGGTCTGGGCAAAGCGTGAGGCAGTGATCCAGGATGAAGAAGCAGAATGTGAATGTGTGATTAGTGGACATACCCACTTTGCGGAAGTATCATTGATCTCAGCAAAAGATGATCAAGAAAAATATTACATCAACACTGGCACATGGCGAAATGTTATCCCCGCCACGAAGAATTTTAGGGATTTTGGACGGCTGAAAGCCATGACCAAAGTGATGATCTTCAGCCCACATGAGGAAGCTCAAGGCACAAGTGAACCTAAATGGGCTTTTCGTTACATGAGCGGTGTGAATTATGGGCACCACCGTATGATTTAGAAAAAGGATTTAATGACATCCATAAGATCCTTCATCAAAAAAATTTTTGAAAAAACCGAATTTATTACGATAGTTTCTGGATTACCCAGGTCAGGCACATCCATGATGATGTCTGCGCTTGAAGCGGGTGGAATGGAATTACTGGTTGATGGGCTTCGGGAAGCGGATATGAATAATCCCAAAGGCTATTTTGAATATGAGCGTGCCAAAAAACTTCCAAAAGGGGATACACAATGGTTAGAATCAGCCAGTGGTAAAGCTGTTAAAATCATTTCTGCATTGATTGAATACTTGCCGAGTGGTTTTCAGTACCGCTTGATTTTTATGGAGCGCGATCTTGATGAAATTCTTGCATCGCAGCGAAGGATGCTCCAAAGGATGGATAAAGCTAATGATGGGGTTGAAGAAGATGAAATCCGATCCTCCTATCAAAAACATTTGGCAGAAGTTAAATCGTGGATAGCGAACCAGCCATGGATAACAACTTGTTATATCAGTTATAATGATGTCCTTCGGGAGCCAGATAGAACCTTCAAAAAAGTGGCAGAATTTCTAAATCATCGTGTGGATCCTGGTGCTATGGCTGCCGTTGTTGATCGTTCGCTTTACCGCGAACAGAAAAGTAATTAGTATTTGTAAGGATTTAATGGTTAACTATAAAAATAAAAATGTCATTATGGTCGTGCTGGACACCCATCGATATGATCGGTTGGGTGCGTATGGGTACGCTCGACCAACTTCGCCCAATTTAGACAGCCTGGCAGCGGAGAGCATGTTCTTTGAAAGGGCGGTTGCCCCTGGTCAATGGACGATCCCTTCGCATGCTTCTCTTTTCAGCGGTGAGGTTCCTGCTGTCCATAAGACTGTCCAGGCGGATGATTACTTGCCCATCGAGTTTGAAACCCTGGCGGGTCGGCTTTCCAGCACTGGTGTGCGGACCACGGGATTTTGTAACAATCCCCTGGTGGGAATCGTCCAAAATGGTTTCACAAGGGGATTTGATGAATTTTATAATTATTGCGGTGTTGTACCTTCGACGCCCCAAAAAGAAATCAATGATATTTGGAAACCCATGCGGAAGCTGTGGGCAAAATACACCCAAATCTTACGGAGACTTTCTTACCCGATCCAAAACGCATTTGCTTCACCTAATGAGTTCTTCATAGGTGCTTTACGACCTTTATTTGTTCCTTTATGGACAAAGGCAGCAAATTTCAAGGGGATGACGGCGCGTTCGATCACTGAGACGGCGCGATTCATGGAAAAAATTGAAACATCGCGTGATGCGGGAAATTTTGTGTTCCTTAATTTGATGGAAACCCATTTACCCTATTCACCCCCGGCTGAGTTTATCAAAACGTTTGTCCCTTATTACCACGAAACGCCAGAAGCAGAACAATTTATGCGCAGTTTCAATCGCAAGGCAATGCAGTGGCTCATTCCTTTGATTAAACCATTCAATGACCTTGAAAAAACAACTTTATCCGGTATGTACGACGCAGAGGTTGCTTATCAGGATCATTTGTTGGCGCAACTTATCTCGACGCTGAATTCGAGCTATCACCGCGAAAATACAATGGTCATTTTCCTTGCAGATCATGGCGAAATGTTAGGAGAGCATGGATTTATGGGTCACGGTTTTGGTGTGTATGAGGAATTAATCCATGTGCCGCTTTTCATCCGTGTTCCAGATATCCTTTCTGCGAAGAAAATAGACAAGCGGGTTTCGATAACGCAACTCTTTTACACTATTTTAGACTTTTTTGGCTTTGATTCCCTCGCCATGCCTTATGCTGATGAAATTGATGTAGGTTCGAAAAGTTTCCTGAGAATGAAATGGATGGAGGATGCCTCGCCGTCTTATATCATATCTGAAGCGTATGCACCTGAAAATGCGCTTAAAATCATGAATAGCCACGCCAAAGAACTGATCAGCAGGCATCATGCGGAGCAAACCCGGTATGCTGTCTACCATCATGATGAAAAGATGTTGGCAGTGGGGGATTTGTCACGCGTTTTGTATGATCTTGCGGGAGATCCGGAGGAAGGTCGACCTTATCAAAATGAGGCAAGAATTGGGGAGCTTTCTTCCATATTAGATAAGTACCTTGATTTGGCAGAGACTCATCAATCAGGTTCATCACACAGGAAGATTTCTTTGAAAGATGAACTTATTCAGCAACGATTACGAGATTTGGGATATCTTGAGTAGAGCATACAAGGAGTAATTATCGATGGATCCAACGCTTTTCACGATAGAAATTGGGAATTTTACTTTTTCATTGTATTGGTACGGGGTTTTAGTGATGCTGGGTGTGGCTGTGGCAAGCTGGCTGGCTGCCAAAGAATTCAAACGTTATGGTGAAGATCCTAATTATCTTTGGGATGGTCTCATCTGGGCATTGCCGGCGGGTATTGTTGGTGCAAGACTGTGGTATGTTGTGAATGCAACCCTTGGGGGTGACATGCGTTATATACAAGATCCGCTGACGATCCTCAATCTCCGGCAGGGTGGTTTGCATTATTTTGGTGCGGTCTTATTTGGAGCAATTGCATTTTATATCTATGCTAAGAAAATGGGTTTGGACATTTGGCTGGCACTGGATGCTGTTTCTCCCGGGCTTTTATTGGGACAGGCTATTGCCAGACCAGCAAATTTCATTAACCAGGAACTTTATGGGCAACCAACGAATTTACCCTGGGGAATAAAAATTGATGCCCAGCACCGGATTGCTCCATGGAATAATTTACAGCTTTTTCCTGAAGAAGCTACTCGCTTTCATCCAACCTTTGCCTATGAAATCTTGTGGAATGTTTTTGCTGCTGGAGTTCTATTGGTGTCGGCTCGGAAATATCAGGACAAGCTGAAACCTGGTATTATCTTCGGTGCGTGGTTGATCTTAGCCGGGGTAGGGCGAAATATCATCGAATTTTTCAGACCTGATCAACCAGGTTTCCCGGGCACCGGTTTCAGCTATTCACGTCTGGTTGCAATCCTAATGATCTTCGCTGGTTTGATCCTGATTTTGATCAAATATGGTGTCCTCAGAACAACCTTTTTATCTAAGGGCAAAGACACCTATCAAATCGCTATCCCCTATGAAGAACGGATAAAGGCTAAAAAAGCACTGCATCCCTTTGTTGACGCTGTATCCGAAAATGCTGAAGAGATTGAAGAAATGATTGAAGAATCGAATGGGGATGACACTCAACCATTGAATTAGACACGTTAAAGTCAATGAAGTTTCGGAGCTGATCAGTAATGATCAGCTCCTTTTTTTAAGTAGAGAGACTAGGGATAATTTCGCATAGGTAATGTTAAATTTAAAGATTTGAGTGTGGCAAAATTTCCAAGTGCTGGATGAGATTAGAAAAAATCTATTATTTGAAACACAAAAATCAATGGATTGCTGGAAAAGATGATGTTCTAACAAAAAAAGGCTGCAATATGGTCCTATATGCAGCCTTTCCGGTTTAATCGAGGTATTTAAATTTAGTCCAGATCTCTTGTATGTTCTGGTAAGATATGACCTTTCAGGGCTAAGATAAGGTCTTTACGTTTGAGGGCGCGTTTACGATCAATCTCAACAGCACTCGCCTTATCGTCTGCCAGTTTTCGTAACGCTTCGATCCATGCTGCGCTCTGAATGGGTTTGTGTTGAACACGCCAGCGTTCAACTTTTATGGGGAGCTGATTTTCGTTGATCAAATTTTGTTTTGTTCGTGTCAGGGTCATCCCTTGTGATTCAAAGGTAAATTCCTCTTCCTCAAATTCTGGTTGGATGGGGCAGGCATGCATACAAGCGCCGCACTTGATGCAAAAATAATCAGCTAGGACAAGTTCCCCCTCATCATTGATGTGCAGTGCACGGGTGGGACAGACATCCGCACAGGCAAAACAGCCTTCAACACATCGTTCTCGATGCAATTCAATACTTCCTTGCCAGCGCTGTGTGACCTTAAATGCGCCTTTACTTGCGACTTCACACTGACGACAACGGATGCAATCCTCATAACGGATTGCCATTGTAGCGTTTTCCTCATCGTAGCTGATGATATTTGTCGGGCAGTTGTCAATCACGAAGTCTTTGAGAGAGAAATCAAATTCGGATTTTTCAAAAGTCAGATTTCCACGAATTTCGGGGAAAGCTTCATATTTTATGACCGGGATTTCAGGTTTTCCATTGATGGTCATCGTGATGGCATGAACAGGGCAAACCTCAACACAAATGCCGCATAACACGCAAGTATCTGGGTTGACATCAACGGAAGGTCGCTTGACCATTCTTCCATCAACGATTTCACCATCAAGATGGGTGAGGGCTTCTTTGGGGCAGGCTGTCGGTCCCATCTGGCAGCCCACGCATCGGTCAAGGTCCCAGGTCATGATGTAGTGCCTGGTGACCATGTCCCTTTCAAGCGTCATTGAATTTTCATCACGATATTTTTTTGAAATTCCACGTTGGCTCATGTTTACTCCGAATTAAATATCTGCTGGTAACGCATTCAACTCAGCTAATGAGAACACGGGACCATCTTTACATATGTATTTTGAACCGATGTTGCAGCGTCCACATTTCCCGATACCGCATTTCATTCGCTTTTCAAGCGAAGTGAAAATGGTTTCAGGCGCAAATCCAAGGTCGACAAGGACAGGCAAAGTGAACTTGGTCATGATGGGTGGACCGCAAACGACTGCAACCGCATTCTGGGGTGAGGGGGCTACTTCTCTAACGACGTCGGGAACATATCCCACATGATGAGACCAGTCGTCTTCCGGAACGTCAATTGCCTGGTGTAATTCCATGTCATCACGCTGGTACCAGCTTTGGATATCGTGTTTATACATACACAAACCTGAAGTGCGTGCGCCGTAGATAACCACCAGTTGATCAAAATCCTGACGGTTTTGCGGATGATGAACGTGCTTGGTGAGCGCATACAAGGTTGAAAAGGCACATCCACCGCCGATGATCACCAGGGTTTTCCCTTTCCAATCCATAAGAGGGAAGCCATTTCCCAAAGGTCCGCGCATGCCGATCGGATCACCTGCTTTGAGTTTGTGGGCATATTGTGTGAAAGAGCCCATTTTTTGAATGGTGAAACGCACAAAATCACCCTCCCATGCCGCTGATGCAACGCCAAAAGGTGCTTCCCCTTTTCCAAATATTGAAAGCTGGCAAAATTGACCTGGATTGAACTTTTCAAAAAACGTTTCGCGGTCCTTTTGATTGTCAAAAACCAATTCAAGGGTTTTTAATGAATAGTCATTGGATTCATAGTAAGCACGCACAATGCGCATTGGCATAGGTGAATATGGGTTGTGTCCGTTATCCTGCATGGACAACCTCACTTTCGTAGATGGATGCTGTTCGTAACATGGCTCTGATGTCCAACCCTACAGGGCAATATCGGACACACCTTCCACAGCCTGTGCAGCCAATTTGGTTGATGTGCTCAAGCCAATAACTGTATTTATGCATGAGACGTTGGCGGGTTCTTTCTTTTCTTGTCGGTCTTGGATTGTGACCTGAGGCTTCCAGCGAATAGATTCTGAACATACACGTATCCCAATTCCGCACGCGTTCATTTCTTTGGACCTCGTCAACGATATCGAAACAGAAGCATGTCGGGCAGAGAAATGTGCAAATCCCGCATCCAAGGCATGATTCTGCGATTTCTTCCCAGTAACGGCTCTCAAAAATCTTATCCAGTTTAGCTTTCAGACCGGAGGTTTCAAATGCCGGCTCCATTTCTTTATACGCTTCAGTTTGCAAGTGACGGATTTGTTCTTCCTGTTGATTTGTTGCCAATTGAAGTTGATTAAAAATGATTTCCCCTTTTTCTGTTAAGACTTCGATAAAATACTGTTCATCAAACTCTGTCAGGATGGCATCCAATCCTTCGTGATTGAAGGGTCCGCCGTCAACCGTTGTGCAAAAACAGGTCTGGGGCGGCTCTACACAACCCAAACCAATAATGACGGTTGATTCTCGCCTGGCTTTCCAGTATGGATCGCTATATTCTTCTGTATCGAATACCGTATCCAATAGCGTAAGCGCTTTGGCGTCACAAGGACGCATACCGAAAATGATTCTGGGACTCTGGTGTGAATTAACATCCTCAAACCGACCAAGCCGGCTGTCGTATTTCAGCATGACCTCAGATTGGGGTAAAAACAGGGCTTTTGGGGGATAGCGCGTTTTATGGGGGTCTGAAAGGTTAATAATGGAAGATGGATGATAGGGCAGGAATTGAGCGTAGTTTTCAACCTTTTGGGGGACGTAAACCTCATAATTTTGAGCCCAGTCTGACAATATTTGATTAAGTCTTTTCTTTTCAAGAATGTACATCATCTTTATCCTCAGGCTGTAAAGCGGTTTCTATCATCCAGGTTGAATGATGCAAAGGGTGGTTGGGTTTTATCGTCCATTCCAGTTTCAAAATGATAAATATTGAGCATATCCTCATTGAGTTTATCTGTCAGATAGGTCATTTTTATATCCATTGGGCAAGCCCGCTCACAGGCACCACAGCTCGTGCAGCGACCCGCCTGGTGAAAGGCACGAATGATGTGCCAGGCGTGAGTGCCGGCGGGAGAACCTGTGCTTTCAGTCCAGCGAGGTGGATTGTGATCGACAAAACACTCAGTACAATAGCACATCGGGCAGGCTTCACGGCAGGCATAGCAGCGAATACAGCGTTCGGCCTCATGTTGAAACCATGCATAGCGTTCTTCTTTGGTTAGTGCTTCAAATGATTCTACGGCAGTCCGTACAAATAATGGATCGCCCTCTGGCAAAGGTTCTCCAATAAGAATGTCAGCGTTGACAGGGTTGGGGTGCACGCAGCGCAGGCATGAGTCGTGAAGCAGCTCATTTCTCGAGAATTTATATACTGCACCTTTGTATTCCACAAAGACTACACCAAGATTTTCGGCGTATCCAGTGATTTCTTCACCTGTAAGATGGAAGATTTTCCTCAAATCAATGATGCCATCACACGGGACACCAATCAAATAAAGATTTTCACGCGGATGCTGTTTTTCAACAACAAGTGCATAAACGGACCGACTCTCGCAGCCGCGCACAACGATCCCGATCCGAGTTTCATGGGAATACCTTGTCAGGTAATTAGCTAGGTTATTCTGGCACAGGGCGTTATATTCAAGGCTATCGAGGTTGTCTCTGGAACGGAAGAATGCTGGCTGCGGCCTTAGCGGAGAATCCTCTTTTTTGAAGGCGATCACCACGTCCACGATATCTTCATCAAAGAGTCTTTCGATTTCAACCCGTAATCTGGCTTTCAATTCATCCATTGATGCCTCCCACCTGAGCATTAACCCTTGTTGCCAATGTATTTGCTGATCCAAAATGGGTGAGATATGTTTCGAACTCAGCAATTTCACGCTGGATGCGACCTCGATCCTGCAAATCTAACCATACAAAGCGAATTCGGTCACGTTCGTAACCTACATAATCGAGAAGATTAAGAAATTCGTCATGCTGACGGAGTGCGCTCAAGTTGCCTTCTTTGAAATGGCATTTTTCAGGGCGACACCCGCTGACGATGATCCCATCCGCACCACCCTGAACCGCATTTAATATATGGAGAGGGTTGATCCGTCCTGTGCAGGACAACTTGATGAGATGGACATTTGGAGGTAATTTGTGGTCGACCCAATATTGATCGGGCTCTGAATATAAACACCACTGGCACTGAAAAAGTGCGATTTTAGGTTTAGTATCCATTTGATGCGCTCTCCTGGGGCTGTAGCCAGTTCCATAGATCTTCCATGAGTTCAGCATCCTCGAATGTATCAGGAATTCTGATGGATGTCGATCTGCAGACTGCAGAACACAAGCCGCAAGCCATGCAAAGGCCTGGATCCACCTGGGCAACCTGTAATTCACCACGATAGGGGACTTTTTTACGAACAAGCGTGATCGCCTCATAGGGACAGGCTTCCACGCATAGACCACATGCCACACAGGTTTGCTGATCGACCACAGCTGTTTTTAGCTGAGTTTTGCTTCCGTGTTCGACAGCAATTTTCTTGACCGCAGTTATCACACCAGAGATATGGATTTTTTGAGGACAGGCTTGATAGCACAGATCACATGAGGAACAAAGCCAGGTAGTTGGGCTTTCGTAGGATTCATCCCGCATCTCCATCATCACCATACGCAGCAGGCGGCGTGGATTGTATTCGGGATCGATTTTTTCCTGGATCATGCATTTACTCACGCATGTGCCGCATGAATAGCACAATTCCACGAATTCGCCGCCAGGGATGGTTTTTACTTCTTCCGCAAAGGAATTTGCTGATTCGGTATGATTCATGCGGGCTCCTTTTGTACCTGGATTGCTCCCATGAGCGTTTCTGTATAGTCCATTGCTTCGGCCACACCTGGAACACCCGGGAAATTCTTGAGTCGTTTCAGCATATCTGGTTTCAATCTTTCGATTTCATCGATAAGATCTTGTTTTGGGATGTTATCCAGCACATTCTGCATTTCGTTTAGAACCCGTGCATACTTATCACCCTCAGCCGCACTGATCCATTCAACTCTGAAACGACCTTCTGTCATTTCCATTTTGCTGAAAATTTTTGCCAGACGGTCAGCTCGCTTCGCGCCGATTAATTGCCCGGTGATGTAGTGACAGTCCTGGGGATGACAGCCCGAATAAAGGACTGCACCAGCGCCCAGGCGAAATGCTTCATAGATAAAATCGGTATCCATCCGAGCTGAACACATCACACGCATGCCCCGTTCATTTGCTGAATATTCGAAATGGCTTGTTCCTGCAAGGTCTGCACCACCATAGGAGCACCAGTGGCAGCGGAATGCCAGGATTTTCTCTTCAGGTTTATCAGCAAGGAGTGCCCGCATTTGCGCAAGCAGCTGTGCATCTGTGTAATGGAGTTGAGTGATCGCATCTTCAGGACACTCAGCAACACATGCCCCGCATCCATGGCATTTCGCAGTGATGACTTCTGCAGGGAATTCAGGGCTTGTAATTTTGATCGCGCCATATGGGCAGGCTTTTGCACAAATTCCGCAGGCGCGTCCCCTGGTGGTCGCTGAACACCGTTCTGGCCAGACCACCGCGACAGTGGGTTCGATCTCCCACTTTTCGGATTGCAGAATTCGGCTGGCACGTGAGGCTGCAGCTGAGCCCTGTGCTACACTACTGGGGATATCTTTTGGACCCTGGCAGGCACCCGCAAAGAAGATACCATCGGTTGGGCTGTCCATTGGTCTGAGCTTGGGATGATATTCCATGAACCAGCCGCCGGGGCTTTGGGCAACGTTCAAAACTGAACTCATATGATTCTGATCAGGTTGTGGGATCGCAGCCTGGTTGAGCATGACCATGTCATACTCTTTTTCAATCACCTTACCTAGAAGAACATCTTCAGAATGGATAAAGAGATTATGGGTTTCTTCGTCTTCAGTGATCATACTCGGACGACCCTGTATGAAATGAATACCCATCTCACGTGCCCGATCGTAAAATTCTTCATATCCCTTTGATGGGGTACGGATATCGATGTAGTAAATGGAGATATCCACATCCGGGTTCATTTGTTTGACAAGCACTGCATTCTTGATCGAGTACATGCAGCAGAAATTTGAACAAGATGGATTGTAACGCTTGTCGCGTGACCCAACACAATTGATGAAAGCCATTCTTTTAGGATTTTTATGATCGCTGGGGCGGATCAAATTACCCGCAGTCGGTCCAGCGGAATTGTTCAGCCGTTCCATCTCCATTGAAGTGATGACATTTGGAAATCGGCCATACCCATATTCTTCCATGACGCTGGGGTCAAAATGACCAAAGCCAGTCGCAACAACAATCGCGCCGATATCCTCTTCAACAAATTTATCTTCCTGGCTGAAATCAATGGCTTCAAGCGGTCCGCAAGCGTCCACACATTTGTAACAGTGGATGCAAGCATCCATATCAATGGAATAGATCAACGGCACTGATTGACTCATGGGAACATAAGCCGCTTTACGGGGTGCCAGGTTCATTTCAAAATAATTGGGAACTTCTATTGGGCAAACTTTTGCGCAATCACCACAACCATTACATCGATCAGCAAGGATATATTTTGCTTTTTCTCTAAGTGTTACTTTGAAATTTCCGACAAAGCCTTCGACTTTTTCAACTTCAGTAAAAGCTCTCACATCGACCAGGGGCTGACGCGCCGCGTCAACCATTTTGGGTGCGAGAATTCATATACTGCAGTCCATAGTGGGGAAGGTTTTGTTAAGCTGCGCCATCACCCCCCCAATTGTCGGTTCTTTCTCAACGAGAATGGTTTCAATTCCCTGTTCTGCAAGGTCCAGAGAAGCGCTGATGCCTGCCACGCCGCCGCCGATCACCATGGCTTTGTGTGTTACTGGCACATCAATCATCTCAAGGGGTGTCAGGAAACGAGCTTTGGCAATGGCGGCTGCTGTCAAATCTTTTGCTTTTTCGAGTGCGCCTTCCCGGTCATGCCCATGTGCCCAGGTGCATTGCTCCCGGATATTCGCCATTTCCATCAAAAAAGGATTTAATCCAGCTTCCGAGACAGCAGCACGGAAAGTTGGTTCATGCATTCTGACGGAACAGGCTGATACAATCACCCGATTTAGGTTGTATTTTTTTATATCTTCTTTTATCAGACGTTGCCCTGAATCAGCGCAAGCATAGAGGGTATCTGTTGCGTGGACAACATCAGGCAAGTTTTGTGCAAATTCAACCACTTCTTTGGGGTTGATCACGCCTGCGATATTCGTGCCGCAATGACAAATGTAAACTCCTATGCGGAGTTCATCATTGTTGTTGGTGTTTTCTTCACTCATCGAGGATCCTTTGCCTTTTGGGGAAATTCCAGACTTTCCTTAATTAATTTGTGGCGAGTCCGTTGAGATCTTTGGTCTGGTGTGGTGTATTCCAATGCATCTTTCGGGCAGATTAAAACGCACTGGGGTCCTCCTTCGACATCTTCGCATTGATTGCAAAATTCTGCTAATTTTGTTTCGTGGTTAATCGAGATTGCACCAAAATCGCAAGCTTCAATGCACCAGGCACATCCGTCACATTTTTGGGGATCGATGCGGATAATTCCCGACTCTGGATCCTGCGTCAGGGCATCCCTTGTGCAGGCAATCACACAGGGTGCATTCTCACAAGTTCGACAAGCAACTGCAGTGATCAGAACTTCATCCACTCGCACCGTGCGAATTCGGCTGCGGTAGGAATTAAATTCGCCAGTTTTGGTATAGGAGCAGATGTATTCACACAACTGGCATCCGATACACAATTCGGGATCACAAACGATATATTTAAATTTTGACGTAGAAGCTACCATTCTCAATAATCTCCTTATACGCCTATTTCTTCGGCGACATCATCCATACCAAGATCGATCAGCAATTCTTTAGGGATCAAACCTTCATCTGTCCAACCTTTGGCTTTGTAATAAATATTTTTCAAATAAGCCAGTTCCTCCTCTGTTACCACATGTCCTGCTGAGGGTCCAATGGTCATTGGATCATGTTTCCAGCGGTATGGCAAATCATCATCTTTTTCGGTCCAGCCTTCACGAATATTGAATGCTTTTTTCAGAGTATGCGTCCTCACACCGATCAAATCGACATCGTCATATCCAAAATTCCACCCTGTGGTGGCATTGATCAGCTTGGCTATTGAAGGCCAGGCACCTGAGCGATCAGCCTTGCCAGTGAAACAACGGCGGATAAATTTGCACATAGGTAATGTGTCGTATACAGCTGCATACTCTTCAGTTCGGGATGCGACTTCACCTCTGGTTTCGTCCACTGTGAAACGGTTTGTTTCACCTGAAATATCAGCGTCGTAAGCAGCAGAGCGGTTATGGCATCCGCCGCGTGTTCCCGCAGCTAAACCCACCGCAAATGTTTTTAATGCCCGGGCATCATATCCGGGTGTCTCAAGGCCTTTGATATTCATTGCCCATTTATAGGTCTCAGAACCTCGTTCTTTATCAATAGCGGCAGAAGCTCTTTTTGTCCCTTCAGAGAGGATCTCCCCGATACCTTCTTTGTCCCGAATCATTTTTGCCAGGATGACTGCACCAGCTCCGTTGCCGAAATTGAGTTCGATCCCATCCGGTGCTTCTTTGCATATAAAATCTTCCTTTTTGAGGACGCCGCGTTCATAGCATTCCATTGCAAAGGAAATCGTCACCCCCATCGACATCGCGTCCATCCCGCAGCGGTCGGCGACATCGACAAGCCTGATTGCTGCTGTCATATCTCCAATACCTAAGTTAGAGCTGACAGCTTGAAGGCATTCGTATTCAATCCCTGTCATTGCCCCGGCAAAAGGACCGTTCTTGACCATTGACATTTGCTCGCATGCAATTGGGCATTGGGCACAGGCGATCACTTTCACTTTGTGGTGCTCGTCGAGGTATTCACCGCTGACCAGTTCTGCGAATTCAAAGACGCCTTCCTGATAGTTGCGTGTGGGAAGGAGTCCCAATTTATTCATGTTGAGCATGTTGGTTGAAGTGCCGTAAACGCGGTATTTTTCTGTGTAGGGTCCCTGGGCTTGTTCTGTGATATCAAATGACATTTGGAGTAATGTTTTTGGATCAGCGACAGTCACGCCATAGGTGCCGCGAACTGAAACCGCTTTTAGCTTTTTGCTGCCCCACACAGCCCCATGACCTGTTCTCCCCGCTTGCCGACCGTCATTGGTTACATTTGCAAACCGAACCATGTTTTCACCGGCTCGTCCGATTGTCGCTGATCGGACTTGGTCATCGCCAAACATTTCCCGGATTGTTTCTTCCGTCTCAAAGGTTCCCAAGCCCAGAAGTTTTTTTGCGGGTAGAAATTCGACTCGATCATCATCAATGAAAAGGTGAACCCAATCTTTACTGGCATTGTGAATGACAACGCCATCCCATTGGGCGCGTTTTAGAGAAATGCAAAACCAGCTCCCTGATAAGCTGTCACCGATGAAACCTGTCAGGGGAGATTTGGAAGCCAGCCCATATTTGCCACCAACAGGTACTGGTGTTCCTGCAAAAATGCCGTTAGCGAAACATACTGGATTTCCGGGATCATAGGGATCACAACCGACCTCGATATTTTCCCAGCAAAGTCGGGTTGCCATTGCAACCCCACCAATATAGAGTTTGTACCATTCTTCGGGTTTTTCTTCAGCCCAGTGTTTACGTTCATCCAGGTCGATGTGTAAGATCTTTCCACTATATCCGTGCATTCGAATTCTCTCCTCTTCTGAGCTTATAGAATTTTCCGGAACCGCTTCGATTTACTCATAAACGAACGAAAATTTTATTAAAGTCTACTATTCGCATTAAAACAAACAAAAACTTTCCTGCACAATATTTATACTCGTGGACACCTAACCTTATTAGTGTAAGATGTAATGATAGATGATGAGAAAAATCAATATTTCCAATCTGAAACCAATTCGCATCATCACTGCGAAAAAATTTTACCACAGCCTGACAATTCTATGATTTTTTTATTCAGGGGATATCTTGTGGTGTGATCCATGTCGAGACTATGACAGTACTACGAAGAACTCAACGAGTAACTTCGTAGAAATCCTTCGTTTTAAGCACTATATTCAAAAGATATATTTCGTTCCAGAAGGTGAAAACTATAGAAACAAGGTCATTAAGAACCATGTTCTTGTGAGAGTGGTTGTTGATCTCGGTTGTGGGAATACGTTTTTTGATGGTTCTTTGACCGAAGCAGAACCAACCCAAAACAGCCAATTTTTGGAGATCATTACAGTGTAATAAGCTGTTCAATGATCCTTTTCTGTTTCCTGCGATCTGGAGGATGAGTTGTTGAAATCACATCAATTTGATTATTACTATGGCAAGCAGGCTGAACAGTTCACCTTCTATCGTATCCCTAAAAGGCTGTTCACCGATTCCACCTTTGCTAACATGTCGAGCGACGCAAAGGTACTCTATGGTCTGATGCTGGATCGAATGAGCTTGTCTGTATCAAATGAATGGAAAGATGATCAGGACCGCATCTTTATCTACTTCACACTGATCGAAATTCAGGAACTGATGAATTGTGGACACAACAAGGCGGTCAGGTTGCTGGCGGAACTGGATAGCGATAAAGGCATTGGGCTAATTGAGCGGGTAAAGCAAGGCATGGGAAGACCAACCAGAATCTATGTGATGAACTTTTTAGGCAAGGAAGACAACGCCCACCTTGAAACTCAGGGGACTGAAAACTTCCCAAAAGAGGAAGTCAAGACTTCCGAAAAAGGGAAGTCAATAGTTCCGGAAAAAGGAAGCCAAGACTTCTCAAAAAAGGAGTTAATTAATACTGATATTAATAAGACTGAGGTTAATGAGACTGAGAACGGATCTCATCAATCTATCCATCAATCAAAGATGCCACGTGCTGTCGAAAGAGAAAAAGAGATGGATCGATGGATGGAATATCGGGATATTTTTAAGAAAAATATTGACTATGAAATCCTGATGCTAAGATACCCCGACTCGATTCCGGAAATCCTTGAAATCCTCGTCGATACAGCCTGTTCACATTCAAAATATTTTCGTATCAACGGCTCGCAGATACCTGCTGAAAGAGTCAGGGAGCGGCTCCTAAGTCTGAACTCAATGCATATCGAATACGTTTTGGACGCGATGAGGGATAACTCAAGCGATGTGAGAAATATCAGGGCGTTTCTGTTTACTGTGCTCTATAACGCCAGCAAAACGATCAACATCTATTACCAGGCCAGAGTAAATCATGACCTGTACGGTAAACCAAAACAAGGATAGTGACCATGCAGGAAGAAGTATCCCAAAAAAGCATGGCTTTCATCATTCAAACCGGTAAGATGACCGGGAAGGTTTTCTTACAAGCCATCGAAAAGTACCTTGCCCAAGAACGCCAAAGAAGGCAACTGAATGCCAGAGATAAAGCACTTCATCCAGCATACAAAGGTCGCATGACGATCAGAGAGATGATGAAGGAAAGATCAGGGCTCACAAATATTGAAATTCACGATGAGCACATCCATGATTTCGAAAGAATCGCCAGACGCTATGGCATTGAATATGCCATCAAGAAAGAGCGGGACAAGAATCCCCCGCACTACCTGGTATTTTTCAGAGGTAGAGATACAGATATCCTCCAAACAGCCTTCAGTGAGTTTGTCAAAAAGCGCTTGAAAGTGCAGGAACGCCCTTCCCTTCGGGAGAAGCTGCAAAAGCTCAAACAACTCCATAAAGACAGAGCCGCCAAGGTTCCAGAGCGAGTTCAGAGAAAAGAAATAGTTCGATGAAAAACCGATTCAATAAAGAATTAGCTTTCAACCTGACCTATCTGATCCCTTTCTACCTGGGAAACAAATTAGCTCAAATCTTTCGCCTGCTCCAAGGTGGTGACTTCATCGACAAGGTCATTACCAGCTTTGCCAATTTGTCCTTCATCGCCCAGCATCCCTGGTTATCCTTCAAGCTTCAGGACCTGCTGATTGGGCTCATAGCAGCAGGGTTGTTGAAGCTGATTGTGGTTATTAGAAGTCAAAACCGCAAGAAGTTTCGCAAGGGCGTTGAATATGGATCAGCTCGTTGGGGTACAGCAAAAGATATCGCTCCATATATTGACAAGAACCCTAGAAACAACATCATCCTGACCAAGAGGGAGTCTCTCACTATGGAGAGCCGTCCGAAAGATCCGAAAAGAGCCCGTAACAAAAACGTGGTGGTGATCGGTGGCTCAGGATCAGGAAAGACGCGTTTCTTCGTCAAGCCCAATCTAATGCAAATGCACTCCAGTTATGTCGTCACCGATCCGAAGGGCACCATTCTAACCGAATGTGGCACGATGCTTAAACGCAACGGATACCAAATCCGGGTGCTTAATACGATCAATTTCAAACGTAGTATGCACTACAATCCTTTCGCTTATATCCATTCAGAGAAAGACATTCTCAAATTAGTCAACGCGATCATCATCAACACCAGGGGTGAAGGTGAAAAAGCGGGTGAAGATTTCTGGATCAAAGCGGAACGTCTCTATTACTCTGCTCTGATTGGATATATCTGGTATGAAGCTCCAGAACGTGAACAGAACTTTACAACCCTACTGGAAATGATCGATGCTTCTGAAGCGCGTGAGGATGATGAGAGCTTCAAGAACCCTGTAGACGAGCTCTTTGACGAGCTGGAAGAAAAGGTCCCAGATCATTTTGCCGTAAGGCAGTACAAGAAATACAAACTGGCTGCTGGGAAGACCGCCAAGTCTATCCTGATTTCTTGTGGCGCGCGTTTGGCTCCTTTTGACATCTACGAATTACGGGAGCTGATGAGTTACGATGAGATGGACCTGGACTTATTAGGAGATCGGTTATCTGCGCTCTTTGTGATCATCAGTGACACTGATGATACCTTCAATTTTGTGGCAGCCTTGCTCTACACTCAGTTGTTCAATCTGCTTTGTGATAAAGCCGATGACGTTTATGGTGGCAGGCTGCCCATCCATGTGCGCTGTCTCTTGGATGAGTTCCCCAATATCGGTCAAATTCCTCGCTTTGAACGCTTGATTGCCACGATCCGCAGTCGTGAGATCTCTGCATGTATCGTTCTGCAAGCCCAAAGTCAGCTAAAAGCGCTCTATAAAGATCATGCCGAGACGATCGTGGGTAACTGTGACAGTATGCTCTTCTTAGGTGGGAAGGAAAGAACCACGCTCAAAGAAATCTCTGAGTTATTAGGAAAAGAGACGATTGACCTGGATAACACATCTGAGAATAGAGGTCGAGAGAAATCGCATGGGATCAGCCATCAGAGAATGGGGAAGGAGCTAATGAGCCAGGATGAGCTGGCGGTGATGGATAACTCAAAGTGTATATTGCAATTACGAGGAGAACGTCCGTTTCTATCGGATAAGTATGATATTACCAAGCATCCTAAATATAGATACCTTTCAGATAATGATCACCGATTGGCTTTTGATATCGAGAGCGGGACGAAAAAATATCTTAATCGCATAAAAAATCAATTTGTTGAAGTTTACAGCTTTTAAGATATTTAGATATAAACATCGAATACCACAATTTGAAAAAATCATGCGTTTGGGTCCAGCTTATGTATCTTCCTTCTATTCGTCGATAAAGCAAGAATCTAGTCAATGAAAGTCCTCTCGCAAATGAATGGAAAAGCTTCAATTCCTCACTAATTCGAACCAATAATTTGTCTATGTGGAAAGAACCATCATACTACAGCAGGTATAATTATATATATTGCCAATAATTCCATGAGATTGGCGAATTTTTATACCTTTACGAAACATATGGAATCCCTTACTTCGAACCCATCTGATTCGGAATAAAGGTAATAGCTGAGAACTCGTTAATCTCTAGAGAGATTGATCATGCAATTTGAAAGGGATTCCGCATGGAAGTAAGAAATCTAGGATTTCAGAAGCTAACTCCAATCAGTGATGCTGATTTATCTGTATACGAAGAAGCCATTGATTATGTTTTTGACAACAACGATATTAGGAACATTGCACTTTCAGGGGCATACAGTTCAGGAAAAAGCAGTATTCTTGAATCTTACAAAAAAAAGCATGCGAACCGCCGCTTTGTGCATATTTCACTGACTCACTTTCAATCACCAGAGCAAGATGATGGGCAAGTTGATGAGCCGGTGAAAGAATCAGTTTTAGAAAGAAAGATCCTTAACCAGTTAATTCACCAGATACCTGCAGCAAAGATTCCCCAAACAAACTTCAGAGTAAAAAAAGATGTCCATGAAAAGGACATCTGGACCTTTACTATCTTCACAGTCTTGTCCATCTGGAGTGTTCTTTTCTTACTCTCTTCTTCAACTATTGTCTCGTTTGTTGTAGGAATTACTGATGATAGGATAAAATCTATTCTCTCAAAATTCTTCATTCCTGGTACGACATTTTTTGCATATGTGATTATTGCTAGTTTCATATTTATGGTAGTTTTTTCCATAATAAAAGCTCAGAAGAATAGAAACATATTCCGAAAAATCAGTTTACAAGGAACGGAAATAGAAATTTTCGAGGAGCAAGACGATTCTTATTTTGATAAATACCTAAACGAAGTCTTGTACCTATTCGAAAATGTCGAGGCTGATGTAATCGTCTTTGAAGACATGGACAGGTTTAATTCAAGTCGAATATTTGAGCGTCTTCGTGAGGTTAATGCCTTAGTCAATTTTCAAAGTGAAAAGGGAAATGTAAATAAAGTTGAACCATTAAGATTTTTTTATCTGTTACGCGACGATATTTTTCTATCTAAGGAGCGAACAAAATTCTTTGATTTTATAATCCCTATCGTTCCTATTGTCGATAGTTCCAATTCATATGAGCAATTCTTAATACATATAAAAGCTGGTGGTTTTCTTGACAGATTCGATCAGAGTTTTCTTCAACGTTTATCTTTATATGTTGATGATATGCGTATCTTGAAGAACATTTATAACGAATTTGTAGTCTACATCCACCGTCTAGATATAACGGATTTAGACTGGAATAAAATGTTAGCAATGATTACATATAAGAATCTATTCCCACGAGACTTTAGCGACTTGCAACTCGACAGAGGATTCGTTTATTCTCTTTTTTCGAAGAAATCTGAGTTAATAATAGAAACCTCTGAATTAGAGAATGATCACAAAAACGAGTTATTGGAGAGAATCGGATTAGCGAAAAGTGAGACCTTGGAATCACTTCAAGAATTGGATGACGTATATGGAGCGAAACTGCAAAGAATGCGATCAACCTCTGGATATGGTCTGGATCAAAACAAAAGAACTGAGCTTGAGGATGAGAAAACGAAAAGGAAACAAGCGATTCAAGATTATTCAGATGGGATTATTTCTGAACTCGAGAACGAATTGTCCACTATTAAGTACAAGCTTTCTAAGATAGCAACAAAATCCTTGAAGGATCTTTTAACGAGAGAAAACATTGACAAGTACTTTACAATCAATCATTCGAATGAAGTCGGAGAGACGAATAAGTTTACGGAACTAAAGAAAAATGAATATTTTCCTCTTTTAAAATTTCTAATTCGCTCCGGATTCATAGATGAAACCTATAAAGACTACATGTCCTATTTTTATGAAGAAAGCATAAGTAGCAACGATAGGTCGTTCTTACGGCGTATTACGGATAAAAGAGGTGCAGATTATACATTTACGATCAGAGAACCTCTAAAAGTTCTTGCATCACCTATTTTAAGAAACGTAGACTTTGAACAAGAAGAAATACTAAATTATGACTTATTAGAATGTCTGCTAATAAACAATGAAGAGGCAAACTATGAAGAATATTTAAAGACCCTTATTGAACAACTTAGAGGAAGTAGAAATTTCGACTTCGTATCAAAGTTCTTAGATACTGGTAAAGGATATCAGAACTTTGTAAGTTCTCTCAATGATTATTGGCCTGATTTCTTTTTTTCTTCTTTAACAAGGAAAGAACTGACGGTCACTCAACTCACGCGATATTCTTTAGAGACCCTTAATCTTTCAGATAAAGACGTCTTAGAAGCTGTCAACCGTGAGAATTGCCTGACAAACTTCATTTCCCAATCCCCTAACTATTTGGAAATCAATCAGCCGGACACGGATAAATTAATTTCCAGTTTTATTGAATTGGGGATTGTTTTTAATACTCTCGACTATGATGTATCAAATAAAGATCTTTTCGATAAGGTTTATGAAAACAACTTATATGCCCTAAATTTTGAAAACATTGCCTTGATGTACAGAACAAAATATGGCATCAAAAGCGAGCGCGATATCCTTCATAAGAATTACTCTTTGGTACAAAGTCAACCAGATGCTCCTTTAGCAGCATACGTTGCAAATAACCTTTCTGATTATTTGGACATAATTCTCGACCATTGCGACAAATTAATAAGTGATGAAGAAACCTTTGCATTGGAAATCATAAACAACGATTATCTTATGCTTGACACAAAAAAACGATATATTGAATACCTAACGACAGAAATAAAGGTAATATCTGAAGTGACTGACAAGGAACTTTGGACAGAATTGTTGGATCAGGATATCGCTCAGTTCTCCGTAGAAAATTTCGTAGCCTACTTCAAGACACACGGTATGGACGAAGCACTTGTGGGATATTTAAACAACGAAATTCCAAATCACGATTTTTCGAAAGTTGCCGATGATTTTGATAATGATCTGGCAGTAAATTTATTTAATGCAGTGGCGATGACTAATACCATTGAGAATGAAAAATATAAAAACATATTGGTAGATCTGAATTATCTTTTTGAAAATTATGAATTCACCGACATATCCGATAAAAAAATCGAGATCTTAATTAGTGAAAACATAATAGAGATGAGTCTAGAAAGTCTTGAATATGTTCGTAAAAACTACAGTACACACCTTGACTCCTTTATATTCACTAATTTAGAAGTGTATATTGAGCTTTCACAAAAGGGAGCTCATAGAATAGAAGAAACTTTGAGGGTTCTTTCTTGGAAGATCGATGAACAAGTTAAAATTAAACTCCTCAATTTAACTACCGAGAAGATTTCTTTAATGACCAATGATTATTCAGATGAAGTTACCGCATACATCATTGCAAATAATCTAAAACCAGAGGAAACACCCTACCTATATGAAAAGTATTCGACATTTGGTGATTATGCAAAGACAGCAATTGTTGAATTAGCAGCCGAAAGGAAGGGGGAGATTATCTCATTGAGATTACAGATGGATAATGCCCTTCTATCCAAGTTATTAAATTCAGGGAGTATCACCCATGATGATAAAGTCAACATCTTCATATCCGCGATTCCAAGATTAACCAAGGATACGTGTCAAACTTTTCTTAAAGGCTTGGGATTTGGTGAATTATCAAAGTTCTTCGATAAACGTAGAGGCCGGAAAAACTATACAAAGGTAAGCAATTTATCTCGCATCCTGGATGAATTCAAACTGAAAGGATGGATTTACGATTATCATGATGATAAGCGAAATAAGGACAAGTTTGAAGTTTTGAAAAACAAACCTCGAATTCAGTAATCTGATAAGAATGATTTACACCTAACAATACACAAAAAGTAACATTTGTGTCTCGTTAGGTGCGATGGCGACAGATATATATCCGCTGGCAGAAAAGACAATTGAAGAGAAAGGCGAAATCGCTACCAATGCTGATTTTCAAGCAAATGGTCTGAAAAATTAACAGATCACGAAACTATTTGATCAAGGGTTTCTGGAGAGGATCAGAAGAGGTTACTATCGACTGGTTTCATTCCAAGAAGCTAAGGATGAAAGAATTATAGCTAACCTGTATCTTGATTCGATAATCTGCATGGATTCGGCTCTATATCATTATGGCTACAGTGATCGAACATCTCTGGAGTGGACGATCGATTTTCCCCGTTCCGTTTCACGCACACGCCTAAGAACCAGAACCCCAACAATCAAACTTACTTCGTTCAAGAGGATTTTTTTCGACAAGGAATGACAAAAGAGGAAATCAACGGTGTTATTCTATCAATTTTTGATACGTAGGTAGCGGACAATATGTGTTTGTTTCAAGTATCAAAACAAGATCGACAGTTAATTCTTCAATAAAGCAATCCTTGCCTACGCAAAAGACAGGGAGAAGAATATAGGCAATCTTTCTAGGTATGCGAAGAAATTACAGATATACAAGAAAGTCGCAGAGATCATGGGTTTGTTGATCAATGGCTTATAGAACTTTATGATCACTAGGTATTATCGCAGTTATTGGTTTAATGGGGTCCAAGAGAATTTACGTAAAGACATCAGATGATAATCATCAGACTCTAAGCGTAAAAACTATATATTGGAATCAACCAAAGCCAGCTCGAATAGAGATAGCCCAATATGAAATCTTTGCAAAACTTAAAAAGGTCAAAGCTAATGTGTGGTGACTGTGCAATGAAGGCGACGATCACATAGATATAGAATTGCACCTGTTTTAATTCTTCTGCAATGCTCTCTGCTTTCATTTTTGGATTCTTTTAGGATCTGAAAGTAATGAAACATTTTCTCCCTTAAACCGTTTGTCTTAATAGAAATCAGATACAGATTCATAAATGAAATACCAATAATGAGTTTTTTGATTTACTAATAAAGGAGGTTAGCTGACGAATAATCGACCAATAACAAAAAAGTGCCAAGTTTGCTTTCTAATGAAAGGTGAAACGAATGAAAAGAAAGTATTTGCTTGTGATCGTTTTAGTAATCTCATTAGTAGCTAGCAGCTCAGCGTTTGCTCAAACTGACATCACCGATCTAAGTACTACTTCTCAACTGGGGATTTCATAAAACCGCTGGATATGGTTGTGGTCAAGATCCCTTCGTTACTTGTGATAATGATTATACAAGAGGACGGTCATACACCACCCTTATGGAACTTGCTCCTCTCCGAGGTTGAGAGATCAGGGCATTGTAACGTCCGCTTCAAGTTTCAATATTCAATATGGCGAACCTAATCCTGAGATTCTTTCTTATCTCTGGCCATACTGGAATTGGGGAGTGTATGTAAAATATTGGCATGACACTTATTAGTTGTCGGAAGCAAATATGAGATGTGAAGGTGCTCAGCTTTTTGGGCTAGGCACCTTCATTGGAGAAGAAATGAAAAACAGAAAAGCGGCATTAATAATCATTTTAGCTTTGGTACTCGTCATTCTTGTTCTCCTGGAAAGCTCGACCCATTTCGTTCATAGGATTATCGATGACGTTTTGTACGATAATTACCATCATTACCTTCAATGTGAGGATCTGCCAGAGATTACAGCGGTTGAAAACGCAGTCACTGAACATCAGGAGACAATAAGAGAGATTGAAAGTCTTGCTGAAGGTCAGGTTACAGTCAATGTTGATGCATCATCATGTCCAGGAAGAGGAAGTATTGTAATTTATTTCCCTTCACATACAGTCAGAGAACAAATAGAAGATATTCTGGGTGGAAGATCTTTTTATGGTATTCCAGTAACCCTAATAAACTGGTAATTACTGTTAGATGATCAGGTAATCTTTGATGAGGCGTATCCCTTTGAATACTCCCTGGAAAACTGATCGGGTTCAATAGCTCTGCGACGAAGCCTGCCAAAAGTTGCGAGAGATTAACCGTAATAACTAACAAGAGGATAACGAAGTCTAAGTGGAACATGTTTTTCCCGATTAGCGTCATTATTAGTGAAAAGAGAGAACTAAGATGAAATATAAAAGCATCCTGATAGCAACAATTTTCTTGCTCTGTTCTTGCAGCAGGCCTGATTATGCAGACCAGGCAAGTCAAACCGAGTTTCCCCAACCTGATGTGGATACTTTCGTCATACCAACCGAAGCAAATATCATCCCGGAGCAAATGAGTTTTGAGAAAGAGAATGTCCAAATTTCGGAGGATGATTTTGTTCCTTATCAAAACTATACCAAAGAAAACCCCATCACAGACCCGGAAACGTTAATCCAAATCTTTAACAAACTTGAACCACGCTATTTTGCCATTTTTGACAAAACCGGATGGTATCGCTTTGACTTAGGGTTAATCAGTCGCGATGATCCAAACTCAAGCAAGAGCTTTTGGCTTCATTTTGCGAATTTGGACGAGATGCGTTTTGACAGCTCCTTATATATCTACGACTATCCCAACCTTTACCCCGAAGGTAAATTGATGCTCAATTCCGCTTTCATTAATGGTATGGCTGGAAGCACAAGCTATGATTTTGAAAGCTGGAACTATCACTTTAATAAGCCTTTCGATTACAACCCGGATTTCCAGATGCCAGAACCAATTTTAGCAAATTACAATGCTTATATTCCTGACGATACGCCCTGTTCTCCACCCTTAGGCCATTGCTGGCTATATCGAGAGATTGACAATATCCAAAATCCAGTCTTTGAAGATCGGGAAGTGAAGGATGTTAGCAGTTTCACAGGCTGGTTTGAAACTAAGAATGGCATTGATAGCTTCGCCTTAAAAACAACGACCGATAGTGTAGGTGTGTTGAGGGCAGACTCAGACACAAACAAACTTGCAACCAGGCGAACGAGCATACATTATTATGACCTGGAAAACGGTGGTTTTTTCTTTACAGAATTTTTATCAGACTATACCGATGGAACATCCAGAGCTTATACTTGGGATGAGGCATCTAACAAGGTTGAATGGTTTGAGCGACTACCAGATCGGGTTCAGGAAGTTTACGATGAAGCCCTGCCGAAATTAGAAGAACTCTATGGAAGGAATTAGGTAGAAATTTGACACTTCCCATTGAGCCACCATCAAAAACCAAGCCTGGTCATATTTTCAAATCCGAAATTCAGCGCGCACTACGCTCGCGGGGCTTTCTGATCGCCCTGATCATGGCAAGCCTTTTGCTGCTTGTCGGCTTACGTTTCGCCTATCAGTTGCCAGCACAACGCTCTTTCGTTGAGGAATGGTATGTCAGTTATACCCAGAGTTTTTATCACCTGATGCTGCCGTTGATTGCCTGTTTCCCCTTTGCCGATTCGCTGGTAACCGATCGCAAGCAGGGCTATCTGGAACGTTTGGCAGTGCGCGAACGCTTTGGCAAAGTAATCTCAGCCAAATTTTTGGCAAACGCGCTTGCCGGTGGACTGGCAGCTTCAATTCCGCTTGTTTTGCTCTACGCCTTCACCAGCCTGACCAATCACAACCTCCTCAATCATCCCATTTTCAACACAATTTTTGCTCGTCCCTATGAAATTGCTGAAGTAACGCAACTCTACCAAAACACTCCCGACCTTTTCATTTTGCTTGTGATTGCGGTGGTTTTCGTCGTTGCGGCAATTTTTGCTAGTCTTGGAATGGCAAGTACGCTGCTGGTAAATCAGCGTTTCGTTGCTTTCAGCTTGCCCTTCTTATTGGCAAATACGCTCCAATATTTCGCCAGTGACGCCAGGCTAATCCCCTGGTATTGGGCACCTTCCGAAGTTTTGCTCAAAGCGAATTTTTCATCTACACACAATTTCGAGGCGGTCAACGAAATCCCATACCTCCTGGTTTTGCCACTTTGTCTTATTCTATTGATTGGCTTGCTGATAATTTTCTTTGGCAAACGCAAACAGGTGCTCGAAAATTCTCTGAGCGAGAACCGCAAGCCAAAAGATGGTTTCAGTTTTTCCAAATTAGTTCCCTCCTGGCTGCAAAACTTCCCGGTGAATGAAAAGCGTTTGAAAAAAGGAACTGTTTTTGGAAATTATTTCCGCAATTTGCTCAATATTCACATTCAACCAATTCGTATAGTCCTGATTGTTCTGATTGTCGCCGTCCTGACGGTCGTCATGTTCGGATGGATGAAATTGCGCATGCCCTCTTTATTTGCGCCAGATTTGATTGGCAACCCACCCAATACCTGGGATCTCTATTTCATGACGATTGGCGACCCGCTAACCATGGCACTTATCATCGCCAACCTTTTCCTTTTTATGATTAGCGACCTGCAACCGCAAAGTGCTTTTGGACAATTGGCGGTCAAAAGGCTCGGATCGCGAAAGCAAAGCTGGTTAGCGCACATTCTTTTTCTCTTTTTATCCTCAATCGCTTATAGCCTGATTGTCTTTCTGACCATGCACCTGACCGGTCGGCTTTTGGGTTTGCCCTTCTCCAACCAATGGAGTATCTACCGTAATTCTGCTGAGCACATAAACATTCCCGTTTTTTTGACCATTCCGAACACACATTTCCAGGCGTTTCTGGCGGTTTTTGGGATGTCGACGCTCGGTTTTTTTGCAATGAGCCTTTTGGTTTTGCTAATCAACACGCTCACGCAACGCCGTCTGATTGGATATTTGATGGTTGAAATTTTGCTGATTGCCAGTTTGCCGCTCTCGTCAATCTTCCTGAATGTGCCGGTTGTTTTGCAATATCTGCCGATTATTCGCAATTTGGTAATGCGCTTTTACCCCTTCGTTTTTCGTAATCTTGACCAAGCCTGGCATTCTGTCTATGCCTGGCTGATTTGGCTGGCGATTTTGATCCCTGTCACCTGGCTTGCCTATCGCAAACAAGATTATCTCAGCCATCCCGACTATGATTAGAGGAATTTGATTATGACAACCATATTATCCGCAAAAAATATCAGTAAGGCTTTCAAGGGCAAGCAGGTTTTGGAAAATTTGGACTTTGAACTCGAAGAAAATCAAATTGTAGCCATTTGCGGTACAAACGGCAGTGGAAAATCGGTTTTTATGCGCATTCTCGCTGGTTTGGTTGTCCCCGATTCGGGAACAGTTACAATTAACGGTGTCCAACTGGGCGGAAAAGTGGAATTTCCAAACTCAACCGGGGTGCATTTTGACAATTCTGGTTTGCTTTTAACCGAAACTGCTAAAAATAATCTGCTTTTACTGGCGATGGTGAGCAACACGGTCAGCAAAGAGCGGGTTGAAGAAGTGATTCGTCTGGTTGGTTTGGATCCGAATGACAAACGCCTTGTACGCACCTATTCCACCGGAATGCGCCAGCGTTTGGGCATCGCTCAGGCATTGATGGAAGACCCAAGCTTATTGATGTTGGACGAACCGACCACCGGACTGGATTTCGCCGGGCAAGATTGGTTCCACGAGCTGATTTGGCAATTACAAAAGGAAGGCAAAACTATTTTGATCACCAGCCATAGTAAAGAAGAAATAGCCAGCTTTTGCGATAACGCTTACGAAATGGCTGGAGGGCAATTAGCGCTTATCAGTTGACAGACGACCGCACTAAACTTTGTCAAAAAAAATGCACCTCTTCGGTTGGAATTATTGTCCAACTTTTTGGGTGCAGTTCAATACAGGGACGCAATTGTTTATTGGAGACAAGTGTCTTGGTCTAAGTGAAGCCTTGATTGAAAATGATCCATTGGACAGGGTCCAACGCTGCATGGTGCATTTCTGCAGTCTTCTCGATAGTACCCAGAGGTAAGGTCAAGTTGGTAGCAGCCATGCTCAAAGCCATCCATCCCAAGGAAGATATAGAAACTTCGGCTTTTGAAACCCTGGTCTACATGGACTTCCCCAGAGAGCACTGGTGATGGACTAGATCGAACAATGCCATGTAACGATTGAAGCAGGAAATCAGGCGCTGAACCAGGACGGTTGGCACATTCCCAGATAGCCAATCGGTATTGATGTTGGAGTGTGCTAGGCTGAGGCACATGCAAGACTTGCTCGGGGGACAGAATACATACTTGAACATGCAACATTTGGAGGATAACTTACTAAGTGTTTCTTAAATGTGCGAAAAATTCTTGACACTACCTAACAATACACTCCTTATGTACTATTGAATAGTAGATCATACAATTCGGCTCGAAATCACCGATACTATGCTAATTTTTTACATTATCCGACTACCATGGAAGCTCAGAAACATCTGCCTAAAAAAAGTTCAAATATTACACAGACTCTGCAAATCCGGTTTTACATTTTTGATGAAAATTGTTCTCGTAATCACTGTTCTGCCTGGATAAGTTGATTTTGGACAATTAAGTAGTTACTCAAGAAAAGTAAGGTAGAAATGCATATTCGAAGAATAAGTAAAAATGTTTACATATTCGACTTTAGTAAATGACTTCAAATTCTTGGGAATAAGCACAAAGACTATTTTTGTTTTTGAGGCTTCTTAGGCTCAATATGTTAATTGGATGGCACTGAGACGATATTCGACAATTTGATACTACTATGCCAGAAGTGGTAGGTATCCAAACCTTGCATTACTTCATCATAAACATTTATTACTTTTTCTGGATCCCGTATTGTAAGGATTAAACAAAAATCTTGACTGGGTGTTCTTCCTTCAAGCATATATCGTTGTTCAGTATTTGCTCTATACAACCCACTCAAGAAAAGAAACCAATGTTTGTCGTCAGTCAAATAGTTCCTTTTATTTGCCTCTGAAAGTTCTGATAAATCAACAGCATATTTTTTTACAGGATAATACTTGTCACCGTATTGTATCAATAGCCTTTCTCTAAGAGCGAAATCGGACTGGTTGTCTCGCATTAATCTTTTGCTGTACAAGCTTCCCTTGAAAAGATTCTGTGTCCCTTTCCTTCCTACAGGATTGAGAATAGTTTGACGGCTAGTATCCCTCTCTACCTTCTCAGAGTAAGAACCAAATTTTATATCCAAATTTGATTGACAATACTCTATTCCTTGGGTTGAATCAAGAATAGGATCATAAACAAGAGTTGCTGTAATTTGTCCTGTATAGAAACCGTTCCGGATCAACAACTTAGGCATAGGAAAGTCCATAATATCAATCTTATCTCCTCTAGAGAGGGTATCCCTAAGTATCAACGTGGCTTCATAAGGTGAATTATACAAAATCTGGGAGATGGACTTGGGAATTCCAAATCCAAGTTGGTTCGTCCGTTCCGATGTTGGGATATGGAGTTTCTCTGAATATGAAGCAGAGTGGATTATCAGGCTTTTCAACAATAGTGGATCGAACTCTTCATCTAATGCCTGATAAAGCCCAGTTGCTAGCGAGGCAATTCTAGGAGTGGAAAAGCTGGTACCAACTGCGGTAGCGACGCGCCCATCTATCGAAAAAGATTTCACACCCGATTGCACAGTTTCCCCTTTGTTATTGATGCCTGCATTCCCTCCGTAGTGAGAAACCTCGGGCTTAATGATGAACTCAGGGCCAGGTCCCACTCTCGAAAAGGGCGAAGGGTTATCGATATCAGCTATATCGTAAGGCCCTTTACTTTGTGCAACAGAGCCTACTACGAGTGAACGGATCGAATCAGCACCTTCATGAATTCTTTCTTTTGGTCTGCCACTTACAAAGTTATTACAATTTCCAGTTGATTTACATATTAGAATATTGAATCTTGTTTGGAGATCATCAAGGGCTATCCCCAAATCCGAAAACTTACTGTCGCTGACTTGACGAGTTACGCTAATCGAGAGGTTCCAAATCTTTACCTTTTCATGATTGTGTTCAATGGCTTCACTAATATTTGCAATTAGTTCATCCTCAGCAAGTTTTTCTTTACCCCCTGGAAATACCGCAGCGTCAAAAATTTTGATCCCATGGTGATCAACCCATTGATTTGATTCGCACTTGTCACCGTACAATGCGACCCCAGCAACAAACGTGCCGTGTCCAGGGTCAATAGATGACTCAGGATAAACCGACCAGCGTTTATCTGTTATCCAAGGATTGAGTTGAGGGATATCAGCTACTCCTGAATCGAGAAGTCCTAAGGTTTGATAAAAAGTGTCAGGTAATGGTTCTATTGTTTCGATTGGTGCTTCATCCACAATCATATCAACTCTTACGCTATACATTGGCATTGGCTCAATGGAAAAAAGCATATCAAATTCAATAGTATTATCGAGTTCATCAAGAAAACTTTTGGTGGACGTTTCAATTCTATATACTGGAAGGTTATTTGTATAATGAGTCTTTCGATATGGAACCTGCAGTTTAATTAACTTTCGTTCAAACAAAGAGTGTATTGAATTATTCATTTCGTAATCTTGGAAATCAATCAATTTTACTTTTGCTATGTTATCTGGCTCTGCGTCAATGATGTTAGGTTGAAAATCACTAAAAGTATCCAAACAAGATATTGCGAACTTATTTTGATTATGGTCCTTCAATCGGGAGGCAATTGTTTCAATTTGTTTTGAGGAATCAACTTTAATCAATAACTCCCCTGCATCTGCTAACCCAATAAGGTTACTGCGATCACCAGTCCGAAACACCGATTCAACTTCTCGCCTACGAGTCTTTGATGTTGAATCATCCTTGAGTTTTGCAACAAAAACAAAAGGGACCGGTGATTCGCGATCCTCATGTCGCTTAAAATTGGTAACTACTAAATCGAAGGCAGCATCTAATTCATTTGCTTTCTGAAGCAAATCATCACCAGTCAAGACCCATTGAGGTATGGCTGAACTGCCAGAGCCTTCGATCCGTAACTGGTCTATTTCACGAGTTACAAAAAACATAATAGGAAGCTTGTCGTCTGACATGGTTTATATTTCCTTTCTGTTCACATTTCTAGAAATACCCTGGATTCTGCGGAACGGGATGTTCATATTTTCATTTATCTCTTTATGCGTCACTCCATTCTCCATCATGTACCTAACAAGGTAATCTTCATCTTCTATAGAATGGTTCAAATGAAAGAACGTTTCTTTTAAGACCTGATAATTAGTCAAACATTCTGCCTCAGTCAGAACCGCCGATCGCAATGCATTTGTAATAATGTTTTTTATGTCAGCGTGACTTAGTCCGTATAATGCGTTTGTAACTAGGTTGAGTTTTTTAGGATTTGACAGAAAATTTGTCTTTTTCCCTCTTAACAGACTAAGGAGCAAGAGATTGACCTCTTCTAATTGGGGTTTTTCAAGAGCTAGAATTGTATTGAACCTCCTCCAAATAGCAGGATCAAGTAGTTTGTGGTGATTAGTTGCAGCTATTAAAATGCTGTCTTCACTAAACTCATCAATATTTTGAATCAAGCTATTTACAACTCGTTTTAACTCACCTAATTCGTTCTTATCATCCCGTAGTTTTGCAATAACATCAAACTCATCTAGGAACAGAATACACTCTCTTTTTGAAGCATAATCGAAAACCTTTCGTATGTTCTTAGCTGTACTGCCTAAGAGTGATGAAACCAGTCCATCAAGTCTTGCGGTTACTAATGGCAAATTCGTGATTGATGATATGAGTTGAGCTACTGTTGTTTTTCCACACCCAGGCGGGCCGTATAACAAAAGGGAATTATTTGTACTTAAACCTAATTTTTGGAAACTATCCCGACGATTGTAACTTTCAATGAAATTAGCCACAGCTTCTCGAGAATATTTACTCAAAATGACTTCATTCGGATAATCTTGAGGGGAAGTTATTTCCAGTATATCCATTCGACTTTCATTATCGACTGGTTTGGTTGCAAAACTATCTAATGCTGTTAAGGCACCTCTTTTTTTTGTGAGAGCAGATCTGATTTTATTAGCAAGGGAGGTCTCTCCTTGACGTTCAAGGTTATCTGCTAACACAGTAGCAAAGTTAATAACTTTTTCTTTGTCATTGGCAAGTCCACCTTCGATTATCTTTACCAACTCCGTGTACATAATCACTCTCCTATATGAATGTATTGAATATACTCGTTTCTGTTGGTATAGTCAACTATTTCGTAAGTAACATACTCTATTCTGTAATTATTATGTCTTTTTAGAGATTAGATGCATGAAATGCAAAGTTAGCGTCTCGTCCACAACTTGGAAACGAAAGATGAATTTACACTTTTAAAAATGTAGATTAAATCGAATCTCAAAAAATTGGCAAAACTCCACTGACCGTTGTTTATAGAATAGCGCAATCAATTTCGAGGTGCTAATTCAACAAGCAAGGTCAACATATGGAATTTTTCAACGAAGCAGTCAACATTCTCAAAATCTTGGTCATTGCCCTGGGAATGGCGGGTCTCTCCGTCTGGAGGGTTATCAACCTGCTCGAAGGTTATGGCAACGATAACCCTGGTGCCAAGAGCCAGGGCATCAAACAGCTCATGGTCGGTGGTGGCATCGTCCTGATTGGTATCAAACTGATCTCTCTCCTGGCTGGTCTCTTCGGATAATCCCAATGCAAGGTCTTTTAGACAAGATCGAGCAGGCTTTCCGTGAGTTTTACTTGGGGCTGATTGAAAGCAACCTGACGACCATGTTCATCGATGTCAATGAAAAGACCGCCACGATCGCCGAACAAATCGGTCAAACCCCGCAAGGTTGGAATGGCAACATCTTCAGCATGATCACCGAAGAGAACAACCTGCATGACGAGGTCAGCTTCAGTTTCTTCAAGTATTTCCTCAAGATGTGGGTGGCCGTCTTCCTGGTGACCCATACCTTCGATATACATATATTCATCTAAGCGTACACTAACCGAATGCGTCATCCCTATGCCTAAAAAAATCAGGATAGATAGTTAAGGATTTGCCAACTTGATTATTATTCTAGTTCTTACAGGTTGTTAATTATATTTACCCAAGAAGTTATTACTCATAACATTCTAGAAGCAGGAGATCACAAAACAGGGTTGGACTTTATGGGAATCTAATAAGTAGCAAACGCTTTGAAGATGAAAGTGGAATATCGGATAGTTTTTTGTCCAAGTAGTCATCTGTATGTGATGTAACATATAAACCTGTACTATCCTCCTTGGTAACAAAAACACTATGTGATCCAATCCAAGTACCATCCGAACCCAGTATTTGCAATTGAATCACATCTCCAGGAGCCAACATAATAGCAGCAGTCGAATAACTACTCGTCCAGCCTAAGTTTTGAGCATAACTATTGTTATAGGTAAAGTACCACTTGAAATGATCTACGACCGTCCAACCAGTTGACCACTCAAAATACCTGCCATCACCCAAACAAAATATTGTAGGGTCAGGATTTGGAATCATATACCACTCAGAATATGTATTTTCCGAACGGCAGCCATCACCGTCACCACTCATTCCAAAACCACCACGCTTTACTATTTGACTGACAAAATTTTGACAATCAGATGTGAATGCGGGGTAAGAAGAGTTGTAATTATCATAATAATCCCTCGCATACTGGATAGCAAGCGAACGAGAGTAACTGAAGGTTTGATTTTTGTCATCTGAAAAAGACTGTGGCTCAACATATGATTCTGCTGGGGGATCTGGAGGCCCTGGAACGTAATCATCATATAAGATTTGAATCACAGTTTCTATACAATACGCTTCTAAAGCCTCAAGATCGTACTGGTCTTTGACAAAGTCTGTTCCTACTTTTGAGAGCTCCATAACTCCGCCCCACAATATGCTATTCAGGAATTGAGCATACTCTTCAGATTCAGGTTCTAGAGATATTCTTTTTTCTAGAAGATATCTTTCGACAATAAGCTCCCCGTCTGAAATCAATTTGTCTTGGCCAGCTGCAGACTCACTTAGGAAAATAATCGAAAGACAGCAAATAAGTATAAGGACAATTGATTTTACAGGTTTCATTTTTTCTCCTTTTTGATTATCCATTTAATGTTTCCGAAGAAAAGATTGTTTCTTATTATATAAACGGTCTAAGGCGATGAAATGTTTCATTTTTTTCATTTTCGAAACGGTGTCAGTTATAAATTTAAAGTTTTTTCAATCTTCAGTCTTAGCAAAATCCAGCTGACCGTTGTTTAAGTAATAGCGCACTCAATTTCGAGGTGCTAATTCAACAAGCGAGGTCAGCATATGGAATTTTTCAACGAAGCAGTCAACATTCTCAAAATCTTAGTCATTGCCCTGGGAGCGGGTCTCTCCGTCTGGGGTGTTATCAACTTACTGGAAGGGTACGGCAACGATAACCCAGGCGCCAAAAGCCAGGGCATCAAACAGCTCATGGCCGGGGGTGGTGTCGTCCTGATCGGCATCAAACTGATCCCCCTCCTGGCTGGTCTCTTCGGATAACTCCCGATGCAAGGTCTTTTAGACAAGATCGAGCAGGCTATCCGTGAGTTCTTCATCGGTTTGATCGAAAGCAACCTGACGACCATGTTTGTGGATGTCAATGAAAAGACAGCCACGATCGCCGAACAAATTGGGCAGACACCCCAAGGCTGGAATGGCAATATCTTCAGCATGATCCGCTCGCTCTCTGAGACAGTAATCATCCCCATTGCAGGCATGGTAATCACCTTCGTGCTTTGCTACGAGCTGATCACCATGATCACTGAGAAGAACAATCTGCACGACGGGGACAGCTTCAGTTTCTTCAAGTACTTCCTCAAGATGTGGGTAGCAGTCTTTCTGGTAACACGCACCTTCGATATAACCATGGCGATTTTTGATGTTGCCCAACATGTGGTCAACGCAGCTTCAGCTTTGATCAGAGGCAGTGCCTATATCGATATCAACACTGTCCTGGCGAGCATGCTTGCCGGACTACAGGATAAAGGCATTGCCGAATTAGCTGCTTTGTCCATGGAGACATTGCTCGTGGGAAATGCCATGAAGCTGCTCTCCGTTCTGATAACGGTGATCCTCTATGGTCGCATGATCGAAATCTTTCTAACTTGTTCAGTTGCTCCAATCCCCTTTGCCACTCTGGCTAACCGGGAATGGGGTCAGATGGGTAACAACTACCTACGCAACCTGGCAGCCCTGGGTTTTCAGGGCTTTTTCATGATGGTCTGTGTGGCCATCTACACCGTGCTGGTACAAAGCATCATTCTTACCGAGAACATCCATGCCAGCATCTTTCAAATAGCTGCCTATACTCTGCTCCTCTGTTTCTCTTTGTTCAAGACCGGGAGCTTGTCCAAATCGATTTTCAACGCCCATTAGGAGAAAGGAGTCCCCTCTTGGCTTATGTCAGTGTGCCCAAAGACCTCAACCGGGTCAAAACCAAATTAGCGCTCAACCTCACCCGCCGACAACTAATCTGCTTCTCGGCAGCCGGACTGACCGGAGTTCCCCTATACCTGT